>JAESFW010000017.1_pt1:510000-884240 | contig 884240 bp, 868 predicted proteins | sample 9269481 | NCBI WGS metagenome assembly JAESFW01 (sample SAMN14515350, study PRJNA621654) | algae metagenome | isolation source: Lyngbya sp. HA4199-MV5 and co-occurring heterotrophs from soil with... | place: USA: Ahupuaa O Kahana State Park, Hawaii | collected 2009-07-21 | reverse complement strand
AGCCCCCCGCTCGAACCGCTCCCGCCGCGACAAGCTCGCAAGGCCTTGCGCCCTCCCCCGCGACGGAACCCCCAGATGCTGCCCCACGCCCAAACCGACGTCGGAAAGTCGCGGATGGAAAAACGCACCGCGTTGAAAGGGCGAGGAAACCCGGGAGAAGTCGTCACAACTTCATACCCCATGCCGACGCATCGGCCTTCGCCCTCGCGGCGAAGACGCCGAAACCCGTCAGGGGACCTTTTGCTGACCAAGGCGGATCATGTGCTCGCCCTTGGCCATCAGCTCCTCGCCGCAGCGCTGCTGCGGGGCGAAGAGAGTCTCCCCGTCGACGTTTTCGGTGTAGCGCAGGGCGGCCTCGACCCAGTCGACGCCGGGCGTGCGCCCCTCCAGCCGCCCCAGATAATAGAAGGCGCCCAGCGCCATCTGTTCTCCCAGGCTTTCGTCCATGCCGATGATGACGACGATCAGGGCGAGGCATTGAAGATCGGCCGCGTCCTGCGCGTTCTTGGGCAGGGGCGGGTCCTGGGCGAACGCCGGCGACGGGGCGCAGGCCAGGGCGGCGGTGACGGCGAGCGAGACCAGAGTCTTCATGATCGGCTTCCTTTGGCGACGACCGCCAGGACGGCGTCGGCGGCGACCTGATCGCCTGCGGTCACGTTGATGGCCTCGACCACGCCGTCGAAGGGGGCGGTCAGGGCGTGTTCCATCTTCATGGCCTCCAGCGCCACAACGGGCTGACCCTTGTTGACGGCGTCGCCGGCCTTGACCGGGACGGAGACGATCTTGCCGGGCATGGGGGCGCGCAGGGCGCCGTCGGAGGCGGCGGCGGAGCCATGATTGCCCGCCCACTGAACATTATCGACGAGCCAAGCGGAGCCACGATCAAATAGGACGCCTAGGTTTTCCCCGACACTTTCCGCCCATCCGACCGACACGTCGTTGGCGACGACCACGCTCCGGTAGTCACTCCGAGCCACGACCGGTTCGCGGTCTCCGACTGATACGCGCCAAGCAAAGTCACCACTCTGATTCGACAGGACCGAACCGTCGATCACCCGGCCGCCCACCACTGCGGAGAAGCGCGACCGCGAGGCGGCGTTCATCCGAAAGCCCATGATGCCGTCGGCGTCCGACTCCCACGGGGAACCGCTAGATCCGTGTGGGCCAAAGTGCTGGCCGTCGGCCGCAAGCACCAAGGCGGCGGTGGCTGCAGCGTGCGACGGCGCGGACGGGATGAGCCCCTCCCCCTCCGCCGCGATGAAGCCGGTGTCGACGTCGCCCGAGACGAAGCGGGGGTGTTCGAGGCAGCGGACGAGGAAGCCGGCGTTGGTGCGGACGGGCCAGACCTCGACCTGGGCGCAGGCGTCGGCCAGCGCCTGGGCTGCGGCTTCGCGCGTGTCTTCATGCACGATCAGCTTGGCGATCATGGGGTCGTAGAACTGGCTGACCTCGCCGCCTTCATACGCGCCGGTGTCGACGCGGACGCCCTCCTCCGGCAGCCGGAAGTGATCCAGCTTGCCGATGCTGGGCAGGAAGCCAGTCGCGGGGTCCTCAGCGTAGAGGCGGGCCTCCATGGCCCAGCCGGTGATGGACAGGTCTTCCTGCTTCAGCGGGATCGGCTCGCCCGCCGCCACGCGGAACTGCCATTCGACCAGATCGACGCCGGTGATGGCCTCGGTGACCGGGTGCTCCACCTGCAGGCGGGTGTTCATCTCCATGAACCAGATGCGGTCGGCGCGCAGGCCGTCCGAGGCGTCGGCGATGAACTCGATGGTGCCGGCGCCGCGATAGTCGACGGCTTTCGCCGCGCGGACGGCGGCGGCGGTGACGGCCTCGCGGGTGGCCGCGTCCATGCCGGGGGCCGGCGCCTCCTCGATCACCTTCTGGTGGCGGCGTTGCAGGGAGCAGTCGCGTTCGAACAGGTGGACGACCTCGCCCCGGCCGTCGCCGAAGACCTGCACCTCTATGTGGCGCGGGCGGGTGATGTAGCTCTCGATCAGGACGCGCGGGTCGCCGAAGGAGGACTGGCCCTCGCGCTGGGCCGAGGCCAGGCCGTCGGCGAAGTCCTCGGCGCGTTCGACCAGCTTCATGCCCTTGCCGCCGCCGCCGGCGACGGCCTTGATCAGGACGGGGAAACCGATGCTGTGGGCCTCGGCCGTCAGGGTCTCGATCGACTGGTCCTCGCCCTGATAGCCGGGGGTGACGGGCACGCCCGCCGCGATCATCAGCTTCTTGGCCGCGTCCTTCAGACCCATGGCGCGGATCGACGCGGGCTTGGGCCCGATCCAGACGAGGCCGGCGGCCTCGACCGCCTCGGCGAAGTCGGCGTTTTCGGACAGGAAGCCGTAGCCGGGGTGGATGGCCTCCGCCCCCGTGTCCTTCGCCGCCTGCAGCACCTTGGCGGCGTCCAGATAGCTGTCGCGCGCGGGGGCCGGGCCGATCAGGACGGCCTGATCCGCCTCGCGCACGTGCAGGGCGGCGGCGTCGGCCTCTGAGTACACCGCGATCGTGCGGAGGCCCATGCGGCGGGCGGTGCGGAAGACGCGGCAGGCGATCTCGCCGCGATTGGCGACCAGGATGGACTTGAACATGGGCTTTCCCTAACCCTTCTCCCCTTGCGGGAGAAGGTGGCCCGCGCAGCGGGTCGGATGAGGGGTCTCACGGACCTCGACCGTCACCCGCAAACTTCCTCGAGCCGCCGGTGCGACCCCTCATCCGTCAGGCTTCGCCTGCCACCTTCTCCCGCAAGGGGAGAAGGAGATTCTACTCCGCCCAGCGGGGCTTGCGCTTGTCGAGGAAGGCGCGGACGCCTTCCTGGCCCTCGTCCGAGACGCGGGCGCGGGCGATGCGGCGGGCGGTGTCGTCCATCAGGCCGGAGTCCAGCTTGTGGCCCGCGACGTGGTGGACCAGGCGTTTGGCGTCGCCCACGGCGCCGGGGGCATTGGCGCGCATGGCGGCGGACAGCTCGGCGATCAGGCCGTCCAGGGCGTCGGCGGAGGGCAGGACGCGGTCGACCAGGCCGAAGTCGCGGGCGGCGTCGGCGTCGAACAGTTCGGCGGTGGCGAAGAGGCGGCGCGCGGCGCGGGGGCCGACGGCCTCGATCACATAGGGGGCGATGGTGGCGGGGATCAGGCCCAGCCTGACCTCGCTGAAGGCGAACTTCGCGCCCTTGACCGCCACGGCCATGTCGCAGGCGGCGACCAGGCCGGCGCCCCCGCCCATGGCCGCGCCCTCGACCAGGGCGACGGTCAGGGCCGGGACGTCGTGCAGGGCCTTGAGCATCCGGGCCAGACCCATGGCGTCGTCGCGGTTGTCGCTTTCGGACCAGTCGACGGCGTCGCGCATCCATTCCAGATCGGCCCCGGCGCAGAAGGTGCCGCCCGCGCCGCGCAGGAAGACGACGCGGACGTGGTCGGCGCCGTGCAGGGTCTCGAACGCCTCATGCAGGGCGGCGATGGTCGCGGCGTCGAAGGCGTTCTTCTTCTGCGGCCGGTTGATGGTGACGAACACCACGCCGTCGGCGGTGGAGCGGATCTGGACCAGGTCGTCGTTCGCGTCGGGCGCCGGGTCGGCCAGCAGAGGGTGGGAGATGGCGTTGATCTCGGCGGCCTCGGCGTCGGTGACGTCCAGGGCGTTCAGGTCGGCGTCGGTGGGGGCTTTGGCCATGGTTCGTCTCCTGCGCTGGCGTGGCCTATAACGCGCGGAGGGCCGAAGGGGACAGGGAAGCTTGACGATGGCGACGAAGGCCGAGGAGCGCATCCGCGGGATCAGCGTGGCGAGCGTGCACGTCCACTATGTGCGCAAGGCCGGGAAGGCGGGGCGCGGGCGGGCGGAAGTGGATCAGGTGATCCGCTGGCTGACGGGCTATTCGCAGGCGCAGGTCGACGCCCTGCTGGCCGACGGGACGACGTTCCAGGATTTCTTCGACCGCGCCCCGGCGATGAACCCGAACCGCGTGCTGGTGACGGGCGTGATCTGCGGCCACCGGGTGGAGGAGATCGAGGACCCCTTCATGCAGGAGCTGCGTCGGCTGGACAAACTGGTCGACGAGGTGGGTAGGGGGAAGGCGATGGAGAAGGTGCTGCGGGCGGGGTGAGGTCAAGTTGACGCCGCTCACTGGACGAAAGCTCGAATTCAGGGCGGAGTATCGGCATGGGCGGTGAAATCATCTTCATCATTCCCGGGGTGCTCGGCTTTGCCGCTGTGGTGACGGCTGTCGGCACGGTTTTGGTCTGGCTGGTCTGGCGTTTGGTGCGCCGCCGGCGAAAGGTCTCGCAACAACGCGAAACGTCGCGCTTCCCGATCGTCACGACGGTTGCGGCGTTGCTTGCCATCTCGCTGCCCTCAGGATGCTTCTGGGCGAGCAGACCCGTCCCACAGCCGGCAAGCCAGCGAACCGTGGCTGCTTACGAAGTGCCGCTCCCAACCGCGCAGGACCGAGCCGACTTTCTGACGATAATCGCTGCCGAGGCGGCAGTGCACTGTCTCGACGTCAGAGTTGAGACGCCGGAGGAAATGGCGGCTTGGGCTAGGATGTCCCCCGACCTCCGCAGGTCGCTCCACGCCTCGATTTTTCGCGGGGGTGATCTTCACAAGACCGAAGCCGAGGTCTCCGACAGGTTTCACCTTGGCCACGCATGGATTCATTTCGCGCGAGGCGACGATCCCGAACTGGCCCGTCGTTTCCGCGATGGGTTGATGGCACGACTGGTCCAACGCTGGCCCGAAATCCTGCGGGTGCCGGTCGCACAGACGGGCTCGCTTCCGCACCGCGAGGACCTGATCGTAGGCAGCGACGGTTATGAAATCGATCCGGCCAAGATGGCGGGATACATTTGCGGCGATGCTCCCGGCAATGCGCCCCGTTCAGCATGCGAATAGACGTTCATTAGTGATCGGTCTCGCCCCAGCCCTCGGCGCAGGTCACATCCTGAACACGCCGAAGTCCGTGTCCGGGATCGGGGCGTTCAGGCTCGCCGAGATCGCGAGGCCCAGCACGTCGCGGGTCTGGACCGGGTCGATGACGCCGTCGTCCCAGAGGCGGGCGGTGGCGTAGTAGGGGTTGCCCTCGTCCTCGTATTTCTGGCGGATCGGGGCCTTGAAGGCCTCGGCGTCCTCCGCGCTCCAGGTGTCGGCGTCGCGGTGGACGGTGGCGAGCACGCTGGCGGCCTGTTCGCCGCCCATGACGCTGATGCGGCTGTTGGGCCAGGTGAAGAGGAAGCGGGGGGAGTAGGCGCGGCCGCACATGCCGTAGTTGCCGGCGCCGAAGCTGCCGCCGATCAGGACGGTGAACTTGGGCACCTCGGCCGAGGCGACGGCTGTGACCAGCTTGGCGCCGTTCTTGGCGATGCCTTCGGCCTCGTACTTTCCGCCGACCATGAAGCCCGAGATGTTCTGCAGGAAGACCAGCGGGATCTTCCGCTTGCAGGCCAGCTGGATGAAGTGGGCGCCCTTCAGCGCGCTTTCCGAGAACAGCACGCCGTTGTTGGCCAGGATGGCGACCGGATAGCCCCAGATGCGGGCGAAGCCGCAGACCAGGGTGGTGCCGTAGTCGCGCTTAAACTCGTCGAATTCCGAGCCGTCGACGGTGCGGGCGATGACCTCGCGCACGTCATAGGGGGCGCGGACGTCGTCGGGGATGATGCCGTACAGGTCCTCAGGCGCGAGGGCGGGCGGACGCGGCTCGCGCACGTCCAGCGGCACGTCCTTGACGGTGTTCAGGTTGGCGACGATTGACCGGACGATCTCCAGCGCATGCTCGTCGTTCTCGGCCACGTGGTCGACCACGCCGGACTTGCGGCCGTGGGTTTCGGCCCCACCCAGCTCCTCGGCGGAGATGACCTCGCCGGTCGCGGCCTTCACCAGCGGCGGGCCGGCCAGGAAGATGGTGCCCTGGTTCCGGACGATGACCGTCTCGTCCGACATGGCGGGGACGTAGGCGCCGCCGGCGGTGCAGGAGCCCATGACGCAGGCGATCTGGGGGATGTCGCGGGCCGACATGCGGGCCTGGTTGAAGAAGATGCGGCCGAAGTGGTCGCGGTCGGGGAAGACCTCGGCCTGATGCGGGAGGTTGGCCCCGCCGGAGTCCACCAGATAGACGCAGGGCAGACGATTTTGTTCAGCGATTTCCTGGGCCCGCAGGTGCTTCTTCACCGTCATGGGGAAGTAGGCGCCGCCCTTCACCGTCGGGTCGTTGGCGACGACCATGACCTCGCGGCCCGAGACGCGGCCGATGCCGCAGATCATGCCGGCGCCCGGCGCCTCGTCCCCGTACATGCCGAAGGCGGCCAGCTGGCCGATCTCCAGGAAGGGTGAGCCGGGGTCCAGCAGGCGCTCGACCCGGTCGCGGGGCAGAAGCTTGCCGCGGGAGGTGTGGCGATCCCGCGCCTTGTCCGAGCCCCCGCGGGCGGCCGTGGCGACGCGGTCGCGGAGCTCGTCGCGAAGGGCGCGATTGTGGGCGTCCAGCGCCTTGAAGGCGGGCGAGTTCCTGTCGACGGACGAGGTCAGCTTGGGCATCCGCCGGGTTTAGGCGGGCGGGCGGCGGAGGGAAAGTGGGCGATGATCCTTCTCCCCTTGCGGGAGAAGGAACGTTCGTCACCTGATGAACTCGTAGGTGCAGACGGGGCGGTCGACGATCAGGCTGCCGTCGGGATTGACCACGAACTGGCCGGTCGCCGGGTCGATGCGGGGTTCGCCGTTCCGTTCGTTGCGGTCGCCCAGATAGACGCCTTCGAGGATCAGACGGCGCTCGCCATCGAGGCGGGCCTTGCCCTCGGTGTCCAGAAGCGGCGGGACGAAGTTGCCGCCGGTGGGCGTCAGGGCGACCGCACCGGTGGCCGGATCGAAGGCGATGGAGCCCCAGTAGTCGACGTAGCTTTCGAACGGCTGCCAGGTCGCGCCGAACTTGCCGTCGTCGGTGAACTTCAGCTCGGCCAGCGGCTGGCCGGGCTCGCGGCCCGGATCGCACTTCACGCGATCCTGCCGCCACGTGCCGGTCAGGACGACCTCGTCGCGGCCGACGACCTGGACCTCGTGCCGGGCGGACCCGACGGACCCGAAGGACGCCAGAACGGCGATCGTCTGCCCGGGCGCAGCGTCGTCGAGAATGACCACCTGCTCGGTTCCCGGCACGTGGCGAGCGGCGTCGGCCGGAGTGACCGAGGTGATCGTCAGGCAGCCGGCGGGCAGAGGTGTCCGGCCCATGCTTTGGGTGTCGTGAACCACTCCGCCCACCGTCAGGGTCTGGCCCTGCCGCGCGATCGCGGGACTGACGCTGATCTGGAGCACGCCGCGGGTCGCCGGGCAGTGACCGGGGACGCCGGGGTTGGCGTAGAGGGGGTTGATCGGGGGAACGGCCAGCGGCGGATCCTGAATGATCTGCCCGGGCGCGGCGTTTCGGGCGATGACGTCCGAAGTGGAGTTGGCGCCCGCGCAGGCGGCGAGGCTCAGGGCCCCGATGGCGACGATGCCGGTGAACCGCATGGCTTTCCCTCCGTTGACCGACGCACCCTACACGGATCGCCCGGCCCGCAAGCCTGACCGTTCGTGACCCCGACGCGGAATCTGCCATAGATGCCTGCATGAGCCCCACGCGCCGCGACACGCTGGACGCCGCCCTGCATGACCTGTTCGCGCGGGAAGCCGCCAGCCGCGCCAGCTGGTTCGCGCTGACGGGCGGCGAGAGGCTGTTCGCCGAGGGGGACGCGGCCGATACCCTGTATCTGCTGCGCGCCGGGCGGCTGGGCGTGTTCGGGGGCGACGGCGACGTGCCGCAGTTCCTGGGCGTGGTGCGGCCGGGCGAGCCGGTGGGCGAGATGGCCATGCTGGCCGGCACGGCGCACACGGCCGAAGTGGTGGCCCTGAGGGACTCCGAAATCCTGGCCCTGCCCCGCGACGCCTTCTTCGAGACGGCGCGCAGCCATCCGGACCTGATGGTCGAGCTGTCGCGGCTGATGATCCGGCGGGCGCGTGACCAGAAGAGCGCCGCGGCAGAGCCCAGCGTGTTCGGCTTCATCTCCGCCCGGCCGAGGCCGATCCGGGCCTTCGTCGAGCGGCTGTGCGCCGCGATCGAGATGATGGGCTTCACCTGCAAGGTGGTGGACCATTCGGCCCTGGCCAGCGTGGCGGAGTGGTTCACGCGGGTGGAGGACGCCCACGACTATGTCCTGTACGTCGCCGAGAAGGACGAGCCGGCGTGGGCGAACCTGTGCGCGCGCCAGGTGGACCGGCTGTTCGTCGTCGGCGATCCGCTGATCGCGCCGGACACATCGAAGCTGCCGCACAATCCGCAGCTGGAGGCGCGGCGACGGACCGATCTGCTGCTGCTGCGCGACGCGCGGATGCCGCGACCGGCCAACACGCCGGTCTGGCTGAAGGCGGTGAACCCCGGCCGCTGGTTCCATGCGCAGGACGGCGACGCCAACGACGCGGAGCGCATGGCGCGGGTGGTGACGGCGACGTCGGTCGGGCTGGTGCTGTCGGGCGGCGGGGCGCGGGCCTATGCCCACGTGGGGGCGATCGACGTGCTCAGGCGGGCGGGCGTGCCGTTCGACTTCGTCGGCGGGGCCTCCATGGGAGCGATCGTCGCGGCGGGCCCGGCGCTGGGGTGGAGCCAGGCGGAGCTGGAGGCGCGGCTGAAACGCGCCTTCGTCGAGTCCGACCCGCTGTCGGACGTCACCTTCCCCATCGTGGCCATGACGCGCTCAAGGAAGGTCGAGCGTCTGCTGGACGAGGCCTATGGCGACGTCGAGATGGCGAACATGCCCCTGCCCTTCTTCGCCGTGTCGACGAACCTGACGCGGGGGGGCATCGAGGTGCACCGGACCGGGCCGCTGAAGCGCGCCATGCGGGCGACGATCAGCATTCCCGGGGTCATGCCGCCGGTGGTGCAGGACGGGCAGGTGCTGGTCGACGGGGCCGTGATCGACAACTTCCCCACCGCCGTGATGCGCCAGTTCAATGCCGGGCCGATCGTCGGCGTGGACATGAGCCAGGCGCGCGGCGTCGATCCGCAGGGACTGCGCAACCCGCCGTCGTGGTGGAAATGGGTGACGTCCGGCGCGTGGAAGCGCGGGCCGCCGATCGTGGGGGTGCTGATGCGGGCCGCGACCCTGACGACGGACGCGGAGCTGGAGCACGCGCGGGCGCGGGCGGATCTGCTGATCCAGCCGGAGCCCGAGGGCATGGACATCCGCGACTGGAAGGCGTTCGACGTGGCGGTTCAGGCCGGGCGTCGGGCGGCCGAGGCGGCGCTGGCGGAGTTGGAAGGGCCGGTCACCGACCTGCGTCGGCCGAAGCCGGTCACGCCCGACGCGCCACCAGAAACAGCCGCGGAAACGGCAGCAGCACCGCGCCGGAGGCTCGGACCGGGAAGGCGTCGGCCAGCGCCGCGCCCAGCGCCGACAGGAAGGCCCGGCTGAGGTCGGGATCGTCGGCCAGGGCGGCCAGATGCGGCCGCAGGCCCGCGCCCTTCAGCCACTCCAGCACTGGATCGGGGCCGTGGAGCTCGTGCAGATAGGTGGTGGTCCAGACGTCCACCTCCTCGCAGATCGGGGCGAGCAGGTCGTGGTAGCCCTCGGGCGGGAGAGGATCGTTCGGCGCGGGAACGACGGCGAGGCGGTCGGCCCAGGGCCCGTCCGAGGCGACGCGGGCGACGACCCGGTGGTGGAGGGGCTCGGCGCGCAGCGGCATCTGGACGGCGAGCACGCCGCCGCCCGCGAGCGTGGCGCCCAGACCCGGAAACAGGGCTTCGTGATCGGGCGCCCAGTGCAGGCTGGCGTTGGCGAGGATCAGGTCGACGGGGCCGTCGGGCGCCCAGGTCGAGACGTCGCCCCGGACCCAGGTCACGTCCTCGGGCCGGGCGCGGCAGGTTTCCAGCATCGCGGGGTCAAGGTCGAGCCCGTGCACGGCGGCGTCGGGCCAGCGGCGCTTCAGCAGGGCGGCGTGGCGGCCCGTGCCGCAGCCGAGATCCCAGACGACGCGGGGCTCCAGATCGGACGGCAGGCGCACGAGCAGATCAAGCGCGGCCCGATCGCGCTCGGCCTCGAAACGGTCGTACTGGGCGGGATCCCACGACGGACTCCGGGGTGCGGCGGTCATGCGCTGTTCCCCCCGGAAGGATGGTACCGCCTCTCAGGCTTGAACTGAGGACCTCCGGCTCCACAAACCGGCGCTCTAACCAACTGAGCTAAGGCGGCGCGACATCGCGAGGGGGCGGATGTAGCGGGCTTGGGAGGGGGGATCAAGAAGCACGACTCTTAATCGTCCGTCATCCTCGGGCTTGACCCGAGGACCAGACGTTCCGCGCGCACGGTGCCGCCCTTCATGCTCGTCCGAACCGCCGCCGTCCTGTCTAAGGCTCCTCGATCTCGCCCCTGTCGAGCCTGCCGAGAAACGCCTCCACGCCATCCTCCTCCCTGGGCTTGACCCTTGGATCGGGCTCACCGTCGCACAGGAACGGCCACAGGTCCGCCCAGTCCGGATTCGCCCGCTCGATCAGTTGCATCTTCCAAGGTCGGTTCCAGCGTTTGAGCGCCTTCTCACGGCGAAGCGCGTCGACGACGAGCTCATGGGACTCATACCAGACCAGCAAGGTACAGTTGCGGTCGCTGCTGAAGCCCTTGGTCGCCCGTTCGCGGTGCTGCGTCGATCGCGCATAGAGGTTCGCCGTCATGCCGACGTAGATCACGCCGAACGGGCGGCTGGCCTGCATGTAGGTGGCGATCAGCGGGCGCCGGGGTTCCATTCACCCAGCGTGCGGACCGTCTGGTCGTCGGGTCAAGCCCGACGATGACGATGGGCTGAGGACCTCAAGCGTACCCCCGCTCCCGGATGTAGGCCTCCAGCTCGGCGATGCGGGTGGAGTCCGACGGGTGGGTGGAGGCGAACTCGGGGGTGTTGGTCTGGCGCTGGGCGGCCATGAGGCGCCACAGGGCGACGGATTCCGAGGCGCGGAAGCCGGCGCGGACCATGTAGTCGACCCCCAGGCGGTCGGCCTCCAGCTCGTCGCGGCGCGAGAAGGGCAGAAGCACGCCCAGCTGGGCGCCGAAGCCGCCGAGTGCGCCCACGGCCTGGCCATAGTCGCCGGCGACGCCTTGCGCCGCCTGAATGCCGATCGCGGTCAGGGCGGTCGAGGAATAGCGCTCGGCCGCGTGCTGGGCGACGACGTGGCCGACCTCGTGGCCCAAAACCGCCGCCAACTGGTCGTCGTTGCGGACCAGGGACAGAAGCGAGGTGGTCACGCCGATCTTGCCGGACGGCAGGACGAAGGCGTTGGGCTTGTCCGAGACGAAGACGGCGTACTCCCAACCGCGGCCGGTCAAGCCGGCGGCCTGGACGATGCGGTCGCCGACGCGGCGGACGCGGGCGTTCAGGGCGGCGTCGCGCGAGATGGGCTGGGTGCGCAGGGTCTCGGCCCAGGCGGCGTCGGCCTGCTGCGACAGGGCGGCGTCATCGACGATCAACAGTTGATTTCGCCCGAGGGCCTCGTTGTAGGCGCACGCGCCCACGGACAGGGCGGCGACGCAGCCGGCCATGGCCAGCGGAACGGGACGGAAGAAACGGCGCATGCTTGAGCTCCCCAGCGATGGTGTCGTGTCGGCGACTTAACGCGGAACGGCGGCGCGGGTTCGCGGCCAAGAAAAACGCCCCGCGGCGCGAACCGCGGGGCGTTCCTTGGAAGTCGTTCCTGGCCGTCTACTCTTCGGCGATCGGGAAGCGGACCGTCGCCGTGAACGACGCGTTCTGGGCGGCGCCGTCGACGGTGCGCGGAGACAGTTGCCCCCGCTCGACGACGCGGACCGCGGCGCGGCCGAAGCCGTAACCCGAGGGGTCCTCGGACACGACCTGGCAGTTCGCCGGGCGACCGCTGGCCTGGGCCGTGCAACGCACGGTGGCCGAGCCGCTGGTGCCCGAGGAGATGGCGCGATCCGGGAAATCACGCTCGGTGACCTGCGGACGGCGCGACCACTGCGGGTTGGTGATCACCGAGGGCCGGGCCGGAGCGGGCGGGGCCGGCGGCGGCGGCGGACCGGGGACGATCACAGGCGGCGCGGTGTATTCGACGCGGTCTTCCTTCTTCGTCGCTTCAAGCGGCACGGTGATCGGCGGCGGCGGAGCGTTCGGGACGATCTGCGGCTCGCGGATCTGCAGCTTCGGCGGCGGAGGCGTGTCCGGCGGCGGAGGCGGCGGCGGCGGCGGAGGCGGCGGCGGGATGGGCTCGATCAACTCAACCTCGACCGACTCGTCGACGTAGTTGAACTCCTTGAGCTTGAACTTCTGCGCCGCCAGCCAGGCGAACATCAGGGCGTGCAGGCCCAGGATGAAGATGCCGATGCCGATCAGGACCGGCAGGGGCACGCCCAGGAAGCCCTTGGACTTAGGCGGGTCGAGAAGCGGATTGCGCCGTGGAGTGACGGGAGTGTCGGTCATGATGCTGTCCTGGCTCCCCTCACTGTTCGTTCGCGTCTTCGCCGACCAGGGCCACGGAGTAGAATCCGTTGTCCTGCAGCGCGTTCATGACCTGCATGAAGTCGCCGTAGCGGGTCTGCTGGTCCGCGCGGATGAAGATCCGCTCGTCCGCCGGGTTGCGGTTCGGGAGCTGCTTTTGCAGCTCCGTCCCCAGTTCGCCGACGTTGGTCCGGAAGTCGCCGATGAAGACGTCTCCGTCCTGCTGGATCGAGATGTAGACCGGCTTCGGCGGGTTCTGGGCCGGCTTGGCGACGGCCTTGGGCAGCGCGACCTCCACCGACACGGTGGCGAGCGGAGCCGCCACCATGAAGATGATCAGCAGCACCAGCATGATGTCGACGAACGGCGTGACGTTGATCTCGCTGTTCTGTTCGATCTGGTACTTGCTGCCCTTACCGCCTGACAGTTTGGCGGCCATGCCGGTTACGCCCCCTTGTCGAGCTGGCGCGAGATGGCGTTCAGCAGTTCAGCCTGGAAGCCGTCGGCGCGGGTGCCGTACGACGCGATGCGGGTGTTGAAGTAGTTGTAGAAGATAACCGCCGGGATGGCCGCGAACAGGCCGATGCCGGTGGCCAGCAGGGCCTCGGCGATGCCGGGAGCCACGACGGCCAGGTTGGTGGTGTTGGTGTTCGCGATGCCGATGAACGAGTTCATGATCCCGTACACGGTGCCGAACAGACCGATGAACGGACCGGTCGAACCCACCGAGGCGAGGAACTGCTGGCCGCCCGACAGGCGCTTGCCCAGGCCGGACTGCACGGCGGCGACGGCCGAGGAGGCGCGGGTCACGGCCGAGTCGCGGTGCTCGCCCGCCACGTTCAGGCCGGCCGAGCGCGACAGCTCGATCTCTTCGGTGGCGGCGGCGGCCATGTCGGCCATCGGGTTGCCCTCGAACTCGTCCGAGGTCGAGATGCGGCGCATGTCGGCGATGGTGCGGGCGCCGCGGAAGGCTTCCAGGAAGCGGTCGGTCTTGCCGTTCAGGGCGCCGAACTCGAACAGTTTGATGAGCAGCAGGGCCCACGAGAAGATCGACGCCAGCAGCAGGCCGATCATCACGACCTGCACGACGATGTCGGCTTCCATGAACATGCTGGTGACGGTCAGCTTGCCGTGCGACTCGCCGCCGACCGCGCCGGGATCTTCGGCGGCGGGGGCGGGGGCTTCGGCCGGAGCCGCAGCCGGGGCGGCCGTGGTGGCTTCGGCGGCGGCCGGAGCCGGCGTTTCCTGAGCCAACGCGGGCGAGGCGGCCATCAGCACGGCGGCGCCGGCAATGGCGAGGAGGATGTTCGTCTTCTTGCTATCGAGCATTTTTCGCCAGTTCCTGCGTTGGTCTGACCCGTGAAAACCAATGAAACCCCGGATGGGTCCGGCGTTCCGTGAATTCGTGACCGCACCGGTTCCCTCGCCTGCGGCCAAGGTTCCAACGCGTCCGCCCGCAACCGGTTGCCGTCCGAGATGCTCGGGTCGGGCCGGTTTCGGGCCAAGCTGCTTTGACGAAGCCATATCAGCCCGTCAAGACCGCGTTCCCGCTTTTCTCCCGGCACGGGAGCGTCGCGGTTCGATCGTGACCGTGGCCGCACAAAGCGACAATTTCGTGATTGGTGAAGAAGGCCCCGGCGCGGCGCGCGGAGAGGTGGTGCCTGGGGGCGGATTCGAACCACCGACACGCGGATTTTCAATCCGCTGCTCTACCAACTGAGCTACCCAGGCGCACGCTTCCCTCGCGGGAGCGGGGTCTGTAGCGAGGCGGAGCGGGCTTGTCCAGCGCTCCGAAGTCAGTCCTCACGCGGCTCTTTGGGGGCTTCTTCTTCCACCGGCTCTCCCGGGACGGCGTAGACTCCGCCCAGCCAGCGTTGCAGGTCCACATCGGCGCAGCGGCGGGAGCAGAAAGGGCGGTATTTGGCGTCCGCCGGGGCGCGGCGGCAGATGGGGCAGGCGCTCATGATCGGTCCTCGACGACCATATGGGCGTCCGGGGCGAAGACCGCATCCTGACGGAGCGCCGCGCGCGGGCCGAGACGCGCGACCAGCGGCGCTGCGACGGCGGCGACGGAGGGGGTGATGACGAGTGTGAGCCGGGGCGCGGCTCGATCTTCCAACAAGGCCAGGCGGAGGGCGCGGACGCCGGCGATGGCGGCGGAGAGGTCGACGCCGCCCCGGCGCAGGGCCTCCTCCACCGGCGTGCGGCTCCACGGCAGGCTGAGCTGGAGGAGACCGAAGCGGCTGAGGGGCCCGAACGCGACCTGAGGACCGTCGAAGGCGGCGCGGGCGGCGGTCATGATCTTGTCGCCGTCCTGGGCCCCGCCGATCAGGTCGACCACGACCAGCCCACCCCACCCTTTGAGCCCGATCAGGCGCGCGGCCTCCTGAAGGCCCCGCCGATTCGCGCGGTCGCGGGCGGCGCGCGACGCGTCGGCGGCGAGGTCCAGATCGACGGCGATGAGGGCGCGGGTGCGCTGGACGGCGACGTCGAGGCCCAGGTCGGGAACGGCGACGTGGTCCGTCAGAGCCTCCTGCCCGGCCTCGATCACGGCGCGGATCGCCCCGGCGTCTTCGATCGGCGTCACGCCGGGGGCCAGGGCGGCGAGGGTTTCGCGCACGGTCGGACCGGGCGACAGCAGGCGCGGCACGCCCTCCCCTGCCCCGATCCGGCGCAGGGTCGGCCCCTTGGCCTCGCGAGGTTCCGCCGTGACCTCCAGGTCGAGCCTCTCGCCGACCGCCCCGGACTTGCCCGGCAGAAAGCCCGGCGGGCCGTCGCAGCCCAGGTCGACGAACGCGGCGTCGAGGCCGCGCGCCCGTTCGATCACGCGCCCGACGACGTGCGCGCCGAGCCGATGCTGGGGCGGCGTGCCGTCGCGGTGGATCAGCAGATGGGTGAAGCGTCCGTCGCGGGCGACGGCGCCGCGGGTCTCGCCCGGCGTCTCGTCCAGCCAGGCCTCGACCTCGCTCACGGCCGGGTCCAACCGACGCCGGTCAGAAGCTGCATCGTCTCGTAGAGCGGCAGGCCCATCACGGCCGGATGGCTGCCGACGATGCGGCGCACGAAGGCGCCGGCCGGGCCCTGAATGGCATAGCCGCCGGCCTTGCCGCGCCAGTCGTCGCCGGCGAGGTAGCCGGCGATCTCTGCGTCGCTGAGCGGCTTGAAGAACACGCGGGTCTCGACCACGCGGACGGACAGACGCTCGCCCCGCGCCACGGCCACGCCGGTGAAGACGCGGTGATTGCGGCCGGACAGCAGTCGCAGGAAGCGTTCGGCCTCCGCCGCGTCGGCGGGCTTTTCCAGCAGGCGGCGGCCGACGGCCACGACCGTGTCGGCGGCCATCACGATCGCGTCGGGCGCGCGGTCGGCGACGACGCGCGCCTTGGACCGCGCCAGGCGTTCGGCCAGGCGCGGCGGCGTCTCGGATTTCAAAGGGGTCTCATCGACGTCGGCGGGATCGACGCGGTCGGGCACGACGCCGATCTGAGCCAGCAGCTCCAGCCGGCGCGGGCTGGCCGAGGCCAGGACCAGCTGGGGGCGCAACGGCGCGCGCCCTTACTTGAAGCGGTAGGTGATGCGGCCCTTGGTCAGGTCATAGGGCGTCATCTCGACCAGCACCTTGTCCCCGGCCAGCACGCGGATGCGGTTCTTGCGCATCTTGCCGGCGGTGTGGGCGATGATCTCGTGGTCGTTCCCCTCGAGCAGCACGCGGAACGTCGCATTGGGCAGCAGTTCGCTGACCACGCCGGGAAACTCGAGCAGTTCTTCCTTAGCCATTTGGCCTCTCTCGCCCTGATGCGGAAACTCCAGCGCCGGGGCGACGACGCTCGAAGGTGGGCGCGTATGCACGAAAAGGGGCGGAAAGTCGAGATTCGGCGTCACGCCCGCCGGAACAGGGCGCACACGAGGGTGAACAGGCGCCGCGCCGTTTCGTGGTCGATGTCGATCTTGCCTTCGAGGCGGGCCTTCAGCGCCTCGGCGCCTTCGTTGTGGAGGCCGCGGCGGCCCATGTCGACGGCCTCGATCTGCTGGGGCGAGGTGCCGCGCAGGGCCTCGTAGTAGCTGTCGCAGATGCGGGCGTAGTCGCGGATCAGGCCCTTCAGCGGGGTCAGGGACAGGCCGTGGACGCGGGCGTAGTCGGGGCCCGAGACGTCCAGCACCAGCCGGCCATCCAGGGTCGAAATCTTCAGGGCGTAGGGGCCGCCTAAGGCGCCGGCCGGGGCGAAGTGGTTCTTTTCCACCAGATCGAAGACGGCGACGCGACGCTCGTGCTCCATCTCGGCCGTCGCGGGACCCAGGCTTTCGGCGTCCAGTTCCACGGAGGCCAGACGATGGTCGGTCACGCGCCGATCTCCGAGTCCGCCTCGGCCTCGGGGTGGGCCGGGCGGGCCTGGGCCTTCCAGCGCGGGGTCAGGTCGGCCAGGACGGCGTCAAGACACTCGACCTCGACCCGCAGGTCGCCGCCGCCGGCGAACATCAGGAAGGCCTTGCCGCCCGGCGCCTCGGTCGGGACGAAATGGATCGCCAGCAGTTCCAGCATGGCGTCGGGGCCGCGCGGCAGCTGGCGGCTCTGGACCGAAAGGACGTCGCCGAACTGGAGCGCGGAGACCACGCGCGTGCCGCCGCATTCCCAGCAGAAGCGGCTGAGCGTCACGGTCAGCCGCCGCGCCGCCTTTTCCCACACCACGTCGCGCGGCCGCAGGATCGCATCCTGCAGCGCGGCGGAGATGATCTGCAGGTCGTCCTCGTCCTGGGCCAGCAGACGCAGGGGCTCCAGCGGGGCGGGCGCGGGGTCGGCGTCGGTCATGCGTCCCCCTTCAGCCGTCGCACGTCGGCGCCGCAGGCCGTCAGCTTTTCCTCCAGCCGCTCGAAGCCACGGTCCAGATGATAGACGCGGTCGACGATGGTCTGGCCCTCGGCCACCAGGCCCGCGATGACAAGGCTGACGGAGGCGCGCAGGTCGGTGGCCATGACGGGCGCGCCCACCAGATGATCGACGCCCCTGACCACCGCCTCGCCCGCCTGAACGTGGATGTCGGCGCCCAGCCGGCCCAGTTCGGGCGCATGCATGAAGCGGTTCTCGAAGATGGTCTCGCGGATGCGGCTCTCGCCCTCGGCCAGGGTCATCAGCGTCATGAACTGGGCCTGCAGGTCGGTGGCGAAGCCGGGATAGACCTCGGTCTCCAGATCCACGGCCTTGAGCCGGACCGCGGGGTCGCGGCGGACGATCACGCCGTCGTCGGTGGGCGAGACCTCGACGCCGGCCTGGATCATCTTGTCGGTCAGGGCCGTCATAAGCCCGGCGCGGGCGCGGGTCAGGCGCACCTCTCCCCCCGCCATGGCGGCGGCGACGGCGAAGCTGCCCATCTCGATGCGGTCCGGGATGACGGCCCAGTCGGCGCCGTTCAGCGAGGTCACGCCCGTGACGGTCAGGACGTCGGTGTCCACGCCCTCGATCTTCGCGCCCATCGCGATCAGGCAGCGGGCCAGGTCGCCGATCTCGGGCTCCATGGCGGCGCGACGCAGGACGGTCGTGCCGTTCGCCATGACGGCCGCGAGCAAGGCGTGTTCGGTGGCGCCGACCGAGACGAACGGAAAATCGATCTCGGCCCCGCGCAGGCCGTTCGGCGCGACGGCGGAGACGTAGCCTTCTTCCAGATGAATGGCGGCTCCCAGACGGCTTAGCGCGTCCAGATGCAGGTCGACCGGCCGCGCGCCGATCGTGCAGCCGCCGGGCAGCGAAACCTTGGCGTGGCCGGTGCGCGCGAGCAGGGGGCCCAGCACGTTGAAGCTGGCCCGCATCTGACGGACCAGATCATAGGGGGCGAAGGTGGAGGTGATCTCACGGGCGTGAAACAGGGTCTCCTGCTCGCCGCCGTGCCCGTTCTCAGTCACCTCGACGCCGAGGGCCTGAAGCAGGCGGCCGAGAAATTTGGTGTCGGCCAGGCGCGGCATGTTGGTCAGGCGCAGCGGCTGGTCGGTCAGGATCGACGCGGCCATCAGCTTGAGCGCGGAGTTCTTGGCGCCGCTGATCGGAATGCTTCCGTTCAGTCGGGCGCGGCCCTGGATGGCGATGCGGTCCATATCGATCCTGTTGCGCCGGGATCACGCCCGGTGGATCGGCTTCTCTAGCGCGACCGTGCCGCACTGCGAAAGGGCGACGGGCGGAGGATCAGGATGAACTTCCGGCGCCGTCGCTTTCAGCCAGCGGCGCGGGCGGGGCCTTGCGGCGGCGCAGGTTGGCGCGGAGGGCCTGAGCCAGGCGCGCCTCGCGGGCGGTCGGGACGGGCTTCGGGGGCTTGGGCTGGTCGGCGGCGTCGTCTTCGGACATGCCGCAAGCTTCGCCGAATGAGGATCGCAAATCGACCTAAATGAGGGCTTCCCCCCGCCCGGCCCCTTCGCTATACGGCCGCTTCCTCAGATTTCACGCCGCCGTAGCTCAGTGGTAGAGCGCATCCTTGGTAAGGCTGAGGTCGGCAGTTCAATCCTGCCCGGCGGCACCATTCTCGTACCGGCGATCGGACCCATGAAGGGGTCGGTCGTCGGCGCCGAGCCCTCCGCTCCAATATGACGGGTCATAGCCGTAGCGGCGACCGCGCCAGCCGTCGTTTTCCGATTCCCGATATTGAACCGTCAGGCGACCGCCCTGCCCCACCGGGGTCGTGATCTCCCCGCCCCAGGCGCGCCAGCCGCCCGTACCGACGCCCACGAAGACCTCGCCATGGAAACGGTCGTCGTCCCAGATGGGGCCGCGCTCGCCGCCGCGAGCCGGACTGCGGTCCAGCCACGACTGGATCTGAGGATCGATGCGGATGACCGGATCGGCCGGTGGCGGCGGATCCTGCGGGGCGCCGGTCGGGTCGAGCAGCAGGGCCAGGGCGGCGATCAGCATGAAGGCGTCTCCGGTTCGCCTTCCACACTAGCCCCGATTGCGGCCAAGGTCAGGCCATGCCGTCGCCGCGGCCGAGCGGGTCGGGCAGGCGCTCCCCTTCCGGCACGAACTGCAGCGCGACGGAGTTGATGCAGTAGCGCAGCCCTGTCGGCGGGGGGCCGTCGGGGAAGACGTGGCCCTGATGCGAGTCACAGCGCGCACAGCGGGTCTCGACCCGGACCATTCCGTAGGACCGGTCCTCGACGGCGCGGACGTGGGCCTCGTCGACGGGCTGAGTGAAGCTGGGCCAACCGGTGCCGCTTTCGAACTTCGTGCCCGCGCGGAACAGGGGCAGGCCGCACATGCGGCAGCTAAAGACGCCCGGCCGCTTTTCGCCCAGGAGGACGCCGCAGAAAGGAGCTTCGGTGCCGTGCGCCAGGAGCACGCGCCGCTCCTCGGCCGAGAGGTCGGCCTCCAGCGCGACGCGCTGGCTTTCGGTGGGCGGAGTGAGGTCGAAGCCGGAGGGGGACAAGGTCATGGCCTCGACATGGGAAGGGCCGGCGGAGGTTTCATCCCCGCCGGCCCCCTTTTGCGACGCCCGTCGTCCGGAAAGGCTTAGAACAAGGTGGCGACCCAGGCCTTGACCGCGGTCTCGTCGGCCGGGTTGCCCGTGTAGGCGACCGTCGGCGTGACCGGCTGGAGATGGCCGCGCGCCCGGCCGGTCCACGCCTTGTGGCCGTATTCCAGGTCGGCGTAGTTCGACGGCAGGCGCAGCAGGGTCGGCTCCACGAAGATCGAGCCGCCCGAGGTCGGCGTGCCGACGATGCGGACGTTGGGCAGCTGCACCAGCAGGTCAAGCAGGTCCAGGCAGGCGCCGGCGCAGCCCTGGTCGACCAGGACGACGACCGGACCCTGGACCGGGTTGGCGGCGCCGGTGTCGGCCGGGGCCGGGCGGCCCTGCAGGCTGAAGGTGTCCTGGCCGGCGGCCAGGGCGGCGTCGAAGGCGGCCACGACGGCGCGGGTCTCCTCGATCACGGCCGGGTTCTCGGCGGCGAAGGCGGCGTCGCCCTCCATCCGGCCCAGGGTGTCGGCGAACCAGGCGCGGTTGTCGGCCGTGGCGCGGTAGGTGATCGACTCGGCGGCCGGCTGGCGGCTGACGGTGTACTCCGGCGACCAGATGCGATTGGCCACGCCGTAGGCCCGGCGCAGCGAGGTGTATTCGTCCTGGCTGGCGGCGCGCAGGTCCAGCACGAAGCCGTTCGGCCCGCGCAGGGTTTCGACGGCGCCTTCCAGCGAGGCGTTGAAGGTGCGCCAGTCGGCCTCGTCGGCCAAGGTGTTGACGCGGACCCAAGGGCGGCCGCCGGCGTCCTCGATGGCCAACGCCTGGGCGCCCGGCATGAAGACGGTGGCGCGATAGGCGGCCTCCATCGCCGGCGGGCTGACCGGCTGGATCTGCAGCTCGAAGTCACGGCCGCGACCGCGACCGTTCGGCTGGAATTTGCAGGTCTGCGGCACGCCGCGGGTGAAGGGGTTGTTGCGGTTCCACAGCAGGTACGGCGCCGAGTAGACGCGACCGGCCTCGGTGGTCAGGTCGCCCTCCCACAGGTCCAGCTTCTGCTGGGCGAACTCCTCAATCGGCATGCCGTTGCACTCCATGACCACGGCGCCGATGGGGGGCGCGCGGCGCGTGCCCGGCTGGATGTGGGTGACGACGTATTTTCCGTCGCGCCAGCCGGTGGTCACGCCGGCCCAGGACGTCGCGAAATACGGTCCCAGCAGGTCGAAGGTGGGATCGATGCGGACGCTCGGATCCCGGAAGCCGTTGGCGTAGTAGCGCATCAGATAGGCGTGGCTGTCGCCGGAGTTGACGCGCGGCGCGAAGCCCTGCGCCTGGCTCAGTCCAGTGTTCAACCAGTTGCGGAAGGCGTCGTTCGACACGCCCTGTGTGGTCAGCGCCGGATGGTTCTGGCGGATCTCCTCCTCGGCCTTGGTCAGATCCTGGACGGCCAGGGCGCGGAAGTCCTGCGCGTGGGCCGCGGCGGCGCTCAGGGTCATGACGAGGGCGGACGCGGCGGTCAGCAGGCGAAAGGACATTCGGAAACTCCGGGTAACCGTTCGGGCCGTCAGGGGGCCGGGGAATGCGGGCGACGTTAAAGCGTCCGAAGCGAGGCTTGCCAACCCCGGACGCCGTTCGCGCGAACCCGCGTTCCGGTTTACTCCCACACGCTCGCGGCCTAATCGGGGCCGCACGATCACAAATGTTTCAGGCTCAGCGAGCGTCGTTTTCAGCCCATGTTCAAGAAGATCCTGATCGCCAACCGCGGCGAGATCGCGGTCCGCATCATCAAGACCTGCCGGAAGATGGGCATTTCGACGGTGCAGGTTTTCTCCGAAGCCGACGCCGGATCGCTGGCGGTCGAAATGGCCGACGAGAGCGTGCTGATCGGCCCGGCGCCGGCGGCGCAGTCCTATCTGCTGGCCGACCGCATCGTCGAGGCGGTGAAGGCGACGGGGGCCGAAGCGGTTCACCCGGGTTTCGGCTTTCTGTCCGAGAACGCGGGCTTCGCCCGGCGGCTGCGCGACGAGGGCATCGCCTTCATCGGCCCCAACCCTGAGGCCATCGAGGCCATGGGCGACAAGATCACCTCCAAGACGTTCGCCGCCGAGGCGGGCGTGTCGACGGTGCCGGGGCACATGGGCCTGATCGAGACGGCGGAAGAGGCGGTGAAGATCGCCCGCGAGATCGGCTGGCCGGTCATGATCAAGGCGTCGGCCGGCGGCGGCGGCAAGGGCATCCGCGTGGCCGAAAGCGACGCCGACATGGCCGAGGGGTTCGCGGCGGTGAAGGCCGAGGCGATGGCGGCCTTCGGCGACGACCGGGTGTTTCTTGAGAAGTTCATCGTCGATCCGCGGCACATCGAGATCCAGGTGCTGGGCGACAAGCACGGGAACGTAGTCCACCTGTTCGAACGCGAATGCTCGATCCAGCGGCGGAACCAGAAGGTGATCGAGGAGGCCCCCTCCCCGCTCTTGGACGAGGCCACGCGAATGGCCATGGGCGCGCAGGCGGTGGCCCTGGCCAGGGCGGTGAACTACGACAGCGCGGGCACGGTCGAGTTCGTCGCGGGCCAGGACAAGTCGTTCTATTTCCTTGAGATGAATACGCGTCTTCAGGTGGAACATCCGGTGACGGAGCTGATCACCGGGGTCGATCTGGTGGAGCAGATGATCCGCTCGGCCTGGGGCGAGAAGCTGGCCTTCGAACAGTCGGACCTGAAGATCGAGGGCTGGGCCATCGAGAGTCGCATCTATGCCGAGGACCCCTATCGCGGCTTCCTGCCGTCGATCGGTCGGCTGGTCCGGTATGAGCAGCCCGAGGAGGGCGAGCAGGACGGTTACGTCGTGCGCAACGATTCCGGCGTCCGCGAGGGCGACGAGATCAGCATGTTCTACGACCCCATGATCGCCAAGCTGTGCGCCTGGGCGCCGACGCGCGAGGGGGCCATCGACGGCATGGCGCGGGCCCTGGAGGACACGCACCTGACCGGCCTAGGGCACAACGTGCCCTTTCTGGCCGCGGTGATGGAGCAGGAGCGATTCCGGTCGGGCCAGCTGTCGACCCGCTACATCAAGGACGAGTTCCCCGACGGCTTCCACGGCCTGGCGCCCGATCGGCGGCGCAAGGACGTGATGATCGCCTCCGCCGTGGCCATGAACGAGATCCTGGCCGAGCAGGCGGAGGACCCGTCGGACCGCACGGACTGGATCGTTTTGATCGACCGCCCCGGCCAAGAGAAAGAGCCTCACGGCGTGTCGCTGGGCTATGACGACGAGGAGGCGTTGACGCTGGAGCTGGCCGGCGAGGACCGGTCGGTGCGGCTGTCGGACATCGAATGGCGGCCGGGGCTGGGCCAGTTCCGCGCCGTGCTGGACGACGTGCCCTTCACCGCCGAGGTGGCGCGCGTGCCGGACGGCTTCTCGATCCGGTCGGGCGCCGCGAAGGCGCGGGTGCGGGTGCTGACGCCGCGCGTGGCGGAGCTGTACGCCCGCCTGCCGGAGAAACAGGCCGCCGACACGTCGAAACTGGTGCTGAGCCCGATGCCCGGCCTGGTCGTGGCCGTGCCGGTCGAGGTCGGTCAGGAGGTGAAGGCCGGCGAGACCGTGGCGATAATCGAAGCCATGAAGATGCAGAACATACTCAAGGCCGAGCGCGACGGCACAGTGAAGGCCGTGGGGGCGAAGGCGGGGGACCCGGTGGCGGCCGACGACGTGCTGGTGGAGTTCGGCTGAGACGCCCACCCGGCTTCCCTTTCCGGCCCGGCCCGTGCCTAGTGCGAGTCAGTCCGAAGGAGTGCCCCCATGCGCCTGACCGCCGCCGCCTGTCTGTCCGCCCTGATCCTGGCCGCGGGAGCGGCGCCCGTGATGGCGCAGAGCGTCGACAGGGGCGAGCGATGGGTGCAGCGGATGACTGCGCTGGCCGACGATTCCATGGAGGGCCGGCGGGTCGGGACGCCGGGGTATGACCGAGCCGCCGCCTGGGTGGCCGCCGAGATGGAGGCCGTGGGTCTGAAGCCCGGCGGGATCGACGGGGGCTGGTATCAGCCGATCCGGTTCGTGGAACAGACGGTCGATCAGGCGGGGTCGAGCGCCGTGCTGACCGTCGGCGAGGCCGAGCGCGCGCTGACGATGCCGGCCGATGCGGTCGTGGGCGGGGGGCGGCCCCTGCCCGCCTCGATCGACGCGGAGCTGGTGTTCGTCGGCTATGGGCTGCACATCCCGTCCGAAGGGTACAGCGACCTGGATGGAGTGGACCTGACGGGCAAGATCGCCGTCTTCGTCAACGGCGCGCCCAACGGCATGCCCAGCCTGACCCTGACTCATGCGCGGGCACAGCGAACGGCGGGCATCATGGCGCGCGGGGCCGTCGGCACGATCAGCCTGCTGCCGCCGCAGGCCGATCCGTCGGGCATGTGGACGGGCGTGACGCGCGGCGCGGCGCGGCCGGGCTTTTTCCCCGACACGGGCGAGCGACCCTTCGCCGAGATCATCCTGCATCCCGACCATTCCGCCGGACTGTTCGCCGGGGCGCCGAAGTCGCTGGATCAGGTCGTGGCCGACGCGCGCGCCGGGGCGCGGCAGACGTCGTTTCCGCTGGACGCGCGGCTGAGCGGGCGGTTCGCGGCGACGCAGACGGCGGTGACCTCGCCCAACGTGATCGGCGTGCTGCCGGGCTCCGACCCGGAGCTGGCCGATGAGTACGTGGTCATGACCTCGCACCTGGACGGCTATGGGATCGGCGAGCCGGTGAACGGGGACGCCATCTACAACGGCGCGCTGGACAACGCGTCCGGCGTGGCGGCGCAGCTGGACATCGCCGAGCAGCTGATCGCGGCCAAGCCCCGCCGGTCGATCCTGTTCGTCATCGTGACGGCGGAGGAGCGGGGCCTGCTGGGGTCCAAGGCCTTCGTGGCCAATCCGACGGTGCCGCGCGACAGCATCGTCGGAAATCTGAACTATGACATGGCCTTGCCGATCATTCCTCTGACGGGCGTGAGCGTGCTGGGAGCGACGGAGAGCACCTTCGGCGACCATGCGGCGGCGGTCAGCGCGGAGATGGGGCTGCCCCTGACGCCCGATCCCTTCCCGGCCGAGAACCGCTTCATCCGGTCGGACCAATATTCCTTCATCGCCGCGGGCATCCCGGCGGTGGCGTTCAAGTTCGGCTTCGCCGCAGGCACGCCGGAGGCGACGACGATCCGGACGTTCAACGAGACCCACTATCACAAGCCGTCCGACGACATGACGACCACGCCCCTGCGCGTGGCCGACGAGATCCGCCTGCACGACTTCATCACGGCGCTGGCGCTGCGGATCGCGAACGCGGACGACCGGCCGAACTGGTATCCGGACAGCATCTTCGGGAAGTGAGGTCGGCAGCGATCACCCGTCGCGCGTCACCTTCGCGATCCCGTCCATCAGGGCGGCGGCGGTGATGGGTTTGGACAGGTGCAGGTCGGCGCCTGCGGCCAGGGCGTCGTGGCGATGGGCCTCCATCGCGTTGGCGCTGAGCATGATCACGGGCGTGCGGGGGCCGGCGCCCTCGAAGGCGCGCAGGGCGCGGGTCGCGGCCAGGCCGTCCATGACGGGCATCTGCATGTCCATCAACACCAGATCCCAGCCTCCCTCACGGAAGGCGGCCAAAGCCTGGGCGCCGTCGGCGACCACGACGGGGGTGCAGCCGCAGGCCTCCAGCATCAGGGTGACGACCTTCTGGTTGACGGGGTGGTCCTCGGCCACGAGGACTCGCAAGGCCCGGGCGGCGGCGACATCGCCACGCGCGTCCTGAAGCGCCGGCGGCGTCGCGATCGGCATGGGCAGGCGGACGCTGAAGCGGCTGCCTTGGCCCGGCGTGGAGACGGCGCCGATCGTGCCGCCCATCATCTCCGCCAACGAGCGGCAGATCGACAGCCCGAGGCCCGTCCCGCCGAAACGACGGGTGATGGAGCCGTCGGCCTGGGTGAAGCGGTCGAACAGGGTGCGCGCCGCCTCCGGCGCGAAGCCCACGCCGGTGTCCTGGACGTCCAGCGTCAGGACGGGGCCGTCAGGCCGGTCGACGAGGTCGATCTCGACCGAGACGCCGCCCCGCTCGGTGAACTTGACGGCGTTGGACAGCAGGTTCGTCAGGATCTGACGCAGGCGCAAAGCGTCGCCCAGAAACCAGCCGTGGGCGGCGTCGCCCCGGGCGACCTCGAAGGCCAGGCCCTTCTCCGCCGCCTTGACGGACAGCATCTGCAAGGGGCCGTCCAGCGCCTCCGTCAGGTCGAAGGGGCGCATCTCCAGCTCCAGCCGGCCCGCCTCGATCTTGGACACGTCGAGAATGTCCGAAACCAGGCGCTCCAGGTTCTCGCCCGACGCGCGGACCAGTTCGACCAATTCCTGCTGAATGGGCGACAGTTCGGTCCGGCTCAGCACGTCGACCAAGCCGATGACGCCGTTCAGGGGCGTGCGGATTTCATGGCTCATGTTGGCCAGGAATTCGGACTTGGCGCGGCTGGCCGCCTCGGCGGCGGTCTTGGCCTCGTGCAGGGCGCGCTCGGCGGCCAGGCGGTCGGTGACGTCGCGCGCCACGGCGTAGACCTTGTCGCCGTGGCGGCAGGCGCGCCATTCCAGGTTCCGATGGTGTCCCAGCCGATGTCGGTAGCGGTTGACGAAGCCGACGATCCGCCCGTCGGCCGAGACGTCGTGGATCAGGGCCATCTTGCCCTGGGTCGAGGGCCGGTCGTCCGGATGGATCAGGGCCAGCATCTCGGTCCCCTCCAGCTCACGCGGGCTCCAGCCGAGCACGTCGGTCCAGGACGGGCTGACGCGGACGAAGCGCAGGGCGTCGTCGCGGATGCACAGCAGGTCCAGCGACACCTCGAAGAAGGTCGCCAGGTCGTCGGCCGGATTGGACCGCTCCTGCGTCCTGTCGAGCTCGACCTGCGACATAGGCCCCTTCCCACGCGACCGCCGACGATGCGGTCAGGTCCGCAATGCACCGATTCCGGCGACGTCGGCCCCGACTGTGTGCACGGGACCGAACACTTCTTCAAACGCCGACCGCAGCGCCGCGTCGGCTTCGTCCATCGTGGCGGGGACGCCGAGGTCGACGAGGCTGGTCACGCCGTGTTCGGCGATGCCGCACGGCACGATCCCGCCGAAGTGGGTCAGGTCGGGTTCGACGTTCAGGCTGACGCCGTGGAAGCTGACCCATTTGCGGACCTTCACGCCGATGGCGGCGATCTTGTCTTCCCGCGACCAGCCGGGGCCCTTGCGCTCGACCCAGACGCCGACGCGGCCCTCGCGGACGTCGGCCTCGACGCCGAAGCGATCGAGGGCGCCGATCAGCCACGCCTCCAACCCCCGTACGAAGGCGCGCACGTCCCGCCCGCGGGCGGTCAGGTCCAGCATCACGTAGGCCACGCGCTGGCCCGGCCCGTGATAGGTGAACTGGCCGCCCCGGCCGGTGCGGTGAACCGGGAAACGGGCGTCCAGCAGGTCTTCGTTTCGGGCCGAGACGCCGGCGGTGTAGAGCGGCGGATGCTCCAGCAGCCAGACGCGTTCCGACGCCCGGCCCTCGGCGATGGCGGCGACGCGCGCCTCCATCTCCGCCACCGCGTCCGGGTGATCGACGCGGCCCGGCGACACGACCCATTCGACCGGCCGGCCGTCAGGGCGAATCAGCTTCGAATCGCTGGAATTTAAGGACTGGGAAAGCATGAGCGCACCAATGTGGGGCGTCGGAGCATCATGCAAAACCCTCAGTCCGCCATCCTGTTCGAGTCCGCGTCCCCCATGTCCCAGATCGAAGCCGTCGACGTCGAGATCTCGGTCGTGCTGGGGCGATCCGTGCTGCCCATGGCGCAGCTGCTGAAGATGGGCCGCGGCGCGGTGATCCCCCTGGACGCGTCGGAGCACGACGAGGTCTGGATCCTGGCCAACAACCACCCCGTCGCGCGCGGTGAGATCTCGATCCACGAAGACCGCATCGCCATCACCGTGACGCGCGCCGCCGACGTTTACGACTACATGGCCGGCGCGGCCTGACCGATCAGGCCGCCGGCGCCTTCAGCAGAACGGCGTCCACCGGATGGATGACGCCGTTGGACGCCAGCGTCTCCGACCCCGTCAGCCGGCCCCGCGCCCCGTCCGGCGTGGCCACCACGATGGCGTCGCCTTCCCGCGAGAAGGTGACCAGACCGCCGTCCAGCGTCCGCATCTCCACGGCGCCGTTTTCCGCCCGGGTCAGCGCCGCCTCGACGTCCGCGCGGGTGACGGCGCCGGGGATCATGTGGGCCCGCAGCAGGGCCGCGGCCTGCGCCTTTTCTGCTTCGTCGCGGAAGTCGAACACGTCCGCCGAGCCGAACGCGCCGTCGGCCGGAGCGAAGACGGTGTAGGGGCCGACGCCCTCCAGCACCTGCTCCAGGCCGGAGTTGGCGACCACCGCCTCCAGCGTGCCCAGGTCGCCCGCGGCCTTGAGCTCCGCCGCCAGCGTGCGGGGCGACGGCGCCGCCGGCCCGTCGGCCTCGGCCGCCGGGTTGCAGGCCGAGAGGGTGAGAGCCGCCAGAACGGCGACGGTGGAAACGCGAACCATGCCTCTTCCCCTCAGACCAGCAGCTGGATCACGGCCTGCACCAGCTGGGTCGTGGGATCGACCTGGTACACATAGCCGTCGTTGTAGCGGTACCAGCTGTCGGCCGTGTCGACGTACTGGTCGCGGTAATCGTAGGGCACGTTGTAGACGTCATAGCCTGCGGGCATCCTCTGGCCGACGTTCCACTGTTGTCCCGTCAGCAGGGCAACCACCGAGTTGATGGCCTGGGTCTGCGGGTCGACGCCGTACAGGACGCCGTCGGCGTAGCGGTAGTCGTACGGCTGATTCAGGCGCCAGTAGTCGGTGTAATAGTCCGGGGCCGGACGATACTGATACTGCTGCGGCCAGACCGATCCGAGGCCCAAGGCGCCGCCCAGCACGGGAAGCCAACCAGCGACGCCGCCGTCGTCGGCGATTCGGTAGACGTAGCCGTCGTCATAGCGCCAGCGGCCGTCGTCGCGGTTGCGGCTCCAGTACCAGTCGTTCCAGTCCCGATCTCGACGATCGACCTGCCGGGCGAGGCCGGGGGGCAGGCAGCCGTTGTTCTTCTTCGCCAGTCCGGGCGGGCAGCCCTGGATGGCGACGGCGCGCGGCACGTCGCGCAGGATCACGACGGGAGCGCCGTCGCGGACGGCGCGGCGCACCTCTCGCTCGTCCCAGGGGCGGTCGTCGTCGTCGCGATCTCGCCCGCGTGGAACGGGCTGAACGCGGGCCTCGGCGCGCTCCCAACGATCATCGTCGCGGTCGCCACGCCCCCTGCCCCGGTCGTCGTCCCGTTCGGCTCGTTCCTGACCGCGTCCGCGACCCTGGTCGTCGTCGCGATCGTCGCCGCGCTCGGCCTGACCGCGGCCGTTTCCGTTTCCATTGCCCTTGCCGTTCCCGTTGCCGTTCTGGGCGAGAGCCGCGCCGGGCAGGGCCAAGGCGGCGGCGGCCACGGCGGTGATCGTCAAGAAGTTGCGCATGTCACTCTCCTTCGAGGGTGACGAACGTGTGTCGGCCCGCAGACGTTCCCGGCCCCTTCCCTTCCCGCCGCCTTTCGGCTATCGCCCCCGCTCCGATGCGAGCGGTCGTGGCGGAATTGGTAGACGCGCAGCGTTGAGGTCGCTGTTCCCTAACCGGAGTGGAAGTTCGAGTCTTCTCGACCGCACCACCCTGCTTCGCCCTCCGGGCTACGCAGGTCATGCCATCGGAGCAGGGCGGCACAGGATGGCTGGGCCGTCTTTTGACATTAGGGACGCGCATCGGCTGAGAGCTGATTCATAACGGGGAGGACGCCGCGTGAGCACCGACGCCATCGCCCCCCTCGCGCCCGAGATCGATCACGAGGCCCTGGACGAGGACTACGTCCTGACGCCGGCCTTCGTCGAGAAGGTGGTCGACGCCGCCGACGACGGCGACGGGATGCGGCTGCGCGACCTGACCGAAGACCTGCACCCGGCCGACGTGGCCGACCTGATGGGCTTCCTGACGGCCGAGCACCGAGCCGTGGTCGTGCAGTGGCTGGCTCCCGACCTGCTGGCAGAGACCCTGCCGGAGTTGGACGACGGCATCCGGGAGGAGGTGCTGGAGCGGGTTCCGCACGTCACCCTGGCCGAGGCCCTGCAGGAGCTGGATTCCGACGACGCGGCGGCGGTGGTCGAGGATTTGGAGCAGGACCAGCGCGAGAAGGTGCTGGCCGCCATGCCGGAGATCGATCGCGCGGCGATCGAGAGCTCGCTGGGTTACGCGGAGGATTCCGCCGGGCGCCTGATGCAGCGCGAGGTGATGGCGGCGCCGCAGTTCTGGAACGTCGGCGACACCATCGACCACATCCGGTCCCAGGGCGAGGACCTGCCCGAGCTGTTCTTCGACATCTACGTGGTCGATCCGCTGAACCGGCCGGTGGGCGGGGTCTCGGTCAGCGGCCTGCTGCGCATGCCGCGCGCGACGAAGCTGACGGACATCATGGAGCCGGTAAACGAGATCACCGTCGATCAGGACCAGGAAGAAGTCGCCTACATCTTCGAGAAATACCACCTGATCTCGGCCCCGGTGATCGATTCCGCCGGGCGGCTGGTGGGCCAGATCACCGTCGACGACATCGTCAACATCATCCAGGAGGAGAACCGCGAGGACATCCTGCGCCTGGCCGGGGTGTCGGACGAGGGACGCGGCTCGGGCGTCTGGGGGGTGATGCGGTCGCGCATTCCCTGGCTGATCGTCAACCTGGGCACGGCGCTGTTCGCCAGCCTGGTCATCAGCCGGTTCCAGGCCGAGTTGGAGGCCCTGGTGGCGCTGGCGGTGCTGATGCCGATCGTGGCGTCCATCGGGGGCAATGCGGGCACCCAGGCGTTGACGGTGTCGGTGCGGGCCCTGGCCGCACGCGAACTGACGGGCGCAAACGCTCTGCGCATCCTGTGGCGCGAGGTGCGGGTGGGGCTGATGAACGGTCTGACCATCGCCCTGTTGCTGGCGGCGGTGGCCGGTGCGTGGTTCGGCCTGCCGCGACTGAGCCTGACCATCGGCCTGGCGGTGCTGATCAATCTGATCGCGGCGTCCTTGGCGGGAACCCTGATCCCACTGGCGCTGGACCGGCTTGACCGCGACCCGGCCGTGGCGTCGCCCGTATTCGTGACATGGATAACGGATACGGTCGGGTTCCTCAGCTTCCTGGGGCTGGCGGGCCTGATCCTGCTCTGACGCCGATCGTCCGGCGCAGGGCTTGCTCCGTCGCCTGGTGAGCGAAACCCGTCGTCCCGATCTGGAACACCCCGTGTCCGAACCCGCCGTGCCAGCCCGCCGCAAGGTCTCCCGCGAGGGGATCGTGCTGCTGAAGAGCTTCGAGGGCTTCCGCGCCCGCGCGGAGCGTGACGGCGACGGCTGGGTGATCGGCTATGGCCACCGCAAGTCAGCGCGTGAGGGGCTGACGGTCGGAGAGGCCGACGCCGAGCTGCTGCTGCAATACGATCTGATGCCGGTGGCGCAGGCTTTGAACGCCCTGCCCGTCGCGCTGAACGCGCACCAGTTCGACGCCCTGGCCAGCTTCGCCTTCTCGGTCGGCGTGGAGCGATTCCTGGCGTCCGACGTGCATGCACGCCTGGCCGAGGCGCGCCCGGACGCAGCCGCCGAAGCCCTGCTGGCCTGGAGCGAGCCGGCCCCGGCGGTGGCCGGCCTACGCCGCCGCGCCGCCGAGCGCGCCCTGTTCCTGGCCGACCCTCACCGCCCCGTGGCCCTGGCGGAGTTGCTGGCCGCCCCTCTGCCCGCCTCGCCGGAGCCGATCACGGCGCCCGTCGCCGAAGCCCGCGCCGCCGCGGTCGCCGCCCTGCTGGGAGAAGCGGAGGCGCCGGCGCAACCGGATCCCGAACCGGAGCCGCGTCCAGTCGACGCCGTGAGCGTCCCGAGCTTCATGGGGACCGACGTCGCCGAAACCCTGGTGGTGGAACCCGCCCCGGAGCCGGTTCAAGTCGCGCCCCCCGCTGAGCCTTCGCCCCGCATCATCGCCCAGTTCGCCGCGCCCTATGGCCCCGCGATCGTCGGCCCCCTGCCGGGGTTCCCGACGGCGGCCGGCCCTGCCGCGCCGGCCGCTCCGACGCCCGCCAAGCCCGCTCCCCTGCCGCTGGCGGCGGATCCGGTCGTGGAACCTGAAGTCGCGCCGCAGCCGGAGCCCGAGCCGGCGCCGGACCCTGCGGCCGCGCAGGCGCCGATGCCCCCGGCCGCCGCGTCTGACGCTCCTTGGCCGACGCCGCCGACGTCGCCCTTTCCCGCCCCAACTGTCGAGCCGCTGGTTCTGACCCCCGCGCCCGAGAGCGAGGCGCCCGCGCCCCGTCCGATTTGGGACGAGGCCGTACGCGGGGCGGAGACTCCCGCGCCCGACCAGGACGTCCTGTTCGTCGAGGCGCCGTCCCAGACCTCCATCCTGCGCCACGAGGAGGAGCCGGACGGCCCGCGCCGCTTCGACTGGAGCGAGACCGGCATGTACGTGATCATGGGCGGGCTGGGCCTGGTGTCTTGCGCCGTCTCAGCCGCCGCCTTCCGCGTGGCGGTCGAGGATCCGTCGCCGATGGGCGAGACGACGGCGGTCGCCTGGACCCTCGCGGTCATCGGCGCGGTGTGCGTCGGCGCGGCGTCTCGGCACTTCTGGATCCGTGCGACGTCGCGCAAGGGCTGACGCTCGCCGGGAACGATGCTAGGCCGCGCGTCATGAGCATCCCCAACGCCCCCCAGAGCATGGAATTCGGCCTCGGCGAGAGCGCCGACATGATCCGCGAGACCACCGCCCGCTGGGCCGCCGACCGGCTGGCCCCGCGCGCCGCCGAGATCGACGAGAAGAACGAATTCGCCCGCGACCTGTGGCCCGAGATGGGCGAGCTGGGCCTGCACGGCATCACCGTGGAGGAGGAGTTCGGCGGACTGGGGCTCGGCTATCTGGAGCACTGTGTGGCGATGGAGGAGGTGTCGCGCGCCTCGGCCTCCATCGGGCTGTCTTATGGGGCTCACTCGAACCTGTGCGTCAACCAGATCCGACGCTGGGGCACGCCGGAGCAGAAGGCGAAGTACCTGCCCGGCCTGATCTCCGGCGAGCACGTCGGCTCGCTGGCCATGTCTGAGGCGGGCTCCGGCTCGGACGTCATGTCGATGCGGACCCGCGCGGAGAAGAAGGGCGACCGCTACGTCCTGAACGGCACCAAGTTCTGGATCACCAACGCGCCGCACGCCGAGACCCTGGTCGTCTATGCCCGCACCGGCGAGGGCAACGGCGGCGTCACCGCCTTCCTGGTCGAAAAGGGCATGAAGGGGTTCAGCGTCTCGAAGAAGCTGGACAAGATGGGCATGCGCGGGTCGGACACCGCCGAGCTGGTGTTCGAGGACTGCGAAGTCCCGGAAGAGAACGTCATGGGCGGCGTGGGCCGCGGCGCGGCGGTGCTGATGAGCGGGCTCGACTATGAGCGCGCGGTGCTGGCGGCGGGGCCGCTGGGGATCATGCAGGCGGCGCTGGACGTGGTCCTGCCCTACGTCCGGGACCGAAAGCAGTTCGGCAAGGCGATCGGGTCGTTCCAGCTGATGCAGGGCAAGGTCGCCGACATGTACGTCGCCCTGAACTCGGCCCGGGCCTATGTCTATGCGGTGGCCAAGGCGTGCGATCAGGGACTGACCACGCGCTATGACGCGGCGGGCGCGATCCTGCTGGCGAGCGAGAACGCGGTGAAGGTCACGCTGGAGGCCGTGCAGGCGCTGGGCGGCGCCGGCTATACCAAGGAGTGGCCGGTCGAGCGGCTGGTCCGCGACGCCAAGCTTTACGACATCGGCGCGGGGACCAACGAGATCCGCCGGTTCCTGATCGGGCGGGAGCTGCTGGGCTAGAAGGTCCGGCCGAGAGTCACAGCACCCGCTTCAGAAACGCGATCTTCGCCTCGTAGGCCGTGGCTTCGGCCCGGCCCTGCGCGTCGATGTCGGGGGCGAAGGGCGACGGGTCGTCGACCTGCCACAGGCGGTGCGGGTAGAGGCCTTCGCCGCACAGGAAGTGACCGCCCGTAGGGCTGATGAAGGTCTCGACGAGATCGCCCTTGCCGACCGCGTCCATGGCGTTGGAGAGACTGCGGACCATTGCGCCGCTGGACCAGGTCCGATCGCGGTCGCCGCCGATAAGGAACAGGCGCGCAGAGGTGCGCTCGATCGGGATGCGGGCGGCGCGAGCTTCGGAAGCAAACTCCGCGCGGGCTCGATCGTAGCGGTCGGTGTTGTCCAGGAAGTCGTCGCGACGATCGCCGTAGGTGGGAATGTAGGCCAAGGGACGCCCCTGCCAGGACCAGCTGGAATAGGTTCCGGGCTCGGGAACCTTGACCGCGCCGCCGTCGAAGATGGCGGAGCCGTATCCCTCCCATACGACGTCGCTGGGCACGCACCCCACGGCGGCCTTGACCCAGTCATAGGTGACCGCGCCGACCATGGCGAACTCGGCCCCCTTGCTGTTGCCGACCAGCCCAAGACGCGAAACGTCGGCCTCGGGGCGATCGGCCAGCCACAGACGCGCGCGATCCAGCAACTCGACCGGAATGTTCTCGTGCGCCGTGGGGACGGTCAGATCACCGATCTCGTAGGGCCAGGCGAAATAGGCGACGGCGAGGACGGCGAAGCCCTGTTCCGCATAACGGGCGGCGACGTCGCGGGCCTTGTCCAGACTGCCGCCCTCGCTGCCGTGAAGATGGATGAGGGTGGGCAGGGCAGACCCGCCGGCGGGCGCGGCGAAGGCGCCGACCAGACCCGGAGTCACGACATCGACGCGCGTCATGGCGGCGCGCACGCGGTCGACGCCGAAGATGCGCTCGACGACCACCTCGTGTCCACGGGTGATGCGCAGCATCAGGGTGGTCTCACTTGTCAGGTCCACGCCTTCGGATGCGAAGGCCTGGTCCGCCAGCAGAGGATCGCCCTGACGGCGGCCGGACCAGAACAAGGTGCGGGGCCCGACCGCCAGACTGCTGCCGGCCTCAGGGACCGAGGTCTGCAGATCGATTGCCCCGGCCGCGTCGGCGCGATGACGCCCCCATGCATGCATCAGGGTCGGCTCAGGGCGCCAGCCGCCCGATCCGTCGGAGACCCACCTCGTCAGCTTGCGAAACAGGTGCAGAGTGACCGTTTCGCCCGGCGCGAGGCCCTCGACCTTAAGAAGCGGCGTCTCGCCCCGCACATAGGCCTCGCGCGCGACGACGACGGGATCGCGGCGATGCGGGCCTGCGGCCAGGGCGACGGGCTGAAGCGTGATCGCAGCGAGTACGGCTGCGGCGATGAAACTGCGCATATTCGGCTCCGGTTCGGGACGTCGACACTGGAGCGTCCGGCCTTCGTCCAACGAAAAATGTCATGAGCCGACACGGGGCGCCGACGAACCGACACGGGCCGACCCTCAGACCACCGCCTCCCGCACCAGGCGGGCGCCGTCGCGGCTGGTGACGACCTGATCGCCGTTGCGCAAAGTGAGCTGGAGACGCCCGTTGCCCGCAGGCTCGGCGCGCACGACGGCGTCTCCGTTGATCAGATGCGAGCGATGCACGCGCAGGAAGGGTTCGCCGCTCAGCCGCGCGGCGCACTCGCCCATGCCGATCCGCGCCAGAACGCTGCGGCCGTCCAGGATCAGGCGCGAGCACTCGCCGTCGGCCTCGATGCGCACGATCTGGCCAGGGTCGATCGGCAGGATGCCGTCGGCGGTCCTCACCAGCCAGCGGCGGGGCGCGGCGGGCGCGCCCCCCAGCCGGGCCTGCGCCAGATCGCGTCGTGCCGCGAGCAGGAGCCCTGCGGTCAGCGCAAGGGCGGCGTAGGTCAGGCTCTGGAACGTCTGCCAAGGCAAGGCCGCGCCTTGGAAGAACCGAACCCAGATGCCCTCTGCCTCGACCCGGGCGGTGAGCGCGAGAAGGAAGATCGTCGCCGCATATGACGTGGTCGCATAGGTCAGGGCCGAGGCCACTCCCAGGCCGATCGCCTTGAATGGCCTGAGTTCCGCCAGGCGCGGAGCCACGCGCTCGACGAGGGGCACGGCCATCAGCACATGGGGAGCGGCGTTGCACAGTCCGCGCAGCGCATGATCCAGCGGCGACCACCCCTCGGACGTGATCGCGAAGACGACGGCGTAGAAAGACGCCAAGCTGAAGACGCTCGCCGTCCACATCCGCCACGTCAAGGCGATCGGGGCTTGGGCCGCCCGCGCATTCGAACCGCGTTCCATGTCCGATGGGTAGCAGCGCCGGCGATTTCGTCCAGCAGGAGGCGCCGCCCGATGCGGAACTCCGACACCTCCCGACGCTTGAACGGCAGCCTGTCCATTTCTTAAGTGGCGCGAGGGGGCGCGAGCCGCCTAAGACGGATGACCCTGTTCGACGGCGGCTTCATGAACGACGGCTCCAACTCCTTCAGCGCGCGGCCCTTTTCCCAGGTGCTGACGGACGTCGGCGCCAAGGATCATCCCAAGCTGACCGTGGGCGAACTGGTCGATGCCTTCGGCGAGCGGGGCTTCGGCGCCGTGCTGCTGATTCTGGGGCTGTTGAGCGCCCTGATCGGGACCATCCCGGGCACGACGACGATCATCGGCATCCCCATCCTGATCATCGGAGCCCAACTGCTGTTCCGGCGCGACGAGCTGTGGCTGCCCGGATGGATCCTGAAGCGCGATCTGCCTCGCCCGGCGTTCGCCGAGGCGGCGGCCAAGGTGAAGGGGCGGCTGGAACGGGTCGAGCGGTTCAGCCGGCCGCGCCTGATCTTCATGAGCGGCGACCTGTCGGAAGCGCTGATCGGGCTCATGTGCGTGATCTGGGCGGCGGTGCTGATGCTGCCGCTGATCGGGTTCAACCTGGTGCCTTCGCTGATCGTGGCCGCTTTCGGCTTTGGTCTGATGCAGAAGGACGGCGTCGTCATGCTGATCGGCTGGGTCGGATCGCTGGGCATGGCGATCTTCACCTGGGTCGTCTGGGAGACGGTGTCGCGCGTGCTGGCCGCGACGTGGGAGATGGTCGCCGGCCGGTTCTGAAAAAGGCGCCGAGGGATCCCCCGGCGCCTTCTCAGGTTCCTGGAACGTCAGCCGCGGAACAGCGACAGGACCAGCTGCGGCGTCTGGTTGGCGATGGACAGGGCCTGGACCCCAAGCTGCTGCTTCGTCTGCAGCGCCTGGAGCTTGGCGCTCTCCTTCGCCAGATCGGCGTCCACCAGGTTTCCGACCCCCGACTCCAGCGCGTCCGACAGTTTTCCGACGAACGACAGATGGGTGGTCAGGGCCTTCGACTTCGTCCCCAGACGCGCCAGGGCGCCGGACACGTTGTTGATCGACGCATTGACCGCGGCCAGGGAGTTGGTGGCCTTGGTCAGGGTGTCGATCGCCTGGGTGGTCGCGACCGTCACGATGGTCCCGCCCAGCGACATGACCTCCGCCGCCACCGTGATGGTGGCGTTGCCCTGAGCATTCGCCAGGGCCCGGAAGCCGGTCGCGCCGGTCTTGAGCAGATTGACCCCGTTGAACTCGGCATTGTTGGTCACCGTCGCGATCTGGTCGCGCAGGGCCTTGAAGTCCTCGTTCAGCGCGGTGCGGGCCGCCGTGGTCAGCGACGCGTCGGTCGCCGCGAGCGCTTTCTCCTTCAACTGGAGCAAGAGGTCGGAGACCGTCTCGCCCGCCGCCAAACCGACGTCGACCGCGGCGACGCCTCGGTCGAGCGACTGCTTCACCGCCCCCAGGGCGCCGATGTCGGACCTTTGCCCCTGGGCGATGGCCCAGATGGCGCCGTTGTCCTTCACCGTGGCGATCTTCTTGCCGGTGTTGATCCGGCTTTGCGTGACCGCCAGGTCGGCGTTGGTGGCGTTCAGGTTCTGGAGCGCGATCATCGCGCCCACATTGGTGTTGACCGAGTTGTTCATGGTCGGGTCCTTCCGTTCTGGTCGGGGGGTCTGGCGGTCTTCTGACCGCTGAACCGGTTCTGGTTCACCCGTGCGCGAAGCAAGAAGAGGGCCAGCCTAAGACATTGATTTCGTTTGATTAGACTTATGGCTGAGATTGCCGGTGGGCAAAATCCTCACCGCAGGAAGAGGGGGACCGCGGAGGGCTAAGCCCGACGGGGTGGAGAGGGACTGATCCTGGGGGCGCAGGAAACGGGAGACCTCAGCGGATGCAGCAAGCCCCCTCCACCCCCGTCGCTGCGCTCCGGCGGCCCTACTCCCCCTACGGGTGAGGATTCGAGCTCAGGCGGCTTCGGCGCCGGGGGCCAGGCCCTGCATCACCATGCGGTTGATGTCGATCAAGGCTTCGAAGTCCTCTTCGCCGCGCATGACGGCGGAGGAGTGCCGGTTCACGAACAGGCTGATCGAGATGATCTGGGCCTTAAGAGGATTGTTCAGCGCGTTGTCGGGGTCAGAACAGTCGGTCGCCAGCGTCGACCACAGGCGGCGGTTCCAGTCCAGCGCGTCGATGCGGGTGGCGATGTCTTCGGCCGGCACGGTCGAGGCGTGCATCAGGGCGCGGGTGACCTGCCCGAACAGCCGATACTCCAGCTCGCGCGGGGATTCAGCCCGCGTCGCCGCGGTCTTGTACGCCTGAAGCGACATTCGACAGCTGTTCCTCGTAATCCACCAGTTTTCGGGCCGACATCAGGGCCTTGTAGTACTCCCGCGCCATCACGTGCCGCGAAGCGGCGACGCACTCGGCCAAAATGTCGGGGTTGCGCGTCGCGCTCATGAACTCGGTCAGGCGACGGGTGAACTCGTCATAGACCTTGGGCGCGGCGCTTTCGTCCAGGTACATCATCATGACCGGGAAATAGATGCGGGTGGCCGGGGTCTTCACGTCCTCGACCTGCATGATGTCCTTCTCGCGCAGGACGCTGGCCTTGTTCTGAAGGATCAGCACGCCGCGCCGGTCGCCGTTCTGGACGACGGCCCCGTTGAGCACGAACTTCTCGCCCGGCTTCAGCGACAGTTTCAGCGGCATGGTGCGGCTCTTTCTCCGGCCCGCGCTTCCGGACGCTAAGCGTCGCGCGGCTGACGCAGGATGAACGGACGTGGTTAACCAGGTGTTGTGAGAGGGGGTGGCACGTTGAGGCGACACCGTCGATTCCCGCGTGAGCCCGAGATGACCGCCCCAAACGCTTCCCAGGACGTCACCGACCAGCCGCTGGTCCACGCCCCCGCCCCGGTCGCTCAGGGCACGGCCGGCGATTCGGCGTCGGCGGAGGCGATCCGCCGGCTGTCGCGCACCCTGGCGGGCGGCGGCGCGCTGAAGAAGCAGAAGCGATTGATGGATCTGCTCAAGGGCGCGGTCGCCGCAATGCGCATGCGGGACTTCGACGCCGGGGCGAACCGGGCGCTGGAAGCGTTGAAGATAGACGAGACGTCGGGTCTTGCATGGCACGTCCTGGCCATCTGTCAGGAGAAGGTCGGACGGTTCGTGGAGGCCATCCAGGCCTATGAGGCGGCGTTGGCCCTGCTGCCGGAGGATCCAGCCATCGCCCATGACCTGAGCCGGCTGGCGCAGCGTTTGGGGCATCTGGAGATCGCCGAGAAGCTGTTGCAGAAATTCCTGGCGGCCGAGCCCGGTCATATCGACGGGACCAACAACCTGGCCTGCGTGCTGCGCGAGCAGAACCGTTATGACGAGGCGATCGACCTGCTGCGCGGCATGATCCAGATCGAGCCCGCCAGCGCCCTGTTGTGGAACACTCTGGGCACGGTGCTGAGCGATCAGGGGCGGATGGCGGAGAGCCTGCCCTTCTTCGAAGAGGCGCTGAGACTGGAGCCGGATCTGGCAAAGGCCAGGTACAACCGCGCCAACGCACGCCAGCCTCTGGGCGATCTGGCCGGCGCGCTGGAGGACTTCGACGCCGCGCTGGAAGGCGCCGAGCCGGGGTATGAGGCCGCCATGATGCGTATGGCGCGTGCCATGACCCTGATGGGCGTGGGGCGTATCCCTGAAGGCTTCCACGAGTACGAGGTCCGGCTGGACCCCGACATGCCGGACGCCATGCAGGTGGTGACCGGATCGCCGCGCCGGACGGACGAGCCGCTGGCAGGACGGTCGCTGTTGATCGTGGGCGAGCAGGGTCTGGCCGACGAGATGGTGTTCGGCGGCTGCGTGGGCGACGCCATCAAGGCCGTGGGCCCGGACGGCTGGGTCCATGTCGCGGTCGAGCCGCGGCTGGTGACGCTGTTCCAGCGCAGCTTTCCGACCGCGTGCGTGGTCGGGCATCGGACGGTGCGGATCAACGGCCGGCTGCACCGGATCATCCCCGACGTCGACGACCGGACGGAGAGCGAACGTCCGATCGACTTCTGGACGCCGATGGCGACCCTGCTCGCCGACTTCCGGCCGTCGGTGGACGCCTTCCCCGACCGCGCCGGCTATCTGACGCCCGATCCGGAGCGGGTGGCGCGATGGAAAGCTGAGCTGGCGGCGCTGGGAGACGGGCTGAAAGTCGGCCTGCACTGGAAGAGCCTGATCCTGAGCGGATCGCGCGGCCGATATTTCTCCAGCTTCGACCGCTGGAGGCCCGTGCTGGAGACGCCGGGGACGGTGATGGTCAACCTGCAGTGCGGGGACGTGGCCGACGACCTGGCTCAGGCAGAAGCGGCGGGGGTGCGTATCTGGACCCCGCCGTTCGATCTGAAGGACGACCTGGAGGATTTGGCCGCCATGTCGTGCGCGCTGGATCTGGTGATCGGGCCTGGCATCGCCGGGACCAACATCGCCGCCGCCGTGGGGGCCCGGACGTGGATGCTGACGGCGCCGGACGACTGGCATACGTTGAACACCGACCGCTATCCCTTCTATCCGCACACGCGCCTGTTCAAGCGCTCCTTCGACGGCTGGCCGCAGTCCATCGCAGAAGTGCGCTCGGCGCTGGACCGGGCCGTGGCCGGGGATTGGAACGCCGCCTGACCGGAGCCGTTGTCCTGCTCGACAGGAGGACGTGATGCCCGACATCGACGCACAGGATCAGGCCGAGGTCTTCGACGAGACCCACCTCGACGACGAGGGGGACACCGACATGCTGCTGGACGAGATGGATCCCGTTTTCGACGCCACCCAGGCCGAGGGCGACGCGGACGAGGACGAGGACGATTCCGACGACCCAGACGTCGACGACGACGATCTGGACGAGGTCGACGAAGGCCTGCAGGTCCGCGAAACTCTGGAAGCCGAAGCCGACGCCCTGCTGGCCGAGGCCGAGACGGAAGGCGAAGACGACGGCGAGCCGGACACCGCGCCCGGTGAGGTCGAACTGGTCTATGCTGGCCTGATGGAGGACGAGCGTGGGGCGCAAGCCAGCGCGGCGCATTGGGAATCCAAGCGCCTGGCCGACGACGACATCGCCGACCTGGGCTATGCGCCCGACGAACAAGCTCCGCAGGAGATGCCCCGATGAGCGACGCGCACCCCCAAGACGACCAGAAGCCCGACCAGCTGAAGCCGCACCTGAAGGACGCCGAGGACCGTCAGGAGGCGCTGATCGACGAGGGCGTGGAGGAGACCTTTCCGGCCAGCGATCCCGCGACGCCGAAACGCATCACCTGAACGCTGTTAACCCCGGCGGTTCCGGGCTATCCCAAGGCGAGTCCAAGGGAGAGCCCGCCGCATGGCCGACCGCCGCCGTTTCGAAGGCACGTCCGACTACGTCGCCACCGACGACCTGCGCATGGCGGTGGACGCCGCCGTGGCGCTGGAGCGGCCGCTGCTGATCAAGGGCGAGCCCGGCACCGGCAAGACCGTGCTGGCCTATGAGATCGCCGGGGCCTTCGACGCCCCGCTGATCACCTGGCACGTCAAGTCGACCACCAAGGCGCACAACGGGCTGTACGAATACGACGCCGTCAGCCGCCTGCGGGACTCCCAACTGGGCGAGGCGCGCGTCCACGACGTCCGGAACTATCTGAAGAAGGGCAAGCTGTGGGAGGCGTTCACCTCCGCCGCCCGGCCCGTGCTGCTGATCGACGAGATCGACAAGGCCGACATCGAATTCCCCAACGACCTACTGCAGGAACTCGACCGGATGGAGTTCTACGTCCAGGAGACGGACGAGACGATCCGGGCCGAGGTGCGGCCGATCGTGATCATCACGTCGAACAACGAGAAGGAACTGCCCGACGCCTTCCTGCGGCGCTGCTTCTTCCACTACATCCGCTTTCCCGACGTCGAGACGATGGAGCGGATCGTCGAGGTACACTTCCCCGGCATCAAGAAGCGGCTGGTGGCCGAGGCGCTGAAGACCTTCTACGAGATCCGGGAGACGCCGGGGCTGAAGAAGAAGCCGTCGACGTCGGAGCTGCTGGACTGGCTGAAACTGCTGCTGGTCGACGACGTGGCGCCCGAGACACTGAGGGAAAAGACGCCGGGCAAGCTGGTCCCGCCGCTGCACGGCGCCCTGCTGAAGAACGAGCAGGACGTGCACCTGTTCGAGCGCCTGGCCTTCCTGGCTCGGGGCGAAGGGCGCCGTCCGGGCGCCTGACGGCCACCGCCGTTACCGCGATTTCACTGGATATGGACGCCGATCGGCGCACGATGAGATCAAAGGAAGACCAGCCCATGCGCGTTTCCGCCCGATCCCTGATCCCGCTTCTGGCCGTCGCCGGCCTGGGCCTGGCCGCCTGCGACGGCGAACGGTCGGTGAGCATCACCACCACGGATTCCGAAGACAAGCCGCGCGGCGTGCTGCGCGTGGTGGAAACCCTGCAATGCCCTGAGACCCAAGGGCAGCTGACCCGCAAGGGCGCGGTGACGGACGGCGGCACGGTCTGCACCTATGTGGGCCCGCGCGGCGCGGCGGTGGAACTGAGGCTGATCCGGCTCTCCGGCGAGCCGACGTCGGTGCTGGAAGGTCTGGAGGCCGAACTGCGGCGCGACGTGCGGGGCGGCCCGACCGGCGAGGGGCCGCAGGTGGCCGTCGACGCCGATGGGGATCGCGCCACGGTCCGCATGCCCGGCGTCAGCGTGCACGCCGAGGGCGAAACCGCCGACGTCCGCATCGGCGGGTTCCGCATCGAGGCCAAGGACGACTCGCCACGCGCCGAAGCCACGGCCGATGCCGGGGCCGAGCCCAGCCAGGACTCCGTCAGCGTGCGCGCCGACCAGGGCGGGGCCGAGGTCCGCGTCCGGGCCCAAGGCGACGCCACGCGCGCCAAATGGGTGCTGACCGACTCCGACGAGGCGGCCACCGGGTGGCGGCTGGTCGGCTATGAGGCGCGCGGCCCCCAGGGCGGGCCGCTGGTCGTGGCGCTGGTCCGGTCCAAGGACGACGACAAGGACGCGGCTTTCGAAGACGCCGAGGCGCTGGTGTCTCTGAACGTCGGGGATTGATCCCGGGCCCGCATTGCGTCACCTGACCCGCCGACGTCAGGAAGCCGCCTTGTCCCCCCGCGCCCCCGCCAAGCCCAAGTCCGCAGCCCGATCCTCGCGCAAGCCCGCGCCGCGCGCGTGGCAGCGCATGCTGTCGGGCCGCCGGCTGGACCTGCTGGACCCCTCGCCCTTCGACATCGAGATCGAGGACATCGCCCACGGTCTGGCGCGCGTGGCGCGCTGGAACGGCCAGACGGTGGGGGACCACGCCTTCTCCGTCGCCCAGCACAGCGTGGTGGTGGAAGAGATCGTGGCCCACCTCCGCCCCGGCATCGCGCCGAAATGGCGGCTGGCGGCCCTGCTGCATGACGCATCCGAATACGTGATCGGCGACATGATCTCGCCGTTCAAGGCGGCGCTGGGCGTCAGCTACAAGGATTTCGAGGCGCGTCTGGAGCACGCCATCCACATCCGTTTCGGCCTGCCGGCGAAGAACCCGGTCGAGATCAAGAAGCTGATCAAGGAGGCCGACAAGGCCTGCGCCTTCTTCGAGGCGACGCAACTGGCCGGGTTTTCCGAGGAAGAAGCCCTGGGCTTCTTCGGCGCTCCGCCGCAGGGATACGATCTTCAGATCACTCCACTGAGCGCCATCGAGGCGCAGGCGCGCTACGTCGAGCGCTATCGCATCCTTGCGGAAGCGATGGGCACAGTGGCCGGCGCCGACGCCTGGCACACGGAGTGACGATGTCGGATCAGGGCGTCCGCATCGGCCTGTCCGCCGTGATCATGGCGATCCGCGACGGACGGGCCTGCGTCCTGACCACCACCGGCGGCGACGGCCTGGCCGCCCTGCCCTTCGGCCCGTTCGACCCCGTCCGCGACCGCACCTTCGAGCGCGCCCTGCGAGACTTCGTGACGGCGCAGACGGGCTTCCGTCTGGGGTTCGTCGAGCAGCTCTACACCTTCGGCGACGCGGGGCGCGCCAGTCCTCGCGCCACGCCGGGGCCGACGGGCGCGCGGGAGGTCTCCGTCGGCTATCTGGCCCTGACCGCCGAGGCGGCGGACCCTCCGGGATCCGCCCGCTGGACCCCGGTCCTAGACTTCTTTCCGTGGGAGGATCGGCGCGGCGGCGCGCCCGCCGTCCAGACCGCGATCGACGCCGCCCTGGCCCTGTGGGCCGAGGACGACGCGAAACGGCGCGCGCGGATCGAGGCCCTGTTCGCGGGCGGCGAGGCCCGCTGGTCCGAGGCGCGGGTGCTGGAACGCTATGAGCTGCTCTACGAAGCCGGCGTCGTCGCCGAGGCAGTCCGCGACGCCGAACGCGCGGCGCCGCCAAACGCGCCGGGCCGGCCCATGGCGTCGGACCACCGGCGCATCCTCGCGACCGGGCTGGGACGGCTGCGGTCCAAGCTGAGATACCGCCCCGTTTTGCTCGACCTGACGCCGCCGACCTTCACCCTGTCTCAGCTGCAGGCGGCCGCCGAGGCGGTGACGGGCGTCGCCTTGCACAAGCAGAACTTCAGACGCGGCGTCGAACGGACGAGCCTGGTCGCCCCGACGGGCGGGTTCTCGACGGGCACGGGCGGCCGTCCCGCCGCCCTGTTCCGGGCCACGGGCGTCGATCCCACCGACGGCCAGGCGCCAGGCCTGCCCCTGCCCGCGCTCAGATGACGGAGCCCCTTGCGGCCGGGCGCGGCGCCGACTAGAGAAGCCGTCCTTCAACCGAACGCTTTCGGCCCCGCGGAGAGGTGGCAGAGTGGTTGAATGTACCGCACTCGAAATGCGGCGTGCCTTTACGGGTACCGGGGGTTCGAATCCCCCCCTCTCCGCCAGTCACTCATTCGATAAACAGCAGTCACCCTGACACAGGGGAATCTGGCCGAGATTTCCAGACGTTGTCCGACGTCGGAGACGGATGCCCCGTCTCTACCCACCTGATCTGATCCGAAACCCCAACTGTTGGACGGCCGCGTCTCCGCTTCCGCGGAGCCGGGTCCTTTTGCGTTTACAGGGACTCTACAGGGAACTGCCGACGCTCGACGACGTCTGGAAATCGTCCCCTGCTTTGCCAAAATCAATGCCTGCCGGTGTTTACGGCTCGCGATGATGGCCAAGCCCGTGTCAGGAACAGGGAATTTCCGACCCAGGATCAGGGAAGCAGTTGCAGCGATCAGGGAAGCTCCTGGGTGGCAGCGCTTAAGCGTAAAGGCAACGCTGCTCTTCCCAGTCCAAGGGCATCTCAGTCCGGGTCACGGCTTCGAGCGTAAGACCGGCCGGCTGCTTGCCATCGAGGATCGCGGCCTTCAGGTTCGGGCAAGGAATGCCAGCCTGATCATTCTCCGAGCGTAAGCTGGCGTCACGCCTTCCCTCTCGGCGACAACGTTCAGGCCCTCGACTTCCCCGGAAACGATCTGACGCTTCCACGCTTCGGCTCGGATGAGAGCGGCGCTGAGGGCGGGGTCGATGAAGGCCTTTTGGATCGCAGGCTGGCCGTTCGGTCCGACGGCGATCCGAGCGCCGCCGCGTCTCACCATCCGCGCCTTGATCGAGATGAGCCAGTTGTCGCCGCGAGGTTCCAAGGCGTCCAGGGCAAGGCGGGTACGGTCGTCCAGATGCTTGGTCGCCTCGAGCACACTGGCGTGGTCAAGCTCGACGAGGAGACCGTCGGCGACCACCTCGACCTTTTCAATGAGATCGCGAGCCACGGGCCGAGCAGGCGCGTCTGCCGCATCGCTGGCCAGCCAGCCAAGGCCTTTCAGCCGGTTGGGGATCAACTCCTCGACCACCGGAGCCGACACTCGGGGGACGGCGCCTGCCGTTGTTTTCGAGCCCAGCTGCACGGCCGTCGAGGCGTAGTAGCGGTAGGCGGGCTTGTTCTTCTGGGCCGTCGTCACCGGCGACATCCGGTTGCCGGCTGAGTCGAAAATCAGGCCGGTTTACACCACGGTCGCATGAGATTGGCCGCGTCGCTAAATCTGCGCGCCCGAAGGCTTGTTGTGATCCGCTTTGCCGTCCTTCGGCTTTCGGGCGATGCGCCACGCAAAGAAGATGATGCCGCAGACAAGGAACAGCGTGCAGATGACGCTTCCCTCCGGGCCCTGCTCGCCCCCGGTCAAAAAGCCAGGTCCGGCCGGGACCAGCGACACCGCGAGCGCAGGCACGCCCGCGTCGAGGCCTGTGACCGGCACCTCAAAGCCGGTGGCCAGTAACCAGTTCCATCCAGCGTGCCATCCCATGGCGCCCCAGATATTGTTGGAGTAGATCGACCAAGCGCTAAGGAAGGAAGCAAAAAGCAGGATATTGACGGTGACGATCCAGGTATTTTCTCGGGACGAATGAAGCAGCGTGAACAAAAGCGACGACAACACGACGGCCCAGATGAGGTTCATGCGGCGCGTGATGGCAGACGTGAGCCATCCACGGAAAATGATCTCTTCGATGCTTGCTTGAACGATGAAGGATACGAAGAGTCCGGCGATCGCGACGAGCGCCCCGGGGGACTGCAAGGCCGGGAACAGTGCGCCGGGTTCGTAGGCACCCGCCCACCAGATACAGGCGACCACCGCCGACGCCATGACGAGACCACCAACCAGGCCGCGTGAGAATCCGGCCGCCCCACCTCCTCTCGTAAGACCGATTGTGCCGGCATTCCGCCGCTCAACAAAGGCGATCCACGCTGCAACGGCCAGCATCCAGGCGATGAAGGACACGAGCAGCACCGCCATGAGGCCTTGGGCGCCGACGGGTTCGCCAGTTGGATCCACGTAGGGCTCAAGGATGAGTCCGGCCGGAATCTCCGTGACGAGTGCGAGGGCCAGGCAGACGACGGGAGCGAGAAGACCCCACGGAAGCCAGCCGCGGGCCGGGGAGGTGCTGTAGATGGTTTTCAGGTTCATACGTGAAGACTGAAGCTGGCCGCAGGCCAGTGATAGAACGATCGTGACCTTCACACCCATTGACGCGGAGCGGCGGTTTCGGGGTCGCCGCTGTTGGGCGTGCCCGAAGGCTCGATTAGCAAGAGCTCCACTTCGCGTCTCGCGTGCGGGCGGTGTTCCGTGCCCCTCGGCACGATGAAGAGATCGCCCGGGCGAAGTGTGACGCTGCGGTCGCGGAGCTCTATTTCAAGTTCACCGTTCAGAACCAAGAACAGTTCGTCCGTGTCAACGTGCCTGTGCCAAGTGTACTGGCCCAAGAGCTTGACGACCATGACGTCATAGTCGTTGAGCGTCGCCACCGTTCGAGGCGCCCAGTGGTCCGAGAACATGGCCAGTTTCTGCAGGAGACGGACTTTATCCTTCATATCATGCAGACTGACGGCGCGCCTTATGCAGGTCTTGAACGATTGAGCCGTCGCCATTGCGCCGGCGTCAGGCCGTAGGCGCTCCGAAAGTGCCGCGTCAGGTGGCTCTGGTCGGCGAATCCGGTGGCAGCGGCGATTTCCGCAAGCGGGGTTGCGCCGTTCATCAAGGCGCGGGCGGCGTCGAGGCGACGGAAGATCAGGTAGCGATATGGACTGACGCCCAGCAGCGCTCGGAACCCGCGCGAGAGCTGCCAGCGATCCTGTCCGCTGACGCGTTCAAGATCATCGAGTCGGACATTGGTGTCCGGATGGGCGTCAACGAATGCGCGCGCCAACGCCACCGCCTGGATGTCGACGCGCCCTTGATGCTTCTGTTCACTCCCAAGCTCTGACAGCGCCTCCGCGAGGTCGAGCATGGCCTGATCGTATTCTAAGCCACCGAGCGCCCGGTTGAGGTCGCCAATGAGGGCCGTGGCGGCCGCCTGAAGCCGACGGTCGTCAGACACGCCCTCGGCAAGGAAGGGAAGTGCGCCGCCGCCGAGCGCCTTCTGGAGCTCCGATGGTGCGACACTCGCGCTACGGTACCGGAACTGTCGCCCATCCCCGGCGTGACCGTCATGAAGCTCATCCGGATGGAGAACGACGATCTGACCCGGCAGCGAATGACGCCGCGATCCACGGTAGGAAAAGCTCTGGACCCCCGTGACGGTTATGGCGATGGCGTATGTATCGTGCCGATGTGGACCGTAGGCTGCTCCCTCTAGGCAAGCTTCAAACCGCTCGAATTCGCCGGGCGCCCTGACGATCCAGCTATTCCGGTCAAGCGACATGCCGCTCCAACCCTTCTGGAGACGTCGATCCTTGAATATGCGAGCGGATCAAGCGCAGAATTAAATCGTCCTGCAGCAGCTCTTTCGGCCCGATGCCGTATCGGGCAGGCCTCCAACAACAGCGCGTAAAGTCATTGGTCGGCGCCCTTAGCCTTGGTGAACCTGGACCCGGCCAGCGAGAAAGCGGCGAGGAGGCTCGCCCTTGAGGGAGGAGCGACCATTTGTGCAGAGCGTCACCGAAGTGATCACAAGAAACGAGGTGGTCCGCACGGCGCTGAGCCAGTTGGCCTCCAAACGTCGCGATCGGCCCCGGGAGCGCTTTCATTCTGAAGGCGTCATCCCCGAACAGTCGCCGCCCAGCCTCTGGACCATCGGGCCCGCGGAGTAGCCGAGTTCCATGCGCGTCTGCTTGTCGATGAGGTACTCGGTCGTCATCCGGCCTCCGTCAGTGGCTCGAAGAACCCAGGCCTCGGTGGTTCCGGCCGGGCCTTCCACCGTCCGGCTTCCCGTGACGGTCACGGTGAAAGCTCCAAACCCCTTGTCATACTGCCAGACCGGAACAATCAGCTCGGCGCCTTCGGCCAGAGGCAAGGCGCTGAAGGTCAGGCCCCACAGGTTGCCGTCCCAGACCGGTCGATCAAGAGCGACATCGATGTCGGTGCGCGTTTCGCCGAGCGTCTTGGATCCACGGACCCGGTCGGCCCCGTACACGAGGTGCACCTCCTGGCCGGGCATGGTGCTGGAGGCTGCCCGCACGCTGTCGTATCGGATCGGGCGCATGTCGACGGCATCCACTTGGATCCGATCGCGCATGTCGAAGTTCCAGGCGTCGGCCTTCTGATGAATGGAAATTTCCCAGACGCGGCGACCGTCCACGACGGCCTCTCGGACCGTCTGGCGGGTCGCGCCGACGACGCGATCCTGTACGACGAGCGCGTAACAAGCGTCGCCCTGCATCAGCAGAGCTCCGTCGGGGTCCTGGCCGGACGTGAAGGCCAGCAGAGCCAAGGCAGTGATCGGAGTCATTCCAAGGTTCCTTAGAGTGGCGGTCGGGATCTCGAGCCGCCGGCGGAAAAGAGAGTCAGCGCCCGTCAGATCGCGCCCAAGCGACGATGAAGGCGCGATGATCGTTACCTCTCGTCGAATGGTTGACGATGGTCAGGATCTCGAATCCGGCTGAGCTGATGTGACGGCAAGGCTGCCTCTGTCCGAATACCCTCACGAAGGGAGCCGCCGCGATCGCCCGCATCATGGGCAGCAGGAGCCATCGGATCAGCGGGTACATGTCCTCCAGACAGGACGTCTTGGAGATGAACAGACCCCTGGCGATGAGAAGGTCGTTTATTCGCCGCAGCATAGCCGGCAGGTCCCTGACCAAGTGCAGGTAGTTAAATGCCAAAACCGCTTGGTATCGCTTCCCCTCCGCCTCGGTTTCCGCGGTTCCAGTTCGGAAGACGAGCCCGGGGACGGCGTCCACGGCCATCTTCTCTTGGGCGATTGCGATCATTCCAGCGGAGACGTCCGTCGCATGGTAGCTTCGAACGCCACCAGCGAGCCGAAGCGCCGTGCTGCCGGTCCCGCAACCCAGTTCTAGGACCTCATCATCCGGCTTCAGCAGCTCTCGCGTACGATAGATCGTGCGCTCATAGCCTGCCTGGTCGGCGATAGTGCTTTGAGCGTACTTGCGAGATGTTCTGCCCCAGAAGCGAGCGTCGCTCGCCGCAGCCGCTCCTGATAAATCTCGAGCGGACGGTCTCAACATTTTTTCATACCAGTACACCGGCCACTTCCTCTTGTGCGCGGAAGTGCGATCGCTTGATTAGGAGGAAAGGGTTCGGTGCTGTTTCAGCCTTGCGATTTAGTTTGGATGTTCGTCGATTGGCCAGCGGTCGGACCCGCGCCCGCCGATCTTACCAAGCCCGCGAAAGCAACATCGAGAACTGTTCTTGAACTGGCGGGCTCCGCGGTCGTCGAGTGAGGGCGCAGTCTCATGCGGACACCATATTCGGCTCAGAAGAGATGCTGTGGGTGATCGGGATGCGGGGCGACTTCGCAGACTGTGCGGCCTGCAATCACGCCCCCTCACGTCCCACAGTATTGCCGTAGCGGTATCACATATTGGGCAACCCACATCTGCGCAGTTTTGCAGCTGTGATATGCGAGAACGTTCATGGCGCGACCACCGATCACCCACATAGACTAGCTGGCCGGGACTGATGAGGTCACTGGGCCGTGCCGAAAGTCACGGCTGGCCGGGGTGCTGTCAACTTAACCGGCAAGTAATCGTCGAACGAGTGCGCGTGCGGTCCCGCAATTTGATTTCAAAACAGATGCTTGGGCGAACGTCACTGGTGCTAGCAAAGCATGTGGCCATCCGGTTGGGCGCAAAGCGCTCCAAGTCCACACGATCGAAATCATTATCCGTTTGGTCCCGCCGCGCCTCTAATCGCCCGTTAAGTTGACGGCGCCGTCTGACGGAGGAGCCACGCAAGCGCACGCAATCTCAGGTCGCTCGCCACTGCGATTGTGCCATACGTTTTCGTATAACTCTCACAGCACTATGGGCGTGTTGTGGCTTGGCTGATCGCTCTACTGCATGTGCCCTCCGCAATGGCACAGTCTCCCATGTTCCGCTTTTTGGCGTCGCCCCTCGCCCTCATCTTGGGCCTGATGATCATCTCGGCCATCCCAGTGCTGACAGCGCTGGTTGATGCCCTCCAGATTTCGTCCGGATTTTACCCCCACGACAGCCCTCACCTAGCGGTCGCTCCGATCTCGTGGTTGGCCCATGCTTGGGCAGGCGTCGCGTTTGGGGTCTGCGGGCCCCTACAGTTCGTGCGAGCGCTCAAAGGCGGCTTTGGAATGCTGCATCGAACGGCGGGCTGGATCTTCGTCCTTTCCGGCGCCGCCCTCGCCCTGTCGGGCATTTCGCTCCTCCTTCAGGTGACGCCACAGCGCACCGCAATCATCGACGTCGGCCGCGGCATTTTCGGGCTGGCCCTGTTGCTCACTCTCTTTCTCGCCGTCGTGGCAATCCGGAAGCGAGATGTCCTAAGTCACCGAGCCTGGGTCATACGCGCCTATGCTGTCGGAATGGGATTGGGGACCGCGTCGCTCGTTTTCTTCCCGATCTACCTGGTTACGGGGCACGCGCCGACGGGGTTTGGCGCCGACGCGCTTTTCGTCGGCTCGTGGGCCCTGAACATCGGTCTCGCCGAAGCGATCGTTCGCAATCTCCGAACGACAGCGAAGGGATCAACCCGTGCGGCTGGGTAGTGCTGTTAACTGAACCTGCGCGCATCGCCGCGCTTAGCGACCTCGGTCACGGTGCCACAGGATGGTGTCAACCCACGGCCAAGTGAGGGGGGTGACGGGATCATGCGTCCAGATATTTCACTTGTGTAGCTTGGGCGAGTCTGCGGCCGACGCGATGCCGCTAGCGTCGGCCGCACCACTGCTGCTCACTTAAGCATGTGTTTTAAAGATAAACGTCGACTGCGATCAAATCGATCGCCGATTTCTTGCCGGTTAAGTTCATAGCACCGTGCTGTCAATCTGACGAATTGATCTCGATCAGATTGCCGGAGGGGTCTTTGACCATGAGTTTGCCACGATGACCACGGGCAGGCACGGTGCAGTGGACCAAAGGAATGCCGACCTCTATCACTCGGGCGTGAATGACCTTCCAGTCCGCGATCGAGACCACGTGACCGAAATGCATTTCCGTCCTCGCTTCGATGGTCATGGCGGAGTCTTTGCGTTCGTGAAACGTCAGCTGCGCTTCGAATACACGCACATTAGAGACCCCATCGCGCAGCGGCTGCACCGTCGCCCCGAACGTATCTTGATAAAAAAGCTCGCATGCATTCAGGTCTGCAACGGGCAACGACAGATGAAACATCACTTACTTGGTTTATATTTTGTTGATTTGGAGAAGTGAAAGCCCAGAATTTCGTATCGTTGTCGAAAATAGAATCGATGAGCATCCAACCGCACCGTGGCAGAGTTCAGAGTCACTGTATTGCAGCCCAAACCGAGCGCCTTTTCCTCCAACCAGTCGAGAAGCGTGGCACCGTGTCCTTGGGAACGGCATTCGGGGTCGGTGACCAGGTCATCGATCTCAAATCTCAACCCGCAATAGGTCGTCCGGAACATGCGCCAGACAGCCAAAGACCTTACGGCATCGCCATCATGGAGTTGAACGACGCCCCCACCCGCAGAAGCAATCTCGGTCATCAGAGCTGCGTAATCGCCGCCCATGTCGGGGCGAAACAGGCGATGCAACCGTTCGCCCTCGAGAAGCGCAAATCTTCGGGCGCCGGGATCGCCCAGCGGCACGAGCGCTCCCTTGGCATCTATTCGGGCTACGGGGTCAGTCTTCAATCGCGGGCTTCCTGATGTCTGGCGAACCTGGCGCCGGACACGGTGGTCAGAAACTTTCGCACGGCATTCATTCTGGGCCATGTCGCGCGGCCCTTGAGTCGACGAATGGTTCGACCCCGGGGAATCCGGCGCGCGCCACGATGAAGGGACGGTTGTCGTTACCCTTGGTGGCGTGGATCTCGACGGTCATGATTTCGAAGCCCGCCGACCGCAGGTGACGGCACAACTCCCTCTGGCCTAGGACCAGCACGTGCGGGGCGTTGCCGGTCGCCCGCATGGCAGGCAGCAGAACCCACCTGATGAGAGGGTTCATGTCTGCCAGACAGGGCGTTTTGGAGATGAAAAGACCCCCAGGGACGAGTAGGCCCTTTATGCGCCGAAGCGTCGTCGGCAAATCTCGAACCAGGTGCATGTAGTTGAAACCCAACACCGCCTGATGGCGGGTATCGCCCCCCTCGGTCTCGACGGTCCCTTTGCGGAACACGAGACCGGAGACAGCGGTGGCGGCCAGCTTTTCGTTCGCGATCCCGATCATCCCGGCGGACACGTCCGTCGCGACGTAATTCTGAACCTCGCCGGCGAGCCGAAGGGCTGTGCTGCCGGTCCCGCAACCCAGCTCGAGCACCCGGTCGTCAGGTCTAAGCAGAGCTCTCGTCAGTTCCACCGTCCGCTCGTATCCGGCTTGATCACCGATACGAGTTTGGGCGTATCGGAGCGAAATTCTATCCCAGAACCGCGCGTCACTGGTTTCAGACGTCATGGATCGCTCCTGTGACACGGCCGTAACACGCGTCCAGAGCAGGTGAACCTGCCGCCCCATGCAGCTCTGATATGCGTAAGCGTATGGCGCGTGGTTTCCATCGGAGCGCTAAGCTACGTCGAGACCGTACCGGCTCCGACCGCAGCTCGTTGACCACTCATGTCGATCGTGTCGGCGCGGCGTCCAACGGCAAGAGGCGGCCCCTGACGCTTTGTGAGAAGCCCTGGGGCGATCGGTCTTCTGTCTGAAGAAGGGAGTGCGATGCGGCTGCATGAGTGGATGATGATCGCGGCGGCGACGGTGGTCTCGGGAATCTGCCTTGATGCGTCCCCCGCACACGCCCAAGGGTGCCCGCCTGGATTCTACGCCACGGGCGGTGGAAACGCCGGTTGGGTCGGTTGCGCTCCGGTTGGACCGATCGAGGAAGAGGAGGCCCCCGAGGAGTTTGCCGGCGAAGGCTACGGCGGCGGCCTGCCGCCCATGAGATACGATCCCGAGCAGACCCGCATGTGGGCCGAAGCCTCGATTCGAGCCGACGCCTATCGGGAAAGCGAACGGATGAAGGATCCGGTCTATCGGCGACTGAGCGAAGGCTATTGGGAGCACTTCGAGTTCGAGTCGGGCGACCCTTGGCAAACCTGCATTGCCACGTTCCTGACCCCCCGCGGCGGCGTGGTGCTGATGGATTGGACCGGCGACAATCCCGGCACCTTCATCGCCTTCTTCGGAGGCGCGATCGGCTCCGTGGATCGCATCGAGCGTCTTCGCGTGACCCTGATCCAGTCAGGGGAGGAACAGACCGTCGAGGCTTTCCACGCGCCGTTTCCGTGGGAGCCGCAGCTCGGCATGGTGATGTTCGCCGTGCCCTCCACGGCGGCTCTCCTGGACAACATCGAGGCCGTTCAGGATTTCGAGGTGAAGCTGGTCGACCAGACGCTGGTCTGGGGCGAGTGGCACAGCGGCGACGCGGCCCGCGAGCGACTGGCGGCCTGCGTGCGACGCCGCAGCTCGTAAGACGCGGCGAGCGCCCGTCTTCTCGTGAAGACGGGCCACTCCCCGGTCGAGCCGATCAGTCCGGATCACGGCGAAGGCTGGCCCAGCACATGAGGCCGACGATGAGCCCGAGCACCGTGCGAAGGATGTCGACGTAGATGATCCCCACGGAAAGCTGCAGATTGTCGATCACGCCCTGCTGGATGGAGTTCAGTGCGGCATGTCCCAAAGCCGCCGGCCAGAAGCTGCCGGACCGGATGGTCAGCCAGCCGAAGAAGAAGGACAGCCCTAGCGTCTGGAGCGGGAAAAGGACGAAGGCGCCCAGCACCGGATAGTTCGGGAAGTTGTATCCCGCCAACAGTGCCGGCAAGTGCCAGATCGACCAGATGAAGGACAAGATCAGAATGCCGCGGATGACGCCGGCGCGGCGGGTCAAATGCCCTTGCAGAAATCCGCGCCAGGCGAACTCCTCGCCAACCGTCACCCCGAGGGTGACCACAGAGAAGACCACGGCGGTCGCCGCCACGTTCGCTGCGAAAAGAGGCCATATCTGGAAACCCTCGCCCAGCACCCACGGGCCTTCACTGATCACAACGCCACTCGTCGTGAATGCGAACCATCCGGAGGTCGCGGCGCCCACCCCGATCAGAATCGCCAGCATCGCGAACGCCAGAAGGGTCGGCACTACGACGGCGACGGGGAGATAGCGGACACGCCCAAGTTTCCACAGTAATCCGGATCGCGCTGCGCGATTGAAGGCGATGAACCCGAGGGCGATCACGGTCGGCGACCACATCAGGACCATGAACATCAGGACGGTCTGCGGGCTGTTCAGCCCCCAAGCCTGAAGAGCGAAAAGCTGAAGCGCCCAGGACACGGCCAGAGCCAGTCCGACGTACAGGGCGATCGACGCCCAGCTCATCGAAAGGGGTGCAGGCTCGAACGTGACGGTCGAGCAGTGTTGAGAAGTGGGAGGCGCAGGCGTGCGGCCCGTCCCAGATGGCATCCGGGAAGGCGGTCCACGATCAGGAGTGGGGGTCGTCAGCCGCAGCGCGGCGGGCGAGAGGTCTGACCGGAGGCGTCGGGGTGAACGCCGGATCAGAACCCGTTCACGACAAGCTTGCGGGAGGCAGGTGAGACCGCGTCGTCAGTCGTGGTACCACCAAGGACAGCAGCAGTCGGGCCGCGATCACGACCAGGGTCAAAAACACGGCGACGCCGGGGAAAAGCCAGGCCCCGAGAAGCTCCCGGGCGGTCGACGGATCGTCGATGACGCCCACGAAAGCCACGCCCGGCCCCAGCCAAAGACCCGCGTGAACCGGGTCGAAAATCTTCAGCGCGACCGTGAGGACCGCCACGGATGCGAGCACGGCGAGCAGGACGAGGGCCAGCAGCGCCGAGGCTGCGACGACGCTTCTGTGCGCACGATTGACCACGAAGCGGGCTAGGGCGCCGGCCTTCTGGGATCCCAAGGCCTCGTAAGCCTCGATCTCGTCGACGAAGCACCGCGCATGACGCTCCGCCGGGCCGAAGTCGAGCAGCACGTCACGCACTGAAGCGCCGGCCGCGACCCGATCTTCGACGGCTTCCTTGACGATGTCGGCGCGCTCAGACTCCGACAGATGGCTGAGCGCCCACCCAAGGCGGCTGAGCCAATGATCCAGCTCCCGTTCATCCGTCATGTCTCGCCCTCCGCGCGAGGAATTGATCGAGCCGCGACGAGATTTCGGACCAGGCGGCCAGTTGCGCCCGCAGTTCCTCCCGTCCCGCCGCGGTGACGGCGTAGTATTTCCGCGGCCGTCCGTTATCTGGGTCGATGCGCCACTCGGCGGCCGTCCATCCGGATTTCTCCAGACGATGGAGCAAGGGATACACGGCCCCCTCGGCCAGTTGCAGGCCCGCATCGCGACGCAGGCGCTCCAGGATGTCCAGACCGTAGCAGGCCTGTTCGTCCAGCAAGCTCAGCAACGCCAGCTCAGCCAGGCCCTTCAGCATCTGGCTGCGAGGGCCGCCCACGGCTTCGTCGATTTTGGCTTTCGATGACATCTTGTATTGCAAGATATCATGACTTTCCCGAAACACAAGCCGCCTTGGCCTTCGCGCGTTCGACGCCGTGATGCAGGCTTTCGTTCACAGAACCTCCTGACCAGGAGACGCTCGGCAGCCCCGGCCCGCCGAGCGTCCCTGCGGTCACGAGCTGCGGAAGTCTCCATGAAGCCCGAGCGGCATGGCCTGATCCAGCCACGCCCTGGCCAGGGGGCCGACGTCGGGCCGTGCGGCGTCGAACACGGTCAGGGCCGTCTGGCCTCTCGCCCAGTTCAGCGCCGTGCCGACGACCCAGCCGTCGTCTTCGCGAATCCCACCAGGCCGCGGAACGAAGACGTGTTCCTCGACCATCCAGTCGGGGCCGTAGGAGAAGACGCCGTTCCGCCCTTCGTCGAGATCGATCTTGATGACCGCGTCGAACCAGTCCTCACGATCGCGCTCCTCGAACCCCGTGGCGTAGACATAGCGGTGGCGACGGGCGTCGAAGCGAGGATTGATCTTGGGGAACTCCGCCCGCGCGTGCATGCGCTCGAACCGCGGGGCGCCGGCCGGCGGCAAGGTCACGCGATGCGACACGCCCTGCCAGGTCGGAAACTGCCCGCTCAGGGGCTTGAAGAACTCCAGCATCTGATCTCCGTCCACGTAGTGGACGACGTCGAAGTGGATGGTGCCGTTCCCCTCCTCCCAGGCATTGCCGAAATGGAAGGCGAAGCCGCTCGGGAGCTCGGCCTGACGGACGAGATCGAAGGTTTCACGATCGAAAACGTGAACCCTCATCGGTTTGTCCGGCACACCACGGATGGTGCCGAACGTTCCGCTCTCCAGCGACCGCGGCCCCCGCGTCTCGGTGGAGCATTGCACCACGACCAGCGACCGCGCGGTCAGCAGAAAGTCGTGGACGTATCCCTCTTGCCCCAAAGGCTGGACCTTGAAGCTTTCGAGCGCGCCCGCCGCATCCAGCCGGTACAGCAGAACCCGCTGGCCGAGCGAGCCGATGTTCCACATCCGCCCGTCCTCGCCGCGACGCGGATGGGCCGAGAACGGCGCCCCGTCGATCTCGCCGCCCAGTCGGACCAGACCAAGCGTGTCGAGGCTCTCGGGATCGATCCGCATGGCGCTGCCGCCTTCCCAGAGAGCCCAGCTCTCGGCGCCCACGGCGACGATGCTGGTGTTCGAGGGGTTTGCGCTGTCCGCGCCGCTGAAGGCGGCCGAGGGCGATGCGGCGACGCCGCCTCCGCTGACGGGGAACAGAAACGCTCCTGCGGCGGCTTCAGTCCGGAACTTGGACGTCTGGATGAAGCGGCTCCGATAGCGGACGCCGCCGTTCTCGATGCGCCACCGCTGAACGAAACCGTCGCCGTCGAACCAGTGGCGATAGCGAACGTCGCCGCGCTCGAACATCGCAGGACCGTTGCGATGGAACACGCCCTTCAGATCGGCCGGGAACGCGCCCTCGACCTCAAGTCGCGCGGCATCGAGTTCACGCCCGTTCTCGAACGCCGCGACCCTGGAACCGGGAAGAAGGGCCCGCGCCCGCGGGGCGATCGCACCTCCGGGCGACGGCGCGGCCATTGCCGGCCACGCGCTCGCGACGACGCCAGCCCCTGCGGCGCCGCCCAGAAACGATCGACGGCTGGTCGGTGTCATGGGCGGGCTCATGGCTGATAGATCAGGACTGCGGTGGCCGACGCGTCGGCGTTGACGGCCACCTTCATGCGGTCGAACGGGGGAATGCCTCCCTGGACGACGGGCACGTTGGAGAAGCCGTATCCCTCCCGCGGAATGCCCACGACGTTCATGTCGACTTTGCCGTTGCCGTTCTCGTCGTGGTAAAGCTGAACCGCGTATTCTCCGGCGGGCAGCCCCGGGAAGCGGATCTCGTTCGTTCCCTGGACGGCGTCCTGAGCCGCGAAGGTCACGCGCTTCGCCTCGGCCTCACCCGGGAGACGACCCAACAATTCAGCCCGCAACTGCCCGTCGGCGGATCTGACGCCTTCGACGCGCAAGGTGAGGACATGCCCGGCCGCCGCCGGCTCGGACGGCGCCGGTGCGTGACCGCAGCCCGCCAGTGCGGCGAGCAGGGGCACGAGCGCGAGGCTGTGCGAAAGTGCGGGGGTGTTGAAACGTGTCACGGTGACCTGGCTCCTAGATTGCGGGGCCCGAAGCCCCCTTGCGCTTCCTCGATGACGGCCTGATCGATCCTCACCAACGCGGATTTCGCGGTCGGTCGTTCGCGCTTCGCGAGCTGCGCCAGCGTCTTCGCGAACGGCCGGCAGGGTGCGCCGGCGTCCATGTTTGGCCTCTCCGCGCCGATGCGATATGAGGCGCGTGGGGGATCCGACTTGCAGCAGGACGCAACTGCCCGTTCGAGCCGAGGAATGCTCGGCGAGCTTGTGAGACCGGTGGCCACCGGCGTCGTTTCGGGCGTGATCCTCGCACTTCTTGCGCCCTATCAGACCGGGGCGATCTTCGACGCCGCCGAACGCTACATCTTCTGGATCTGGTGCAGCGTCGCGGGAGCGCTGCTGCTGACCGCGTTCGACCGCGTGGCGACGACGCTGGGTCGCGAGCACGGCGTCTCGCGACCGCTGTCGGCCTCACTGGGCGTCCTCGCCGCGGCCGTGCCGATCACCCTGATCGTCCATGCGACGGCGCCCGCCATCGACGACGGGACCAGGCTCCTTCCGTTCTGGTCCTTGTTCCCCTCGGTTCTCATCATCTGCATCCCCTTGCAGATCGTCATGCTTCTTCTGGCGCGGACCGCGCCGCGCCAGTCGCCGGCGCCGGCGCCGGATCCTCACGCCGTCACAGCTCCTCGCTCTCCCTTGTTCGACAAGGTTCCCGCGCGACTGGGCCGCGACTTGCTCTGTCTCAAGACGGAGGATCACTATCTGCGGGTCTACACGACGGCCGGCGACGCGCTGATCCTGATGAGCATGAGCGACGCCGAGGCGTCCCTGGGGCGGGCCGCCGGTCAACGGGTGCACCGAAGCTGGTGGGTAGCCCGCGCCGCCGTGAAATCGGCGACGACGACGCCCGATGCCGTACGGCTGAACCTGACCAACGGTCTGGAGGTGCCGGTCTCGAGGTCGCGCCGCCAGTCGCTGCGTGACCAAGGATGGTTCCAGACTGACGACGAGGACGAAGGCTGACGGGCTCGCCATCGGTCCAGCGCGCCGTGTCCACCGGATGGCACGGCGAGACGCCCGATCCGCCGCGTATCGACCGGCCTTGCAGGCTGTCAGGGAGCCAGCTCGGCGACCAGGAAATCGAACACTGTCCGGACGCGTGCGCTGGTGTTCAACTCGCGATGGGCGGCCAGCCACATCGGCACCATGACGGGACCGACGTCCGGCATCGCGCGGCGCACCAGCGGCTCCGCATCGCCCACCTCCGCCAGCATGAAGCCGATTCCCAGGCCGCGCTTCACGAGCTCCCACTGCACCAGCTGGTTGTCGCAAACGATGGGGAACTGGCTTTCCGCAGCCTGCACGCCGACGCTCTGCATCACCTGCAGCATCGGGCGATTGTCCGAATAGCCGAGGAACTCGGCAGAGGCGAGGCCGGCCGGACTCCGGAGATCTCCGACCGACCTGAGATAGGTTTCGGTCGCGTACAAGTGAGCAGGGTCGTCCCGGATCTTCTTCACGATGATGTCGGGGTGGGTCGAGGCGACGTTGCGGACGGCGATGTCCGCTTCTCTGCGGCGCAGGTCCGCAGAGGCGTTCGAGGCGACCAACTCCACCTCAATTCCAGGATGCGTGCGGCGCAGTCGCTTGATGATTGGAGGCAGGACGAAGGCGGAAGCGACGTCGGTGGCTGTGATGCGCACCAGACCGTCGATCGATTGTGACTGACCCGAGGCAGATAGGGAAAACCGCGTCGCCGCCTCCCCCATTCCGCGCACATGTTCCAGCAGTTCTCGGCCAGCCGGCGTGAGGACGAAGCCCCGGCCCACCCGTTCGAACAGGACTACCCGCAACTCGGTTTCCAACGCGTCGATCTGTCGGCTCAGCGTCGGTTGCGACAACCCGAGCGCCCGAGCGGCCGCAGACAGCGTCCCCTCTTCGGCCGCGACCAGAAACGATCTTGCCTTGTTCCAATCGAAATTGACCGAGCGCCAGTCCATGCCAGTCTCCAAATTCCCATCGTCGTGGCGACAAGCGCGTAAGGCTGTTCTTGTCCAAGGCCGATCGATTGACTGAAAACGACTCCGGCCTCTGAGTCTCGGCTGTGGGACGAGGCTTCGCAAGGCGCTTCGCCAACGACCGCCTTATCGCGACGTCGCCGTACGCGAGCGAGTTCAGGTCCGCGCATTAGCACGGTCCAGCCTATTGACTGGCTCTTGACCGGCTGAAACCAAGCTGAGGCGAGAGACGACGGTCTCGACCTTCCTGGCAATCGAGGACCGCCTTCCATGCGCCTGAAAGACAAAGTCGCCCACATCACCGGGGCCGCCCGCGGCATCGGCGCAGCGATCGCCGAGGCGTTTGAAAGAGAGGGAGCTTGGGTCGTACTCAGCGACCTGCGCATCGACGAGGTCGAGGCGAGCGCCCGACGGATCGGTTCGCGCGCCTGGGAACTTGGGCTCGACGTGCGCGATGAGGAACAGTGGCAGACGGCGCACGAGACCATCCTCGAGCGGTTTGGCCGACTGGACGTGCTGGTCAACAACGCCGGGATCACCGGGTTCGAGTCCGGTTTGGTGGCGCACGATCCCGAAAACGCGAGCCTTAAGGACTGGCACGCGGTGCACGCGACCAACCTCGATGGGGTGTTTTTGGGCTGCAAACACGCGATCAGAGCGATGCGGCAGACGGGCGTCGGGTCGATCGTCAACGTCTCTTCTCGGTCTGGGATCGTCGGTATTTCCGCGGCGGCCGCCTACGCCTCTTCGAAGGCGGCGGTTAGGAATCACACCAAGACCGTCGCTCTCTACTGCGCAGAGCAAGGCCTGAAGGTGAGGTGCAACTCTTTGCATCCGGCAGCCATCCTGACCCCGATGTGGGAACCGATGCTCGGAACCGGCCCGCAGAGAGAGGCCAACATGGCAGCCTTCGTCTCGGATACGCCTCTGCGGCGCTTCGGCACGCCTGAGGAAGTGGCGGCCCTCGCCGTGCTTCTCGCGAGCGACGAGGCGACCTATATTACGGGGGCGGAGTTTCATATCGACGGCGGCATCCTTGCAGGCGCGGCGGCGAGCCCGCGCCCAGTCACGGCCGTCAGTGCTGTCAACTTAACTTCCGCGCATCGCCAAGGTGAATGACTTCCGTCACGACGCCACAGCCGCCTTCTAGGCCGCGTGCGCCTGCGCCCGAAAGGTCCGCAATGTGCTCCGGCTGACGAGATGCCGCTGGGTGTAGAAGGTGTTGTGGACGGCGGCGTGGACCGTCAGGAACCGCTGGGCTGAGGCGGCGGACTTGAAGCCGATCATCTGCCGCTCGCGCCTTCGGATCGGCAGATGCGAGGCCTCCGCGCGATTGTTCTCGCGGAGGCGACCCGGTCGATGGCGGTCGCTCAGGCCCGGCCGATCCAGCGCGGTCTTGTAGGAGCCGAGGCCGTCGGTGACGATAGCTTCCGGCACAACCGTCTGATCCCGCAGCAGCTTTCTCAGGAAGTTCTCTGCAGTGGCGGCATCCCGCCGTCTCTCGACGGCGGAGCCGAGCACCTCCCTTCGTCGTCGACCGCCCGCCACACGTATATGTGCCGGCCGCCGATCGAGCTCACCATCTCGTCAAGATGCCGCCGCGGCGAAGGCGCCGGGCGGCGTCGCCGAAGGTTCCTCGCGATCTGCAGTCCGAACTTCCGGCACCAGTCGCGGATGGCCTCGTAGGACACGTCGATGCCACGTTCGGCGAGGATCTCCTCGACGTCCCGAAGGCTCAGATTGAAGCGGTAGTAAAGCCAGACCGCACGCTTGATGACGTCGCTCTCGAACCGGTGCCGCTTGAAGCTGAGTTTCGCCATAAGTCCCTGCCCTGCATGGACTTCTCATCATATCAGTAGAGACCGGTTAGGGTTAGACTGACAGCACCGCCACCGCCACCGCCACCGCCACCGCCCCCATACGCCTAGACCTTCAGGCCGCCTAGACCTTCAGGCGATAGCCGACGCCGGGCTCGGTTTCGATGAGCGCGGGGCGAGCGGGATCGGTTTCGAGCTTCTGGCGCAGTTGGCCGATGACCACGCGCAGGTATTGGCTGTCGGTCGCATGGGCGGCGCCCCAGACTGAGGTCAAGAGGTCTCGATGTCCGATCACCTTGCCGGCGCTGCGCACGAGGACGGCGAGAACCTCGAACTCCTTGGGCGTCAATCGTACGGCGCCGCCCCCGCGCGAGACCAGGCGGCGCTCCAGATCGACGACGACGTCGCCCGCCTGCACTGGGCCGGAAGGCGTATCCTGCGCTGAGATCTGGCGAAGCCCCGCCCGGATGCGGGCCAGCAGCTCGCCCACGCCGAACGGCTTCTCGACATAGTCGTTGGCCCCGAGATCGAGCGCGGCGATCTTCTCAGCCTCGCGGTCGCGCGCGGACAGAACGATGATTGGACCCTTGTAGAATTCCCGCGCGCGCGCGAGCACGTCTTTGCCGTCCATGTCGGGCAGGCCCAGGTCGAGGACGACGGCGTCGGGGTTCCAGAGCGCGATGCCGCGCAGGCCCTCCTGCCCGCCGTCGGCGCGTTTGGGCTCATAGCCGGCGGCGTCCAGTGCAGGCGAGAGGAAGCGGTGAATCTGCGGCTCGTCGTCGATGACGAGCACCTGGGGGCGGAGCGCGGACATGAGGGCACGCTAAAGCAGGTCGGGGTGGGTGGCGACGGCCTTGGGCAGGCTGATCAGGATGCGGGTGCCCTTGCTGTCATGGATCGGGCTGGCGGCGGCGATCCGGCCGCTCATCGCCTCGACGAAACCTTTGGAAATGGCCAGACCCAAGCCGGCCCCCTTGGAGCGGTCCGAGGGTTCCTCCATGCGGCGGAACTTGTCGAAGACGCGCTCCAGTTCCGCGGTCGGGATGCCCTGGCCGTCGTCCTCGACGGAAATGACCACAGAGCCGCGATCCTCATAGGCGGCCAGTTCTATGATCGTGCCGTCGGCGCTGTACGCGATGGCGTTCTCCAGGATGTTGACCAGGGCCTGCTCCAGCAAAGCCTGATCGGCGGGGACGGCCGTGAGCCGGTCGGGGAAGTCGCGCGTCATGCGCCGGGCGCCAAGCCGACGCGACACGCGGTCGGCGGCGGCGTTCAGCACGTCACGGACGTCTGTCCAGTCCGAGCGCACGTTGAGCGCCCCGCCCTCCAGTCGAGTCATGTCCAGCAAGTCGCCGACGTAGCGGCTCAACCGCTCAGCCTCCTCACGGATGCTGAGCAGCAGATCTTTTCGGACGGCGGGCTTCAGATCGTCGCCGTAGTCGATCAGGGTGGTGGCCGATCCCAGCACCGTGGACAGCGGCGTCCTTAGATCGTGGCTGACGGAGTTCATCAGGGCGCCCCGGAAGCGGTCGGTGCGCTTCAGCGTCTCGGTCTCGACGGCGTCGCCGGCCAGCTGTGCCCGCTCGATGGCGACGGCGCCCTGCTCGATCATGGCCAGGACCAGGCGCTCTTCGTCAGATCCGGGCTTCTGCGCTCCGGCCTCGATGCCCACCACGCCAGCACGCGACCTGAGGCCGTCCAGGGGACGGAATGTCCACGCCGCTTGGGGCAAGGTCCCCGTGCCGTGGCCAGCTGCCTCGCCCCTCTCCCACGCCCAGCGCGCGGCAGCCATGGCGGACGAATCCAACGACTCGACCCTGGGCGCCGAGGCGGCCACCGTGACGTCGCCGCCGTCGGGCAGCAGGACCACGGCCTTGCCCCCCACCGCCGCGGCAGTCTGTTCGGCCAGCACCCTGGCCGTCTCGGGCCGGTCGTCGGCGGCCGCGAGACTCTGGCTGGCGGCCAGCAGGGCGGACACGGCCGAGGCACGCCTCTCCGCATTGCGCGCCTGATCTCGGACCCGTCCCGCCAGTCCGCCTGTCGCCAGAGCCACCGCCCAGAAGACGAGCAGGGTCAGAATGTCGGTCGGTGAGCCGATCAGGAAGGTGTAGCGCGGTTCCAGGAACAGGAAGTTGTAGGTCAGGAAGGCGACCGTCGCGGCGGCGAGCGCCGGTCTGAGGCCGTGCAGCACGCCTGCGGCCAGAACGGCCGAAAGATAGACCACCCCGAGGTCCACGCGGGCGAAGGTGCGGTCCAGCAGAGTCGCCAGTCCGGTCGCCGCGACGATGAAGCCCGCGCCGATGGCATACCCCTGCCAGTCGTGCCGCATGGGCTTGAGACGCATGGCCTTCGCGGGTTGATCGTCGTCGTGCGGCGCGTCCGTCACGACATGGATGGCGACGCCCCGGGCGGCTCGCAGCAGCTCGGCGGCCAGCGACTGGCCCAGCCATTCGCTGATCCGGCTGTCGACGCCCTTGCCGATGACGATCTGAGTGACGTTGGCGCGTCGGGCGTAGTCCATCACGGCGGCGACCACGTCGTCGCCTGTCAGCAGAACCGTGCGCCCGCCGAGCTGCTCCGCCAGGACGAAGGCCTCGCCCAGTTTGGCCGCCGCCTGTGGCCCCGACGGCGCGCGGTTCGGCCGTTCGACGTGCGCCACCGTCCACGGCGCGTCCATCATCATGTCGGACAGTCTTCGCCCGGTGCGGACCAGGGACGCGGCCATGGGGTCGCCGCCGACCAGAACCAGGATGCGTTCGCCCGCCGCCCAGGGGCCCTCCATGCCGCGATCCCGCAGGGTGGCGACCAGCTGATCGTCCACGGTCTGGGCCGCGCGGCGCAGAGCCAGTTCTCTGAGCGCGATCAGGTTCTCGACCTTGAAGAAGCGGTCGGCGGCCAGGCGCGCGGTCTCAGGCACATAGACCTTGCCTTCTGCGAGGCGCTTCCTCAGCTCCTCGGGCGTGACGTCGACGACCTCGATCTCGTCGGCCCGCGACAGGGCGCCGTCCGGCACCGCCTCACGCTGGCGCACGCCGGTGATGCGCAGGATCACGTCGGACAGACTTTCCAGGTGCTGCACGTTCAGCGTGGTCCAGACGTCGATGCCCGCGTCCAGCAGCTCCTCCACGTCCTGCCAGCGCTTGGGATGGCGCGAACCGGGCACGTTGGAATGGGCGTACTCGTCGACCAGCAACAGTTCCGGCCGCCGCGCCAGAGCGCCGTCGAGGTCGAATTCCAAAAGTGTGCGGTCGCGGTACTCAATGGGCGCGCGGGCCATGACGTCCATGCCGCGCAGCAGGCTCTCGGTCTCGCGCCGGCCATGGGTTTCGACCACCCCCACGACGACGTCGCCGCCCTCGGCCTTTCGGCGACGGGCGGCGCGCAGCATCTCATAGGTTTTGCCGACCCCCGGCGACATGCCGAGGAACACCTTCAGCCGCCCGCGCCTGGGGCGTTTGGACCCGACCTTGGCCGGATCGGGCGGCGAAGGCGGCGGCTCGATCGTCACCCGGCGGCGGCCGCCGGGAAGCGGTTATCCAGAGCGCGGTTGGTCATCAGGACATTGACGCGCGGCTGGCCGATGAAGCCCAGCAGCGGCTGTTCGGTCTGTGCGTCGATCACCTGCTGGACCTGGTCCACGCTCACGCCTCGCGCCTGGGCGACCCGCGCCGCCTGAAGCCGAGCGTAGGCGGGCGAGATGTGCGGGTCGAGCCCCGAAGCCGAGGTGGTGACGGCGTCGGCGGGGATCGTCGTCGCGCCCGTTTCGGCCCGGATGGCCTCGGCATCGGTCCTGACGCGCTCAGCCAGATCAGGATTCAGCGGGCCGAGGTTCGAGCCCGACGAGGCGGAGGCGTCGTAGCCGTCCCCAGCCGCCGAAGGCCGGCTGTGCAGATAGCGGGCCTCGGCGAAGGTCTGGCCGATCAGGGCCGAGCCGCGTACCGTCCCATCGGCGTCGCGGACTAGGCTGCCGTTGGCCTGATTCGGGAAGGCCACCTGGGCGAAACCCGTCACCGCCAGCGGATAGGCCAGCCCCAATAGCAGGGTGAACAGGGCGATCATCACGACCGCCGCACGAAGCTGATTGAGCATCAGAACACCGCCTTCAGCGTGGCCACGCCGCGGCTGCCGTAGATTTCGCCGAAGTCGTGCTCATCGGTGTCGTGATAGCGGACGTCCACGGTGAGGTTATCGGTCAGCTGATAGGCCGCGCCCAGGTTCCAGGTCGTGTAGTCGAAGTCGGAAGACACGAACTGGCGGCCCAGGGTGCCCGACACGGTCCAGCGGTCGGCCGGGGTGAAGGCGGCGTTGGCCTCGACGTAGGTGGCCTCGTCCTCGGCGGCTCCGAAGAAGTCGGGCGACCAGAAGACGGCGGCGCCGATCGTGGCCGGGCCGATGGCGCGTGACGCCGCGACCTTGGCCTCGACGTAGTCGTAGTCCGCGCCGCCCGGCTGGTTCGTGTAGAGATAGGCGACGCCGCCCACGTCCAGCGCCCAGCCCGCGACCTCTCCGCGCCAGCCGCCATACAGGTCGACCTCGGCGTTGGTGTCGTCGTCGCCGGGGAAAGACACGTTTGACGCCCAGGCGCCGGCGTAGAAGGCGCCCGAGGTCAGGTCGATACCGGCCGAGATCGCCGGGTCCTCCTCGGTCTGGCTGACGCCCCGGAAGACATAGTCTGTGGAGGCCGCGACATTGAAGGCCGTGTCGGTTTCCTGGGCCTTGGCGTGGGACGCCAGGCCCCAGACGATCAGGCCGACCAGGCAGGCGCCGGCGAACCAGGCGTCGTTTGAGCCGGAGGCCTTGAAGCGGGATTTGCGGGTCATGGAATGAGCTTTCACTTGGGTAGGAGGGGGCTCAGGCGAGGCCGAGCCCGGAGACGACCAGGTCGATCAGCTTGATGCCGACGAAGGGCGCGATCAGACCGCCCAGGCCGTAGATCAGGAGGTTGCGGCCGAGCAGGGCGCCCGCGCCGATGGCGCGGTATTTCACGCCGCCCAGGGCCAGCGGGATCAGCGCCACGATCACCAGGGCGTTGAAGATCACCGCCGACAGGATGGCGCTTTCGGGACTGTGCAGGCCCATGACGTTCAGCGCGCCGAGCGACGGCAGGGCGACCACGAACATGGCCGGGATGATGGCGAAATACTTGGCCACGTCGTTGGCGATGGAGAAGGTGGTGAGCGCCCCGCGCGTGATCAGCAGCTGCTTTCCGACCTCGACGATCTCGATGACCTTGGTGGGGTCCGAGTCCAGATCGACCATGTTGCCGGCCTCGCGGGCGGCCTGGGCGCCGGTCTGCATGGCCACGCCGACGTCGGCCTGGGCCAGGGCGGGCGCGTCGTTCGCTCCGTCGCCGCACATGGCGACCAGACGGCCCTTGGCCTGCTCGGCCTTGATGAGGCGCATCTTGTCCTCGGGCGTGGCCTCGGCGAGGTAGTCGTCCACGCCCGCCTCGCTGGCGATGGCGGCGGCCGTGACCGGGTTGTCGCCGGTGATCATGACGGTGCGCAGGCCCATTCGACGCAGGTCGGCGAACCGCTCCTTCACGCCCGGCTTGACCACGTCCTTCAGGTGGATGACCCCGATCAGGGCGCCGTTGTGGGTGACGGCGAGAGGCGTGCCGCCGGAGCGGGCGATGCGGTCCACGGCCTGACGGAACTCGGCCGGAGCCTGCGCTTCGGTCAGGTCCAGCGACTTCAGCACCGCGTCGACCGCGCCCTTCCTCCAGCTGTCCTTGCCCGCGTCCACGCCGGACTGGCGGGTGACGGCGGTGAAGGGGATGGCGGTCGCGCCTTCCGGCAGTTCGGCCGTCAGACCGGCGTTCCTGCCCAGTTCGATGATGGAGCGACCTTCCGGCGTCTCATCGGCCAGGGACGCCATGACGGCGGCCTTCAAAGCGGCTTCGGGCCGGACGCCAGGGATTGGGAGGACCTCGGTCGCCATGCGGTTGCCGAAGGTGATGGTGCCTGTCTTGTCGAGCAGCAGGGTGTCGACGTCGCCCGCCGCCTCGACCGCCCGGCCGGAGGTCGCCAGCACATTGACCTTCAACAGGCGGTCCATCCCGGCGATGCCGACGGCTGACAAAAGCCCACCAATGGTCGTGGGGATCAGGGTGATGAACAAGGCGCCCAGGACGATCGGGTCCAGGTCCACGCCGGAATAGGCGCCAAGCCCCACCAGCGTCACGACCGCGATCAGGAACACCAGCGTCAGACCGGCCAGAAGGACGGCCAGAGCCAGCTCGTTCGGGGTCTTTCGCCGATTCGCGCCCTCGACCATCGCGATCATGCGGTCGAGGAAGGTCGAGCCGGGCTTGGCGGTGATGCGCACCTTGATCCAGTCCGACACCACGGTGGTGCCGCCGGTCACGGCCGAGCGGTCGCCGCCGCTCTCACGGATCACCGGCGCGCTCTCGCCGGTGATGGCGGCCTCGTTCACCGAGGCGACGCCCTCGATGATCTCGCCGTCCGAGGCGATGACGTCCCCGGCCTCGACCAGGATGATGGAGCCGATCGCCAGTTCGTGCGCCGGGGTCGGGACCACCGTACCGGTCTTGGGGTCGACGATCAGCTTGGCCTTGGTCGTGACGCGGGTGGCGCGAAGGCTGTCGGCCGCCGCCTTGCCCCGCCCCTCGGCGACGCTTTCGGCGACGTTGGCGAACAGCACCGTGGCCCAGAGCCAGAGCGCGATCTGAAGCGCGAAGCCGAACGGCTGGCCCGAAGCGATCTCCGCCGCCGCCGAGACGTTGGCCAGAAGCGCCACGATCCAGGTGGTGAAGATCACCGGGTTCTTCAGCAGCTTGACCGGGTTCAGCTTGATGAAGGCGTCGCCGAGCGCGCGGCCCAGCATGGCGCCCGACAGGCCGCCCGCGATGGGCGAGCGCGCCGGATTGATGGACATGTCCGTCATGTCGTGAAGTCCGTTCGGATCAGAAGCGGGCCACGACCTGGAGCATGTCGAAATGCTCTACGATCGGGCCCAGCGCGAGGGCGGGGAAGAACTGAAGCCCCCCCAGGATGAGGATCACGCCGATCAGGAGGCCGATGAACAGCGGCCCGTGGGTCGGAAGCGTCCCTGCGGACGGCGCCAGCTTGGGCTTGGCCACCAGGCTGCCCGCGACGGCCAGCACGGCGATGGCCGGGACGAAGCGGCCCGCCAGCATGGCGATCCCCAGCGTCGTGTTCCACCACGGCGCGTTGGCGGTCAGACCCGCGAAGGCCGAGCCATTGTTCGCCGCCGCCGAGGTGTAGGCGTAGAGGATCTCCGACAGCCCATGCGGACCGTCGTTGAGCAGGCCCTCCAGCGCGGTGGGCAGGACGGCGGCGGTAGCGGCGAAGCCCAGGACGGCGAGCGGCAGGATCAGCACGGCGATCATGGCGTACTGGATCTCGCGCGCCTCGATCTTCTTGCCGAGATACTCCGGCGTGCGCCCGACCATCAGGCCGGCGACGAAGACGGCCAGCACGGCCATCAGGACCATGACGGCGATGCCTGAGCCGATGCCGCCCGGCAGGATCTCGCCCAGCTGCATCAGGAACATCTGCACCGCCCCGCCCAGCGGCATGTAGCTGGCGTGCATCGAGTTCACCGAGCCGTTGGATGCGCCGGTGGTCATGGCGGCCCAGGCTACGGACGAGGGGACGCCGAAGCGGACTTCCTTGCCCTCCAGATTCTGGGTCGCCTCGACGCCCGCGGCCGCCAGGGACGGCACGGTCTGGGTCTCGACGGCGTAGAGGGCCGCGGCCGAGGCGCCGAGCAGGATCAGGGCCGCGATGGCGAGCGCCCGCACGTCCTTCCTGGCCAGGACGCTGCGGCCGAAGGCGAAGAAGGCGGCCCAGCCCAGCACATTGATCGAGACGGCGGTGATGAAGTTCGTCAGCGGCGAGGGGTTTTCCAGCGGGTGCGCCGAGTTGACGTTGAAGACGCCGCCGCCGTTGATGCCCAGCTGCTTGATGGCGAGCTGGCTGGCGGTCGGGAACAGGCTGATGGTCTGCGATCCGCCCTCCATCGTCGTCGCCGTGGCCGAGGCCGACAGCGACTGGACGACGCCGAGCCCGGCCAGAACCACGGCCAGGCCGATCGACAGGGGCAGGAGGACATAGAGCGTCGTGCGCGTCAGATCGGACCAGAAGTTGCCGACGCCCTGGCCCCGATCGGCCACGAAGGCACGGGCAAGCGCCGCCGCGATGGCGGCGCCTGTGGCGGCCGACAGGAAGTTCTGGGTGGTCAGGCCCAGCATCTGGCTGAGCGTCGACATCGTCGTCTCGCCGCCATAGCTCTGCCAGTTCGTATTGGTGACGAAGCTGACCGCGGTGTTGAAGGCCAGATGCGGCGACAGGCCGTCGAACCCCTGCGGGTTCATCGGCAAGAGGCCCTGCAGCCGCAGGATCGCGTAGAGCAGGACGAAGCCCGCCGCGTTGAAGGCCAGAAGCGCGCCCGCATAGCCCAGCCAGCCCTGGCTACGGCTCGAGTCGACCCCGGCGGCGCGATAGAAGACGCCCTCGACCGGCTTCAGCACCGGATCGAGCCAGGTCCGCTCGCCGTTCCAGACGCGCGACATGTAGACCCCGATCGGCCAACCGAGCAGGCAGGCCAGACCGAGCGTCAGGGCGATCTCCGCCCATCCCTGAATGTTCACGACGCGGCTCTCCTAGAACCGCTCGGGCCGCAACAGGGCCGCGACCATATAGACGGCGACGACGAGCGCGCCCAAAGCCCAGAGCAGACCGATCGCCATCGTCAGATCCGCTTCAGTCCAGCGGCGAGGGCGGCGAAGAGCACGAACGCCCCGCCGCCGATCGCCAGATAGATCACGTCGGCCATGCCGCGCTCCCCTGTGTTCGACAGGGAGAGATCAGACGCCGTCGCCGCGTAAGGGAGCCATTCGGAGTTACGGCCTGGCGCGTAAGCTGCGCGTAAAGACCAGGGCTCTCAGCCGATGCGCGCCGATCGAAACACGGACCTTTCGCCCGTCAACCGAAGATCCGACGCCCAGCAGCCGGATTGGCACAAAGACTGCGCCCATCCAGGTACGGGACGACCCAGCTCACGTGCCTCTCCTGACCGAGGGCCGATCCAGGACGTCGTCGCGCAGAGGCGTCATCGTGGACAGATCCCAGTCGGCCTCGACGAAGGGCTTGCGCGTGGGCTCGGTCACGGCGGGATACCCCCCGACCTCCCGCTCATGGTCGATGATCTCGCCGCGCCCCTCGGCCACCTCGGCGATCAGCAGGACGTCGCGCTGGTCGCGGTCCCACGGGCGGGCGCCCACGTTGCGCAGCACCGAGACCTGCACGTCCACGGCCGGGATCGGCTGCAGGCCTTCCCACCACACCGGCGGGCGACGCACCTCGATGATGCGGGCATTGGTCGTCGTGTAGCGGCCGAACATGCGCAACGGCTCGCCCACCTGGTCCACGGCGATGTTGTCGCGGCCGTAGTATTCCACGTCGCCGGCGCCGCCGATCATCATGAAGGCCAGATGCTCGGTCGGCGTCGAAGGTCCGGCGCGCAGGACGTTGCCGACGACGGTCATCTTGCCGACCTCGAACGGCACGTCGCCCCACTCCTCAGGGGCCAGGTTGTAGTGAATGGCGCGCGGGCCGGGGTTGTAGATCAGGTTGTTGGCGATGATGCCGTGCACCCCGCCCTTGAACAGGGGGCTGCGCTCATAGTTGTGAGCATACAGGTTGCCGACGATCAGCAGGCCGGTGACGTTGTCGTGAATCAGCGAGCCCTTGGAGTGCTCGCCCTTGGAATGGGTCGAATAGGCGAGGCTCTCGCCCGAGATGTTGTTCGAGAAGGTGATGTTGTGGCTGGTGCCCGCGCGCCATTCCTCGGGCGTCGAGCCGGTGAACCGCGGGCCCGAGGCCGACAGGTTCTCGTCGGTGGCCCAGGTCAGGCTGTTGTGGTCGATGATGACGTTCCAGGCGCCGACGGTGGCGATGCCGTCCTCGTCCCAGCCGCTCATCCATTCGCCGCCGGCCGAGCCGGGCCGGATGCGCAGATGCTGCACGATCACGTCGTGGCCGCGGATGTCCATGCCGCCGCGGATCAGGGTGATGCCCGGCGACGGCGCGGTCTGGCCCGCGATGGTGACGAAGGGGTTGCGCAGGACCAGCGTCTTCTTCTGCAGGTCGATGACGCCGCCGACCTCGAAGACGATGATGCGGGGTCCCTCCGCCTCGATGGCTTCGCGCAGTGAGCCCGGACCTTCGGACGCCAGGGTGGTCACACGGATGATGCGCCCCCCGCGTCCGCCCGGAGTGGCGGCCGCCCAGCCCAGCGCGCCGGGGAAGGCTATCGGCGTAGCCGCTTGAGGCGCCGGCTCGGCGCGACGGCCGATTCCGAACAGCTGGGCCGAGGCCAGCGAGGGCGCGGTCAGCAGGGCCGCGAAAGCGAGCAAGCCGGCGAGCGAGCGGGTCAGGCGCATGATTTCCATCCCTGTGAGCGGGCCGCCTCACTGTGCGCCCGTCTGTTCCGGATTCAAATTGACACCGGTTTCCTTCCTGCGCAATGTCCGCCTCAACCGGGGAGGATGCGTGGCCCACGCGCACGACAGTTCAAGCGTTTCGCCGATCGCCCGCGCCTTCGTGGAGGCCCGCAAGCGCGGGCGCGCCCTGCCCGACTATCCGGGGAATGAACCCACCAGCCTTGCCGCCGCCTATGCGATCCAGGACGACGCCGTCGCGCTGTGGCCGGACCTGATCGCGGGCTGGAAGCTGGGCCGCGTGCCCCCGCCCTGGGACGTCCGCTTCGGCGCGGGGCGGCTGGCCGGACCGATCTTCGAACATCAGGTGCAAACGACGACCGAGGCCGTCTTTCCGGTCATCGACGGCGGCTTCGCGGCGGTCGAGGCGGAGTATGTGCTGGTGCTGGGCGAGGACGCGCCCAACCGGGCGGGATGGACCTCGGCCACGGTCGCCGACCTGGTCTCCGACGTGCGGATCGGCATGGAGATCGCGGGCAGCCCGTTTCCCGGGATCAACGACCATGGCCCGGCCGTCACGGCGTCGGACTTCGGCAACAATCAGGGTCTGATCCTGGGTCCGTCCGTGCCGGACTGGCGCGGGCGGCTGGAGCGGCTGACCTGCCGCATGGAGATCGACGGGGCCGAGGCGGGGCGCGGGGGCGCCATGAGCGTGCCGGGCGGGCCGCTGGACTCGCTGGCCTTCCTGCTGAACCTTCTGCACGCGCGGGGGCGCGTTCTGGAGGCCGGACAGCTGATCTCCACCGGGGCGGCGACCGGGGTGCACCGCATCTTCGCCGGTCAGGACTGCCGTGCCGACTTCGGCCCGGACGGGAGCCTGTCGGCGCGGGCGGTGGCGTGGGGGGCGGACGGATGACGGCGACGCGACGCGGACTGGCGCTGGGCGCGCTGGGCTTGAGCGGACTGGCGGCTTCGGGCTGCGCCCCGACGGCCCGCGCCGGCGCCGCCACCGAGTTCAAATGCGTGGACGTGCACCCCGCGGACTATCCCACCGTCGAGGCGGTCAAATGGATGGGCGACGAGCTGTCTCGTCTGACCGACGGCCGCCTGGGCGTGCGCCAGTTCCCGGCGGGCCAGCTGGGCACCGAGGACGATTCCATCGGCCTGACGCGGTTTCAGGCGGTCGACGTGTGCCGGGTGGCGGTGGCGGCGCTGAACAACGCCTTTCCCGAGACGCGCATCCTGGCCCTGCCCTACGTCTTCCGCTCGGTCGCCCATGTGCGCGCCGTCGTGGACGGGCCGATAGGGACCGACCTGCTGAACGTGTTCGAGGAGCGGGGTCTGGTGGGGCTGGCCTATTACGACGCGGCGCCGCGCAGCTTCTACAACGTGCGGCGGCCGGTGGCGGAGCCGGGGCAGCTGAGAGGGCTGAAGATCCGGGCTCCGCAGTCCGACATCTTCCTGGAATCGATCCGCGCCATGGGCGCGAACCCGACGCCGCTGACGTTCGGGGCGGTGTTCTCGTCGTTGCAGACCCACCTGATCGACGGTGCCGAGAACAACTGGCCCAGCTATCAGTCCAGTCGGCAGTTCGAGGTGGCCCGCCACTGGAGCGACACCCAGCATTCGTTTTCGCCGGACGCCCTGTTGATGTCGAAGGCCAGTCTGGAGCGACTGAGCGCAGCTGACCGCGACCTGGTGCGAGACGTGGCGCGGCGCTCGGTGCGGGTGATGCGGCCGCTTTGGGACGCGCGCGAGACGGAAGCACGGGCGAAGGTCGTGGAGGCGGGCACGGTGGTGACGCAGGTCGATCGGGACGCGTTCGTCGCCTCGGTGAAGCCCGTGCTGGACCGCCATCTGGCCGATCCCGTGCTGGCCCGGCTGCACGACCGCGTGACGACGACGGCCGGATAAGGCCGCGAACAGAAACGGCTTCGAGAGGGAGGAGCCCATGAGCGACCCATCGCCCGCGCCCCGGCGCGCGCTGGACGGATTGGCGGCCCTGGCCCTGGGCGCGGCGGGCGCGTGCTTGGTCGGCATGGCGCTGGTGCAGGCGTGGCAGGTGTTCGCCCGCTATGTGCTGAACGACAGCCCGGGCTGGACCGAGCCGGTCGCCCTGCTGCTGATGGCGCTGGCCGTCATGTTGGGCGCGGCGGTGGCCGTGCGGCGCGAGAGCCATTTCGCCTTTCAGGGATTTCGCGACGCCCTGCCCGCGCCGTTGCAGGCGGCGGCCAAGGCCCTGTCGCGCCTGATCACGCTCGCCGCCGGTCTGGGCCTGCTGGGCTACGGCGCCCTCCTCATGATCGACGACTGGGACGTGGCCATGGCGGGGGCGCCGCTGCCGTCCGGGTTGAAGTTCGCTGGGCTGGCCGTCGGTGGCGCGCTGATCGCCCTGTTCGCGATCGAGCGGCTGATGACCGGCGACTTCGTCGACGCGCGGACGGAGGACTGAGCCGTGGAATATCTGATCCTGTTCGGCGTCCTGTTCGGCCTGCTGGCCATCGGCGTGCCCGTGGCGTTCTGCCTGCTGGCCTCGACGCTGGCGACGGTGCTTTACCTGCTGCTGCCGCCGGTGGTGGTGTTCCAGCAGATGGGGTCCGACATGGGGTCCATCGCCTTGCTGGCCATTCCCCTGTTCATCTTCACCGGGGAACTGATGATGAAGGGCGGTCTGGCGGACCGGATGATCGCGCTGGCGTCGTCCATGGTCGGACATGTGCGCGGGGGGCTGGGTCAGGTGACGGTGGTCGGATCGACCCTGTTCGGCGGCGTCTCGGGCAGCGCCATCGCCGACGTCTCGGCCATCGGCGGCACCATGATCCCGCAGATGCAGAAGCGGGGGTATCAGTCCGACTACGCGGTCAACGTGACCATCTCGGCGGCACTGGTGGCCCTGCTGGTGCCGCCGTCGCACAACATGATCCTGTATTCGGCGGCGGCCGGGGGCGGTGTCTCGATCTCCGACCTGTTCGCGGCGGGCATCATTCCGGCACTGCTGCTGGCGGGGGCGCTGATGGTCACGGCCTACGTCATCGCCCGGCGCAGGGGATATGCCGCCGAGGCCTTCCCGGGCTTCGGGGTCGTGGCGACGCGGTTCGTGGCGGCGATCCCTGGGCTGATGCTGGTGCTGATCATATTCGGCGGCATCCGGGCCGGCGTCTTCACGGCGGTGGAAAGCGCCTCGATCGCGGCGGTCTATGCCGCGGTGATCACCGGCGTGGTCTATCGCCACCTGTCTTGGGACGGGTTCAAGGCGGCCTGCACCGGCGCGGCGCGGACGGCCGGGGCGGTGCTGTTCATCATCGGCACGGCCGGCGCCTTCGGCTGGCTGATGGCCTATCTGCAGATCCCGGCCCAGATGGTCGAACTGCTGCAGGTTTTGACCGACAACCCGATCCTGATCCTGCTGCTGATCAACGTGATCCTGTTGATCCTCGGCACCTTCATGGACATGGCGCCGCTGATCATCATCTGCACGCCTATCTTCCTGCCGGTAGCCAAGGCGTTCGGCGTGGACCCGGTGCAGTTCGGGGTGATCCTGCTGCTGAACTGCGGCATCGGCCTGATCACGCCGCCGGTGGGGTCGGTGCTGTTCGTGGGTTCTGCGATCGCGCGCGTGCCGATGACGGCGGCGCTTAAGACGATCTGGCCCTTCTGGCTGGCTTGCGCCGGCGTGCTGATGCTGGTCACATTCGTGCCGGCGCTTTCTCTGTGGCTGCCCTCGCTGATGAAATGAACTCATCTCTCAAGCTCCCGGCCGTTCGTCGGTGGGACTGCGTCGCCCTCGGCGAGGTCATGCTCCGGTTCGATCCCGGAGAGAGCCGGATCCGTTCGGCACGCAGCTTTCAGGTGTGGGAGGGCGGCGGAGAGTACAATGTTGCGCGTGGCCTCGCGGCCACCTTCGGGCGCCGCACCGCGGTGCTCACCGCGCTGCCCGCCAACGACTTGGGCCTGCTCTGCCGTGACCTGATCAGGATGGGCGGCGTAGACGACTCCGAAATCCTGATGCGGCCCGCCGACCCGATCGGGCGCGACATGCGCATGGGCCTTAACTTCACAGAGCGGGGCTTTGGACCCAGGGCCGCCCTGGGTCTGTCCGACCGCGCCCGCTCGGCCGCGGCCGGGATCGGACCGGAAGACTTCGACTGGTCGACGCTGCTCGGCGAGACTCGGTGGCTGCACACCGGTGGCATCTTCGCGGCGCTCTCGGAGTCGACGGCCCGCGCCGCGGTCGCGGCCGTGCGCGCAGCCCGCGACGCTGGGGCCGTCGTCAGTCACGACCTCAACCACCGTGCCAGCCTCTGGACCGCCCACGCCGACCCGGACGCCGCGCGACGCGTCAATCGCGAGATCGCGGAGTTGGCCGACGTGCTGCTGGGCGACGAATATGCCTATCGGGACTGCATGGGCCTCGATGGTGGTCAGGACAGAATCCATCCTCTGGATTCCGGCCCATTCGATCATCTCATGCCCCGCCTGCGAGAGGCATTCCCGCACGCCTCAACGTTCGCGGCGACGCTGCGCGATCCACGCTCGGCCAGCCTGAATGCCTGGGGCGCCGTTCTGTGGCTTGACGGCGTTCGATATGAGGTTCCAGCGCGCGACGTCGAGGTTCTGGACCGTGTCGGCGGCGGCGACGCCTTCGCCGCCGGGATCATCCACGCTCTTCTCGACGGCCGGGGCGGCGATGAAGCCGTTCGACTGGGATGGGCTCATGGCGCGCTCGCCATGACGACGCCGGGAGACAACGCCGTATGCACGGCGCATGAGGTCGAACACTTTGCGGCTGGAGGATCCGCACGCGTGGTTCGCTGACGCCGTTCAGGTACCGGGCTGGACGTAGGGGTACCGGTTGAAGAAGTCCCGTTCCGAACCGCGCGGATCCTGCTCGATCCGTGCATCGACGTCGAGGATCAGGGTCTCGCGCTCCGGCGGTCGCCATTGGGGCCAATGGGGAAGGCCCGAATGGGCCGGGGTTCCGCTGCGCGCCAACGTCGCGAAGGCGGTGGACAGCTGGCCGGCCACCCTGTGCGCGTCCGGGCCTGTGAAGGGCGAGCCGGGCCGGTCGACGTTGTCGAACGCCAGAGCGATGTCCGCCCCGTGAAACGCGCCGCGCCTGCCGTTCGGCAGGGCGCCGGCGAGGTCCAGCCGATAGGCCCAGGCCGGCGCGCCCTGGGCTGCACGCGCCTCGAGCTCGATCAGGGCCGCCCGCCAAGACCGTCCGGCCGTCGTGGCGGCGATAAGCAGTTCGTCCGGCGTCATCGTCGGATGCAGCGCGCGATGAAAGGCGATCACAGTCTCCGCCTCGACGTCGAGGCGCAACTGGTCCGGAGTCAGACGCCCGGGCAACGAGTCCCAGGTCAGGCCGGCGTTGGCGGGGTCGGCGCCGAGGAAAGCGAGGGTCTCGTCTCGGGTCTGGCCGATGATCATCGGCGTCCCTGACGACTGCGGGGGCGCGTCGGGATGGAAGGGATGCCGCGGCAGGCTGACTCCGTCGAGCACGGGGCCGAAGTGCAGCGAGCCGTATCCGAGAATCGGATCCACGATCCGCGACGCCTCCACGAGGCGTCGCCAAGGCATCCGCCGCACGGCGTCGATCCCGTCCGGCGCCACCCCCAGTTCGGTCAGCCAGGCCCGCGCCCGCCGCTCCGCATTGAGCGGGCCCGAAGCGGTGACCTGTTGCCCGCTCATGGTGGCGACCGCATGGAACAGGCCTGCGGCGGCGGGCATGGCCATGAGGGTCGCGATCTTGGCTCCCCCGCCGGACTGCCCGAACAGCATGACTCTTGACGGATCCCCGCCGAGGGCGACGGCGTGATCGCGCACCCACTCGAGCGCAAGGATCAGGTCCAGCTGACCGGCGTTGCCCGAGACGTCGAAGCCCGTCGCGATCCGCCTGAGCGAGGCATAGCCTAGGGGGCCGAGGCGATGGTTAAGCGTGACCACCACGACGTCTCGACGGCGCGCCAGCCGGGCGCCGTCATACAATGGATCGGACCCAGACCCCGTCGCATAGCCGCCGCCATGAACATAGACCATGATCGGACGCCGGGCCCGGTCCAGGGCAGGCGTCCAGACGTTCAGGAACAGGCAGTCCTCCGACATGGGAGCGGCCTCACCGTGCTGCGGAGCCGAGGCGCCGTAGGCGTCCGCAGGCGACGGCTTCGACCAGTGCGAGGGCCTTCGCGGGGGTCCGAAGCGATCCAGACCGGTGTCGGCGCCGTAGCGGACGCCGAGGAAGACGGCGATCCCCTCGTTCCAGCCGCCCACCACGGGACCATGCGCGGTGGTGAGCACCGGCGACGCACGCAGGGGGCGCGCCAAGATGGGAATTGCGGGAGCTGCGGCGAGGAAGTGACGCCTGAGCATCGTCTCGTCTCCGACAAAAAGGGCCGGCTCGCCTTGGGGTGGCGAACCGGCCCAGTTGGCTCCTCAGGAGAGGATGAGGGTCAGAAGCGCGCGCGGGCGCCGACGTAGAACTGGCGTCCAGTGTGATGATAGACGGACGTGCTCTGCCGGGTGTCGTCGCCGACCCACTGATGGTTGAACTCGTCGGTCAGATTGATGGCCTCGAACGTAAGGTCCAGTTGGTCGGTCACCTTGAACGAGGCGGAGGCGTCCAGGTTGAACGTCTCCATCTTGCCTTCTTGGGCGTTGCCGTTCCGGCCCGGGATGTTCTGCAGGTACTGGTCCCGCGCGGACCCCGACACTCGCGCCGAGAACCGCTCGTCCTCGTAGTAGAGCGTCGCGTTCCACGACTCCGGCGACAGATTGATCAGGTCCGCCGTGACGAAGGTCGAGCACAGGGCGTCGTTGCAGTAGTCGATCTCGCTCTCGACGCGGGTGTAATTCACCTGCACCCCGGTGTTGCCCAAGGGTCCGGGCAGGAAGCGGAAAGGCTGCTGCCAGCTGATTTCGAAGCCCTTCAACGGCCCGCCCTCGGTGTTCACCGCGCTGGTCAGCTGGAAGATGGTCGAGGAACTGCAAACGCCCGTGCAGAAGGCCGGCGCGAAGGCCGACGGGTTCAGAGCCGTCAGATCCGAGTACGGCAAGTCCTGACGCAGAATCTGGATGTAGGTGTCGATGTCCTTGTAGAAATAGGCGAAAGACAGCAGGCTTTCCGGCGCGAAGTACCATTCGATCGAAAAGTCGTATGTGTCGGCCCGGAACGGCTCCAGCTTCACGTTGCCGATCGAGGCGGTGAAGTTCGGCCCCGTGGCGTTCAGCGACGTGGTCGGCACCAGGTAGTTGGTGCCCGCCAGGGTGTTGCCGATCTGGGGCCGTGCCATGACCTTGGCCGCGCCGAAGCGGACCAGCAGGTCGTCCATCGGCTCGAACACCAGGTTCAGCGACGGCAGGGTGTCGGTGTATTCGTGCTCGCCGCTCACCAGCGTGCCGCCGCCGGTCGAGCTGTAGCCCTCGGCGTAGATCCGCGTGTTGGCCTGACGCACGCCCACGTTGCCGCGGAAGGGCATGCCGAACAGCTCCGTGTCCCAGTCCGCCTGGAGGTAGACCGCGACGTCCTCCTCCTCGATCGACCGGTTGCCGCCGCGCGCATTGCCGTTGGTGATGCTGGTCAGCGTGAAATCGCCGCCCGCCACGCCGGTGTTGCAGTTGCAATAGATGTTGAACAGCGAAGCGATGGCGCTCAGGTCCGGGCGCAGCCAGTTGAGCGTGCCGCCCGGGATCAGGTCTCGCCCGAAGCCCGTAAGTTGGTTGGAAATGTCGGCCACCGTCGTCGTGCCGGGCAGCACGGGTACCACGGTCTCGTCCGTGCGGCGGAACTCGTACGTCGACGACTCGTAAGACTTGTAGTTCACTCCGGCCTTGAGCGTCAGCCAGTCCGAGGCGTCGTATTCGACGTCGCCCTGCCACGACATGAAGACGTTGTCGGCGCCGTTCGGGCGGATACGGATCTCGGATCGGGGCGTGGAGGCCGTCGAGGGCCGCCAGGCCCACGACGCGGGATTGGTGACGTCGATGCCGTAGGTGATGACCGGCGAGTTCATGTTCCCGCGGAAGTCCCAGCCGTATCCATCGACGTCGTTGGCGTCGAGGGTCACGGTCGTCTGGATAGGGTTCTCGAACGACGACTCCGCGCGACCGATGTAGTAGCGACCTCGCAGGCGATCGGTGAACTCATGCTCGGCGGTGAAACTGACCTGGATGAACTCCGTCGAAAGCACGTCGAAGCGGCTTTCCGATCTCAAATCGACGTTGTCGAAAAGGCCGTAGACCAGCATTCCGTTGTCGATGGCCGCATCGCGCACGATCACCTGCGTCTGGCCGCCCGCCGCCGCGTTGCGGCTGAACGACAGGGCCTGGAGGAAATCCTCCTGTCGCGTCGCATCCAGCTTGGAATATAGCACGTCGACCGAGAATTGGGTCGTGTCGGCCGGTCGCCACTGGAACGACCCGGTGACGCCCAAGCGTTCCTGCTCATGGGTCAATCGCCCATAGCGCGGCAATCGGGGGATGAAGACGTTGGCCTGGTTCGCGGTCTGATAGGCCGTCACGTTCGCCGGCGTGTTCGGCGCTCGAGGATTGCCGGTCGAGCAGTTCGCCGCGCTCGACCCCGTCGTTCCGCTGTTGCCCGGATTCTGCGGCGTGACGCCGATCGGGCTGCAGAAGCCGCCCGAACTGCCGGTGCCTGTCGCCGGAGCCCAACGGACGGTGCTGAACCCTTCTTCGAGCAGGCTTCGCTCACTGTAGGCCACGGAGATCAAGGCCCCGAACTGGTCCCGGTCGCCGAAGGTGGTGCTGGCCAGCAGCGCCATCCGCGGATTCCACTGCTCGGACAGGTCGTTGTAGCCGGCCTGACCGGAGAAGGCGAAGGCCTGGCCCGGATAGTCGAAGGGACGTGAGGCCTGCAGATCGACGGTCGCGCCCAGCGAGCCCTCTTCCGTCTCCGCCGCCGCGGTCTTGCGGACCGTGATGGAGTTGAAGAGCTCGGACGCGAAGACGTTGAAGTCGAAGCCGCGACCGCGGTTGGCGCCGCCTGAGGAATCGGTGCCGCCCGTGGTGGCCTGAGCCTCCATGCCGTTGATGCGGGTGCGGGTGAAGTCCGAGCCAAGGCCACGGACGGTTATCGATCGCCCCTCGCCCGCGTCGCGGTCGATGGCGACGCCTGGTACACGCTGGATCGCTTCCGCCAGGTTGAGATCGGGAAAGTCGGCGATGTCCTCAGCCACGATCACATCGACCACTGTCGCTTCACGACGCTTGGCCGCGAGACCGGCTTGAAGGCTGGCGCGATAGCCGGTGACCACGATCTCGTCGACCTCCGTTTCCGGATCTTGCGACTGGGCGGCGGCGGCGATGACGCCGAAAGTCATCGCCATGGCGAGGCCGGACGTGCCGGCGATCAGGCTGCGGCGAAGGGCGCGCGACGACCGCGCCGTGATGAACTGCGACATATGCCTCCTCCCAATGGGCATACAGGACGCCGGGGTGTCCCCGGTCTATCTGTTTATTGCGGCCTCGCCTTCGAGCGGGCCGATTTGACACCGGTGTCAAATCCAGATGAAGTTGGACTGACACCGGTATCAATCCAGAGCCTAGACTCATGTTCGCCCCTTCGGCAACCCCGTTCTCTCAAGGCGCTGCAATCCTCGCGGCGACCGTGGCGCTCGCGCTGCCTGTCGCGGCTCGGGCGCAGCAGCTGGCCTTCCCCGGAGCGGAGGGCGCGGGACGTCACGCCCTGGGAGGACGCGGCGGAGCCGTGCTGAGGGTGACCACGCTCGACGACTCCGGACCCGGGTCGTTGCGGGCTGCCGTGGAGACCGAGGGGGCGCGCACGATCGTGTTCGACGTCGGCGGGACGATCCGCCTGGATTCCCCGCTGATCATCCGACACGGTCGTCTCACCTTGGCGGGACAGACGGCGCCGGGCGGCGGCGTCGCCATCCGGGACCAGCCGCTGATCGTGCGGGCCGACGACGTGGTGATCCGCCACCTGCGCGCCCGGCTGGGTGACGAAAGCGGCGTGGAGGCCGACGCCGTCTCCATCGAGCGGGGCCGCCGCATCCTCCTTGACCACGTTTCCGCCAGTTGGTCGGTGGATGAGACCCTGTCGATCGGCAGCCGGTACGACCCCCCGGAGCGGGGGATCTACGACGTCACGGTCCAGAACTCGATCATCTCCGAGTCGCTGAACGCCTCGGGTCACGCCAAGGGCCAGCACGGCTACGGCACCCTGGCCCGCGGGGGACACGGCGCGCGGATCAGCTTCGTCGGCAACCTGTGGGCCAGCCACCGCGCCCGCATGCCCCGGCCGGGCAACTACAGTCCGCCGGACGTGGACCCGATCGGTCCCCTGTTCGAGTTCCGCCAGAACGTCTTCTTCAACTGGGGTGGAGCGCACGCGGGATACGACGCCGACACAGGTTCGATCTCGACATACGCCTTCATCGGCAACGCCTATCTTCCCGGGCCCGACAGCGAGGGCAGATGGGCGTTCGAGGACTCCAATCCGCTGGCCCGTGCCTGGTTCGAGGGCAATGCCATGGCGGGCGCCGTGCCGGACGACCCATGGAGCCTGGTGCGCTTCGACGGCGGTCCCGGCGAGCGGCTGGCGGCGCGGCCGGACTGGGCGCAGGCGGCGGACGCCGACCCCGACGCCACGGCCGAGAGGGTTCTGGCGCGTGCGGGGGCCTGGCCGCGTGACGCCGTCGACGCCCGCGTGGTCGACGGCGTGCAAGGGGGCGAGGGCCGCATCATCGACTCGCAAGCCGACGTCGGCGGCTGGCCCGAGTTGCCGGCGGGAACGCCGTGGATCGATGCGGACGGCGACGGCATGCCGGACGACTGGGAACGCGCAAGAGGGCTGAACCCGGAGAACGCGACTGATGGGACGGCGGACCCCGAAGGCGACGGCTACACCAATCTCGAAGACTGGCTGAACAGCCTGACCTGACGCTCAGCGCGCCATCCAGCCGCCGTCCACGGTCAGGATCGTGCCGTGGACATAAGCCGAGGCGTCCGACGCCAGGAACACCGCCGCGCCCTTCAGGTCATCGGGCGAGCCCCAGCGGCCGGCGGGGATGCGGGCCAGGATGTCGCGGTTGCGCGTCTCGTCGGCGCGCAGGGCCTCGGTGTTGTTGGTGGCGAAGTAGCCGGGTGCGATGCCGTTGACGTTGATGCCTTTGGACGCCCACTCGCAGGCCAGCAGGCGCGTCAGGCCGGCAAGACCGCTCTTGGACGCGGTGTAGCTGGGCACGCGGATGCCGCCCTGGAAACTCAGCATGGAGCAGATGTTGAGGATTTTCCCGCCCCGGCCCGCGCCCACCCAAGTCCGCGCCACGGCCTGAGACAGGAAGAAGGCCGACTTCAGATTGACGTCGATGACCGCGTCCCAGTCTTCCTCGGTGAAGTCCAGGCTGTCGGCGCGGCGGATGATGCCGGCGTTGTTGACCAGGACGTCGATCGCGCCGACGGCGGCCGTCGCCCGGGCCACGACGTCGGTGATGGGCGCGGTCGATTCCAGGTCGGCCGATATGGCGTGGAGCGCACGCCCGGCGTCGGCGACCAGCCGGGCCGTCTCGGTCGGCGCGGACCGGCCCACGGCGACGATGTTCGCGCCGGACTGCGCCAAGCCGACGGCGATCGCCTGCCCCAAACCTGTGTTGGCGCCCGTGACCAGGGCCGTGCGGCCGGTGAGATCGAACATGAGGCCCCGATATCCGCTGATGGTTGACGCTGGCGGCCATCCTGCCGCCCGCTGAGGATTGTGCATAGGTAACCGGTGTCATATTCTCAGGCAATGACGCGGACCCGATGTGCCGCAAGGATGGGAACGCCATGAAGATCGCCCTGATCATCGAGAACAGCCAGGCCGCCAAGAGCGAGACCGTCCACGCCGCCCTGAAGGCCGTCGTCGAGCCGCTGGGCCACGAGGTCCACCACTACGGCATGTATTCGGCCGAAGATCAGGCGTCGCTGACCTACGTCATGAACGGCCTGCTGGCCGGCATTCTGCTGAACTCCGGCGCGGCCGACTTCGTGGTCACGGGCTGCGGCACCGGCATGGGCTCCATGCTGGCATGCAACAGCATGCCGGGGGTGTTCTGCGGCCTGATCAACGATCCGACGGACGCCTTCCTGTTCGGCCAGATCAACGACGGCAACGCCATCTCGATGCCCTATGCCAAGGGTTTCGGATGGGCGGCCGAGCTGAACCTGCAGGACTGCTATCGCAAGCTGTTCGAGGGCGAGCGTGGCCTGGGCTATCCCAAGGAGAGGGCCGAGATCATGCGCCGGAACCGGGGCATCCTGAAGGATCTGAAGGCCGTCACGTGCCGGGACATGTTGACGGTGCTGAAGTCGATGGATCAGGACCTCCTGAAGGCGGCGATCGCGGGCGCGCAGTTCTCCAATCTGTTCTTCGCCAACGCCAGGGACGAGAGCATCCGCGCCTATCTGAAGTCCGTCGTCGACGCCCGAGCGCCGCAAACCGCCTGATCGGTCAGGTGGACGGCGCGGCGGTCGAGTCCCGCTCCACAAGCTGAGGATCGACGGTGGGCTGGTCCAGTTCGGCAGGATCCAGGCCCCGGAGCCGCGCCGTCAGCTTTTCGGCGGCCATGCGGCCCATGTCGCGGATGGGCAGGCGCACCGTGGTCAGGTTCGGCCAGACCCGCGACGCCATGGGCAGGTCGTCGAAGCCCACGATGGACAGATCGCCGGGCACGTCGAGGCCCAGGTCCCGCGCCGCCTTCATGACGCCGATGGCCATCTCGTCGTTGCCGGCGAAGATGGCGGTCGGGCGATCCGGCAGGGCCAGCAGATCGCGGGCGGCCTCGACGCCCGACTCGAAGGTGTAGGCGCCCTGGCGCACCAGGTCGCGGGACAGCTCCAGCCCATGTTCGGCCAGTCCCTCGCGGAACCCCCTGCCCCGCTCGTGCGAGGAACGGAAGCTTTCGGGGCCCGAGATGAAAGCGATGCGCCGGTGACCCAGCCCGGCCAGATGGCGGGCCGCGCGCGCGGCGCCACGGCTGTCGTGCGTGACGACCATGGCGCCGACCTCGTCCAGCGCCACAGAGGCGATGCGCACATAGGGACAGTCCGCCGCCTTCAGCACCTCGACCACGCGCTCGTCCTCCGACACCGAGGGCGGCATGACCACGCCGAACAGCTTCTGGCGAACGACGAAGCTGCGGACGTCATCCAGGAACCGCGGCGAAGCGCGGTCGCAGGGATGCACGACCAACTCAAGACCAGAGCCCCGAACGCCTTCCAGCACGCCCTGCTGCATGTTGACGACGTAGTTGGGGCTGGGGTTGTCGTAGATCAGCCCGACGAGGAACGACCGCCGGAACGCCAGTCCCCGCGCCTGCGGATCCGGGGAATAGCCATGTTCGGCTATGACCGCTTCGACGCGTCGACGCGTCTCCGCCTTCACTGACGGAGAGTTGTTGATCACGCGCGAGACGGTCTTCTTCGACACCTCCGCGAGCCGGGCGATGTCGTTGATCGTTGCGTGTTTCTGTCCGCGTTCCCAGTCGCTCAAGCGAGTTCTCGTCCGAGCGGCCGACCACAGCCGCACGAACGTCTCGGTAACGGCACGGCGGGCGCGATGCAAACGCGGCGCCCGGCGCCTGTCGGATGGGCAAAGCCGACCATCTCCCTTGCTCCATGCTTTGCCGCATGCGACCACACGGCGATGCAGGGCGACGGCATTTCAGCGGATGACGCCGACCTGCTGCTGGTCGGAGGGGGCTTGGCCAACGGGCTGCTGGCCCTGCGGCTGTCGCGGACCTGTCCGGACCTGCGGGTGCGCCTGATCGAGGGCGAGGACCGGCTGGGCGGCAATCACACCTGGTCCTTCTTCGCCACCGACCTGACGGCCGATCAGTCGGCCCGGATCGCGACGATGGTGGCGCATCGCTGGCCGGCCTATTCGGTGCGGTTCCCACGGACGCGACGGCGGCTGTCCACGGGCTATCTGACAGTCACCGCGGATCGGTTCGACGCCGTGTTGCGCCAGGCGCTGGGCGACGTCGTGCGTCTGTCGACGCCGGTCGCGGCCGTGGCGCCGAACTCGGTCACCCTGGCCGATCAGACGGTGCTCAGGGCCCGCGCCGTGATCGACGGGCGGGGCCCGGCCGCCACGCCGGACCTGGACCTCGGCTTCCAGAAATTCGTGGGGCTGGAGGTGCGCACCGCCGTCCCCCACGACCTGACCGAGCCGATCATTATGGACGCCACGGTGGATCAGCTGGACGGCTACCGCTTCGTCTACACCCTGCCGCTGGACGACCGCACCCTGCTGATCGAGGACACCCGCTACGCCGACGGGGCGGAGCTGGATCGCGCGGCCCTGCGGCGCGACACCCTGGACTATGCCGCGGCGCAAGGCTGGCAGGTCGAGTCCGTCGTCCGCGAGGAAGACGGCGTCCTGCCCGTGGCGCTGGGCGGCGATCTGGAGGCCCACTTCGACCGCATGGGGCCGACGCCCCTTGTGGGCCTGCGGGCCGGGCTGTTCCACCCCACGACGGGCTATTCCCTGCCCGACGCCGTGCGAATGGCGGACCGGCTGGCCGAGGCGATCGCGCGCGACGGGCCCGAGGCCGTGCTCGATGCGCGGATCCACGCGCTGGCCCTCTGGCGCGCACGCGGCTTCTACCGGATGCTGAACCGGCTGCTGTTCCACGCGGCCCGACCGGGCCAGAGGTACAAGGTTCTGGAGCGCTTCTACCGCCTGCCCCAGCCGCTGATCGAGCGCTTCTACGCCGCAGGGTCAACCTGGGCCGATCAGGCTAGGGTTCTGGTGGGCAAGCCGCCGGTGCCGATCGGGGCCGCGCTGGGCGCCCTGTTTGAACGAGGACGTGACTGATGCGGGCTGCGGTGATCGGGTCGGGTTTCGGGGGCCTGGCGCTGGCCATTCGCCTGCAGTCGCAGGGCGTCGCCACCACGGTCTTCGAGGCCCGGGACAAGCCCGGCGGCCGCGCCTACGTCTATGAGGACAAGGGATACGTCTTCGACGCCGGGCCGACCGTCATCACCGACCCCTCGGCGCTGGAGGAGCTGTTCGCGCTGAGCGGCCGCAAACTGTCGGACTACGTCGAGCTTCTGCCCGTCACGCCCTTCTACCGGCTGGCGTGGGAAGACGGCGACGTCTTCGACTACGTCAACGACCAGGCCGAACTGGACCGCCAGATCGCCGCCCGGAACCCCGCCGACGTCGAGGGCTATCGCCGCTTCCTGGCCTATTCGGAGGAGCTGCTGAGCGCCGGCTATCTTAAGCTGGGCTCTGTCCCCTTCCTCGACTTCGGCAGCATGGTGAAGGCCGCGCCGGATCTGATGCGGCTGCAGGCCTGGCGGTCGGTGCACGACAAGGTGTCGGAGTTCATCAAAGACGACCACCTGCGCCAGGCCTTCAGCTTCCATTCCCTGCTGGTCGGCGGAAACCCGTTCGCCACCTCGTCGATCTACGCCTTGATCCACGCGCTGGAGCGCAAGTGGGGCGTCTGGTTCCCGCGCGGCGGCACGGGCGCCCTGATCCAGGCCATGCTCCGCCTGCTGCAGGATCTGGGCGGCGAGATCCGCCTGAACAGCCCGGTGGAGCGCATCGACATGGCCGGCGGCCGGGTCGCGGGCGTGACCGTGGGCGGCGAAAGCCTGCCGTTCGACATGGTCGCCTCCAACGCCGACGTGGTGCACACCTATCGTCGCCTGCTGGGACAAGAACCTAGGGGGCGCCAGGAGGGCGCACGCCTGGCGACGCGCCGCCATTCCATGTCGCTGTTCGTCATCTACTTCGGTCTGAAGCGGAAACACCCGGACATCCGCCACCACACGGTCATCTTCGGGCCCCGCTATCGCGAGCTCATCGCCGAGATCTTCAAGGGTCCGGACCTGCCCGACGACTTCTCCCTGTATCTGCACGCCCCGACGCGCACCGATCCGTCGCTGGCGCCGGAGGGCTGCGACGCCTTCTACGTGCTGGCGCCGGTGCCGCACCTCGCCTCCGCCGACCTGGACTGGGAGGTCGAGGGCCCGCGTTATCGCGACCGCATCCTGGCCTATCTGGAAGAGCGTCATATCCCCGGCCTGACCGCGGATCTGGAGACGTGCCGCATCTTCACGCCGTTCGACTTCCGCGACCAGTTGAACGCCCACAACGGCTCGGCCTTCTCGCTTGAGCCGATCCTGACGCAGAGCGCCTACTTCCGCGTCCACAACCGCGACGACCAGATCCCGAACCTCTACTTCGTCGGCGCCGGCACCCATCCGGGCGCGGGCGTCCCGGGCGTCGTGGGATCGGCCAAGGCGACCGCCGGCCTGATGCTGGCCGACGCAAGGCAGCCCGCATGACGGACGCGGTGCTGGACCACAGCCGGCGTGCGATCGATCAGGGATCGCGCAGCTTCGCCGTGGCCTCGCGCCTGTTTCCCGGATCGGTCCGCGACGACGCGTGGATGCTCTACGCTTGGTGCCGCCACTGCGACGACGAGATCGACGGCCAGGTTCTGGGCCACGGCGCCGTGGGCGTCGATCCGGTTCTGGCCCGCAGGAAGCTGAACGAGCTGCGCGCCCGCACCGCCGCCGCCCTGGCCGGCGAGCCCACCACCGACCCCGTCTTCGCCGCCTTCCAGCGAGTCGCGGTGCGGCACGCCATCCCGGCCGAAGAGGCGATGGACCTGCTGGAAGGGTTCGAGATGGACGTGCTGGGCCGCCGCTACGACACGCTGGAGGACACGCTGGACTATTCCTACCACGTGGCCGGCGTGGTCGGCGTCATGATGGCGCGCATCATGGGGGTGGACGACGCCCCCACCTTGCGTCGGGCCCAGGATCTGGGGCTGGCCTTCCAGCTGACCAACATCGCCCGCGACGTGGTCGAGGACGCGCGCGGCGGCCGCGTCTATCTGCCCGGCGCCTGGCTGGACGAGGCCGGCGTCCCCCGCGACCGCGTGCATGCGCCCGAGCACCGCGCGGCGGTGGCCCAGGCCGCACGCCGGCTGGTGCAGGCGGCGGAGCCCTTCTACGCCTCGGCCCGGTGGGGTCTGCGCGACCTCAACCCGCGCTCGGCCTGGGCCATCGCCACGGCCCGAGGGGTCTACCGCTCGATCGGCCGCCACGTGTCGCGCGCCGGCCCCACGGCCTGGGACGGCCGCACCCGGGTGGACCGCACCGCCAAGCTGCTGCTGCTGGGCCGCGGCGGCCTGATCGCGGTCTGGAGCAAGACGCTGGACGCCTGGCGCACCCCGCCGCCGCGCCCGGCGCTCTGGACGCGCATCTAGCTCACCGCGCCGCGCGCCGCGTCTCCAGCATCCAGGCGACCGCCAGCCCGCCGATCCCCAAGCCCGCCAGAACGACCCAGGCCGCGACCACCGTCGGCGACAGGGCGCCGCGCCAGATCACCGCGCCATAGGCCTCGATCGCCCAGGCGTGCGGCGTGATCCAGCCCAGCTGGCGGAACGCTTCGGGCATCAGGAACCGCGGCGCCATCGATCCGCCCAGCGCCGCCAGCAACAGCACCACGAAGGTCGTCAGCGGCTGCGCCTGATCCCGCGACCGGCACAGGGCGATCAGCCCCAGCCCCAGCCCCGCCGCCGCCAGCCCCACCAGCGCGGCGGTCAGCGCGACCGCGCCGATCTGCCAGGCGTCCAATGGCGGCAGCCGCGTCCACGCCGCCGCGAACACCGCCGCCGACTGCATCATCCCGACCGCCGTCAGCCAGACGGCCCGCCCGGCCAGGATGGGCGCCAGCCCGCCGCCCGCCAGCGCCATGCGCGCCTGAAGCCCCGACCGCCGCTCGTCCAGCCCCTGCATAGCGCCGTGCATGGCCGCGAAGAAGACGAACATCACGCCGACCGCCCCGGCGTAATAGGCCGACTGCACGTCGCCCTCCGGCCCGACTTTGGTGCGGATCACGGCGGGCCTCGGCGGCGCCGCGACCCCGGCCAGGGCGGCGGCGACCGGCTCCAGCCGGGCCTGCAGGGCCGTGGCGGCCACGGTGCGGTCGGCTGCGGCGATCACCTCCAGCCTCGGCCGCCCGTCGGGCCCCGGCCGGATCAGCACGCCCGCGTCGGCCCGCCCGTCGACCACGGCGGCCCTCGTGGCCCCGGCGTCGTCCATGATCCGGACCCGCCCCTCCAGCGCCCGCTCCACGGCCGCCCGCGTCGAAGCGGAGCCGACCCCGTCGTGCAGGGCCACGGCCGAGTCGATCTCGCCCCGCGCCCCCGCGCCGAAGATCGCCGAAAACATCAGGAACACCAGTGGCGGCAGCAGCAGCGTCAGCGCCACCCCCGGCAGGTCGCGCGTGAATCCCCGCGCCCAGGCGCCCACCACCGCGATCATGCCGCCTCGCGCGTCAGGGTCAGCACCAGGTCGTCGACGCCGGGGCGGCGGATCGAGACCTCGCCCGCCTCCCCGTCGATCAGGTCCGACAGGCTGCGCGCCCGCGCCAGCGCGCCTTCGGCCAGCACGCTCCAGACCCGGCCGTCGTCGCCTTCGCTCAGCCCCGCGCGCGCCAGCCGCGTCCTCGTCGCCTCGCTCGCCGGGGCCGGAAAGGCGACGGTGAGCAGCCGGCGCCCGCCGAAGGCCTCCCTCAGCAGGCTCTCGGGCGGCCCCTCCGCCGCCACGCGCCCGGCGACCAGCACCGCCGCTATGTCCGCGACTGCCGCCACGAACTCCGCGTCGTGGCTGATCAGCAGGCAGCCCGCCCCCGCCTCCGCCGCCGCGCGCAGGGCCCGCGCCAGGGCGTCGCGCGTGCCAGCGTCCACGCCCTCGGTCGGTTCGTCGGCCACGATCAGCGTGGGCCGCCCCACCAGCGCCCCCGCCAGGTTGGCGCGCCGCCGCCAGCCGCCCGACAGGGCCCGTACCGGCCGGTCGGCCATCGGCAGGCAGTCGGTCAGGCGCAGCGCCGCCTCCACCGCCCCGGCCCGGTCGGCGCGCGGCACGCCGCACAGCCGCGCCATCACCGCGACGTTCTCCCTCGGCGTCAGGGCGGGAAACATGGCGCTCTCCTGCGGCGCCAGTCCGATCCGCGCGGCCGCCGGCGCGCGTCCGCCGACCGTCGCCGTGCCCTCCCGCAGCGGGATCAACCCGCACGCCGCACGCGCCGCGGTGGACTTGCCCGCCCCGTTCACGCCCAGCAGGGCGCAGATGCGGCCCGCCGGAACCGTCAGGTCCAGTCCGCGCAGGACCGGCTCGGGGCCATAGCCGCACACGACGCCGCTCAGAAGCAGCGCCGGCGCGGCCTCAGACGGCCCCGGCATGCCGGAACAGGTCGATCACATACCGCGTCATCGGACCGTCCGGCCCCGCCGCATCCGCCGCCTTGTTCAGCGACTGCCGCACCGCCGCGCGCACCCGGCCCTCGCCCCAGACGTCGACGAAGGTCAGCATCCGCCCGTCCTTGCCCACGTCCTTGCCGACCTCCGCCGCCGTGGCGTTGACGTCCAGCAGGTCGTCGCACAGCTGGAAGGCGAAGCCGATGGCCCGGCCGAACTCGGTCATCCGCTCCAGCTCTTCGCCGCGCGCCCCGCCCAGCAGGGCCCCGCCGCGCAGGGCCGCCACGAACAGCGCCCCCGTCTTCAGATCGTTGATCCGGCGCAGGCCCGCCACGTCGCGCGCCTCGCCCGCGTCGCGCAGATCGCGCATCTGGCCCTCGGCCAGGCCGTCGAAACCCACCGCTCCGGTCAGAAGATCGACCAGGTCCAGCCGCGCCTCGGCCGGCAGGGCGCCCGCCACAACCACGCGCGTCGCCTCGGTCAGCAGGGCCACCGCGGCCAGGATCGCCGCATCCTCGCCCAGCCGGCGGTGCAGGGCCGGCGCCCCTCGGCGCAGCTCCGCGTCGTCCATGCACGGCAGGTCGTCCAGCGTCAGCGAGGCGGCGTGGATCATCTCCACCGCGCAGCCGAAATCCAGCGCGTCCGCCGCGCGTCCGCCCACCTGCTCGGCCGCCATCATCGTCAGCACGGGCCGGACCCGCTTGCCGGGCGACAGCAGGGCGTCGCGCCCCGCCTGCGCCAGCTTGCCGTCGTCCGCCGGGATCAGCTGCGGCAGCCGCGCCTCGATCAGGGCGCGCAGGTCTTCGGGCGACGCCAGGTCAGGCGACTCGACGGCCATGGGCATGGCGCCGACGCTCCCCATTCACACACTCCCCGACCCTGCGTTGCGGCCACGATCCGAACCGCTATGGTCGGCATGAGGCATCACGACCGTCCCGGATGCAAGCCGCCTTGGAGCCGATTCGGATGCCGTCCGACGCCGACGACCTGATCCGGAGGAAGGACGAGCACATCGACCACGTCCTGGCCGGGCGCGGGCGCGCCGCCGTCGGCCCGGGCCTCGACGCCGTCCGCTTCGTGCACGAAGCCCTGCCGGATCTCGACCACGACGCCATCGACCTCTCGACCCGCTTCCTCGGCCGTCCATTGGCCCTGCCCTTCCTGATCAGCTCCATGACCGGCGGACCCTCGCGGGCCGAGGCGATCAACGCCCGGCTGGCCGAGGCGGCCCAGACGCTGGGGCTGGCGCTGGCCGTCGGATCGCAGAGGGTGGCTCTGGAGACGAACGGCGGGCACGGGCTCGACGACGGCCTGCGTCGCCGGGCCCCCGACGCCCTGATCCTGGCCAACCTCGGCGCGGTGCAGTTCGCGCGCGGCTACGGCCTCGACCATGCCCGCCGTGCGGTGGAGATGATCGGCGCCGACGCCCTGATCCTGCACCTCAATCCGCTGCAGGAGGCCGTTCAGCCCGAGGGCGACCGCGACTGGCGCGGCGTCGCCGCCGGCATCGAGGCCGTCGCCGCCGCCTTCCCCGGACGGCTGGTGGTCAAGGAGACGGGCGCCGGCCTGTCGGGCGCCGCAGCGCGGCGGCTGGCCGACATGGGCGTCGCAGCGCTGGACGTGGCGGGCGCCGGCGGCACCAACTGGGGGCTGATCGAGGGCGCGCGGCAGATCGGCGGCCGGGCCGAGGCCGTGGCCGCCCCCTTCGCCGGTTGGGGCGTGCCGACGGCGCGCAGCCTGATCGACTGCGCCCGCGCCGCGCCGGAGCTGGAACTGATCGGGTCAGGCGGGGTGCGCGACGGGCTGGACGCGGCGCGGGCCATCCGCCTCGGCGCGCGTCTGGTGGGTCAGGCCGCCGGCGTGCTGGACGCGGCCCTGACCTCCACCGAAGCTGTGATCGACCATTTCGAGGTGCTGGCGACCCAGCTGCGGCTGGCCTGTTTCTGCACCGGCTCGCCGGACCTGACGGCCCTGGCTCAGGCGCCGCTGCTGGACGACCCGCGCTTCTGAACCAGCTCGGCCTTCAGCGCGCGCGCCGACCGCACCCACAGGAAGCCGTAGGACACGCAGCCGTGCTTGGTGTGGATGGCGTGATGCAGCCGGTGCGCCTGGATCCGCCGCTGCCAGAAGCCCGACCGTCCGTCGAAGCCGGTCGGGAATCGGCGATGCACCAGTCCGTCGTGGAAATAGAAATAGACCGCGCCATAGGCCGTGATCCCCAGCCCGACCGGCAGGGCCCAGACGTTCGACCACGTCCCGATCGCGATCAGAACGATGGCCGGCAGGGCAAACACGACTGCGAACAGGTCGTTCAGCTCGAACGCCCCCTCGCGCGGCTCGTGATGGCTGCGGTGCCAGCTCCACAGCCAGCCGTGCATCACATAGCGGTGCATGACCCAGGCGAAGACCTCCATCCCCAGGAAGGTCACGACCAGGATCAGAAGGAAGGCGAGCGGCGACATCGGGCGTCAGTCTAAAGCAAGGCCCGGCGCGTCGCCATGGCGCTTGACCGGGGCGACCGAATGCCGCCCTTTCAGCCCATGTCCACGTCCTTCGCGCTCGACGTCGCGGTCACGACCCTGGCCCTCAGCCTGATCATCGCCGTGCGCTATCTGATCGTGGCCGCGGCGACGCACGCCCTGCTGTGGCGTGGCGCGGGTCGCGGCCGCCCGCTGAACCGCACGCCGTTCGTGCCGGCCCGCCTGCGGCGCGAGATCGTGGCCTCCCTGATCTCCTCGCCCATCTACGCCTTGCCCGCCGCCGTGGTGGTCGAACTGTGGAAGCGCGGCGGCACGGCCGTCTATGCCGATGTGACGCAGCATCCCCTGTGGTGGCTGCCGGCCAGCTTCGTGCTCTATCTGCTGGCGCACGACGCCTTCTACTACTGGCTGCACCGCGCCCTGCATCATCCGCGGCTCTTCGCCTGGACCCACGCCGAGCACCACCGCTCACGCGACCCCAGCCCCTTCGCCTCCTTCGCCTTCGACCCGGCCGAGGCGGCTGCCACAGCCTGGTTCCTGCCGGCGCTGGCGCTGGTAGTGCCGATTCACTGGGGCGTCGCCCTGGCCCTGCTGACGCTGATGAGCCTCAGCGCCGTGCTCAACCACGCCGGACGCGAGGTCTGGCCCGAAGGCTGGCTGGCGCGCGCCCCGCTGAAGTGGCTCATCACCGCCACCCACCACGACGGCCACCACAAGCGCTTCAACGGCAACTACGGCCTCTACTTCCGCTTCTGGGACCAGTTGGCCGGGACCGAGTTCGTTGAGCGGGCCGCACGGCCGGCCGCCACTACGCATGACCGCCCCGAGCGCGCTGGTTCCGCTTGAGTTCGACAGGCCCGAAACTAGGCTGAACCGAGGGAGAAACCAGTCAGATGACCGAACCGATCCGCAGCGTCCTGATCGTCGGCGGGGGGACAGCCGGGTGGATGGCGGCCGCGGCGCTGGAACGCGCGTGCGGTCCCCATGTGAAGGTATGTCTTCTGGAGTCCGAAGACATCGGCATCGTCGGTGTGGGCGAGGCCACCGTGCCCCCCATCCGCGACTTCAACGCCATGATCGGCCTCGACGACGCGGAGTTCATGCGCGCCACCCAGGCGTCCCTGAAGCTGGGCATTGAGTTCATCGACTGGGGCGTGAAGGGCACGCGCTATTTCCATCCCTTCGGCACCTTCGGACCGGGGCCGACGCTGGGCGACTTCCAGCAGACCTGGATGACCGCCCACGCGCGCGGCAAGGGCGGCGATTTGGAGGCGCATTCGATCTGCGCCGAGGCGGCGAAGCTGGGCAAGGTGGGCGTTCGCGACGCCGACCCCCGATCGCCGCTGGCCAGCCTGTTCACCGCCTATCATTTCGACGCCGGGCTCTATGCCCAATACCTGCGCAAGGTCTGCGAAGGCCGCGGCATACAGCGGATCGAGGGCCAGGTCGTCGAGGTCGTGCAGCGGCCGAAGGACGGCTTCGTCGCCTCGGTCACGCTGAAGGACGGCCGCAGCCTGTCGGCCGACCTGTTCATCGACTGCACGGGGTTCCGCGGCCTGCTGATCGAAGGTGCGCTGAAAGCGGGTTACGAGGACTGGTCGCACTGGCTGCCGATGAATCGCGCCTGGGCCGTGCCATGCGCGCGTGTCGGCCCAGCGACGCCCTACACCACCTCCACGGCGCGCCCGGCGGGCTGGCAGTGGCGCATCGCTCTTCAGCACCGGACAGGCAACGGCTACGTCTACTGCTCCGACTTCGCCACCGACGAGGAAACGCGGGAAACCCTTCTCGCCAACCTTGACGGCGAGGCGCTGGCCGAACCCCGACAGCTGAAGTTCGTCACCGGCCGCCGCAAGGCGTACTGGCTGAAGAACGTCGTCAGCCTCGGCCTGTCGTCGGGCTTCATCGAACCGTTGGAATCGACCAGCATCCATCTGGTGCAGTCCGGCGTGACGCGTCTGCTGCAGCATTTCCCGGACATGGGCTTCAGCCAGGCCAACATCGACGCCTACAACCGTCGCCTGGGCCGCGAGGTCGAGCTGGTGCGCGACTTCGTCATCTTGCATTACCACGCCACGCTGCGCGACGACGAACCCCTGTGGCGGCACGTGCGCGACATGCCCATTCCAGACAGCCTCGCGGAGCGGGTCGAGCCCTTCCGTGACCGCGGCCAGCTGTTCCAGGTCGGCGCCGACGAATATTTCTCGATGGGAAGCTGGCTGGCCGTCATGTGGGGTCAAGGCATCCGGCCGCGTGGACGCAATCCCCTGTACGGCTTCCAGGATCCGGCGCGCGTCGACGCCTTCCTCGACGCCTCGGCAGGGCGCGTCGCCCAAGCGGCCCGCGCCCTGCCGGATCACGAGGATTTCCTGAAGGCGCGCGGCATGTGGGCCGGCGGCACGGTCCGCGCCGCCTGAGGCGGCCCAACTCCGGACAAAAGAAAAGCCGGACGCCGAAGGGGCCTTCGCGTCCGGCTTTCAGTTGAGAGGCCCGGAGCCCGAAGGCCCCGGACCGTCCCAGGAGATCAGTAACGGTAGTTCAGGCCGATCAGGAAGGTCCGGCCGTAGGTCTGATGGTCGATGACCCGACGCTCGTCGCCGGCCTCATAGGTGTAGAAGGGCTCGTCGGTCAGGTTGTTGACCTGGAACAGGGCCGAGAAGCCGTCCAGCGGACCGGACTGGAACTCATAGCCGATCTGGGCGTCGATGATGCTTTCGGCGCCGACCTGACGGAAGGTGCGCCCGTTGCCGAAACCGGCGACCTCGCCCAGAAACTCCGAGCGGTAACGGTTCGAGGCGCGGGCCTGGAAGCCGTCCTTCTCATAGTAGATCGTGACGTTGGCCACGGTCTCCGACAGGCCAGGGATCGGGTTGGAGCTGCCGGGGCTGGTCTCGATGTTGCTCTCGGTCTGCGAGATCGAGAAGTTGCCGCCGAAGCCTTCAAGCGCCGGGTGGAACATGTCGAACGGCATGGAGACGGCCGCTTCGACGCCGTAGATTTCGCCGCCCGTTCCGTTCTCCGGCGTGGACACAGTGCCCTGGCGATAGACCGCCGTGGTGGGCGCATAGCCGGTGTAATCGAACGGAAGCGTCTGGTTGTAGATGTAGGATTCCAGATCCTTGTAGAAGACCGCGACCGAGAAATAGGCCTGGCGCCCGAAATACTGCTCGAACGACAGGTCGACGACGTTGGCGATCCAGGGCCGAAGTTCGGGATTGCCGCCGCTGCCGGTGAAGGGCGGGTTCGACGGATTGAACGGCGGAGTGTTGGTCCCCGGAGCCGCCGGATCATCCAGCGTGGCGTTGTAGTTGAAGGTCCGGCTGGCACGCATCTCGTCCATACGGGCGCGGGCCAGGGTGCGGGCCGCGGCGAAGCGGACGATGCGGCCTTCTTCCAGCTCGAAGATCAGGTTCGTGCTGGGCAGAATCTCCCAGTAGTCGTCGCCGCCCTCGACCGCCTGGGTCGCCGACACGCCGGTGCCAAGCTGGCGCGAAGCGAAGCCCTGCGAGTCCTGGTCGGTGTGGACGAACTGGACGCCGAAGTTGCCGCGGGTCGGCAGTCCGAACATCGTGGTGTCGACGTCGAACTTCACGAACGGCGTCATCACGCTTTCGGTGACCCGCCAGTTGCCCGCGGCCACGTCGGCGTTGGGGTTGCGGACCATGTTGTAGAAGCCGCTGTTGACCAGCCCCAGGGCGTCGTAGCTGATCATCCGCGGAATGCCGAGATAGGCCAGCGACGTCGGCGCCAGACGGAACTCGTTCGGCACCACGACCGTGGCCCCGCCCGGAATGCCCAGGAAGAACTGATCGTTGATGAACTCCTTTTCGCGCCGGGACATGTGCAGCCCCACCTCGACGCCGTCGATGAAGCCCCCGAAATCGACGTCCCCCTTCACGGAGGTGCGCAGAGACGTCAGGTCGTCGGTGATGGACGGGTTGTTCAGATAGCCGTCCTGGCCGCCCGGGATGATGTCCCCGCCCCAACCCTGCGGGCTGGTCAGCCGGATCAGGTTGAAGTCGCCGTAGTCCAGGGCCGGCGTGAACCGGGTGATGTCATCGCCAGTTCGGAACCCGATCGTGTCGGTGACGCCCGCCGGGCCCCGGCCCGTGCCGGCGTAGGTCTCTAGGACCACGTCGGTGCGCTCCACCGACGAGAAGCTGAGGTCGGCGGAGAACGACCAGTTTTCGTTGATCTGCTGCTCGATGTTCCAGCCCAGCGACAGCAGCTCGCTGTCGCGGGTGTTGACGTCGTTGCGGACGACGCCCTTGACGCCGGTGTAGGTGCCGGATGTGACCAAACCGTCCTCGACGGTATAGCCCGGCTGCAGGGTCGCCGCCGACCAGAACAGCGGCAGCTCGATGCCGCGCAGGATCTGCGTGTTGTCGAACTGCGAATAGAAGGCGTCGAACGTCATGTGCAGTTGATCGTTCGGCCGGTATTCCAGCACGCCGATCCAACCGTCGCGTTCAAGCTCCGACGACATCACATAAGGCTTCGACCCGCCGATCACGCGCGGCCCGCCGCCCGTCACTTCCGGATAGCCCCAGGCGTTGAAGCGCTCGGACTGATAGGGGCTCTCGATGTGAGCATAGCCGAGCACGATCCCGATCGTGTCGTCGGCGAACTGGTCGATGTAGGAGATGCTGAAGCGATTGCCGTCGTCGGTCGTTCCCGCGTTCAGGGCGCCGATGTCGTTGCGCTCATAGCGGATGTTGGCAGCCAAGGCCCGCCGTCCGTACTCCAACGGCCGGACGACGCGCAGGTCCGCAGTGCCGGCCAGGCCCTGACCGGTCAGGGCCGAATCCGGCGTCTTGTAGACCACGACGCTGCCCAGCAGTTCCGACGGATACTGGTCGAACTCGACGCCGCGGTTGTCGCCGGTGGACACCTGCTCGCGGCCGTTCAGCAGCGCGGTGGTGAAGTCCGGGCCCAGGCCGCGGATCGAAATGTTCTGGCCGCGGCCGTCCAGCCGTTGCAGCGCCAGGCCGGGCAGACGGCCCAGCGATTCGGCGATGGAGACGTCCGGCAGCTTGCCGATGTCTTCGGCGGTCACGACCTCGACGATCGAGGTTTCGTCCCGCTTGGTCGCGATCGAGCTTTCGATCGATGCGCGGATGCCGGTGACGACGATCTCGTCGACCTCGGTGACCTCGGGGTCCTGATCGGCCGACTGGGCGTGCGCGACGCCGACAAGGGCCAGGCTCATTGCGAATGCTGCGGCGCCGGTAAGCAGGCGCGCGCGACGGGTGTGCGTGGTTCTCATCTCGATCCTCCCGAGCGGCCGCCTTCTCCTGAAGCGATCCGCGGTTCGCAAATCAATGCAAACACGGCGACGCATTGCAAGCGATTAATCTCCGCGTCGAGATCAGGGCGACCTTCTTCGCCTTATTTGGCGGACTCGTTGTCCTACATGACACATTATTGCCCCCGTCCCGGCGCCCGACTGTCGCGTTGACAGGCGTGGAAATCGCTGCAAAAACTTGCAAACGCACGCTGCGGCAATGAACCGCGCCGGCGGGGAGGAACGGGCGACATGGCGGGAAGACGACCCCGGGCGACCGCCTTGGCCGGCATGCTGGCGCTGGCGCTGGCGGCCGCGGGAGGCATGGCCTCAGCACAGGCGCCGAACCCGACTTCGGCCATGCGGGCCCGCCTCCCGCAGGACGAGGTGATCTATTTCCTGCTGCCGGACCGCTTCGCCAACGGCGATCCGTCGAACGACCGGGGCGGCCTCATGGGCGATCGCCTCGCGACCGGATTCGATTCCGCCCATCCCGATTTTTATCACGGGGGCGACCTGGCCGGATTGACGCGGCGTCTGGACTACATCCAGAGGCTGGGCGTCACGGCGATCTGGATCGCGCCGGTGTTCCGCAACAAACCGGTGCAGGGTGCCCCGGGCCGCGAGTCGGCCGGCTATCACGGCTACTGGATCCTGGATTTCACCTCCGTGGACCCGCATTTCGGGACCGACGCCGATCTGAAGGCCTTCGTCGACGCGGCCCACGCGCGGGGCATCAAGGTCTATCTGGACATCGTCACCAACCACACCGCCGACGTGATCCAGTACCGGGGATGCACGAACTGCGCCTATCGCGGCACGGCGGACCATCCGTGGACCCGCGCGGGCGGCGTGGACGGGCCCGCGATCAACGCCGGCTTCGACCCCGCCCGCCCCGAGACCTTCGCGGCGCTGACGCGCGTCGATTGGGCCTATCAGCCCTATGTCCCCGACGTCGAGCGCGACTCCAAGGCACCCGGTTGGCTCAACGATCCGGGCGTCTATCACAACCGCGGCGACTCGACCTTTCGCGGCGAGAGTTCGCTGCTGGGCGACTTCGCCGGGCTGGACGGGGTGATGACCGAGCACCCGCGCGCCGTTCAGGGCTTCATCGACGTCTACGGCGACTGGATCGACCGGCTGGGCATCGACGGCTTCCGGATCGACACGGCCAAGCACGTGAACCCGGAGTTCTGGCAGGCCTTCGTGCCGGCCATGCGGGCGCGGGCGGCGGCACGCGGCATCCCGAACTTCCACATCTTCGGCGAGGTCTACGACCACGACCCGGCCGCCCTGGCTCGGCACACGCGCGTCGACGGCCTGCCGTCGGTGCTGGACTTCGCCTTCCAGACCAAGGCGACGGACGTGGCCGCGGGGCGCGCGGGTCCCGACGCCCTGGCGCGCGTCCACGCGGCGGACCCGGTTTACGAGGGCGGAGAGCAGGCGGCGCTGACCCTGCCGACCTTCCTGGGCAACCACGACATGGGGCGGATCGGCTGGTTCCTGGCCAAGGACCGACCGGACGTCTCCGACGACGAACTTCTGGCCCGCACCACCCTGGCCCACGCCCTGATGATGTTCTCGCGCGGCGTGCCGGTGATCTACTACGGCGACGAGCAGGGCTTCATGGGCGAGGGCGACTATGGCCGGTCGCGCCACGACATGTGGGGGTCCGACGTGCCGGACTATCGCGACGGACGCCGGGTCGGCGGACGGCACGACCCCTATGACGCCTCAGCCCCCCTCTATGTCCGCCTGTCCCAGATGGCTCGCATCCGGCGCGAGACTCCGCTGCTGCGTCGCGGCCTGCAGGTGACGCGTCACGCCGACGACGGGCCGGGGCTTTACGCGTTCTCGCGTCTGGCCGACGATCTGCCGGGCGAGGTTCTGGTGGTGTTCAACACCGGCGCCACGCCGATCGAGGCCCGAGTCGCGGTTGAGCCCACGTCGCTCGCTTGGCGCGCGCTTCACGGCGCGTGCGCCCCGCGGGCGACGGCGCCGGGCTCCGTCGACGTGCGGGTGGCGCCGCTCGACTACATCGTTTGCGTATCCGAGGACCCGCGTTGACCGTTCAGACCCTGACCAAGCCCACCGCGTCTTACACGGATCAGCCGACCGAATGGTGGCGCGGCGCGGTGATCTATCAGATCTATCCGCGCAGCTTCGCCGACTCTAACGGCGACGGCGTGGGGGATCTGCCGGGGGTTCTGGCTAACCTCGACCACGTCGCCTCGCTGGGCGTGGACGCCGTCTGGCTGTCGCCCTTCTACGCCTCGCCGATGAAGGATTTCGGCTACGACGTCGCCGACTATCGCGCCGTGGATCCCATCTTCGGCGATCTGGACGACTTCGACCGCATTCTGACCCGCGCGCATGAGCTGGGGTTGAAGGTCATCACCGACCTGGTCTTCGCCCACACCTCGGACCGTCACGCCTGGTTCCAGGAGAGCCGCCGCGCCCGCACCGGCCCCTACGCCGACTGGTACGTCTGGGCCGACGCCAAGTCGGACGGCAGCCCGCCGTCGAACTGGCAGTCCGTCTTCGGCGGCCCGGCCTGGACCTGGGACGCGCGGCGCGGCCAGTACTACATGCACAACTTCCTGCCCGAGCAGCCACAGCTGAACCTGCACCTGCCGGAGGTTCAGGACGCCCTGCTGGACGTCGCGCGGTTCTGGCTGGACCGGGGTGTCGACGGCTTCCGCCTGGACGCCATCAACTTCTCGATGCACGACCCGTCGCTGGCCGACAATCCGCCCCTGCCGCCCGGCGGAAAGCGCAGCCGCCCGTTCGACTTTCAGGACAAGGTCCACAACCAGTCCCAGCCGGGCATCGTCGATTTCCTCAAGCGCATACGCGCGCTGACGGACTCATATGAAGGCCGCTTCACCGTGGCGGAGGTCGGCGGCGACCATGCCGAACGCGAGATGCAGGCCTTCACTCACGGCGACGACCGGCTGAACAGCGCCTATGGCTTTCTCTACCTCTATGCCCCGGCCCTGACCGCCAAACTGGCGCGCGAGGGTGCGGAAATATGGCACGGGCGCGATCACCAGGGCTGGCCCAGTTGGACCTTCTCCAACCATGACGCCCCGCGCGCGGTGTCGCGCTGGGCCGCCGGTCGCGACCGCAAGGCCTTCGCGGAGATGGCGCTGGTCCTGCTGATGTGTCTGCGCGGCACCGCCATCGTCTATCAGGGCGAGGAGCTGGGCCTGCCGCAGGCCGAGGTGCCGTTCGACCGGCTGAAGGATCCCGAAGCCATCGCCAACTGGCCCCAGACCCTGGGCCGCGACGGGGCGCGCACCCCCCTGCCCTGGCGCGCCGACGCGCCGTTCGCGGGATTTTCGACCGCCGAGCCCTGGCTGCCCGTAGACCCCGCCCACGTCGACCTGGCCGTGGACCGGCAGGAAGCCGATTCCTTCTCGACCTTGCACGCCGCGCGCCGCGCGGCGGCCCTGCGCCGCCGCCATCCCGGCCTGCGCGCCGGCGACATGACCATGCTCGACATGGCTGGAGACCTGCTGGGCTTCACACGGGGCTCGGGCGCCGAGCGCCGGTTGTGCGTCTTCAATCTGGGCTTCAAGCCGGAGACATGGTCGGCGCCCGACGGCTGGGCCGTGGTCGAGCGCGTCAACGCGCCGGAAGATCCGATCGACGCCCTGCCCCCGCTGGCGGGCGTCATCCTGGCGCCGGTCGGATGAGCTCAGCCGCCGCAGCTTTCCCGCACGATCAGGTCCGCGGGCACCCGCTCGGAGCGACCGGCCGTTTCTCCGCCGGCGTCCAGCAGCTTGGACACCATCAGGCGACCGGCCTTCTGGGTGTCCTGGGCGATGGTGGTCAGGGCGGGGCGGCTGTAGCGGCTGAACGGGACGTTGTCGAAGCCGATCACCGAGACGTCGTGCGGCACGCGGCGGCCCTCGCGTTCCAGCGCCCGCATGGCGCCCAGGGCGATCTGGTCCGAGGCGCAGACCACCCCGTCGAAGGCCACGCCGCGGTGGATCAGCGAGTCGAGCGAGGCCTCGGCCGACTCGACCTCGAAATGGGCGTCGACGACCAGGTCCGGATCGAACGGCAGGCCCGCCGCCTCCAGCGCGTCGACGTAACCGCGCTGGCGCTGCATGGCCTCGGGGGGATCGAGATCGCCCAGGAAGACGATCCGCTTGCGACCCAGCCGCGCCAGATGGAGCGTCGCGCGGCGCCCGCCCGCGATGTTGTCGGATCCGACGCAGCAGTAGTCCTGATCCGGCAACTGGGCGCCCCATACGACGAAACGAGCTTCGGTCTGGACCAGGCGGTTGAAGGCTCCATGCAGGGTGCTCTGACCCAAAAAGATCAAGCCTTCGGCCCGGCTGGTCGTCATCGCCGAGATCAGGTCGTCGTAAGACGTCGGCGAGAAATGGCTGACCAGAAGGTCGCAGTCGCGGTCGCGCGCGGCCTCGCTGACCCCGGCCATCAGCTCCAGCATGAAGGGGTCGAACAGGCGTCCGTCGCGCCCCTGCGGCCGCGGCACCACCAGCGCCAGGGTCGCCTCCGCCCCGATCGGGCCGGACGGCATGTGGCGGCGAAACGGATAGTCGTGCTCGCGCGCCAGCTTCCAGATCAGCTGCTTGGTCCTGTCGTTGACCGCCGGGCTGTCGTTCAGCGCGCGCGAGGCGGTCGAGATCGAGACGCCGGCCAGCTTGGCCAGATCCTCCAGACGGGTGGTCTTGCGGCTCACGCGGATTCTCGCCCCTCGAACGCCCTTGCTGCAAAATTTGCTGCAAAGTTTGTGACGGCCGTCATGCGCCCCGAGACCCGGGGTTGGCAAGAGGGCAAGCTTGACCTTGGGAGCGCCGCATGATCGCCCGCCGTCACCTGTTGGCCCTGGCCGGCGCCTCGCTTTTGCCGCTGGGCGGAACCGCCGCCGCCCAGACCGCGCCGCTGGTCGCCAAGGCCGCCTCTCCCGACGGCACGATCGAGGTCCAGGTCGCCACCGACGGCGACGGTCGGCCGTTGTACTCGGTCACGCGTCTGGGCGCGCCGGTGATCACGGCGTCCAAGCTGGGCTTCATCCTGACCGACGCGCCCAAGCTGGAGCGCGGCTTCCGCCTCGGCGCGCCGGTGATCCGCTCGTCGGACGAGACCTGGGAGCAGCCCTGGGGCGAGCGCCGCACGATCCGAAACCGCTTCACCGAGATGCGCGTGCCCCTGACCGAGCGCGGGGCGCTGGCCCGGCGCATGGACGTGGTGTTCCGCATCTACGAGGACGGCCTTGGCTTCCGCTACGAGTTCCCCCAGCAGGCCGCCCTGCCCCGGCTGAACGTCGGCGTGGAGCTGACCGAGTTCTCCCTGGCCGAACCGGGCGAGGCCTGGTGGATCCCGGCCTGGGAATGGAACCGCGAGGAATATCTCTACAACCGCACCGCCATCGACGCGGTGGGCGCGGCGCAGACGCCGATGACCGTGCGCGCGGCGTCCGGCCTGCACGTTTCTATCCATGAGGCGGCGTGCGAGGACTATTCCGGCATGAACCTGTCGCGCGCCGAGGGCCGCCGGTTCCGCGCCGCCCTGACGCCCGGCCTGTCGGCCGCCGCCGTCGAGCTGGCCACCCCCTGCGTCACGCCGTGGCGCACGCTGCAGATCACCGACACCGCCGGCGAACTGGTCGAGTCCAGCCTGATCCTGAACCTGAACGAGCCCAACGTCCTGGGCGACGTCGGCTGGGTCAAGCCGATGAAGTACGTCGGCATCTGGTGGGACATGCACCTGGACCGGAAGACCTGGAACAGCGGGCCCAAGCACGGCGCGACCACCGACTATGCCATCAGGCACCTCGACTTCGCCGCTCAGCACGGCTTCGACGGCGTTCTGATCGAGGGCTGGAACGTCGGCTGGGACGGCGAGTGGTTCGGCACGGGATGGGACTACAGCTTCACCCGGGCCTATCCGGATTTCGACCTGGAGCGCGTCGCCGCCCATGCGCGGGCGAAGGGCGTGCAACTGATCAGCCATCATGAGACCGGCGGAAACGGCCATCACTACGAGCAGCAGATGGAGGCCGCCTTCGCGCAGATGGCGCGGCTGGGCCAGCATGCGGTTAAGACCGGCTACGTCGCCGACGCCGGCGGGGCGCGCGTCACCGGCCCGGACGGCAAGCCGCATCTGGCCTGGCACGAGGGCCAGCCCATGGCCCAGCACCACATGCGCGTCATCAAGGCGGCGGCGAAGCACAAGGTGGCGATCAACGCCCACGAACCGTTCAAGGACACGGGCCTGCGCCGCAAATACCCGAACATGATCACCCGCGAGGGCGCGCGCGGCATGGAGTTCAGCGCCTGGGGCCAGCCGGGCAATCCGCCGGAGCACGAGGCGAACCTGGTCTTCACCCGCCTGCTGGCCGGGCCGATGGACTACACCCCCGGCATCTTCGGCATGGAGACGCGCAGTCCCGACGGCATCGCCACGACCTGGGCCAAGCAGCTGGCGCTGTACGTCGCGATCTACAGCCCGCTGGTGATGGCGGCGGACCTGCTGGAGAACTACGAGGCCAATCCGGGGCCGTTCCAGTTCATCAAGGACGTGCCCGTCGACTGGGCCGAGACCCGTGTGCTGAACGGCGAGATCGGCGACTACGTCACCATCGCGCGCAAGGACCGCAACTCCGACGTCTGGTGCCTGGGCTCTCTGACCGACGAGCATCCGCGCGTGCTGACCGCGCCCCTGACCTTCCTGGAGGCCGGGCGGCGATACCGTGCCGAGATCTATCGCGACGCGCCCGACGCCGACTGGAAGACCAAGCGCGAGGCCATCGTCATCGAGCGGCGTGAGGTCACCTCGGCCGACGTCCTGACCCTGCGCCTGGCCCCCGGCGGCGGCCAGGCCATCCGCTTCGTGCCGATCGGCAGGGGGCGGAGACAATGACCACCTTTTCGTCTTCCCTTTCTCTGAATTCCGCCCGCGCCCCGTCGTCGAATTCTTCCTCGGTTTCGCTGACGTCCCTCACCACCGATCGGTCTCCGTCATGACCCTGGAAACCGCCGCCGCACCCCCCATGTCGGTGCGCCCGCGCCTGACCCGGTTGGCCATCTGGAACATGTGCGTCGGCTTCTTCGGCATCCAGATCGGCTTCGGCCTGCAGAACGCCAACACCAGCCGCATCTTCCAGACCCTGGGCGCCGAGGTCGACAGCCTGGCCATCCTGTGGATCGCCGCGCCCCTGACCGGGCTGATCGTCCAGCCCATCATCGGCCATTTCAGCGACCGCACCTGGGGCCCGCTGGGCCGGCGGCGGCCCTATTTCCTGTTCGGCGCGATCGCGACGACGATCGCCCTGATCTTCATGCCCAACGCGCCCATCCTCTGGATGGCGGCGGCGACCCTGTGGATCATGGACGCGGCCATCAATGTGACGATGGAGCCTTTCCGCGCCTTCGTCGGCGATAACCTGCCCGAGGAACAGCGCACCGCCGGCTATGCGATGCAGAGCTTCTTCATCGGCACGGGCGCGGTCTTCGCCTCCTGCCTGCCGTGGCTGCTGACGCAGATGGGCGTGGCCAACACGGCGCCGGAGGGGATCGTCCCCGACAGCGTCCGCATCAGCTTCTACGTCGGCGCCGCCGCCATGCTGACGGCCGTGCTGTGGACCGTGTTCACGACGAAGGAATACAGCCCCGAACAGATCGACCGCTTCGAGGCCGCCCACGAGGCCACGCCGGTCCCCACCGCGGCGCCCGGCGGCCAGACCGCCTGGGCCGTCGGATGGCTGATCGTCGGCGCGGCGCTGTTCGTCGCCATCCAGACGATCCGCGCCCAGGCCGCAGCCCTGCCCGAGGGCGCCGACGACTGGCGTCTGGCGGTCGGCAAGGAACTGTACGTCCTGGCCGGATTCGTCGCCGCCTTCGGTCTGCTGAAGCTGCTGGCCGGCTTCATGGGGCGCGGCGGCCGATCCAACGGCCTGACCGAGATCCTCGACGACATGGCGGCCATGCCCCTGACCATGCGCGACCTGGCCTGGGTCCAGTTCTTCAGCTGGTTCGCCCTGTTCGCCATGTGGATCTACACCACTGCCGCCGTCACGGCGGTCCATTTCGGCTCCAGCGACACGACCTCGGCCGCCTACAACCAGGGCGCGGACTGGGTGGGCGTGCTGTTCGGCGTCTACAACGGCGTGGCGGCGCTGGCGGCCTTCGCGCTGCCCGTGCTGGCCAAGAGGATCGGCAAGCGCGGCGCGCACGCGGTGGCGCTGGCGATCGGCGGGGTCGGGCTGATCGGCATCTTCCTGATCCGCGACGCGGACTTGCTGTGGCTGCCGATGGTCGGCGTCGGGATCGCCTGGGCCTCGATCGTGTCCCTGCCCTACGCCCTGCTGGCCGGGGCCGTGCCGGGGCGCAAGATGGGCGTCTACATGGGGGTGTTCAACATCTTCATCGTGGTGCCCCAACTGGTGGCCGCGACCCTGCTGGGCCTGATCCTGAACGCGGTCTTCGACGGCCAGGCGATCTGGGCGCTGGTGGTCGGCGGCGGCAGCTTCCTGATCGCCGCCCTGCTCAGCCTGCGGGTGCGCGAGGTCGCCCGATGAACCGTCGGGGACTGCTGGCCGCCGCCCTGGCCGCCCCGGCGCTGACCGCCTTCCGGCGACCCGTCGCCGGCGGGACGCTGGTCGAGCTGCCGCAGATGCCCTCCGCCCACGTCGCCCCGCGCGACGTCACCGTATGGCTGCCGCCGGGGTATGAGGCCGGGGCGGATCGTCACCCCGTGCTCTACATGCACGACGGCCAGAACCTGTTCGATCCGGCCCGCGCCCCCTTCGGCGAATGGGGCGTGGACGAGCATCTGGCGCGGCTGATCGAGACCGGACAGGTGCGGACGCCCATCGTGGTGGGGGTGCACAACACGCCCCTGCGCCTGCGCGAATACGTGCCCGCCACGATGATCGCGGCCCTGCCGGCCGAGGTGCGGGCGGACCTGATCGGCCTCTACGGCGGCGAGCCTCTCTCCGACGGATATCTCGCCTTTCTGGTCGAGGAGTTGAAGCCGCTGGTCGACCGGACCTGGCGCACCCTGCCCGGGCGGGACGACACGGCGATCATGGGCTCCAGCATGGGCGGCCTGATCTCGCTCTACGCCATGATGCAGAGGCCCGAGACCTTCGGCGCCGCCGGCTGCGTCTCCACCCACTGGCCGCTGCGCATCGAGCGACTGGACGAAGGCCGGCTGGAGGCCTGGCGCGAGGTCGTGGTCCAGACCTGGAGCCGCGTCGTGCGCGAAGGCCTGCCCGATCCGGCGACGCACCGCCTCTACATGGATCGCGGCGACGAGACGCTGGATCAGTTCTACCCCTTCTTCCAGTCGCGGATCGACCAAGTGATCCGCGACGCCGGCTGGGGGCCCGACCGATTCCGCTCGCTGGTCTTCCCCGGCGCCGCGCACAACGAGCCCAGCTGGAACCAGCGGCTGGACGTGCCCCTGACCTTCCTTCTTCCTCCCGTTCCGTGAGTTCTGCCATGCGTCTGCTCGCCGCCGTCTCCGCCCTGGCCCTGCTGGCCGCCGCGCCTGCCCTCGCGCAGGACGTCGGTCCCGCGCCGGGCGCGCCGGGCGACGCCCCGACGTGGGTCAACGCGGCCAAGGTCGGCGCCGGGGCGTCCTACGAGGCCTACGTGGACGGCCAGTACCGCGACGGCGGGCCGACCGGCGAGGTGTCCAAAGTCTGGTTCTCCATCGCCGACGGCGTCCTGACCGAGACCATGTGGGGCCTTATCCACGAGGCCCAGATCAAGCAGATGCGCCTCGCCGTCGTCGTCGGCGACGACGTTGTGGTCGAAGGCGAGGGCACCGACTTCACGGTCGACTATCTGACCAGGGACGATCAGGGCCGTCCTCTGTCGCCGTCGTATCGCGTGACCACCCGGGATCGGCTGGGCCGGTTCGAGATCGAGAAACGCCTCTTCACCGATCCGGACGGTCAGGCGCTGGTGGTTCGGGTCGAGGTGCGCGCCCTTACCGCCTCGGTCGTGCCCTTCGTCCTGCTGGAACCGCATATGGCCAACACGGGCGTGGGCGACGCGGGCCGCGCCACGGTCGACGGCCTGTTCGCCCACGAGGGCGCCAGCCACCTGGCCCTGATCCCCGACGTCCCGTTCACCGCCGCCTCGGTCGGTTTCGTCGGCGCCTCGGACGGGCTGACGGATCTTCAAGACAACGGCCGCATGAACCGCGCTCACCCAACGACGGGCGAGGCGACCGGCAACATCATGCTGACCGGCGCCCTGCCGCGCGTGCGTCGCGGCCAGACCCTGTCCCGCGACTTCGTCATCGGCTTCGGCGCCGACGCCGGCTCGGCCGAGGGCGAGGCGCGCGACGCGCATCAAGCCGGGCTGGATCAGGTCCAGGCCACCTATGACGGCACGGGCGCCGCCGTGGGGTGGTCCGACTGGACGGCCTCGCTGGATCAGCTGCCGCGCCTTGCGGCCCAGTCCGCCGACGGGGGCAAACTGGCCTACGCCTCGGCCCTGATGCTGAAGGTGCAGGAAGACCGCACCCACGCCGGCGCCCTGATCGCGTCGCTGTCCAATCCGTGGGGCGACACGGTGGACGCCACCAACCCCTCGACCGGCTACAAGGCCGTCTGGCCGCGCGACTTCTATCAGGTGGCCATGGCCTTCCTGGCGCTGGGCGACGCCGAGACGCCGCTGGCCGCCTTCCGCTACCTGCCCCAGGTCCAGGTCAGGGCCGACACGCCGGGCAACAGCGGCGCGACCGGCTGGTTCCTGCAGAAGACCTGGGTCGACGGCACCATCGAATGGGTCGGCGTCCAGCTGGACCAGACCGCCATGCCGATCATGCTGGGCTGGCGGCTGTGGAAGGACGGCCACCTGACCGACGCTCAGATCGCCGAAGCTTATCGCGACATGCTGAAGCCGGCGGCCGACTTCCTGGTCGACGGCGGCACGGTCGGAATCCTCTGGAACGACCGCACCGTCACCCCGCCCTGGACTCAGCAGGAGCGCTGGGAGGAGCAGGAAGGGTTCAGCCCGTCGACGACCGCCGCGGTGATCGCGGGGCTGACCGTCGCGGCCGACATCGCCGCCGCGTCCGGCGACCCGGAGTCCGCCGCCCGCTACCTCGCCGCCGCCGACGACTATGCTGCCAGGGTCGAGGCGCGGATGTTCACGACCGAGGGCTCGCTGGGCGACGGCGACTATTTCCTGCGCCTGTCGCGCAACGAAGATCCCAACGACAAGGGGACGCTGGGTGAGAACAACGGCCAGCCCGGCCTGCCCGAGGACCGCATCATCGACGGCGGCTTCCTGGAGCTGGTCCGCTACGGCGTGCGCCGCGCCGACGCGCCGTCCATCGTCGCCACCCTGCCCGAATACGACGACCAGACGCGCGAGGACCGTCTTCGCGTCCGCTACGACTTCGGGCCCGCGGGCGACCGCACGCCGGGCTACAGGCGCTACGGCAACGACGGCTATGGCGAGCAGGCGGACACCGGCGGCAACTACGGCGTCGGCGGCCAGATGCACCCCGGTCAGCGCGGCCGCGTCTGGCCCTTCTTCACCGGCGAGCGCGGCCACTACGAGCTGGCCGTCGCCGCCCTGGACGGCACGGTCACCGAGGCCGAGCGGGCGGCGATCCGCCGGACCTGGGTCCGCGGCATGGAGCGGTTCGCCAACGCCGGCCTGCTGCTGCCGGAACAGGTGTTCGACGGCGTCGGAAACCCGACCCCGCACGGCTACGCGCCGGGTCAGGGAACCAACTCGGCCACGCCTCTGGCCTGGACCCACGCGGAGTATTTGAAGCTGCTCCGCTCTCTGGCCGACGGCGCCGTCTGGGACCGTTACGCCCCGGTGGCCGAGCGCCACGGGCGCTGAGGCCGCCTCAGTCCACGAACCGGCACGGCGTCAGCGACAGGGCGCGACAGCGCGCCTGAAACGCCGTGGGGTCGGGCCGTCGACCGGTCTCGATCCAGCCTTCCAGCGCGTCGAGAGCCGTCAGATAGGTCGAGTCCTCCAGCCGGCTGTGGTCCGACTCGTCCGTCGTCACCTGGACCAGCAGGTCGGATCGCCCCGCCGCGCGCACCGTCTCGGCATAGACCGCCTCGGCCGAATGGAACACGGTTGGGTCATGCAGGGCATGCACGGTCAGCGTCGGCGACGGCAGATCGCCGGTCAGGTCGGCGTCGAAGGCCAGCAGGGCCACGGCCTCCGGATCGGCGGCGAACCGCTCGATCCCGGCGTTCAGGGCCGCGTCGTCGTCGGAGCCTGTGTAGACCCGCGCGGTGTTGTCGAATGGATTGCGGCCGCCCAGGCGCAGATGGACCAGATCCTGAAAGGTGAAGGTCGCCCAGTTCAGGTGGTCGATCAGTTCGTCTTCGCGCAGCCCCGTGACCGCCAGGATCTGGCGCTTCGCCCGGCTCTGGGCCGCCGTCCGGTCGCGGGCCGACAGGCCGATGCCGGTGCAGGCCACCACGCGCCGGCGCAGCTCCGCGCGGGTCATCGTCGCGCCCGCCGGCAGGCCTTGCCACAGCGGGTATCGCGGGTCCGACGGCCCCGGATGGTTGCGGCAGAAGTACTGGTAGACCGCTCTCAGGTCGGCCCGGAACTGATAGGCCCGACTGCCGCCGTTGACGACGCCGTTGGTCAGCAGGACGCCGTCATAGACCGTCGTGCCGTCCGGGTTCCGCCCGTGAAGCTCGGCCGCCTTGGCCGCGACGTTGCCGCCCCACGACTGGCCGTGCAGCAGGGTCAGTGCGGGCGCGCCGAAATGGGCGGCGAACAGCGATCGGCTGCGCTCGACGTCCTCGGCTGCGGACCTCACGCCGTAGCCGCCGCGGCGATAGGTCGATCCGACCCACGCATAGCCGCGCCGGACCATGACCGCGAACCGGTCCAGGTCCGCGAGGCCGTCGTCCGCCTCCGGCGCGCCCATGCGGGGACCGCCGTGGGCATGAACGATCAATCGCCCCGTCCAGCCCTGCGGGACGGCCATGACCAGCCAGGCCCCGGCCTCGTCCCTGAGCGTGTAGCAGCGGACGTCCGGCCCCACCGACCGAGGACAGTCGATCGGCGTGGGGGCGTCTTGCGGAAGGGACGCCGACGCTCCCACGGGCGCGCAGGCGGCCAAGACCGCCAGCGCGACCCCCAGGCCGCACAGCGCGGCCCGGAAGTCTTTCGGCACAAGTGGATCAGAACGAACGCCGGACATTGACGTACCAGTACCGTCCCCACGGCTGGTGAACAGAACCGCGATAGCCGCCGTCGGCCAGCGGCGGGCCCTCGTCCGTCAGGTCTCGCACGCCCAGACGGATCCGCGTGGTGTCGGCGAACTCATACTGGCCGTAAAGGTTGTAGACCGTCTGCGAGGCGACCTGCCACGGTTCGCCCGACGTGCCCAGCAAAGACGGCTGGTCGAAGCCGCTGACGTACTGGCTGGACAGACCCGCCCGCCAGGGGCCGGCGTTCCAGGTGAAACTGCTCGACACCTTCCACTCCGGCCGACCGTTCTGTCCGATCAGATCGGACGTCTCCGGCAGGGTCGTGCCCGCGTTGATCTCGCCGTTCGCCCGCGCCTCGAACAGCAGGTTCACGATGGGCCCCGGATCGCGGGTGAATTCCTCCAGCTTGGTCGCGTTGACGCTCAGGTCGAACCCGCCCCAGGGCGTGTCGTCGATCGACCAGTAGGCGGCAAGGTCAAGCCCCGAAACCGATTGCGGCTGCAGGTTGATGAACCGGTCGTTGACCGAGATCGCCTCCCCCGCCGGGGTCAGGCCGGTGCCCAGGAACAGAGCGATGTCGTCCGCATCGACCGGAGCGCGGTTGACCAGCGGGTTCGAGCCACCACTGATCCGCAGATAATAGTCGAGTGCCAGCGCCGTCTGAACGCCCAGCAGGCCGACGATGTCCTCCTGCTCGATTTTCCACTTGTCCACGGTGAAGGTGAAGTCGCCGTACTGCGGGGGGATGAAGGTCGGCTGGAACACCAGACCATAGGACTGGTTCACGCTGGTCTCCGGCTCCAGGTCCGGGTTGCCGGCGACCAGCAATGACAGACCCGACGTGTTGTGCGGGCACGCCGCGAAGTTGGCGATCCGGCCGGCGCGCAGGTCCGCCTCGCAGCGGACGTAGTCCACACCGCCGGCCAGACGCGCATACTGGGTGGCGTTGGTCTGTTCCAGGTTCGGCGCCCGGAAACCCTCCGAATAGGATCCCCGGATCCGCAGCCCTTCGACCACGTCCCACGCGACGGCCACCTTCGGACTGCCCACCGAGCCGAAGTCCGAATAGTGCTCGAACCGGCCCGCGATCTGGACGTCCAGCGCGTGGACCAGCGGCACGCCCATTTCGGGCGACACCAGCGGCACGGCCAACTCGATGTAGGCCGAACCGACGGTGCGGCTGCCCTCGGTGTCCGGGTTGGGGCTGACGGCCGCGACGTTCGACAGATTGGTCGCCCCCGTCACCATGTCGGTGAAGGTGAAGGTGCCGTCCAGGTTCTCGTCGCGGTCGTCGCTCTGCGTCTCGCGGCGGACCTCCAGACCGAAGGCCATGCCGACCGGGCCCGCCGGAAGCTGGAACACGTCCGCCCTCGTCAGACGGAAGTCCGCCATCGTCAGGGTTGTGCGCGAAACGCGCTTCAGGTCAAAGGTGACGGCGTCGATCGCCGCCTGGGAGCTGGGGTTGCAGTCTCCGTAGCTGGTTGTGTCCACGCAGCCGCCGCCGAACGGATTGTAGGCGTCTGGCGTCGACAGGGCCAGCTGCTGCTGCAGCAGGGTCATGTTGATGTTGGGCGAGGTGTCCTCGGCCTCGGCCTCGGAGTACAGCAGCGCCGTCTCCCAGTCATAGCTGCCCCACTCCCCGCGCAGACCGCCCAGGAAGCGGGACTGGTAGTTCTCGACCTTGACCTCCTGGAAGCCCGCGTCGACGTAGCGGTAGTTCGTCAGCAGAACGGGCAAACCGCCGGCCGGCACTCCGGTCAGGCCCGGCAGGCGGTTCGGATTGGCCGCACCCCCGGCGAAAGTGACCGGACCGAACGGGTTCCAGTAGTTGCTGGCCGGGATCCAGATCTGGTTCAGGTTGACGACCGGCGGCTGCACCGCCCGGCTTTCGGCGGCATAGAAGCCGACCTCGCCGAACGCCTCGACGCCGTTGTCCATCTCGTAGCGGCCGGTGAAGAAGACGTTCAGCCGCTCGACCGTCGGCCGCACCGTGGTGCCGAAGCGCGTGTCGTAGCGCATCTCGCGATTGGTGGTGTTGAAGTTGTGATTGCCGCTGGAGATGCAGACGCCTCCGCCCACGTTCACGCCGCAGCCGAAACTGGTCGGCTGATAGCGGAACTGGCCCGAAGTGTTGGTCACCGCCGTGCCGTTGGACCGGATCGTCGGCCGCGCGCCCACGCTCAGACGCGCCCACGGCGTGTTCGACGAGCGCCCGTCCAGCGCCGTCACGCCCGCGAAGTCCGGATACTCCGCGAACAGACCGCGCAGGTCGTCGCTTCGTGTGAAATCCTGGTCCGACGCCAGCAGGGCCGTGCGGTCGGTGTAGTTGACGAACACCGACAGGTTGCCGCGGGCGAAATTGCGGCCGGCGAACATGTTGAGGTCCAGCTCTTCCATGCTGGCGCCCTCAGCCCCGCCGTACCGAGCGCTGACGGTCAGGCCGTCGTAGTTGTCGCGCAGCACGGTGTTGACCACCCCCGCCACCGCGTCGGCGCCGTAGATGGCCGCCGCGCCGTCCAGCAGGATCTCGGTGCGGCGCAGCCCCGCCACCGGAATGGCGTTGGAGTTGTAGCTCAGCACCGGCACGGTGCCGGTGTCCGACGTGCCCTGGCTGGTCGGATGGTGCACGACCCGACGGCCGTTCAGCAGCACCAGGGTGTTGCCGACGCCCAGGGAGCGCAGGTTGACCGAGTTCACGTCGCCGCGCGCCGCGTTCGACGTCTGCGGATTGTTGGAGCTGTCGAACAGCACGTCGCCCATCTGAGGGATGGTCCGCAGCAGCTCGTCGCCCGACACGGCGCCGGTGGCGTCGATCTGGGCCTCGTCGACGACGACGACCGGCAAGGCCGCCGTTGTTCGCGCCCCGCGGATGTTGGAGCCGACGACGACCACGTCGTCGACCTGGGTGACCTCAGGATCCTGGCCGGCAGGCACGGCTTCCTGAGCCATCGCAGCCCCTGAAAAGGCCATTGCCGCCGCCATGGCCGCACCGCCCAGCAAACGATTGCGTCGATCGTGTCTCATGGTCTTCCTCCCCGAAGCCTCGTTGCCCGCCGATCTCAGTCGGCCGTCAGAACCTTGTCGTCGCCTGGGCCCGCCGCCGGGTCGGGGCGCGCCGCCAGACCCTTGGGCTTGCCGGCCAGCACTTCGCGCATTCGCGTCTCGTCCAGCGCGTTTTCCCACCGCGCCACCACCAGGGTGGCCACGGCGTTGCCGGTGAAGTTGGTCAGCGCCCGGCACTCGCTCATGAAGCGGTCGATGCCGAGGATCAGCGCCATGCCGGCGACCGGCACGTCCGGCACCACGGCCAGCGTCGCCGCCAGGGTGATGAAGCCCGCGCCGGTGATGCCCGCCGCGCCCTTGGAGCTCAGCATGGCCACCAGCAGCAGGGTGATCTGCTGCCACAGGGTCAGCTCGATGTTCATCGCCTGGGCGATAAACAGAGCCGCCATGGTCATGTAGATGTTGGTGCCGTCCAGATTGAAGGAATAGCCGGTCGGCACGACCAGCCCGACGACCGACTTGGACGCGCCCGCCGCCTCCATCTTCTGCATCAGGCTGGGAAGCGCGGCCTCCGACGAGGAGGTGCCCAGCACCAGAAGCAGTTCCTCCTTCAGATAGGCGATCAGGCGGAAGATCGAGAAGCCGTTGGCCCAGGCGACCAGGCCCAGCACGCCCAGAACGAAGATCAGCGACGTCAGGTAGAAGGTGGCGATCAGCGCCGCCAGATTGGCGATCGAGGCGATGCCGTAGGCTCCGATGGTGAAGGCGAAGGCGCCGAACGCCCCCACCGGCGCGGCCTTCATCAGAATGGCCACCAGTCGGAACACCACCTGGCTCAGCGATTCCAGCGCACGCTGCACCGGGGCGCCCGCGTCGCCGATCATGGCCAGGGCCACCCCGAACAGGATCGACACGAACAGGGTCTGAAGGATGTTGCCCTCGACGAAGGCGCTGAGCAGCGTCGTCGGGATGACGTTCAGCAGGAAGCCGGTGATCGTGCTTTCCTGAGCCGAGGCGGCATAGCCGGCCACGGCGCCCGCATCCAGGGTCGCCGGATCGATGTTCAGTCCCCGGCCCGGCTGGACCAGGTTGGCGATCACCAGCCCGACGATCAGCGCCAGCGTCGAGAACACGAGGAAATAGGCGAAGGCCTTGCCCGCCGTGCGGCCGATGCGCTTCAGATCGCGCATGCCGGCGATGCCGATGACGATCGTCAGAAAGATCACCGGGGCGATGATCATCTTCACCAGCTTGATGAAACCGTCGCCCAGCGGCTTCAGGCTTTCGCCGGTCTCCGGGAAGAAATGGCCGACCAGGCCGCCCGCCAGAATGGCCAGCAGCACCCAGAAATACAGGGTCTTGAAGATCGGGCGACGCGCGCCGGGCGCGGCTCCGCCGCCTGTTGAAATCAGCACGACCACATTCCTCCCGGCGGACCGACCGGCCCGCCCCTACGCTCGGCCCCGTCTGACGCGGGATCTCGAAGGGCCAGTTTCGGCGATGACTCGCGCCGTGGCGAAAACTTCCCGCGTACGGATCATCCCACGGATTCTAAGAAGGAATCCATTGGCGACCCGGCATGGCGGCACGCCAGTATGTGCGGAAATCCACACATCGCGCTCGCCTTTCGTGCGGAAATCCGCCCTACTGTGCGCATGTCGCGCACGCCGCTCAGCCCGACCGCCCAATGGCGTGGGTTCGCCGCCGCCTGGATCATGGTGGCCGCCGTCGCCGTGCTCGGCGCGGGCTGGCTGGCGCGACGCGACGCCCAGGCTTCCGTCGATCGTCAGGCCGCGACCGCCGCGGCCCTGCACGGAGCCGTCCTGCGAAGCGAGCTGGAGCGGGTGCGCGCCGTCCCTTCCGTCCTCGCCGCCGACCCGGACCTGGAGGCGCTGGTCATCGCCCCCTCCCCCACCCGGCGCGAGCTGGCCAACGCCAAGCTGGAATCCCTCGCGCGTGAGGTCCGTGCCGCCGCGCTGTATGTGCTCGACGCCGACGGGACCGCCCTCGCCGCCTCGAACTGGCGGGAGCCGACCAGCTTCGTCGGCTCCAACTACCGCTTCCGGCCCTATTTCTCGGACGCCGTTCGCGACGGAGACGCCGCCTTCTTCGCCCTCGGCACCGTCAGCGGCCGTCCGGGCCTTTATCTGTCGCGCCGCATCGTCGACGGCTCCGGACGGCTGGCGGGCGTCATCGTCGCCAAGATCGAGTTCGACGCGCTGGAGGCGATGTGGCGGCGATCGGAAGAGCCGACCTGGGTGACGGACTCCACCGGCGTGATCCTGATCACCACCGTGCCCGGCTGGCGTTTCCGCGCCACCCGGCCGCTGAGCCCCGAGCGCCGCCGCACTCTCGCCGAGGAGCAGACGGCCGGCGCGGCCCTGTCCGACCTGCCCTTCACGGCCCCCGAGCGCGGCCTGATCCGGCTGGACCGCGATGTCCCGCCCGGCCGGTATGCCCACGCCGTGGACTCCATTCCGGAGCTGAGCTGGACCCTGCACCTGCTCCAGCCCGCGGATCAGGTGATGTCGCGCGCGGTCGGCGCCGCCCTGACGCTCGCCGCCTTGGCCACCGCCCTTCTGGCCGCCCTGTCCGGCGTCCTGCTGCGCCGCCGCCAGCGAGCCGCCGTCCGCGCCGTGGAGGAGGACGAGGCCCGGGCCCGGCTGGAACATCTGGTCGGCGAACGCACTGCGGAGCTCAGCGCCGCCAACGGCCGCCTGCGCCGCGAGATCGACGAGCGCCGTCGTCTCGAACGCGATCGTCAGGATCTGGAGGACAAGCTGGTCCAGGCGAACAAGCTGGCCACGCTCGGCCAGGTCGTCGCCGGCGTGGCGCACGAGATCAACCAGCCCATGGCCGCCATCCGCACCCATGCCGACACCGCCGGCCAATACCTCACCCGCGCCGACCCGGACGCCGCCGCCCGCTCGCTGGACGCCATAGGCCGCCTGACCGAACGGGTCGGCGCCATCACCGAGGAACTGCGCGCCTTCTCCCGCAAGACGCGGTCCGAAGTCGTCGCCGTGGACGTCGCCCGAGCGGTCGAAGGCGCCCTTCTGCTGGTCTCGCCCCGCCTGCGGGAGCAGGGGGTTGAGGTCCGCATCGACGCGCCGGCGGATCTGCGTGTGAAAGCCGAGCGCAACCGGCTTGAGCAGGTGGTCCTGAACCTGCTTCAGAACGCGGCGGAAGCTCTGGACGGCCCCGGCCGGATCGAGGTCACGGCCACCCCCGAAGGCCGCAAGGTCGTGATCCGCGTCGCCGACGACGGCCCCGGCCTGTCGCTCGGGGTGCGGGACCGGCTGTTCACGCCCTTCACCACCGACAAGCCGGACGGCGTAGGCCTCGGTCTGGTCATCAGCCGGGACATAGTCGCCGGCTTCGGCGGCGAGCTCACCCACGAGCCGACGCCGGTCGGCGCCGCCTTCCGCATCGTGCTGGCGAGGGCGAAGTGAACGGCTGCGTCGCCCTGGTCGAGGACGACGACTCCTTTCGCGCCGCTCTGGCCGAGCGCCTGACCCTCGCCGAATTCGAAGTCCTCTCCTTCCCCTCGGCCGAAGTGGCGCTGAAGGGCCTCAACGCCGACTTCGACGGCGTGGTCGTGACCGACCTTCGCATGCCGGGCATGGACGGCCGCCAGCTCGCCGAACGCCTGTCCGCACTCGATCCCGACCTGCCCGTGGTGCTCATGACCGGCCACGGCGACGTCGCCGACGCGGTCGAGGCCATGAAGCGCGGCGCCTACGACTTCCTGACCAAGCCGTTCGCTTCCGAACGCCTGATCGAGACGCTTGGTCGGGCGCTGGAGAAGCGTGCCCTCGTCCTCGACAACCGCCGCCTGGGCGCGCTGGCGGCCGAGACCGAGGACTCCATCCCCCTCAGTGGCGAGAGCTCCGCCTCCGCCAGCCTGCGTGCCGCCGTCCGCGAACTGGCCGCCGCCGAGGTGGACGTCCTGATCGAGGGCGAGACCGGCTCGGGCAAGGAGGCCGTGGCCCGCGCCATCCACGCCGCCGGCCGCCGCCGCCACCGCCCCTTCGTCGCCGTCTCCTGCGCCGCCCTGCCCGACGAGGACGCCGAGGCCCGGCTGATGGGTCAGGAGGCCAGCGTCGGCTCCGGTCTGCTGCGTCGCCGCGAGGGTCGGATCGAGCAGTCGCATCAGGGCACGCTGTTCCTCGACGAGATCGACCTGGCCCCCCGCGCCGTCCAGCTGATGCTGCTCCGGGTTCTGGAGGAGCGCGAGGTGTTGCCGCTCGGCGCGTCGGAGCCCCGCGCCCTGGACCTTCGCGTCCTCGCCGCGGCCAAGGGCGACCCCGCCGACGCCGTCGCCCGCGGCCATCTGCGCGAAGACCTGTTCTGGCGCCTCAACGTCGTGCGCCTGCGCGTACCGCCGCTGCGTGAGCGGCGCGAGGACGTGCCCCTGCTGTTCGCGCGCTTCCTCGCCCGCGCCGCCGCCCGGCTGGAACGGCCGATGCCCGCCGTCGGCGACGCCGTCCGCCGCCGCCTGCTGGACCACGACTGGCCCGGCAACCTGCGCGAGCTGTCGAACTACGCCAACGAGGTGGCGCTGGGCCTGCGCCCCGCCGCCGCACCGACCGCCCACGACCTCGGCCTAGCCGATCGGGTCGCCCGCTATGAGGCGGAACTCATCCGCGAGGCCCTGTCCGCCCACGCCGGCGACATGAAGCGCGTGACCGAAGCCCTGCGCATCCCGCGCAAGACGCTTTACGACAAGATGGCCCGCCTCGGCATCCAGCCGGCCGAGCATCGCCCCGGCCGCCGCTGAACCTGTCCGGACATGATTCCGGCCGCGTCCGGACACGGCTTCGCTGGCCCTGCGCCGCCATCGCCGCTCGACTGGGCCCATGACCCAGCCCACCTCACTGCGCCACGAACTGATTGAAACCAGCCGCGTCGTCGCCGCCGCCCTCGTCCTCGCGCTGACATGGACGACCCTCGCCTACCAGCCCTTCACCATCCCCTCGGCCTCGATGGAACCGGGACTTGTCGAGGGCGACTATCTGGTGGTGTCGAAGTGGGCTTACGGCTGGTCCGGCGCGTCCCTGCCGCTGGCGCCGAGACCCGGCGAGGGACGCCTCTTCGGGCGCGACCTCGCGCGCGGCGACGTCGTGGTCTTCCGCCATCCGCTGCGTCCGGACGAGCCGTGGATCAAGCGCGTGATCGGCCTGCCCGGCGACCGGGTCCGGCTTCGCGCCGGACAGGTCTTCGTCAACGGCCTGCCCTTCGCGCGGACGTCGCTCGGTCCGGGCCGCAGCGCCTCGCAGCCCGACCGTCCCGTGACGCAAATCCGCGAAGCCGCCCCGGACGGAACCCGAACCTGGATCACCCATGACTTCGGCCCAGGCGCGCCCGGCGACGACACGCCGGAGATCGTGGTGCCGGAGGGGAGCTATCTGGTTCTGGGCGACAACCGCGACAACTCGCTGGACGGACGCTGGCCCGCCGACACAGGCGTCGGCTTCCTGCCCGCCGCCAATCTGATCGGCCGTGCGGAGGTCGTCGTCGCCTCGTGGAAACCCGGCGCCTCGCTGTGGAAACCGTGGACGTGGTTCAGTCTTCGGAGGCGGTGGTTTCTGCCCATTCGCTGAGTGTCCCGCTTATGCGGCTTGTCCACCTCGACGCGCGGCCGCTGTCCTGAATTTGTCCCTGAAGATGTCCCTGAAGATGTCCCTGTTGAAGGAGCCGCATCACCCCCGGAATTCAGCAACGGTCAAAGCGCCGTCGCCGTTCGCGTCCAGCCGTTCGAACGCCGCCTCCGACCGAGACTCCGCCTGCGCCAGGGTCGGCGCCGCCATCGCGCCCAACGCCAGCCCGGCCGCCGCCGCGACCGCCGCGGGCCAGCCCTTCAGCCGCCCGCGCGCGCCGATCTCCGCATCGATGAAGCCCCTCACCGCGTCGCTGGCCGACCGTCCGCGCGCCCGGCACTGGGCCATGAACGCCGTCTTGGTCTCGAACGGCAGACGGACTTCCAGCGTCTCGGACTTCTTCGGCGCGCGCATGGCGGAACCTCCTGATGGAGATCGCATCTCACCCTGCGCATGACCGCCGCGCCAGTGAAATCGCGGCAATGCCCCATGACCGATCGGTTCAACTTCCCGCGACCGGGCCTAGTCGCGCGCGACGTCCGGCGCCACCTTGATCTTCGCAGAACGACAGAAAGGGGTTCGCCCATGACCGTGTCCCTGCCCTCCTCCGCCCGCCGCGCCGCTCCTGAGGTGCGCCGGATCACCGACGCCGACCTGACCTGGGCCCTCAGCGAGGGCTGGCGCGACTTCAACGCCAAGCGCGGCGACGTGGTGGTCGTGGCCTTCCTCTATCCGCTCATGGCCCTGGTCGCCGCGGCGGTGACGATGAACGACCGCCTGGTCCCGCTGTTCTTTCCGTTGGTCGCCGGACTGTCGATCATGGGCCCGGCCGTGGCCGCCGGCTTCTATGAGATCGCCCGGCGGCGCGAGGAGGGGCTGGATTCCAGCTGGCGGCACTTCCTCGATCCCCTGGGTGGGCGCGGCCGGGGGCCGCTGGTGGCCCTGACGCTGATGCTGCTGGGGGTTTTCGTCGCCTGGCTGGCCGTGGCCTGGGCCATCTACGCCGTCACTTTGGGACAAAGAGCGCCGACGGACCTGATCGACTTCGCGCGCCTGACCGTCACGACGCCGGAGGGGTGGGCCATGATCGGCCTGGGCAATCTGGCGGGCCTGGGTTTCGCCGCCCTGACCCTGGTGCTGACGGTGGTCTCCTTCCCCATGACGGTGGACCGTCCCGTCACGCCCGACGCGGCGGTCGGCGCCTCTTTGAGGGCCTTCGGACGCAACCCGGGCGTCCTGTCGCGCTGGGGGCTGCGCGTGGCTTTGCTGCTGGCGCTGGGGTCGCTCCCGCTCTTCCTCGGCCTGCCCGTGGTCCTGCCTGTGCTCGGCTACGCCACCTGGCACCTCTACACCCGGCTGGTCGTGCGCTGAGGCGTCAGACCCTGATCGGCTGAGGTGGAATCCCGCCGATGCCGTGAATCAGGGTCCTGCAAGATACCGGAGCGCATTCGGCTGAGTTGGACTGCGTTCAACTCAGCCGAATGCGCTCTAGGGCCGGGGCGCCGGTCCGCGCGCCCGCTCATAGGCGTGGCCCAGCGCCAGGATGCGCGCGTCCTCCCACTTGCCGCCGATGAAGCTCAGTCCGACGGGCATCCCCTGGTCCAGCCCCATAGGCACCGTCAGGTGCGGATAGCCCGCCACCGCCGCCAACCGGCTGGCCGAGCCCTGCATGCGGTCCTCGTCTTCCGGATCGTTGGTCCAGGCGCGCGAGGTCGTCGGCGCGATCAGGGCGACCACCTGGTGCTCGGCCATCATCCGGTCGATCCCCTCCGGCCCCGCCATGCGCAAAGAGTCCGCCCGCGCCGCCACGTACTCCGGATCCTCCAGCCCCTTCGTCGCCTCGGCCCGCTCGAACAGATCCTGTCCGAACAGCACCGTCTCGCGCGGCTCAGCGGCGTTGAAGGCGATCACGTCCGCCAGCGTCCGCGTCTTCACCTGCGCCGGGTCGGTCGAGGCCAGGTACAGGTTCAGGTCATGCTTCAGCTCGACCATCAGCACGGTGAACTCCAGCCGCCCGATGGTGGCCATGTCCGGCCCTTCCGGAATGTCGACCAGCACGGCGCCCGCGGCCTCCAGCACGCCCAGCGTCCGCTCGAACTCCGCCTGCGTCTCCTCCGAATAGGACGGCAGCAGGAACCGCATCACCCCGATCCGCGCCCCCCTCAGCGAGCCCGCGTCCAGCGCCGCGCGATAGTCCACCTTGCGCGCGTCCGCCTCGGCCGTCGCGGCGTCCAGCGGGTCGGTCCCGGCGATGACCGACAGCACGATGGCCGCGTCCTCCACCGTCCGCGTCATCGGCCCGGCCGTGTCTTGCGAATGCGAAATCGGCACGATGTGGGTGCGCGACACCAGTCCCACGGTCGGCTTGAAGCCGACGATCCCCGTCACCGAGGCCGGACAGGTGATCGACCCGTCCGTCTCCGTGCCGATCGCCGCCGGGGCCAGCCCCGCCGCCACCGCGACCGCGCTGCCCGAGGACGACCCGCATGGCGTCCGCTCCGGATCGTACGGATTGCGCGTCTGCCCCCCGACCGCGCTCCAGCCGCTGATCGAAGACGACGACCGGATGTTGGCCCACTCCGACAGATTGGTCTTGCCCAGGATCACCGCGCCAGCCTCGCGCAGCCGCGTCACGATCGGCGCGTCACGCCCCTGATCGTTGCTCGCCAGCGCCAGCGACCCGGCCGTCGTCGGCATGCCGGCGACCTCGATGTTGTCCTTCAGCAAGATCGGCACGCCATACATCGGCGACTGACTGACCGGGCCTTGGCGGACAAGGGCGGCTCCATCCCAGACGATCACGCTGTTGAACGGATCGCCGCCGCCAGGGTTGACCAGATAATCGACGCAGGTCGCGAGATCGCTCTGCGCGGCCTGGAGGCACCAGACGCCACCCGGAGCCGCGAAGGGGCCCTCTAAGGACCACCAAATGCAAGGGAATTCAGTCCCATCAGAGTGTTCCTGCAACTGCGACCGAAACGTCTCCTTCGCCACGGCCGGCAGCTCGGCCTCGGCGATGCATTGGCGGTCGCGCAGGAACGAGGGAACAGGCTCGCCCTCCTGAGCTCGAGCCGTTTGCGGACCGCCAAAAATCAGTAGCCCAGCCAGAAGCGTTGCGGTGGTCGCCGCAGCGATGCACCGAGTTGCCCCCGCAATCAGTCCTGCGCGGCCGGCGACCTTGAGCCGATCGTGCGGTCGAGGAAGTCCAGATACGTCCGCCATTGGTGCAGCCCCCGCTCATTGCCCCGGATGCCGTGGCGCTGGCCGGGATAGAGCATGGTCTCGAACGGGAGGCTCTTTTCCTGCAGGGCGTTCAGCACGCGGGTGGTGTTCTCGAAGATCACGTTGTCGTCGGCCATGCCGTGCATCAGCAGCAGCCGCCCGGTCATCAGCGGCAGCTGCTCCAGGATGTCGGACGCGGCATAGCCCTCCGGATTGGCCTCCGGCGTCGACATGAACCGCTCGGTGTAGTGGGTGTCGTACAGGCTCCAGTCCGTCACCGGCGCGCCCGAGATGGCGGCCGCCAGTCCCATCTTCGGCTCGGTCAGCATGTGCAGGGTCATGAACCCGCCATAGCTCCAGCCCATCGCCGCGATGCGGTCGTCGTCGACGAACGGCAGGGTCCGCAGATAGTCCGCCGCCAGCACCTGATCCTCGATCTCCGGCTGGCCCATCTTCAGGTAGAGGGCCTGCTTGAACCGCGCCGAGCGATAGCCTTCACCCCGGTTGTCCATCCGAAAGACGACGTAGCCGGCCTCGGTCACCAACTGGGTGCTGGCGGGCTGCCAGGCCCGCTTCACGCCGCCGCCCGACGGGCCGCCATAGACCTGCATCACCACCGGATAGGTCTTCGACGGATCGAAGCCCGGCGGCGTCGACATCTGCCAGTGCAGGGTCTCGCCATGGCTCTGAAGCGTGCCGAACTCCGGATCGCGCTGGCGGGCGACGTAGGGCCAGAAGGGGTGGTTCTCGTCCAGCCGGTTCTCCTCGATCCAGGCCAGACGCTCGCCGTCGATCGAATACAGCGCCGACTGCGGCGGCGTGTCCGGGTCGTTGTAGTTGCCGACGTATGCGGTGCCGGTCTTGTTCACCGACGCGCTCCACCAGCCGCCGCGCGGCGTGATCTCGACCGGGCGGCCCGGCCGGCGATAGCTGACGCCGAACAGCTGCTGCTCGATGGGCCATTCCTTCCCGTCGCGCATCGAGGCGGTGAAGAAGACCGTGCCGGTCCGCTCGTCCACGCCGTTCAGTCCCGTCACGGCATAGTCGCCGCTGGTGACGGCCCGGATTCGCCGCCCGTCGGCGCGATGCAGATACAGGTGCTTCCAGCCGCTCTCTTCGCTGGACCAGATGAATGTCCCGTCGGCCAGCGCCTTGAAGTCGTGCGTCAGCGGCACCCAGGCCTCCGACGTCTGCGTCGCGATGACCCGGCCCTGCCCCGTGGTCGGGTCGACGGCCAGCAGATCCAGCGTCTTCTGGTCCCGCGACTGGCGCTGGACGTACAGCGTCTTGCCGTCCGCCGACCAGTTCACCCGCGCCAGATAGACGTCGGGGTTCGCCCCCAGATCGACCTTGATCCGCTGTCCGGTCGTGCGGTCATGAACATAAAGATCGACCACGGCGTTGGGCCGCCCGGCGCGCGGATAGCGCTGCTCGATCACCGTCGCCCCGCCGCCGGAGATGTCCAGCCGCGGGATGACGTCCACGGTCGACTCATCGGTCCGCTGCATCGCGATGAAGCGCTCGTCGGGGCTCCACCAATAGCCGGTGTCGCGGTCCATCTCCTCCTGGGCGATGAACTCCGCCGTCGCCCAGGTGATCAGGCCGTCGCCGTCCGTCGTGATCGCCTGTTCAGCGCCCGCCGCCAGATCGTAAACGACCAGATCCTGATCCCGCACCCACGACACATAGTTGCCCTTGGGCGAGACCTTGGCGTCGATCTCGTCGGCCTCGGTCTCGGTCAGACGGCGCACGGCGCCGCCCTCGCGCTCGGCCAGGAAGACGTCGCCCTCCAGCGGCGCCAGGATGTAGCGGCCCTGCTCGTCCCACGAATATTCCACCACGCCGCGCGCCGAGATGCGCATGCGCTCGCGCCGCGCGATCTCCGCCTCCGACAGCTCGCCCGCGTCCGGGACCAACGCCCGGGCGTCGATCAGCTTGAACGGGGCTCCCCCGTCCGTCGTCATGGCCCACAGATCCTGCACGTTCACGTCGTCCTCGCGCGACCGCAGGAAGGCCACCAGCTCCCCGTCCGGCGACAGGCTGACGCCCTTGGCGGCGGGTCCGACCAGCGACGGATTGGCGAAGACGCGTTCGACGGTGAGGATCGAAGGATCGTTCGCTTCCTGGGCCACGGCGGGCACGACGACGATCAGGGACAGGGCCGAAGCCAGAAGCAGATTGCGCATGGCGCAGGACGCTAGAGGCAGATTTCGCCCGCGTCACCCCCTGCCTCGGCCGTCTCAGGCCGCCAGGTCGAAAGGCCGCGTCTCGGCCGGCGCGGCCGGCAGGTCGACGGTGAATCGGGTTCCGTCCTGCGGGGTCGAAACCACATCGATCCGGCCGCCCATCGCCTCGACCAGGCCTCGGCAGATCGACAGGCCCAGCCCCACGCCGGGATGCCGACTGGTCAGGCCGTCGTCCCCCCGAGTGAAGACGTCGAAGACATGGGGCAAGACATCCTCCGGAATGCCCGGGCCGCTGTCCGCCACCTCGAACCTGACGCGGTCCGCGCCGCCTTCCAGACTCAGTCGCACCCCGCCCTTGGCCGTGTAGGTCAGAGCGTTCTCCAGCAGATAGTCCAGAACCTGGGCGACGTGGGCCCCGTCGCCCCGCCGCTCACCGACTTCCGCCAGCTCCAACGTCATCGCAAGACCCTTGGCGCGCGCCGCCTCGTCGTGACGATCGACTACGCTCCGAGCCAGGCCGATGGGATCGTAGATGCCCGCCTCCACCAGAATCTGCCCGCGTTCCAGCCGCGTCACCTGCAGAAGGTGTTCGATCATCTTCAGCAGATCCTGTCCCGAGGCCCTGAGCACGTCCAGGCGCTCTCGCTGAATCGGGCTCAGCTCACCCAGGGCCAAGATCTCGCCCATGGCCACGACGCCGTTCAGCGGCGTGCGCAGTTCATGGCTCATGTTTGACAGGAACCGCGACTTGGCCTGACTGGCCGCCTCGGCCCGGTCGCGGGCTTCCGTCAGGGCCCGCTCGGAGGCCGCCAGTCTCCCGCCGATCCGTCGCATCCAGCCCCACAGACCCAGCGCAGCCCCTATCAGCAGCGCCAGAACGATGGCCAGCCAAGGCGCTGCTTCCCGCACCACGGCCGTTCCTGGACGATCCGGCGTCCACGTCAACCAGCCCAGGACCATGCCGGTGGAATCAGAGACCGCGACGGCCGGCCCCGCCGGTTTTTCGACCCTGAAGCCGGCTCCGGCCAGCCTCAAATCGTCGCCCATGCTGGCCAGAAGGCCGGACAAAGGCCTTGCGGACACCACGACGCCGGCCTTGCTCGGCTGCTCGACCGCATCGTCCTCGCGCACGACGCTGGACGCGGCGACCAACCAGGCTTGTCCGTCCGCCACGACGACGCCCGTGCGTCCACCCACCGCCTCGAATCCGAAACGTGCCCGACGCGCCGGGTCCGCCGCCTGAGCCCTTGCGGCGTCCCGCAGCGGCTCGGTCGCCGCCATGAAACCCGCAACCTCGCCGGGCGCCGCCACTTCGCTCCCGCGCGACGCCAGAACCAGAGAGCCGTCCCCGGCGTGAACGAGCGTGATCTCGTGGCCCATGTAGTCCGCGTAATAGTCGCCGAAATTCTCCTGCAGCCAGGTCAGATCCCGAGCCTCCAGCCGCTCGACGGAGTCGTTCCAGATCGTGGCCGACTGCACGTCGGTCAGCAGAGCGGCCTGCAAGCGCTCGACACGGCGTTCGACCAGGGCGACCTCTTTGGCCTGCTCGATCCGATCGACCGCAGTCGCGGCCCAGAGCACCAGCCCCCCGGCTCCGAGCAGAAGCAGGCAAGCACAGGCGATCGCCATGCCGACGGCCCGCCTGATGTCTTCCCGATGCTGCGCCAGCACGCCCATGAGAACAGGTTGCGTCACTCGCCGATAAAACGGGGTTAGCCGGCGTGGTGAACGAAATCCTGCCTTAACCGCCTAGGTGCAAGTTCGTTTTCGGGAGGAACCGCCATGCGCCTGACGCTCGCCTTGTTGATGACCGCCCTGCCCATTCCGGCCGCTGCGCAAACGTGGTCCTGGGACGCTTCGCTCGCCGTCGTCTCCGAGTACCGGGAACGCGGATACGACCTGTCGGCGGGACGTCCCACAGCACAGGGAGACATGAGCCTGTCACATGCCTCGGGCGTCTATGGCGGCGTCTGGGCTTCCGACATCGCGGACTACGCCGGCGCGGAGGTCGAGTTGACCGGCTTCATCGGCTGGGCCGGGGCGTTGGGCGATTGGGACGTCGACGTCGGCGTCTGGCAGAACGTCTACCCCGACGGCGTCGACGTCGATTACGTCGAGTTTCCGGGGCAAGTCGGCCGCGCCTTCGGCCCCGCGACCCTGTCCGTCGGGGCCGTCTGGGCCCCCGCCCAGACCGGCACGGGAGACGACGAGAACCTCTGGGTCTGGACGCGTCTCGACTGGGCGCCGGAGACTTGGCCGTTTTCCCTGACCGCCCGCGTCGGTCACGAGGACGGCGGCTTCGCCCCGGAGGGCAAGACCGACTGGCTGATCGGCGCCGAGGTTCCCCTCGGTCGTGGGTTCGCCGTCGGCCTGGATTGGGTCGACTCCGACGTCGAGGACGGCGCTTTGGTGGCGCGCCTGGGATGGCGGCGTTGATCGGGCGACACCACGCCGCCCTTCCGCCCGCGCGGTTCCGCGTCTATGCAGCCCGCGATGACCGCGCCGTCCGTTCCTGATAAAATCAGCCCCTTCCACTCGCTGAAGGTTCTGTGGGTCAAGCACTGGACCGATCAGCTGTTCAGCTTCGCCTGCGAACGGCCGGACGACTTCCGTTTCCGCTCCGGCGAGTTCGTGATGATCGGCCTTCCGGGCGAAAACGGCGAGAAACCCATCCTGCGGGCCTATTCCATCGCCAGCCCGCACTGGGCCGAAGAGCTGGAGTTCCTGTCGATCGCCGTGCCCGACGGCCCGCTGACCTCCCGTCTGGTCAAGATTGAGGCCGGTGATCAGGTCCTGATGGGCAAGAAGCCGACAGGCACCCTGGTGCTGGACGCCCTGACCGGCGGCGAGCGCCTGTGGCTGATCGGCACGGGCACGGGGTTGGCGCCCTGGCTGTCGGTGGCGCGCGATCCCGACACCTACGCCCGCTTCGGCCAGGTGATCGTCTGCCACACCGTGCGCAACGTCGCCGACCTGGCCTATCGAGACTTCTTCACCAGCGGCATCCACGACGATCCGCTCGTCGGCGACGAGGCGAAGGCCCAACTTACCTACTACCCCACCGTCACGCGCGAAAAGTTCGAGACGCCGGGCCGGATCACCGACCGCATCCGCTCCGGCGACCTGTTCGCCGACCTGCAACTGCCCATCGGCTTCTCGCCCAACGCCGACCGCGTCATGTTGTGCGGCTCCATGGCCATGATCAAGGAGACCGGCGAGCTGCTGGAATCCTATGGTCTCAAGGAAGGCTCGAACGCCGAACCCGGCGACTACGTCCTGGAGCGCGCCTTTGTCGGATGAGGTGAAGGTGAACCCGCGCACGGCGCCCGAGGCCTGCGAGACCATGGCCGAGGTCCGCAACGGCGTCGACGCTCTGGACCGGGCGCTCGTCGTCCTGCTGGCCGAGCGCCAGCGCTACATGGACGCCGCCGCCCGCATCAAGCCCAGCCGCGACGTCGTCCACGACGACGCCCGCATCGAGGACGTGGTGCGGAAGGTGCTGGCCGCCGCCGCTCCCGCCGGCCTGTCGCCCGACATCGCCGAGCCCGTCTGGCGCACCCTGATCGACCGCTGCATCGCGCACGAGTTCGCGCAGTGGGACCGCACGCGGGGCTGATCAGTTGGTGGCGATGATCCAGACGCAGAGCCCGCCGCAGATGAGCGCAGTCACCGCGAACAGCGTCCAAGCGTAGCCGCCGGTGGCCTGAACCTCGTCATCGGTTGGTGATCTGAGGAGCGGTACAGACCCTTTGCGCAGCGACTTGCGCAGACTGAACCCAATGCCGGCCACGGCGATGAGAAACCCGAGCAGCCGGCCCAGTCGTCGACGCTCATGTCAGCCCCTCAAACCGCGCAGCATCAGCTCATGCCGGTAAGCCGCCACGTCGGCCAGCGCCGCGTCCAGCGCGTCCCGCACCCGGTCCAGCAGCGGCGGCGCCTCGACTTTCTGCGCGGCCTCGGCGGCAGCGCAGGCCCCGGCCAGTGCTGCCGCTCCAATCCCCGCCGCCGCACCGCGCACCGTGTGCGCCGCGTCGCGCCAGCCGTCCTCCCGCACGTCCAGCAGCGGCGCCCACATCTGGGCCTGCTGCACGAACAGGCCCAGCACCTCTTCCGCCACGCCCGCGTCGCCGCCCGTCATGCGCTCGAGAACCGCGAAGTCCACCGCGCCCGACAGGTCGCGCGCGGCCATCAGGCGGCGGTCTCCTCGCCCTTGGCCAGACGCGAGTTCCACGCCGACCAGGCCAGGTAGATCACCAGCCCACCCGCGTTCCAGTAGAGGAAGTACAGCTGGGTCTGGGTGCGCAGGCTGAAGAAGAAGATCAGGCAGCCGATCATGGTGATCAGGCCGACCAGCCAGAACAGCGGCGCCTTGAACACCCGCGGGCGGTTCGGCTCGCGCAGGCGCAGCACGATCAGGCTCAGCCCCACGGCGAAGAAAGCCGCCAGCGTCCCCGCATTGGCCAAGGAGGCCAGCTCGTCCAGCCGCATCACGCCGGCCAGCGCGGCCACCACGATGGCCGTGAAAATGGTCACCACAGCCGGCACGCCGCGGCTCGACACCTTGGCCAGTCCGCGCGGCAGCAGGCCGTCGCGCGCCATGCCCAGGAAGATCCGGCTCTGGCCGAACAGGAAGGCCAGCAGCACCGTCGGCAGGGCGATCACCGCCGAGGCGCCGATCCACTGCGCCGCCGTGCCCTGGCCCATGTCGCGGAGGATGAAGGCCAGCGGCTCGTCGCTCTGGGCGAAGATCGCGGGGGCGCGGGCCCCGATCGCGGCGGCCGCCACGATCATGTACAGGATGGTGCAGATCACCATCGAGCCGACGATGCCGATGGCCAGGTCGCGGCCGGGGTTCTTGGTCTCCTCCGCCGCCGTCGAGATGGCGTCGAAGCCGTAGAAGGCGAAGAAGATGATGGCCGCCGCCGCCATGACGCCCGTCTGGACCGGCGGGATGCCGAACAGCGCCTCCTGGAACGGCAAGGTCGGCGCGCCCCAGCCGTTGGGCAGGAAGGGCTGGAAGTTGGCCGCGTCGAACGCCGGCAGGGCGATCGCCACGAACACCGCCAGGGCCGCCACCTTCACCACCACCAGCACGGCGTTCAGCGTGGCGCTTTCTCGCGTGCCCAGCAGCAGCAGGCCGGTGACCACGGCGATGATGAACACCGCCGGCAGGTTGATCAGGCCGCCCTCCACATGCGGACCGGCGGCCAGCGCGGCGGGCAGGGCCACGCCCAGCCCCTCCAGAAAGCCGACCGCATACCCCGCCCAGCCCACGGCCACGGCCGAGACCACAAGCGAATACTCCAGGATCAGGCTCCACCCCACGATCCAGGCCAGAAGCTCGCCCAGCACGGCGTAGGAATAGGTGTAGGCGCTGCCCGCCGCCGGCATCATCGTCGACAGCTCGGCATAGGCCAGGGCCGCGCAGGCGCAGACCAGACCGGCCAGGCCGAAGCTGATCATGACTCCCGGCCCCGCCAGACCGGCCCCGACCCCGATCAGGGTCAGGATGCCGGTGCCCACGATGGCGCCCACGCCCATGGCGACCAGATGCGGCCAGCTCAGCGTCTTCTTCAGCGCCGGCCCTTCGCGCGGCGCGGTCAGCACGTCGATCGATCGCCGGCGGTTCCAGAAGGCCATGGTCTCTCCCCCGTCCGCCCTGACGGCGGATTCGCGCCAGACCTTAGACCGAGAGGGCCGCGCGATGAAATGCCCGCTTGCGCGCAAGGGGGGCAAAGGCTATGTCCCGCCCCCTTCGGCGGGTCCGCCCCGTCGTCGGCCGCGCGACGGTTCGGGTGATTAGCTCAGTTGGTAGAGCAGCTGACTCTTAATCAGCGGGTCGTAGGTTCGAACCCTACATCACCCACCATCGCGGTCAACGCACCCGCTGGACGCGGTTGCGCTCGCAACCTCTCTCTGGGCCTGGATGAAGCCGTAGTCCGGCACGATCTCGCCCTCGCGCGAGGAGACCGGGTTCCAGGCCTCGATCAGACGGTCGGCCGCCTCGTCCCCCTCGCCGATGTATCGGCCAGCCGTCAGGGTCACGTAGGCGCGGGCGAAGTGGCCGGCGCCGGCGTTCACGATGGCGCGCGTCGGCGCGTCGTCGCCGCACAACAGGGCCAAGGCCGGACTGACCCGCGCCGGAGACAGGCGGGCCAGCGCCTCGGGAGGCAGCAGGCCCTCGGTCATGCCGGTGGCGGCGGTCGGCGCCAGGCAGTTGACGCGGATGCCGTGTTTCTCGCCCTCGATCGCCAGCGTCTGCATCAGGCCGACCAGCGCCATCTTGGCCGCGCCGTAGTTGGCCTGGCCGAAGTTGCCGTATAGGCCGGACGACGAGGTCGTCATCACGATGCGGCCGTGGTTCTGGGTCCGCATGGTCTCCCAGACCGCCTTGGAGCAAACGACAGCGCCCATCAGGTGGACGTCGACGATCAGGCGGAAATCGGCCAGGTCCATCTTGGCGAAGCTCTTGTCGCGCAGGATGCCGGCGTTGTTGACCAGGGCGTCGACGCGGCCCCAGCGCTCCACCGTGCGGGCGACCATGTCGGCGACGGCCGCCTCGTCCGTCACCGAACAGCCGACGGCCAGGGCGTCGCCGCCCTCGCCGCGGATCTCGTCCGCCACGGCCTCGGCCGCCTCGCCGTTCATGTCGTTGACCACCACGGCCGCGCCGCGCCGGGCCAGGAACAGCGCGTGCTCGCGCCCCAGACCTCCGCCCGCGCCCGTGACGACGGCGACGCGCCCCTGCATGCTCATGCGACTGCTCCCGTTTGGTGGCTTCTTGCCGCCCGGCTTTGCGGCGGGGACGAGCGGTTGGCAAGAGGCCGAGCCGCGTGATCCGGAAGGCGCCGCGGGCGTTACGGGCGGAAGGCTGCTAAAGCCCGCCGACGGCCTTCGGGCGACGACGGAGATCGACATGGACGCCGAAGCCTGGACCTCGCTCGCGGCGTTCGCCGGCGCAAACGTCGCCGCAGCTGCGTCAGGCGGCGTGTTCAAGCCAGGTGCCTGGTACGCGTCGCTGAACAGGCCGACCTGGACGCCGCCGAACTGGGCCTTTCCGCTGGTCTGGCTGGTGATGTTCAGCCTGAACGCGGCGGCCGGCTGGCTGGTGTGGCGGGCGCATGGGCCCGACACGGCGGGAGCGCTGGCGGTCTATGGCGGCTCGCTGGTGCTGAACGCGGCCTGGTCGTGGCTGTTCTTCGGGCGGCGGCGGATGGACCTGGCGCTGGTGGACGTCGGTCTGCTGTGGCTGTCGATCGCCGCGGTGATCGCCCTGTTCTGGCCGCTGAGACCGCTGGCGGCTGTGCTGCTGCTGCCCTACCTCGGCTGGGTGACGATCGCGGCGGTGCTGAACCTGCGGATGATCCAGCTGAACCCCGAGGGCTGAAACGACCAAGGCCCCCCGCACATGGCGAGGGGCCCCGGTTCGATCGCGACCCGCCTCAGCGCGCGTAGTTGTGCGCGATGGCCCAGTCGTACCAGTTGTCCACCACCGTGCCGGTCAGGAGGATGCCGATGCCGCCGGTCAGCGTGGTCAGGACGGCGAACCACCAGGCCCAGCGGTGCACGGACTCGATCGTGGCGTTCCAGCCCATGGTCCAGCGCCAGAACAGGGCGCCGCGCTCGGCCCCCGTGCCGCGGTCGGTGATCTGCTCCACCTCGCGCTCCAGCGAGTAACGGCCGCAGGCCAGCACGGTGGCGCCGTGCATGGCGAACAGCAGGGTCGACCCGTAGAGGAAGGCGATCGAGAGCGCGTGGAACGGGTTGTAGAACAGGTTGCCGTAGGTGATCGAGAACGCGCCGGTCCAGTCCAGGTGCGGGAAGATGCCGAACGGCACCGCCTCGGACCAGCTGCCCATCATGATCGGGCGGATGAAGCCCAGCACCAGCATCAGCCAGATCGCCGAGGCGAAGGCCCAGGTCGTGTGGCTGCCGAGACCCAGCGCCTTGGCCCGCAGGTAGCTGCGCACGCACCAGGTGATCACCGACACCGTCATGAAGAAGCCTGCGATCAGCCACCATCCTCCCTCGGCCAGCGGCGGCAGGATGGCCAGGCCGTACTCCGGCCCGGGCGGATAGAGGCCCAGCCACGGCAGTTGGCGGACGAACTCCGCCGGGTTCCAGCCCACCGAGGCGAACATGTTCAGCCCGATGATCTCGAACGCCAGGAAGCCGGTCAGCAGCGAGATGACGCCGGTCCAGCCCAGATAGACCGGCCCGATCTGGGCATTGCCGATGCGGCCCATGAGGTGGAGGAAGCCCGGCTTGCCGACACGGTCGTTGGGGCCGTCGGCCAGGTCGGGGCCAAGTTCGGGGACACCGCGGACCTGCACCTGGGTGAAGAGGTTCTGATAAAGAGCCATGATTTTCCGCCCTCCGCCTATTGCCAGATCGGCAGGTTGCGCCAGCCGTCCCACCATTCGGGCCAGCCGTTGGCCCAGTAGGGGCCGCTGATGATCATGCAGACCGCGCTCCAGAACCCGGCGCTGAGGGCCAGGAACAGGCCGACGCGGTGGATGCCCAGGGTGCCGACCGAATAGCCGATGAAGTCGCGGAAGAAACCGTCCTCATGCTCGGGCTGGCGCACTTCCTTGCCCTTTCCGGGGTTGGTGGCCGCCAGGATCAGCGAGCCGTGCAGCGCCAGCGCCAGCGTCGTCGCGAAGAAGAAGCTGATCGCGATCATGTGGGCGGGATTGTAGTGGAAGTTGATGTACTGGTAGCCGGTGTTCGACACCCAATCGAGGTGGCTGAAGATCCCGTACGGGAAGCCGTGCCCCCAGGCGCCCAGCAGCAGAGGGCGGAACACCACCAGCGTCATGTAGGCCAGGATGGCGAAGCCGAAGGCCACGGGCACGTGGTAGCCGATGCCCAGCTTTCGACAGATCTCCACCTCTCGCAGCGCCCACGAGATGAAGGCCCCGATGGCGCAGATGGTGACCAGCTGCCAGATGCCGCCCTCGGCCAGCGGCGCGAACGACAGGCCATACTCCAGCGCCGGCGGGTTGATCGAGATCAGCCAGGGATTCCAGGTGTCGCCCAGCGAGGCGCCGTAGACGATCAGCGCCGTGCCCAGACTGGCGAAGAAGGCGGTCGTGACGCCGAAGAAGCCGACGTAGAACGGCCCGACCCAGTAGTCGAAGAGGTCGCCCCCGATCAGGGTGCCCCCTCGGACGCGATACTTTCGCTCGAAACTCAGCAAGGCCATGACGGTCTCCGTCCCTTGTCCGCACCCCGCACGCGCGGGTCGATGATCTTCAGCAGGGGTCGCGACGGACGGAACCGGATCGCTCCGCCTCCGCCCGCGCGCCGCATGAGCGGTCCCTTAAGGCGCGGCCGCGGCCGTGGCCGCCGCCTGCGCCCGTTCCGCGCCGTCGATCCAGTTGTACCGAGGCGAGCTGAGCAGGATGAAGTGGATCAGCAGAGCCAGGGTGAACAGAAAGACGAACAGCGCGACGAGCGCCCTTCGGGGATCGAATAGGAGCCAGATTCTCCACATGACTTAGTCCTCCATTGCCGCTTGGCGGCTCCAGTGGGCGGTCCCGGCCGCGAACGACCGGACCCGTCGGTTTGTGGGGAAGTTCAGGCCCCCAGCCAGGGCTTCCACATCCACACCAGCACATGGGCCGCGATCGCGATGACCGTGAACCCGATGAAACTGGACATGAAGATGCCGTGGAATTCCTTGGCGGCTTCCGGCGTGAGACCCGTGAGGGACCCCGTCGAGTCGGTTACGTTAGACATATCTCCTCCTTTCGTTGGAGCGGTGTTCGGTCCCGGAAAATTGCCGGGACCGGTTTCGCCGCCCGAACGAGCCTGACGACGAAGGGTGAGCCGGGGCATGCGCCCGCGGCGATCGGGGAGACGGGAACGGCGCGCGTCATGCCGCCCTCCCGCTCAGGACGACGGCATTGGCGGCGGCGAGGCGGTCGAGGGTGACCCGGTCCTCTCCGGCCTGACGGGCGGCGCGTTCGGCGGCGTCCCTCAGGCGCTTGGCCGCGGAAATGCGAACGATGACGGGTTGGGCCGCGACGAGCTTGTCCAGTTCGTCGGACGCCGCGTCCTCCCAGACGATCTCGGCGTGCGGCCGCGCCGGCGTGGCCTCGACCGCGTCGAGCTGCGACGCCAGCGGCAGGATGGCGAACAGGGCGTCGAACAGGGCGTTGCAGACCTCCTGGATCAGGAAGGTGCAGCCCGCATAGCCCATGAAGGGCGTGCCGGTGTGCCTGCGGATCGCCGCGCCCGGGAAGCTCGCCGACACCCAGACGCCCTGGGGCCCGTGCCCGCCTCCGCCGGCCTCGGCCAGATAGATCCGCTCATTGATGCTGCCGAACAGCACCAGCGGCTTGGTGTCCCGCACCAGGTCGCGGATGGCCGCGTTGTCGGTCTTGGTCCCGGCCACGCGCGAGATGGCGAACTGGCACGGCAGGCCGAGGTCGTCCTCCAGGAACTTCCTGACGCCGCGCGTATAGGTCTCGTTGGCGACGATGGCGAAGCTGGCCGTGCCGAAGAAGTCCTGCGTCACCGACCGCCAAAGGTCCCACAGCGGCTTGATCGTCGTGTGCTTCTCGCGCTCGATGAAGGGCTCGGGGTCCAGCCCCGTCAGCTCGCCCAGTCGGCGCAGGAACAGCGTCGTCGATTCCAGCCCGATCGGCGCCTGCAGATAGGGCTTGTCCAGCGCCTCGCAGAGCCCGCGTCCGAACTCGCGATACAGGCAGATGTTGACCTCGGCGTCGGCCAGGTTCCTGACGTCGGCCAGATGGCTCCCCAGCGGGAAGACCATGTTGACCTTGCAGCCGATGCCTTCGACCAGGCGCCGGATTTCGGCGAGGTCGGACGGCATGTTGAACACGCCGTACATCGGCCCGATCAGGTTGACGCGCGGCGCATCGCCCTCCTCCCGGTCGCGGGGCCGGGGCATCTTCTTGGGCCCAAACTGCGTCCACAGCCAGGTCAGGGCGCGGTCGGCCGACTGCCACTGATCCTCGTCTATGGTGCGCGGCAGGAAGCGCTGGATGTTGGTGCCTTCCGGCGTCACGCCCCCGCCGATCATCTCCGCGATGGAGCCGGTCACGACGACGCTGGGCAGATCCTTGTCGAGCGTCTTCCACGCCCGCTTCATCGCCCCTTCGGTGCCGTGGCGACCCAGCTCTTCCTCGCCCAGACCGGTGACGACGATCGGCAGCTCATGCGGCGGCAGGCCGTCGGTGTAATGGAGCACCGAGGTCACCGGCAGATTCTCGCACCCCACCGGCCCGTCGATGATGACCTGCAGGCCCTTGATGGCGGTGAAGGCGTAGACCGCGCCCCAATAGCCACCGGCCCTGTCGTGATCGAGGATCAGCGTCATGTCCCGACGTGCTCCTCGGCCTTGGCCGCGGCGGCCATCTGCTTGGCGTAGCGCGCTTTGAACTCGGGCCGGGCGACCGGCGTCTCGGACCAGATGCCGCTGGTGTCGCCTTCGCCGACGCCGTCGAAGAAGGCGCTCATCCGGTCGAACCGCGCCTTGTTGGCGATGGCCGCGTTGATGACCTGGGCCAGCGAGCCCGCCCCCACCGGTCCCATCAGGGGCCGCGCCGAGATCAGATTGGTGAAATACAACGCCGGGATCGACATCGCCTTGGCGTGCTGCACCACCGGCGTCGTGCCGATGGCCAGGTCCGGCTTGATGGCGTCGACCGCCGACAGGTCCTGCTCCAGCGAGGCGCGGTAGTTGACCCTGACCCCCCTGGCCTCCAGCCACTCCCGATCCGGATCGGACCACTTCGTCTGCGGGCAGGCCGTGCCGACGTACTCGACCTCCGCCCCGCTCTCGATCAGCAGGCGCGCGACCAGCAGCTCGGAGCCCTCATAGCCCGAGACCGTGATCCGCCCCTTGATCGGCGTCGCCGCCAGGGCCGCGCTGATGGCGCCGAGCATGGCGTTCTTCACGCCGTCGATCTGGCCTTGCGGCACGTCGCAGGCCTCGCCGATCGCCTGAAGCCAGGCGGCGGTGCCGTCGCGTCCAACCGGGGCCGAACCCACGACCTTGCGTCCGGCGGCTTCGAACTCGCGCACGCTGGCGGTGTAGAAGGGGTGGATGGCGGCCACGACCGCGCAGTCCAGCGCGGCGTACAGCTCGCGCCACTCCCGTGTCGGCACCACGGGTCCGGGAGCCAGGCCCATCGGGTCCAGCATGCGGCCGATGATCATGGGATCGGCCGGGAACATCTCGCCCAGCAAGGTGACGGTCGGCTTGTCGGTCTTGTCCTTCGGCGCAGCGACGGGGCCGGCCTCGGCTTCCTTGCGCGCATAGTTCAGCATGGCGCCGGCCAGCACGTCTTTGGCCTCGGCGTGGGTCGGGATGCCGAAGCCCGGCACGTCGATGCCGACGATGCGGACCCCGTTGATCTCCTTGGGCAGCAGCTGAAGCGGCACGCCCGACGCCGTCGGAACGCAGAGGTTCGTCACCACGATGGAGTCGTAGAGCGCCGGATCGGCCATCTCGTGGACCGCGTCGCGGATGTCCTCGAACAGCTTGCCGGTGACCAGGCTCTCGGAGTTGAACGGCACATAGCCGACCGAGCGGCGCGCCCCGTAGAAGTGGCTGGTGAAGGTCAGGCCATAGACGCAACAGGCCGAGCCACTGAGGATCGTCGCCGTCCGCCGCATCCGCAGCCCGACACGCAGCGACCCGAAGGCCGGGCACATCGACTGGGGCTGATCATGCGGCCCGACCGGATAGTCCGCCGCGTACTTCGCCAGGATCTCCGACTTGCCCGCCCGCGCGGCCGCCGCCTGCAGCTCCGCCTTGCCGCCGTGGCAGCCGCCGTCAACCGAGACCGGCTCGGGCGTCGCGGCGTCCATGCGGGCGGGTCCGTCGGCCATCGACTACACCGCCTCGTCGTAGATGACTTCGAGGGACGCCTTGGGCACGTAGTTCACGCCGCGCATGTCGCTCTGGCTGGCGGGCACCAGCTGGACCTCGCCGCCCACCTGATCCGGGCTGAACAGACCCAACAGCCCGTCCTGCGTCAGGGGCTTGGGGTGCTGCGGCAGGCTGTCGGTCACCGCCTGGGCGAGCCCGGCGAACAGGCTGCCCCACTCTCCGTCGGGCGTGCCGATGATCTGGTAGTTCGCGGACTTCCTGCGGATGTCCTCATTGGCCGGGATCGACGCCAGGACCGGGATGTTCACGGCCTCGGCGAAGGCGGCGGCCTCTCCCGTGCCGTCGTCCTTGTTGATGATCATGCCCGCCACGCCGACGTTGCCACCCATCTTGCGGAAGTATTCCACCGCCGAGCAGACGTTGTTGGCGACGTAGAGCGATTGCAGGTCGTTCGATCCGACGACGATGACCTTCTGGCACATGTCGCGCGCGATCGGCAGGCCGAAGCCCCCGCACACCACGTCGCCCAGGAAATCCAGCAGGACGTAATCGAAGCCCCAGTCGTGGAAGCCCAGCTTCTCCAGCAGTTCGAACCCGTGGATGATGCCCCGTCCGCCGCAGCCGCGACCGACCTCGGGCCCGCCCAGCTCCATGGCGAAGACGCCGTCGCGCTGGAAGCAGACGTCCTCGATCTTGACCTCTTCCCCCGTCAGCTTCTTGGCCGAGGATGTGGCGATGATGGTCGGGCAGGACTTGCCGCCGAACAGCAGGGACGTCGTGTCGGACTTGGGATCGCAGCCGATCAGCAGCACCCGCTTGCCCTGCTGGGCCATCATGTAGCTGAGGTTCGACAGGGCGAAGGACTTGCCCGAGCCGCCCTTGCCGTAGATGGCGATGATCTGGGTGTCCTTGTTGGCCTCGCCGGTGTGGACGGGGTCGGGCTCGATCGCCGCTTCCTTGCGCAGTCGCTCTTGCGCGAACAGGGTCACGGTCATGGACAGTCCCTCCAATCGAGGATCATCTTCAGGCAGGACGGATCCTCGAACGCCTGGGCGTAGGCCGCTTCGGCCTCGGCCACCGGGCGCGCATGGGTGATCAGGCCGGCCAGAGAGAGGCGACCCGCTTCGATCAGAGCGGTCACAGCCGCCACGTCCGCCGGCGTGAACTCCGCGGCGATGCGCAGGCGCGCCTCTTTCATGAAGGCGGGCGGGAAGGCGAAGCTGAGCCGCTGCTCATAGAAGCCGGCCAGAACGATCTCGCCGCCGCGCGCCAAGCGTCCGATCAGGACGTCGAGAAGGTCGCCGTCGCCGCTGCAGTCATAGATGGCGGCGTGGTCGCGGCGCGGGTCGGCGTCGGGATGGATCGCGCCCTCGCCCATCCGGGCCGGGTTCGTCTCCCACAGCGTCGGCGCGGGATGACCCAGGGCGACGGCGGTGCGCGAGATCAGTCTGCCCAGCACCCCGGCGCCCACGACCAGGTCAGGGAAACGGCCACCTGAGAGGGCGTGGTGGGCGGTCGCGGCCAGGGAGAGTAGGGCCGCCTCCTGAACCGAAGCCCCCTCAGGCAGCCTCGACACCCGGTCGGCCCGGGTGACGAGGGTTCTCGCCGCGCCGCCGAAAAGGCCACGCGCGTCGATGAAGTTGCTGGATCCGGGGGCGAAGACCCGCTCGCCGACGCGGGCCGTGGCCAGACGCCCTGCGTCCACCACGCGGCCGACCGCCTCATAGCCGGGCACCAGGGGATACCCCATGCCTGGGAAGGCCGGCATACGCCCGTCCCAGAGCAGGCGCTCGGTGCCGGTGGAGATTCCGCTGACTTCTACCTGCACCACGACGTCGTCATCGGCCGGAGTCACGAGGTCGACGCGTCTGATCGACAGGCGCTTCGGCTCTTCCAGAACGATGGCGGTCGTATGCATTCGACCCCTCATGGAGCCACGGAACCGAGTCCGGGCCTCCTCCCAAGGTGTCAGATTAGATTGACGCTAACTAATGTCAAATCATTATGACACTCGGCACGGTCAAGCTTGTGCCGTCAGCACGCTGGCCACGAGGGGGAGGTCGGTCGGCCGTCGCCGCACGTTTCGGAAGCCCGACTCGACGAGCATTTCCCTCAGTTCGCCGATCGTGCGCGCCCGCCCCGACCCCATCGCCAGCAGGTAGAAGCCGAAATAGGCGTCGCCGACCTTCGGCGACCCGCCCGGACCGGCCATCGGCTCGCCGATCAGCAGGGTCCCGCCCGTCGGCAAGGCTTCCCGAACCCGCCGCAGCAGCCGCATCACCGGCGCGTCGTCGTGGTCGTGGAGGATGCGGATCAGGGTGATCAGGTCCGCCCCGGCGGGCAGCGCGTCGTCGAGGAAGCTGCCGCCCGTGACCTCGACGTCGAGGCCGTCGGCGACGAGGCCGGCACGCGCCTGCTCGGCCACCGCGGGCAGGTCGAAGAGACCCAGCTTCAGCTGCGGCGCGCGCGCGTGCGCTGCGCGGAGGAAAGCCCCATGGCCTCCGCCGACGTCCAGCAGACGGCGATGGCGGCCGACCGGCCACGCGTTCAGCATCTGCTCGGCCACCATGGCCTGGGACGCCGCCATCAGCTCGGAATAGGCGGCGACCGCCGGCGCCTGGGTCTCGTGACCTTCGGCATAGGGCCAGTAGCCGGACAGGGCGCCGCCTCCCCCGCCCCGCCTCAGAAGGGCCAGCGGATCCTGCAGGTCGGCGTACAGAAGAGGATGATGCCGGATCATCGCCTCCACGCCGGGCGCGCCCAGCAGCGCCGCGCCCTGTTCGCCCAGCCCCCACAGCCCGCCGGATCGACGTTCGGACAGACCCAGTGCCGCAGCGGCCTTCAGCAGGCGCTCGGCGGACTCCGGCGGCATGTCGCCGAGGCGGGCGACGTCGTCGGCCGACAGCGGCCCGGCCGACAGCCGGCGCGGCAAATCCAGTTGCACGAAGGCCAGCGCCGTCTGGGCGTAGATGAAGCCTGCGGACAGATCGAATAGCGCCGCCGCCTTGGCCCGAGCCACCGGGCGGGTCAGCGGAAAGCGCGTGGCCCAGCCCTGAAAGCCCGGGTCGGACACCAGCCGGTTCCGCAGATCCCTGATCCGGTCGAGCAGACTGGGCATGGCCCCTTTCCGGTCGCCGGCGCGGACGGCCCTTGTGTCAATCAGGTTGGACATATCTACTGTCGTGTCAATCGGACGACGGAGGCGTCATGGCGACGCGCGACCGGGTCATCATCGTCGGCGCCGGCATTGGCGGCCTGACCGCCGCCGCCGACCTCGCCGCGCGCGGCGCCGAGGTCACGGTGCTGGAGCGCGACGCCGTGCCGGGCGGCAAGCTGCGCGAACAGGGCCCGAGCCGGATCGACGCGGGGCCGACCGTCTTCACCCTGCGCCGCGTCTTCGACGCCCTTTTCGAGCAGACGGGCGAGCGCCTGGACGACCATGTGCGGCTGGAGCCGGCCGCGATACTGGCGCGGCACTGGTGGGGCGACGGCTCGCAGCTGGACCTGCATGCGGACGTGGACCGCTCGGCCGACGCGATAGGCGCCCTGGCGGGGCAGCGCGAGGCGGACGGCTATCGCCGCTTCGTCCGTCGGGCCGAACACGTATGGCGCGTTCTCGATCGCCCCTTCATCGACAAGCAGAAGCCGGGGCTGGTCGAGTTGACGCTGGGCATCGGCCTGCATCGCCCGGCGGATCAGTGGGCGATCATGCCCTACCGCTCGATGTGGGACGAGCTCGGCGGCTACTTCCGCGACCCGCGCCTGCGCCAGCTGTTCGCCCGCTACGCCACCTACACCGGCGCCTCGCCCTTCAAGGCGCCCGCCACGCTGATGCTGATCGCCCACGTCGAGCAGTCCGGCGTCTGGATGGTGCAGGGCGGCATGGGCCGTCTGGTGGACGCCGTGCGCGGCCTGGCCGAGCGCCGAGGAGCGCGCCTGCGGCTGGGCGCGCTCGTGACGGAGGTGCTGACCCGCGACGGCCGAGCGTGCGGCGTGCGGCTGGAGAACGGCGAGCGGCTGGAGGCCGACGCGGTCGTGCTGAACGCCGACCCCAACGCCACGGCGACGGGGCTGTTCGGCGCCGACGTGGCCCGGTCGGTCGCGCCGACGCCGCCGCGCGACCGTGCCCTGTCGGCCGTCACCTTCACCTTCGAGGCCGAGACCGAAGCCCCTCTGACGCGCCACAACGTCTTCTTTTCGGACGACTATCCGGCCGAGTTCAGGGCCTTGGCCGAGGGCCGCATGCCCGAGCGGCAGACCGTCTATCTGTGCGCCCAGGATCGCGGCGGGGCCGACGGCCCGGCGCGTCGGTCGCCCGAACGCTTTCTGGTCATTCTGAACGCCCCCGCCACCGGGGACGTCCATGTTCATTCCGCCGAGGAGATCGCGCGATGTCGCAAGCAGGCCTTCGACTGGATGAGTGGCTGCGGCGTACGGCTGAGGGTCAGGGAGGAGACGCTGAAACCCACGACGCCCGCCGACTTCGAGCGACGCTTTCCGGCGACGGGTGGGGCGCTCTATGGCCGGGCGGGCCACGGCTGGGACTCGGCCTTCCGGCGCCCCGGAGCCCGTACGCGGACGCCCGGCCTCTATCTCTGCGGCGGGGCGACCCATCCGGGGGCGGGCGTGCCGATGGCGGCCCTGTCCGGACGGCTGGCGGCCCGGGCCTGGGCGGACGACCGCGCTTCGATCGCCCGGTCCCGCCCGGCGGCTATGCCTGGTGGTATCTCGACGCCCTCAGCGCGGATCGCCGCTTCGGCCTGACGATCATCGGCTTCGTCGGCAGCGTGTTTTCGCCCTGGTACGCCTGGTCCGGGCGCGGCCGTCCGGAGGAGCATTGCGCGATCAACGTGGCCCTCTACGGCCCCGGCGTCGGCCGCTGGACGATGACGGAGCGGGGGGCGGACGTCCTTTCGCGCGGCGCCGACCATCTGACGATCGGCCCCAGCAGCTGGTCGTGGGAGGGCGACGAACTGGTGCTGCGTCTGGACGAGATCACGGCGCCCATGCCGCCCGTCCCCTCCCTGCCCCGGCCGGTGCGCGGTGAGATCCGGGTGCGGCCGCGGGCGCTCAACGACCGCACCTTCAGCTTGGACGAGGAAGGGCGGCACCGCTGGCGGCCGCTGGCGCCGCGGGCTCCGGTGCAGGTGCGGCTGACCGATCCCGAACTGAGCTGGACCGGCGAGGGTTATCTCGACTCGAACTGGGGCGATGAGCCGCTGGAGGCGGCCTTCGACGTCTGGGACTGGTCGCGCGCGCACCTGAGCGAGGGCAGCGCGGTGCTCTATGACCTGAAGCGTCGCGACGGGTCGGCGGTCAGCCTGGCCATGCGGTTCGACCGCAACGCCGAGCCGGAGGCGTTCGAGCCGCCGCCGGTGGTGCGCCTGCCCGGCACGCACTGGGGCCTGTCGCGCTTCACCCGAGCCGAGCGCGGCGGGGCCGCGGGTCTGGTCGGATCGTGGGAAGACACCCCCTTCTACGCCCGCGCCGCCCTGATGACCCGACTGCTGGGCGAGGCGGCGCACGGGGTGCACGAGAGCCTGTCGTTGCGGCGGCTCAGGTCACCGGTCGTCCGGGCCATGCTGCCCTTCCGCATGCCCCGGTCCCTGCGCCGGGTCGCTCCGGTCCTTCCGCTGTGAGCGCCTGACGGACCACAGCTCCCAGCAGGCCCAGGCCAGCACGGCGCCGTGGACCAGCACCAGTTCGATCAGGAAGATCGTCTGCCCGCTCACGACGTCGCGTCTCCGATCAGGTTCAAGGCCCGCGCCTGTTCCAGAATGACGTCCGCGACCCTGTCCGGCGCCTCTTCATGCGCCAGGTGGCCGAGACCTTCCAGAACTACGAGGTCGGCGCCGGGCACGGATGAGGCGACCTCACGCGAGACCTCCGGCGGCACCGCCGCATCGCGGGCGCCTGCCACGAGGACGAGCCGGCTCTTGAGGCCCGGCAGATCCCGCAGCAGGGGCTCGACGTCCCAGGCGCCCATCATGCCCAGCGTGGCCGCGACGTGGCCGCGCGTGCGAAACAGGCGGCGGTAGAGATCCAGGCCTTGGGCGTCCAGGCGTGATCCGGTGCCGCCGATCAGGCGCTCCACCCGCCGCATGTCGCCCGCGCCGTGGGCGAAGGCCGCGACCGCCAGCGGATTGGCGAACAGCCCCAGCGCCAGCCCCCGCGCCACCGGGGCGAAGGGTCCGGCGAAGGGCCGAAGCGCGCCGTTGATCGCGACGACGGCGGTGGGCGGCGGGCCGTCAATCGCCAGCCGAAGCCCCAGCGCCGCGCCGGCGGAGTGGCCGACGATGAGGTCGACGTCGACGTTCAGGCTCGTCACCAGGGCGCGCGTCTGCGCCGCCATCCGGTCAAGCGACAGCGGACCGCGCGGGGTCGAGGTGAAGCCATGGCCGGGCAGGTCGGGGGCAAGGATCGTGAATCGCTCGGCCAAGGCGGGCGCCAGGCCGCGCCAGCTGTGCGTCGCCGCACCCGCGCCGTGCAGCAGCAGGGCGACGGGCCCTTGGCCCCAGCCCTGAACGTGCCAACGCACGCCCCCGGCCTCGACGAAGCGACTGTGGCCGCCGTGGGGCCAGCCCCGCCCCTCCACCTCCCATCTCGGCTTGTCCGACATCAGGCGCGCGGGAACCGGCGCGGGCGCGGGGTCGTTGCCCAAGTCCCCCCACCCGTCCGGAGGCCCCCGCCATGGACACCAACGACATGATCCCCACCCTGGCGCTGATGACGCTGATCCTGGCCGTCGTCTTCGCCGTCGTCGGCTACGTGCTGTTCAAGCGGAAGCGGGCCAACCGCCACCCGATGGAGCAGCGCCCGGACGGCGCCATCGCCACCGTGCGCGAGCGCCAACCCGACTGAGCCGCGCATCAGGCCGGCTCCAGCGACCGGACCACCGCCTGCACGGCCCCCGCGTGCACATAGGGCAGGGCTGAGAACGTCGCGCCCATCGTCTCGGCCAGACGCTCACCGTCGCCGCGCGGCCGGGGCGAGACGTCGATCAGGGCGCTGGCCACCCCCGCGGCCCTCAGCCTCTGTGCGGCGGTGCGCGTCTCGGTCTCCGCGCGCGTGCGGAAGGCCTCGCCGTCCAGCGCGACGTTGCCGCGTCCGTCGGTCATGATGACCAGCAGCGGCCTCCTCTGGCGCGCCCGCTCGGCCAGCGCCAGCGTCAGGCCCGTCTCCAGCGCCGATGCCAGCGGCGTGGCCCCTCCCCCCGCGAGATCGGCCAGCAGACGACGCGCCCGGGTCAGCGACCGCGTCGGTGGAACCAGCACTTCCGCCGCCGCGCCCCGGAAAGCGATCAGGGCGACCTGGGTCCGGCGCACATAGGCCTCGGCCAGCAGCAGCTCGACCGCCCCCTTGGTCTCTGCCAGCCGTTGCAGCGCCGTGGAGCCGGAGGCATCGACGACCAGGATGACGGTGGTCTCGGTCTTCTGCTGGAACCGCCGGATGCGGAAGTCGTCGCGGCGCAGCAGCAGGCGATCCGTGCGCCCGCGCAGCCGTTGCCAGGGCGCGGCGGCCTTCAGCGTCGCGGGCACGTCCAGCACGCCTTCGCGCGGCGAGGCCGACTTCACGCCGATGCGGCGCCCCCGGCGCGGTGCGGCCTGTCGGCCCGCGCCGCCGGACGCGGTCTTCGCCTTCAGCCGCGCGGCCTCGGCCCACAGCGCCTCCATGCCGGGCGGCAAGGCGGCGGCCGCGGCCTGCACCAGACGGTCGCCCATCGCGTCGCGATCCTCGTCCTCGCCCCCCTCGGCGTCCTGCGTGGGATCGGGCGGAGGCGCGTCGGGCTCGACCTCGGCCTCGGTCTCCGGACGGCGGGTGGCGCGGGGAACCAGCACCAGGCGGATCGCCAGCGCCAGGTCGTCCTCGGTCACCTCGTCGCGACGCTTGAGCGCGGCGTGGGCCCGCGCCAGCCGCAGGGCGAACAGGGGCGCCCGCAGCGAGCCGACGCCCAGCGCCTCGGCCGCCGCGCAGACGGCGTCGATCGCCGCGCCGTCGCACCGAACCTTCGCCACGCGGCCGCGCGCGCGGATCACGGGGCCCGGTCGCGGCGAGGCGCCCGTCACGTCCCGCCAGCCGATCCCGGACAGATCCAGCCGCAGAGCGAGGCGGTCGACCATGGGATCGGCGCAGGCGGCCTCTCCCGGCAGACGCTCGTCCAAGGCGACCAAGCGAAAGGCGGACGGCAGGGTCGCCTCGATCCCGTCGCGCACCATCCGCGTCTCACCGCGGTCCAGGGCGGCGCAAAGACGGGCGACGGTCCCAGGGGCCATACGCTCCGCCTGCTGGGCGATCAGGACGCCACCGTGCGCCTCGGCCAGCAGGCCGGGCTGGATCTCTCGTCGGCCCATGAGCGCGGCGCCCAGATCGACCCCGCCGATCAGCCGATCGTCGTCGACGCCGGGCGGCAGGCGCCGCCACGGGGCCGCAGGGGGCATGAGGCTTTTCAGCAGGTCCAGCCAGGCGTCGCGGGCCGGTCCGGCCGATCCCGTCAGCACCGCCCCGCCCAGTCCGGGATCCGCCGCCAGCAGGGCGCAGGCGCGCGCCGCCTCGGCCCAGGCGCGCGCGCCGGGCGTCGGGGGGACGCGGCTCATGCCGCCAGCAGGTCGTCCAGCGCCCGCTCGATCCGCAGGGTGGACGCCTGTTCCTCCAGCGGGCCGCGCCGCAGGCGGTGACGCAGCGCCATGGGGGCCACGCGCCGAAGGTCGCGGATCGTCACCTCCGTCCGGCCTTCCAGCGCCGCGAGGGCGCGTGAGGCCCGCAGCAGCGTCAGTTCGCCCCTCAGCCCGTCCGCGCCGATGGCCAGGCACAGACGCGAGCCGTGTTCCAGCAGCGCGTCCGGCGTAGCGACGTCGTTCAGGGCCGCCTGCGCGGCCTCAACCTGATCGCGCACCTCGGCGTCGCGGTCGGCCCAGGCGGCGGCGAAGGCCGCGGGGTCGCGGTCGAAGGCGTCGCGGCGTCGCACCACCTCGACCCGCTCGGCCAGATCCGTCGGCGTCGACACCTCGACCGACAGGCCGAACCGGTCCAGCAGTTGCGGCCGCAACTCGCCCTCCTCCGGATTGCCGGAACCGACCAGGACGAACCGCGCCGGATGCCGGATCGACAGTCCCTCGCGTTCGACCAGGTTCTCGCCCGACGCCGCCACGTCCAGCAGCAGGTCGACGATGTGATCTTCGAGCAGGTTGATCTCATCGACGTAGAGGAAGCCGCGATGCGCCCGGGCCAGCAGGCCGGGATCGAAGGCTTTCTCGCCCACCGTCAGGGCGCGTTCCAGATCCAGCGCGCCGACGACCCGGTCTTCCGTGGCGCCCAGCGGCAGGTCGACGACGGGCGCCGGCACGGTCGTGATCCGCACCTCGCCGGCCGCGCGCCGATCCCGGCAGGCGTCGCAGATGCCGCTGCTCGCCTTCGGATCGCAGTTGAAGCGACAGCCCTCGACCACGCTCAGCGGCGGCAGCAGGGCCGCCAATCCGCGCACGGCGGTCGTTTTGCCGGCGCCGCGATCCCCGAAGGCCATGACCCCGCCCAGCGTGCGGTCCACCGCCGCCAGCAGCAGCGCCAGCTTCATCTCCTCCTGACCCACAAGGGCCGAGAAGGGAAAGACCACGCGCATGACGGCGCTCCCAGTTCGCCCGGACGGTCCCACGTCAAGCCGGATGCGTCAAATCTATTTGACACTCGGCTTGTAATCTTCGCCTTACCGCCTAACGTCGTTCTCGCGCCTCGGACGGCGCCGCAGACGCGCGGGAGGGGTCGCCGTGGCCTCGTCGAGCCTGAATCCCAACTGGACCTGGCACCCCGATCGGGACGCCCTGCTGGCCGAGGCCCACGCCCGGCCGTCCACTCCCCTGTCTGGCCCCATGCTGGTGACGCGCGTCGCCAACCTGTCGGGGCTGGGCGGAGAGGCGGCGGACCGCGAGCATATGGCCGCCCTGTGCCAGAGGCTGCATCAGCCGCAGCCGGGGCCGGAATCGCGCTGGTCGGTTCTGGACGCGGGCACTTGGCGGCTGCGCTGGGAGCGGCACACCGAAGGCTCCACCTGGACCTTCTTCCGTGAGCCGACGGGCACCGGCCTGTTCGGCGAGACGGCCATGGATCTGGCGCCGCAGGACTGGCTGGCGACTTGGCCCGGCAAGGTGCTGGTGGCGGCGCGGCTTGAGGTACGGCCGGCCACGACCAGGGCCTCGCCCAAGACCCTGTTCGGCGTCGAGGCAGTCGGCGCCAAGCTGGCCGACGGCGCGTGCAGCGCCATGACGGACTTCCGTCCCGACGCGGTGGGCATGACGCGCTTCCTGCTTCTGGACGGGGCCAAGGATCCGGTCGTGACCGGGCGACTGGTCCAGAACATACTGGAGATCGAGACCTACCGCCTGTGGGCCCTGCTGGCCTTTCCGCTGGCCGGGCGCACGGCGGCGGAACTGTCGCGGATCGAAGGCGACGCCGACGGTCTGGCGGCGCGGCTGGCCGAGCCGTCGGACACGGAACAGGACCGCGCGCTGCTGGATCAGCTGTCGGCGCTCGCGGCGCGGACCGAGGCCCTGATCGGCAAGACCGCCTTCCGCTTCAGCGCGGCCCAAGCCTATCACCGGCTGGTCGAGGAACGGATCGAGCGACTGCGGGAAGAGCGGCTGGAGGGCCTGCTGACGCTCGGCGAGTTCATGCAGCGCCGGCTGGAGCCGGCCATGCGCACCTGCCAGGCCGTCGGCGCGCGTCAGCGCGCGGCCGTCGATCGGGTGGGGCGCATGACCCAGCTGCTCAACACGCGTGTGGAGGTGGCCGCGGAGGCGACCAGCGCGGCCCTGCTCCAGTCGATGGATCGACGCGCCGGCGTGCAGCTGCGCCTGCAGCAGACGGTCGAGGGGCTGTCGACCGTCGCCATCGCCTATTACGCCGTGGGGCTGCTCGGATTCCCGCTGAAAGGCCTCGAGCGCGCCCTGCCCGGCTTCGACGCGGGGGTGGCCGCCGCGGTGCTCGCGCCGGCCGTGGTCGTGGGGACCTGGATGGTGCTGCGGGCCATGCGCCTGAAACTGACCAGAGAGTCGCAGGCCTGATCGCCGAACGCCGATTGACACCCGACGGGCGAGGCATAGTGTCCCTCGCAGGGAGACGACAACACAGGCGAGGCTGGTCTATGCGTGTATTCAAGTATGCCCTTGCGTCCGTCGGCGTGATGCTCGCCGTGGCCGCGTGTTCCTCCGGGGAGGGAGAGAAGGCCGAGGCGCCCGCCGCCGAAGCGCCGGCCCCCGCGGCGGCTCCGGCCGAGACGCCGGCTCCGAAGGCCGAAGCGCCCGCCGCGACCGAGACCCCCGCCGCCGTGCCCGCCGCAGCAGGCGGCGCGACGGTCACCTTGGCCGGCCTGACCGGCAACGCCACGAACGGCCAGCGCATCTTCGGCCAGTGCCGCACCTGCCACGTGGTGGAGCCCGGCGTGAACCGCGTCGGCCCGTCGCTGCACGGCATCATCGGCCGTACCGCCGGCTCGGCGCCCGGCTTCAACTACTCCGCCGCCAACAAGGCCAGCGGCGTGACTTGGACCGAGGAAGTCCTGTTCGAATACCTGGAGAACCCGCGCGAGTTCATGCCCGGCACGCGGATGGCCTTCGTCGGCCTGAAGAAGCCGCAGGACCGCGCCGACGTGATCGCCTATCTGAAGACCCAGAGCTGATCGCTTCTTCCTTCTGAAATGCGGGGGCCCCGGTGGAGACGCCGGGGCCTTTCGCTATGCGGGCCGCCGGGCGAGATCCAGCAGGTGCAGGGGCAGCGAGGCGAACAGGGTCGCCCCGATCCACCACCAGTCCGCGCCAGCCAGCGCCAGCCTGAGGGCCAAGACCAGCACGGCGCCGGGTCCCAGGATCAGGATGACGTCCCAAATCGCGCGCTTGCGAAACAGGGTCAGGAAGGCCGCCTCCAGAACAAGGGCGACCAGGACGACGTCGGCCAGCCAGGTCAAGCCGGCGACAGGCCGAACAGGTGGCCCAGATCCTTGAAGAATATCCGCGCATGCGCCCCCGGCCGGGCCCGCACCAGTTCCTTGTTCATGTAGGCCTGCCAGGTCAGGGCCTGGACGTCCGGATCGGCGCACATGCTGACGAACCGCTCGCGCCGCTTGTCCGAGCGGTACCAGAAGTGCTGCATGACCCCCAAGACCATGAAGACCTTGCCGTGGCTCTTCATGAAGCGGCTTCGCGCGGTGCGCAGAGCCCGTGCGTCGCCGGTGCGCAGGCGCTCGTCCACCGCCTCGGCGGCCAGACGACCGCCCTCCATGGCATAATAGATGCCTTCGCCCGAGGCCGGGGCCACCACGCCCGCGGCGTCGCCGGCCAAGAGAACGTCGCGTCCGTCGTCCCACCGCTTCAGCGGCTTCAGCGGAATGGGCGCGCCCTCGGTGCGCACCGTCTCGCAGGCGTCCAGCCCCGTCTGCGCGCGCAGCCGCGCCACGGCCGAGCGCAGGGAGAAGCCCTTCTGCATCGAGCCGACGCCGATCGAGGCGGTGTCGCCGTGGGGGAAGATCCAGGCGTAGAAGTCCGGCGACAGGCCGCCCTGGTACCAGACGTCGCATCGGCTGGGTTCGAAGTCCGCCCCGCCCTTCGGCGCGCGGATGATCTCATGATAGGCGAAGACGCAGCGGTTCTCCTTCGCGCCCGGCACGGCCTGAGCCGCGACGGCGGACTTGGCGCCGTCCGCCCCGACCACGGTGCGCGCGCGCACGGATGTGGTCTCGGCGCCCTTGCGTCCCTCCGGGCGGTATCGGATCACCGCCGTGCCGTCGGCGTCGCGGTCCAGCGCCTCGAACGTGCCCGTCCGTCGCTGAGCCCCGGCCATGGCGGCCCGATCGCGCAGCCATTCGTCGAAGCGGTCGCGATCGACCATGCCCACATAGCCGCCTTCGATCGGCATGTTCACGCGCTTGTCGGACGGCGCGATCATCCGGGCCGACCGCGCGCGCGCGCAGATCAGCGTGTCCGGGATGGCGAAGTCGCGGATCAGCCGCGGCGGAATGGCGCCGCCGCAGGGCTTGATGCGCCCGGCTCTGTCCAGCAGCAGGACCGACCGCCCCGCCCGGGCCAGGGTCTCGGCCGCCGTCGCGCCCGAGGGCCCGCCGCCGACGACGACGACGTCGAAGGTCTCAGGCGCCGACATGCCGAACCTCCAGGGTCGATTGCGAAGACCGCACGGTCAGGCCCAGCGCGATCAGGGCGGACGCGGCGAACAACGCCGCCTCCAGCGAAAAGACGATCAGAAAGGCCGGTCCGTCCGCGCCGATCAGGGCGCGCCCCATGTCGACGCCCGCGGCCCCCAGAAAGCCGCCGAGCCCGAAGGCCACGGCCTGACTGGCGCCCCAGACGCCCAGCCGCACGCCCTCGCGCCGCTGCTCGCCCTCACCGGCCAGTCCCATCATCGAACCGATGGCGGCGACGGCGAAGACGCCGTTGAACAGGCCCAGCAGGAAGACGTTGGGGATCAGCGGCCAGCCCGGACCGACCATGCCGGCCATCGCCATCCCGATCAGGGCGACCGCAGACCCGACGCAGCCGGCGACAGTCCAGCTTCGCATCCAGCCGGAGGATCCGCCGCCGATCCTGGCGCCCAGGACGCCGGTCACGATCATGCCCAGCAGCACGCCGCCGTGCTGAACGCCCGCCATCTGGGTGGACTGCCCCGGCGTCATGCCGAAGACCAGACCGGCGAACGGTTCCAGGATCAGGTCCTGGGCGCTGTAGGCCAGCATGGAGACGAAGACGAAGACGGCGAACATGCGGGCCCGCGGGTCGGCCAGCGTCTCGCGCAGCGCCTGCGCGAAGGGCACATGCGCCTCTCGCGGTTCGGCGGCGGCGGTCGCGCGCGCCTCGACGCCCCAGACGGCCAGCAGGGTGACCAGGAACGCCGCCATGGCCACGCCGCTGGCGACCAGCGCCAGGCGCTGGAACGAGAACGGATCCAGCAGGCCTCCGGCGACCCCCGCCGTCGCCGCGATGCCCAGCACCATCATGATCCAGGTCATGGCCGCCGCCGCGGGACGTCGCTCGGGCGCCGTGCGACTGGCCAGCAGAGCGAGCAGCGACGTGCCCGACGACCCGACGCCCGCCCCGATCAGGCTGAAGGCGACCACGCCCAGAACCGTCCCCCACAGCGGAGAACTCGCCATCAGGGCGACCGCATTGGCCGACAGGATGCCGCCCAGAACCAGCACGCCCATGCCGCCGATGATCCACGGCGTGCGCCGGCCCCCGGCGTCCGACCCGTGCCCCCAGCGCGGACGCGACAGCTGGACCGCATAGTGCCAAGCCACCAGCGCCGCCGGCAGCATGGCCGGAAGAGCCAGTTCCACCACCATCACCCGATTCAGCGTGGAGGTGGTCAGCACCACGATCGCGCCCAGGGCGCTCTGCACCAGGCCCAGGCGCGCGACGCCGAGCCAGCTCAGGGTTCCGTCCCTCATGCCGCCCCTCCCAGGGTCGCCACGGCGGTGGCCGCGACCATCATGCCCAGCACGTAGAGTGTGACCCCCGTGCCGTTGTACCAGGGCGCCAGGCGCGCCGGATCGCGCAGCAGCCGCGCCATCGCCAGCCCCTGCAGCGCCAGCGACAGGCCGACGATCCCGGCCTGGATCGGCCGCTCCCAGCCCAGCAGCAGCGCCACCACGACCGCCTGCGGCACGGCCATGACGGCGCAGGCCAGCAGCGCGGCCCGACGCGGGCCCAGCGTGACCGGCAGCGACTTCAGCCCCGTGCGGCGATCCCCCTCGATCGCCTTGAAATCATTCAGGGTCATGATGCCGTGGGCGCCCAGGCTGTAGAGCCCGGCCAGCCACAGGATCGGCGCCGACGGCAGGGCGCCCGCCATCACCGCCGCGCCGGTGAACCAGGTCAGCCCCTCATAGGACAGGGCGACGGCGGCGGGGCCCCACCAGCCGCTGCGCTTCAGCCGCAGCGGCGGCGCGCTGTAGGCCCAGGCCAGCGCCAGCCCCAGAGACGTGGCCCCCAGAACCCACGGCCCGGTCAGGGCGGCGACGCCCAGCGACACCCCCGTCCAGATGATGGCGATCCACAGGCCCCACCGGCCCGGGATGCGTCCGGACGGGATCGGTCGATGCGGCTCGTTGATGGCGTCGACGTGCCGGTCGAACCAGTCGTTCACCGCCTGGCTGGTGGCGCAGACCAATGGCCCCGTCAGGGCGATCCCCGCGATCAGGAACAGCCAGCGCCCCTCGATCGGCTGACCCGACGACACCACCCCGCAGGCGAAGGCCCACATCGGCGGAAACCAGGTTATCGGTTTGAACAGCTCCAGCACTGCGGCCGGAGACGGCAGGGTCGGCGTCGCGGCGGCGAGCGTCCTGGACATGGCGCCACTATGCGCCTCGCCGATTGGACGTCAACTTGGATTGACACTTCGCTCATGTGGGGGCGGCGTCACTCGTCCTCGCCCGACCCCAGACCGAAGCGGTTCAGCTTGGAATACAGGCTCTGGCGCGACAGCCCCAGCATGTCGGCCGCGGCGGCGCGGTTGTTGGACGTCAGCTTCAACGCGGCCTCGATGCACAGCCGTTCGATCAGGTCGGTCGACTCGCGCACGATGTCCTTCATCGGCGCGCGGCCGATCAGCTGGGTCAGCTGCTCCACAGAACGGGCTCCCGGCAGCGACTCCCCGTCCGCAGCGGGCGCGGCGATCACCCGACGCGCGACGCCCCGGATGCTGAAGCCGAACAGCGGCGCCTCGCCCGGCACGGCCACGGCCGACACCTCCACCTCCTCCGGCTCGTCGAAACGGTTCCGTACGATGGTGGCGAAGTTCCTCGCCGAGCCGTGCTCCTTCAGCTGGGCCACCAGGATGCGCAGGTCGATCTGCGGCCGACCCAGATAGCGGTCCAGCGACTGGCCCACCGCCTCTTCGCGCGACACGAGTTGGATCAAATCCACAAAGGCCGGGTTGGCCGTCAGAATGTTCAGATCGGCGTCGGTGACGACGAAGGCGTCCGAGATGTTCTGCAGCACGCCCATCAAGGCGCCGGCGGGATCGGCCGGATCGACGGCGCCGCCGTCGGGGGCCAGGCGCACCAGCAGGCACGCCGCCCGATCCTGACGGAACAGGCTGGCGCTCAGCTCGACGTCCGCGCCTCCGGCCAGGCGCACGCGGACAGGGGGCGGGGTCGACGACGCCGTCGCCGCGGCGAAGGCGGACTGGGCCGCGGCGGCGCTGTCCTTCGACAGCAGTCCCGCGAAGGCCTGGCCCTCGACGTCTCCCTCGGCCTGGCCCAGCAGGCGGGCCGCGGCCGGATTGACTTCGCGCACACGCCGCGTCGCGGCATCGACGATCAGCACCGGCTCCCGCGCCGAATGAAACAGCAGGCGATACCGCGATTCCGCCTGCCGCAGCCGCAGATAGTCCCGCTCCAGCGATTGCTGAACGCGCAGCAGCCGTTGCTGAAGAGCTGCCGTGGACTGCAGGTCGCGGCCGATGACGATGACCCGGCCGTCCTCGCCCACCGCGACGGCGTAATAGCGGACCGGCAGGGTCTCGCCGGCTCCCCGCCCCGGATGGTTCATCTCGCGCCAGCGAGGGGCCGCGCCGGCGCGGGCATCCTTCAACAGGGCCTCGACCTTGGCGCGGCTCTCCTCGGTGACCGTCTCGGCCCACGGCTGATGAACCCAGTCGCCGAGACCGCGCGACACCAGATCGATGTCCCCGACCGAAAGGTCGCGGATGACCCCGTCGCGATCGATGATCAGGGCGATGTCGGTCGACGCGGCGACCAGCTGGGCCACGACGTCGAGAGTCAGTCCACCCAGCGCCCAATCCGGTCGCTTGAAGGGAATCGCGGCCGCCTGGGGGGTCACGGTCATCGACGTGCCTTAACCTCCCGTCCGGGACGCATCAAGCAAGGGCCGCGCGGCGTCCGATCCTGCGGTCGGCCGCGTGCAAAGCCTCTTGCGCCGTGGCGGCGGACAGGTCCGCGCCGATTTCGGATATCCTGGCGGGCGCCTCCGAAAAGGCCGGCCCGCCGACCATCAGGACGGCGCCGGGATTGGCTGAACCGCGGCGCAGCTTCGGCGCCAGCTTCAGCGTTTCCGGATAGAAGCGCTCATCCGTCAAAGACAGGGCGATCACGGCGAAAACCTCCGTCCGGACCATGTCGATCAACTCGCCGGCCGTCGCCTCCTGAACCAGACTGACGCGCCAACCGCCGCGGCGGAAGACCTCGCCCATGAGGGTCAGTCCGAAGACGTGCTGCTCGCCCGGAGCGGCCGCCAACAGGATCGACGGCGCGTCCGGACCGGGGTCGTGCGGCGCGAAGCGGTCGCTGAGTTCATGAACCAGTTGTTGCAGCCGGCACAGACCGACCGTCACGTCGGTGAAGGTGATCCTGTCCTCTAGCCACCAATCGCCCAGCCGCCGGGCCGCCGGAGCGAAAAGCTCGAAACACAGTCCTTCGAAGGTGTCTCCGGACTCGATCCGCCCGAGCGCGTCGGCCAGCAGAGGCGGCAGATCCTCCTCGATCGTGCGGCGGGCCAAGCCGTCCACCATGGCGCCCCGGCTTTCCAGCTCCCTGAGGCTGGGCGCCACCGCGGCGCGAGCCTCCTGCGTCAGAAGCAGCCGGGGGATGATCTCTCCCTCGATGATGCGGGCCAGATCCGCCGCCGACCGGTCGCGTCGGGGCCGAGGGGCGAAAGGCACGACGACGCGGCGCTCAGGCTCCTTGCGGCCTCTGGAAAAGGGATTGATGTTCAGCACCCGACGACCCTCCCGAGATTTGTCTCGAACACGTCAGGTCAGGGTCATCGCCCCGGCTTGGCGCCACGCTCCCCATCGTCTTTTGACCGGTTGCCCGGCCGGTCGCGCCCCCCATTCGGGATCGCACGCCAGCGTTATCCGCCCACGCAGGAACCCACCGATCGCTCAGGGAGTCAAGGTCGGAACCCGAACGCATGTCCAATTCTGCGAACGTCCAAAAGATTTGACACTGTTTTGACGATGGGCCTACCTTCGTCGCTCAAGCGGTCTCGGGGAGGAGATCCGGCCATGGCGTCGCAAGCGGCCCAGACCACCAAGCTGCAGGGCTCCGCATGGGGTCGCTGGCTGGACGGCCGCCTCGATTCCCTGACGTCGAACCCTTGGTCGGCGCACGCGGGATATCGCCCCTTGCCTCTCGGCCGGCAGGCGACCCCGCAGCCGCTGTATTCCCCGGAAGAGCGAGCCCGACGCGACGGAACGGTGTGGACCGTGATCCAGGGCGCCCTCGCCCCGCTGCAGTTCCTGGCCTTCGTCGTCAGCCTGTTTCTGGTGTTCCGCTATCTCTGGAGCGGCGAGGGTCAGGCGGCGGCGACGCTGTCGATCATCGTCAAGACCCTGTTCCTCTACGCCATCATGATCACCGGCTCGATCTGGGAACGGGTCGTGTTCGGCAAGTGGCTGTTCGCCCCGGCTTTCTTCTGGGAGGACGTGGTGTCGATGGCCGTCCTGGCCCTGCATACGGCCTATCTGGCCGCCCTGGCCATGGGGTGGGGCTCGCCGGCCGAGCAGATGGCGCTCGCCCTGGCAGCCTACGCCGCCTACGTCGTCAACGCCGCGCAGTTCCTGTGGAAGTTCCGCATGGCGCGCCTTGAGGCGCCCGCCCGCATGACCGGCCCGCCGGAGGGCGCGCACGCATGAGCGGATCGGCCCTCCCCACCCCCCTGATCGGCGGCGAGGGCTGCTCGACGGCGCCGGTGCTGCGCGAGCGCGGCCAGCGCGAAGTTTTCTGTGGACTGACCGGGATCGTCTGGCTGCACCGCAAGATGCAGGACGCCTTCTTCCTGGTAGTCGGCTCGCGCACCTGCGCCCACCTGATCCAGTCCGCCGCCGGCGTCATGATCTTCGCAGAACCGCGCTTCGGCACGGCCATCATGGAGGAGAAGGACCTCGCCGGTCTGACGGACGCCAATGAGGAGCTGGACCGCGTGGTCGACCGCCTGCTGGCGCGGCGGCCCGACATCCGGGTGCTGTTCCTGGTCGGCTCCTGCCCGTCGGAGGTCATCAAGCTGGACCTCAGCCGCGCGGCCGCTCGGCTGGACGCGCGCCACGGTCCCATGGGGGGCGGCCGCACCCGCGTGCTGAACTATTCCGGCAGCGGCATCGAGACGACCTTCACCCAGGGCGAGGACGCCTGCCTGGCCGCCCTCGTTCCACGCATGCCGGTCGAGGCGCCCGGAGCCGAGCCGTCCCTGCTGATCGTCGGCGCCCTGCCCGACGTGGTCGAGGACCAGTTCCGCCGCATCTTCGCCCAGCTGGGCATCACGCGCGTCGCCGCCCTGCCCGAGCGCCGCCACGACGACCTGCCCGCTGTCGGCCCGAACACCCGCTTCCTGCTGGCGCAGCCGTTCCTGGGCGACACGGCGCGCGCGCTGGAGGACCGGGGAGCGAAGCGCCTGCCCGCCCTTTTCCCCTTCGGCGTCGAGGGCACCACCGACTGGCTGCACGCCGCCGCGCGCGCCTTCGGCGTCGACGAAATGTCCTTCCGCGCCGCCGTGGCCCCAGGCCGCGAACGAGCGTCGCGCGCCCTGGCCGCGATCCGGCTGGAGCTGGAGGGCAAGACCCTGAGCTTCCTGCCCGACAGCCAGCTGGAGATTCCGCTGGCGCGGTTCCTGTCCCGTGAGCTGGGCATGGTTCCGATCGAGGTCGGCACGCCCTTCCTGCACCGCCAGCATCTGTCGCAGGAGCTGGCCCTGCTGCCCGAGGGCACGCGCCTGTCCGAGGGTCAGGACGTCGATCGTCAGCTGGACCGCGTGCGCGCGGATCGCCCCGACCTGACCGTCTGCGGCCTGGGCCTGGCCAATCCCTTGGAAATGGAGGGGCTGTCGACCAAGTGGTCGATCGAGCTGGTCTTCAGCCCCGTCCACGGCTTTGACCAGGCCGCCGATCTGGCCGCCCTGTTCGCCCGCCCGCTGGACCGCCGTCGCCGGCTCTCCCCGGCCCTTTCAAACCAGAGAGGCGCCGCCTGATGCAGCTGACCGTCTGGACCTACGAAGGACCGCCGCACGTCGGGGCGATGCGCGTGGCGACCGGCATGACGGGGCTGCACTACGTCCTGCACGCCCCCCAGGGCGACACCTACGCCGACCTGCTGTTCACGATGATCGAGCGGCGCGGCGCCCGCCCGCCCGTGACCTACACCACCTTCCAGGCCCGCGATCTGGGCAGCGACACGGCCGAGCTGTTCAAGACGGCCTGCAAGGACGCCTTCGACCGCTTCCAGCCCCAGGCCATGATCGTCGGCGCCTCGTGCACCGCCGAACTGATCCAGGACGATCCCGCCGGCCTGGCCAAGGCGCTGGACCTGCCCGTCCCGGTCGTTCCGCTGGAGCTGCCGTCTTACCAGAAAAAGGAAAACTGGGGCGCGGCCGAGACCTTCCGCCAGCTGGTCCGCCATCTGGCCCAGCCCGTCGAGCGCGCGCCGATGCAGGGCCGTGCGCCCCGCTGCAACATCCTGGGGCCCACGGCTCTGGGCTTCCGCCATCGGGACGACGTGGTCGAGGTCACTCGCCTGCTCCAGCGGATGGGCGTGGAGATCAACGTCGTCGCGCCCATGGGCGCCGCGCCGGCCGACTTGGCCCGCCTGGGCGAGGCCGACTTCAACGTCGTGCTCTATCCCGAGATCGCCGAGGAGGCCGCGCGGCACCTGGAGAAGGCCTTCGGCCAGCCCGCGGTCCGCAAGGTTCCCATCGGCTATGGCGCGACGCTGGACTTCATCGCCGAGGTCGCCGCGTTGACGGGCGTCGATCCGACGCCCGTGCTGAACGATCCGGCGGCGCGCAGCCCGTGGTGGTCGCGGTCGGTGGACTCGACCTATCTGACCGGCAAGCGGGTCTTCATCTTCGGCGACGCGACCCACGCCCTGGCCGCGGCCCGCGTGGCGACCGAGGAGTTGGGCTTCACCGTCGTCGGCCTGGGCGCCTACAATCGCGAGTTCGCGCGCGAGGTCCGGTCCGCCGCGACGGCCCTAGGCCTCGAAGCCCTGATCACCGACGACTATCTGGAGGTCGAGGCCGCCATCGAGGCCGTCCAGCCCGAGCTGGTGCTGGGCAGCCAGATGGAGCGCCACATCGCCAAGCGTCTGCGCATCCCCTGCGCGGTCGTCTCGGCCCCCTTCCATGTGCAGGATCACCCGGCGCGCCACTCGCCCCAGATGGGGTTCGAGGGCGCCAACGTCCTGTTCGACACCCTGGTGCATCCGCTGGTCATGGGGCTGGAGGAGCACCTGCTTCACATGTTCCGCGACGATTTCGAGTTCCACGACGGCGCCGGGGCCTCGCACCTCGGCGGACACGGCGCGGGCGTCGAGCCCCTGCCGGGCGAACGGGCGCCGCTCGACCCGACCAATGTCGTCTGGCTGGCCGAGGCCGAGGCCGAACTGCGCAAGATCCCCTTCTTCGTGCGGGGCAAGGCCCGCCGGAACACCGAGAAATTCGCGGCCGAACACGGCCTGACGTCCATCGCCCTGGAGACGCTGTATGATGCGAAATCGCATTACAGCCGCTGACTCCGGGCGCCCGGAGATCCGGGTGACGATCGTCACCCTGGACAACCACTTGGCCGGCGCCGCGCGCGCGGCCGAGCGCCTGCTGCGCCGGGACGTGCCCGGCCTGATCCTGACCCTGCACGCCGCCGCCGACTGGGCCGACGACGCCGACGCCCTGGCCCGCTGCCGCGCCGACATCGCCACCGCCGACGTCGTCGTGGCGACCATGCTGTTCATGGACGAGCACATCCAGGCGGTGCTGCCCGACCTGAAGGCGCGGCGCGATCATTGCGACGCCATGGTCTGCGCCATGTCGGCGGCCGAAGTCATCCGTCTGACGCGCATGGGCGCCTATCGCATGGACGGCTCCGACAAGGGGCCTCTGGCGCTGCTGAAGAAGCTGCGCGGCAACACCAAGGCCACCGGCGGCGCGCCGGGCGCCCAGCAGATGGCCATGCTGCGCCGCCTGCCCAAGCTGCTGGCCTTCGTGCCCGGCACGGCACAGGACGTGCGGGCCTGGTTCCTGACGCTGCAGTACTGGCTGGCGGGATCGGAGGCGAACCTGGTCTCCATGGTCCGCATGCTGATCGACCGCTACGCCGACGGCCCGCGCCGCGCGTTGCGCGGGACGCTGAAGGCCGACCTGCCGATCGAATATCCGGAGATCGGCCTGTACCACACACGCATGACCCCGCCGATGGGCGAGCGGATGGAGGCCCTGCCCTCCACGGGGGACCAGGGCACGGTCGGCGTGCTGATCCTGCGCTCCTACGCCCTGGCCGGCGACGCGGCCCACTATGACGGCGTCATCTCGGCGCTGGAGGCGCGGGGGCTCAAGGTCGTGCCGGCCTTCGCCAACGGTCTGGACGCCCGCCCGGCGATCGAGCGGTTCTTCATGGCGGACGGCCGACCCACGGTGGACGCGGTCGTGTCCCTGACCGGCTTCTCCCTGGTCGGCGGCCCGGCCTACAACGACTCCGCCGCCGCCCAGGCCATGCTCGAGACGCTGGACGTGCCATACGTCGCCGCCCATCCGCTGGAGTTCCAGACCTTCCAGCAGTGGAGCGGGTCGGACCGGGGCCTGATGCCGCTGGAGGCCACGATGATGGTCTCCATCCCGGAGCTGGACGGCGCCGTAGCCCCGACCGTCTTCGGCGGCCGCACAGACGGATCGGGCCAGGCCTGCACCGGCTGCGCGCGCCGCTGCACCTTCGACGGCGACGACGGCGCCCGCCACATGCTGCCCTGCCCCGAGCGCGCCGAGGCCCTGGCCGGTCGCGTGCTGAAGATGGTGCGGCTGCGGAAGACTCCACGTGCCGAACGGAAACTGGCGACCGTCCTGTTCAACTTCCCGCCGAACGCCGGCGCGGTCGGCACGGCGGCCCAGCTGTCGGTCTGGGAAAGCCTGCACCGCACCCTGATCCGGCTGAAGGCCGAGGGCTGGACCGTCGAGGTTCCGGCGACGGTCGAGGATCTGCGCGCCCGCCTCCTGGAAGGCGACGCCGCGCGCTGGGGCGTCGACGGCGCGGTCATGGCCCGCATCCCGACCGACGATCACGTCCGTCGCGAGGTCCATCTGGCCGAGATCGAGGCCGTCTGGGGCTCGGCGCCGGGCAAGTCGCTGGCCAACGGCGGCGGCATCTTCGTGCTGGGCGCGACGTTCGGCAACGTCTTCGTCGGCCTGCAGCCGCCGTTCGGGATCGAGGGCGATCCGATGCGGCTGATGTTCGACGGCGGCTTCGCCCCGACCCATGCCTTCTCGGCCTTCTATCGCTGGATCCGCGAGGATTTCGACGCCGACGCCGTGCTGCACTTCGGCACCCATGGCGCGCTGGAGTTCATGCCGGGCAAGCAGTCCGGCCTGTCCGGCGCCTGCTGGCCGGACCGCCTGATCGGCGACCTGCCGAACCTCTATCTCTACGCCGCCAACAATCCCTCCGAGGGCATGATCGCCAAGCGGCGCTCGAACGCGACGCTGGTCAGCTACATCACGCCGCCGGTCACCGACGCCGGCCTCTATAAGGGGCTGGCGGACCTGAAGGCCCTGATCGACCGCTGGAGAGCCCGCGGGCCGGACCACGCCGAGCGCGACCTGCACGCCATGATCCTGGACGCGGCGGCCGGGCTGGATCTGCCCGTGCCGGCCGGAGAGGCCGAAGCCCAAGTCGCCGCCGTCGGCGCGGCGCTGGCGGAGCTGGAGGCGACCCTGATCCCCAGCGGCCTGCATGTGCTGGGCGAGCCCTTCTCCGCCACCGAGCGCGCCGACCTGCTGCTGGCCTCCGCCCAAGCCCGGCAGGGCGCGGCCGTGACCCGCGCCGAGGTCGAGGCCCTGATCGCCGGCGCCGCGCCGTCCTCGCCCCACCCCGCCGTCCTCGCCCTGCTGAACGAGCTCGCCGACCTGAACCGCGCCCTGTCCGCCAGCGGAGAACTGGACGGCCTGATGCACGCGCTGGACGGCGGCTACGTGCCCGCCTCCACCGGCGGCGATCTGCTGCGCACGCCGGAGGTGCTGCCGACCGGGCGCAACCTGCACGGCTTCGACCCCTTCCGCATCCCGTCCGCCTATGCCGTGGCTGACGGCGCGCGTCAGGCCGATCGCCTGCTGGACCGCCACGTCCAGGAGACCGGCGCCCTGCCGGAATCCCTCGCCATCGTCCTGTGGGGCACCGACAATCTGAAAAGCGAGGGCGGGCCGATCGCGCAGGCGCTGGCCCTGATGGGCGCCCGGCCGCGCTTCGACGCCTATGGCCGGCTGAGCGGCGCCGAGCTGATTCCGCTGGAGGCCCTTGGCCGTCCCCGCATCGACGTGATCTGCACCGTGTCGGGCATCTTCCGCGATCTGCTGCCGCTGCAGATGAAGCTGCTGGCCGACGCCGCCTTCCAGGCCGCGGGCGCCGACGAGCCGGAAGAGATGAACTTCGTCCGCAAGCGCGCGCTGGCGCATCAGGCGCGGCTGGGCTGCGATCTTGAGACGGCCGCCTTGCGCGTCTTTTCCAACGCCGAGGGCGCCTACGGGGCCAACGTCAACCAGCTGATCGACGCCGGCCTGTGGTCCGACGAGGGCGAGCTGGCCGACGCCTTCGAAAAGCGCAAAGGCTTCGCCTACGGCCGGGCCGGCAAGCCGATGAAGCATGCCGCCTTGCTGAACAGCGCCATGGCAGGCGTCGATCTGGCCTACCAGAACCTCGACTCGGTCGAGCTGGGCGTCACCACCATCGACCACTACATCGACACCCTGGGCGGCGTGGCCAAATCGGTCGAGCGCGCGCGGGGCAAGGCTTCGCCCGTCTACATCGGCGACCAGACGCAAGGGTCCGGCAAGGTCCGCACCCTGGCCGAACAGGTCGCGCTGGAAACCCGCACCCGCGTGCTGAACCCCCGCTGGTTCGAGGGTCAGCTTAAGCACGGCGCCGAAGGCGTCCGTCAGATCGAGGCCCAGGTCACCAACACCCTGGGCTGGTCCGCCACCACGGGCGAGGTCCAGCCCTGGGTCTATCAGCAGATCAGCGAGACCTACGTTCTCGACCCCGAGATGCGCGAGCGGCTGGCCAAGCTGAACCCCAAGGCCTCGGTCCGCATGGCCAATCGCCTGCTGGAAGCTTCGGACCGCGCCTACTGGGCGCCGGACGAGGCGACTCTGGCGGCGCTGCGCGACGCTTCCGACGAACTCGAGGACCGCCTCGAAGGCATCACTCCCAGGGAGGCCGCATGAGCCTGACTCTCGATCTCCCGCAAACGCGCCGCAGCCGTCCGCCGGACGGCGCCGGCAGCGTGCAGGTCCAGCTGGACCCCAACCTCAAGATCGGCTCGGCCAAGGTCTTCGCCGTCTACGGCAAGGGCGGCATCGGCAAGTCGACGACCAGCTCCAACCTGTCGGCGGCGTTCAGCCTTCTGGGCAAGCGGGTGCTGCAGATCGGCTGCGATCCCAAGCACGACAGCACCTTCACCCTGACCAAGCGCCTGGTGCCCACCGTCATCGACGTGCTGGAGACGGTGAACTTCCATTCCGAGGAACTGCGCCCCGAGGACTACGTCTACGAAGGCTTCAACGGCGTGCGTTGCGTGGAGGCGGGCGGACCCCCGGCCGGCACCGGCTGCGGCGGCTATGTCGTCGGCCAGACGGTCAAGCTCCTGAAGGAACACCACCTGCTGGAAGACACCGACGTGGTGATCTTCGACGTGCTGGGCGACGTGGTCTGTGGCGGGTTCGCCGCCCCGCTCCAGCACGCCGAGCGCGCGCTCGTCGTCACGGCCAACGACTTCGACAGCATCTTCGCGATGAACCGCATCGTCGCGGCCATCAAGGCCAAGTCCAAGAACTACGACGTGCGCCTGGGGGGCATCATCGCCAACCGTAGCGCGGGCACCGACGAGATCGACCGCTTCAACGACGCGATCGGCCTGAAGCGCATCGCCCACTTCGCCGACCTGGACGAGATCCGCCGCAGCCGCCTGAAGAAGTCGGTGGTGTTCGAGATGGACGGCTCGCCTGCGCTGGAGGCGGCCAAGGCCGAGTACCTGCGCCTCGCCCAGTCGCTTTGGGACGGCATGGATCCGATCGAGGCCGAGCCGATGAAGGATCGCGACATCTTCGACTTCCTGGGGTTCGACTGATGACCGCACTCGACCTCGGAACCTCCTACGCCGCCTCACGCACCCGGCTGGAGCAGTATTTCGACCGCACCGCGCTGGATGCCTGGGCCCAGCTGACCAGCGATGCGCCGGTGTCCAAGGTGCGGGCCACGGTGCGGGCTGGGCGCGACCGGATGCGTGGCCTGCTGCTGTCCTGGCTGCCGGCCGACCTGTCGGGCCGCCGCATCCTGGACGCCGGCTGCGGCACGGGCGCCCTGGCCGTCGAGGCGGCGCGCCGCGGCGCCGACGTGGTGGCCGTCGACGTCTCCTCCAGCCTGATCGACATCGCCCGCGAACGCGCGGCCGAAGAGTTGATGCATGAGGCCACCGCCGGCGACGTGACCTTCATGGCCGGCGACATGCTGGACCCGTCGCTGGGCGTGTTCGACCACGTCGTGGCGATGGACTCCCTGATCCACTACGCCACCGCCGACATCGAGGCGTCGGCGATCGCTCTGGCGAAGCGCACCTCGGGCTCGCTGCTGTTCACCGTCACCCCCCGGACCGCGCCGCTGATGCTGATGCTGACGGCGGGCAAGCTGTTCCCGCGCGCCGACCGCGCGCCGGCCATCGCGCCGGTGTCGGTCGAGGCCCTGCGCCGCCGGCTGGACGTCGCCGGCCCGATGCGCGCCGACCGCTGCGAGCGGGTGTCCGGCGGCTTCTACACCTCGGTCGCGGTGGAGCTGGTGCGGCGATGACCCCGAAGGCGGCAGAAAACAGGGAGGCGTGGCGCAGGCTGTTCACAGCCTGCCTGCCGTTCGCCGACGCCGCCACGACGGAGCTGCCGCTGGGTCGGCTGCTGCGCCTGTCGCTGTTCCAGGTCTCGGTCGGCATGATCGGCGTGCTGCTGACCGGCACGCTGAACCGCGTGCTGATCGTCGAGCTTCAGGCGCCCGCGATCCTGGTCGCCTCGATGGTCGCCCTGCCCTTCCTGTTCGCGCCGCTGCGGGCCCTGATCGGGCACCGGTCGGACACCCATCGCTCGCACCTGGGCTGGCGGCGCGGGCCCTACATCTGGTTCGGCACCCTGTTCCAGTTCGGCGGCCTGGCCATCATGCCCTTCGCCCTGCTGATCGGCTCCGGCGACACCGGGTCGGACTGGGCGGGCGCGGTCTGGGTCGGCCATGGCGCGGCCATGATCGCCTTCCTGCTGACCGGCGCCGGCGTGCACATGACCCAGACGGCGGGCCTCGCCCTGGCCAACGACCTGGCTCCGGAGGCGGCACGGCCGCGCGTAGTGGCCCTGCTGTACGTCATGCTGCTGGTCGGCATGCTGATCAGCGCCCTCCTGATCGGCGCGGTGCTGCGCGACTTCACGCCGGTGAAGCTGGTGGGCGTCATCCAAGGCGCGGCCATGGTCGCCGTCGTTCTGAACCTGACCGCCCTGTGGAAGCAGGAGGCGCAGAACCTGGCCCTGACCTCGCCGTCCAGGCCGCGCCCGCCCTTTGCCGACGCCTGGCGCGATTTCGTCGCCGGCGGCCGGCCCGGACGTCTGCTGGCCGCCGTCGGCCTGGGCGCCGCCGCCTTCGCCATGCAGGACGTCCTGCTGGAACCCTATGGGGGCGAGATCCTGGGCATGGGCGTGGGCGCGACCACCGCCCTGACCGCCCTGTGGGCCGGGGGCACGCTGATCGGACTGGCGCTGTCGGCGCATCGTTTGAACCGGGGCGTGGACGCGCACCGGATGGCGGCGGGCGGCCTGCTGTGGGGCGTCGTCGCCTTCGTGCTGGTGATCGCCGCCGCGCCGATGGGATCAACTGCCCTGTTCTGCCTCGGCGCCTTCGGCATCGGCCTGGGGTCGGGCCAGTTTTCCGTCGGCACCCTGACGGCGTCCATGGCGCTCGCCCGTGAAGGCCGCTCGGGCATCGCCGTCGGCGCCTGGGGCGCGGTCCAGGCCTCGGCCGTGGGGCTGGCCATCCTGGCCGGCGGCGCCCTGCGCGACGTCGCCTCGCATCTGGCCGCCAATGGAGCCTTGGGCCCGGCATTGTCGGACCCGTCCGTCGCCTACAGCGTCGTCTACCACCTCGAGATCGGGCTTCTGTTCGCGGCGCTCGCCGCCATCGGCCCCCTCGCCCGCTACAGCCCCGCCCGGCCGGATCCGTCCGCCGGCGCCTCCGCCAACCGGTTCGGCCTCGCCGATCTACCCGCCTGATCCCATCGAAAGGACAGTGGCATGGACAACGATTTCTTCCTCTTCCGGGCGTTCGACGCCGCGGAGCTCGTGCTCTGGGTCTTCTGGCTCTTCTTCGCCGGACTGATCGTCTATCTGCGCCGTGAGAACCGGCGCGAGGGCTTCCCGCTGGAGAACGACGTCACCGGACGGCTGGAGCCGCTGGGAACCTTCCTCAATCCCAAGCCCAAGACCTTCCGCCTGCCGCACGGCCACGGCACGCGCACCGTGCCCAACGGCACGCGCGACTCGCGCCCTCTGGCCGCCGTCCGCAGCGCGGCGACCGACGGGTCTCCTATCGAGCCGACCGGCAATCCGCTGGCCGACGGCGTGGGCCCGGCCGCCTGGGCCGACCGACCCAACTATCCGGACATGACCCTGCACGGCCTGCCGCGCCTCGTGCCGCTTAGGGCCGACCCGACCTATCATCTGGCGTCCGAGGATCCCGATCCCCGCGGCTTCGCGGTCGTGGGCTGCGACGGCCAGGTGGCCGGCACGGTCACCGACGTCTGGGCCGACCGGTCGGAGTTCATCGCGCGCTATCACGAGATGACGGTCGCCGCGACGGGCCGCACCGCGCTGATCCCGGTCAACCAGTGCGTGGTCAGGGGCGGCAAGCGCGTCGTCGAGGTCGGCGCCCTGACGGCGGCCCAGTTCGCCGGCATCCCCGGCCTGGCCCAGCCGGAGACGATCACGCTCAACGAGGAAGAGCGGATCATGGCCTACTACGGCGGCGGCTACCTGTACGCCACGCCGGACCGTCAGGAGCCCTGGCTGTGAGCGAGCATCCGAACGAGCACGGCGGGGAGCCGATCCGCGGCCTTCCCGCCCAGCTGCCCGAGGGCGAGCACATCCTGTGGCAGGGCGCGCCAGACTGGCGCGTCCTGGCCCGGACGGCCCTGCACGTGCGGGTCATCGCCGCCTACTTCGCCGTGATCGCCGTCTGGCGGGTCGGCGCGGGATGGACGCAGGGGCGCGACGTCGGAGCCCTGGCCATGGACGCGCTGGTGGTCGCCGTGATCGGCGCCGCGGCGGTCGCCCTGCTGGCCGGCTATGCCTGGCTGGCGGCGCGGACCACGGTCTACACCCTGACCAACCGCCGCTTCGTCCTGCGCCACGGCGTGGCCCTGTCGAAGATCTTCCAGGTTCCGTATCGCCGCATCGAGTCGGCCGGGATCAAGGTCGATGCGACGGGCGTGGGCGACATCCCCCTGCGTCTGACGCCGGAGAGCAAGATCGCCTATCCGCACCTGTGGCCGCACGCGCGGCCGTGGCGGATCGTGCACCCGGAGCCGATGATGCGCGCGGTTCCCGACGCCCAGGCCGTGGCCGAGCTTCTGACCGAGGCCTGGCGCGGCGAGGTGCGCGAGCGCGCCCGCATGCCGCCCATGGCCGCGACTCCGGCGCGGCGACGTCGTCGCGATCCCGCCGGCGAACCGGCCGCGGCCTGAGGATCCCGACCATGTCCGACCACGACCCCGTCATCGGCAAGACGCCCCTGATCGCCTCGGCCGTCCTGATGCTGACATGCATCGGCGCGGTCGGCGCGGTGCAGGCGGGCTGGGTTCCGATGCCCGAGGCGCCCGCGGCGTCACCGGAAGCGCCGGCGGTCACCCGCCAGGTCCGCTTCGAGGACCGCGCCGACGGCTCCGTGGTCGTCCAGGCGGTCGGCGGCGGTCGCGACGTGGTCATCCCGCCCGACTCCGGCGGCTTCCTGCGCGGCGTGGCTCGCACCCTGACCCGCGATCGCAAGATGCGCGGCCTGGGCCCCGAGACGCCCTTCGTCATGTCGGAAAGCCGCGACGGCGCCCTCAGCCTCAGCGACCCCGCCACCGGGCGCACGCTGAAGCTGGACGCCTTTGGGCCTGACAACCGCGCGGCCTTCCGCGACCTGCTGCACCAAGGAGCCGCCTGATGCCCGCCCGCCTGGAGCGCCTGCCCTGCACGGTCGAGGTCGAGCACACCTCCGACAATCTGTACGCCCACGTCGTGCTGGACGGCGACCCCGAGATACGGCCGGGCGATCAGGTGCAAGTCCATGGCGACCCGATCGCCGTGCCGTTCGGCGAGCGTCGCACCTTCCGCCGCACCGCCAGCCTGCGCCGCGCGGGCCCACTGGAACGGTTCTGGACCCGCCTGTCGGCGCGGCTGGAACTGTCCGAACTCTATGAAGTCAGCTTCACCTCCGGGAGGCGCCTGTGACCGCCATCGCTCTGGACGAGGGCCCCATCACCCGCCGGCCGCGTCGCCCGGCGCGCGCGACCGCCGTGCCCGGCGTCGACACCACCGCCATGGCGCGCACCGACACGGTTCTGACGCCGCGGTTCTACACCACCGACTTCGCCGCCATGGACCGGATCGACGTCACGCCCGTGCGCGCCGAATGGGACCAGCTGCTGGCGGAGATGTCGGCCGATCCCAACCGCTACCACTTCCGCCGCGAAGAGGCGTTCGAGGGCGTGATCGAGGGCCTGCCCGAAGAACTGCGCAAGGAGTTCATCGACTTCCTGGTCAGCTCGGTGACGTCCGAATTCTCGGGCTGCGTCCTCTACGCCGAGATCGCCAAGCGGGTGACGAACCCGGACGTCAAGGCGTTGTTCAAACTGCTGAGCCGCGACGAGAGCCGCCACGCGGGCTTCATCAACGAGACGCTGAAGGACGCCGGCATCGGCGTGGACCTGGGCTTCCTGACCAAGGCCAAGTCCTACACCTACTTCAAGCCCAAGTTCATCTACTACGCCGTCTATCTGTCGGAGAAGATCGGCTACGCCCGCTATATCGCCATCTATCGCCAGCTGGAGCGTCATCCGGAACTGCGGTTCCACCCGATCTTCAACTGGTTCAAGGAGTGGTGCAACGACGAGTTCCGCCATGGCGAGGCCTTCGCCCTGCTGATGCGGACCAACCCCAAACTGCTGAAGGGGCCGAACGTCTGGTGGATCCGCTTCTTTCTGCTGTCGGTCTACGCGACGATGTATGTGCGCGACCATGCGCGGCCAGCCTTCCACGCGGCCCTCGGCGTCGATCCGTCCGAATATGACCTCGAGGTCTTCCGGATCACCAACGAGATCAGCAAGCAGGTCTTCCCGGTCGTTCTGGACACCGACGCGCCGAAGTTCCGCAAGGGGTTCGAGGATCTGCGTCGCGCCGCCGACGGCATCGGCGCGGCGTCCGCGCGCGGGGGTCTGTCGGGTCTGATGGGCAAGGTGCGGCACGGCATGGCCGCCGCCGGCGCCCTTATCGGCATGTACTTTCTGCCGGTGAAGCGCAACACGCCGCCGGCGAACGTGCGCCTGGCGCCGACCTGGTGACCGGCCTGTCTCCCCTTCTGACCGGACTTGGGGTCGCGCTCGTCCTGTGGTGGGCGTCGACCGGGCTGGTGCTGTGGCTGGTGCGCCGGCCCGTCGGCGCGACCGGGGCGATCCTGGGCGTCGGCGGCGTTCTGGCCGTGGCGGCTCTCGCGGCGCTCGCGTGGGCCGCGCGGGAGCCCGGCGTGGTCGGCTCGGTCGTCGGCTTCGTCGCCGCCCTGACCGTCTGGGGCTGGCACGAGCTGGCCTTCCTCTCCGGCCGCGTCTCAGGGGATCACAGCCGACTCGCGCCGCCCGCGGCCGGGTTCGCCCGCTTCCGCGCGGCCGCCGCGGCCGTCATGCATCACGAACTGGCGCTGGCGGCGACCCTCGCCGTCGTCGTCGCCCTGGCCTGGAACGGGGCCAATCCGACGGGGCTGATCACCTTCGCCGTCCTGTTCGTCCTGCGACTGTCGACCAAGCTGAACATCTATCTGGGCGTCGCCAATCCGCCGCTGGCCTTCCTGCCGGCCGCGCTGGAGCACCTGCGCGTCTGGTTCGTGCGCCGCCCGCTGAACGCCCTGATGCCGCTGTCCCTGCTGGCCTCGACCGGCCTGACCTGGGCCCTGGCGTCCCGCGCCGTGGACCCGGAGCTGGGCTCCGGCGCCGCGCTCGGCTTCGCCCTCACCGCCGGCTTGGCCGGGCTCGGACTGATCGAACACCTGTTCCTGATGGCGCCCTCGCCGGATCGGGCCCTGTGGGGCTGGGCGCTGGAACGCGATGCGCGGAGACCCCGCGCATGACCACGAGACGAGACACGACCTTGGGAGGGGCCGCCATGTCGACCTACGACGACTTCTTCGCCAAGCAGCTGGACATGCTTCGGGCCGAGGGGCGCTACCGCGTCTTCGCCGAGCTGGAGCGCAAGGCCGGGGCCTTCCCCAACGCCCGCCGCTATGAGGGCGGCGAGCGCCCGGTTCAGGACGTCACCGTCTGGTGCTCCAACGACTATCTGGGCATGGGCCAGTCCAGACCCGTCCTGCGCGCCATGCACACGGCGCTGGACGAGTGCGGCGCCGGCGCCGGCGGCACCCGCAACATCTCCGGCACCAACCACCACCACGTCCTGCTGGAGCGCGAGCTGGCCGACCTGCACGGCAAGCAAGCCGCCCTCTTGTTCACCTCCGGCTATGTGTCGAACTGGGCGGCGCTGTCGACGCTGGCGGCGCGACTGCCGGACTGCGTGGTCCTGTCGGACGCCGGCAACCACGCTTCGATGATCGAGGGCATCCGCCACTCCCGCGCGGAATGCCAGGTGTTCCGCCACAACGATCCGGAAGACCTGGACCGCCGCCTGTCGGCGCTGGAGCCGGGCCGCAGCAAGCTGGTCGCCTTCGAGAGCGTTTATTCGATGGACGGCGACATCTGCCCCATGGCCGAAATCCTGGACGTCGCCGAGAAGCACGGCGCCCTGACCTATCTGGACGAGGTCCACGCCGTCGGCCTGTACGGCCCGCGCGGCGGCGGCATCGCCGAGCGCGAAGGCCTGATGGACCGGGTGTCGGTGATCGAGGGCACTTTGGGCAAGGCGTTCGGCGTGATGGGCGGCTACATCACCGGCTCGACCGATCTGATCGATTTCGTCCGCAGCTTCGCCTCGGGCTTCATCTTCACCACCGCCTTGCCCCCGGCCGTCGCCGCCGGCGCGGCGGCCTCTATCCGGCACCTCAAGACGTCCGAGATCGAGCGCGCCCGGCACAAGGAGCGCGTGGCCACCGTGCGCGCGCGCCTGCACGCGGCGGGCATTCCGATGATGGACAACCCCAGCCACATCATCCCGGTGATGGTCGGCGACCCGCACAAGTGCAAACTGGTCTCCGACTGGCTGATGGAGCACCACGGCATCTATGTGCAGCCCATCAACTATCCGACCGTGCCCAAGGGCACCGAGCGGCTGCGCATCACACCCTCCCCCGTCCATTCGGACGAGGACGTCGATCGTCTGGTCGCCGCGCTGTCCGAAATCTGGAGCCAATGTGCACTTGCGAGGTCCGCGGTCGCGGCCTGACGCCTTGTCGATCTGGCGCGGCTATGGCCGCTCCGGCGCGTGGGCGCGGATGAACTCGTCGGCGGCCGCCTCAAGGTGGGCCTTCAGCCGCTCCGGCTCGATCGGCGGCAGGCCGAAGGAGGCGCGCAGATGCGCCTCGCCTTTGACGCCGCCCAGATAGCGCCAGGCGGCGCCGTCCGGATCGCGGACGTTCAGCCGGCCCTTGACCGTTTCCGCGCGCAGCCAGTCGGCGACGCGGTTCTTCAGGTTCAGCACCGCCGTCTCGTAGAACAGCTCGGCCATGCGGGGGGCCCGCGCCGTTTCGGCGACCAGGACGCGATTCATCTGCATCGCCTTCTCGCCCGTCACCAGATCCAGGAAGCGGGTGGCCAGCAGGATCAGGGTGTCGCGAACCGGCTGGTCCGGCGCGGGCAGAAAGCTGTCAGGCGAGACGGCGCGCTCGCATTCCTGTCGGAGCACCGCCGCGAACAGGGCGTCCTTGTCGGCGTATCGGGCATAGATCGTGGCCTTGGACACCCCTGCCTTCTGGGCGACGGCGTCGACGCTGACCGCCTCATAGCCATGCTCCATGAACAGGTCGCCCGCCGCCTGCAGGATCGCTTCATCCTTGGCGGCGTCGCGGGGGCGACCCCGACGGATCGTGGGTTCGGCGAACGTCATCGCACCGTCACTTGACATACTGAACCGATCAGTATTGTTATTCGAACAGTACCCCAGCTTACCCCCAGGCGCCAGTCCCGGCGCAACCCCGACCACGGATCATGGGATTCCGAGGATGCGATCTGTCGCGCTGAAAATGCTGCTGGGCGACGGCGCCAAATATCTGGCGCTGGTGTTCGGCGTGGCCTTCGCCACCCTGCTGATGAGCCAGCAGGTCTCGATCTTCGTCGGTCTGATGACGCGAACGGCCAACCAGGTGCTGGACGTTCGCGAGGCCGACGTCTGGGTCATGGACCCGCGCGTGCGCTACGTCGACGAGGTGGAGCCTCTGCCCGACGCGGCTTTGGGGCGGGTGCGCTCGGTGGACGGCGTGGAATGGGCGACGCCGCTCTACAAGGGTCTGGCCATCCTGCGGACCCGCGACGGACTGATCAATCAGGTCAGCCTGGTCGGCGTCGACGACGAGAGCCTGGTCGGCGCCCCGCGCGAGTGGCTGGCGGGCGATCTGAACGCCCTGCGCCAACCCGGCGGCATCGTGTTCGACAAGGAGGGCGCGGGCCTGATCTGGCCGGGCGACGATCCGCTGACCAAGGTGGGGGTGGAGGCCGAAATCAACGACCGGCGCGTGGTGGTGACCGGCATCGCCGACGCCAGCCCGCCCTTCATCACCTTTCCCATCGCCTATATGCGCTATTCCGAGGCGCTGAAGCTGACGCCGCCCCAGCGCAACACGATGTCGTTCGTCCTGGTCCGCGCCCGCGACGGCGAGGACCCCAGGGCTCTGGCCGCCCGCATCACCGAACAGACCGGCTACCAGGCGCTGAGCTGGGACCAGTTCGCCTGGCGCAGCGTGCAATACTATCTGACGCGGACGGGCATCCCGGTGAATTTCGGCATCACGGTGATGCTGGGCTTCGTCGTCGGCGCGGCGGTGACGGCCCAGACCTTCTATCTGTTCGTGATCGAGAACCTGCGCCAGTTCGGGGCGCTGAAGGCCATCGGCGCGACGAACGGCCAGATCACCGCCATGGTCCTGCTCCAGGCCGCCGTGGTCGGGGCCATCGGCTATGGTTTGGGCATGGGCGGGGCGGCCCTGTTCTTCACCTTCGTGAGCGGCGGCGCGGCGCTGGAGGACTTCTACCTGCCGTGGCAGGTGCTGGTCGGCACCGGCGTGGTCGTCTTCCTGATCATCCTGATCTCGTCGCTGGGCAGCCTTCTGAAGGTCTACCGCGTCGATCCCGCCATCGTGTTCCGGGGATGACGGCCATGGCTTTCGACGCACCGGTCATCGCGCGCGGCGTGGACATGGCCTTCGGCTCCGACGGGGTGAAGACCCAGGTTCTGTTCGGCGTGGATCTGGACATCGCCGCCGGCGAACTGACCATGCTGGTGGGACCGTCCGGCTGCGGCAAGACCACCCTGCTGTCGATCCTGTCCGGCACCCTGCGCCCCACCGGCGGCGAGGTGACGGTGATGGGCCAGACGATCACGTCCCTGCGCGACGCCGACAAGGTGCGGCTGCGGCGCAAGCGGATCGGTTTCATCTTCCAGCAATACAACCTGCTGCCGGCCCTGACCGCGGCCGAGAACGCCGCCATGGCCCTGGTCACCGACGGCGTGCCGCTGAAGGTCGCCGCCCACCGCGCCCGCGGGGTGCTGGAGACGCTGGGCATGGGCCCGCACGCCGACAAGCTGCCGCGCCAGCTGTCGGGCGGCCAGCAGCAGCGCGTCGCCATCGCCCGGGCCATCGTGCACGAGCCCGATCTGGTCGTGTGCGACGAGCCGACGGCCGCGCTGGACGCCGAAACCGGCCGTCAGGTCATGGGCCTGCTGAAGGAGGCCGCCGCCGGTCCCGGCCGGGCCGTCCTGGTCGTGACCCACGACAACCGCATCTACGGCTACGCCGACCGCATCATCGCCATGGAGGACGGCCGCATCGTCGGCGACAGCCGCCACGGCACGCTCCCGGAGGGTCTCCATGTCCACCAGCCTGCGTAAGCGCCTGTCCAACCTCGCCCTGCCGATCGCGGCGGGCGGGCTTCTGATCTTCGCGGTCTCGACCGTGATCCAGCCCGCGCGCACCCGCGCCCAGCCGCCTGCGGCCCCGGCCACCTCGCCGCTTGACCGCTCGCTGTCGGGCGTCGGAACGGTGGAACCGGAGAGTGAGCTGATCTCCGTCGCCACGGAGCTGTCCGGCGTGGTGACGCGCGTCCTGGTCCGACCGGGCGAGGCGGTCCAGGCCGGGCAGCCGCTGTTCGTTCTGGACGCCCGCGCCGCCACCGCCGCCCTGGCCGCCGCCGAGGCCGACGTCGAGGTGGCCCGCGCCACGCTGCGACAAGCGGAGGTCGCCCTGGCCGACGAACGCCAGCGGCTGAGCCTGTTCGAGGCCGTGGACGATCCCCGTGCCCTGGCCGTCGATGAGCTGGACCGCCGTCGGTTCGCTGTGCGCAGGGCCGAGGCCGCGGTCGGCGCGGCGCGGGCCCAGGTCCGCTCGGCCGAGGCGGCGGTGCGGGTCAGGCGCACCGACTTGGCGCGCTTGACCGTCTCCGCCCCCATCGCCGGGCGCGTCTATCGCGTGGACGTGCGCCCCGGAGAGTTCGCCGCCGCCGGTCCGGCCGCCCAGCCCCTGATCGCGCTCGGCGCCGACGGCCGCCTGCACGTCCGGGCAGAGTTCGACGAGGCCGACCTGGGCCGCCTGCGCACCAATGGCCGGGCCTACGGCGTGCTGCGGGGGCGGTCGGACGTCAGGGCGCCGCTCACCTTCGTCCGGGTGGAGCCGCAGGCCGTCGAGAAGCGCGCCCTGTCCGGCGGGTCGGAGCGCGTCGACACCCGCGTGGTGGAAGTGCTCTACGCCTTCGACCCCGTCGCCCATCCCGCCTTCTTGGGTCAGCGCATGGACGTCTTCGTCGAAGCCGCGCCGCGCCCGACCGGAGCGGCCCGATGAGATGCGCGCTGCTTCTGATGGGCGTCGGGGCGTCGATCGCCGCCTGCGCCGCGCCCGCCCTGCCGCCGCTGGAGGCGACGCGCGACGTCCCGCAGACGTGGACGCAGGCTTCGGCATTGCCGGCCGAGGGCGTCGACGATCAGTGGTGGCGCACGTTCGACGACCCGCTGATCGAGCGGCTGATCGCCTTGGCGGACGGGGCGGACGACGTGGCCCTGGCGGCCGCGCGCCTGCGTGAGGCGGAGGCGCGCGGCGGGCGGGCACGCGCCCTGCTGCGCCCCGAAGTCGGCGCCGGCGGATCGGCCGAAAGCGCGCGCGTCGACGACCTGGAGCAGTCGCAGGCCGAGGGATTGGCGTCGCTTATCTGGTCGCCCGATTTGAACGGCGCGGCCGGCGCCCGTGCGCGATCCGCCCAAGCCGCGACGGAGGCGGAGGCCGCGCGCCTGGCCGCCGTGCGCCAGGCCACGCGGGGCCAGACCGTCCGCCTGGTGGTCCTGTGGGCCGAGGCCGAAGCCCGGGTCGCCGCCGGCGAGGCGGGCGTCGCCGCCCTGGAAGAGACGTTGGAGGTGGCCGAGACGCGCGCGCGCGCCGGCCTGACGTCGGGGCTGGATCCGGCCGCCGCCCGCGCCGAACTGGCCGCCGCCCGGGCCCGGCCGCTGACGGCGCGTCAAGCCGCCGACGAGGCCCGTCTGGCGCTGGAAGCCCTGCTGGGTCTGGCGCCCGGCGCCCTGCGGGGCGAACGGCCGGGCCTGCCCGGCGGCCCCCTGGCCGTCGGCGCGGCGCCGCCGGTGGAGATTCTGGCCCGGAGACCGGACCTGCGGGCGGCCGAGGCCGATCTGCGCGCCGCCGGGTTCGACGCCGAGGCGGCGCGCAGGGACTTCTGGCCGAGCGTCAGCCTGTCCGCCGCCCTCGGCGGTCGGTGGATCGATCCGGAGACGCCCTTCTCGGTGAGCGGGCCGCTCGGCTCGGTCGCGGGCTCGCTCAGCGCGCCGCTGTTCAGCTTCGGCCGTCTGGAGGCCGCGCGAGACGGGGCGGACGCCCGCCGGGACCAGGCCGCGATCGCCTATCGCCGCGCCGCGACCCGGGCGCTCGCAGAAGTCGAGACCGCCCTGGCGGCCCTGTCGTGGGCCCAGGCCCGCGCCCGGGTTCTGGAAGAGGCGCTGACCGCCGCAGATGACCGGCGCGCCCTGGCCGACCGCCGCCACCATGCCGGGGTCACGTCCATCCTCGACGTGCTCGCGGCGGACCTGGCATTAAGCCAGGTCGCCGCCGACCTGGCCGGAGCCCGCGCCGACGTCGCCCGCGCCTGGATCGCCCTGGGTCTGGCCCAGGGGCTGGGCGCGGTCTGACCGCCGTCAGCCCGGTCCCTGCCCGGTGTTGAAGTCGAACTGCTCGGGCCGCCGCGGACCGCCGCCGAAATTCCAGGTCAGGCCGACGAAGAAGGCCGGCTCCTGGAAGCGGTTGGTCGTACGGTCGCTGAAGTCCGGAGTGTCGATCACCACCTTCTGCTCGGCCGTGTCCAGGACGTTGACCCCGGTCAGGGTCAGGCTGAGGTCGTCGGTCAGCTTGCGACGATAGCCCAGGTTCAGGATGCCGAACGGCTCGCGATACCCCTGCGCCTGCAGCTGTTCGCCGTTGTAGAAGCCGTTGGCCTGGAAGAAGTCGACCTCGGTAGGCTGCCAGTTCAGCGAGGCGCGCACGCTGGCGGTCGTGCCGCTGCGATCCGATCCCGCCACGCCCGGCACGAAGATGTCGTTCTTCAAAACGGTCCCCGAGACGTTGTAGCTGATGCCCGCCGGCAGCTGGCCGTTGGCGATGAACTCGACGCCCGTGCGCTGCGCCTCGCCGAGGTTCTCACGCGTCGTCAGGACCACGCCGTTGCCGAGATCCTGCACGACGTCGGTCACCCCGCCGGAACTGTCGCGGTAGAACAGCGTCGCCGAGTAGAAGGTGCGGCCCTGCCGCATCTGCCAGCCCAGCTCGAAGCTGTCGGTGATCTCCGGGTCCAGGTCAGGGTTGCCGCGACGCAGATTCTGCACGTCGACATAGGTCGTGAACGGGTTCAGATCCTGCGGCTGCGGGCGCGAGATGCGGCGGCTGTACCCCCCGCGCAGACGCTGGCTGTCGGTCAGCTGATAGCCGAAATTGAGGGTCGGATAGGCGCGGAAATAGTCGCGCGACGCCTGCACGTTCTGGGTCACCTGGTCGATGGTGAATTCGACCTGCTCAAGACGCAGGCCGAATTGGACGTCCAGATCGCCGAAGGGGCGGTCATGGGTCACGTAGGCGGCGTGGATCGTCTCGTCGTAGCGGAACTCGCTGTTCAGGTTCGCGACCGGCGCCAGGCTGGCGAAGGTGGGGCCACGGAAGCCGAAGTTGTCGAAGACGTCGTCCTCGACATCGAGCTCGTAGCCGATCTTCAGATTGCTGCGCTCGCCCAGGGGACGCGTGTAGTCGGCCTTGATTCCCCATTCGTCCGAGGTCGAGCCGCCCCCGATCCGCTCGGCGAAGTCCGTGCCGGGCCCGGCGGTGTAGTCGGTGAAGGCCTCGGTCAGCCGTTCGTTTTCGAACCGGCTGAACTCCAGATCGACGACCAGTTCGTGCAGATCGCCCTCGAACTTGCGCCGCCACGTGGTGCGGCCGTTGAAGCCGTCGTTGCCGAACGACGTCGATCCGTCGCGCGCATAAGAGTCCAGCACGAGGCCGTTTCCGTCCTCCCGACTGAAGGTCTCGACGCCGTCGCCGCCGACGCTGAACTCGCGCCAGCCCAACTCGCCGCTGATCCGGTCGCGAGCGTTCAAGTCATAGTCGGCGCTCAGGCGGGCGTTGGTGGACCGGAAGCGGCCGTCGTTCACGTTCCGGTTCCGCTCGATGCGCTGGTCGGCGGGCGTCGGACCGGGGCGGAAACGGTCGCGCTCGCTCACGTTCTCGCCTTCCTGGTTGCGAAAGCCCAGGTCGCCCGCAATCGTCAGGGCGCCGTCGCGGCGGCTGCCGCTCAGCGAGGCGTTGTAGCGGCCCTCCCCGCCATACCCGAGACGTAGGGTTCCGCTCTGCGTGGCCTGAGCCGACTGCGGCGTCTTTTTAGTCACCAGGTTGATGATCCCGCCCGATCCTTCAGGGCTGAAGGCGGCGGACGGATTGGTGATCACCTCCACCCGCTCCAGCGTGCCGCCCGGCATGGCCTGGAGCGCATCCGCGCGGCTGCCGCCGCTGAACATCGCCGACGGGCGGCCGTCGATCAGGATCGTCACGTTGCCGTCGCCGCGCAGGCTGACGTTGCCCTGCAGATCCACTTCGACGCCCGGCACGTTGCGCAGCACGTCGGCGACCGAGCCCGACTGGGCCTGCAAATCGTTGGCGACGTTGTAGCTCATCCGGTCGGCCTGGCTCAGAATGTCCGGGCGCACGCCACGGACTACGACCTCCTCGACCTCGGTGCCCTCTTCGTCGTCGTCCGCGGGCTGTTGAGTCGGGGGGGTCTGGGGCCGGGCGGGCGGCCGATCCTGGGCGGCGGCGGCCGTCGCGGCGAACAGAGACAGGGCCGTGGTCGCGAGCAGCGTACGGAGGATCATGTTCGGAGCCTGGGAGGAGGGTTGATGTCGATCGGACGTCGTTGAACGTGTAGTCGCGGCGTTTCCGTCGCTCCTGTTAATTTTCAGCAATGCGGGCCCCGCGTCGTGAGCGCGAGATGAGGGATCGGTGAAATCCGGCGGCGACCTAGCGTTTCACCGCCCTCTGGGCCAGCACGTCCAGCACGTCCTGCGACGACAGGCCACGCGCCTTCAGCAGCACCAGCAGGTGATAGATCAAGTCCGCCGCCTCCGAAGCCAGCTCCGCCGCGTCGCCAGCCGCCCCGGCGAGGGCCGTCTCAACGCCCTCCTCGCCCACCTTCTGCGCCGCCCGCTTCGGCCCTTCAGCCAGTAGGCGCGCGGTCCAGCTTTCGGCGGGATCGGCCTCGGCCCGCTCGGCGATCGTCCGTTCCAGCCGCGCCAGACGCCCGAGCCCCGGCGCGTCCTCGTCGCCGAAACAGCTGACGCGGTTCAGATGACAGGCGCTGCCCACCGGCCGCACCTTTACGACCAGGGCGTCGCCGTCGCAGTCGGCGATCATCTGCCGCACGAACAGCCGGTCGCCGGACGTCTCGCCCTTGCGCCATCGGCCGCCGCGCGAGCGCGAGAAGAAGGTCGCCTCGCCGCTCTCGATCGTCTCGTCGAGCGCCGCCCTGTCCATGTAGGCGAGCGTCAGCACCTGCAGGGTGTCGACGTCCTGCACCACCGCCGGAATCAGACCGCCGCCCTTGTCGAAATCAAGCGTCTCCGGATCGATCACGGCCTCACCTCCACGCCGGCCGCGGCCAGCTCGCGCTTCAAGTCCGGAATGTGCACAACCCCGGTGTGGAACACGCTGGCGGCCAGCGCCCCCGACACGTCGGCCTGCTCGAACACCTCGACGAAATGCGCCGCCGACCCGGCCCCGCCGGACGCCACCAGGGGGATCGTCACCCGCGCCCGCGCCGCCGACAGCTGCTCCAGGTCATAGCCGCGCCGCACGCCGTCCTCATCCATGCAGTTCAGCACGATCTCGCCGGCGCCCAGCCGTTGCGCCTCCACGATCCAGTCCAGCGTCCGGCGCCCGGCGCCGCGGCTTGCCGTGGGGTCGCCGGTGTACTGGTGCACCATCCAGTCGTCGCCCACCTTGCGGCTGTCCACGCCCACGACCACGCATTGCTGGCCCAGCCGTTCCGCCATCTCGGCGATCAGATCCGGCCTCTCCAGCGCCGGGGAGTTGATCGACACCTTGTCCGCGCCGTGCTCCAGGCATCGCGCCGCCTGCTCCACCGTGCGGATGCCGCCGGCGACGCAGAAGGGGATGTCCAGCAGCCGCGCGACGCTTTCGACCCAGCCATAGTCCAGCGTCCGGCCCTCGGGGCTGGCCGTGATGTCGTAGAAGACCAGCTCGTCGGCCCCCTCGTCGCGATAGCGGGCGGCCAGTTCGGCGGCGTCGCCCATGTCGCGGTGCCCCTCGAAGCGCACGCCCTTCACGACCCGCCCGTCCTTGACGTCCAGACAGGGGATGATGCGCCGCGCCGTCATCGCACGGCCTCCAGCGCCTGTTCGACGGTGAAGCGCCTCTCATAGATGGCACGCCCCACGATCGCCCCGGCGCAGCCCGCCTCGCGCGCGGCGGTCAGGTCCGACGTCTCCGCCACGCCGCCCGACGCCTGCACGTCCAGGTCCGGCCGCCGCTGAACGATCTCGGCCAGAAGCTCCAGATTGGGCCCAGTCAGGGCGCCGTCACGGCCGACGTCGGTGACCAGCAAGTGCCGCGCGGTCCCCTCCGGAAACCGGTCCAGCGCCTGCCACAGGGTGACCGCCGCCGCCTCGGTCCAGCCCTTCAGCGCCGGCACCGGCACGCCGTCCTTCACATTGACGTCCAGCGCCAGGGCGATCCGCTCCGCCCCGAACTCCGCCAGCCAGTCCGCCACCGCCCCGGGCGCCGTAACTGCCTGCGAGCCGACCACGACCCGCGCCACGCCCGCGTCCAGCAGGGCCGCCACGTCCTCACGCGACCGCACGCCGCCGCCGGACTGGATCCGGACCTCGGCCGACCGCGCCAGCCGGCCGATCAGGGCGTGCTGCACCGCGCGCCCGGCTTGGGCTCCGTCCAGATCGACGACGTGCACCCACGCGGCGCCCGCCGCGACGAAGGCGGCCAGCCGCGCGACCGGGGCGTCGTCATAGCGCGTGACCTCGTCGAACCGCCCATGCATCAGCCGCACGCAGGCGCCGTCCCTCAGGTCGATGGCCGGATAGACGATCACGCGCGCAGCTCCAGAAAGTTCTTCAGAATGCGGGCCCCGGCGGCACTCGACCGCTCCGGGTGAAACTGGCAGCCCCAGCGGTTCCCCGCCCGCACCACCGCCGGCACCGCCCCGCCGTACTCAGCTTTCGCCAGCGTCGCCGGGCCGTCCGGGCAGACGTAGCCATGCACGAAATAGGCCCAGGCCTCGTCGCCCAGCCCGTCCAGCAAGGGATCGTCGCCCACGAACTCCAACCGCGACCACCCCATGTGCGGCACCGGCCGCGACGGGCCGGGCTCCATCCGGCGGACGCGACCGGGGATCAGCCCCAGCATCTCCGCCTCGCCCTCGTCGCTGCGCTCGAACAGCAGCTGCTGCCCAAGGCAAACGCCCAGCAGCGGGCGCGGAAACGCCCGGATCGCCTCGCTCAGCCCCAGCTCCGTCAGCCGCGCCATCGCATAGCCCGCCGCGCCCACGCCCGGCAGGATCAGGCGCTCGGCCGCCTCGATCTCCGCCGCCGTCGAGACCAGCCGCACCTCCGCGCCCAGCCGCTCAAGCGCGAACCGGACCGAGGCGACGTTGCCGGCGCCGTAGGCGACGACCGCGACCGTGCTCACAGCACCCCCTTGGTCGACGGCACGGCCTCGCCCTCGACGCGGATCGCCTGACGCAAGGCGCGACCCAGCGCCTTGTAGACCGCCTCGGTCTTGTGGTGGTCGTCCTGCCCCGTCACCGAGACGTGGATCGCCGCGCCCAGGTGCTCCGCCAGACTGCGGATCACGTGGGCCGTCAGGTCGGTGCGATACTCGCCGAGGAACGCCGTGGAGAACTGGCCCTCGAACACGGGATAGGGCCGGCCCGACAGGTCGATCGACACCTTCGCCTCGGCCTCGTCCATCGGCAGGACGAAGCCGTAGCGGGCGATGCCGCGCCGCTCGCCCAGCGCCTGCTTCAGCGCCTGGCCGAGCGCGATGGCGCTGTCCTCGATCGTGTGGTGCGGATCGGTGTGCAGGTCGCCCTCGCAAGACAGGCTCAGCGAGAAGCCGCCGTGCGCCGCCACCTGCTCCAGCATGTGGTCGAAGAAGCCGACGCCGGTGCGGATCACCACCGGACCGGTCGCGTCCAGATCGACGGCGCAGACGATGCGCGTCTCCTTCGTGTCGCGCACGGCCTGCCCAATGCGATGCGGCCGCCCCGCGGCCGCCAGTCCGAACGCCGCCAGCGTCCGGTCGTTCAGCTCCGTCCTGGCGAAGACGGGCAGGCGCAGGCGCTCGCCCTCGACCTCGGCGGCGACGCCCAGCCGCGCCAGCGCCGCGCGGGCGCCGGCCAGGTCGCTCGGCCGCGCGGCGATGACCGGCCCGACGCCGGTTTCCACCGACATCTCGCGCGACAAGGCCTTGACCATGCGGGCGCGCTCGTCGCGGACGCGCGCGATCCGGGCCTCGGTTTCGACCACGCGCGACGGGTCGAGCGCCTGCAGCGCCAGCCGCAGGCTGGGTTCCGGCACGGGATGCGGCTCAAGCACTTCGGCGATCCGCGCCAGCGTTTCCGGTCGCGCGATCAGGGCGCCGACCCGCGCCCCGGTCAGACCGTGCGACAGCGACAGGCTGCGCACGACGACGAGGCTTTCGCGCTCGCGCGTCAGGGCGGCCACCGGGGGCTGGTCGGAATACTCCGCGCGTGCCTCGTCCACGACCAGCAGGGTAGGGGCGACCCGCGCCGCCATTTCGGCCACCGCCTCGCCCGATCCGAGTCCGCGCACGATGATGGCCAAGGTTTCCGCGCCTTCCGGGGACGCGCGATACAGTTTCGCCAAGGCGTCGAACGGCGGCACGCCCGGCGCCTCGACCCTCAGGCCGTCGCGCGCCGCCAGCCGGAAGATCAGCTCCAGCCCATGCGACGCCCCGCGCACCGGCAGGATGTGGTCGACGGGCACGCCATAGACCTCGGCCATGCGGGCGGCGACGGCCGCCGTCGACGACGGCGCGCGATCCAGGCCCTCGGCGCCGGAAACCAGCGGGGGAAACGGCGCGGGCAACGTCATCCCGCGCTCCTCATATCGGCCGCCCGCGCGTGCGCCTCCAGCCCCTCCAGCCGCGCCAGCCGCGCCGCCACCGGTCCGAGTTCCGCCGCACCTCGCCCGGTCACGGTCTGCACCGACATCGACGTCATGAAGCTGGCGGTCGTGATCCCGCCCAGCGTCCGCGCCCCGCCGTCGGTCGGCAGGACGTGGCTGGGCCCGGCGGCATAGTCGCCCAGCGTCTCGGCCGCGTGCCGGCCCACGAAGATGGCCCCTGCGGCCGTGATGCCGTCGATCAGCGCGTCGGCGTCGTCGACCTGCAACGCCAGGTGCTCGGGGCCATAGGCGTTGATCACCTCCAGCGCGGAGTCCAGGTCGCGCACCAGGATCGCCCGCGCCTCGGCCAGAGAAGCCCGCGCGACGTCCGCGCGCGGCAGGTCGGCCAGTTGCGCCTCGACCTCGGTCAGCACGTAGTCGATGGTCGCCCGGCTGGTGGAAACCAGCACCACCTGGGCGTCCGCGTCGTGCTCGGCCTGGCTCAGCAGGTCGGCAGCTGCGATCTCCGGCGCCGCGTCGCGGTCGATGACGACCATCAGTTCCGACGGGCCCGCCGGCATGTCCACCGCCGGCCCGCCCGACAGGGCAGCCGCCTGCTTCTTCGCCTCCGCCACCCAGGCGTTGCCGGGCCCGAACAGCTTGTCGCACGCCGGGATCGCCCCGTCGTCGAACGTCGCGCCGAAGGTCAGCGCCGCGATCGCCTGCGCCCCGCCGATCAGCCAGATCTCCTCCAGGCCCGCCTCGGCGCCCGCCAGGATCATGGCCGGGTGGATACCGCCGTCCTTCGCCGGGGGCGTCACGGCCACCCGCACGGGCACGCCCGCCACCTGGGCCGGGATCGCCTGCATCAGCAGCGACGAGAACAAGGGCGCCGTGCCGCCGGGCACATAGATCCCCGCCGACCGGATCGGCCGCCAGGCGATGCGGGAGCGCACGCCCGGCGTCGTCTCGACCCAGGCGCCGTCCTCCGGCCGCGTCGCCTGATGGAAGACCCGCACGTTGTCCGCCGCGACGCGCAGGGCCCGCACGTCGGCCGGCGGCAGGGCCGATCGCGCCTCGGCCACCGTCGCCGCGTCAAGCACGACCCGGCGCGGGGCGTGCCCGTCCAGCTTCAACGCCCACTCGGCAACCGCAGCCCCTCCGCGCGCCCGGACGTCGTCCAGGATGGCGCGCACGCCGTCGGTCACGCGGGCCTCAGCCCGGCGCGTGGGACGCGCCAGCGCCTCGCGCCGACCCGCTTCGTCCAGTGAAGCCCAGTCGAACCGCTTCATCACATCATCTTCTCGATCGGCAGGACCAGGATGGCGGACGCCCCCTCGGCCTTCAGCTTCTCCAGCGTCTCCCAGAACACCGCTTCCTGGCAGACGGCGTGAACCGCGACCGCGTCCTCGCGCCCCGACAGCGGCATCACCGTCGGCGCGCCCGCGCCGGGCAGAAGGGCCGTGATCCGATCCAGATTGGCCCGCGGCGCGTTCAGCATCACGTACTTGGCGCCCTGACTGGCCACCACGCCCGCCATCCGCTCGACGATGCTGTCCAGCAGGTCGGCCAGTTCCGGCTCGGGCGCGACGGGCGAGCGGATCAGCACCGCCTGGCTGTCCAGCACGGTCTCGCGCGCCTGCAGGCCGTTGGCCTCCAGCGTCGCCCCGGTCGAGACCAGGTCGCAGATGGCGTGCGCCAGCTTCAGCCGCGGCGCGACCTCGACCGCCCCGCGCATGGTCACCACGTCGGCGGTCACGCCCTGGTCAGCCAGCCAGCGCTTCAGCACGCGCGGATAGCTGGTCGCCACGCGCCGGCCCTCCAGCGAGGCAGGCCCGGCATAGTCCAGCGTCGGCGGTACGGCGATCTTCAGCGTGCACCGGCCGAAGCCCAGCGGCATGACCACCTCGGCGTTCGGCCCGCCGTTGCGCCCCTCCTCCAGCACGTTCTCGCCGACGATGCCCAGATCGCAGACCCCGTCCGCGACGAAGGTGGGGATGTCGTCGTCGCGCACGCGCAACAGGTCGATCGGCGCATTCTCGATGCGGTACAGCAGGTCGTTCGTGCCCTTGACGACCCTCAGGCCCGCGTCGCGGACGAGGTCCAGGCTGCGTTCGGACAGGCGGCCGGACTTCTGGACGGCGATGCGCAGCCGCCCCTTCACGGTACTCATAGGTTTTGACTCAGTGTTTGGCGGCGAGACGGTCCAGCACCAGGCGGTATCCCTGATGCGGCATCTCCTTCAGGAAGCGGGCGACCCGCACGACCGTGGTCGGGCTGGCCTGGGCTTCGGCGGCGATTTCGCGATAGGTCTTGCCGCCGCCGTCCAGCAGGCGCGCCACCTGCCACCGCTCGGCGAAGGCGCGCACCTCGGCCGGGGTGCACAGGTCAGACAGGAAGGCGTCGACCTCCTCGCGCGTCGTCAGCGCCAGCAGGGCGTCGTACAGTTCCACGCGGCTGCGGGCCGCGGCGGCGGCGTTCCGGGGCAGGACGTCGGTCATGGCGCGTTCCACTATGATGTAACGCTGGAACGGTCAAGCCCTCATCGACCGCGCGACATCCTGTCCGCTTCGTAATGATCCGCGCCTTGCGCCGGTTCTGGCGGGCAGTAAGGTCCGCCGCGATTTCGACGCTTTTCCCGACCGGAGCACGACCATGCGGCTGAAACTTCTGATGGTGGCCGCGTCCGGCCTCGCCCTGCTCGCTTCGGCCGCCCACGCCCAGGTCAGCGTCGGCGCCGTGGACCAGTCCAAGGGCGAATACGAGGACGCCTTCCGCCAGTTCGAGGGCGAGGACTGGCCGACCCCCAACGTGTATCGCGCCGCCACCGGCGAGCCGGGACCGGCCTATTGGCAGCAGAAGGTCGACTACGTCGTCGACGTGCGCCTCGACGAGGCGGGCCGCAGCCTGACCGGCAGCCAGCGCGTCACCTATCAGAACAACTCCCCGCACGAGCTGGACTACCTCTGGGTCCTGCTGGACCAGAACGGCTTCAAGCGGAACTCGATGGACCGCGTCACCTCCACGACGGGCGACGAAGGCACCTTCGGCATCTTCGACGTAGCCCAGGTGCTGATCTACGAGGACTGGGAGGGCGGCTTCAGCAACCTGACCGTCGCCGACACCCGCGGTCGGCCGATCCCCTTCCTGGTCAACGACGCCCTGATGCGCATCGACCTGCCGATGCCGCTGAAGCCGGGCGAGCGGGTGACCTTCGACATGGGCTACACCCTGGCCATCGGCGACGGCGACCTGACCGGCGGGCGCTCGGGCTATGAATGCTTCCGCGCCTCCGACGGCCAGTCGGACTGCATCTTCCAGCTGGCCCAGTGGTTCCCGCGCCTCGCGGCCTTCTCCGACTACGAGGGCTGGCACCAGCTGCCCTATCTGGGGTCTGAGTTTCCGCTGGAGTTCGGCGACTATCAGGTCTCCATCACCGTTCCGGCCGACCACGTGGTCGCCGCCTCCGGCTTGCTGGTCAACGACCGCGACGTCCTGACGGCCGAGCAGCGCCGCCGCTACGCCGCCGCCCGCACCGCCACCGACCCGGTCTACATCGTCAATCCGGCCGAGGCCGCGGCCGCTGAGCTTGGCGCGGTCGATGGAACCCGCACCTGGACCTTCCGCGCCGAAAACGTGCGCGACTTCGCCTGGGCCAGCTCGCGCAAGTTCGTCTGGGACGCCATGGGCGTGCCGAACGGCGACCCGGAGATGCCCGTGGTCATGGCCATGTCCTTCTACCCGGGCGAGGCGCGCCCGCTGTGGGATCAAATTTCGACCCGCGCCGTGGCCCATGCGCTGGACGTCTATGGGGAGGCCACCTTCCCCTATCCCTATCCCACGGCCCAGTCGGTGAACGGCCCGGTCGGCGGGATGGAATATCCGATGATCACCTTCAACGGCGCCCGCCCCCAGCGCGCGCCCGACGGCACGCCGCAGCGCGTGGACGACGTGAAATACGCCCTGGCCGGCGTGATCATCCACGAGATCGGCCACATCTGGTTCCCGATGATAGTCAACTCCGACGAGCGCCAGTGGATCTGGATGGACGAAGGCATCAACACCTTCGTGGAGTTCCAGGCCGAGAAGCTGTGGGACGCCGAGTTCGACGCCTCGGGCGAGCCGCGGGGCGGCATCATCCGGCACATGCTGTCGGAGAACCAGCAGCCGCTGATGACCAATGCCCAGAGCCTGACCAACTACGGCTATGAGGGGTATGTGAAGCCCGGCGTGGCGCTGACCGTGCTGCGCGAGACGGTCATGGGCCGCGAGCTGTTCGACCGCGCCTTCGCCGAATACGGCCGCCGCTGGAAGTTCAAGCGCGCCACGCCGTACGACTTCTTCCGCACCATGGAAGAGGTCTCGGGCATGGACCTGGACTGGTTCTGGCGCGGCTGGTTCTACTCCACCGACCACGTCGACATCTCGCTGGACAGCGTCGTCGTCGCCACGCCGGAACAGCCGAACGCGGGCGGCGGCGGGCAGCAGGCGCAGGCCCCGGCGACCCCGCCGGCGCCGGAGCCGCCCTCGGTCACCGTCCTGGCCGACCGGGCCGAGGGCCGCGTGCCGCTGGTGGAGCGCATGCCCGCGCTGGACGATCCGTCCGACGAGGGCTCCGCCGAGTTCCCGATCACCGACGAACAGCGCCGCACCTGGGCGGCCGCCAAGAACGGCCAGTACGACGGCCTGATCGCCCGCGCCCGGTCCTTCGACGGCAAACTGTACCGCCTGACCTTCTCGAACGTCGGCGGCGTGGTGATGCCGATCATCGTTCAGTTCACCTACGACGACGGCACGACCGAGACGGTGAAGATCCCGGCCGAGATCTGGCGCCAGAACAACCGCACGATCACCTGGCAGCACGTGACGGACAAGACCGTGACCTCCGTCATGGTCGATCCGATGCAGCAGACCGCCGACGCCGACCTGGCCAACAACGGCTGGCCCCTCACCGCCGCTACGCCCGCGGCGGAGTGACCGGATGACGGGCGGGCGGCGCAACCTCGGGTCGCGCCGCCCGTCGTTCCCTGTCCGCGCGCATCCGCTCGATCAGCGCCGACGCCGGCAACAGCAGGATCATGACGCGCCTCCACTTGCGAATCGTTCGCACATTGAGAGCGAGTCGCAGATGACGCAAGAGCGGTCGTGACGTCAGGCGATCAAGAGACCCTTCCAGCCGCCAGCCCCGGGGGAGCCGCGTTGCCGGCTCCCCCGGAGCGGGTGATCACGCATCCGTTTGCCGGCCGCGGCCGATTCCTGTCGCGCAAGTTCTGCATTTGTAGGATGGTCGAGGCGAAGCAGCTCTGGGGGGAGTGCTCGTGACGATCGTCGCCATGGCCGGATGTGCTCGGCTGGTCGCCGTTTCAACCGTGCTCGCCGCGGGCCTCGCCGGTTGCGGCGGCGGTGGAGAGCAGGGCAGCGGCGCCGGCCCCGCTCCTCCCGGCGGCGGAGCGCCGCTCAGCGACGCCGAGGCGGCCCGGTTCCTGACCCAGGCGACGTTCGGCGCCACCGACGCCGACATCAACGCACTGAAGTCGTTGGGATATGCGCGGTGGGTGGACATGCAGGTCACCCTGCCGTCGTCCTCGCATCAAGCCTATATGGACAACCGGCTGGTGCAACTGCGCATCACCCAACCGTCCGCGACCTTGAACGCCAATCACTTCTACGAAAGCTTCTGGCTTCAAGCAGCCACCGCCCAGGACCAACTTCGCCAGCGGATGAAGTTGGCGCTTTCCGAAATCTTCGTGATCTCGTTGCTCGATCCGGGCGTCGACGCGCGCGGAGCCGGCGCCTACTACGACATGTTGGGCGCGAACGTCTTCGGCAATTTCCGCACACTCCTGCAACAGGTCAGCCTGCATCCGATGATGGGCGTCTACCTGACCCATCTGGCCAACCAGAAGGAAGACCCTACGACCGGTCGGAACCCCGACGAGAATTTCGCCCGAGAAGTCATGCAGCTGATGACGATCGGGGTGAACCGGCTGAACCCGGACGGCACAGTCGTCACCGACGGCTCCGGCGTGCCCGTTCCCGCCTACACGCCGGCGGACATCTCCGGACTGGCGCGCGTGTTCACCGGCATGAGCTGGTACTCGCCGACGCCGACGAACAACACCTTCTTCGGCCGAAACCGCGATCCGGACGCCAGCGTCCGGCCGATGATCTTCTATCCCGCCTTCCACTCCACCTCGACCAAGACCTTCCTGGGAACCACCGTCGCGTCGGCCGACGCCGCCACGGAATTGGGCCAGGCGTTGGACGTGATCTTCAACCACCCCAACGTCGGTCCCTTCATCGGCCGTCAGCTGATCCAGCGGCTGGTGACCAGCAACCCCAGCTCCGCCTATGTCCGCAGGGTCGCCGCCGTTTTCGACGACAACGGCGCCGGCGTGCGCGGCGATCTGGCCGCGGTGGTGCGGGCGGTCCTGTTCGATGCGGAAGCGCGCGACATGTCGGCCGTCGGCAGCGGCGCCTTCGGCAAGGTGCGCGAACCGATGGTCCGCCTCGTCAACTGGATGCGGGCGTTCGGCGCGACCTCGGTCTCCGGCAACTGGCTGATCACGTCCACCAGCAGCAGCCTGTCCTTGGCTCAGTCGGCGCTGGCGGCTCCGTCCGTGTTCAACTTCTTCAGGCCCGGATATGTGCCGCCGAACACCCGATTGGGCTCAGCCGGCCTGAATGCCCCAGAATTCCAGATCGTCGACGAAGTGACCGTCGCCGGATATGCCAACACCATCCAGGGAGCGATCGGCACGGGCATCGGATCCGGCGCCGACGTGCGTTCCGCCTACCAGGCCGAAGTCGCCGTGGCCGACGATGCGACGCAGCTGGCCGACAGGATGAACCGCCTGCTGCTTTACGGTCAGATGTCGACCACGCTCAGGGCACACATCGTCGAGTGCGTGAACAGCGTCGCCATTCCCGGCGCGGGCGCCAGCCAGACGCAGATCGACACGGCACGCCTGAACCGGGCGAAGCTGGCCGTCTATCTGACGATGATCTCGCCGGAATACCTGGTTCAGCGATGAGGACGACAGGATGACCCTCTCACCGCTGGATCGCCGTCACCTGCTCCGCATCGGGGGCGGACTGTCCATTCTCGGGGCCGCGGCGCCCTTCGCGGCCCAGCTCGCGGCCGCGGGATCGGCGGCCAGCCAGGCCGCGCCGGACTACAGGGCGCTCGTCTGCGTGTTCCTGTTCGGAGGCAACGACTCCAACAACACCGTGCTCGCGACAGACGGCGACTCGTTCGGACGCTATTTCGCGGCGCGCAACACCGGCGACGATCCCATCGCCCTGATGCCGCCCGGAACGCCGCCGACGCCCGTCGGGCTGGTCTCGCCCGTGACCGGCCGCACCGTCACGGCGCGCTCGCCTGAGGCGTGGGGCGGCGTCCTGCCGATCGTGCCTCGAACGCCCAACCCGATCCCGGCCGGAACCAACGCCTCGGTCCGCACCTTCGCGCTGCATCCCATGCTGGGGCCGCTCAAGACCCTGTTCGATGCGGATCGCCTGGCCGTCGTGGCCAACGTCGGGACCCTGATACGGCCGATCACCAAGGCTCAGTACCAGGCCCGGACGGTCGCCTTTCCGTCCAATCTGTTTTCGCACAACGACCAGCAGTCGACCTGGCAGGCCGGCGCTTCGGAGGGCGCACGGGTCGGCTGGGGCGGGCGGTTCGGCGACGCGTTCCTGGGGTCGAACGGGTCGAACAGCCTGTTCACCGCGATCTCCACGGCGGGCAACGCCGTCTTCCTGTCCGGCCAGAGCGTCGTGCAGTATCAGATGACCATCGCGGCCCAGCCCGCTCTGGTGGTGAACGGCGCATCGAGCGCCAGTCTTTTCGGATCGACCTTGGCGCCGTCGCGCGTGCGCACCCTCATTCAGGACACAAGCGCCGCCAGCCTGTTCGCCGCGGACTACGCGACGGTGACCGGACGATCCGTCGGGGCCGCGACGACCGTCAACTCCGCCTTCACCCAGTCCGCCGTCACCGCCATTCCTGCGCCGTCGGTTTACGTCAACCCGATCTCGGGCGCGATTGAGACCAACAGTCTGGCGGTGCAGCTTCAGACCGTGGCCAGGATGATCGCGGCCAACAGCTCTCTGGGCCTGCGCAGACAAGTCTTCTTCGTCAGCCTTGGCGGATGGGACAATCACGACGTCCAGAACACCGCCCAGCCGAACAATCTCGCCAAGGTGGCGCATGCCCTGTCGTATTTCGACGGCGTCCTGGGCTCGCTGGGCGGCGTGAACATGCGCAACGCCGTCACCACCTTCACCGCTTCGGACTTTTCGCGCACGTTCACGACCAACGGCGACGGGACCGACCATGCCTGGGGCGGCCACCATTTCGTCATGGGCGGATCCGTCCGCGGCGGCGACGTCTACGGGCAGTATCCGACCCTGGGCGTGGATCTGGGCGCGTTCCGAAACCCGGACATGGCCGGCGCTTCGCTGGTTCCCACGACCTCGGTCGATCAGTACGGGGCGACGATGGGCCGCTGGCTGGGCGTCTCGGACTCAAACCTCGACACGATTTTCCCGAACCTGCGGAACTTCAGCTCCCGAGATCTGGGGTTCCTCTGGGCCTGACGACGCCGTGGACGCCACGGCGCATCGGCGGCGGTCGGGAACGGCGGAAGGCGGGGATGGTACGTCCTCTCGGGCTCGAACCGAGGACCCTCTGATTAAAAGTCAGATGCTCTAACCAACTGAGCTAAGGACGCACATCGCGCACGGGCGGGCCCGTCGGACGCGCCTTGTGTCGCCTCGGGCACCTCAGGTCAAGACCGCGGCGTCAGGAAGGCGGCGTCAATCGGCGGCGTGCGGTGACCGTCACGCGCGGCCTGCCCGACGCATCCTCGCTGCGGCTGACGCGGCTGACGGTCAGGCGCCGCACGTCTCCCACCCGCACGTCGGTCGTCACGCGGAAGTGCGAGGACGACGCTCCGAACAGCCCGCCGGCGCCCAAGCCCGTCGCCTCCTGCGACGTCAGTCCGCCCTGCGTCCGCCGGACCAGCACCCGGTGCACGGCTGCGGGATCGCGCAGCACCATTTCCAGCAGCGCCGGATCGGCGGTGTTGACGTTCAGCTTCGCCTCCGGCGGCAGATAGACGACATAGGGGGCCAGGCGGTCCAGCTCGGCCGGATCCACCCCCGCGGCCCGCAAGGGCGCGTCGTCGCGCAGCGGCCCCAGCACCGACAGCGCCAACTCGATGGCCGACACCGTCTCGCGCGACACCCCGGCCAGACGGGCGATCTCCAGCAGGGCGCCGGCCGGGATCGGCTCGCCCTTGACCAAGGCGTTGACGTTGAACCGCGACTGCTCGTCGGCGATCGACAGGGCGAAGCCGCCGTTGGGGATGGCGACCGCCGTCTGGCCGATCTGCGCCCAGGGTTCGGTCGCCAGGTCGACGTCCGGCGCCGTCAGCGCGTCGCGGCGCAGGGCGGTGATCGCCGACAGCTCCCCGGCGCGGGCATAGGACTGGGCCTGGGCCGCGTCGTGCAAGCGGATGGTCCGCCGCACCTGGATGTCCTGGGCCACGATCATGACGGTGACCGCCGCCGCGCTGATGGCCACGACGATCAGCACGTTCAGCAGGACCATGCCCTTACGGGCGCCGCCGCCTGGCAGGGTCATGGCGCGATCTCCGGCACCGCCACCACGCGCCGGACCTCGGTCGGACGGCCGTCCGGGCCGGTCAGGGCGAGGTCCAAGGCCACCGCGCGCACGGTGGGCTGCGGAACCTCAAGCCCGGCGTCCGCCGCGACCGGTAAGGTGGAGATCGGTCCCCACCCCAGCCCCGACAGGCGATAGGACCACCGGGCCGAAGTGACGCCGCGCAGAACCGTCTGCGTCCTCTGCCCCGCCGGGCCGGCGACCGTGCGGATCAAGGCGCCGTCCTGGACGCCATAGCCGATCAGATGCGGCCGGCCCGTGGGGTCGGTCTTCTGGAAGGTGATCGCGTCCGGCATGCCTTCGATCCGGCCGCTGACCTGATCCAGATCGGCGGTGACGACGAACAGGGACCGCTGGATTTCCGACAGCCGCTCCAGCCGCGCCTCGGTCCGGGTCTGGGCGTCCAGCACCGCCCTCAGCAAGGCGAACCCTGCCAGGGCGATCAGCGAGAACAGCCCCAGCGCCACGATCACTTCGATCAGGGTGAAGCCCTGCCGCGCGGATCGCGTCTTGCGACGGCGCGTTTCCTGGGCCAACGAGACGCGCGCGCCCGCGACGGAGGATGCCCATGTTCGGAACCTGGAAGGCCCGGGACGGCGATCGGGTGCATGCGTCCGGCGCATTTCAGTTCGAGCGCCTGTTCGTGCGCGTCACCCGCTGGCGCGCGATCCTGATCGGCGCCGGCGCCGCGGCGTATCTGGTCGGCCTGGTGGTCAGCCTGCCCGCCGAGGCGGTTATCCGTGGCGAGCGGGAGGCCGTCGGCACCGTCTGGGCCGGAGAGACGGGGCTGGAGCCCGGCTTCGCCCTGGGCTGGCGCGCCGCGCCGTTGGCGTCGCTGAGCGGCTTCGCCCCGACGGCCCAGGTCGCCGTGCGCGGGCCGGACACCGCCCTGGACGGCGTCGCGGCATGGAAGGACGGCGGCATGCTGCTGCGCGACGTGCAGGGGCCCGCGTCTCTGCGGCTGGCGTCGGCCGTGGCGCCCCTATTGCCTTTGACCTGCGACGGCGAGGCGACCGTGCGGGCGCGGAATCTGGCCTTGGCCGGGGGCATGGCGGGCGAGGGACTGATCCGGACGGGCCCCGCCCAATGCGCCTCGGGCGGCGCGACGACCGCCCTGCCCCCGCTGGTCGCGCAGGCCCGGTCGGACGCCGAGGGCTTCTCCCTGTCGGCCCGCGATCCGGCGGGCGGCGAACTGCTGGCCGCGCGCCGCACCCGCGACGGCGCACTGAGCCTCACGGTCACGCCGGCGGGCGCGGCGGCCCTGCCGGGCCTCCCTGCCTCGACGATCGAGGTCCGCTGACCGGCGGTCGTCACAGCCCGGCCAGGGTGTTCAGATTGACGATCGGCATCAGGATCGCCAGCACCATCAGCAGCACGACCCCGCCCATGATCAGCAGCACCGCAGGCTCCACCAGCGCCACCAGGGCGGTGACCAGCTGCTCCAGCTCCTGCTCCAGATCCGCCGCCGCCCGCGCCAGTCCGGGGCCCAGACGCCCGCTCTGCTCGCCCGACGCCACCACCGCCAGCAGCAGGCGGGGAAAGACGTCCGCCTCCTGCAACGCGTGGCGCAGGGACGCCCCTTCCCGCACCCGCCGCGTCGCCGCCAGCGCCCGCTCGCGCACATACAGATTGGGCGTCACCGCCGCCGCCGCCCGCATGGCGTCGACCAGCGGCACGTCGCTGCGGATCAGGGTGGCCAAGCTGCCGGCGAACCGCGCGGCGTTCAGCTGGCGGATCACGTCCGCGAACGGCGGGGTCGTCAGCCGGAAGCGCGCGAACTTCAGCGCATTGGCCGGAACCGCCAGCCAGCGATTCCAGACCAGGCCCGCGACCGCCAGTACGATCAACAACGGCAGGCCGAACCTCTGCGCCCCCTCGCTGAGGCCGATCAGAGCTCGCGTCAGGAACGGCAGGGCCGCCCCGCGCGACACGAACACCTTCACGATGTCCGGCACGACGTAGACCAGCAGCAGCACGATCATCAGGGTCGACACCGTCGCCAGCAGCGCGGGATAAAGCAGGGCCAGCTTGACCTTCCGCTCCGCCCGCTCTCGCGAGGCGACGAAGTCGGTCAGGTGCGCCAGCACCTCCGACAGCTTGCCGGACTGCTCCCCGGCCGCGATCGAAGCGCGATAGAACTCCGGAAACACCTTCGGATGGCGGTCCAGCGCCGCGGCGAAGCTGCGCCCTTCGGTGATGGCGGCCGCGACGTCCAGCAGCACCGGCCCGATCGGCTGGCCCACCGTCTCCTGGCCGACCACTCGCACGGCCTCCTCGATGCGGATGTCGCTGCCGATCATGGTCGACAGCTGTCGCGTCGCGACCGCCAGACTGCGCGACGTCACGCGGCGCGCGAACAGTCCGGCGAACGCCGCGCCGCCCGTCCTCTGGCCCTCCTCCCGCACCGCCGTGGGCAACAGGCCCAGGTCGCGCACCAGCCCGCGCGCCGCGACGTCGCCCGACGCCTCCACCGTTCCGCGGACGTTGCGGCCGGTCGAATCGACCGCCTCATAGCGCCAGACCGGCATCAGGCGTCCTCGCGCACCACGCGCGCGACCTCCTGAACCGTGGTCTCGCCTGACGCGATCTTCTCGGCGCCGTCCTGAAGCAGCGACCGGGACGTCAGCCGCGCGTGGGCCGTCAGATCGGCCTCCGACGCGCCGTCGTGGACCAGCGCCTGCATCGCCGGATCGACCTCGACCACCTCATAAAGCGCGGTCCGTCCCCGATGCCCGTCGCCCCGGCATGCCGAACAGCCGACGGCCCGGAACACGCGCGACCCCAGAGCCACCGCGCCGGACGTCAGCTCCACGTCCGCCGCCGTCGCCCGATCTTCGACCCGACAGTTCGGGCACAGCCGCCGCACCAGCCGCTGGGCGATCAGCCCCGTCAGCATGGGCGCCAGCAGGTACCGCTCCACCCCCATGTCAACCAGGCGGGTGACGCTGCCGATGGCGGAGTTGGTGTGCAGGGTCGACAGCACCAGATGGCCGGTCATCGACGACCGCACCGCCACCTCGGCCGTCTCGTGATCGCGGATCTCGCCCACCATGATGACGTCTGGGTCCTGACGCAGGATGGCCCGCAGCCCTCTCGCGAAGGTCAGGTCGATGCGCGGATTGACCTGCATCTGGCCCACGCCCTCCAGCGCGTATTCGACCGGATCCTCGACCGTCATGATGTTGCGCCGCCGGTCGTTCAGCTCGGTCAGGGCGGCGTACAGCGTCGTCGTCTTGCCCGAGCCCGTGGGGCCGGTGACCAGCACGATCCCGTGCGGCCGGTGGATCATGCGGCGCAGCTTGGACAGATCGTCTGGCAGCAGGCCCAGCTGTCCCAGGTCCAGGCCCGAGGTGTTGCGGTCCAGCAGGCGCAGCACCACCCGCTCGCCATATTGCGTCGGGATGGTCGAGACCCGGACGTCCACGTCCATGCCGCCGATCCTCAGCGTGACGCGCCCGTCGTGCGGCGTCCGCTTCTCGGCGATGTCCAGGCGCGCCATGACCTTGATCCGGCTGACCAGCAGCGGCGCAAGGGACCGCGCGGGCGACAGCACCTCGCGCAGCACGCCGTCGACGCGGAAGCGCACGACCAATCGCCGCTCCTCGGTCTCGATGTGCACGTCGGACACACCCTCGCGCACCGCCTGCAGCAGGATGGCGTTGATCAGGCGCACCACCGGCGCGTCGTCGCGGCTGTCCAGCAGGTCGTCGATGGCGGCGGCGTCCTGGGCCAAGGCGTCCAAATCGGTCTCGTCCATCACGATGTCCGCCGCCGCGTCGGCGGCGTCGCCCGTCCGCTCGCGCAGCAGGGCGTCGAACGCCTCGTCCTTCAGCGGCTCGAAGGCCGGGGGCGCGTCGAACAGCCGCCGCACCTCCAGCAGGGCGGACACGGCGGCGGAGCGCCGGTGCAGGCAGACCGGCCCTTCCGGCCGATGCTCGATCATCACGCCGTGCCGCCGCGAGTGGGCGTAGCTCAGGCGCGGAACCACGACGTCGTCGGACAGAGGCTGTGCGCTCATGGCCGCGTCGCCGTCAGGGTCAGGTCGATCAGACCCGGCTGCACCGACGCCTGCATCCGCACGTCCGACAGCTCGGAGCCGCCGGCCTCCAGCGCCCGGACGAAGGGCATCGCCGCCTCGAACCGGACGCCCTGAGCCGCCACAGTTATCCTTTCGGCGTCGCCGTCGATCTGGGCCGCGACGCCCTGCGCCGCCGCCGCGGCGCGCGCCGCCTCGACCAGCGACCCCTCCGCCAGCGCCGCCGTTGGAACGGCCGCGGCGACGCCCGGCGGACCCTGCTTCAGGCGCGCCTGCAGGGTTTCATGCAGCGCGATCCGCTCCATCGCCGCCGCCCGCGCGGACGCCAGAGGCTGGATCACGCCGTACCAGAGCAGGGCGACCAGGCCGAGCGCGGCCAGAACCTTCAGCAGCAGCCGCTCACGCGCCGAGCGAGCGGCGAACCACTCAGCCGCCTGGACGACGACGGGCGATCCGAAGCGGCTCATCCCGCGCCTCCCGCGTTCAGGGTTATGACCGCGTTGACGCCGGTCGCGGCGGCGGTTTCCGAAACGGGGTCCAGTGTCACGGTGGCCGGCAGGGCCCGGGCGGTCAACGCCTGCGCCGCCGCTTCCGCCTCCGCCATGTCCGGCGCCGTCACCGCCAGGGCGGTCGCTTGACCCGCGCCCCCATAGGTCACGGCTCGATAGCTCAGCGGCCGCCCCGCCAGCGCCCCCGCGGCGCGAGACAGGGTCCGGACGAACGGCCCGTCTCCGCCCGCGGCCTCGGGCGCCAGGCGATCCACCGCCGCGACCAGATCCGGCGTCTGGGCCAGGGAGGCGTCGCGGGCGGTGATCAGGGCGCGCGTCTCCGCCTCCCGCCGTTCCGCCATGAAATGCAGGGCCGTCACGTCGATCACGGCCAACGCCAGATGCGCCGCCGCGCCGCCGACGGCCAGGGCCGCGGCGACTTTCCACGGGCCCCAGGCCGGGCCGCGCGCCGCCGCATAAAGCCCTTGCCGCAGATCCACCGGCGGAGCCACGACCACGGGGCGACCGTCCGCAAGTTCCAGCGACGCCTCCGCGACGCCGTCCCGCATGGCGTCCGGCACGGCGTCGCCGCTCGCCAGCAGCGTGGGCCGGTCGGCGGCCTCCCACAGGGCCGGAAGCAGACCGATCTCGACCGCGAAGCCGGCGCCGTCGTCGGTTCGCACCAGCGCCCGTCCGTCCGCCACCACCAGCCGCCACGCTCCGGCCGGCGGCAACGGCACGGCCATGGCGTCGGGCATCAGCACGGCGTCCGCCATCCCGACCGCCTCGGCCGAGGCGACCCACTCGCGCATCAGGGCATGCCGCACGACCGCGCACAGGTGCCGCCCCGGCGCGACCTCCGTGCCCAGCGCCACATGCACCTCGCCCAGCGGCTCGGCGATCGCGTCCTCCAGGGCGAAGGGCGCGGCCGCCGCCCGCTTCGCCCGCGACGGAAAAGGCAGATCCACGACCCGGATCAGCACCCGCTCGCTCGGCACGAGAAGGGTCACGGGCCCCGCCCACGACCGGTCCACGGGCTGAACCGACCCGCCCGACAGACGCCACAGGCCCGAAGACACCGCCGTCATGGAACTGACACCTGTCGTCATGAAACTGTTATTTGCTGTCACACATCTGACATAAGTATAGCCGCCCGACGGTCTTGGTTCTGAGCGATCAAATAGTCTATAGCAGCGTCCGTCGCTTCATCGCCAGCAGTGAGCTTCCATGTTTTTTCGCGGACGCCGCCCGCGTCGCGCCCGGCAGGGCCTGACGCTCGTGGAAATGATCGTGGTGCTGGTCATCATCGCCGTCGTGGCCGTCATGATCGTGCCCAACGTCATCGGCCGCCCGGACGAGGCTCGGGTCACCGTGGCCAAGTCGGATCTGAAGGCCGTGGCCGCCGCCCTGCGCATGTACCGGCTCGACAACGGCGACTATCCGACGACGGAACAGGGCCTGGGCGCCCTCGTCGAGCGTCCGACGGCCGCGCCCGTCCCGGCCAACTGGAGCGCTGAGGGCTATCTGACCGAAATGCCGCGAGACCCCTGGGGCCGCGACTACGTCTACCGCAGCCCCGGCCAGGCCGGGGCGTTCGACCTGATCTCCTACGGCAAGGACGGCGAGGAGGGCGGAGAGGGCCTGGACGCCGACCTGACCGACAAGTCGCGTTAGGCGGATGCGTGGCGTCGCCCCCCAGATGCGCAAGCTGCGGACGCGGGCGGGCCTGACCCTGGTCGAGGTTCTGGTCGTGCTGGCCGTGATCGGCGTCGTCGCCGCCATGCTGGTGCTGGGCGTCCGCACCGACGGCGACCCCGCTCGCGTCGAGGCCAACCGTTTCGCCGACCGCCTGCGCCTCGCCGCGGACGAGGCCCTGATCGCCGGCCGGCCGGTGACCCTGGCCATGGATCCCAAGGGCTACGGCTTCGAAAGCGACGGCCGCGCGGCCGAAAGCGATTGGGGCGCCCGCCACGACCTGCCCCGCGACGTCCGCTTCTGGGCCCCGCAGGCGCGGCTTGCGGTCGATCCGGACGGCGTGGAGGCGCCCGTAGTCATGACAATGCGCGACCGCCGCCAGGGCTGGCGCATCACCTTCGACGGCCTGTCGGCAGAGGTCGTCCCCCTCGGCGCGGAGGGGGGCTGATGCGCGCGCGCTCCGGCTATTCCCTGATGGAGGCGATCGTCGCCCTGTTCGTCCTGGCCGTCGCTTCGACAGGCCTTCTGGTCGCGCTTCAGGCTCATGTTGACGGCGTGCGCGGGCTGGAGGACCGGATCACGGCCCAGTGGATCGCCGAGAACCGCCTGGCCGAGATGGCCGTCGGGGAGCCGGAGGTCGAGCGCGTCCGCATGATGGGCGACGACTGGATCGTCCGCGCCGACCGCTCCGCCACAGCCGATCCCGAACTCCAGGCGGTCGAGGTGACGGTGACGCGCGCCGGCGCGCCCTCTCCCTCCACGCGCCTGATGGGCTTCGTCGACGCGGGAGCCGCGTCGTGACCGCCCTCCTGCGCTCGCCGGTGTTCTGGATGCGGGTCGTCGGCCTGATCGTGGTCGTCAGCCTGGGCCTGTCGGCGGCGCGTCTGACCTGGCGGCTGATCGGCTGGGACGACGGTCGCTCCGAGGTCTGGACGCCCGCGGCCCTGACCCCGGTCTCCGGCGCACAAGGCGGCGGACTGGCCGCCGTCCTGGCCTGGAACCCCTTCACCGCCGGCACGACGGGCGACGGCCTGCCGGCCTCCAACCTCGGTCTGGTCCTGCGCGGCGTCATCTACGCCGCCTCAGGCGGATCGACGGCGCTGATCTCCAGCGGCGGGGGCCCGGTGCAGCCTTTCGGCGTCGGCGAAAACCCGGTCGGCTCGGCCGTCATCGAGGCCATCGAGCCCGAGCGCGTCATCCTGAACGTCGGCGGACGACGCGAGGCGCTTCATCTTCCGAAGCCGACGGAGGCCGCGGCCGGCGCTCCAGCCGCGGCACTCCCCCAGACCGCCCCCGTCAGTTCGGCGCCCGCGCCGTCGCCCGAGGGCCTGGCGGCGCTGGCCGCCGCGTCCCCCGTCGCCACCGCCGCCGCCGCTCGCCAGCGCCCCCCCCAAGCCCAGGCTGCGGCCGGGGCCGTCGCCGGCGGACAGCAGGCCCTGGAATCCATGGGCATGACCTCGACGGGCCAAGGCTACGTGGTCGGCGCCGACAGCTCGCCCCAGCTCCTCCGCGCCGGCCTGCGTCCCGGCGACGTGATCCGCAGCGTCAACGGCCAGGCGCTGGGCGACCCCGACGCCGACCGCGACCTGTTCGCCTCCGCCGCCGCCTCGGGCCGCCTGCGCATCGAGGTCGTCCGCGACGGCCGCACCCTCTCCCTCACCGTCCCCCTCAGATAGGCGTCGACCGTGCGAAGATTTCTCCAGGCCTGCCTCGCCGTCCTCCTGATCGGCGTCGCCTGCGTCGCCCCCGGCGCGGCTCAGGCTCAGACCCAACCGGTGCAGGGCGAGGTCGTCGTCAACATGCGCGGCGTCGACATCCGCGACGTGGCCGAACAGGTGGCGCGCATCACCGGCCGCACCATCGTTCTGGATCCCAGCGTCACGGGCGTGGTCACCGTCGTCTCGGCCCAGCCGCTGAACGCCGACGGCGTCTGGGATCTGTTCCAGAGCGTTCTGCGCACCAACGGCTTCGGCGTCGTCCGCAGCGGCCGGGTCTGGCGCGTGGTGCCGCAGTCGACCGTCATCCAGAACAGCGCCGGCCAGTCCGCCGGCTCCGAGCAGCAGGTCGTCACCCGCCTGATCCGCCTGCGCAACCTGCCGTCAGACCAGGCGGCGCGCGCCCTGCGTCCTCTGGTGGCCCAGTTCGGCTCGCTGGAGGCGATCACCGAGCCCAACGCCATCGTCGTCACCGACTATGCAGACAACGTCGCCCGCATCGCCCAGGTGGCCCAAGCCCTGGACGGCGGCGGCGGTTCGGCCTTCGAAAGCCTGTCGCTGGAGCATGCCTCGGCCGAGGACGTGGCCCAGGTTCTGCGCGACCTGTACGGCCAGGAAGCGGGCGGCCTTCGCATCGCCGCCGACGGCCGCAGCAACACCGTCCTGGTCACCGGCACGGCCCAAGACGTGGCCCAGGCCCGCACCGTCGCCGCGGCCCTTGATCGCCCGGGCGGCGCCGCGCCCGTCACGCGCGTCGTCCGCCTGCGCTTCGGCGACGCGGAAAGCGTCGTCGAGGTCGTGCGGGGCCTGATGGGCGAAGGCGGGCCCGACGCCACCAATCCCGTGACCCAGAGCCTCCGCGCCGACGCGGGGGTCGATCCCGCCTCCGCGGCGGCGGCGGCCGGAGGCGAAGCGTCGTCCGCCCGCCCGGCGCGTTCGCCTGGGGTCGGCTTCGCCTTCCCCGGCCTGGCCGTCCAGTCGGTCAGCGAACTGAACGCCATCGTCCTGCGCGGTACGCCCCAGTCGGTCGCGGTGGTCGAGGACCTGATCCTGCAGCTTGACGTGCGCCGGCCCCAGGTCGTCATCGAAGCCGCCATCGTGGAGATCACCGGCGAACTGGGCGAGCAGCTGGGCATCCAGCTGGCCACGGGCGGCGCCGTGCCCGAAACCGGCGTGATCGGCGGCACCTCCTTCACCCAGGCGGGCGTGCCTCTTTCGACGGTGCTTCAGGTGCTTGGCGTTCCGGGGGCCGGCGCCCTGTCGGAAGGCCTGACCCTGGCGGCCGGCAGCGACGGCGACTTCGGCATCCTGCTTCAGGCGTTGTCGCGCTCGACCTACGCCAACCTGCTGTCGACGCCCAGCGTCACCGTGCTGGACAACGAGGACGCGGAGATCGTCGCCGGCCAGAACGTGCCCTTCCGCACCGGCTCCTTCGCCACCGATGGAAACAGCACCAACCCCTTCACCACGATCCAGCGAGAGGACGTGGGCGTCACCCTGAAGGTCACGCCGCGTATCCTGGACGGCGACGTCGTCCGACTGGAAGTGACGCAGGAGGTGTCGTCCCTGGCGCCGACCAACATCGCCGGGGCCGCCGACCTGATCACCGACCGGCGCAGCGTCACGACCACCGTCCTGGCCGACAACCGCGAAGTCATCACCCTGGGCGGCCTGATCAGCGACGACCGCCGATACCGTGAGAGCCGCGTGCCCCTGCTCGCCGACATCCCCGGCATCGGCGGTCTGTTCCGCTCACGCAGCGAAACCTCGACCCGCCGCACTCTGTTCGTCTTCCTGCGCGTGACCATCCTGCGCGAACCCGAGGACGTGCGGCAGAACTCGCAGGAGAACTACGACCGCCTGCGCGGCGAAGACGACGTCGACCGCGACCGCCGCCTGGCCCCCGGTGAAACCGTCCAGCCCCGCCTCCCGCCGCAGGTGCCGCACATTTTCTGATCGGATTGATCCAGGCGTCCGGCGTCAGGCCACGGCTTCCGTGACGGCCGGAGCCTGCTCGCGCCGTGCACACGCCGCCGTCGTCTGCGGCTCTGCGTGCATCGTCGTTTCCGCCAGGCGCAGCCGCGCGCGCCGGACGCGGCTCTGCACCGTGCGCAGGGGACTGCCGCAGGCTTGAGCGGTCTCCTCGTAGGTCAGGCCCATGGTGACGAGCAGAAGCGCCAGGCGTGAGTCGGCGTCCAGACGGTTGACCGCGTCCAGCAGGTCTGAAAACTGGGCATGCCATTCCTGGATCGCCTCACAGCTCCGACCGGCGGCGTGCGTGCCTTCCGGGTCTTCGAGCTCGCGGCGGGTGCGCCGCCACTGGCTGTGGCGGGCGTTGCGCAGGATCGTGAACATCCAGGCCTTCATGCTCGTTCCCGGCTGAAACTGGTCCCTGGCGCGCCACGCGAGCTCCAGGGTGTCCTGCGCCAGATCGTCGGCGGCGCTGGCTCGGCCGTGCGTCACGATCATCGCATAGGCGCGAACCATGGGCGCCAGGGCCAGAAACTCGGTTTGAAATGCCGTCACCTGAACCCGCCTTCGCCGCGATTTGACGGAGATACGCGACGATGCGCCCAGCGGTTGCGGCCAAGCTTGGACGTTTTCCGTTCGCCGTACGACGGCCGCGGTGCGCCGCCGTTCACGCATACCGCCGAACGCCTGCATCATTCGGCGGTCCCGCCGCGTTGCACCCAGTGCCGCGATCCGTTCGGCAGGAGGGTAGTCATGAAACACGTTCTGGCGGTCGCGGTCGCAGCTGCTTTGACCTGCACATGTGCAGGGGTAGCCCGCGCCCAGTCGATGGACGACTGGACCGGCTTTTCCGTCGGCCTGCTCGGCGGCGCCCTCGACGCCGACGATGAGGAGGGCGAAGTCCTGCTGTTCGACCGCAATCTGGACGGTACGTTCGGAGAGACGGTGACCACGTCAGGCGGCGCCGACGCCTTCTCTCCCGGATTCTGCGGCGGTCAGGGCCTCACCAACTCGGCCGCCGGCGGCTGCGACGACGACAAGGAGGGTTACGAGGGCGCCGTCCGCGTCGGCTACGACGTCCAATGGGGCGGCTGGGTCGTCGGCGCCGTCGTCGAGGTCGGCGGCACGAGCGCCGAGGACAGCGTCACCGGGTTCAGCTCGACGCCGGCCGGCTACAGCTTCAAACGCAGCCTCCACGACTTGACTGCGGCGCGCCTGCGCCTCGGCTACGTCGTCGGTCCGGTTCTGGTCTATGGAACCGGCGGCGTGGCCAGGGGATCGATCGACAATCGCTTCTTCACCACCAACTCGGTCAACTCCTTCACGGCCCTGAATCCGGACGAGCAGGATCTGGACGGCGTTCAGTACGGCGGTGGGCTGGAGTGGCGCCTGGCGCCGAACCTCAGTCTCGTGGGCGAGTATGTCCGCACTGAGCTGGACGCCGACGACCCCTTCGTGATCCGCGTCGGCCGCGGCGCCGCGCCGGCCACCAACCCCTTCATCCTCGCGCCGAACTCCACCGGCACCGACATCATCCGCAGCAGCGACGAGTTCACCGTCAACGCCCTGCGCATCGGCATGGTTGTCCGCTACTGAAGGTCACGACGGCGAAGCCGATGGGCCCCGGGAGACTGCTCCCGGGGCCTTGCTCATGGCCGGTGGACCAAGCTGGCCGGAGACTCATCGAAAAGGCCCCGGAGCCGAAGCTCCGGGGCCCTCGCTCGACCGGGCTTCGCGTCGGTCAGCCCGCGCTGCTGCGGATCACGCCGTTGACGCCGCTGGGGAAGAAGCCGCCGCCGGTGGCCACCGCCGCCGTCAGATAGACGATGTTCAGCACCTGCCCGGTGGTGCGGCTGTAGGCGATGCCGTTGGAGTCCAGCGGGACGATGTTGGACTCGGTCGCCGTGCCGCTGATGCCCTGGTCGATGTCGCTGGGACCGTCCAGGCTGTCGCGCGCGTTGGAGATGGCGTCGGCCGACGTGCGCAGGCTGGGGATGGCCACGCCACGCGCATACAGCACGGTGCGCACCAGGCCGGCGTGATACGCCTCGGCCGCCAGGATGCCGGCCGCCGCCTCCAGGAAGGTGCGGTTGTTGATCAGCGGCGCCGCTCCCTTGTAGGCCGTGACGCCCACGTCCTCGAAGATGTAGGCCCCCAGCAGGAAGCTGTTCTCGTCGGCATAGGGATTGAACGTGGCGCCCGGCCCGATCAGCCCGGCCGCTCGCGCGGCGTTGGAGAAGGCGCTGTTGGGTCCCACGCCGATGTCGATGGCCGGCTGGGCCACCGCCGCGCTGCCCAGGGCGCTGCGCAGGAAGCGCACGTGGGCGGCCTCGTCGTTGGCGATCTCGCGCGCATAGTTGCGGATCACGGGATCGACGAACGGCACGGCGCCCGCGCCGCCCGCGCTCAAGGCGCCCTGGGTGCCTGTGCCGGTCAGGTCGGCGTTGGGAAGCCCCATGCCGTACGAGGCGAAATAGTAGAACTGGGCCTCGAGATACTCGAGATTCAGGGCGAAGTTCAGAACGTTCGCGTCGGAATCGCCCGTGGGCGGCGGGTTCTGGGCCACGGCGTCGCCGGCGGAGCTGCCGCAGGCGCTGAGCACGGCCCCGGCCGCGGCGCCGACGCAGAAGCCGCCGCCCATCTTGAACAGTCGGCGGCGTTCCTCCCGCTTCTGCTGGCGTTTGTCGAAAGCTTCGAGCATGGAATCAAGATTGGACACGTGCACTCCTCCCTGTGGGTCGGAGAAGCAACGAGCCCCGCGCAAGAAATGATGCGCGGCGTTCGGAAATCTCAGAGCGGACCGGATCCCGCAGGCTTGTCGAACGTCGGGATGACCAGGTCGTCGTCCGGCGGGGACTCCGCGCTCGGCGTCACGGCCAGATCCACTTCAGGGTCTCGCGGCGACCGCCAGGTCAGCAAGGCGACGGGTCGCTCCTCACGCGCGGTCCGGCGCTTCAGCCATGCGAAGGCGCTGGCCGCCCCCGCCGCCCAGCCTGCGGCCAGCCACGCCAGCCACGACCCGTCGAAGCCCATCGGCGCCTCGTCCTTGGAGACTGCGGCGACCGTCGAGCCTGTCGCGGCCGGCATGGGTCGCGCGGGCATGTTCGCCAGCGGGCTGACCACCGTCGCCCCCGCCGCCAGCGCCGCCGGCAGCTCGCTTTCGGGGATCAGCCACAGCCCGTCCGAAGGCCGTTCGATCAAGGCGACGTCGGCGTTCCACAGGCGATAGCCGAACTCCCGCGCCAGTTCCTGAGGCGTGTGCGGCCCGTCGACCTTGAAGGTCATCTCCCCCTTCACGTCGGCGTCGATCTTGTATGGGATGCCCAGCGTCTGCCCCAGAACCACCTCCGCCACTTCCGCGACGGGCGTCGGCGGAAGAGTGATCAGGTAATGCTGGGGCGGGGCATGCGTGGCGGCGTCGGCCAGAACCTGCGCCCGGGCCGACGACGCCGCCACAGCCGACGTCAACAGGGCGGCCGCGATCAGGGCCGGAGACGGACGAGTCATCGGAACCTCGGAAACCGGGCGCTCTCTACCATGCGCGGCCGGGCGGGTCACCCGACGCGGAGTCGTCACGACTTCGAATGAGAGAGCCGTGGAATTCAGTAACTTGATGCAAACGGATCGACACTTTCCGACGGCCGCTCGATCCCGTGCCAAACTGCTCGGGATTGTGCGGCGCCACGTGCGGATGACGCCGAAGTGCACTCCGTGCACTCCGTGCACTCGTTTTTTTCGGAAAGTGCACGGAGTCCACATAGTGCACGACAGGCGCCCCCTTTTCGTAACTGACACTGTTTCCTATATCGGCCTCAAACGGCGCGCATCGCGCCACACCTTCTGGAGGACGACATGATCGACGTTCGACGCTTCGAGACCCTGGGCGGGGCCGATCACGGCTGGCTCAAGGCCCGGCACCACTTCTCCTTCGCCGATTACCACGACCCGGCGCGCATGAGCTGGGGTCGCCTGCGCGTCTGGAACGACGACGAGATCGCGGCCAAGTCGGGCTTTCCGCCCCATCCCCACCGCGACATGGAGATCATCACCTACGTCCGGACCGGCGCGATCACCCACCAGGACTCTCTGGGCAACCAGGGGCGCACCGGCGCGGGCGACGTCCAGGTCATGAGCGCAGGCACGGGCGTGCGCCACGCGGAGTTCAATCTGGAGGACGAGCTGACGACGCTGTTCCAGATCTGGATCGAGACCGATCGACCGGGCGCCGCGCCGGGCTGGGGCCAGCGGGAGTTCCCCAAGGCCGACCGCTCGGGCCGGTTCACCGTGGTGGCTTCGGGCGACCCGGCCGACGGCGCCTTGCACATCAATGCAGACGCCAAGGTGCTCGCCGCCACGCTGAAGGCCGGCGAAAGCCTCACCTACGACCTGTCGGACGGTCGCCGCGCCTATCTGGTCCCGGCCGTCGGCGAGGTGGATTTGAACGGAATCGCCCTGAACGCCCGCGACGGCGCCGGCATCAAGGACGAGCCGACCGTCACCATCCGCGCAAGGGCCGACGCCGAACTGGTGATGGTCGACAGCCTCTGACCGGGCCTCGGCCGGCCGCAAGTTGCGCTTCCCCAACCGCCCGTTTCCCATGAGTATGCGGGAAACGGTTGGGGGATTAGATGCCGAAGACGACGCTGGCTGCGGCCGGACTGGCCTGCCTTTTCTGGACGATTCTAGCGACGCCTAGCGCGGCGCAGCGCAAGGACGACCTCACGAGGCCGACTGAGGCCGGAACCTATTTCAACCGACCGGGGGCGACGGTCGAGGAGCACGACGACGCTGTGCTGATGTGCGCGGCGCATGCTCGCGGCATGCCTCAGGCTTCGGGGTCGCCCTTCGTTCCGGCCGGTCTGGTTGAGGGAGCCTTCAGCGCCGCCATCGCAGGGGCGGAAGACCGGGCGCGCTTTCAGGCGAACATGGAAAACTGCATGGTCGCGACCGGTTGGCGCGTGGTGGCCGTGAGTCGTCAGGAGAGCGGCCAGATGAACCGTCTCAACCGGGAGGCCGTGGCGGAACGCATCGCGCCGTGGATCGGCATGGAAACCCCGCACGGCTGGATCGTCAGGACGTTCGAAAACGAGGGCGCCCGGGGCGACACAGTCTGGGGAGCCTTGCCCGGTGGGCGCCAGCAAAGACAGTTCAGCGTGCGATCGGTCGATCTTGGCCGCACGCCGCGCGGAGGCTGGGCGCCGGTCCCGAGCGCGATCTCCGGTGTTCGGCTCACTTCGGATTCGCTGACACCGGAGCAGTTGGCCGCGCTGCCCCCCGACGCCGCGGTCCTGGTCGTCAAGGTCGTGGGCACCGGAAGAACCAACGGTGAAGGCTTTCAGATAAATCGCCACCGGTCCTGGCCCGGCGACACAAGCATGTCCGGCGTCTCCGGTTTCTATGCCGGAGTGAGGTGGACCATGTTCAAGGGATCCTCGCGAGAGCGCAGGGAGGCCTTGATCGCGGTGGCCGTGCGCCCTGGCGACTACCGCATCGAGTCACGCATGAACACGCTGGACTTCTGTCTAGGATCGCCATCCGTCCGCATCGGCCCCGGCGAAACGGTGTTCATGGGCACCTTCGACATCGCCGGCGAGGTGCTGGGGCCCGACATGGCGTTGGCGCCGGCGCAGGAAATGCTTGTGGTGAACCCGGAACGGCTGGCCGCCGTGCGGCCGGCCGAGTGGCGAAACGGGTCGGTTTCCCGGTGCAACCTCACCTACCTGTACGCCTTGGAAATCCCTGGAGCTCCGCCGCTTGAGCCCTCTCAAGCCGTGGAACCGCCGGTCGAAACGGAATTTCAGTCCCGGATGGCCGTCCGGTCCGAAGACGACGTCGAAGACGTTTCGTCCACGACAGGCGACGACGTGCCTGCGGAGCCTAACACCCCCTGATGGCCGCGCCCGCCGGCGACGTCCCGGGGGGCGAAAGTCGACGGCGCCTGGTCGCCTTGAGGTGGCCCGCTTCACAGGTCATCGTCCGTTCACCATGTCGCGGCTAGATAGGCCGCTGTAGGGAGAATGAGCATGAAGACCGCCGCGCGGGCCGCCGCCCTAGCCGCCATGCTGGGCGGTTCGCTGATGCTCCAGGGCTGCCTCGTCGGCGCCGTGATCGGGACCGGCGCGGCCGTCGTCGGGGGTGCGGCCAAGGTGACCGGCGCGGTCGTCGGCGCGAGCGTCGACGCCGTCACCACCTCCGATGAGGAGACGAAGGCCAAGCGCGAGCGCGAGCAACGCGAGCACGAGCGCGAACAGCGGCGCTGCGAACAGCGGCGGGCGTCCGGGCGCGACTGCTGATCGACCTCAGCCCGGCGGCGGCGTAGGGTCGCGCGGCTCACGCGCGATGGCCTCCAGCGGCCACATGATCGGACTGGTCTGGGTCACTAACTTCTGCTTGTCCCGGGCGCTCAGCCTCGGAAAGAAGGTCAGGCCGGTCGCCGCTTCGAGCTCCGGCAAGGTCGTGATCAGAGCGTCGCTGAACGGCGCGCTCCCCCAAGTCTGCGGCATGCGCAACGCCAGGATCGACAGATTGTCCGGATCGTCGAACGGATAGCGCTCGGGATCGGCCAGGATCAGGAAGAAGGCCTCGGGCACCGGCGCCTTCAGCCCGTTTCTCCGGGTCACGACCGGCGGATCGTCCCCGAAGATCGGTCCGACCATGGCCCAGACCTGCTTGCGCAGCGGCGCATAGGCGCCGACCACGGCCTTCTCCAGCCTCTGCCACGCCCCGCGGTTCGTCGACGCCTGTTGGGGGAAGATGTTGGACATGAAGAAGGTTTCGAACTGCGCGACCCGGCCGAACTGGGTGTTGATGGCGAAGTTCGGCACCATGTGTCCGCGGTCGTATGGCGTGCCGTTCAGCTTGCCGAACCCGCCCGTGCCGATCCGGCACTCCGTCGGAATGCGCGGGTCGTCCAGGAAGAACTCCGGTCTCTCATAGTCCACGTCGCGCTTGGCCGCGCTGACCTGATAGGCCGCCCACACCGGCTGCAGGCGGGCGGGTGAAAAGCCGAGCGCATAGCCATGATTGACGATCACGCTCACGGGGCGATCCGCGTCCCGGTTCGCTGGCGCGCCATGGCTGCAGAAGAACTCCAAGAAGTGCGCGATCGGCGCACACACCGGCAGAATGGTGGAATGGTCGGTCATCGGCGTCCTTCGCACGGAGCGAGAATCGCCATACCACCTGTCGGCGAAACCGGATATCGCCGGAATGTGACGGCCGGATTATCGACCGATCTGAACCGTCAGCTCGCACCGCTCGCCGATGGTGGGCCGCAGGACGGTGACCTTCGCCAGGCCTGGGAACTCCGGCGCCAGGCGGTCGGCGAACCAGGCGCAGAGGGCCTCCAGGCTGGGCGTCTCCAGCCCCGGATGCTCGTTCAGCAGGCCGTGATCCAGCTCGGCCGCCGCCGCCTTCAGCGACGCCTCCAGCCTGGTCAGGTCGACCACGAAGCCCATTTCGCCGCCCGGCACGCCGCGCACGCTGGCCTCCACCCGGAACGAATGGCCGTGCACGCGCCGGTGCGGGCTGCCCTCGGGTCCATGCGGGAAGTGGTGCGCCGCGTCGAAATGCGCGGCCTTGGTGACTTCGTAAACGCGGGTCATCTCACGCCGATGTACTTGTGCGTCTGGACGCTCAGGCGCCAGCGCGGGTGTCGCAGACAATACTCCACGGCCGCCGCCGTGTTCGCGGCCTGATCCGGCCCGTCCATGGGCTGCAGCCAGAACCGCTCGAACTCGAGGCTCTCGAACCGGTCGGGCATGGCCTTGGGTTGGGGGAAGACCAGCTTCAGCTCCTGGCCGGAGGTCTGGACCACGGGCGCGTCCGCCTTGGGGCTGACGCAGATCCAGTCGATCCCTTCGGGCGTCGCCACCGTCCCGTTGGTCTCCACCGCGACGGCGAACCTCCGCGCATGCAGGGCGTCGATCAGCGCGGCGTCCAGCTGCAGCAGCGGCTCGCCGCCCGTGCAGACGACCAGCCGATCCCCCTCCCCGCCGATCCAGCGCGCCGCGACGTGATCGGCCAGCGCCGGGGCGTCCGCGAACTTGCCCCCCCCGTCGCCGTCCGTGCCGACGAAGTCCGTGTCGCAAAAGTCGCAGATCGCGCCCGCCCGATCCCGCTCAAGCCCGTTCCACAGATTGCAGCCCGCGAACCGCAGGAATACGGCCGCGCGGCCAGCCTGACCGCCCTCGCCCTGCATCGTCAGGAAGCACTCCTTGACCGCATAGGTCATGGCCGCGCCTCCCATTCGGCCCAGCCCCTGGCCCGCAGTTCGCATGCCGGGCACTCGCCGCAGCCGTGGCCCCAGGCGTGCAGCTCGCCGCGCTCGCCGTGGTAGCAGGTGTGACTGTCCTCCACGATCAGCCGCACCAGGACCTCGCCGCCCAGCTGGTGCGCCAGCGCCCAGGTGTCGGCCTTGGTCAGGCGCATCAGCGGCGTCTCGATGACCACCGGCTTGTCCAGCCCCAGCGACAGCGCCCGCTCCATGGCGTCGATCGTGTCGCGACGGCAGTCGGGATAACCCGAGAAGTCCGTCTCGCACATGCCGCCGACCAGCACGTCCAGCCCGCGCCGGTCCGCCAGCGCCGCGGCGCAGGTCAGGAACACCAGATTGCGCCCCGGCACGAAGGTGGTCGGCAGGCCGCGCTCGCCCATCTCGATCTCGCGCTCGGCGGTCAGGGCGCTCTCGGCGATGCGGCCATAGCCGGTCAGGTCGACCACATGGTCGGGCCCCAGACGCGCGGCCCAGTCCGCGTTCATCTCCGCCATCCGTTCGCGCACCGTCAGCCGCGCCCGCATCTCCACCGCGTGCCGCTGGCCGTAGTCGAAGCCGACCGTCTCGACGCGCGCGTACCGGTTCAGCGCCCAGGCCAGGCAGGTCGCGCTGTCCTGCCCGCCCGAGAACAGGACCAGGGCCGAAGACGCGACGGACGGGACGGGCTGGACTGCGGACATGACGACCCTGCGGTCGGCCCGGGGGCCGCGCGCATGCGAATGGTGGGTTCCGGCGATGTGCGGAAGGCGCGCGTCATACACCCGCACGCCGACGGAATCAAAACGCGCCGTTTCTCCGCTTAACCGTTCCGCAAAGGGTGCTGCGTAATGTCCCTCGGTAACACGGAGTTTTCGGCCAGTATGCCGACGATCGAGTTCCTGACGCAGCGGGTCGATCCCGTCCCGCCGGAGACGACGGGCGCGCATATCTTCGCACGGTTCCAGGCCGATGCGGACCTGCCTTGCATCCCCGTGGTGGTCGACGAACGGCCTGTGGGCCTGATCGAGCGCAATGACTTCCTGATGAAGCTGGCGGCCCCGCTGGGCCATGCGTTGTATCTGAGCCGCGACGCCACCCACGTCATGGATCCCGATCCGACCATGGTCGACGCGGGCATGAGCTTCCGCAGCGTCTGCGACGTCATGCTCAAGGCCGAACGCGCTCAACTGATGCGCGGGTTCGTGGTGGTGCACGAGGGCCGGTATCGCGGCGTCGGCACGGCCGCGTCCCTGCTGCAGGCCTCGGCCGAGGTCCAGCGACGGGCGACCGACGAACTGGCCGAGCAGACCCGCCTGCTCAGCGACACCCAGTCCCAGGCCCTGGCCGCCGCGCGGGCCAAGAGCCAGTTCCTGGGCATCATGAGCCATGAGCTGCGCACCCCCATGAACGGCGTCCTGGCCGTGGCCGAGCTGCTGCGCCGCCAGCCGCTGAACGCCCAGGCCCAGGCGCACGTCTCGACCATCGTGGAATCTTCCGAGACCCTGTTGCGCATCCTGCAGGACGCGCTGGATCTGTCGCGCGCCGAGGCGGGCGAGCTGGAGCTGAGCCAGGAGCCGACGCCGCTGCGCGCCCTGATGGACGACGTCCAGACGCTGTGGGCGCCCCGCGCGTCCCAGGACGACGTCAGCCTGATGATCGGCTATGAGGGCGACACCGAGCTGGCCGCCCACGTCGACGGCGTGCGGTTGAAGCAGGTGTTCAACAACCTGATCGGCAACGCGCTGAAGTTCGCCCGGAACGGCATGGTCGAGGCGGGGCTGAAGGCCTGGGCCGAAGGCGATCGCGTCCGCATCGAGGCGCGCGTGCGCGACGACGGTCCCGGTGTGGATCCCGAACGCGTGGACGCCATCTTCGAACCCTTCGTGCACGGAGCGGGCCCCGACGGCGCCGGCCTGGGCCTGGCCATCTGCCGCCAGATCGTGGACCGCATGAACGGCCGCATCTGGGCCGAAAACAATCCGGGCCGCGGCGCGACCTTCGCCTTCGACCTCGACCTGCCCCGCGCCCATGTGGAGGTCGCCGCCTCGGCCGAGGTTTCGGATCTGGTCGAGCTGAACGCGGTCCAGAACCCGCACGTGCTGATCGTCGACGACAACGCCACCAACCGCATCGTCGCCCAGGCCCTGTGCGAGATGTTCGGCTGCACCTCCGAGACGGCCGAGGACGGCGTCCAGGCGGTCGAGGCGGTGCGGGAGCGGCGCTTCGACATGGTCCTGATGGACATCAAGATGCCGCGCATGGACGGGGTCCAGGCCACGCGCGCCATCCGCGCCCTGGACGGGCCCGCCGGCCGCGTGCCGATCGTGGCCCTGACGGCGAACGCGGACCCGGACGACGCCCGCACCTATCTGGCCGAGGGCATGGCCGCCGTGGTCGAGAAGCCGATCAAGCCCGAGCGCCTGCGTCTGGCCATGCACGCCGCCCTGTCCGAGACCGAGGCGTCGGAAGCCGCCGACGTCGTCGAGGCCAAGGCCCGCAGCGCGGCTTAGCTGACCGCCGACGAGGCCGGATCGTCGTCTTCCTCGTCATAGCCGACCAGCCGCAGGGCGCGGGCGGCCATGCCGTTGATCTCGGCCCAGCGCAGCAGCCCCTCCTCGCGCCCATGGGTGATCCAGACTTCTTCGGGCCGGATCTCGGTCAGGGTGGCCGTCAGTTCCGGCCAGTCGGCATGGTCGGAAATGACCAGCGGCAGCTCCACGCCCCGCTGCCGTGCCCGGGCCCGCACGCCCATCCAGCCCGAAGCGAAAGCGGCGATCGGCTCGGCGAAGCGGCGCGACCACCGATCCTGAATGGCCGACGGCGGCGCGATCGCGATCTCGCCGGCCAGGGCGTCCTTCGGCAGACCCGAGGCGCTCTCCAGCGGGCCCAAGTCCACGCCCTCGCGCTGATACAGGGCGTTCAGCCGCGCCAGGGCGCCGTGGACGTGGATCGGCCGCTCCCAGCCGCCCTCCCGCAGCAGGCGGATCACCCGCTGGGCCTTTCCGAGCGCATAGGCCCCGACCAAATGCGCCCGGTGCGGGAACTGGCGCGTCGAGGCGATGAGGCGCCCGACCTCTTCGTGATCCGGCGGGTGGATGAAGACCGGCAGGCCAAAGGTCGCCTCGGTCACGAAGACGTGGCACCGAACCGGCTCGAAGGGCGCGCAGGTGGGATCGCGGCGGCGCTTGTAGTCGCCGGACACGGCGATGGTCAGGCCGCGATGGGTCACCACCGCCTGGGCCGAGCCCAGCACGTGCCCGGCCGGGACCAGGGTCACGTCCACCCCGCCGCGCGACTGCATCTCGCCATAGGCGACCGGTTCGGCGCGGCCGCAGAAGTCGGGGCCGTAGCGTTCGGCCATGATGGCCAGGGTCTGGGGCGTCGCCACGACCACGCCGTGCCCCGGACGCGCATGGTCGGCGTGGCCGTGGGTGATGACGGCGCGATCGACGGGCACGACCGGATCGATGTGGAAGTCCCCCGGCGGACACCACAGGCCCTGAGGCGTCGGATGCAGGAGGGCTTCGGGACGCATCGTGGAGATATGGTGGCGACCGGCGACGCGCGATAGGGAGGAAGCATGACCGATCCGGCCTTCGCCGCCCTGCTGCCCCAGCTCGCCTCCGGCGCCGCGCACACCCACGCCTTGGGGTTCGAGTTCGCCGGCCTGGAAGGCAAGACGGTGCGGATCCGGGTGCCGTGGCGCGAGGATCTGGTGGGCGATCCGGACACGGGCGTGCTGGCGGGCGGGCTGGTGACGACGCTGCTGGACCATGTCGGCGGCCTGGCCGTGTGGACGGCGCTGGACGGCTTTCGGCCGCTGGCCACGCTGGATCTGCGGGTGGACTACATGCGCGCCGCCGAACGCGGGCGCGACCTGCTGGCCGAGGCGGAGTGCTATCGCCTGACGCACTCGATCGGCTTCGTCCGGGCCTGGGCGTTCGAGGACGACCCGTCCGATCCGGTGGCCGCGGCCCAAGCGGCCTACATCCTGGACTCGAACGGCGACCGTCGCGCCGGGCACAATGCGAGGGCGGCGTCGTGAGCGTGCTGGAGCGCATGCCCTATGCCCGCTTCCTAGGACTGACCGCGGCGGAGACGGACGGAGAGATGATCGTCACCCTGCCCTTCGCGGACCGGCTGATCGGCAATCCGATGCTGCCGGCCCTGCACGGCGGAGCGACGGCGGCGCTGCTGGAGGTGACGGCCATCGCTCAGGTCGCCGCCACCTGGCCGCAGGAGCGGCTGCCCAAGCCGATCAACGTGTCGGTGGCCTATCTGAGGTCCGGCCGACCGCAGGACGTCCACGCCCGGGCGCGCATCGGCAAGGCGGGGCGGCGGGTCGCCTACGTCCTGGCAGAGGCCTGGCAGGACGACGAGAGCCAGCCGATCGCCAGCCTGACCGCCCACTTCCTGCTGGCGTCGTGACCATGGGACCGCTGTCGGGGGTCCGGGTGGTGGAGTTCGACGGCCTTGGGCCCGTCACCTTCGCCGGCATGCTGCTGGCCGACATGGGCGCCGATGTGATCCGCCTGACCCGCGCGGCGTCGGCCGGGACGGCGGCGTTCGAGGAGGTCGGCGGAGCGGTCCTGCACCGGGGGCGCAGTGCCGTAGCGGTCGATCTGAAGGCGCCGGAGGACCGCGAGCGGGTGCTGGCCCTGCTGGCCGGCGCCGACGCCCTGATCGAGGGGTTCCGGCCCGGCGTCATGGAGCGTCTGGGGCTGGGGCCCGACGTCGTGTCGGAGCGCGCGCCGGCGCTGGTCTATGGTCGGGTCACCGGATGGGGCCAGACGGGGCCCTTGGCGGCCGACGTGGGTCACGACCTGAACTATCTGGGCCTGACCGGCGCCCTGTGGGCCATGGGCCAGCCGGACCGGCCGCCGCCGCCGCCGCTGAACCTGGTCGCCGACTATGCCGCCGGCGCCCAGGGTCTGGTGATCGGCGTGCTGGCCGCGGTGCTGGAGGCGCGGCGCACCGGCCGAGGCCGGGTCGTCGACGCGGCCATGACCGACGGGGCCAGCCTGCTGATGAGCGTGTTCGACGGCCTGGGCGAGCGCGGCCTATGGCGGGAGGCGCGCGGCGCCAACCTGCTGGACGGCGGCGCGCCCTTCTATCGCTGCTACGCCTGCCGGGACGCGCGGTTCGTGGCCGTCGGAGCGCTGGAGCCGCGCTTCTATGCCGCCCTGTTGGCCGGGCTGGGCGTCCCAGCGGACGAGGCCCCGCAGTTCCCGCCCGACGCCTGGCCGGCGCTGCACGCCCGGTTCGAGGCCCGGTTCGTCCAGGCCGACCGCGACGACTGGGTCGCGCGCTTCGCCGGAACCGAGGCCTGCGTCACCCCCGTGCTGACGCGGTCGGAGGCCAAGCAGCACCCCCACAATCTGGCCCGCGACGCTTTCGACGCCGACGGCCGCCCTCGCCCCGCCCCGACCTTCGACGGCGCCCGGGCGTCGCCGGCCCCGGTGGGGATCGCGACGCTGGACGAGGCCGTCGCCGACTGGAGCGGGGATCAAGGGCGTCGTTGAGAGTCCGAGATCACGCCGCGACGCCGCGCGCGACGCGCTCAAGGGTCGCCTCGGCCAGGGTGCGGACCAGCAGATCCGGATCGATGGGTTTGGTCAGGAAGCGGGCGACGCCGGCCTCGGCCCAGGCGGCGCGGTGGACGTCCAGGGCGTTGGCGGTCAGGGCGACCACCGGCGTCTCGGCGTTGACGCCGCCCGAGCGGATGAGGCGCGTGGCCTGAAGCCCGTCCATGACGGGCATCTGCATGTCCATCAGGATCAGATCGAAGGGATGCAGCGCCGCCGCGTCCACCGCCTCGGCTCCGTTTTCGACCGTGACCAGGCGGCAGCCGTGGGGTTCCAGCAGCAAGGTCAGAATGCGTCGGTTCACCTCGTGGTCGTCGGCGGCGAGGATCGTCCGGCCATGCAGGGCGGGCGTGGGGTCCGCCGACGCCTCCGCGGGTTGGACCTGTCCGCCCTGAGCCGCCTCGACGGGCAGGGTCAGGGTGAAGGTGGAGCCCTCGCCTTCACGGCTTTCCACGCTCAGGGTTCCGCCCATGAGTTCCGCAAGGCGACGGGAGATGGCGAGGCCCAGGCCCGTGCCGCCGAAGCGACGCGTGGTTCCGGCCTCGACCTGTTCGAAACTGTTGAAGACCCCGGCCAGACGGTCGGCGGGGATGCCCACCCCCGTGTCCTGAACCGCCACCGTGAGCACGGAGCCTTCATGGCGGACCCCGACGCGGATCTCGCCCTGACGGGTGAACTTCACCGCGTTGGACAGCAGGTTGAACAGGATTTGCTGGAACCGCAGAGGATCGGTTCGGATCATTTCGGGCACATCGTCGGCGACGTCGACGCGCAGCCGCAGGCCCTGAGCCATGGCCTTGGGCCCCCACAGGCGCGACAAGGCGGCGACGCGGTCGCGCACGGACATGTCGGCGCGCTCCAGCTCCATCTTGCCGGCCTCGATCTTGGAGAAGTCCAGCACGTCGTTCAGCAGGCCCATCAGCACGTCGCCGGCGTCCAGAAGCATGTCGACGTGCTCGCGTTGGTCGCGGTCCAGACGCGTCCGGCGCAGCAGGTTGGCCGCCGACAGGACGGCGTTCATGGGCGTGCGGATTTCGTGACTGATCACGGCCAGGAAGTCGGACTTGGCCGCGCTGGCCACCTCGGCGCGGGCGCGCTCCCGCTCGGCCACCCGACCGGCGTCCTGCAAGGCCTTCGTCGATGAGGACGTCTGCCTGACCGCCGCGACGAGGTGGGCGACGTAGAGAAGGCAGGCGACGGCGACCAGCAGTTCCGTCCAATCTCCGCTCTGCACAGCCCCAAATACCGGAAGACCCAGGAAATAGAGGCCATGCGGCGCCACCGCCGCGATCAGCAGCGACCGCTGATGGTGCATGTGCAGGCTGACGTGCAGCAGCGCGCCGGCGACCTGGACCATGGCGAACAGCTGGCCCAGCGTCCCGCCCTGGAACCACAGGAAGGCGGCGATCGAAGAGTAGATCGCGGTCGTCTGGGTCGCCGACGCAAGGCACAGCAGGCGGTAGGCGCCCTGGGGATCGGTCGCGTCGTCGCGGGTCAGACGGCGGAACACGGCCCAGTCGAGCGTCTGGCTGACCAGCACGGCGCCGAACCATGCCAGGGGCCAGAGCGTGCCCGTGATCGCCCAGGCCGTCAGACCGATGAACGCCGCCATAGCGAGGCGCGTCGGCAGCTCCTTGCGTCGCACGCGCGCGACCTGCACGAAACCCGATGCCGTCATGACGGAGCCCTCTTCCCGCGTCATCCTGACGCGAAAAAGCGAACGAAGCGTTGCCCGTGACGCCTCGCCTGAACGCAGGTATGGAACGGCATGGCCGGCCGGACGTTCGGCCGGGAGATTGACAGCGGGGGAACCGAACCATGAAACGATTTCTGACCCTTGCGGCCATCGGGGCCGGTCTGGCGCTGGGCGCATGCGGCGAGCCGGAGCGTGACGACGAGGGCCTGGAGCCGACGCCGCCGATCGAGGCCGCGCCGCCCCCGGTCGAGCCTGCGCCCGTTCCGACCGAAACGCCCGCGCCGACGCCGCCTACCGACACCACCGCCCTGCCCGACGACAAGCGCTCGTCCGAAGAGACGGTACAGCCGGAAAGCGAAACCCTGTTCTACTGAATGTCCGGCGCCGCGAGGTCGGCGTCGCCCGAGGCGACCGTTTGAAACCTGTCCTGCAGAGGCTCGGCCTGGGTCTGGCGGCCTGGGCCGTCTGCGCCTTCGCGGCCCAGGCCGATCCGACGGCGCTGATCCGCGGGGACATGCCCGACGAGCTGCGCGCCCAGCTGGTTCAGGCGGTGGGCGACAGCGACGGTCCGGCGGGCAACCGGTTCGAGGCCCGACGGCGTGCCCGGTCGGCCGCAGAGGACGCGACCGCCCTGCTGCGGTCCGAGGGCTATTACCAGGCGATCGTCGAGGATGAGGTCGAAGGCGACGAGACCCCCGTCGCGATCGTCGTCGTCGTTCCGGGACCGCGCTTCGGCCTGGCCACGCCCACGGTGACCTGGACCGACGAGGTGCCGTCGCCCGAGATCGACGCCGCGGCGCGCGGCGAGCTGAGACTGAACCGGGGCGAGCCCGGTCGCGCCATAGACGTCATCGCCGCGGAGGGACGGCTGGTGGCCGCACTGAGCCGGAGGGGGCATGCCGACGCCCGCGCCGCGCCGCGCCGGGTGGTGGTGGATCACGCCACCCAGACGGTGGCGCCGGAATACCGGATCGACGCGGGCCCCCTGGTCACCTTGAACGGCGTCGTGCTGGAAACGCGTGGACGCACCCGGGAGGGCTGGGTCGACTATCTGCGTCCCTGGGTCGAGGGCGACGTCTATGATCCCGAGCAGGTGGCCGAACTGGAGCGGCGGCTGCTGGAGACGGGCGTCTATGACGGCGTGGGCGTGGCCTTGGCGCCGGCGGAGCAGGCCACGCCCGGCGGCGACCGGCCGGTGATCGTGACCCTGACCGACCGGCCTCGCCGCATCCTGGAGATCGGCGCCACGGTGTCGACGGGCGAAGGCGCGGGCGTGGACGCGGTCTGGACCCACTACAACCGCTTCGGCCGGGCGGACACGCTGCGCTATCAGGCACGCATCGCCAACATCGACAGCCGGATCGGCGTGGACCTGAGCCTGCCGCACTGGCGACGTCCAGGCCGGACGTTGACCCTGTCGGGCGCCGTCGTGAACGAGGACACCGACGCCTACGTCCGCACCGCGCTGACGGCCTCGGCCGACCTTCGCCAGCGGATCGGGCGGACGTCCTATTTCACCTATGGGATCGGGCTGGACGCGGGCCAGTATCAGGAGAGCCGGTTCGACCCGGTGACTCAGCTGCCGATCGACTTCGACCGCGACCTGATCATCCTGACGGGCCGTGGAAGTGCGTACACCGACGCTTCGAACGACCCGCTGGACCCGACGCGCGGGTGGCGGCTGTTCGTCTCGGCCCAGCCCACCGCCGTGGCGGGCGAGGACACGGTGGTGTTCGTGCGGGCGGAGGCCCAGGTCAGCGCCTATCTGCCGCTGCAGGACGAGGCCAAGACGGTGCTGGCGGGGCGTGTGAGGATCGGCAGCATCCTGGGCGGCGACGAACTGACGGTGCCGTCGGACCGCCTGTTCTATTCCGGCGGCGGCGGGTCGGTGCGGGGTTACGCCTTTCAGGGCGTCGGGCCGCGCCTGCCCGACAACACGCCGCGCGGAGGCATATCCCTGTTCGAGACGTCCGTGGAAGTCCGGCATCGCCTGCGCGGTGCGCTGGGGATCGCGGCTTTCGTCGACGCGGGCGCCGTGGGCTTCGAGGAATATCCGGACTTCGGAGACGTGCGCTTCGGCGCGGGCATCGGCGTCCGCTACGATCTGCCGTTCGGCCCGATCCGGGCGGACGTCGCGTTTCCGCTGGACCGCCGCGACGGCGACGCCAGCTTCCAGATCTACGTCAGCATCGGCCAGGCCTTCTGATGGTCGATGCGCCCGAGACGCCCGAGGCCCCCAAGGCCGATGAGCCGCCCGCCGTCGCCGAGGCGAAGAGGAAACGCACGCGGCTGCAGGCCTTCGCCTTCTTCGGCGGCATGGCGTTGGCGGCGCTGGCGGCCCTGATGATCGTCGCCCTGGTCGGCGGCCGGCTGTACCTTCTCTCGGGCCCCGGGCGCGAACTGGTGACCAGCTTCGTCGCCGGCAAGAAGATCGGCCGGTACGGGCGCATCAACGTCTACGACGTGCGCGGCGACCTGTTCGACGACTTCACCATCGGCCGGGTCACCGTGACGGATGCGCAAGGCGTCTGGCTGGAGGCGACGGAGGTGCGCGTCGACTGGAGCTATCTGCCGCTGATCACGCGCCGCTTCCACGCCGACGAGATCCGGGCCCGGCGGGTGCGCCTGCTGCGCCGGCCGCAGGTCGAGCCGTCCACCGATCCGCCCCGCCCCCTGCCGCTGGACGTCGACGTCGACGCCTTTTCGGCCGAGGTCGAACTGCTGGAGGGCTTCGGTAAGGAATACGGCCGCTGGCGACTGTCGGGCAATGCGGCGGTCCCGCGCGTGGGGAGCAAAGAGGGCACGCTGGCGGCGGTCAGCCTGTCGAGGCCCGGCGACTTCCTGAACGCGCGCTTCACCCTGGGCGACGCCCTGTCGGACCTGCGGCTCAACCTGAGGGCCGAGGAGGCGCAGGGCGGGCCGCTGGCGGGGGCCCTGGGCTACTCCACCGACCGACCGTTCAGCGCCGTGGCGGTGGTGACCGGGTCGGTCGTGGACGCCCGTGTGCGGACCGGCGCGTTCGAACCGCTGCGCATCCGGGGCCGCTTCGCCGAAGAGGGATCCCGGGCCGCCGGATATGTGAACTTCGGCCAGTCGGACCTGCTGGCCCCGTTCGCGCAGAGGCTGGGGCGGACCGCGCGGTTCGGCGTCGCCAGCGTGCCCGACCGGGATCGGAACGGGGTGCATGCGGTCGCCTGGGACTTCCGCGCCGAGAACGTCTCCAGTCAGGCGCGGGGCTATGTGAGGTTGAGGGACCAAGCCGTGCCCGACGGTCTGGACGTCCGCGTGACCACGCCGAACCTGGCGCGGCTGACGGGAACGTCGCTGGGCGGCGGGGCGGCGCTGCTGGGCCGTTACTCCGGCACGCCGGACGATTGGACATTCGACGGCCAGGTGAGCGTGCTGAACGCCGAGGTGGCCAGCTGGCGCGCCGCGCGGCTGGCGGGACCGGTGACGCTGAACATGGCGGGCGGCCGGGCCACGCTCGAGAGCCGGCTGACCGCGACCGGCGGATCCAGCGAGGGCGTGGTCGGCGGGCTTCTGGGTCGGGACGCCTATGTCGAAGTGGATGCGGTGCGCGAGGTCGGCGGGGCCGTCCTTTTGCGCCGGCTGGACCTGACGGGTCGGGGGCTGAAGGTCGAGGGCCAGGGATCGCGCGGGCTGACCGGCGCCCTGGCGTTCCGCGGCCGCGCCGAGATCACCGACGTCTCGCGCATCCGGCCGGGAGGGTCGGGCGCCTTCGGAGGGCCCCTGACGGCGACTGCGCCCGACGTGGGCAGCCAGTGGAGAATCGCCTTCGACGGGCGGGGACGCGGACTGAAGACCGGGGTCGGCGAGGCGGACCGCCTGCTGGGGCCGCAGCCGCGGCTGCAGGCGACGGGCATGCTGGACGGATCGCGCATCCTGATCGATCAGGCGGCGCTGGCGGGCCAGGGCGCCTCGGCGACGGCCAAGGGCATCCTGGGCTTCGACGGCTCGATGCGGCTGGCGCTGGCCTGGACGGCCGAGGGGCCGTTCGGCGTGGGACCGGTGGAGATCGCCGGCGCCATGCGCGGCGACGGCGGCCTGACCGGCACCTTCGCCCGGCCGCAGGCCGACCTGCGCGCCGCTTTCGACCGCATCGAGGTCGGCGCCCTGGCGCTGACCGAGGCTCGGATGACCCTGACCTTCGCGCGGGGACCGAACGAGACCGACGGCCGGATCGCGGTGACGGCCGGATCGCCCTACGGTCCCGCCCGAGCGGTCGCCGCCTTCGCCCTGGGGCCGAACCGAACCCGGCTGACGGGCGTGGATCTCAACGCCGGCGGAGTGGTGGCGCAGGGGGACGTGACCCTGTCGCGCGGCTTCCCGTCCAGCGCGGACCTGACCTTCACCGCGCGACCGGGGGCGTTTCTGCGCTCCGGCACGCTGGACGGACGGGTACGGCTGACCGACGGCGCAGCGAACGAGAGCGCGGTGCTGAACGTCTCAGGGCGGAACGTGACCTTCGCCGGCTCGACGCTGTCGATCCGGACGCTGGAACTGAGGGGGTCGGGATCGCTGTCGAACCTGCCCTTCACGGCCTCGGTCGACATGGGCGGCGGCACGCCGGTGCAGTTCCAGGGCGACGGCGTGTATTCCCGGACGTCCGAAGCCCAGACGGTGACCCTGAACGGCGACGGGCGGGTGCGCGAGATCGCCTTCACCACGCGCCGCCCCCTGGTCTTCGCCATGGCCGACGACGGACGCGTCGCGCGGGCGGACTTGGCCGTCGGCGGGGGCGTGCTGATCGCCGACTATCGGTCCGACAGCCGGGCGACCTTCATCCAGGCGGACCTGACCAGCGTGGAACTGGGCTCTCTGGCCGGCGACCTGCGCGGTCGGGCGACGGGCACGGTGTCGATGCGCGGGACCGGGAGCGACCTGACCGGATCCGCCCAGCTGACGCTGGAGAACGTCCGCAGCATCGACGCGCCGCGCGGCATGGCGGTGGACGGCACGCTGAACGCCACCCTGATCGACGACCGCCTGCGGCTGGTCGCCCAAGCGCGCGACGAAGGCGCGGTGGAGGCCTCGGCCGACGTCACCCTGCCCGTCGTGGCCTCGGCCAGCCCGCTGCGGCTGGCGATCGACCGGACGCGCACGATGTCGGGGCAGGTGTCGGCGCAAGGCCAGATCCAGCCGATCTGGGATCTGTTCGTCGGCGGCGACCGCAGCCTGTCCGGACAGGTCCAGGCCGACGCCACCTTGGGCGGCAGCTGGAACGAGCCGCGTCTGACCGGCCGGCTGGATCTGGCGCAGGGGACGTTCCGCGACTCGACGTCGGGTCTGAGGCTGGAGGCTCTGCGGCTCGCGGTGCGGTTCGACGACGAGACCGCGCTGATCGAGACCTTCTCCGCCACCGACGGCGAAGGCGGCACGGTGGGCGGCGACGGTCGCCTGGGCCTGCGCCAGGGCGGGGCTTCCAGTTTCAGACTGGATCTGAACCGCTTCCGCGTCATCGACAACGACCTGGCGGTGGCGCGCGCGTCCGGTCCGATCACCGTCGAGCGCCGAACCGACGGCGCCATTACCCTGGCCGGTCGACTGGACGTCGACGAGGCGAGGATCGAGCCGAATCTTCCAGGCTCGAACGGCATCGTGCGCATGGACGTGGTCGAGGTGAACCGGCCCGGCGACGTGCCGGACGACGAGGAGCAGGAAACGCGCGGGCCGCAGGGCCCCCTGATCCGCCTGGCGATCCAGATCCGTTCCCCCGGCGGGGACATCCGCGTCGTCGGCCGGGGCCTGAACGTCGAGATGAACGTCACCGCCGACGTCGGCGGCACCCTGACGCGGCCGACCCTCAGCGGAGTGGCTCGGGTGGTGCGCGGCGATTACGAGTTCGCGGGCAAGCGCTTTGTGTTCGACGAGGACGGCCGGGTCATCCTGTCGACCGATCCGGCGCAGATCCGGCTGAACCTGGAGGCGACGCGCGACGACCCGGCGCTGACGGCCACGATCCGCGTGACCGGCACGGCCGCGCGGCCGGTCATCGCCCTGACCTCGACCCCCGCCCTGCCCCAGGACGAGATCCTGTCGCAGGTTCTGTTCGGCCGATCCGCCTCGCAGCTGTCCCCGGTGGAAGCGGCGCAACTGGCCTCGGGCGTCGCGTCTCTGGCGGGCGGCGGCGGGTTCGACGTGTTCGGCAGCCTGAGGGAACTGGCCGGTCTGGACAGGCTTTCCTTCGGCGCGGAAGCGTCCGGCCTGACGGTCGCGGGCGGGCGCTACATCTCCGACGACGTCTATCTGGAGATCATCGGCGGCGGCGAAGGCGGCGCGGCGGTCAGCGTCGAATGGCAGCCGCGACGCAACCTGGCGATCCAGTCGAAGTTCGGCGGCCAGGGCGAGGCCAGCCTGTCGATCCGCTGGCGGCGTGAAAGCGGACGGACGGACGGACGCGAGGACCGACGGCCCAACCGCAACTGATCAGGCGGCCCGCCGCAGCTCCGCCACGCGGGAGGCGCCCCTCAACGCGACGGCGTGCAGCAGGACGCACAGAGCCAGAAGAACGACGCTGAGCAAGGTCCAGCCGGTCGCCTCGGCCGGCCGCAAGGCCAGGTCGATCGCCCGGTCGCCAAGACGATAGACCAGCAGAACCAGGAAGATGATCGGGATCACGGTGCCGCGCCGCCGCCAGTGCCAGGCCGCCAGGATGATCTGGAACGCCGCCCAGCCGGCAGCCAGAGCGACGCCCATCTCGATCATGCCGTTCTCGACCATCCCCTGGAGGATGGCGGCCGTCTGCGGGGACTGTTCGGCGAACCGTCGGGCCTCTTCCGCCGCCGCCATGCGCATGGCGCCCATGTTCTGGCTCATGAGCACGGCGCCGAAAGCGGACATGGCGCCGGAGATCACCAGGGCGAAGCTGGAGGCGCCCGCCGCCGCGCGCGCCTCGCCCTCCCCGCGCAAGGGCGCAAATGGATTGATCATGTGGATCCACTGAGTCATCGCCGCGCTCTCCCCCACCCGCGATTCCCCGAGGATGCTACGCCCTGCGGCGTCTCGCGCGAAGCGGCTTCGCTTCACCTTTGCCGCCGGGACGGCTAAGCCCCTGGCATGTCGTTTTCCCCATTCGAACAGGCCGTGCTCGACCGGGCGACGGCCGACGCCGAGCGGCTGGTGGCGCGCGCGGTGAGCTGGGCCGAGGTGAACTCCGGCAGCGGCCATGCGGCGGGGCTGGCGCGGATGCTGGACCTGCTGGAGGCCGAGGCGGCGCGGCTGCCCTGCGCCGTCGAACGAGTGGCGACGGCCGATTCCGTCACGGTCGGTGAACAGGGCGAGGTGGTGGCGCGGCCGCACGCGCCGGCGCTGAAGCTGGCCTGTCGGCCGGCTGCGCCCATCCAGATCGTGCTGACCGGCCATTACGACACCGTCTTCCCCGCCGAGTCCCCGTTCCAGTCCGTGGCGCGCCGTGCGGACGGCGCCCTGAACGGGCCGGGGATCGCCGACATGAAGGGCGGAATCTCCGTCATGCTGGGGGCGCTGGAGGCGTTCGAGACCCATCCGGGGCGAGAGAGAGTCGGCTGGACCGTGCTGCTGTCGCCGGACGAGGAGATCGGTTCGCCCGGCTCGGCGCCGCTGCTGGCCGAACTGGGGGCGCGGGGGCATCTGGGCCTGACCTACGAACCGTCCCTGCCGGACGGCACGTTGGCGGGCGCGCGCAAGGGCAGCGGCAACTTCCATCTGGTGGTCCACGGCAAGGCGGCGCATGCGGGGCGGGCCTTCCATGAGGGAGCCAACGCCGTGGCCGGCGCGGCGCTCGTCGCGGCGCGCCTGCACGAGCTGAACGGTCGGCGCGAGGGCGTGACCGTCAATGTGGCGAAGATTTCCGGAGGCGGCGCGCTGAACGTCATTGCCGATCGGGCCGTGGTGCGGTTCAACGTGCGCGTTCCCGACAGCCAGTCCGCGGCCTGGGTGACGGACGCGATCGGCGAGATCGCGGGCGCCCCTCCCCTGCCCGGCCTGTCGCTGCACCTGCATGGCGGCATGACGCGCGCGCCGAAGCCCATGGACGCGGCCCAGACCGAGCTGTTCGAAGCCGTCCGCGCGACCGGCGCCCTGCTGGGCCAGAAGATCGCCTGGAAGCCGTCGGGCGGGGTGTGCGAGGGCAACAACCTGCACGCCGCCGGCCTGCCCAACGTCGACACACTTGGCGTCGTCGGCGGCGACATCCATTCGGACCAGGAGTTCGCCTGGCCGGACAGCTTCGCCGAACGGGCCCGGCTAAGCGCCCTGATCCTGTGCCGCGTCGCGTCCGGAGAGATCGACGCCGCCCGCCTGAAACGCCTTCGTCTGGAGACCGCGTAACCCGCATGCTCGTCGTCCGTCCCGCCGGCCCCGCCGACCTCGACTTCCTGCTGGAGCTGGCCATCCTGTCCGGGCCCGGCTTCACCAGCCTGCCGGAGGATCCGGACCAGTTGTCGGAGCGGCTGGACCTGTGCCGCGACAGCTTCGCGGGCGCCGTGCCGCGCGAGCAGGCCTGGTACACGCTGATGCTGGAGGAGACCGACACCGGCGACGTCGACGGCGTGGGCTCGGTCAAGGCGACGGTGGGGTTGAAGCGGCCCTTCTTCAGCTTTCGGGTCCAGAACACGACGCAGTCGTCGCCCAGCCTGGGCGTGCGGCTGGAGCATCAGACGCTGAAGCTGGTCAACGAATGCACCGGCTGGACCGAGGTCGGGTCCCTGTTCCTGAAGGCGGACCGGAGGAAAGGCGGCGCGGGACGGCTGCTCAGCCAGTCGCGCTACATGCTGATCGGGGCCCAGCCCGATCTGTTCGCAGAGACCGTTCTGGCCGAGCTGCGCGGCGTGTTCACGCCCGACGGCGCCTGCCCCTTCTGGGACCATGTGGCGCACAAGTTCTTCCCCATGGAGTTCGACGAGGCCGACCGGATGACCGGCTCGACCGACAAGCAGTTCATCCTCGATCTGGCCCCGCGCGAGCCGATCTACGTCGAACTGCTGCCCGAGCCGGCGCGAGCCGTGATCGGCAAGGTGCATCCGCAGGGCGTGCCGGCGATGGCCCTGCTGGAATCCGAAGGGTTCCGGCCCAACGGCCTGGTCGACATCTTCGACGCCGGTCCCACCGTCACCTGCCGCCGCGACGACATCCGCACGGTGCGCGACGCGCGGGCCCTGACGGCGCGGATCGTGGATCAGGTCGACGCCGAACTGCCAGCCCTGATCTCCACCGCCAGCGTCGCCGGCTTCCGCGCCGTGCGGCAGAAGGCGGCGATCGAGGGCGACCATGCCCATATCGACGCCGAAACCGCCGCCGCGCTGAAGGTGCGCGACGGCGACATGATCCGCGTGAAGAGCTGACCCGATGACCCGACTGATCTCCACCGACCCCGCGACCGGCGACGTCGTCTGGGAAGGCGACGCCACTTCTCTCGGCGAGGTCGAGCGCGCGGCGGTGATGGCGCGACGTGCCTTCCGTGACTGGGCCGACCGGCCGCGGCAGTTCCGCATCGACGCCCTGAAGCGATACCAGGCGGCGCTGAAGGCGCGCGCGCCGGAGATCGCCGAGGCCATCAGCCGCGAGACCGGCAAGGCCCTGTGGGAGAGCACCGCCGAGCTGGCGGCCATGCAGGGCAAGGTGGACATCTCCATCCGCGCCTATGACGAGCGGACCGGCGAGCGCGAGACCGCGACCGGCTTCGGCCGCGCCGTGCTGCGGCACCGGCCGCACGGCGTGGCGGCGGTGTTGGGGCCGTTCAACTTTCCGGGTCACCTGCCCAACGGCCACATCGTGCCGGCGCTGCTGGCCGGCGACACCGTTGTGTTCAAGCCGTCCGAGGAAGCGCCCCTGACCGGGCAGCTGATGCTGGAGTGCCTGCGCGAAGCCGACCTGCCCGAGGGCGTGGTCAACGTCGTGCAGGGCGGGCGCGAGCTGGGGCAGGCCCTGCTGAGCCAGGACATCGACGCCCTGATGTTCACCGGCTCGGGCGCCGCGGGCGCGCACTTCAAGCGCCAGTTCGCCGAGAACCCGCACGTCATCCTGGCGCTGGAACTGGGCGGCAACAATCCGCTGGTGGTCTGGGACGCCAAGGACGCCGAGGCGGTGGCCGGCATCGTGGCGATGAGCGCCTTCGTCACCACCGGCCAGCGCTGCTCCTGCGCGCGGCGGCTGATCGTCGAGGCGGGATCGAAGGGCGACGCCGTGATCGAGGCCGTGGCCGCCATCATGGACCGGCTGACCTATGCGCCTTGGAACAGCTCACCCGAGCCGTTCGGCGGGCCCCTGATCTCGGCCCGCGCGGCGTCGCAGGCGCGCGAGGCCTTGCAGGCGCGCATCGACCTAGGGGCGCGGGTGATCCGCGACACCGGGCCCGTCGAGGGCCTGTCCGACGCCTTCGTCAGACCGGCCCTGATCGACGTCACCGACGTGCAGGTTCCGGATGAGGAGATCTTCGCCCCCTTCCTGTCGGTCCAGCGCGTGCCGATCTTCGACGAGGCGATCGCGGCGGCGAACCGGACGAAGTACGGCCTGTCCGCCGGTCTGGTCAGCGACGATCCGGCGAAGTGGGACCGGTTCGTCAACCGCATCCGCGCCGGCGTGGTGAACTTCAACCGCCCGACCACCGGCGCGGCGGGCGACATGCCCTTCGGCGGCCTGGGCCAGAGCGGCAACCACCGGCCCAGCGCCTACTACGCGGCCGACTACTGCGCCTATCCTGTGGCCAGCTTCGAGGCCGGCGAGGTCCGCAACATCGAGGGCGAGATGAAGGGTCTGCGGGCGTGACCACACACGCCGTCGAGGCCAACGCCGACGGACTGATCGGGCCGACGCATTCCTATGCGGGGCTGTCGCCGGGGAACCTGGCGTCGGATCGGAACCGGGGGCTGGCGTCCAATCCGAAGGCGGCGGTGTTGCAGGGGCTGCAGAAGATGCGGCTGCTGGCCGATCTGGGCCTGCCGCAGTTCGTGCTGCCGCCGCAGGAGCGGCCGGACATCCCGTTTCTCAGATCGCTGGGCTTCGTCGGGTCGGATGCGCGGGTGCTGGAGGACGCGTGGCGCGACGCCCCCGCCTTCGCCGCCGCCGCCTGCTCCGCCTCGGCCATGTGGGCCGCCAACGCGGCGACGGTGACGCCCAGCGCGGACAGCGCCGACGGACGGGTGCACTTCACCCCGGCCAATCTGGTGACCAACCTCCACCGCTCGCTGGAGCATCGGCAGACGACGCGGGCGCTGGACGCCCTGTTCCCCGATCCGGACCGTTTCGCCGTTCACGACGCCCTGCCCCCCGTCGCCCATCTGGCCGACGAGGGCGCGGCCAACCACGTGCGCCTGTGCGCAGAGCACGGAGCGCCGGGCGTCAACCTGATGGTTTGGGGACGCGAGGCGTGGGAGGGCTGGACCGGCCTGTTCCCGGCCCGGCAGACCCGCGAGGCCTCCGACGCCGTCATGCGCCGGCACGGGGCCGGCGGCGCGGTGCTGGCGCGCCAGTCGCGCGACGCCATCGCGGGCGGCACCTTCCACAACGACGTGGTCTGCGTCGGCGCGCTGAACGTGCTGTTCCATCACGAGCTGGCGTTCGAGGACACGGCCGCGACGCATGAAGCCATCCGGCGCGCCGCAGACGGCCGGTTCGAGCCGGTGTTCGTGGAGGTCTCCAACGCCGACCTGCCGCTGGGCGACGCCATCGCCAGCTATCTGTTCAACTCCATGCTGATCCAGGTTCCGGGCCAGGACCGGCTGACGCTGGTCTGCCCGACCGAGACGCAGGAGAACCCGGCCAGCCGTGCGGTCACGGAGCGGCTGATCGCCTCCAACGGTCCGATCGGAGAGGTCCGGTTCGTCGACGTGCGCCAGTCCATGCGCAACGGCGGCGGCCCCGCCTGCCTGCGCCTGCGCGTCGTGCTGACGGAGGCGGAGTTGGCGGCGACCAATCCGGCGATGCGGCTGACGCCCGACCTGCACGACCGCTTGATCGCCTGGGCCGAGCGGCACTATCGCGACGAACTGGTCGCGCGCGACCTGGCCGATCCCGACCTGCTGACCGAGAGCCGCGCAGCGCTGGACGAGCTTACCGGAATCCTGGAGCTGGGGTCGAACTTCTATCCGTACCAGCGGACCTGAGCGGAGGTCACATGTAGGACGTGATCGCCGGCGCCGAGCCCCAATCGTCCTCTGCGCCGTTTTCGTGGCGCACCGGTGCTTCCGCCAGCTCCTCGGGCGTGACGCCCTCCAGGCAGGCGACGTTCACGCAGTAGAAGTCGCCGCCCATCACCTCCTCCGAGGCCGATACGAAGGCGTAGACTCCGCACGTCCTGCAAAAGGTGTGATCTATGCCGCCTTCGCCAAAGCGGTAGTGGGTCAGCTGGTCATCGCCCTGGAGGAGTCGGAACGCTTCGGCGGGCACATGGCTCTTCCAAATCCGGGTCTTGGCGCAGAACGAGCAGTTGCACCTGAGGGTCGAGGCGTACCAGGACCCCGGCCGCATCTGAGCCGAACGCCGTCCTTCCGGGGCGAGATCGATTTCGCACTCAAATCGCACGGCGCCGCAATGGCAGGCACCGGTTCGGGTCTGATACATGTGGGTTTCCTTACGCCGCGAAGCGTCCGCCTCTCGCGGCATAGGCCTGGGTGCCGTGGGTGAAGACCTGATCGGTTGGGAGAACGGCGTCGATCGGGATCGTGTCGGCGTCCTTCAGCCGGGCGTAGATCGGGCCGAAGTCCTGCAGGGTCTCGCGCTTCAGGCGCTCAATGGAATCGATGACGAAGTAGACCTGCTGGAAATCGTCGATGCGGTAGAGGGTGCGCATCACGCGCTCCAGATCGAAGCCGATCCGGTTGGGCGACGGGTCCTCGACGGCGAAGACGCTCTCGGTCGCTGAAGACACGATGCCGGCGCCGTAGATGCGCAGACCGCCCGGGTCCTGCATCAGACCGAACTCGACCGTGTACCAGTACAGACGCGCCAGATTGGGGAGCATTCCCAGCGAGGCCGCGCGTTGGCCGCCCTTGCCGTAGGCCTCCATGTAGTCGGCGAAGTCCGGATCCGTCAGCATCGGCACGTGGCCGAAGACATCGTGGAAGATGTCCGGCTCCTGCAGATAGTCCAGCTGGTCCGGCTTGCGGATGAACTGGCCCGAGGGGAAGCGGCGGTTGGCCAGGTGGTCGAAGAAGACCTCGTCGGGCACCAGGCCCGGGACGCAGACCACGGTCCAGCCGGTGAGCGCCTGCAGCTTGGGGTTCATGACCTCGAAGTCCGGGATGCCGCCCGTGTTCAGGTCCAGCGCGTCCAGCCCCTTCAGGAAGACGTCGGCGGCGCGGCCGGGCAGGATCTTCATCTGCCGGGCGTAGAGGGTGTTCCAGGTCTCGTGCTCGACCGGGCTGTAGGCGCCCCAGTTCTGGGGGATCGTCCAGTCCTCGGCGGCGCCTTCGGGCGGCGTCTCGAAAACGTGTTCGAAGTCGGACATGGGACGCTCTTTCCTGCCGTTCCGCGCTCTGCGGCGCGCTGACCGCGAACCTAGGCGTCCGGACGGGCGGACGCCAGCGTCACTGGAGGCGATGCGCGGCCGGCGTCAGGCGGCCGGACACGTCCTTGCGCAGCCAGCCGGCCGGCAGTTCGATGAGCTGGGAGCCGGCGGCCGTCAGAACGTCCTCGGCCGCATAGGCGACGAAGCCGCCGTCGTCGCCGGTGGCGAGCACGCGGTAGAAGGGCTGGGCCGCATCGACGTCCCCGACGTCGGCGGGACGGCCGGCATAGGCGGCGTCCACGTCGACGATCACGCCGGCAAAGGCGTGATCCCGGTGCCGGACGGCCTGGCCGAGGCGGAAGCGGGCGGTGGGAACATCGGTCATGGTCGCATCCTGAACGGCCAAGCCTGAGCCGCGTCCGAGCGCGTCGTTCATCTTCCTGACAGGGTCGGCATTGCGCGGACGGTGCGTCGCGCTATCGTCGTCGGCGACGGGGGTCGCCTTCGGACCGCCCAAAGAAAGTTCGGCCATGCCGGAGATCGACGGCGCGCCCGCGCGGCGCGACGCCCGGTCCCCCCGCCGCGACGGCGACGGTCGAGAGGCGCCCCTGTACGGCGCGCTCGATCTGGGGACCAACAATTGCCGCCTGCTGATCGCGCGCCCGGCGCGGGAAGGCTTTCGCGTGATCGACAGCTTCAGCCGGATCGTGCGGCTGGGCGAGGGGGTGTCGCGCAGCGGCCGGCTGGACGACGCCGCCATGGACCGGGCCTATGAGGCGCTGGATCTGTGCGCCGAGCGTTTGGCGCGGCGCGGCATCGAGGGCGCCCGGATCAGCGCCGTGGCGACCCAGGCGTGCCGGCAGGCGGAGAACGGCGCGGCGTTCGTCGAGCGGGTTCGGGCCGGCACGGGGCTGAAGCTGCGGATCATCGGGCCGGAGGAGGAAGCCGCCTTGTCGGTCGAGGGGTGCCGCAACCTGCTGGACGCGCGCACCGAGGCGGCGCTGGTGATCGACGTGGGCGGCGGCTCGACCGAGCTGTCGTGGATGCGCGGCGACGGGCGGGGATTCCGGACCGTGGCCTGGATGAGCGCGCCGGTCGGGGTGGTGACCCTGGCCGAGGCCCATCCGGAGCCGGACGACGGGCTGGAGGCGTGGTTCGAGGCCATGGTCGGGACGATGACGCGGGCGCTGGAGACGGCGGAATGTCCACCGGACCTGACCGCCCTGTTCCATGCCGGGCGGGGGCATCTGGTCGGGACGTCGGGAGCCATCACCAGCCTGGCCGGGGTTCATCTGGGCCTGAAGCGATACCGGCGCGACCAGGTGGACGGGCTGTGGATGACGCGCACGGAATGCGAGGCGGCGGCGTCGCGGCTGCTGCACCTGGGGCCCAAAGGGCGGGCCGCCGACAGCTGCATCGGGCAGGAGCGGGCCGATCTGGTGATGGCCGGCGCGGCGATCCTGGAAGCGGTTCAGCGCGGCTGGCCCAGCGAGCGCGTGCGCGTGGCCGACCGCGGCCTGCGCGAGGGGCTGCTTTTGCAGAAGATGCGCGAGGAAAGGCAGGCGTCCCCGTCTCGGCGACGCCGGAGGCGGCGACGCGGCGGTCAGCCCCCCGGCGGCGGAGGTGGGGGCGGGGGCGAGACCTGAACCGGCAGGCTGAGGTCGCAGACGGAGAAATCCGCTCCCCGCGCCGCGCGGGTTTGGGCCACCGTTTCAATGAACGCCGGGGCCTGGGCCCGCATGACGTGGACCACCGGACGCTCGGCCTCAGGCAGATCGGCGGCGACGCGAACGCGGACCATCCTGTCCGGCTCGGTGACCTGTCCGGAAGGGTCGGTCCCGGGCTTGAGCGCACGGACGACGTCCAGCCCCTCCAGCGTCATGCCCCAGATGGTGTAGCGCTTGTCGAGCGCCGGATAGGGCTGGCGCATGATGAAGAACTGGCTGTTGGCGGTGTCGGGATCCTCGTCCCGCGCCATGCCCGCGACGCCGGGGCAGTAGAGCCCCCAGGCATGCACCTTGCCGTCCGAGGTCAGGGGCATCAGGGCGTCGGGCTGGGTCTGAACCGGCAGGCTGTTCAGGAAGCCGACGACCGCGCCGGCCGGCGACGCCACGGGCGTGAAGGCCAGATCGGGGCCACGACGGAAGGTGAACTCCCCGACCAGGTCCGGATAGGCGCTCTGTCCCTCGCCGGTGCCGAGCGGGTCGCCCGTCTGGGCCATGAACCAGTCGATGACCCGGTGCCAGACGAGACCGTCGTAGACGCCGAGGCGCGACAGCAGGCGGATGCGCTCCACGTGCAGGGGCGCGGCCTCGGGCAGCAGCTCCAGGATGATCCGGCCCTTGGTCGTGTCGATCAGCAGCAGGTTCTCGGGGGCCACGCGGCGCCACCCGGCCTCGTCCACTGCGACGGCCGGCGCGCCAGGCACGACGCCGAGGCGGGGGTCCTGAGCGGCGGCGTGGCCGGCGGCCAAAGCCGCGCCGAGGGCGATCAGCGATGCGGTCAGGCGCTTCACGGCGTCACCTCCACGAGGGGCATGAGGTCGCAGACGTTGAAGGCGGCGCCGCGCGCGGCGCGCGTCGTCTCGATCGAGGCCTGATAGGTCGGGCTTGAGGGATCCATCACGCGCACGGTCGGTCGTTCACCGGCCGGCATCGCTGCGGCGGTGCGGACGCGGACCATGCGGTCCGGCTCGCCCTGCACGGCGCCGTCCATGGCGTCTTCGCCCGCCTTGATGGCGCGCACGGCCTCCATGCCCTGAACCACCCGGCCGAAAGGCGTGTAGGTTCCATTCAGCCGGTCGTTGCGGCCCGTCATGAGGTAGAACTGGCTGTTGGCGCTGTCGACCGGGCCGGACCGGGCCATTCCGACGGTCGCGGGGCAGAACAGACCCTGGGCCGGAGTCTTCTTATCCACGGTGAACATCATCTGGGCGTCCGGCTGGCTGGAAACCGGCATGACGCCCATGAGGCCGACGAGGCCGGGGCCCGCGTTCGGCACGGGGACGAAGCCGTCCTGAGCGCCCCGGCGGAAGGCGAACTCGGCCTTGACGTCGAGCAGGTCGCTGCCGCCCGCGCCGGTGCCGGTCGGGTCGCCCGTCTGGGCCATGAAGCCCGGTATGACGCGGTGGAAAGGCACGCCGTCATAGAAGCCGCGATCCGCGAGCGTACGCACCCGCTCCACATGATTCGGCGCCATGCGGGGCTCAAGCTCCACCAGGATGCGTCCATGCACGGTGTCGATGACCAGCAGGTTCGCCGGCTCGACGGTGCGCCAGACGTCCTGCGCCGAGGCCGGCCCGCCCAGAGTCAGGGCGGCGACCGCCCCCATGAACCACGCCGAAACCTTCATCCTCACCTCTTCACGCGGGCCCGGACGGCGGCGGCGACGCCGGGGCTGACGAAACTGTCGATCGCGCCGTCCAGACGCGCGATCTCCTTGACCAGACGGCTGGCGACGGCCTGGTGACGCGGGTCCGCCATCAGAAAGACCGTCTCTATGTCCGCATTCAGGCGCTGATTCATCGCCGTCATCTGAAACTCGTACTCGAAGTCGGCCACGGCGCGCAGGCCCCGCACGATCACCGCGGCGTTCAGCGATTCGGCAAAATGCATCAGCAGGGTGTCGAACGGCCGGACCTCGACCGCGGCTCCCAGATGGGCGACCTCGGCGCCAACCATGGCGACGCGCTCGTCGGTGCTGAACAGCGGACCCTTGTCGTCGTTGCGGGCCACGCCGATGACCAGACGGTCCACCAGCTTCACCGCCCGACCGATGATGTCCATGTGACCGTTGGTGATCGGATCGAAGGTGCCGGGATAGAGCCCGATTCGCATGGGGTTCCCCTGTGCCGCCCGGGGGCCGGGTCGACCGAAAAAACAGAGTCCGTTGAGTCCACAGAGTCCATCGACCCCAACGAAAGACGCGTCCCCGAGAAAAGACGAGTGCACAAGGTGCACATTCCGGCGGGCGTGCGAACCCGCGTTCGACATCATAACCCGGTTCGCGGACGCCGTCGGGAAAAGGTCTCAGATTTTTTCCGGCGGGGCCGCCGACCAGGCTGCGGCGAGTCGGGCGACGACCTCCGGCGCCGGATCGAAGACGTGGTCGCCGACGGCGGTCAGGGCGGCGGCGGGAGTGGCGCTGTTGCACAGGAAGGCGTGGTGGAACGTCGGCAGGTCGGACAGACGGACGACGGCATGGTTCTGGATCAGGCCGACGGCGGCGAGATTTCGCCGGATCAGGGCCTGGGCGACGCCTTCGAGCTTGGGCCCTTCCGGCCAGACGACCTCGTCGCCCTTGACGAAGCCGACGTTCCACAGCGTGCCTTCCAGAATGCGGCCGTCGGCGTCGGTGAACAGGGCGTCGTCGAAGCCGGCCTGGGACGCCGCGCGGCGGGCGCGGATCAGCCCCATGGTGGCCACGTGCTTCAGATGCGGGGCTTCGCGCAGGTAGGCGACGGGCATGACTCGACGCGGTCCGAGGGGCAAGGGCGGGTCGAAGACGCCGATCATGACGCGGGGACGACCGACCCAAGCGACCTGCCGATGGGAAATCTCGGGCGAGAACAGGCTGACCCGCAGCCAGGCGTCGCGACGATCGCCGAGCGCGGCGCGCATGAGCTCGCGCAGGCGGTCTTCGCCCACGGTCTGTCCGAACAGTTCGACGGAGGCGGTCTCCAGCCGGACCAGATGCAAGTCCAGCCCTCGAGCGGCGCCGTGCTCGACGCGGAACGAGGTGTAGGCGCCATGGTTGACCAGCGCCGGATGGGCCAGATCGTCGGCGGTGGCCGGAGCTCCGTCGATGAAGAGAGACATTGGATACCTTCGTATTGAGGTATATACCTAGAAAATATCTTGGAGACCTCAATGTCAGTATACGCACCCTTGCAAAGGCAGCTAGCCTCCACGAACCAATCGGTCGTCCGCCTGTCGTTTGCGGACATCGAGCGCCTGCTCGGCCGACGCCTGCCGCCTTCGGCGTACGACGAAAAGATCAAGCGCCAGTGGTGGGCCAACACCGACACTCACAGTCAGGCGCGCGCGTGGCTGTCGGCTGGGCGCAAAGCGAAGCTGGATGCCGCCGCGAACGCGGTCATGTTCGTCCGAGAAGAGCGACCTCACAGTCAGCAACTGACGATAGCCGACTCGGCGTTGACTGGAGCCGCACGCCAACTGCTGACCTCCACCGCCCGCGAGTACGGCATCGACGTGCCCGAAGCGGCGGCACAGCTTCTCAACGAAGCGGCGCGCGAACGTAGGAAATCCATCCTCGACGGCTTCGTCGGTCGCTCCAAACTCTCCTCGGTGTCCAGCGCGGATCTGATCCGGGAGGATCGCGATGCCCGGTGAGCGGATCGTCGATGCCTCGCTGCTCGGCGCCGCGCTGTTCGAGGAAACGAAGTCCGACGTCGCGCGGCGATTCCTGGCGGGCGATCACGAACTCCTGGCCCCCAGCCTCCTGACGCTGGAGATCGCGAGCCTCGCCGCGAAAAAGGTCTGGAGAGGCGAAGCCGACGTGGAAATTGGGGCCAGAGCGGTGGATGAAGCCCTGACCCTCGTGCCGGAGACGATCGACATCGAACCCTTGGCGGCGCGGGCCTTCGAACTGGCGGCACGTCATCGGTTTTCGGCCTATGACGCGAGCTACCTGGCCCTCGCCGAGCGTCGCGCTTGTGTGGTCGTGACGCTGGACGAGAAGCTGGTGCGCCGTGCGGCGGACGTCGGTCTGGGACATCTTGTGGAAGAGGTCCGATAGGCCTCAGGACTCGGTGGAGTCCGCCGCGTTGATCGCGTCCCCGTCATCCCCACCCGAATCCGGCAACCGTTCCACGGACACCACCTTCTCGCCCTCGGCGGTCTTGAAGATCGTCACCCCCTGGCTGGCGCGGCCGACGATGCGGACCTGGTCCATGCGGGTGCGGATCATCTGGCCGCCGGAGGTGACCAGCAGAAGGTCGTCGGTCTCCTCGACCGGGAAGGCGGCGGCGAGGCGGTCGCCCGCGCGACCGCCCAGGCCATGGGCGGTCAGGCCTTTGCCGCCGCGGCCGGTGCGTCGGTACTCATAGGCCGAGGAGCGCTTGCCGAAGCCCGTTTCGGTGACGGTCAAGATGAACTGTTCCGCGGCGCCCAGTTCGGCGATGCGTTCGACCGACAGGACGGCGTCGGCGACGGCATCTTCATCGGCCTCGACCGGCGTCTCGTCCTCGCCGTCGCCGTTCGCCGCCTTGCGCATGGCGTTGGCGTGCTTGACGTAGGCCGCGCGCTCTTCCGGGGTGGCGTCGACGCGGCCGAGGATGGCCATGGAGATGACCTCGTCGCCCTCGGCCAGGCGCACGCCGCGCACGCCGGTGGAGTCCCGGCCCTTGAACACGCGCACGTCGTCGGCCTTGAAGCGGATGGCCTGGCCCAGGGCCGTGGTCAGCAGCACGTCGTCCTCGCCGGTGCACAGGGCGACGCCGACCATGTGGTCGCCCTCCTCCAGCTTCATGGCGATCTTGCCGGCGCGATTGACCGTGGCGAAGTCCGACAGCTTGTTGCGGCGCACGTCGCCTGACGCCGTGGCGAACATGACGTCGAGGTCGCCCCAGGTCGCCTCGTCCTCCGGCAGGGGCAGGACGTTCATGATGGTGTCGCCGGGCTCGATCGGCAGCAGGTTCACGAAGGCCTTGCCGCGCGACTGGGGATTGCCCAGCGGCAGGCGCCAGGTCTTCAGCTTGTAGGCCTTGCCGTTGGTGGCGAAGAACAGGACCGGGGTATGGGTCGAGGCGGAGAAGACGCCGACGACGGCGTCGTCCTCCTTCATCGCCACGCCGCTGCGGCCCTTGCCGCCGCGGTGCTGGGTCCGATAGGCGTTCAGCGCCACGCGCTTGACGTAGCCGCCGTGGGTGACGGTGACGACCATGTCCTCGCGCGGGATCAGGTCCTCGTCCTCCATCTCGCCGTCGCCTTCTCCGATCAGGGTGCGGCGCGGGACGGCGAAGCGGTCCCTCACCTCCTGCAACTCCTCGCGGATGACGCCCAGGATGTTGGCGCGGTCGCTGAGCAGGGTCAGGTGGCCCTGGATCGTGCCGGCCAGCTCGTGCGCCTCGCCGAAGATGTCGTCGCGGCCGAGGCCGGTCAGGCGCGACAGGGTCAGGGCCAGAATGGCGCGGGCCTGTTCGTCGGTCAGGTTCAGCTTGTCGCCGTCGACCAAAGCCGAGCGCGGATCGGCGATCAGTTCGATCAGGGCCATCATGTCGCCGACCGGCCAGGACTTTGCCTGCAGCCGCTCGCGCGCCTCGGACGGATCGGCCGAGGAGCGGATGATGTGGATGACCTCGTCGATGTTGGCGACGGCGACGGCCAGTCCGACCAACACGTGGCCGCGGTCGCGGGCCTTGGCCAGCTCGAACTTGATGCGGCGGACGACCACTTCCTCTCGGAACTCGAGGAAGGCCTCGAGCAGGGCGCGCAGTCCCATCTGCTCGGGACGGCCGTGGTTCAGGGCCAGCATGTTGACCCCGAACGAGCTCTGCATGGCGGTGAAGCGCCACAGCTGGTTGAGGACGACGTCGCCGGACGCGTCGCGCTTCAGCTCCACCACCATGCGCATGCCGTGGCGGTCGGATTCGTCGCGGACGTCGGAGATGCCCTCGATCTTCTTCTCGCGCACCAGTTCGGCGATGCGCTCGATCAGGGTCTGCTTGTTGACCTGATAGGGCAGCTCGGTGACCACGATCGCTTCGCGGTCCTTGCGGATGGTCTCGATCGAGGCCTTGCCGCGCACCACCACGGAACCGCGGCCGTCGCGCAGGGCGACGCGGGGTGCGGTGCGGCCCATGATCTCGCCGCCGGTGGGGAAGTCGGGGCCCGGCACGACGTCCAGCAAGGCGTCGTCGCCGATTTCCGGATCGTCCAACAGGGCCAGGCAGGCGTCGATCACCTCGCCCAGATTGTGCGGCGGGATGTTGGTGGCCATGCCGACCGCGATGCCGCCGGCGCCGTTGACCAGAAGATTGGGGATGCGGGTCGGCAGGACGACCGGCTCCAGCTCCTTCTCGTCATAGTTCGGCTGGAAGTCGACGGTGTCCTTGTCGATGTCGGCCATCAGGGCCGTGGCGGCCGTGGCCATGCGGCACTCGGTATATCGCATGGAGGCGGGCATGTCCCCGTCCACCGAGCCGAAGTTGCCCTGGCCGTCGACCAGCATCAGCCCCATCGAGAACGGCTGGGCCATGCGCACCAGCGCCATGTAGACAGAGGCGTCGCCGTGCGGGTGGAAGCGGCCCAGCACGTCGCCGACCACGCGCGCGCACTTGGAATAGGACTTCGACGGCTCCATTCCCAGGTCATGCATCGAATACAGGATGCGGCGATGCACCGGCTTGAGGCCGTCGCGCGCGTCCGGCAAGGCTCGGCTGACGATGACGCTCATCGCATAGTCGAGGTACGACTTGCGCAGTTCGTCTTCGATGGTGATGGAGGCCACGTCGCCGCCCCGGGGAGCGCCGTTTTCGGGGGTCAGATCGGTCAAGGATTTCGGGCTTTCGTCCGGCGGAATCGGAACGTGTTCCGCGCCCCCGGTTTCTAGCATTCATCGGCCTTTGGGGCCAAGCCGCGGGGGCCGTCCGGAACCCGCCGTCCACGGAGAAGATCATGCGCCGCCGAACCCTCGCCGCCGTCGCCGTTTCGATGACGCTGCCGCTGGGCGCCTGCGCCTCCATGGGCGTGGGGGATCGGGCCCCGCTGGGCGATTTCGGCGAGGCGACGCTGGTGAACGCCGAGGGTGCGCGGGTGGGCCGCGCGGTGTTGACGCAGGGACCGACGGGCCTGCTGATCCGGGTCGAGGCGACAGGCCTGACGCCCGGCTGGCACGGCGTCCACCTGCACCAGACCGGCACGTGCGAGGGAGCCTTCACCAGCGCGGGCGGACACATCCACGGCGGCGAGGGCGGCAAGCCGCACGGCCTGCTGAACGCCGACGGGCCCGACGACGGCGACCTGCCCAACGTGCACGCCGACGCGGGCGGCCGGGTGATGGCCGAAGTGTTCACCCCGCGCGCGCGCATCGCCGCGACCGGGCCGGGCTCCTGGTTGCTGGACGCGGACGGCTCGGCCATCGTGGTCCACGCCGGGGCCGACGACCACACGACCCAGCCGATCGGCGGCGCGGGCGACCGCGTGGCGTGCGGGATCGTGGCGGCGGGATAGGGTCTTTAAGCTGGCCTAACGCTCGCGACGCGGTCGCTCGCTGCTTGAGGCCCGCGTCACGCTTTCGCCGCGCCGGCTCTGAGGCCGCGCTCGGCCAGGGCGACCACGGCGACGCCGCCCATGGTCAGGGCCGCGCCGGTCAGGATCTGGGCGGTCAGGACGTCGTCCAGGAAGACCGCGCCGATCAGGATCGACACCACCGGCGTGGCCAGCAGATAGGGCGTGACGCGGCCCGCCTCGCGCCGCTGGACCAACCAGAACATCAGGCTGGTGGCGACGATCGACGACGCCAGACCCGACCACAGCACCGCCGCCCAGGTCAGCGGCGACGCGGCGGCCATGGCGGGCAGCTGGCCCCGCTCCCAGAAGGCCGAGGCGGCGGCGAGCGTGGGCAAGGCGGTCAGCGCCAGCAGGCCCTGCATCTTCAGCGGAGGGATGGACGTCGTGCGGCGGGCGATGACGGTCGTCAGGGCCCAGGCGGCGCTGGCCATGCCGACGACGACGATGGCCTTCCAGTCCTCCAGCGCATGCGGATCCGCCGCCATCCAGGCGACGCCGACGAAGGCGACGACCAGGCCCAGCAGCGCCATTCGCGACAGGCGCTCGCCCAGGATCAGAAAAGCGAACAGGGCTGTGAACGGAATCCACAGTTGAGCGGCGACGGATGCCGGGCTGACGTCGTTCGCCAGCCAGAAGCCGAGATAGATCAGGCCGTAGTGGATGGGCCCGCCCATCAGGACGATGATCAGCAGGCTGCGCCGGTCCGGGAACGGGGGCCGCACGAAGGGGATCAGGCAGACGCCGGCCAGGGCGAAGCGCAGAGCCGCCGTCAGCATGGGCGGAAGCTCTTCGGTCGCCACCTTGGCCGCGGCGTTGTTGACGCCCCAGATCACGACCACGGCGATCAGGGCGGCGATCTCGAGGGCGGTCAGGCGATGCGGCGGCGCGGCGGGCTGGGTCACCGCCCGGCTATGGCACGCGCCGGGCGGCGGCGCGCGTCACACCGGGTGACGAAGGGTTACGCCTCACGCCGGTTTGGCGATCATCAACCAGTAAATGGCCAGGACGGCCGCGAACGCGGGAAAGCCGAGGGCCAGCCAGACGCGGTAGAGGCGGTCGTACCGATCCGGCAGCGGCGCGCCGGTCGCAGCGGCGGCGCGGGCGAGATCGCGCAGGCGGATCTGGATGGCGACGACCGGCAGCCAGCAGGCGCCGGTCAGGACGTAGAGGTCATAGGCCCACAGCAGCCAGGGCTCAGTCAGGGCGTATCCCTGGAGGTGGATCAGGGCCAGGCCGCTGAGCGGCTGGACGATCACGGCGACGGCGGTGAACAGCGCGTCCGCGACCACCACCGTGCCGGCGACGTGGGCGACGGCGGCGGGGTCCCGGCCGCGATTGGCCCAGACCATGAAGAAGGCGATGCCCATGCCCGTGCCGAACAGGACCGCTCCGGACAGGATGTGGATCATCTTGACCGCGACGTAGAGGTCCATCAGCGGCGCGCCTCGGTGGCGGCGACGTAGAGGGCGAGCACGACGCCCGGCAGGACCTTGAGCCATGGGCCCAGCGGGTCGAACCAAAGCTGCGGCAGGCTGAAGGTCCCCGCGATCAGGTAGCCGACGGAGACCAGGGCCATGCCGACGGCGGCGCGGGCGGTCCACGACCGCTTCAGGATCGCCATGCCGAGGAGGAGGTCGACCACGGCCCCTCCCCCCGCGATCCAGGGCGACAGTGCGCCGAAGCCGCCGGCCTGAAGCGTGGCCACCGATGCGTTCCAGCCCCACCGCAGGGTGATGATCCCGGTCGCGATCCAGAACAGGCTGAGCGTCGCGATCGCCAGCGGCCGGACGAACCACAGCCGGGCATGGTGCACGTCCTGAACCGAGGCCGGGACCTGACGCAGGACGGCGTCGAACCCGCGCGGCGGTGCGCCCAGCGCGGCGGGCCACGGTTCGTCGCGGCCCGCGACGTCATGGTTCATCTGCTGCAGCGAGGTGGTGCGCAGCGGCGAGGGCCAGCCGAGGTGGCCCAGAACGTCGCCGACGGCCAGGGCCGGCCGCGCGACGGCGAGCGGCAGGCGCAGAACGGGCGCCGGCGGCAGGCCCAACCAGGCGCGGTACTTCTGCAGGAGGTCGGACTGGGTCACGGCTTGGGGCCCGCCGAGGTCGGCGGTCACCCCCGGCGGGGCGTCGACGGCGGCGACGACGGCCCCCGCCAGATCCTCGGCGAAGATCGGGCGGAAAACCTGGTCGCCGCCGACCATGGGAATGACGAAAGGGAAGGACGCCAGCGCGCGGATCAGGCCCGTGCCGCCGAAGGCGCCGCGGCCGATGACCAGCGAAGGCCGCAGGATGACCCAGTCAAGGCCGGAGGCGGCGATCATCCGCTCGGTCTCCGCCTTGCTGCGCGCATAGTCGGTGCCGGCCGCGTCGTCGGCGCCGACGGCTGACAGGTGCACCAGCCGGCGCACGCCGGCGGCCTGCAGGGCGGCGATCATCCGGCGCGGACCGTCGACGTGGGCCGCGGTCAGACTGTCCTCCGCCCCGTCCTGAAGGGCGCCGACGCAGTTGACGACGGCGTCCACGCCCGCCAGCGCCCCGGCCCAGTCGGCCTGGGCGTCCGCGAAGTCGAGGGCGACCCAGTCGAAGCCGGGCGCCCGGCGGGCCGAGGCGGCCGGACGGCGGGCGGCGGCGCGCACCGCCCAGCCGGCTCGGTCGAAGGCGGCGGCGACCTGGGCGCCGATGAAGCCGCCCGCGCCGAGGATCAGGACGCGGCGGGTCAGCCCAGCACCCGATCGGCGAGGTCGAGATCGGGCCCGGGCATGGCGCACCAGCGTCGGCCGGGGATCAGGCGACGTCGGCGAGCGATCTGGTCGTAGACTGCGTCCCGCAGTCCGCTCGGTATCAGACGCAGCAGGATCGTGGCGCGATGCGGCCAGCCGAGGCGCGACGCCACGCGGATGGAGCCCTCGGTCTTGCCGAAGGCCCTGCCGTTCTCGAGCAGCAACATGGTCGACGGGTCTTCCGGGTCCAGGCCATGGTGGACCATCAGGGCGCGCCCGAGCGGCGACTGGACCGGCGCAAGACGAAACAGCCGCGCCCGGTCCCGCGTCAGAACCGTCCGCGCCCAGCCCGAACAAAGCGCGCAGTCGCCGTCGAACAAGACCAACGGGCGGTCGTCGGGGAACGGCGGCACGGACGGGTCGTCGCGCCAGCTGTAGGCCCCCTGCCCCACTTTCAGATCAGAACGGAATGTCGTCGTTCAGGTCGTAGCTTTCCTTCGGCCCCGAGGACTTGGGGGCCGGGCCGCCGGAGAAGCCGTAGTCGTCGTCGGAGCGGCCGCCGCCGGACGAGGCGCCGTCGCCGCGGCCGCCCAGCATGGTCAGATTGCCGTTGAAACGCTGGATCACGACCTCGGTCGTGTACTTCTCGACGCCGTTCTGTTCGTACTTGCGGGTCTGGAGCGAGCCCTCGACATAAACGGTCGAACCCTTCTTCAGGTAGTTCTCGCAGACCTTCACGATGTTGTCGTTGAAGATCACCACCCGGTGCCACTCGGTCTTCTCCTTGCGCTCGCCCGAGGACTTGTCGCGCCAGGTCTCGGACGTGGCGAGCGACAGGTTGGCGACCCGGTCGCCGTTGTTCAGCGAGCGGATTTCCGGGTCTTTCCCGAGGTTTCCGACCAGGATCACCTTGTTCACGCTTCCGGCCATTGCAGGCTCCTTGTTCTCAGATGTGCGGAACCCTTAACCGATCTCGATCGGATGTTCCAGATTTGTTCTTACTCAGCCCGCGGGAGCGGGAGCTTCGGGCGCGGCGATGACCCCCACCGGGCGGCCGTCGATCTCGCGCTGGATGGCGCCCGGGATCGCCAGGCGGCCGTCGCCGGTGCGCGCCAGGAAGAAGTAGCGGCCACCGGTCAGGGTGTCGCCGACCAGCACGCCCGTCGCGTCGATGAAGATGAACTTGCCCTGGTAGGCGCCGACGATCTCGCGGTTCGAGCCGCCCATGCCGAGGAAGCGCAGGCGCATTTCCTCCAGACGCGCCGCGCAGAACTCGATCTGGGGCTGGTCGCGGGCCACGACGTTCAGCTTGATGCCGTCCTCGGCCGTCTCGTCGGGCACGACATAGTAGCAGACGCCGCGGTCGAACGGGGCCTCGACACCTTGGGAACAGGCGGAAACGAAACCGGCGGCGGCGAGGACGCCGGCGAGAGCGAGGAAGCGCATCAGTTGACGGGGCCCAGGTTGCAGCGGCGGTCCTGCTCCACCAACGTGCGGAAGTCGGCGTTGTTCTCCGAACGCTCGACGCGGCCAGGGACGAGACGCAGGGTCGTGTTGCCCCAGCGGCCGTACAGAGCGTCGCCGGGCCGCACGCAGGTGCCGGAATAGAGGGCCTGGATGCAGGCCGACAGGGACATGGAGCCGGAAACCTGGCGCCAGTCGCCGCCGACGTGGCGCAGGCAGGTCTCGCCCGGCGCGGCCACGGGCTGACCCGCGTCCGTCGCCGGCGGCATGTCCGGCAGGGGTTCGGCCTCGACCATCTCGATCGGCTCGGTGGGCGGGGGCGCCAGCGACGCGGTCGGCGCGGCGGCCAGGGCGCCCGTCTCGTCGATGCCGACGTCCAGGGCGTCGGTGGCCAGGCCGTTGCGCTCGGCGCATTGGGTCAAGGTGGCCATGCCGACGAACCGGCCGGCGACGAAGCAGCGCAGTTCCCGCGTGCTTTCCAGCGACGGAGCCTCGGCCACGTCGACCGTCAGCCCGCCCTTGGACGCGGGCGGGGGCTCGGTGGGGGCTGCGCCCCGTCCGAACCACAGGGCCAGGGCCACGGCCACGACGATCGCGGCGGCGCCGCCGGCGATCAGGAAGACTTTGTTGTCGGACGGCGTGGCCATGGGGGATCGCTCACAGAGGCTTTCCCCTCAATGACCTGCCGACGCGCCGGGCGTCAACCGCGAAGCCGGAAACCGGCGGTCAGCCGCCGAGGCGCGCCAGGGCGGCCTGATAGTTGGCGATCTGGGCGGTCAGATAGGCGGGCGCCGCGCCCGTGGCCGAGGCGGCGGGATCGACCGGGTTGAGCGCGCGATAGGCGTCGCGGATCGACTTCATGGCGGCCTGCAGGCGCTCGCCGGAGGCCTTGACGGCGTCGGCGTTCGCGAGGGTCAGATTGCGCGGCAGGCCGAGGCCGAAGGTCTTCGCCTCCCCCTCCCCCGCCGTGGGTCCGATGAAGCCGGCGGACAGGCCCAGGCCGGCCAGGGCGTCGCGGCCGGGCTCGCCGGAGGTCAGGACCGCGCCCTCGCGCCCGTCGCGGGCCGCGATCGACAGGCGCTGGAGCCCCGCGAAGGTCGAGTCCAGCGCCGAATCCGCGTCGGCCTTGGCCCCTTCGGCGGCGACGGTGACGCGCAGACGGCCGAGAGAGGCGCCCTCGATCTTGCGGGCGAGGCTCTGGAGCGTGTCGCGGGCGTCGATCGTCACAGCGACGGGGCGGCCGCCGCCCGGCGGAGTGATGAAGAACCGGTCGCCGGGGCGCAGCGAAGTGGCGTCCACCAGGCGGCGAGAGTCGGTCTGGGCGATCTCGCCGCTCGGCAGCCCGAGACGATCCAGCACGCCGGCGGCGTTCGAGGCCACGGCCAGGGTCGCGGGCCGCGCCTGATCGCCGTCGCCGGCCCAGTCGCGGGTCCATTCGACGGCGCCGGTCAGGGGGTCGAGCCGGGTCAGGTAGCCGCGGGTGGGATCGCCCTCCTTGGCGTCCACCGGGCGGTTGGACACGCCGGTGATCCAGACCTTGCCGTCGTGCAGCTTCACGTCCGCCACGTCGTCGTTGCCGGCCCCGCCCAGCCAGGTCAGGCGGTCGTCCGGAGAGGCGGAGAGGTCGGCGTTCAGGGCGATGATATAGGCGTCCGTGCCGCCGGAGTGGGCGCGGGTCGTGGTGCCGGCCTCGAGAGCCGCGTTATGGCTGGTCCCTGAGAGGACGACGCGGCCGTTCTGGACCGCGATGCCGGCGGGCTCGCCGCCCGCAAGTCCCAGGTCGCGCTGGCCGGTCAGTGTCGGGCGGCCGTCGGGGTCCAGGCCCCAGCGGCGGACCATCAGCCGGCCGTTCTCGACGCCCGTGGTCCAGACCTCCTGTCCCACGGCGGCGACGGCCGAGACGCCGTCGTCGCCGCCGGACCCGAACTGGGCCACGCCCGGGGCCGTGACCGTCCACGGCGCGCCGGGATAGATCTGGGAGGCGCGGAAGGTCTGGACGTAGCCGTCCCAGCCGCCCTGGGAGGAGGCGCCGGTCATGGCCGAGCGGGCGCGGCCTGCAACCACCACCGTGCCGTCGGCCGCGAAGGAGACGGAGGTGGCCTCGTCCGCCGCGCGGGCGCCGCGCCGCTGGAGCCACTGCTCCTGACCCGCCGCGTCGAAGACGGCGACGAAGGAATCGACCTCGGTCGCCACGTCGCCGGACTTGCCGGGCTCCAGCGCGCCGACGACGGAGCCGGCCACGGCCACGCGGCCGTCGGCGGCGATCGACAAGGCATAGCCGCCGGCCTGGTTCGCCGCGCCCAGCGTGCGGGTCGAGACGACGCGTCCGGCGGAATCGAGGCGAACCAGGGCCACGTCGGACGCGCCCTTGATCGCCTGATCGGCGACCGGACCGTCGACGTCGGCGACCAGCCACAGGCCGCCGTCGGCGGTGGCGGCGGAGGCGCGGACGGCGGAATAGCCCTGCGGCAGGGCGGTCTGCGACACGCGGCCGTCGACCCACTGGGTCTCGCCGACGCGGGCGGCGGTGGCGGGGGCCGGGCCGTCCTGGTCCGACTGGAACTTCAGCACCTCGTGCGCACCGGCCTTTCCGGCGGCCTGGACGACGTAGACGGCGTCGCGCGGCGCCGCCTCGGAGAACGACACTGTCTCGGTCGAGGCGCCGCGGACGGCCAAAGCCCAGCGGTCGGGCCCCGGCGGCAGGGTGACGGTTTTGCCGGAGACAGTCACCGTCTTGGGCTCGGCCTTGATCTGCTCGCGGCCCAGCCGGGTCTGGACGCCCGCGGCCTGAAGCTGGTCGTTGACGTGTTTGACCACGGCGTCGAGCGTGCGCGGGGTCGCGCCCATGTCGGCGAAGTCGACGGCGACCTGGGTCGTGCCGAGCGAAGTGCGGACGCCGATCGAGAAGGCCACGTCGCCCTGGAAGGCGGCGACGACGGCTTCGGGGGCGCCTTCATGGATCGGCGCGGTGATGGAGACGGCGGAATCGCGCCGCACGGCCGCGGTCGTCTTGGACAGGGCCGACGTCGTGCCCTGGACCATGCGGACGTCCTGGAACTCGGTGGCGCCCAGCCAGGTCCCGACCTCGGCCAGCCCCTGGTCGAAGCGGCGCTGCAGCAGCGACAGTTCCGTCGAGGACACGCCCTTGGTGGCGGCGCGGTTGGAGAGGGAGTTCAGGGTCTCCAGCCCTTGATAGAGGGCGAAGAGACGGCGGTAGTCGCCGGAGGCGTCGGCGGCGTCAGGACGGGCGGCGTCTTCGTCGATGATGCGGCGGCCGCCGAGCGCGGCGCGGACGCGATCGTCGGCAGGGGCCACGACGGCGGAGGAGGACCAGGGCGGCGTCGGCTGACGTTTCGTAGCGGCCAGCGCTGAGGACGCGCTGAAGCCGGAGGACAGGGACGTCCCGCCGAACAGGCCGAGAAGATAGCTGTTGTCGATCATGTGGACGCCTGAAAACAGGGTCTTCGATCGGCGCTTACGCCGGGTTAACGTCCGACCTCGGAACGGTGTTCGCACCGATTCGTTAATGCGCCGTCGATCCGCCGCCACCGCCGAAAGGTTTGATGCGATGATCCGTACGCGTTCTCTTTTCGCCGCCTTCCTGTCCCTCTATGGGCTGGCCGCCAAACCGGGCCCGCGCATGAAGCCCGCCCCGGTGCAGATCGGCGTCCGGCCGGTCGGCCTGAGGCTGGCCCGACGCGGCTAGGCCTCGCTTAACCGCGGAAGAGCGACAGGATGACCTGAGGCGCCTGATTGGCGATCGACAGCGCCTGGGCGCCCAGCTGCTGCTGGACCTGGAGCGCCTGAAGTCGCGCACTTTCCTTGGCGAGGTCGGCGTCGACGAGGTTGCCCACGCCGGACTCCAGCGTGTCCGCCAGCTTGCTGACGAACTTGGAGTGCGCCGAGATCTGCTTGGCCTGGGCGCCGATGTCGCCGAGGGCCGAGTTCAGCTGAGTGATGGAATCGTCCAGCCGGTTCAGGGCCGACGTCGCGCCGGTCACCGTCAGCAGCGAGTTGGCCAACGACACCTCGATGATCGCGCCGCCGAGGGTCAAGTTCTTGGCGGACAGCGTCACCGTCTGGGTGGCGTCGGAGTTGGCGAGAAAACGGATGCCCGGCGTGACCGACCCGTTGAAGATGTTGGCCCCGTCGAACGTGGCGTTCTGGATGGCCGAGCCGATGGCCCGCAGCAGGGCTTGGAAGTCGTTGTTCAGGAGCTGGCGCGACTGCGTCCCGAGCGACTGGTCCTTGGCGGCGACCACCTTCTCCCGAAGCTGATTCAGAAGGTCCGAGATGGATTCGCCGGCGGCGAGCGCGACATCGGCGATGGAGGTCGCGCGGTCGAGGCTTTGCTTTACTGCGCCCAGGGACGAAATGTCCGCCCGCTGGCCCTGAGCGATCGCCCAGATGGCGGCGTTGTCCTTGGCGCCTTGGACCTTCAGGCCGGTGGAGACCCGACCCTGAACGTCGAACAGGCGGTCGTTCGTCCGGGTGAGGTTCTGAAGCGCGACCTGGGCGGCGCTGTTGGTGTGGACGCTGTTCGTCATCCGGCTCGTGCCTCTTTGAAGTCACGTCGAGGCTATGGGGCGAGTCGTGTGCGTATGGTTAACGCCGATTCACCACGACGAAACCCGCGCTGTCCGAGGACGGCGCGGCGGAGGAAGACGATCCGGAGAGCCGGTCAGGCGCTGGTGTCGATGACCGATCCCGAGGCATAGTCACCGCCCTGCATCAGTTGGACGACCTGTTCGCGCGGCAACTGCCGCACGACCTCGCCGGTGACCCTATCCAGCGTCTTGTAGACGTAGGAGCCCGCGCTGGGCCCCTCTTCGATCACGAGACGGTAGCGGGCCGCCTCCTCGGCTTCACGTGAGCCGGGCGAGCGGTCGAACGACCCCGACGTCGCGGAGCCCGAAGGGGCGGCGACCGGGGCGATGCGGGCTATCTTGGCATTGGGTTCCATGTCTCCTTACCGGCCTTTCTGGGCCGGCGCCTCCTGAGTGGAGGGCTTGCCGGACGAGCGGGCGGGCGCCCTTCCCGAAGGAGAGACGCCCGCCGTTTCCGTCCATCGGCCCTTAGCGGAAGAGTCCGAGCAGGATCGACGTCGAGGAGTTGGCGATCGAGAGCGCCTGCACGCCCAGCTGCTGCTTCGTCTGCAGCGCCTGGAGTCGAGCGCTTTCCTTGGCCAGGTCGGCGTCGACCAGGTTGCCCACGCCGGCTTCGATCGTGTCCTGCAGCTTGCTCACGAACTTGAGGTGAGTGCCCAGGGAGTTCGAGCCGGTGCCCAGGCGAGCCAGGGCGGCCGAGACGTTGTTGATCGAGGTGTTGATCGTCGTCAGGGCCGTGGAGGCCAGGGTCGAGGTGCCGATGGTCGCCGTGGCGGCCAGGGTCACGTTCGCGCCGCCCAGCGACAGGTTTTCCGGCGCGACCTTGATGGTCGAGCCCGAGGCGTTCGACAGAGCCTTGTAGCCGTTCGTGCCGGTCGAGCCGTTCAGCAGGTTGACGCCGTTGAACGAGGCGTTCGAAACCACGGTCGCGATCTGGTCGCGGATGGCCTTGAAGTCTTCGTTCAGCGCGCGACGGGCCGAGGTGGTCAGCGACGTGTCGCTGGCCGACAGGGCCTTTTCCTTGAGCTGGACCAGCAGGTCCGAGACCGATTCGCCGGCGGCGATGGCCACGTCCGCGGCCGACTGGCCGCGCTGCAGGCTGTCCTTGACGGCGTTCAGGGCGCCGATTTCCGAACGCTGGCCCTGGGCGATGGCCCAGATGGCGCCGTTGTCCTTGGCGGTCGCGATCTTCTTGCCGGTGTTGATGCGGCCCTGGACCACGCCCAGTTCGGCGTTGGTGGTCTGCAGGTTCTGCAGGGCGATCATCGCGCCCACGTTCGTGTTAACGCTGTTCAGCGCCATGGCACGTAGTCCTTCTTTCAAGGTGTCCGACGCCATTTTGGCTGCCGGGAGCGTTTTGCTCGGCAGATGCGGCAGCAAGGATGGGGCCAGAGGCAGCGACGCCGTCTGTTGGTCACATCTTTGATATTATTACGGTACTTCTGATTTACCACGTGCCTTCACGGCATTTTTTACCGGGTGCGGCGTCACGGCGGGCAGTTCTTGCCGGGTAGGGCGGCACGATGTGCCGGGTGAACGGCCGGACGCCGGCCGCTCACCCCGCCGCGCATCGACGGCAGGCGTCGGGCGCCGTCACGGCGGTGAACGGCAGAACCCCTCGGCGCTGGACGTCGCGCTCATGGATGGACCTTGCGGTCCAGTTCGAAGTGCGGCCCGTCGCGCAGACGCGGCCAGTCGCCGCCCCAGATCAGGGCGACACCTCTCCGCCGGGCGGCGGCCTTCATAGCCTCGGCGATGCGCGGATACAGCGGCCAATCCCAGCGGACCTTGCCGTCCACGAACGCGGCCAGATCGACGGCGTGGCCGGTCAGATGGCGCGAGTTCATCGTGCGGCTGGCCCCCGCGTGGACCAGCGCCTGTTGCCGGCGCGGCGTGCGCAGCCCTTCTGTGACCATGAAGTCGATGGGGCTGAGCGCCAGCGCCTCCTCGACGACGCCGACGAGGTGGGGATGCACGCCCTTCAGGTTGCGCCGCGAACGTTCGGACAGGCGGAAGGTCATGCGCGGCCTCCCAGCTTGAGGTGGGCGAAAAGGGCGGCAAGCTGCTGGGCGGTGGGCGCGACCAGATAGATGACCAGCGTCAGGCCCAGGAGGGTCAGCAGGCCGTCTGTCGCGCGCGCGGCCTGCTCGGGGGCCGCGCGATCGATCGAGCGCGCCAGCAGGACCTGCAGACCCGCCGCCGACAGGAAGACGAACAGGCGTCGCCACAGCCAGCGGCCTTCGGCGAGGGGAGAGTGAAGGTCGGTCATTCTTCGTCCTCCGGGTTGTGACGGGCGGACCCGGGCCGGCCGGGAAAGGCCGTCTCGTCCAGGCATTCCTTCCAGGTCAGGCGGTCGGGCAGATCCCAGGACTCGACGTCCGGGATGCGGTCTTCGGGCGCGTCATGAGGCATGGTCAGCCCTCCGCCACGACGACCACGACGCCGGGCGCGCCCGCCCCGCCCGCGCCACCGGTGGTCAGGCCCGCCCCGCCCCCGCCGCCGCCCGCGCCCCAGTCGCCCCCATTCCCGCCGTCATGACCGGGACCGGATGTGGACCCGCCGCCGCCCGATCCGCCGCCGCCGCCGGTGGAAAGACCGGGCGCGCCCGAGTCTTCGCCGGCGGAGCCGGTTTCCGATCCCCCCAACCCTCCGGGCGCGAGCAAACCGCACGAGCCGCCGCTGCCGCCGGAGCCCGCCGACTGGGCCACGTCCGACGCCGTGACGCTTCCGCCCGCGCCACCGCCACCGGGGCCGCAGGGATCGATCGTCTGACCTCCGTCACCGCCTGGCGAGTCGCCCGCGCCGTGACCGCCTTCGTTGCCGGCGAAAAGCGCGACGCCGCCGCTTCCTCCGGCTCCGGAGGGATGGCCGCCCTCTCCGCCCCATGCCAGAGCGAGGACGTCGCCGCCTTGACTCAGAGAGGTCGTGCCCCCGTCTCCGCCGACCGAGTCCGCAGTGCCGCCGCCGCCGCCCATCCCTACGGTCACGATCAGTTCCGGATCGAGGTCGGACGTCGACCAGACGCGTTCCGTCCGGCCGCCGGCGCCGCCGCCGCCGCCGCCGAGGCGCAGGGTTCCGGAGGGCCCGCCTTGCCCCCCGGCGCCGCCCCCGCCGCCTCCGAGCAGGGAGACTCGCAGGGTCCGCGCCCAGGACGGCGGCGAATAGGCGCCGGAGTTCGTGACGACGGTCGTCTCGCGGCGGAGTGCGCCAGCCAAGAACAAGGCCCGACCGGTTTCGGGATCGATCTTCACAGCCTCGCGCCACGCCGCGCCATCCGGGCTGACCTTGATCGTCAGAGCGTCGTCGCCGACGAGGCCGACCTCGGCCCGTCCACCGAAGGCCGTCTGGAACATGACGGAGGCGACGTCGGCGGACGTTTCCTTACTCAAGGACAGACGTACGTCGCCCGTGCCGCCTTCACTCGCCGGCCGAGCCGCCAGAAGCGCCGCGTTCAGCCGGGCGGAGATGGGATTGGTCGGATCGGGTGTGGTTCCGACGCCCAGACCTTCCAGAGACTCGATCCGCTTCAGAAGCGCGCCGAGCGGCGTCCAGCCGTCGCCGGTGCGCACCACCAGTTGGCCTTCGTCCGTCACCAAGGCGGTCGTGCCTTGCGGAACGTGGACCCCGAGCCAAGCCCCATCCTGGCGAACGGCCAGCGTGCCGGGGGTCATCGTGCTCCAGTCCGCCCCGGTCGCGACGGCGGGAACGATCCAGGCTTGGCCGTCATATGCATCGGTGGGCTGATCGGCACGGGTCCGGCTGACGACCGCGATCTGGACCAGCGCGTCCAGACGGCACAGCGCCTCGTTCACCGTCACATGTTTCTGCATCTGGCCCCCTGTCAGCAGGGGCAGCGCCAGCCGCGGGGAAGTCTCGTCAGTCATTCTCGCCTCTCCATTCCGTTGGAATGGAGAGGCTGGCGCGGCGGGAAACCGCCGTCGGAATCAGGCTTCTGAAATCAAGCAGTATTCAGAAAATACTGAAAAAACTGAGAGAAATCGTCGCGACTTCGGCGCCCAAGTCGACGCATCGCCGAACCGGCGGAACAGTCACGAGGATTCAGAGGCGCTGCAGGCTGCCGGTCGCGACGACGGGGCCGTCGGGAGCGTCGGCGGACGGAGTATGGCCCGGCTCTTCCATGGACACCGCCACCTGGGCGGCCTGACCCGCCATCGCCGACAGGGCGCCCGACAGCGTCTGCCGCGACGTCGCGGAGCCGTCGATGGCGCCGACCAGGCGCACCCCGCCCTCCGGCATGAGCAGCCAGAGGTGCGGCACACGGGCATCGCCCTCCATCTTGTCGGTCGGCGCGAGGTACAGTTCGCCCGTGGCGGGGTCGTAGACCAGGGTCATGGCCACCGCCCCGTCTTCCAAGGTCAGGGTGGCGACGCGGGTGAGCGGGGTCTGCATGGCTTCGACGGAGGGCGCCTCCGGCCCCGGACGGACGGCCAGGACCACGACGGCGACGACGCTGGCGGCCAGAAGCCCGGTGGCGCCCAGAGCCCAACTGCGCCAGAAACGCACGCGCTCGCCATCGTCGTTGGCCGCGGACGTGGCGGCGTCGATGCGCGACCAACCCAGCGACGGCGGCGGCGCCGGGGCTATCTCGTCCGCAAGGCGGGCCAGACGCTCGTCCCACGCCTCGACCCGACGTGCGAAGTCGGGATCGGCTTCGACCCGAGCACGGGCACGAGCCTCTTCCGCCGGAGGCAGGACGCGCAACGACAATTCGGCCGCCAGGGCATCGTCGGTCTCTTCGGGGGCGGGGCGGGGGTCGGTCATCGTTCCAGACAGCTTCTCAGTTTCAGCAGCCCCCTGCGGATCCAGCTCTTCATCGTGCCCAATGGCGCGCCCTCGGCATCGGCCAACTGCTCATAGGTGGCGCCGTCGAAGAAGGCCGTGCGGATCGCGCGCGAGGTGCGGTCGTCCAATTCCTCCAAGCAGCCGTTCAGTCTACGGGCCTCATCCTTGACCACGACAAGGTCGTCGGCAGGTGAGGCGTCGTCCGCGAGGTCGAAGGCCGCCTCGATCGGCGTCGACCGGCGCGAGACTGCGCCCGAGCGGAGCCGGTCGATGGACCGGTTGCGCGCGATCGTCACCAGCCAGGTGATGGGGCTGGCGCGGGTCGCATCGAAGGTCTCGGCCTTTCTCCACACGGTGACGTAGGTTTCCTGCAGCACGTCCTCGGCCAGTTGCCGATCAGCCAAGATACGCAGGCAGACGCCCATCAGCTTCGCCGAGGTGGCCTCATAGACGCGACGAAACGCGGCACGGTCGCCGCGCCCCGCGCAAGCCAAGGCCTCGCTCAACTCGTCCCGGGTCAAAACCACGTTCATGCGGCCCCACGCAAAAGTTATGGCGCGACTTGGCCGCGTGGTCCCGGCCGCGTCAAGGCAAGTCAGTCGTGCAGATAGACGATGCGCTTCAACTTCGGGTCGGCTCGGACCTTCTCGACGTGACGATCGTGGTCCCCGTTCGCGCGGGCGGCGGCATAGGCGCCTTCGACCCAGTGCGTGGTCTCGATGTGCTTCTGCAGGGCCTTGGCGGCCATGAGGTGCCCGGGGAAAAGGGCGTCGACGGCGTCGCCGACGACCGGAACCTCGCCGGTCGTCACGTCGACCGCCAGATAGCCGACCATCCTCAGGATCGTTCCGGCGTCGGCCCGGACCCTCACCGCCTGCCCGATCAGCCAGCCGCCGACGCCGACGCTGTAGACCGTGCCGACCACCGGCACCCAGGTCAGAACGGCGTCGAGACCCAGACCGAACGGTCCGATGCCGATCACTCGGTCCGAAAGGCGTTTCAGACCATCGACATTCAGCCAGATCTTCTCGATATCGGCGATGCTGCGGCGCGCCATGCGTTGCCCCTCCCCTGCCCGCCGTTCCCAACGCCCAAGTTCGAGCGCCGTTCACCATGCCACGATTTCGACCGCGCGCGCAGACGGTGTGGGAGGTCTTCGCCGTCGGCCTCGTGCTGGCCTTCCCCTTGGCGATCGTCTTGGCCGACCTGAGCGGGGTCGGCCACCGATGGTTCGACCTGGCGGCCCAGTTTTCGGCCCCAGCCACGGTGGCGGCCTTGGCCGTGACCCTGGTGTTCGTGGCCCTGCGTCGTCGGGCGGCGATCCTGGCCGGAACTTTGGTTGCGGCGCTCTGTGCGGTCGCGGCCGCGCCCCAAGCGTTTCCGGAGACCCGGCCGGCGGCTGCGGACTCTCCCACCGTCCGGCTGTACTCGGCCAATCTTCATGTCCGGAACGACGACGTCGTCGCGATCGGCCGCAGCATCGACGAGGCGCGGGCGGACGTCGTGATCCTGATCGAGACCAGCGACGCCGCCTATGCCGCGCTCGACGATCTGCTCGACGCGTTTCCGCATCGCACCGCTTCGCCAAGAATCGACTGGCTGGGCCGGGGAGCGCGAACCGTGATCGCGTCCCGATGGCCGCTGACGCCACTGCGCGAAGAGGCGGGCCTTCACGCCCAGACCACGGTCGTGCGCTCCCCACTGGGTCCGCTGCGGCTGACGGGGGCGCACCTGACGCGGCCTTGGCCCTATCAGATCCAGTGGGAGCAGATCCGGCAGACCGAAGCCCTGGCGCGCGCCGTGACGGTCGATCCGGAAACGTCACGCGTCGTCGCCGGCGACTTCAACAGCGTGACGGACGCCCGCATCGGCCGCCTGTTCGCGGAACGCAGTGGGCTGACGCCGGCGCCGGCGTTTCCCGGAACCTGGCCCGCAAGACTGCCCGCCGCGCTGGGCCTGGGGATCGACAACGTCTGGGTCAGTCGTGATCTGACCGTGATCGAACGGCGCATCGGCGCGCGCAACGGTTCGGATCACCGGCCGGTGGTCACGGTTCTGACCCGCGCACGCGACTGACGGCTGCGGACAGCCTTTCGGCGACGCCTTCAGTAGGAAAGTCGTCCGCGACCCATTCGGACTCGAAGGCCTTCAACACCGCGCCGGTTTGCGGGCCCGTGGGGATGCCCAGCCGCGCGACGTCGCGCCCCCCCACGGGCAGGCGTGGCGGCGTCCAACGGGCGGCCATGGCGAGCACCGCCTCCGACGCCGCGCGGTCGGGGGATTTCAGCGCCTGATCACGAGCCGTCTCTGCGCCGACTTCATAGATCAGCCGTCGCGCGGCGCGATCCACCTCGCCTTCCAGCGCAAGAAGAACGGCCGCGGCCTCCAGTCTGGCCCAAGCGGCGCGCGGCAGACGCAGGCGGCGCGCGGCCGCCGCGACGAAGTCGGGATCGTCGGGCCACAGCGCCGACAGCCGCACGAGAGGATCGTCGCTGCGGGGCGCGACCAAGGCCAGCCGATCCACATCGCCGGGGCGCCCCAGCACCCGCTCCAGAACGCCTGCCCCGGCCATTGCCCGCAGCGCGGCGGCCGGGTCGGGGGCGGAGAGCAGCTTGATCATTTCCGCCGACAGGCGCTCGGCAGACAGCCGGTCCACGCCTTCAGCCGACGCCGCGCAGGCGGCCAGACCGGCGGCGTGCGGCTCTCCGCGCCCGAACCAGGCGAAAAAGCGGAAGAAGCGCAGGATGCGCAGGTGATCCTCGGCGATGCGGCGGTCCGGGTCGCCGACGAAGACGACGCGTCCGGCCAGGACGTCGTCGATTCCGCGACCGGTCGGGTCGAACACCTTTCCCGAGGCTTCGGCGTACAGGGCATTCAGGTGGAAGTCGCGCCGGGCCGCATCCTCGGCCCAGTCGTCGGTGAAGGCCACGACGGCGCGGCGGCCGTCGGTCGCCACGTCGCGGCGCAGGGTCGTGATCTCGACCGGCCGACCCCGGCTGACGGCCGTCACAGTGCCGTGATCGATCCCGGTCGGCACGGCCTTCAGCCCTGCCGCCGACAGCGCCTCGACGACCTGGGCGGGATGCAGGCGCGTGGCGACGTCGACGTCCAGCGCCTCGCGCCCCAGCAGGGCGTCACGCACGCAACCGCCGACGAACCTGGCGCAGTCGTCGCCGCCCCGGGTCGCCAGCGCGTCCATGACGGCGCGAGTCCCCGGGTCGCTCAGCCAAGCGGGGGCAATCCGCGTCACGCCGCGCGCTCCGCCCGACCGGCCAGGCGGTCCGCCAGCGCCACGATCATGCCCGCCGTGGCGCCCCAGATGACGCGATTCCGCCAGTCGATCGACCAGAAATGCCGCCGGACGCCCTCCAGCTCATAGTGATCCCGGCGTCGGTTGGCGGGATCGACCAGATGCGCCCACGGAACCGCGAAGATTTCGGCCACCTCGGCCGGCGAGGGCGTCAGTCGGGGCGGCGCGTCGGCCCAGGCCACCACGGGGGTCACCAGATAGCCGGTCCCGGTCCGATAGCGGTCGCCCAGGCCCAGAAGGCTGACGTCGTCGGGCGAGAGCCCGACCTCCTCCCACGCCTCGCGCAGGGCCGCCTCGACGGCGGTCTCTCCGGGATCGAGCCGTCCGCCGGGAAAGGCGATCTGGCCGGTGTGGCGCGCCAGGGTGTCGGCGCGGCGGGTCAGGATCACCTCCGGTCCCGCCGCAGCCTGGGCCAGGACCACCAGCACCGCGGCCTCCACCACATCTCCGCCGGGCGGCGTCATGTCGGGGTTCAAGTCGAAGTCCGACCGGACCGCCGGCTCGGCGGCGCGCCAGGACACGATCGGCGCCAGCGCCGTGGCCATGAGGTCGGGCGTCATGCCTTCTCCTCAGCCGCGCCCAGATCGACGGACCCGTACGCCGTGTCGAGGACCAGGCGCCCCTCGCGCAGACGCGCGGCCTCGACCAACTCATAGAATACGGGCCGAACGACCCGAGCCCAGAGGTCGGCCCGCACATGAACGCGCGGGGCCGGCGCCCCGTCTTCGTCCACGCCCACGATCAGGGGATGCTCAGCGTCGAGAGGGACTGCATCGCCCATGTCGGTGGTGAAGACGGGGGCTCCCTCGGCGACGCCGTCCACCGCCACGGCGCGAAAGGGCAGATCCTCGACCTCGATGGTCAGCTTCTCCACCGGGGTGACCAGGCAGTACCCGTCCGGATCCTTGCGGAGGACCGTGGAAAACAGGCGGACCAGCTCAGGACGCCGGATCGGCGAACCCTCGTGGCGCCAGGTTCCGTCGGCGCCGACCACGATGTCGATGCGCCCGCAGTGGGGCGGGTTCCAGAGGTGCACGGGCGGCAGGCCGCGCGGCGCGGCCGCTTCGGCGATGCGGCTGAGAGCGTCGGAAGATCGACCGTCCGTCATGGGGGAAAGCTAGGCGCTGTCGCCGCCCATGCAAACCGTCAGTCTCGGACGCCGACGACGTCGCCGGCAGGGAGGGTCACACCAGACGCGCGCCAGAGCAGACGCCGCGGATCGACCGGCCCGGGCATCCGCACGCTCTCCAGAGCCGTGAAGCCGAAGCGCCCGAAGTAGGGCAGATCGCCGACCAGCAAGACGCCGACCACGGCCTGGCCCAGGGCGCAGCTCAGCGCCGCCTCGACGAGCGCCGCCCCGACGCCCGATCGGCGCGCGTCGGCGTCCACGGCGATGGGCCCTAGAAACAGCGCCGGGGCGTCGCCCACGGCGATGCGCCACAACCTGACCGACCCGACCACCCGACCGCCCTCGCGCACGACCAGACCGCAAACGGGGGATGAGGCCTCACGCACCCGCTCCGCCGTCTTGGCCAATCGGCCGGGACCGAAGGCGGCGTCGATGAGGGCCATCACCTGGTCGGCGTCGACGTCGATTTCCGGCTGGACCGAAATCGGGGCTGCGGAGAGGGGCTGGGCGGACATGGGCGCGGCGCTTTACGCCCCCGCCCGCGCCGCTTCAACCGACTTTCGAGAAATCCGGCGCACGCTTCTGGCTGAAGGCCATGAAGGCCTCCATCGCTTCGGGACTGGACATCTGGCTGCCGAAGGCCTCGCCCTCGCGCAGCATCAGCGCCCAAAGACGTTCCGCGTCCCGCATCAGGGCCTTGGTCTTGCGCAGGGAGTTGGGAGCACGCGCCGCGAGCTTCGCGGCCAGGTCGGCAGCGACGGCTTCCACCTGATCGGCGGGGACGGCGCGATTGGCCAAGCCCCAGGCCTGCGCGGTCCGACCGTCGATCGGCTCGCCCAGGGCGAAGACCTCGAAGGCGCGCTGGTGGCCCAGCACCTGAGGCAGAAGCAGCGACGACGCCGCCTCAGGCGCCAAGGCCAGGTTGACGAAGGGCGCGGACAGCAGGGCGTCTTCGGCGACCACCACCATGTCGCAGTGCAGCAACAGGGTCAGGCCGATGCCGACGGCGCGGCCGCGCACGGCGGCCACCGCCGGCTTGTCCAGCTCGGCCAAAGACCTGAGGAAGTGGAAGACCGGCGCGTCCGTCATCTGACCCCCGCCCTGGGTTCCGATGGCGATGAAATCGGCGATGTCGTTGCCCGCCGAGAAAGCGTCGCCCTCGCCCCGGAACATCAGGACGCGCACGGTGGCATCCTCCTTCGCGCGCCGCGTCGCCTCGGCCAAGGCGGCGTACATGGCTTGGGTGATGGCGTTCTTCTTGTCTGGCCGCGCCAGGATGACCGTCAGGACGCCTTCCGAGAGGTCCGTGCGGATGTGATCGGTCATGCGTGGGCTCCGTTCGATGAGGTCCAGAGGTCGGCGCCGTCCGGTCCCAGCGACCGCTGTGCGCGACCGCGACGCTCCAGATAATTGAGGTGAGCCAGGGCTTCGCCGGTGGCCATTCCCAGAAGCCCTTCGCCGATGGGGCGCCCGAAGAGGGTCGAAAACACGTCCACCGACCGCGCCGGCTCAGAAAGCCGGCGTTCGAGCCGCCGCAGGGACGTCTCATGGCCACGTCGCAAGGCTTCCAGTCGCGCGTGCACGCCGCGGAACGGCTCTCCGTGCGAGGGCAGCACCAGCAGGTCGTCCGGCAGGGTCGCCCTGAGCCGGTCGAGAGACTCCATCCAGTCGCCGAGGGGATCGGCGGCCGGCTCCGTCGGCCAGACGGACACATTGGACGAAATCTTCGGAAGGATTTGATCGCCGGCCAGGAAAATTCCGTCTTCCCGCCGCCACAGACAGACATGCTCCGGACTGTGGCCGTCGCCGATCACGACCTCCCATTCCTTCCCTCCGATATGCACGACGTCGCCTGCGCTCAGACGCGCATAGGTGGGGGGCAGAGGAGCGACCGCAGACCCGAACCGGCCGTATCCCTTGATCCAGCTCTCGATCTGCCCATCGGACCATCCGGCACGGCGATAAAACCGGGCGCCGGCGTCCGGGGCCGGCCCCACGTCGGCGATCAGCATGCGGCCGGTCACATATTCCAGGCGCGACATCATCAACGGCGCGTCGAACCGCTCGCAGAGCCAGCCGGCCAACCCGATGTGATCGGGGTGCATGTGCGTGCAGATGACCCGCACCGCCGGCCGTCCGCCCAAGGGACCGACGAAGGCCGCTTTCCATCCGTCGATCGATGCGGGCGTGCGCAGCCCCGTGTCCACGATCGTCCAGCCGTCCCCGTCGGCAAGTGCCCAGACGTTGACGTGATCCAGGGCCATCGGCAGCGGGAGACGCATCCACAGAACGCCCGGCGCCACTTCCACGGCCTGTCCGGCACCGGGCGGTGGCCCGCAGGGATGCTTGAGTCCGCGCGCGGCACTCGTCGGAGGATCGCCCACGCCGTCGGCCAAGTCCGTCTCCTAAAACAACCGAGACAGATAAGCGTTCCGTCGGGGTTTCGTCCACCCCATGCGACGGGACGACCGTCGCCGCCCGCCTTGACCCCGCCGCAGTGGAAGGTCAGGGTCCGCCGAACCACGCGCAGGAGTTGCCCATGAACCGCTTCCTTCTGGCCGGCCTGTCAGGCTGCGTCGCCCTGGCCGCCGCCGGTGCCGTTTCTGCCCAGGCCACGACTGAAAATCCCGTGGCGGGTCCAGGCTTTCGTCCCGGCGGGGCCTTTCAGAACCCGAACGGCAACACTGCGGCGCCCTCGGCGCCCATGGAGACCGTGGCAGCCAGCCGCCTGCGCAGCGACGATGACGACCGCGAGCGTCGGCGTCGCCAACCACAAACGGCCCCGACAACGGCGGACGTGGCCCGCCAGGCGACCGCCATGGCCGCCGTCGGCGTGCCGTCCTGCTCGGTCACGGAAACGGGCTTCATCGGCATGCGCGAGGACGGATCCAAGATCTTCGAAGTCGCCTGCGCCTCGGGCCCCGGCTACATCATGGAGAACCGCGACGACGCGGAAACCCCGCCGAAGGTCAGCGACTGCGTCCAGCAGTGGAGCTATGGTCAGCTCGCCCGCGAAGCCGATCCCGCCGCCGACGTCGGCCTTCAGTGCGCGCTGGCCGGAAACCAGAACCCCGTCGCGGTGATCACCGCTTATGGCTCTGAAGCCGGCGTCCAGTGTCAGGTCGATCAGGCCGTGGCGACCGCCATCGACGCCTACGAGATCGGCTGTTCGGACCGGGACGGCTGGCGTCTGGAGCGGCGGGCGGATGCGTGGCGGGTGACTTCCTGCTGGGAGCTGGGACTGAGGACCGACATTTCCTGCCGGTACTCCACCGATGAAGAGGCGGAGGCGGAATGGCCGAAGCTGGTGGCCGGAACGGACGCCGCGGCCTGTCGCGTCGAAGACGTGGCCTGGATGGGCGACAACGCCGATCGCGGCTCCTTCTATGAGGTGCGCTGCGCGTCGGGAGAGGGCATCGTGGTGCGCTTCAAGGATGGAGCCGGCCAGCAGACCTACTCCTGCATCGACGCGCCGCAGATCTTCCGCAAGCCGTGCTCCCTGACCACGGTCGCAGCCCCGGCTGCGGCTCCGGCGCCGACCGGCGGTCGCGCCTGATCCCAGGCCACGATTGACGCTTCCGGTGGGGCCCGACGCGCATTAGCGTCGGGCCCCATGCGCATCGCCACCTGGAACGTGAACTCGGTCAACGCCCGCCTGCCCACCGTGCTGGCGTGGCTGGAGGCCGCGCAGCCCGACGTCGTCGGCTTCCAGGAGATCAAATGCCTGGACGAGAAGTTCCCGCGCGAGGCCTTCGAGAGCCTGGGCTACAACGTCGAGACCCATGGGCAGAAAACGTACAACGGCGTCGCCCTGCTCTCGAAATTCCCGATGTCGGACGTGCGGCGCGGCCTGCCGGGCGAGGACGGGTCTGGGGTGGAGGTCGACGGGCCGCAGTCGCGCTATGTCGAGGCGCTGATCGAGGCCCCGCGCCCGGTGCGCGTCGGCTGCCTCTATCTGCCCAACGGCAATCCGGTCGACACGCCGAAGTTCGCCTACAAGCTGGACTGGTTCGGACGCCTGCACGCCCATGCCGCCGACCTGCTGAAGCAGGAAGAGGCCTTCACCCTGATGGGCGACTACAACGTCATTCCCACGCCTGACGACGCGAAGAACCCGACGGCATGGCTGACCGACGCCCTGTTCCAGCCCGAGAGCCGGGCGGCGTTCCGGGCGCTGAAGGGGCTGGGCCTCTACGACGCCGGCGAACTGGGCCGCCAGCCGCCCGGGACCTACACCTTCTGGGACTATCAGGCCGGCGCCTGGCAGCGCGACCATGGCATCCGCATCGACTTCCACCTGCTGTCGCCCCAGGCGGCGGACCGGTTCCGGGGCGTGGAGACGCACCGCGACGCGCGCGACATGGACAAGCCGTCGGACCACGTGCCGGTGGTCGTCGAGTTGGAGGACTGACGGGTGGCCGAGGCGATCCGGGTCTTTCTGCTCGTCGCGGTGGTCGCGGCTGCGGGGACCACGATCGTGCTGGGTTTCGCCTGGTGGATGGAACCCGAGCGTCGCATGCGGCGCGCCATGCTGAAGTCGCTGGGCGCGCCGGCCGAGACCGAGGCCTATTCCGCCGCCGAGGGCCGCGCCGCCGGGCTGGACTTCGAGGGCGGGCAGATCGCGGTGCTGTGGGACCGGGGCGGATCGGGACTGGTCTATGCCTTCGAGGAGATCGAGGGCGGCGAGGTGATCGTGGACGGGCACGTGCTGGCCCGCGTGCGCCGCGGCGAGGCGCGCAAGTCGCTGGACGTGCTGGCCCCCGACGCTGAACAGGTCGTGCTGCGCCTCATGTTCGCCGACGCCCGCCATCCGGAGTTCGAGCTGGACCTGTGGAACGTGACTTCGCCGACGCAGACGGGGTCGCCGGCCGAGGCGCTGCGGCTGGGCCGACGCTGGCTGTCGCACCTGGAGGCGCTGCTGCGCGGTTGAGCGGGGGAACGGCGGGCGTTAGAAGCGCGCTTCTCTTCCGCCTCCCCTGCCGAGATTTCCCGTGGCCCGTCTGTTCGACGCCTACATCATCGCCGACTGGACCGCCGCCGAGGGCAAGAAGCTGGGCGACAACTCCGTCTGGATCGGGGTCGCCAAGCGCGACGTGCGCTTCCGCCTGTATTCCGAAACGCACAACGTCGCGACGCGCGCCGAGGGCGAGAAGCTGATCGCCGACCTGCTGGCGGACCACCGCAAGCGCGGCGACCGCGTGCTGCTGGGGTTCGACTTCAACCTGGGCTATCCCGCGGGCACGGCGAGGCGGCTGGGCCTGGACGGGACGCCTTGGTCGGCGATGTGGAAGTTCGTGGCGTCGAACGTCGTGGACAAGGCCGACAACACCAACAACCGCTATCAGGTCGCGGCCAAGATGAACCGGCTGATGACCGACGCCGCCTGGCCGTTCTGGGGCGCGCCGGCCAAGCAGACGCAGCGCTGGCTGACCGCCACCAAGCCGCCGGAGGGATCAGGCGACATGCCGGAGTTCCGGGCGACGGAGCTGGCGGTCCGTAAGGGCCGGCTGCAGCCCAAGAGCGTCTGGCAGATGCACGGCGCGGGCGCGGTGGGCGGCCAGACCCTGGTGGGCATCGCGGCGGTGCGCCGGCTGATGGAGAAGCTGGGCGAAAGCGCTGCCGTCTGGCCGTTCGGCACGGGCTGGCGGAAGCTCGACGTCGCGGACGTGGAGCCTCTGTCGACCCTGATCGTCGAGGTCTGGCCGTCGATGTGGGACGCGAAGCCCGAGCCCGGCGAGTTCAGGGATCAGGCCCAGGTGCGGGTCACCGCCGAGGCGCTGGCACGTATGGACGAGGCCGGCACGCTGTCGTCCGCCTTCGCCCCGCCGAAGGCCGCGACGGATGAGATGATCGCCAAGGTCGAAGGGGAAGAGGGCTGGATATTGGGAGTTCAGTGACCCTCTCCCGGCGGGAGAGGGCTTGTGCGTCCAAGAGCGAAGCGATTGGAAACGCGAAAGGGTGAGGGGTTCGGCAGTCAACGGTTCTGAACCGTAACCCCTCGCCCTTTCGGCTTACGGCTCGCAACGCTCGCCGAGCCTCAAGCCCTCTCCCGCCGGGAGAGGGAAGCCGGGTCAATCCTCCCGCACGAAATCCTGCGCGAACTCCGGGGCCACGTCGTCGAGATCAAGCAGGTCCTCGCCGTCCTCGCTCGCTCCGGGCTGCGGCACCTCGAAGCCGGCGGGGATGGCGAAGTCGAGCAGGCCGGCCGCCTTCATGTCCTGAAGGCCCGGCAGGTCGGCCAGGCTGGCCAGACCGAAATGCTCCAGGAAGCGGTCGGCGGTGCCGTAGGTGACCGGGCGGCCGGGCGTGCGGCGACGGCCGCGCAGGCGGACGAAGCCCATCTCCAGCAGCAGGTCCAGCGTCCCCTTCGACAGGGAGACGCCACGCACGCTTTCGATCTCGGCGCGCGTGCAGGGCTGGTGGTAGGCAATGATCGCCAGCGTCTCCAGCGCGGCGCGGGACAGCTTGCGCGGCTCGTTGCGCTCTTCCGTCATCAGGAAGCCGAGGTCGGGCGCCGTGGCGAAACGCCAGCGGTCGGCGACGCATTCCAGTCGGACGCCGCGGTCGACGTAGCGGTCCTTCAGCGCCATCAGCGCAGCGCCGACGTCGGCCCCTTCCGGCAGGCGGCGGGCCAGATCGGCGGCCGACAGGGGCGCAGCGGCCGCGAACAGCAGGGCCTCCACCCGCCGTTCCATCTCCGTCTCGTCGGGCTGAAACTTCAGATCGGTCACGGGATGAGTTCCAGCGGAAGGCCGCGGCCGCGGCGCTTCACGTAGAGGTCGGCGAAGATGGCCTCCTGCCGCACGTCCATGGCCCCCTCCTTCACCAGCTCCAGCCCGGCCGACAGGGTCGAGGCGAGGTAGCTGGCGCGGCTGGGGCCCTCGGGATCGTCCGGATCGGCGTCGGGGGCTACGGCGGACAGAGGGGTCCAGGTCTGGACCATCGGCAACCGTGCGCGGAGCCAATCGCGTGCGGCCTCCAGCGGAAAAGCCTCAATGCGCTGGCCCGGCGCGTACTGCCGTCGCGCCTCGCGGCGACGCTGGGAGACGTAGGCCGCCATCAGGCCGTACAGGTCCGTCTCGATGCGATCGGACGGGATCACCACGGTGGCCTCGGGATCGCCGCGCACGAAGACCTCGCGGCCGAGCACAGGCCGTTGGGTCAGGGTCTCGCCTGCCTTGCGCATGGCCTCCAGCTTGCGGAGCCGAAAGGCCAGGGCCGCAGCCAGATCCTCGGCCGGAACCTCCCCGTCCTTCTCCTTCTCAGCTCGCGGGATCAGCAGCTTGGATTTCAGGAAGGCCAACCAGCTGGCCATGACGAGGTAGTCGGCGGCGAGGGCAAAGTTGCGCCGACGCGCCTCGTGCACGAAGGCCAGGTACTGCTCGGCCAGGGTGGTGATCGACAGCTTGAGTAGATCGACCTTCTGCGCCCGCGCCAGCGCCAGCAGGACGTGCAGGGGGCCTTCATAGCCTTCGAGGTCGACCACGAAAGAGTCGGCCGCGTCAGCCTGTTCGACGGCGGAGAAGTCCAGATTGGGCTGGAAGGCTTCGGTCAAATCACGAGCTCGCAGCCGTCAAACTCGACAACGACCGGATGGTCGGGATCGACTTTGTGATGTTCCGCCAGCTTGGCGGCTAGCGGGCCCATGAATCGAGGGGCGCAGACATCGATCTCCCGCCGCAGGCCCATCGCCTGGATGATCCAGAAATGCTCGATGAACGAGCGCGGGTCGGTCATCCGCTCAAGCGTGAGATCGAAGCCTTCCGCGCCCGTACCCACGAACGCCTCGGTCAGGATCGTGCGCGGATGCCCCGACCGGATGTACACGTCATGATAGGCGTCCAGACGATCCGTGATGGGCAGGCTCAGAAGGGCACGTTCCTGGTCTTCAGGGGGCAGCGACTTGATGGACGCATAGGCACTCGAAGCCGGCGGACAGCTCCCCGTCACCTCGCAAGACACGCAGGCGCCTAGCGAGCCGAAGACCGCGATCGCGAAGAGCAACCACGCCGCTTTCACGCCTGCGCCTCCCCCACGTCCGGGCCCTTGGCCGCGTCCAGCCTGCCTTCCAGAAGGGCGGCGAATCGCGTTCGGGCCTCGCGCTCGTCCAGAGGTTCGGGCGTGTGGACGATGCGGGCCAGGGCGGCGGCGGCGCGTTTGGCCGCCTTGCCCCCCAGCTTGCCGACGCCGGCGGCGACCTGCTTCATCTCGGCCATGTCGCCGTTCCAGTGGACCACGGCGTCGCAGCCGGCCTTCAGCGCCGCCCCGGCTCGCTCAGTGAGCGTGCCGGACAGGGCGTTCATGACCAGGTCGTCGGACAGCAGCAGGCCCTGGAAACCCAGATGTTGGCGCATCAGCTTCACGGCCTTCTTCGACGTGGTGGCCGGGCGTTTTTTGTCGATGGCGGTGAAGACGACGTGGGCCGACATGGCGATCGGCATGTCCGAAAGAGCCTTGAACGGGGCGAAGTCCCAGGCGTCCAGGGTGTCGAAGTCGGCGTGGACGGTCGGAAGTTCCTTGTGGCTGTCGGCGAAGGCGCGGCCGTGGCCGGGCATGTGCTTGATGACCGGCAGGACGCCGCCGGCCAGCAGGCCCTCGGCCGCCGCGCGGCCCAGCTGGGTCACGGTCGCGGGATCGCGGGCATAGGCGCGGTCGCCGATGATGTCGTGAGCGCCGGGCACGGGCACGTCCAGCACCGGCACGCAGTCGACGTTGACGCCCACGGCCTTCAGATCGTGCGCCATCAGCCGCGCGCCCAGGCGGGCCAGTTCGCGGGCCGCCAGCGGGTCGTTGGTCGCCTTCAGATAGGCCTCGCCCGGCGGATACTTCTGCCAGTGCGGCGGCCCCATGCGCTGGACCCGGCCGCCCTCCTGATCGATCAGGATCGGCGCCTCCCAACCCACGGCCTCGCGCAGGGCGTCGGTCAGGCGGCGCACCTGTTCCGGCGACTCGACGTTGCGCCGGAACAGGATGAAGCCCCACGGATCGGCGTCCGAGAAGAAGGCCGCCTCGTCGCGCCCCAGCTCCGTCCCGGCGCAGCCGAGGACCATGGCGGTGCTCATGCCCGTCTCCCCGGAATGGCGCGCGCGCTCAGCTGGAACCTCAGCGCACGATGCAGTCGCCGCCGGCGGCGCGGATGCCGCCGCACAGGGCGCGGGCGTTCTCGGTCGTCAGTCCGGTGATCGAGGTCCGGTACAGGGTCGAGCCGCCGGACGACGTCACCTCCTGCACCCGCTTGCCGGCGCCGCCGGTCAGCTGGGGATAGCGGGCGACGGTCGCGGCCCACTGCTGGTCGGCCTGACCGGGCGTGGAGAAGGCGCCGATCTGGACGCTGGCCGAGCCGCCGGCCGCCGGCGACGGGGTCTCGGTCTTGGCGGGCGGGACCTCCTTGGCCGGAGGCGGCGTCTCGGTCTTGGGCTCCGGGCGGGGGCGGACCGTCTCCGGCGGCGGGGCATAGGTCGGCGCGGTCTCGGGCGGGATCGCCTCGTCATAGACGTCGATGCCCTCGGCCGGGTCGATCGGCTGGGCGTCCGCCGGGGCCTCGACCTTCAGGTCGCCGACGGGCGTGCCGACGGTCGGCGGCGCGTCCTCGGACCCGCGCGGGCCGGCGCGATAGTACAGGATCACCGCCACGATCAGGACCAGCAGGACGCCGGCGCTGACCAGCAGGGTCACGGGCGGGGCCTTGCCCCCTCCTCCACCGGCACGACCGCGCGGATCGTAGCCGCCGCGGCGGAAGGCCAGGTCGTCGTCGGTGGGCGGGGTGTAGGCCCCCCGGTCCTGGCGGTGCGGATCTTCGTGCGACATGGCGGCCTCGCTGGCGGTCCGGGCGAATCGAATCCGCGGGCTCCTATCCTAGCGCCGCGCGGTCGTCTTTCGCATCACAGATCGAGGGCCAGATCGAGGCTGAACAGCCGTTTGTGTTCCTCGATCGCATAGCGGTCGGTCATGCCGGCGATGTAGTCGCAAACGGCGCGCGCCTTCTTCGCCTCGTCCCCGCCCAATCCCGAACCTTGGGCCTTTCCCGACCACTCGGGCGGCATGACGTCGGGCTCGGCCATGAACAGGGCGAACATCTCCGACAGGATGCGCCGAGCCTGACTGCGCGTGCGGTTGACGCGATAGTGGCGGTACATCCGCTCGAAAAGGTGTTTCCGCAGCACCGCGAGATCGGCCTGCATGTCGGCGGAAAAGGCGACCAGCATGCGTCTGGCCGCGCGGATGTCGCCCACCGTCTCTATGCCGTCGGCCGTCAGCCGGGCCTCGGTCTCGGCCAGAACGTCCTCGACCATGACGCCGATCATGCGGCGCACGGCCTCCAGCCGGACCATGCGGTCGTCCAGATCGGGCCAGTCGCGGCGCGTGGCCAGCAGCTGCGGCCCGATCAGCGGCACGGTCTCCAGCTCGGCCAGGCTGAGCAGGCCGGCCTGCACGCCGTCGTCCACGTCGTGGTTGTTGTAGGCGATGTCGTCGGCGATGGCGGCGGCCTGGGCCTCCAGCGAGGCGAAGCCGCCGGGCTGCACGTCCCACGCCTGATGATAGTCGCGGATCGGCGCCCAGGCCGGCTCGTCCAGCCTATGGGCGATGGGGCCGTTGTGCTTGATGACGCCCTCGACGGTCTCCCACGACAGGTTCAGGCCCTTGAAGGCGGGATAGCGCTCTTCCAGCTTGGTCACGACGCGGAAGGTCTGGACGTTGTGATCGAAGCCGCCGAACCCGGCCATGCAGGCCTGCAGCTCGTCCTCTCCGGCATGGCCGAAGGGCGGGTGGCCCAGGTCGTGGGCCAGGGCGACGGTCTCGGCCAGGTCCACGTCCAGCTTCAGCGCATGGGCCAGCGACCGCGCGATCTGGGCGACCTCCAGCGAGTGGGTCAGGCGGGTCCGGTAGTGGTCGCCCTCATGCGCGACGAAGACCTGGGTCTTTTCCTTCAGGCGGCGGAAGGCCGTGCAGTGGATGATGCGGTCGCGGTCGCGGGCGAAGGCGGTGCGGGTGCGACTGATGGGCTCCGGGACCAATCGGCCTCGCGAGGCGGCCACGGTCTCGGCATAGGGGGCCAGGCGACGGTCTGAGATGCTCAAGGGGTCTGCGCCGATGACGGCGGGCCTTTCCGAACGCCCGCCCGCGCCTCATATAGACAGCCGTGAGCAGCGTCCAATCCACGGAATTCCGCGTCGACGCGGGCCGGGCCGCCGGGCCGGAGGTCAGCCTGACCGCCGCTGCCGCCGCGCGGCTGGCGAAGCTGTCGGCGGATCAGGGACGCGATCTGATGCTGCGCGTCGCCGTGGACGGCGGCGGCTGCTCGGGCTTTCAGTACCGGTTCGAACTGGTCGAGACGGCCGAGGCCGACGACCTGCGGATCGAGACGGACGGACGGGCCGCTCTGATCGATCCGGTGTCCCTGCCCTTCCTGGTGGGATCGGTGGTCGATTTCGTCGACGACATCGGCGGGGCGCAGTTCGTGGTGCGCAATCCGAACGCGGCCAGCAGCTGCGGCTGCGGCGTCAGCTTCTCGATTTGAGCCCGTGGCCGGGCGCCGCGTCCATTCCGCCGATCTGGCGACGGCGTGGGTCGTCTTCGGCATGCTCGTCGCCGGGGCCCTGGCGGCGACGATCGGACCGACCCGGTCCCTGCCCGTCGGCTGGGGCCTGGACGGTGGGGCGACCGGCTTTGCGCCCCGCGAGACGGTCGGGCTGATGCTGATCGGCGCGGCGGTTCTGATCGGTCTGATCGGGGTCGGTCTGGGAATGGCGGCGCGCACGGCGGCGGATCCGGCGGCCGGGCGGGGTTTGCGGGTCGGGCAGATCGGCCTGGTGGTGGTCTGTGCTCTCGTCGTCGGCCTGTGGGCCCTTGCCGGGTTGAATGGCGTCGTCGATCTGGCCCGGCCGCTGCCGCTGGCGATACTGGCGACGGCGGGCCTGCTGGTCGCCGCCCTGCTGGTCCGTTTGGCGCGAGGCCTGCGGGCGTGGCACAGAGGGAGCGGTCCCTCGCGCGACTGACCCTCGGGAGCTCGCCATGACGTTTCTCGCCGCCGCAGCCGCCGCCCTTCTGACCTTCGGAGATCCGACGGCCACGCCCGTCCAGATCGCCACGCCCAAGGCTCCGGTGCTGGGCACGCTGCTGACGCCCGAAGGCGGGACCCGCGCCGCGGCGGTGATCATCGCCGGGTCCGGGCCCACCGACCGCGACGGCAACAGCCCGCTGGGCGTGTCGGCCGGCACGTACCGATTGCTGGCCGAGGGGCTGGCGGAGCAAGGCGTGGCGACCGTGCGGTACGACAAGCGGGGCGTGGGCCAGAGTCTGTTCGCGCTGGGCGACGAGGCCGACCTGCGGTTCGAGGACATGGTCGACGATGCCCTGGCCTTCGCGGCGGAGGCGCGGGCGCGGACGGGGCAGCCGTGCGTCTGGCTGATCGGGCACAGCGAGGGCGCGGGCATCGCGCAGATGGCGGCGGCGCGGAGCCCGGACGGCATCTGCGGCCTGGTGCTGCTGTCCGGCATGGGGCGGCGCCCGCGGGTCATTCTGGAAGAGCAGTTGGGCGCCCAGTTGCAGGAGCCGCTGCGGACCCAGGCCTTCGACGCCCTGGCTCGGCTGGAGGCCGGAGATCTGGTGGCGAACCCGCCGCCGGCGCTGGCGGCGCTGCTGCGGCCGTCGGTTCAGCCGTATCTGATCGGCATGCTGTCGCTGGACCCGGCGTCGCTGATCGCGGGTTATGGAGGCCCGGTGCTGATCGGCCAGGGCGAGACCGATTTCCAGACGACCGTGGACGACGCCCGGACCCTGGCGGCCGCGCAGCCGGCGGCGACGCTGATCCTCTGGCCCGGCGTCAACCACCTGCTGAAGGTCGCGCCGGCCGAGCGGGCGGCCAACATCGCCACCTATTCGAACCCCGACCTGCCCTTGGCGGATGAGGTGGTCGAGGACGTGGCGGGCTTCATCCTCAGCCCGCGCTGAGAGTCCCGGCTCTGCGCTGCGCTCCGGCCGGGATGACAAGGTCGCAGCCTAGGCGGAAAGCGTCTCCATGAAGCGCACGGGGCGGCCGTGGGCCGTGCCCAGCAGTTCGCCGTCGCGCATGACCTGACGGCCGCGGACGATCGTGGCCATGGGCCAGCCCTTGGCTTCGAAGCCGTCGAAGGGAGTCCAGCCGCAGCGGCTGGCCTGCTGGTCGTGGGTTATGGTGCGGCGGGCGTTCAGATCGACCAGGGTCAGGTCGGCGTCGTAGCCCTCGGCCATGCGGCCCTTGCGGGCCGTGCCGAAGACGCGCTGGGCGCCGGCGCTGGTCAAATCGATGAACCGCTCCAGCGTCATCCGCCCCTCGGCGACGTGGGTCAGCATGACCGGCACCAGCGTCTGCACCCCCGGCATGCCCGACGGCGAGGCGGGATAGGGCCGGGCCTTTTCTTCCAGCGTGTGCGGCGCGTGGTCGGAGCCGAGGACGTCGACGACGCCCTGCTGGACGCCGCGCCACAGGCCGTCGATGTGCGGGCGGTTGCGGATCGGCGGGTTCATCTGGGCCAGGGCCTTCAGCCGCGCGTAAGCCTCGTCGCCGTCGATCGTCAGGTGCTGGGGCGTGACCTCGACGGTGGCGACGTCGCGGTGGTGGGCGAGGAACTCGATCTCCTGCGCGGTCGAGACGTGCAGAACGTGGATGCGGGCGCCGGTCTCCCGCGCCAGGCGGACGAGGCGCTCGGTCGACTGGATGGCGGACTGGGCGTCGCGCACCTCCGGGTGGCTGGTCCAGTCGCCGGTGCGGGCCAGTTCGCGGCGTTCGGCAAGACGGTATTCGTCTTCGGAATGGAAGGTGGCGCGACGGTTCACGTTGGACAGGACCTTCCGCACGCCCTCGTCGTCCGCGATCAGGAGGTCGCCGGTCGAGGCGCCCATGAAGACCTTGACCCCGCAGCAGCCGGGCAGGCGCTCCAGCTCGTTCAGATGGTCGGCGTTGGCGTGGGTGCCGCCGACGTAGAAGGCGTGGTCGGTCCACATCCGGTCCCGCGCCCGGGCCAGCTTGTCGGCCAGGGTGTCCGGGTCGGTCGTGTTCGGGTTTGTGTTCGGCATCTCGAACACGGCCACGACGCCGCCCAGCGCCGCGGCGCGGGATCCGGTCTCGAGGTCTTCCTTCCACTCCAGCCCCGGCTCGCGGAAGTGGACCTGGGTGTCGATGACGCCGGGCAGGACGGTCAGGCCGGTGGCGTCCACCACCTCGCCCGCCGAGGCCTGGGACAGGTCGCCGATGAAGGCGATCCGTCCGTCGCGAACGCCGACGTCGGCGGGGCCGCGCCCGGCGTGGTTCGCGACCTCTCCGCCGCGGACGATCAGGTCGTAGGTCTGGGTCATGGGGTCCGCTCCAGCCGCTTCACGGCGGCCTTGAACACCCTGTCGGCGGGCAGGTCCAGCAGATGCTGGATCGCCTGGTCGAGGCGGGGGTCGATGGCGCGATATTCGTCCATGGTGCGCGGGCCGCGGCAGACGACCTCTCCGAAGGGGCCGCGAACGGCGTCGTCGGACGGGCCGAAGACCGCGACGACCGGCGCCCCGGCGGCGACGGCCAGCTGAGTCCAGAGACTGTCGCCGCCGAGCACCAGCGCGGCGCGGGACAGGGCCGCGCAGGTCTGGAGCCGGGTCAGGTGGCGGGTCTCCATGGTGCGCTTCAGCGGCGCGGCCATGCGCAGCGCCGTGCGCGTCTCGCCGTCCACATCGTCGCCGACGATCAGCAGGCGGCCGCCCGGGAGAGGCCCGTCGTCGGCCAAGAGGCGGGTGGCGACCTTCACATAGCGGTCGGTGGGCCAGACCTTGCCGATCCAGTCGGCGGTCGGCGCGACGGCGAGGATGGGTCCCTCCCCCTTGGCCAGCAGGGCGTCGACGGCGGCGCGGGTTTCGTCGCTGAGGAAAAGCCGCGGCCGGGGGGTCTCGTCCAGCTGGAGCGTGCGGGCGGCGGTCGCGGCGGCGTGCTCGCCCGGCTCGGGCTTCACGCGGACGGCGCGCTTCTGGCGCTTCAGCCTGGCCGAGAGCTCGGTGCCGCGCATGTCGACCACCAGGCCCCAACGGCGGTCGCGCACCTGGGTCCACAGCTTCAGCCAGTCCAGGCGCCCTTCCCGCTCCAGCACGATCAGCCGCTCCAGCCCGGGCAGGTCGGCGAACAGGGGCGCGGACTGCGGCGAGCCGACCACGGTGACGCGGGCGCCCGGCATGGCCTCGACGACGTGCGCCAGGGCGCCGGAGGACATCACGGCTTCGGTCGGGTCGGCCTCGGCGACGTAGAGGATCGGAAAGCTCGCCATTTGCCGACCGTATACGGATTCTCGCGGTTTCACGGGAGCGGGGGAGCGACTATCTGGGGACGCATGAGCCCCCGGATCGCCCGCCTTGAGGACCGCGCCGTCGTCGCCGTGACGGGTCCGGACGCGCGGTCGTTCCTTCACGGACTGCTGACGCAGGACGTGCTGACTTTGGCGCCGGGCGAGGTCCGCTTCGGGGCCTTCCTCTCGCCGCCCGGCCGGCTGATGTGGGACCTGTTCCTGTGGGGCGCCGAGGACGGCGTGCGGCTGGACGCAGCGGCGGACCGGCGCGACGCGCTGGTGACGAAGCTGACGATGCACCGCCTGAGGGCGCAGGTCGCGATCGCAGCCGAGGCGATGCCGGTCTTCGTCTGCTGGGACGGCCTGGCCGACGGATTCCTGCCGGATCCCCGGCTGGAGGGGCTGGGTGGCCGGCGATTGGGCGATGCGGAGACGAACGCCTCGGCGGACGACTGGCAGGCGCACCGGCTCGCGCTGGGCGTGCCGGACCCAGACCGAGACTGCGGCATGGATCGGACCTATCCGATCGAGGCCAACTTCGACCTGCTGAACGGCATCGACTTCCAGAAGGGCTGTTTCGTCGGACAGGAGACGACCTCGCGCATGAAGCGCCGCAGCGCGATCAAGACCCGGATGATGCCGATCGCTTTCGACGGCCCGCCGCCCGGCGAGGGCGCCGAGGTGCTGACCGAGGCGGACCTTCGAGCCGGGCAGGTGCTGACCGGGCACGACGGCAGGGCCATGGCCCTGCTGCGGCTGGACCGCATCGACGCCCCCCTGACAGTGCATGGCCGCTCGGTGCGGGTGAAACGGCCGGAGTGGATGACGACGAGGGCACGATAAAGCAGGTCGTAGACTGTCAAACTGGCGCAGCTTGACAAGCTATGAATTGCCAAATCTTGCCGCTTTGGCAAGTTGTGATTTGCTTAAATCTTGACTTTAGGCAATCCATAGATTACCAAACCGAATGGTTCATCGATCCGCACTCGACCCGCGCGCGCGCAGTCAACTCGACAAGAAGTTGGCCGGGACAGATAGGCTGCGCGAGATAGGCATGCCTCGATACGGCTGGATTCGCGCCATACGAGACGGATTGGGCATGACGGCTCAACAGCTCGCCAACCGACTGGGGGTGTCCCGACAAGCCGTGAGCGCTCTCGAGAAGGGCGAAGTCCAAGCCACGCTGTCGTTGAAATCGCTTCGGCAGGCGGCCGAAGCGCTGGATTGCACTCTGGTGTACCTGCTAGTGCCGAAATCGTCCCTGGAAGAAGCTGTGCGGGAACGTGCGGAGCATGCGGTCGACGCCCACCTTGCCAGGGTGAACAAGACCATGGGCCTTGAAAATCAGGCTCTGCCGCCCGGGGATCTCGCCGTCGAACGTCGTCGCCTCATCGACGAGTTCATGCGCGGCGACCCGCGCAGGCTCTGGGACGACCGGTGACGGACCTGTTCGACGCCCACGGCGAAGCGAACACGCCCTTGTCCGCCGAAGAGCGCGCCGGCCTGCTGCCGACCTACATTACCACTCGCACCGAACTCAACGACGCCGAGCAGGCCAACATCAGCGACGCCGATCGTTGGGCGTTTCAGCGCGAGCGAGACGTGCTGGACGTCATCTTCCTGCGCCGACTGCACAAGCGGATGTTCGGAAAAGTCTGGGCCTGGGCCGGCACCTTCAGCCAGGAGGTCGATCGCCGCATCGGCCTGGATCGGCACCTGATCGAGCCCGCCCTCTACGCTCTGGTCGACGATGTCCGGTATTGGATTCAGCATCAGTCCTATCCGACGGACGAGATCGCGGCCCGATTTCATCATGCCTTGACCCGCATTCATCCGTTTCCGAACGGCAACGGTCGACACGCACGTCTCGCCAGCGATCTTCTGTTGGTTGCCCTTGAAGGGGTGCCGTTCACTTGGGGCGGCACGGCCCTGACCACGACCTCGGCGATGCGCGACGACTATGTGGCGGCGCTGCGGGCGGCGGATGCCCACGACCTCCGCCCCCTGCTGGCCTTCGTGCGAGCCTAGCGCCGCGCCGTCCTCGCCCCCTCGATCAGGTCGTCGACCACCGCCGGGTCGGCCAGGGTGGAGGTGTCGCCCAGGGCGCCGGTTTCGCCCTCGGCGATCTTGCGCAGGATGCGGCGCATGATCTTGCCCGAGCGGGTCTTGGGCAGCCCGGGAGCCCATTGCAGGGCGTCGGGGGCGGCAATGGGGCCTATGATCTTGCGGACGTGGGCGACCAGTTCGGCCTTCAGCGCGTCGGTCGGTTCGACGCCGGCGTTCAGCGTGACGTAGGCCCAGATGCCCTGGCCCTTCACGTCGTGGGGGAAGCCGACGACCGCAGCCTCGGCCACGTCGTCGTGGAGCACGAGCGCGCTCTCGACCTCGGCGGTGCCCATGCGGTGGCCCGACACATTGATGACGTCGTCCACGCGGCCGGTTATCCAGAAGTAGCCGTCCTCGTCGCGCCGCGCGCCGTCGCCGGTGAAGTAGCGGCCGGGATAGGTCGAGAAATAGGTGTCGAAGAAGCGCTGGGGGTCGCCATAGACGGTGCGCATCTGGCCCGGCCAGCTGTCGGCGAGGCACAGGTTTCCGCTGACGGCGCCGTGCAGCTCCGTGCCCTCGGCGTCCACCAGAATGGGCTGGACGCCGGGCAGCGGCAGGGTGGCGGAGCCGGGTTTCAGATCGGTCGCGCCCGGCAGGGGCGAGATCAGGATGCCGCCGGTCTCGGTCTGCCACCAGGTGTCGACGATGGGCAGGTGCCCCTGCCCCACCACCTGATGGTACCAGCGCCACGCCTCGGGGTTGATGGGTTCGCCGACCGTGCCGAGCAGGCGCAGGGAAGCGCGGCTGGTGGCGTTCACGGGACCGTCGCCCTCGCGCATCAGGGCCCGCAGCGCGGTGGGGGCGGTGTAGAAGGTCGCGACCTGATGCTTGTCCACCACCTGCCAGAAGCGGCCGTGGTCGGGCCAGTTGGGCACGCCCTCGAACATGAGCGTGGTCGCGCCGTTGGCCAGCGGGCCGTAGACGCCGTAGCTGTGGCCGGTGACCCAGCCGACGTCGGCGGTGCACCAGTAGACCTCGCCCGGCCGGTGATCGAAGACGATCTCGTGCGTCCAGGAGGCCCAGAACAGGTAGCCGCCGGTGGTATGCAGCACGCCCTTGGGCTTTCCGGTCGAGCCCGAGGTGTAGAGGATGAACAGCGGATCCTCGGCCGACATGGGCTCGCACGGGCAGTCGTCGGAGACGCCGTGCTTGGCCTCGCCGTAGCGGACGTCGCGACCGTCCACGATCGGCACGTCGGCGTTGGTGTGGGAGATGAGCAGAACCTTCTCGACCGCGACCTTTTCCAGCGCCGCGTCGACGTTGGCCTTCAGCGGCACCCTCTTGCCCCCGCGCAGCCCCTCGTCGGCGGTGATGACGACCTTCGAGCCGCAATCCTCGATGCGGCCGGCCAGGCTGTCGGGCGAGAAGCCGCCGAAGACGACGGAGTGGACCGCGCCGATGCGGGCGCAGGCCAGCATGGCCACGGCGGCGGCGGGGATCATCGGCAGGTAGATCGTGACGCGGTCGCCCTTGGTCACGCGCAGCGACTTCAGAACATTGGCCATGCGGCACACCTCGCGGTGCAGCTCGGCATAGGTCAGCCAGCCGGATTGGGCGGGGTCGTCGCCCTCCCAGATGATGGCGCGCTGGTCGGCGCGGGCCGGCAGGTGGCGGTCGACGCAGTTGAAGCAGGCGTTCAGCACGCCGTCCTCGAACCAGCGGATGCGAAAGTCTTCCTTGGCGAAGGAAACGTCCTTGATCCGGGTTGGAGCCTTGATCCAGTCCAGGCGCATCGCCTTCTCGGCCCAAAAGGCCTGCGGGTCGGCGGCGACGGCGGCGCAGGCGGCGTCGTAGGCCGCGCGGTCCATACGGGCATCGGCCGCGAAGGCGGGGTCGACCGGGTAGACTTCCTTGGCTTCGGACATGGCGCTTCTCCTTCTCGCTTGGCTAGACCACCTGCGGGCGCGGCGACAGTGCGGACCCTGGAGAGGCGGGTTCTCATCGGTTGATGTTCTTGTTATGTTCCATTCATGGACACAGACGCCGACCCCGCCGGCCTGAGATGGCTGTTCATCGACCTGAACAGCTATTTCGCCAGCGTCGAGCAGCAAATGAACCCCAAATGGCGCGGACGGCCCGTGATCGTACGTCCGGCGTCCAGCGAGCACACCTGCGCCATCGCCGCCAGCTATGAAGCCAAGAATTTCGGCATCAAGACAGGAACCCGGGTCGCCGACGCGCGCCGACTGTGCCCTGGCTTGATCGTCGCCGAGGCGCGACCCGACCTTTACGTCAAGATTCACCATCTCATCATGACGGAGATCGACCGCCATGTTCCCGTCTGGAAGGTGGGCTCGATCGACGAGGCGTCCTGTCGCCTGACCGGCCGTCAACGCGTGGAAAGCGAAGCGGTGGCCCTGGCGCGACGCATCCAGGCCGGAATCAAGGAGGAAGTCGGGGAGTGCCTGCGGTCGTCGATCGGCCTGGCCCCCAGCCGATTCCTGGCCAAGACCGCCTGCGGGATGAAGAAGCCCGAGGGGTTGACCGTGCTGCGCGCCGACGCGCTGCCGGGGCCGCTGTTGAACCTGCCGCTGTCGAAATTTCCGGGGGTGGGCCCACGCATGGTCAAGCGGCTGGCCGCGGCGGGGATCGTGGACGTGGCGGGGTTCTGGGCCCTGGACGCCAAACGGGCGCGGGCCATCTGGAACGGCATCGAGGGCGAGCGCATCCAGCGCGGTCTGCATGGGCTGGACAGCGCCGAGCCCCCCGAGAAGCCCCGCGCGACCATCAGCCACAGCCATGTCCTGGCCAAGGAGATGCGCACCCCGGAAGGCGCGCGGGCGGTGGCGCGGCGTCTGGTGGTCAAGTGCGGGGCGCGGCTGCGGCGTCTGGGGCTGACGGGATCCGGCGTCAGCCTGTTCGTCGACATGAACGGCGCCGAGGGGCCTTCGGGCTGGGAAAGCTCCGGCCTGCATCGATCGGTTTCGGCGACGTCGGACACCTTCGTGCTGCTGAAGGCCGTCGATGCCCTGTGGCGTCGGATCGAGCCCGAACTGCGCGCCGGCCACATCCGCTACGTCGGGGTGGGAATCCAGGGGCTGAGGCCACGCGACGCCTTCGAGATCGATTTGTTCGAACCCGGGCCCGACCAGGGCGGCCAGGCGCCGTCCCTGAAGCTGTCGCAGGCGCTGGACGCCCTGAACCGGAAATACGGCAAGGACACCGTCAGCATCGGCCCGCGCGCCAGGATCGGGGACTATGTCGGGGCCAAGATCGCCTTCAACCGCATCCCCGACCTGGAGGAATTCTGGGAATAGGCCACGCTTGACTTCGCACCCGAGTCCGGGCCTTTGGGCGGCGCTCTCGCGGGAGAGATCGGGGCGCCGTTTCAGTCCCGACGCCGAAGGCGCAACCGCCCCGGAAACGCTCAGGCAAAAGGACCGCGAAGCGCACGGACGCTGGAAAGAACCCGGCCGGGTTCGCCGACGGAGCAAGGCGCCATCCTATCGGCGCCGGAATCTCTCAGGCTTCAGGACAGCGGGGGCTCCAGCGGGCGGATCGCCCGGGCCGGAGACCCGACGCCGATGACCGACGAGACCCTGAAGACCACGCCGCTGAACGCCAACCACCGCCGGCGCGGCGCGCGCATGGTCGGCTTCGGCGGCTATGACATGCCGGTGCAGTATGAAGGGGTGCTGGCCGAGCATCGCTGGACGCGCGAGCACGCCGGCCTGTTCGACGTGTCGCATATGGGCCAGGCCAAGATCACGGGCGCCGACGCCATCGCCCAGTTCGAACGGTTCGTTCCCGGCGACTATCAGGCGCTGAAGGCGGGCAAGCAGAAGTATTCGCTGTTGCTGAACGACCGGGGCGGGATCCTGGACGACCTGATGGCGGGCAAGCCGGATCACGACGGCCTGTATGTGGTCGTGAACGCCGGCAACAAGGACGCGGACTTCGCGCATCTGAAGGCCAATCTGGCGGGCGACGCGAAGCTGACGGTGCTGGACGACCGGGCGCTGCTGGCGATCCAGGGGCCGGAAGCCGCCGAAGTGATGGCGAAGCATGAGCCGGTGCTGGCCGAAATGGGCTTCATGGACTCGGCGCGGCTGATGATCTTCAGCGTCGACTGCTACGTCTCGCGCTCGGGCTACACCGGCGAGGACGGATACGAGATCTCGGTGCCGGCGGCGGACGCGGACCGGATCTGGGACCTGCTGCTGGAAGACGCGCGGGTGAAGCCGATCGGCCTGGGCGCGCGGGATTCGCTTCGGCTGGAGGCCGGTCTGCCGCTGCATGGGCACGACATCGACGCGGAGACGACGCCGGTGGAGGCGGGGCTGACCTTCGCCCTGTCGAAGTCGCGCAAGGAGCGGGCGGACTTCGCCGGCGCGGACGTGATCAACCGCCAGCTGGCGGACGGGACGGAGCGGGTGCGCGTGGCCCTGATCGTCAAGGAGGGCGCCCCGGCGCGCGAGGGGGCGGAGATCGCCGACGCGGACGGGAACCTGATCGGCAAGGTCACCTCGGGCGGGCCGTCGCCCACCCTCGGCAAGAACGTCGCCATGGGCTATGTGCCGCCGCAGTTCGCGGAGCTGGGGACCGAGCTGAAGGTCGTGGTGCGGGGCAAGCCCGCCGCGGCCGAGGTCGTCGCCCTGCCCTTCGTCGCCCAACGCTATCACCGCAAACCCAAAGCCTGAGGATCGGCCATGAAGTTCACCAAGGATCACGAGTGGGTGCGCCTCGAAGGCGACGTCGCCGTCGTCGGCATCACCAAGCACGCCGCCGACCAGCTGGGCGACGTGGTGTTCGTGGAAGTCCCTGACGCCGGCAAGGCCGTGACCAAGGGCGACGGCTTCGCCGTGGTCGAGAGCGTCAAGGCGGCGTCCGACGTCTATGCCCCCGTCGACGGCGAAGTGGTCGAGGGCAACGCGGCCCTGGGCACCAATCCCGAAACCGTCAACGCCGACCCGGAAGGCGACGGCTGGTTCGCCAAGATCAAGGTCTCGGACGGCGCGCAGCTCGACGCCCTGATGGATCGTGCGGCGTACGACCAGTACCTGACCACGCTCTGATCATTCCCGCTCACCCCCGCGAAGGCGGGGATCCAGTTCCGTCATGAAATGGCGTGACTGGGACGAGCGGTTCGTCCTCCCCGGCGAAAGTCATCGCCCAAAGCACTGGATCCCCGCCTTCGCGGGGATGAGCGGATAAAAGAATGCGCTACCTCCCCCTGACGCCCGACGACCGTACCGCGATGCTCGCCGCCATCGGGGCCAAATCGATCGACGACCTGTTCGTGCACGTTCCCGAAAAGGCGCGGCTGGATGGGCCGGTGGATCTGCCGCGCGTGGCGGGCGAGCTGGAGGTTGAGCGGGCGCTGGGGGCGCTGGCGGGCAAGAACGCCACGGCCGGGACCGTGCCCTTCTTCTGCGGGGCCGGGGCCTACAAGCACCACGTGCCGGCGACGGTGGACCACGTGATCCAGCGGTCCGAGTTCCTGACCAGCTACACGCCCTATCAGCCGGAAATCGCGCAGGGCACGCTGCAGTACCTGTACGAGTTCCAGACCCAGGTCGCGAACCTGACCGGCATGCCGGTGGCCAACGCCAGCCTCTATGACGGCTCGACCGCCATGGCCGAGGGCGTGCTGATGGCCACGCGGGTCACGCGGCGGAACAAGGCGGTCATCTCGGGCGGGGTGCATCCGCACTACGTCGCCGCGACCGAGACCGTGGTGCACGCCGTGGGCGTCGAGACCCAGGTCCTGCCCGCCGCCGTTGACGCAGAGGCCGACGTGATCGCCCAGATCGGGCCGGACACGGCCTGCGTGGTCGTGCAGACGCCGAACGTGTTCGGCACGACGACCGACGTGACGAAGATCGCCGAGGCCGCGCACGCGGCGGGCGCCCTGCTGATCGTGGTGGTGACCGAAGCCGTGTCGATGGGCCTGCTCAAGTCGCCCGGCGAGATGGGCGCCGACATCGTCGCCGCCGAGGGCCAGTCGATCGGCAACGCCTTGAACTTCGGCGGCCCCTACGTCGGCCTGTTCGCCTGCCGCGAAAAGCTGATCCGGCAGATGCCGGGCCGCCTGACCGGCGAGACGGTGGACGCGGACGGCGAGCGCGGCTTCGTGCTCACCCTGTCGACGCGCGAGCAGCACATCCGCCGCGACAAGGCGACCTCGAACATCTGCACCAACTCGGGCCTGTGCACCCTGGCCTTCACCATCCACATGAGCCTGCTGGGCGAGACGGGACTGCGGAAGCTGGCCCTGCTGAACCACGAGGCGGCGGTGAAGACGCGCGACGCCTTGGCCGCGATCCCGGGCGTGGAGGTGCTGACCCCGCGCTTCTTCAACGAGTTCGCGGTGCGGCTGCCCAAGCCCGCCGCCGAGGTGGTGGAGCGGCTGGCGGAAAAGCGCATCCTGGCGGGCGTGCCCTACAGCCGCCTGGCCCCCGAGGCCGGCATGGCCGACGTCCTGCTGGTCGCCGCCACCGAGATCACCACGGACGCGGACGTCGCGGCCCTGAAAGCCGCCCTGGCGGAGGTTCTGTAAATGAGCACCATGAACACCGTCGGTCGCCCGACCACGCCGAACGCCGTCCTGACCAAGCCCGCCACCCTGACCGGCGGGCGCGGCCTGCTGCAGAACGAGGCCCTGATCTTCGAGGGCGACGGCTGGGGCAAGACCGGGGTCGATCTGCCGGAGCCCAGGGGCGACGCGTCCGATCTGGGCGATCTGGTCCGCAAGGATCCCATCGGCCTGCCAGGGCTGAGCGAGCCGGAGGCCATGCGCCACTATGTGCGGCTGAGCCAGAAGAACCACGCCATCGACCTGGCCATCTATCCGCTGGGCTCGTGCACGATGAAGCACAACCCGCGCCTGAACGAGAAGATGGCGCGTCTGCCGGGCTTCTCGGACATCCACCCGCTGCAGCCGCAATCGACGGTACAGGGCGCGCTGGAGCTGATGGATCAGCTGGCGCACTGGCTGAAGACGCTGACGGGAATGCCGGCCGTCGCCCTGTCGCCCAAGGCCGGGGCCCACGGCGAGCTGTGCGGCCTGATGGCCATCCGCGCGGCGCACGAGGCCAGCGGACAGCATGAGAAGCGCCGCAAGGTTCTGGTGCCGACCTCGGCCCACGGGACCAATCCGGCGACGGCGGCCTTCGTCGGCTACACGGTGGTCGAGGTGGCGCAGACGGACGACGGCCGCGTGGACGTGGCGGACCTGGCGTCCAAGCTGGGCGACGACGTGGCCGCCATCATGGTGACCAATCCGAACACCTGCGGCCTGTTCGAGCGCGACATCCTGGAGATCAGCCGCCTGACGCACGAGGCGGGGGCCTATTTCTACTGCGACGGCGCCAACTTCAACGCCATCGTCGGCCGGGTGCGCCCGGGCGATCTGGGCGTCGACGCCATGCACATCAACCTGCACAAGACCTTCTCCACGCCGCACGGCGGCGGCGGCCCGGGCGCGGGTCCGGTGGTGCTGTCGGAGGCGCTCGCGCCGTTCGCCCCGGCCCCGTGGGTTGTGGCCGACGAGGGCGGCTTCAGGCTTATCGAGCGCGAGGAGGACGAGGCGGCCCAGGCCTTCGGCCGCCTGTGCGCCTTCCAGGGCCAGATGGGCATGTATGTGCGGGCGCTCAGCTACATGATGAGCCACGGCTCGGACGGCCTGCGTCAGGTCGCCGAGGACGCGGTGTTGAACGCCAACTACATCAAGGCCCGCTTGTCGGACCTGATGAGCGCGGCCTTCCCCGACGGGCCGTGCATGCACGAGGCGCTGTTCGACGACGAATGGCTGAAGGGCACGGACGTGACCACGCTCGACTTCGCCAAGGCGATGATCGACGAGGGCTTCCACCCGATGACCATGTATTTCCCGCTGGTCGTGCACGGGGCGATGCTGATCGAGCCCACCGAGACGGAGTCGAAGGCCGAGCTGGACCGCTTCATCGAGGCGATGCGTGCGCTGGCGACGGCGGCCAAGGCCGGCGACGTGGACCGGTTCAAGGGCGCCCCCTTCCACGCGCCGATGAAGCGCCTGGACGAAACCCGCGCCGCCCGCGCGCCCAAGCTGCGCTGGACCGCGCCGGAAGGGTCGAACCTGGCGGCGGAGTGAGACGTCAGCCGCCCGCCGCGCGACGGAGGGCGGTGAACAGCCGTTTCCCGTGAACCTCCGGGCCCTCGGGTTCGCCCGAGGCCAGCCACGCTTCGGTCGCCTGCCGCAGGACGCCGATCGCGGCGACGGCGACGACGTGCGCCTGCTCGGGGTCGACGGAAAGGCCCCCACGACGCGCCAGGGCGTCGGCCAGCATCCGTTCCATCTCCTCGTATTTGGCGTGGTCGCCGCCGCGCAGGGCTGGGGTGTCGTGGACCAGTTTGGCCAGGGCCTTGGCCTGAGCCGACTGATAGTCGCCGGCCATGTCGGTCAGGGCGTGTTCGCACATTTCCAGCAGACCCTCGCCGTCCGGGCGGCGGGCGACGGCGGCGGCGATGCGGGGGCCGAGGTCCGCCTTGAAACCTAGGGCGATGGCCTCCTTCGACGGGAAATAGTGGAACAGGGTGCGGCGCGAGACGTCGGCGGCGGCGGCGACGTCGTCCAGCGTCACCGCGTCGAAGCCGCGTTCCAGAAACAGGCGCAGTCCCTCCTGCTGGATGCGGGCATGGGTGCGGGCGCGCTTCTGGTCCCGGTGAGAAAGGTCGTCTTCGATTTGCACGGCTTGCATTTTTGCATTGGGTGCAGATATTGTCACCCAGCTGAAGAAGCTGCCCCGTTTCGCCCGATCAGGAAATCCCCATGCGCTATTCCCCCGCCGACGTGCCGGACCAGACCGGCAGGTTCGTGATCGTCACCGGCGGCAACGGCGGGACCGGGTTCGAGACGGCCAAGGTGCTGGCCACCAAGGGCGCCGAGGTTCTGATCGCCGCGCGGGACGCGAAAAAGGGCGAGCGTGCGGTGCAGGAGATCCGGCGCATGACGCCCGGCGCCCAGGTGCGGTTCGAACGGCTGGACCTGTCCAGCCAGGCCGACGTGGCGCGCTTCGCCGAGGCGCGGCGGGCCGAGGGGCGGCGCATCGACGTGCTGATCAACAACGCCGGGATCATGGCCCTGCCGAAGCGGCAGGCCTCGGCCGACGGGCATGAGCTGCAGCTGGCGACCAACTTTTTGGGCCATTTCGCCCTGACGGCCCGGCTGCTGCCGCTGCTGAAGGGCGGGCGGACGGTGCAGCTGTCGTCGATCAAGCACCGCAGCGGGCGCATCCACTTGGACGATCTGAACCTGGAGCGCGGCTATGGCGACTGGAAGGCCTATGACCAGTCCAAGTTGGCCATGCTGATGTTCGCGCTGGAGCTGGACCGCCGCAGCCGGGCGAACGGCTGGGGCGTGACCAGCGTGGCGGCCCACCCCGGCTATGCCCGGACCGGGCTGATCGGCGCGGGTCCGCTGGGAAGCCGGCCGGTGTCGCGGTTCATGTTCTCGGTGGTCTACCGGCCCTTCATCGAGCCGCTGATCAGCCATTCGGCGGCGGACGGCGCCCTCCCCATCCTGATGGCCGCGACGGCGCCTGACGTGTCGCCTGGCGGATACTACGGACCGACGACCGGCAAGGAGCTGAAGGGGCCGGCGGGGCCGGTGGGGATGAAGCCGCATGCGCGCGACGAGGTCACCGCCGCGGCGCTGTGGGAGTCGGCCGAGCGACTGACGGGCGTGCGTTTCGGCTGACGCCCCACGTTCGCACCTGCGAAGCACGGAGATGTGAACCGCAGTCGTCAAGATCGGCGTATGCTTCCCGACGCGTAATCAGAACCAAAACGAGCGTTGGGAGGCGCCAGGGTCATGATGTCACGCGTAACCAAGGGAATGATCGCCGGCTTCGCGGCAGCCGTGGCCGTCGGCGCACTTGAGGCGGTCCAGTTGTGGGCCGGGCCGTGGGTCGTCAGCTTTCCACGATTGCTGACCGTGATCATGGGAACCGAGAGCGTGGTCTGGACCGGCTGGGCCGCCCACTTCGCCGTCGGAACCTTGGTCCTGGGTCCTTTGTTCGGCATCCTCTGTCCGCGCATGCCGGGCGAGACGCCGGAAGCCAAGGGCATGGCCTTCGCCATCGGCGCCTTCGTGCTGATGGGGCTGACCATCGCGCCGGAGGGCGGGATCGGCCTGTTCGGCCTGAGGGCCGGCTTCCCCAGTCTGGCCTGGCTGATCCTGACGCACGCCGTGTTCGGCGCGGTGATGGGCGCGGTCTACGGGCGGCTGGTGGGCCGCGACTGGCGGGTTCACCACGTACGGGACGACATCCACCTGGCGCACTGACGCGGCCGAAACCAAGAAGGCCCCGAGCGACGCCCGGGGCCTTCTTCACGTCCGCAGGAAGCGGACGGTCAGTTCAGGCGGTCGCCGATCTGGGCCACAGCCTGGTCCAGGACCGGGTCGGGGGCGCCGGCGGCCAGACGAGCGGCCAGGATGGATTCGGCGGCGCGGGCGGCCTGTTCGACGGCGGCGGCCTTCACGTCGGCGGTGGCCTGCGCCTCGGCCTGGGCGATGCGGCGTTCGGCAAGCTGCTGACGGCGTGCCAGCGACTCTTCCAGCTTCGCCTTGGTCTCGGCCTCCATGCGGCGGGCCTCGGCCTCGGCCGCCTTCAGCATCTCGGCGGCCTGGGCTTCGGCCTCGGCCTTCTCCTGACGGATCTGGGCCAGCAGGGCCTCGGCCTCGGCGCGCAGGCGCGCGGCCTCGTCGAGCTCGGCCTGGATCTTGGCGGCCTTGGCGTCCAGCACGCCGGCGATCAGCTTGGGCACGCCGGCGAAGACGACGATGGCGAAGAACAGGAACAGGCCGACGGCGACCCACAGTTCCGGGTTCGACAGGTCGTAGAGATGAGGATTGAAGAATTCCATCAGGCGGCGCCCCCCGAAACGGACGTGAGCTCGGCGGCGGTGGGTGCCTTCCCGGTCAGACGCTGGACCATGGCCGAGGCGGCGTCGGCCGCGACGGTGGAGACGTTGGCCATGGCGGCTTCGCGCGTCTTGGCGATGGCGCCCTCGGCCTCGGCGATGCGCGCGGCGACGGCGGCTTCCTCGGCGTCGGCGCGGGCCTTGGCCTCTGTGGTGACGCGGTCCTTGGCGGCCTGGGCCGTGACGCGGGCCTGGGCGCGGGCGTCCTCGACCTCACGCTTGGCGGCCTCGGCCTGGCCGGCGGCCTCGGCCTGAACCCGACGGGCGGCCTCGACGGCGCCGGAGATGGTGCCCGCGCGCTCGTCGAACACCCGGCGCATGCGCGGGGCGAAGACCTTGGAAATCAGGAAGTACAGGACGACGAACAGAAAGATCAGATAGACGATCTGCCCGAACCAGTGCTGGAACTCGAACTGCGGCAGACCGCCCGAGGCGTGCTCGGCGTCGGCGGCGTGTTCGGTCGAGGCGTGCGTGTCGGCGATCGCGGTCCCGGGGGGCGCGTCGACGGGCACGGCGTGGGCGGTTTCTTCGGACATTCGTCGGCCTTGGGAGAATTCTCGGGTCACGCGTCGCGGGGCCGGCCAGAGCCGCCCCCGCGAAACGACGACGGGATCAGTTGGCGCCCGAGTACAGCAGGAAGCCGATCACGAACGCCAGGATGCCCAGGGCTTCGGCCAGGGCCGCGCCGACGAACAGGTTGCCGACTTGCGAGGCGGCGGCCGACGGGTTGCGCAGGGCGCCCGCCAGGAAGTTGCCGAAGATGTTGCCGACGCCGATGCCGGCGCCGATCATGCCCGTCATCGCGAGACCGGCCCCGATGGCCTTGGCGGCTTCTACTTCCATGTTTCTCTAGTCCTAGTTGGGTGGGTTGGAAGGGATTGCTGGACCGGCCCTTTAGTGGGCGTGGTCCAGGTTGACCACATCGTTCAGGTAGATGCAGGTCAGAACGGCGAAGACGAAGGCCTGAAGGAAGGCCACGAGGAACTCCAGAGCCGTCAGGCCGATGGTCATGCCCATGGCCAGCGGCGCGATCAGCAGGCCCAGCCAGCCGGCGGCGCCCACGGCGGCGGTGGCGACGAAGCCCGCGAAGACCTTCAGCGCCACGTGCCCGCCCAGCATGTTGCCGAACAGACGGAGCGTCAGGGTCAGCGGGCGAAGCAGGAAGGAGAAGAACTCGATCAGCCCGACGATCGGGCGCATGACCAGCGGCGCGCCGGTCGGCCAGAACAGTTTGAAGAAGCCCAATCCGTTCTTCATGAAGCCGATCACGACCACGACCGCGAAAGCGATGACGCCGAACGTCGCGGTGATCGCCAGCTGGGAGGTGACGGTGAAGCTGAGGAACATGCCGAGCATGTTCATCGCCAGAATGAAGGTGAAGATGGCGAACACGAACGGAAAGTACTTCTTCCCGTCGTGACCTATGATGGACTCGGTCATGCCGTCGATCATGCCGAACAGCGTCTCGCCCGCCGCCTGGAATCGACCCGGCACCACCTTGGCGCCCGACGTCACAGCTTGGAGGAACAGCACCACGGCGAAGAAGGCGATGGTCATCGCGACGTGCGAGTTGGTGATCGCGAAATCGACGTAGCCGACGACCGGAAGGGTGGCGTCGGGAAGATCGACGTACTTCTGGATCTGAAACTGATGCAGCGGATCGGCCATCGGTCGATCAGACTCCTTCGTCTTCGAAGGGGATCGCCTGAGGCGTTTCCCCGGATGCTTTGGCCTCGGCCATGATGCGTTGCGAGGTCCGCCACGCCATCCAAACCGAGACGGCGAAGCCCAGCAGGACGCCGCCGATCGTTCCCCACGGTTCCGTTCCGGCGAACCGGTCGAGAAGCAGACCGAGCGCCAGTCCGACGAACACCCCGCCGAGAAGATCGGCGAGAATCCGCCACGCCTGGCCGGCCGCCCTCTGCCCCGCCAGCTCGTGGGAGAGCGGCGGCGCCGTCCGCGCCTCCAGATCGGATGCGCTTTTGTTGAGACGAGCGATCGCCTCTTCGCGCGATTCCGGGGGCGTGGACATGGGTGGCCTCAGCGCTTCGACGCGAGCGCCGAAGGGGGTCTGAATTCGGCGCGGAACCTATAGGGGCGACCCCGGAAGGTCAAGGCGCGGACGGTCGCAGACAGATATCTGAAAACGCTGGATAAATCTGGCATGCGGCATTCAGGCGCGAAGGGCGCGGGCGGCGGCGCGGGCTTCGTCGGTGACCACGGCCCCGGACAACATGCGGGCGATCTCCTCGTCGCGCCGGGCGGCGTCCAGCACGGCGACGGAGGTGCGGACCTGGCCGCCGGCCTCAGCCTTGCCGACCTTCCAGTGCGCCTGGCCCATGGCGGCGACCTGGGGGCTGTGGGTGACCACGATCACCTGCGCCCCCTCGGCCAGGCGGCGCAGACGGCGGCCCACGGCCTCGGCCACCGCGCCGCCCACGCCCTGGTCCACCTCGTCGAAGATCATGACCGGCTGATCGCCGTCGGCGCGAGCGGCCAGCGCCGCCTTCATGGCCAAGGCGAAGCGCGCCAGTTCGCCGCCGGACGCGACCGAATCCAGCGGGCCGAACGGCTGGCCGGCGTTGGTGGCGACCTCGAACCGCACCGTCTCGCGCCCGTTCGGGCCGCGGCGGTCGTCGGCGACGGGATCCAGAACGACGCGGAACTGGGCGCGCTCCAGCTTCAGCGGCACCAGCTCCGACGCGACCGCGGCCTCGAGTCGGCGCGCGGCGGCGGCGCGGGCGGCGGACAGGGCGGAGGCGGCGGCGTCATACGCCTCCCGCGCGGCGGAGGCGGCGCGGCGGCCCTGGGTCAGGGCGTCGGCATCGCCTTCCAGCAGGGCCAGCTTCTCGCGGAACTCCACGCGCAGCGCCGGCAGCTGATCCACCGTGGCGCGCAGACGGCGGGCGGCGGCGCGCAGGGCGAACAGGCGTTCTTCCGCCTTGTCCAGACGGCCGGGCTCGAAGTCGAAGGCGTCGGCGGCGGCGTCGACCTGGGCCACTGCCTCGGCCGCCTCGATCAGGGTGCGGTCGATGGCCTCCGCCGCGGCGGTGAGGCGCAGCAGGACCGGATGCCCCTCCCCGACCCCCGCCTGCCGGGCGCGACGGCCGGCGTGGTCGACGGCGCGCAGGGCCGAGGCGAGCTTCTGGCTGAGCTTGTCGCCGCCCAGAGCCGCGCGGGCGTCGGACAGGTCTTCAAGCGCTTTTTCGGCGGCGCCGAGGACGGCGCGCTCCCCGGACAGGGCCTCCTCCTCGTCGGCGCGGGGGTCCAGCTGGTCCAGTTCGGCGAGGTCGCGGGCCAGTTCCTCGCGACGGGCCTCGGCGTCGGCGGCGGCGGCCTGGAGATCGGCCAGGCGCGCTTCGGCGGCACGCAGAGCGTCGGAGGCGGCGCGCACGGCCTCGACCTCTCGCGCCAGGCCGCCGAAGCCGTCCAGCAGGCCGCGGTGGGTACGCCAGTCCAGCAGGCCGACGGTTTCGTGCTGGCCGTGCACCTCGACCAGGGCGGCGCCGATCTCGCGCAGGGCGGTGACGCCCACCGCCTGATCGTTGACGAAGGCGCGGCTGCGGCCGTCGGCTCCCAGTACGCGGCGCAGGATCAGGTCGTCGCCCGACGGCACGTCGACGCCCTTTTCGTCCAGCAGGGCGGTCAGATCGGCGGCGAAGGGCGCGGTGAAGGTGGCCACGGCGCTGGCCCGCTCGGCGCCCGCGCGCACGAGGCCCGCCTCGGCGCGCGCGCCCATGGCCAGGCCCAGGGCGTCGAGGATGATCGACTTCCCCGCCCCCGTCTCGCCCGTCAGCACGGTCAGGCCCGCGCCGACGTCCAGGTCCAGCGCCTCGACCAGCACCACGTCGCGGATGGACAGGCCGGTCAGCATGGGCGGGAGCGATTCGTCATGGCCGCATAATGGCACGGCCAGGCGCGAGGCTCAGCCCGGGATCAGGCGCTGCAGCCAGTTCTCGCGCTTGCCTTCCGGCGCCTGGTCCGGTTGGGCGCCGCGTTCGGTCAGCAGGGCGTAGGCCTCGGCGTACCAGGCGCTGCCCGGATAGTTGTGGCCCAGCACCGAGGCGTTGCGCGTGGCCTCGTCGGTCAGGCCCAGCATCAGGTTGACCTCGACCATGCGATACAGCGCCTCGGCCACGTGCGAGGTGCGCTGGAAGTCCGGATTGTCGACGACCACGCGATAGCGGTTCATCGCCGCCAACGGCTGGTCGGCGCGCTGGTAGTAGCGGCCGATGCTCATTTCCTTGCCGGCCAGTTGGTCGTTGACCATGTCGATCTTGACCAGGGCGTCGGTGGCGTAAGGGGTGCCGGGGAAGCGGCGGACGACCTCGCGCAAGCCGGCCAGGGCCTGCTCGGCCAGGGCCTGATCCCGGCCCACGTCGACGATCTGCTCGAAGTAGCAGATGGCGCGCATGTAGAAGGCGTAGGCCGCCGACGGATTGCCGGGGAACAGCTGTATGAAGCGTTCGGAAGACGAAATCGCCTCCGCGTACTGGCCGTCCTGATAGTGGGCGTAGATCTGCATCAGGATGGCGTGACGCGCCCACTCCGAATACGGATGCTGGCGCTCCACCTCCTGGAAGTAGTCGACCGCGTCGCGCCAGCGCTTGCGCTCAAGACGGTCATAACCGGTGTTGTAAAGCAGTTCGACGGGACGCTCTTCATACGCCAGGCGTGTGCGAGGCCGATTGCTGCAGGCCGACAGGCCCAGCCCGAGAATCAGGACCGCGGTCAGGGCGACCGCCGCACGGGACCTGGAAACTGACACGAAGCGACCTCTCGACGAATCCCAACCCGCGCGCCGACGGCGAGCGAGGCGGCGGTTCTACACCACACCTCCGGGCGCGCCAATCGGATCGGGCAGGGACGGCTTGATGCGCCCCTCGCCCACTGTCAAAGAGGCGCGCCGGAGCCCCGCGTTCTTCTTGCCGGGGCGATCACGGCGAAAGGATGACGCGTCATGAAGCTGCTGTCCGGCAACGCCAATCGGTCGCTGTCCCAGGCCATCGCCGCCCATTTGGACGCGCCGCTGACCAAGGCGACGGTGAAGCGGTTCGCGGACAATGAGGTGTTCGCCGTCATCGAGGAGAACGTGCGCGGCGAGGACGTCTTCATCCTGCAGTCCACCAGCTATCCGGCCAACGACAACCTGATGGAGCTGTTGATCATGACCGACGCCCTGGTGCGGGCGTCGGCGCGGCGGATCACGGCGGTGATGCCCTATTTCGGCTATGCCCGGCAGGATCGGAAGACTGGCGGCCGCACGCCCATCTCGGCGAAGCTTGTGGCCAATCTCATCACGCGCGCCGGCGCGAACCGCGTGCTGACGATGGATCTGCACGCCGGCCAGATCCAAGGCTTCTTCGACATTCCGACCGACAATCTGGTCGCCACGCCGGTGCTGGCCCAGGACATCAAGGATCGCTACGCCGGGGCCGACGACCTGATGATCGTCTCGCCCGACGTCGGCGGCGTTGTGCGCGCGCGGTCGCTGGCCAGCCGGCTGAACGGCGACCTGGCGATCGTCGACAAGCGCCGGCCCAAGGCGGGCGAGAGCGAGGTCATGAACATCATCGGCGACGTCGAGGGGCGGCGCTGCATCCTGTTCGACGACATCGTGGACTCCGGCGGCACCCTGGTGAACGCGGCCAAGGCGCTGATCGAACACGGGGCCACCGAAGTTTCCGCCTACATCAGTCATGGCGTGCTGTCGGGTCCGGCGGTGCAGCGGATCACCGACGGCCCGCTGAAGGAACTGGTGATCACGGATTCGATCGAACAGCCGCACGAGGTGGCCGCCTGCGCCAAGATCCGCAGCGTCTCGGTCGCTCCCCTCATAGGCGAGGCCATCCGGCGAATCGCCAATGAGGAGTCCGTCTCCAAACTGTTCGATTAACTGTCGGAAAACGGGTTGCGGCGCGCTATAAGCGCCTTCGACGTCGCGACCGAACCGCGGCGTCGTTCCAGACCCTGGGGAGTAGTCGTCGATGGCCTGGGCCTTCTCGCGTCGTCACCTGTCGCTCGCGGCCGTCGCCGCCTCGGCCGTTCTGGCCGCCTGCGCACAACCGGAACCGGAAGCCCCGCCGCCGCCGCCTCCCCCGCCGCCGCCGCCCCCCCCGGCCCTGGCCTTGAACAGCGGCATCACCGACGCAGCCTCGATCTATGTGACCTTCATCCGCGAGGTCGGGACGATCGAGCGCAGCTTCTCCAGCCCCGAGGGCATCCAGGCCGCGATCCTGAAGGGCGCCGCCTATGAGCCGACTCAGCTGTCGCGCGGCATGATCGCCTACGGCGCCGTTCTGGCCCTGCAGTCGCCGGAATTCGTGGAAGGCGTGCGACAGTACGCGGTCGATCCGGCCCAGCGCGAAGAGATCGTCAACCGCATCATCGCCGATCCGGCCTATGCCGCCACCCTGCCGGGGGCAGAGCATGCCGCCGGCCTTATCGTGACGACGCTGGGCGCCGACATCGTGGCCCTCGCCTCGATCGGCGACGCCATCAAGGAAGACGCCTACACGATCCAGGGCCGCAACGACCCGCGTCGTCGGTGGGCCACCACGCCGGCCGTCGGACGCCCGGCGCGCATCGACAGCGTCAAGACGCTGTCGGCCACGCGCATGCTGCCCTCTCCGGCCGAGAGCCAGAGGCTGTTCGGCGCGGCGCATGCCGGCACGGGTCTGAACCTGTCGGCGGCGCGCCAAGGCCCGCCCTACACCCCCGCCGTTGTCCACAGCCTGGCGATCGCCGCACTGGCGGCGCTGGGGGCGGGCGGCGAGGACCGTCGAGCCTACACCGAGGCGCTGATCGTCGAATCGAACAGCGAGTTCTGTTTCAACATGTCGAAGCTGAACCTGTTCCAGTGTCTGGCCGCAGCGCGCCCGAACTATGAGGACATGTTCTGCGTGGGCCAGCACATCGTGTCGGACATCGCCCAGTGCACCTCGGCCAACACCGGTCCGATGAGCCCGCAGATCGTGCCGGCGCCCACTCTGGTAGAGGCTCCGCCGCCCCCGACGACCGCCGCGGGGGCCGTGGCGGCAGCCGATCAGGCGCAGAACGCCGGGCGTCAGTAAGGCTTTCGGTCCACGCTGCTTGGCCGGTTGCGCCGGGCCACGGGTGCGTGTATTAGCCCGCGCTCTTGAATTCGAGGGATCAGTTCCCCGCCGCGCGGGCCGGACAGTCGGCGCGGCGTTCGTCATTGAGGCTAGCCAGATGGCTGAGATCATTCTGAACGTCGACGTGCGCGAAGGCACGGGCACCGGCGGCGCCCGCGCGGCCCGTCGCGCCAACCAGGTGCCGGGCATCCTGTACGGCGGCGGCAAGGCCCCCGTGGCCATCTCGGTGAACGAGAAGGACTTCCGCAAGAACCTGTACACCGGCAAGCTGCTGGGCCACCTGGTGACGCTGAAGTACGGCAAGGAGACCCAGCCGGTCATCGCCAAGGACGTGCAGTTCGACCCGGTGTCGGATCGCCCGCTGCACTTCGACCTGATGCGCGTCGACGAGAAGCAGACCATCAAGATCGAGGTGCCGGTGCACTTCATCAACGAGGACCAGTGCAAGGCCTTCCGTCAGGGCGGCTCGCTGGAGATCGTGCGTCACGCGGTCGAGATCCTGGTCCGCGCCGACCACATTCCGGAAGACCTGATCGTCGATCTGGCCGGCCACAAGCTGGGCGACACCATCCGCTGGTCGGACGTGAAGAAGCCGTCTGACGTCGAAGCCACCATCACCGACCGCGACTTCGTGATCGCCTCGATAAAGACCTCGTCGGCCGCCAAGGCCGCCGACGAGATCGAAGAGGCCATCGCCGAGGAACAGGCCGCCGCCGCCGACGAGGTCGCCGCCGACGAGGTTCCGGCCACCGAGCAGAAGTCGGACGAGGACGCCTCGGAAGGCTGATCTTCGGCCCCGATCTGGTAATCAGGACGGCCCCACCGGCGACGGCGGGGCCGTTTCCTTTTGCGGACGACGCGACATGCTGATCCTCGCCGGCCTGGGCAATCCAGGCGCCAAGTACGAAGGCAACCGCCACAACATCGGCTTCATGGCCGCCGACGAGATCGCGCGCCGCTGGCGGTTCGGGGCCGAGCGGGCGAAGTTCCAGTCGGTGATCGCCGAGGGCGAGGTCGAAGGGGTGAAGGTGCTTCTGATGAAGCCCCAGACCTACATGAACGAGAGCGGCCGCGCGGTCGGCGAGGCGGCGCGGTTCTACAAGGTCCCGCCGTCGAACGTGGTCGTCTTCCACGACGAGATCGACCTGGCGCCGGGCCGGTTCCGCATGAAGACCGGCGGCGGGGCGGCGGGCCAGAACGGGGTCCGCAGCCTGATCAGCCAGCTGGGTCCCGACTTCCGGCGGGCGCGCATGGGCGTGGGGCATCCGGGACGGCCGGAGCTGGTGCACGGCCACGTGCTGAGCGACTTCCACAAGGCGGACAAGCCGTGGCTGGAGGCGCTGCTGACCGCCTGCGCCGACGCGTTGCCCTTCCTCGTGGCCGGCAACGACGAACGGTATCAGGCCGAGGTGCTGCGCCTGGCGCCCGCGCCGAAGTTCAGCCCCCGGCAGGCGGCGCAGGAGTGACAGCCTTCCCCGCTCGCCGGGGAAGGTGGGCGCCGAAGGCGGTCGGATGGGGTGGCTGTCGCAGCCCGCTGACCGTCCGCAGATGAGCGAGGCAGCACGAGCGACCCCATCCGTCTCGCTCCGCGAGCCACCTTCCCCGGCGAGCGGGGAAGGAAACTACTCCGTCACCTCGTACCGATAGGTCAGCGTCACGCTCTCGCCGGGGGGAACGGTCAAGGTCCAGGCGGGCCAGCCGCTTTCGGTGACGGCGCTGCGGACGCTCTGGCGCGTGAGGCGAAAGCCGGTCTGATTGAACTCCTGTGGGATCAGTTCGACCGTCTCTGCGTCGCCGCCCAGGTTGGAGACGATGACCTCGACCTCGCGCCAGGCCGTGGTCAGGGCGCCGCGCGTGCGGGCGCCGTCCGCGGTGACGCGGGTGCGGACCCGGACGTCGGACGCCTCGCCGCGCTCCAGCTCCAGCGGCAGACCGACGGGGCGGTCCTGCGTCTCGGCCTCGCCTGCCAGGACCGAGCGGCCCTCCGGCGTGATCTGACGCAGGCTCCAATTGCCGCCGGGCAAAGCGATGCCGAGTCCGCCGGCCTCGGTGTTGCGCAGGCGGAAGACGACCTGGGGCGTCGATTCCTCAGCCTCGTCGTCGGCGTCCATCCAGCCGGCGCCGACCCACTGGCGGTTCACCCGGTCATAGGGGACGGCCGTGCGCTCGAGGAACCGCACCTGTTTGGTCTGGCGCGCGGCGACGGTGGTCGGGGACGGCAGGGTGTAGATCTTGTAGTCGCCAAGCTCCGCCTGACTGGCCAGCCTCTGAACGCGGCTGCCGGTCACGACGATGTCCTCGTACTCCGGCCGCATGGCCGCAGGCGGCGGCGGGGCCATGGGGGGCGGCGGCGCGACGGGCGGATACCAGTCGTCCCGCGTGTCCGGGTTCACGCCGTTGGTGGTCGTGTCCTGAGGCCAGCAGCCGGGGCTGCGGCGCCGGACGACGGGGTCGACGGGGACGCTGCGGCCCGTGGTCTGAAGGTCGCCGGCGACGACCTGCACGGGCGCGTCGGGGAAGCTGGTGCCGCCGAAGTTGGCGAGGGTCAGCCAGCCGGTCAGGTCCAGGGTCCGGCCGTCGGGCGACAGGCGGGCGACGTAGTCGGTCGACCACTGCAGGCCGGTCGACAGATAGGCGAGCGTCACCGTGTAGCGGCCCGCCGCCGGGGCGCGAGTGCGGATCGACAGGGTCGGCTGGTCGGACAGGCCCTCCGGCACGTCCTCGAAGATGACCCGCTCGATCATGCCCGAGCAGGACAGGGCCTCGTACTTGCCCTCGATCTCCAGCACAGCGCCGGCGCCGCCGGAGCGGACCACGGCGGTGCGGACCTCCTGCCGGCCGTTCGCCGGATTGGTGCGGACCACCTGGACTGTGTCGCCGATCGACTTGTCCAGCAGCGAGCCGGGCGTCAGCAGGTCGAAGTCGGCGTTCTGCTCCAGCACGGCCGAGGGCAGGCCCTCGATGGTCACGCTCTGGGGCACGATGCCGGTGGAGACGCCCTCGAAGCGGATCACGGCGTCGCCGGCGGGCACGTCGACGGTGCGCGTCTCGACGATCAGGGCCAGGCCCTCGCGGTCCAGCCGATTCCACGACTGGCGCGAGCGCTCCATCAGCTCGACGGTGTCGACCGGCTGGTCGCGGTAGATGACCACCGTGGCCGTGTCGGCCTTGGCCGAGGTCGTCACGGTCTGGGCGAGCGCCGGCGCGGCCAGCAGGCTGATCAGCGCCGTCGCCGCCGTCAGGGCGGCGCGCATCTCAGCCGCCCGTCTCGATGGTGGCGGTCAGCTTGACCTCGCCGTTGGCCGGCACCTGCACCTTCCAGACGACGGTGCGCGAATCCTCCAGCACGCCGGGGTGGCTCTGCGCCTGGATCTCGGTGTCGCGTCCGAGACCACCCTGACGGACCTCGATGGTGACCGGCTCGGGCCGGGCGTTGCGCAGGGTGTATTCGACCGAGCGGCGGGTGCGGAAATAGTCGACGATGCGGGTCGACACCCGCTCCTCCGTGACCAGGCGCGGCTGCACCGTCACGTCGAAGGCCTCGCCGGTGGTGATGGCCAGGTCGGAACCGGCCGGGGTGTGGCTGATCGAGTCCTCGCCGATGAAGCGCGGCTCTCCGTTCGCGTCGTTGATGTAGACGCGGATCGTGCCGGCCGGCAGGGACCGGTTCTGGCCGTTGATGGGCCCGTTGGCGAACAGGTAGGCGACCTCGACCGCCTGCGGCTGGGGCTGGGTGGAGAAGCCGTAGGTCTCCCAGCGATAGCGCTTGGTGGTGGCGACGCCCGACACGTCCAGCAGGCCGACCTGCTTGTTCTGGTTGTTGGCGACGGTCACGCGTTCGGGCAGCGGATAGACGTAATAGTCGCCCAGCGACTGGTCGTCCGAGGCCGCGATCCCGTTGCCGCGATAGCTGCCGCCCGCCGAGACGTCGCCCGCGACGACGCGCGTTTCCGCGTCGGTGAAGGTGGCGCCCGAGCGGTTGGAGATGGTCACCCACCCCAGAAGGTCCAGCGTCGAGGCCTGCTCGTCCACGCGCATGACGTAGTCGGCGGTCCAGCTGAGGCCCGAGGTCAGATAGGTCAGGGTCACGTCGCGGCGGCCGGCGCCTTCGGCATCCATCGTCACGCTGAGCGTCGGGCGGGGCCGCAGGTTGGCCGGCACCTCGTCGAAGATGACGCGGGTCGGCACGCCGTCGTCGCGCAGCACCTCCACATTGCCGCCGATGCGCAGGACCACGCCCTCATTGGCCGCCAGCACCGTCGCGCGCTGGGTCTCCTCGCGGCCCGTGCCGGGGTTGATCCGGACCAGGCCGATCTCCTGGCCCACGGCGCTCTGCATCAGCTTGTCGGGGGTCAGCAGGTCGTAGTCGAAATTCTGTTCCACCACCTCCAGCCCGCGGCCCGCCAGGCTGACGGTCTCGGGGCGGATGGAGGCGGAGACGCCGGGGAACTCCTGGCGCGACCGGCCGGCGGGGATGGTCAGGCCGCGTATGTCCTCCACCAGGGTGACGTTGCCCTGATAGATGGTCAGGTCGACCCGCTCGGGCCCGCCGGGCCGGGTGTCGATCTGGGCTTCCTGGGCCGCCGCGGCGCCCGCGATCAGCGCGAAGGCCGCGCCCGCCAACAAGGTCCGTCGCATCATCATCCCCGTCACTCCCACTGACTGCGAAGCGGCACCGTCCCACGCGTCTTCCGCGAAGTCGAGCCGTCCGCGACCGCCGGACCTGCTGTCCGACCCAAGGGACCGTAGAGAGAAGCAGGAGGGTCGCCGCCTTTCCAAAACTGACCTCGCCTTACCGAAGCTGATGGGATGGGGCCCACGGATTGACGCGCCAACCGGTCCGCGCAAGCGTCGCCTCGAGAACGGAGTCGGGTTCGATGCGCGAGCGAAAAGCGGCCTTGGCGGCGGCGGCAGGATGTCTGATCGGCCTGTGGGGCGTCAGCGCGCCGGCCACCATCGCGCAGGCCGCATCGCTCAAGGCTGCGACCTTCGCCGCCGCGACCGCCGACTGCAACTTCGTGAAGGACGCACAATACTGGCTCTGCAAGGCCCTGGAGGCGTCCAATTGCAATCTGGCGGAACGGTCGGACTACTGGCTGTGTCGGGGCCTGACGGAGCGGAATTGCAATCTGGTGAACCAGAGCGATTACTGGTTCTGCAGCGGCATGACGCAGTCGAACTGCAATCTGGTCGACCGGTCCGACCATTGGCTCTGCAAGGGCCTCACCGAGGATTGCGACCTCGCCGAGAGGGACGACCGCCTCAAGTGCGAGGCCTTCAGCCCGTTCTTCCGGAGACCCGCGTCGTGAGAGGCGCGGCATTCGCTCTTGTGCTGAGCCTGTCGACGGCCGTGTGCGGCGCAGCGCACGCCCAGCAGGAGGCCGCCGATTCAAGTCAGGTCCGCACCTTCCGGGCCGTGTCCCTGGACGGTGAGGTCACGCTGCGCGTCGCCCAAGCCGGCGACGTGACGGCCGCCGAAGAGCGCCCCACCGTCGTAATGTTCCTGGACCCCGCCGAGGCGCAGGCGCTGACCGACGGCCTCAATCGCTGCGGGGCGGACCAGGAAGCTTGCGGATTCGCCACGCCGGCCCATCGCATCACCGTAGTTTCCATCGACCCTGCCGAAGTGACCGGGCTGGCCGCACGACGCCCGGACCCCGCCGCCGCGACCGCAGAGTTCCTGGCAGACGACCTGCCCAAGTGGTTGTTCGCCGAGATCGAACCTGACGACACCCTGCTGATCGCCTGGGGTGCGGAGGGCGTGGACGCCCTGCGCGGCGCGCTTCGACGACCCGGCGCCTACGACGCCCTGCTCCTGCTTGAGCCCGAGCTGAGGCCGGACGTCGCGCTTCCGCTGATCGCCACCATCCCGCCGTTCGGTGGCGAGACGACCAACATCGACATCTACGCCGATCCCTGGAGCCCCGGCGAAGACCTTGCGGCCGAAACCCTGGTGAACGCCCTCGTGGAGGGGCCCTACTACGTCGACTGGATCGCGCCGGACGATCAGCGCGTCGATCCCGACGCCGCCCGCCGGGAAGTGGCCGTGGACCTGATCTGGCGCATGGCGGCGATTCCGCCATGGTGACCACCCTGCCTTGCCTTGTACAAATCCGCCCCGGAGCCGACGTATGAAGACCCTGATGCCCGCCGGCGTATTCGCCGCAGCCGCCCTCGCGTGCGGGTCCGCGCTCGCTCAGCCCGCGTCCGAGCTGAACGGGACCTATCTTTTCGGGTCCCCCATGACGCGCATGAACAGCGGCGCCCTGGGGCAGATCTCCGGCGTGATGGAGGTTCGGCCGAACGGGGATGGCCGCTATCATGTGTCGCTCTCTACGATGGAGAGGATCGACGACGGCTCGACGCAACGCCGCTCGTGGTCGCTGCAATCCTGTGACGGACGCGACGACGGAAGCGACGTGGTCCTGACCTGCGAATTGCTGAACGGGACGCCGGGCTACGTCGCGGACACCTTCCGTCTCCGCTATGCGGAATGGATCCGATGGGAGGGCGAGCTGATCTCGGCGGACACCTATCGAATCGAGATGTTCTTCCACGCCCGCTGACGCGCGGCGTGTTGCCGGTCAGGCGTGAGCGGGTTATGGCCGCCCCGTGGGAACCCGCGCCTTTCGGAACCTGACCGGCCTGCAGGCCGTCGCCATTCTGGCGGCGACCTTCGCGGTCGTGTGGGGCGCCCTGTTCCCCTATGCGGCCCAGGCGGCGGCCCGGCCAGGCCAGCCGCTGGTGCTGTGCTCGGTCGAAGGGCCCAAGACCGTCGTCGTCGATCCGGAGACCGGCCAGGTCGAGCAGACTTCTGATGCCCCATCCTGCGCCGCCTGCGTCATCCCGCCGGTCGCCGTCCTGCCGCCCGCGCCGGAAGCGCCCGCCGCCCCGGTCGTGGCCCCCACCGTCATGCCGGCGCCGGCCCGCGCGTCCCTGCGCCTGCCGCCGGCCCGTGCGCCTCCGCGACCGCCGTCCACCGCTCCACCCCACGCCTGAAGACCCTCACGCAAGCCCCGCGCCCGGCCTGAACGGCCGCGCGCGTCCGTGACTCCGTCTTCGGGATTCCCATGACCACATCGTATTTCGGCGGAGCCGTGCCTCCGCTCCCCCCACTTTCCGGCGCCTATCGCGCCGTCTGGTGCTGGCATTTCTACGCCGGGCTGCTGGTGCTGCCCTTCCTCATGCTGATGGCGCTGACGGGGGGCATCTATCTGTTCAAGGCCGAGATCGACGACTGGCAAACGCGGTCGGTGGCACGGGTCCAGCTTGGGCCGGTCGCCTCGGCCCCCGCCGACTGGGTCGCGGCGGCCATCGCCGCCGTGCCGGGCCGGGCGGCGACGGTGCTGGTTCCGGAGCGGACCGACCGCGCCGTGCAGGTGACGGTGGAGACGGCCGACGGCGCGCGCCGCGTCGTCTTCGTCGATCCGAAGGACGCGCGCGTGACCGGCGACCGGCCCGAGGGCGGGATTTCGGAGACGGTGAAGCGTCTGCACTCCCTCGTCATAGCCGGGCCGCAGATGAACCTGATCGTCGAGATCGTGGCCGGCTGGACGATGATCCTGGTGGCGACGGGCATCTTCCTGTGGTGGCCGCGCAAGCGCGAGGCGGGCGTGGTCACGATCAAGGGCAAGGCGGGCCGCCCCCTGTGGCGCGACGTGCACGCGGTGACGGGGCTGTACGCCGGCGGGGTGATCTTCTTCCTGGCCTTCACCGGGATGCCGTGGTCGGCGGTGTGGGGAGACGGCTTCATGGGCGCGGTGCGCGAGGCGGGGTTGGGACGCCCGGCCGCGCCGACGGCCGACTGGCTGCACGCCGAGCACGGCGACGCGCCTCCGGGCGCCGGCTGGGCGATGGAGCACGCCACGCTGCACGCGCCGCCCGCCGCGGCCGACCTGAACGCCGTCGTGGCGACGGTGGAGGGCGCCGGGCTGGCCCGGCCCTATCTGATCGGCCTGCCCGCCTCGCCGGATCGGGCGATCACGGCGGCGGTGCAGAACCGCCGGGCCGAGGACGCGCGGCTGATCTATCTGCGGCCGGACGGCGACGTGCTGGCCGACGTCAAGGCCGATCAGTTCGGCGCCGGCGCCCGCGCCTTCGAATGGGGCATCGCCGTGCACGAGGGACGGCAGTACGGACAGGCGAACCGCTGGATCATGCTGGCGGCCTGCGTTGCGGTCTGGGTGCTGGGGATCTCGGCGCTGACGATGTGGTGGAAGCGGCGGCCGAAAGGACGGCTGGGCGCGCCGACCGCCCCGCCGGGGCCGCGCGTTCGTGCCGCGGTGCTGGGGATCGTGATTCCCTTCTGCATCGTCTATCCGCTGACGGGGCTCAGCCTGCTGGCGGCGCTGGCGGCAGACCGGCTGTGGCGCCTGACCCGGCGGAGGGCCGCGACGTGAAGGACGCACAGATGATCCGACCCCTGCTGATCGCCCTTGCCCTCGCCGCGCTGGCGGCGTGCGGCGAGCCGTCGTCCTCGGCCAGGGTCACCAAGACCATCGACGGCGACAGCGTCGGCGTCCAGGTGACCGACGCCTGGTGCCGGGCCACGCCGAACGGGGCGCGGGCCGGGGCCTGCTACGCCACCCTGCGCGCGACCGGCCGCGACGACCGGCTGGTCGGCGTCGCCACGACGGCGGCCGAGACCGTGCAGGTGCACGAGATGCGCACCGAGGGCGGCATGATGCGGATGGGCGAGATGGCGGGCGGCCTTCCCCTGCCGGAGAACGCGGAAGTCACCCTGGCGCCCGGCGGGACGCACGTGATGCTGATGGGTCTGGCGGGTCCGCTGGTCGCCGGCGAGCGGGTGACGCTGACGCTCGACTTCGACCAGGCGACCGACGTCACGATGGAGGTTCCGGTGCGGACGGCGGCGGAGGGCTGACGTCAGGAACCGTGGCTTTACCGGCGACCCGTGGGCGTGATCCGATGCGGGTGGAGGTGGTTCCCATGCGCCAGACGATCGCCGCTCTCACCCTTCTCGCCGCGACCCCCGCGGTGGGGCAGGAGGCGACCCGGTTCAACCTCTACTGCCAGGAGGTCGAGGACGGCGGCAGTTTGAGCACCGTCATGGATCACCACTTCTCGATCGATCTGGAGACGATGACGGTCTGCCGCGAGCGCAACAACCGGTGCTGGGACATCGTGCGCCAGGGCCGGTTCCTGGAACTCAGCTACGCCTTCAGCGACGGGCATCACGACTATCAGATGTTCCGGCTGTACGATCCCTCGACGAGGTGGCTGGTGCAGAACATCCGCAAAGTGGGCGAGCCCGGCATGGATTACGGCAGCGCGCACTGCGAGGTTCGGCCGTTCACGGCCGTGGTGGACTGACATTCCGGTTCTAACGGTCTAAAGCCTCGCGCTTCCCTTCTCCCCCAAGAGCGCCATGGCCCTGAAAGTCGCGATCGTCGGCCTGCCGAACGTCGGCAAGTCCACCCTGTTCAACGCCCTGACCAAGACGGCGGCGGCCCAGGCCGCCAACTATCCGTTCTGCACCATCGAGCCGAACACCGGCGACGTGGCCGTGCCCGAGCCGCGCCTGAAGGTGCTGGCCGAGATCGCGGGCTCGAAGGAGATCATCCCGGCGCGCATCACCTTCGTGGACGTGGCCGGTCTGGTGCGCGGGGCGTCGAAGGGCGAGGGGTTGGGCAACCAGTTCCTGGCCAACATCCGCGACTGCGACGCCGTGGCCTTCGTCGCCCGCTGCTTCATCGACGACGACATCACCCACGTGGAGAACCGCATCGATCCGGTCGCCGATCTGGAGATCATCGAGACCGAACTCATGCTGGCCGACCTGGAGAGCCTGGAGCGGCGCCGGCCGCAGCTGGAGAAGCGCGCCAAGTCCTCTGGCGACAAGGAGGCCGCGCTGACGCTGAAGCTGGTCGACCTGGCGCTGGCCCAGCTGAACGCCGGCAAGCCTGCGCGCACGGCCGAGGTGTCCAGGGAGGACAAGAAGGCGTGGGACATGCTGCAGCTGCTGACCGCTCTGCCGGCACTGTACGTCGCCAACGTGGACGAGGGATCAGCCGACAAGGGCAATGAGCTGTCCGACAAGGTCGCCGAGCGCGCCAAGGCGGACGGCGCGAACACCGTCGTGATCTCCGCCAAGATCGACAGCGAGCTGGCCGTGCTCGACGAGGCCGAGCAGATGGAGTTTCTGCAGGAACTGGGCCTGGCCGAGCCCGGTCTGAACCGGCTGATCCGCGAGGCCTATGCCCTGCTGGGGCTGCAGTCCTATTTCACGGTGGGGCCGAAGGAGGCGCGCGCCTGGACCATCCACGTCGGCGACACCGCCCCGCAAGCCGCAGGCGTGATCCACACCGACTTCGAGAAGGGCTTCATCCGCGCCGAAACCGTCGCCTATGACGACTACGTCGCTCTGAAGGGTGAGGCGAAGGCGCGCGAGGCGGGCAAGCTGAGGGCCGAGGGCAAGAGCTACGTCGTCAAGGACGGCGACGTGATGAACTTCCTGTTCAGCTGAAGATGTTTGGAGCGCGAACCTCCAGATCCGCTCTTGCGGTCGTCGAAGTTTGCGGACCTGGAAGTCCGCTCTCCTTCAACCCGTCGGCTCAGGCGCTGGAATGGGGACCGGCGCCGGCTGGGCGGCGGGACAGCGCACGAAATCCGTCGAGCTCGATCCCGCGCGGTCCAGCCAGCTGAGGGTCAGGCGGTCCTCGACGACTCGCATGCGCACGCGCTCCTGGGTCGTCGTGCCCTCGGCCGTGCAGTCCAGCACCGCCTCATAGGCGGTGTTGACCTGACGCACCTGGGAGATGCGGCAGCTGTTCTCATAGCCTTCGAACGTCGTGGTGGTGATGCGGATCGGGCGCTCCGGGCCCGTGGTGTTCGCGCACCATGCCGCCTGAGCCGCCCAAGAGCCGACGAAATTGCCGGCGTCGGGGCCGGGCATGGCCGTTTCGCCGTCCACCGGCGGCACAGGCGGGGGCGCGGACGGTGCGGTGGCTTCTTCGCCCGGCGAGCAGGCGGCGACGGCGAACCAGGCGGACAGGATCAGTAGACGGGTCATGGCGCGACAACGCGTCGCTGTGGGGATCGGTTCGACATGGATTCAAATTGCGATTGATCCTGATAATCGTTCGCAGTAATTGCCGCCGCCTTGGATCCACTCGCACAGGGGCGTCGCACATGAACATCCGTCTTCTCACCACAACCGCCGTGCTGGCTTCCGCTTATCTGCCGGGCTTGGCGCTTGCCCAGGCACAGGAGCCGCCGGTCACCGAAGTGGCCCCCATCACCGTCAGCGCCACCCGCACCGCCACCCGCGTGGACGAGGCGCCGGCGACGGTCAGCGTCATCACCGACCGCGAGATCGAGGCCAATCTGTACACCGACATCAAGGACCTGGTCCGGTTCGAACCGGGCGTCAGCGTGCCCAGCCAGCCGGCGCGGTTCGGCGCGGCGCTGGGGACCACGGGCCGAGCGGGGAACGAAGGCTTCGTCGTCCGCGGCCTGGGCGGCGACCGGGTGCTGATGGTCGTCGACGGCGTGCGGATGGCCGACGGCTTCGTCTTCGGGGCGCAAAGCGTGGGGCGCGGTGGCTATGCCGATCTGGAGCTGATGAAGTCGGTGGAGATCCTGCGCGGACCGGCCTCGGCGCTGTACGGCTCGGACGGCGTGGCCGGCGCGGTGGTGTTCACGACGAAGGACCCGTCCGACCTGCTGATGGGCGGGCGTGACTTCGCGGTGCGGGGGCGGCTCGGCTACAATTCCGCCGACGACGGTCGGACGTACGGCCTGTCGACGGCCGGCCGCTTCGGCGCGGTCTCCGGACTGATCGCCTATACGACGCGCGACGCCTCGGAGACGGAGACCGCCGGAACCAACGACGTTTCGGGCGCGCTGCGCACCACGGCCAATCCGCAGAGCCTGTCTTCCGAATCCTTGCTGGCCAAGGCGGTCTGGGACGTGGCGCCCGGGCATCGCCTGCGGCTGACGTACGACGCCCATGAGTCCGACGTGTCGGCGAACGTGCTGAGCGGGCGCAGCACGACCGTGCTGGACCTGCGTGCGGACGACGAGACCCGCCGCGAGCGGATCGCCGCCGACTGGCGCTTCGACGGCGTCCTGGGTCTCGATCGCGGTCAGGTCACCGCCTATCGCCAGACGTCCGAGACGCGGCAGTTCACCTTCGAGAACCGCAACCCCGCGGCGGACCGCACGCGCGACAACCGCTTCGACAACGAGGTGGTCGGGGTCGGCGCGGAAGGCGTGAAGACGGTCGACTTGGGCGGCACGACGCACCGTCTGACCTTCGGCGGCGACTGGTCGGAGACGACCCAGATCGGCATCCGCGACGGGACCGTGCCGCCCGCCGGCGAAACCTTCCCGTCAAGCCCCTTCCCGGAGACCGACTACCGCCTGTCGGGGGTCTTCGTTCAGGACGAGATCCTGCTGCTGGGCGGCGACCTGCGGATCATCCCGGCGCTGCGGTTCGATTCCTACGAGCTGACCACCAAGGACGATCCCCTCTATGTCGGCGCCCGGGCCGATCAGTCGGACGAGCGGCTTTCGCCCAAGCTGGGCGTGGTCTGGTGGGCCAGCGACACCTTCGGCCTGTTCGGCAGCTATGGCGCAGGGTTCAAGGCGCCGACGCCGTCGCAGGTGAACAACGGCTTCTCGAACGCCGCCTTCGGCTACGTCTCCGTGCCGAACCCCGACCTGGGGCCGGAGACCAGCACCAGCCTGGAGCTGGGCGCGCGCGTGCGCGACGTGGACCTGTTCGGCGGGCGCCTGGCCGGCCAGATCGTGGCGTTCAAATCGGACTATGAGGACTTCATCAGCCAGCAGGTGGTGTCGGGGTCGTTCACCCCGGCGGACCCGGCGGTGTTTCAGTTCGTGAACTTCACCGAGGTGGAGGTGTCGGGCGTCGAGGCGCGGGTCGACATGCGCTGGGACAACGGCCTGAGCGCCCGATTCTCGGCCGCCTATGCCGACGGCGACCAGACGTCGGGGGGCGTGACCGTGCCGCTGACCACCGTCGATCCGGTCAAGGTGGTCGGCGGTCTGGGCTGGGACGATCCGTCGGGCGCCTGGGGCGGCCAGGCGATCGTGACCTGGTCGGACGCCAAGGAGGCGGAAGATCTGGCGGGATTGGCCTGCGCGCCGAACTGTTACGCGGGCAAAAGCTTCACCTTGCTGGACCTGACGGCCTGGCTGCACGTCACCGACCACGCCACGCTGCGGGCCGGCGTGTTCAATGTGACGGATGAAAAGTACGGCTGGTGGAGCGACGTGCGAGGAGTGTCGTCCACCTCGGCCGTCAAGGACGCCTACACCCAGCCGGGGCGCAACGTCGGGGTCTCGCTGACCTTCCGTCTGTGATCCCGCTTGCGCTTTCCCGAACATCGCCTGATAACGCGACTGACTCGCATTCTTGGAGACGCCCCATGCGCGCCCTGCTGATCGCCGCCTGCCTGGCCACCACAGCCATCCCCGCCCTCGCCGTCGCCCAGGCGCCCGCCGCCAACACGGCCGAGCACGCCGCCTATGAGCAGGACCGAGAGGCGATCCTGAGCCAGGTGGGCGACTACGACGTCCGTTTCGACATGCGCGAGACGGTGAACTTCATCGAGGGGTATGAGCCTCTGGCGCCCAAGACCTCGGGCGGGCACGAGATCGTGCGGGTGATCCACGACACCGGCGACGAGATCAGCCTTCAGCACATCCTGGTCATGGAGCACGAGGGCCAGACCATAGTCATCAAGCACTGGCGCCAGGACTGGACCTATCAGCCGGCGACCGTGCTGACCTATGCCGGGCCGAACACCTGGGCGCTGACGCCGGTGTCGGCGGCGGAGCGCGCCGGGGCATGGTCGCAGACCGTGTGGCAGACGGACGACTCCCCGCGATACGGCGGCGTGGGTAAATGGAGCCACGCCAACGGCATGGCCGAATGGACCTCTGCGCCGTCCTGGCGGCCGCTGGCGCGACGCGACGCCATCCGCAGCCCCGTCTACGACCGCTACCTCGGCACCAACCGCCATGCCGTGACGCCGTGGGGCTGGGTGCACCTGCAGGACAATCAGAAGATGCAGGCTGCGCAGGGCGCCGAGGGCGATCCGACCGTCGTGGTGCACGAGGACGTGGTCAACAGCTACCGCCGGTTCGACGGGTTCGATCCGAAGCCGGGCGACGACTATTGGTCGGCGACGCAGGGGTACTGGGCGGCCGTGCGCGACGCCTGGGACGACGCCATCGCCCGTGGGAACGGCATTCACCTGCAGGAAGAGCCGCAGGCCGGCGCCGTCACCGGGCCGGAACTGATGAGCCTGGCCGAGAGCGTTCAGGCCGGCGACGTCAGCGAGGTTGACGCCGTCGCGCGGGCCGAGGCGCTGATCCGGGAAGCGACTTCGCGTTGAATCTTTCGGCTGGGGGCTTGACGGCCCCCGGCATCGTCCGCCAGCGTAAGGGCACTCATCAAGACCGGCTGAGGGATAGGCCCTTTGACGCCGGGGCAACCGACCGGACCCACCCAGGTCCGACACGGTGCCAACTCCTGCGGGGACCCGCCTCCTTTTCGAAGGGGCAGTCCGCGAGAGATGAGTGAAGCGACGGCCGCCTTGCGCGGCCCGGCGACTTCACGGGTCTTCTCCATCCGCACGGGTGCTCGATGAGCGGGACCGTGCGAGACCTTGGCGAGACATCCTGAATTTCGAGACTTCGACGTCGCCCTGCCCGGCGGCGGGAGCGTGCGCGCCCGTCTGACGGGCCGCGCCGACGGCCCGCTGGTCGTGGTGGCCGGCGGCATTTCGGCCGACCGGGCGCCGGCGGGCGACGCCGCACGGCGAGGCTGGTGGGACTGGGCGGTGGGGCCCGGCGCGTCGGTGGACGTGGACCGGTTCGCGGTACTGGCGATCGATTGGCTGCCGGTCGCCGGAGAAGCCGCGGATCGGCCGACGACCACCCAGGATCAAGCGCGGGCCGTCGCCGCAGCGCTGGACGCGCTGAACCGGCCGGTCGCGGACGCCTTCGTCGGCGCGTCCTACGGCGGCTGCGTCGGCCTGGCCTTTGCGGAGCTGTTCCTGGAGCGGATCGGGCGGCTGGTGGCGATCTCTGCGCCGCATCGGGCGCACCCCACGGCGACGGCCTGGCGCGGCGTGCAGCGGCGCATTCTGGAGCTGGGCGTCGACGCCGGCCGTGAGGCCGAGGCGCTGAGCCTCGCCCGCCAGCTGGCCATGACGACCTATCGCACGACCGAGGAGCTGGGCCTGCGCTTCGGCGGGGCGCCCGCCCCGGCCGCGCTGAACGCACCGCATCCCGTCTGCGACTGGCTGATCGCGCGGGGCGAGGCGCATGCGGCGGGCGCCGATGCGCGGCGGCAGATCGTGCTGACCGACTCGCTGGACCGGCATGCGGTCGAGCCGGAGCGCGTGACCTGCCCCCTGACCGTGGTCGGCTTCACCGACGACCGGCTGGTTCCGATCGAGGACCTGCGCGAGCTGGCCGGTCGCGCGGCAAACCTGTGCCGGTTCGTCGAGGCCCCGTCGGTGTTCGGCCACGACGCCTTTCTGAAGGAGCGCGAGGTGGTCGGCCGCGCGCTTCGGACCGCCCTCCTCCCCCTGGCCATCTGTTCGGAGATCGCCGCATGACCCAGTCCCCCGAAACCGCCTGCGTGCGCGCCGGCGTCGATCGCGACGCGGCCCACGGCGCGGTGATCCCGCCGATCTGCCTGTCGGCCAACTTCAGCTTCGACGGTCTGGAGGGGAAGCGGGCGCACGACTACACCCGCTCGGGCAATCCGACGCGCGACCTGCTGGCCGGGGCTCTGGCGGAGCTGGAGGGCGGAGCCGGCTGCGTGGTGACGTCCAGCGGCATGGCGGCGCTGGATCTGGCGCTGAGCCCGCTGAACCCCGGCGACCTGCTGATCGCGCCGCACGACCTTTACGGCGGGACGCACCGGCTGCTGTGCGCTCGCGCCAAGAAGGGGCATTTCGACGTGGCGTTCGTCGATCAGGGCGACGCCGAGGCGCTGGACCGCGCCCTGGCCCTTCGGCCCAAGCTGGTGCTGATCGAGACGCCGTCGAACCCGCTGATGAGGGTGGTGGACGTCGCGGACATCTGTAGACGCGCCCGGGCGGTCGGCGCGCGGTCGGTGGTGGACAACACCTTCCTGTCGCCCGCGCTGCAAACCCCGATCGCCCTGGGCGCCGACGTGGTGGTGCATTCGACCACCAAGTTCGTGAACGGCCACTCCGACGTCGTGGGAGGCGCGGTGATCAGCGCCGAGGCCGAGGTGCACGCCGAGACCGCCTGGTGGGCCAATGCGACGGGGGTGACGGGCGCGCCGTTCGACGCCTGGCTGACGCTGCGAGGCCTGAGAACCCTGTTCGTCCGAGTCGAGCGGCAGCAGGCGAGCGCTTTGGAGATCGCCCGGCGGCTGGAGCGGGCGCCGGGGGTGAAGGCGGTGCACCACCCGGGGCTGGAGAGCCATCCAGGGCATGCGCTGGCGGCGCGGCAGCAGAAGGGGTTCGGCTCCATGTTGAGCGTGGAGCTGGAGAGCGGCATCGAGGCGGTGCGGGCGTTCGTGGAGCCGCTGGGGGTGTTCACCCTGGCGGAGTCGCTGGGCGGAGTGGAGAGCCTGATCGCCCATCCGGCCCTGATGACCCATGCCGCCATGACGCCGGAGGCGCGCAAAACCGCGGGGATCGGCGACGGGCTGATCCGGCTGTCGGTCGGGCTGGAGCATCCGGACGATCTGTGGGCCGATCTGGAGCGTGGGCTGCGGGCGGTGGCCGCGCTGCAGCCGGCGGAGGCGGCGTGATGGGCGTGCTGGAGCTCGAGCGCTCGGTCGAGGCGGCGACGCGGACGCTGCGGGTGGCGCTGGCGGGATGCGGCGTGGTCGGCGGCGGGGTGCTGAAGCGGCTGACGGGAGACCCACGCTTCGAGGTCGTCGGCGTGCTGGTGCGCGACGCCGCCAAGCCGCGCGATCCGGCGCCCGATCCGCGCCTGCTGGTGACCGATCCCGCGGCGCTTCTGGCGCGGGAGCCGGACGTGCTGGTGGACGCGCTGTCGGACCCGTCGACCGGGCTGGCCCTGACGCGGGCGGCGCTGTCGCGCGGGGTGCACGTGGCCAGCGCGAACAAGCAGGCGGTGGTCGAGGACTTGTTTCCACTGGCGCGTCAGGCACATCGCAGCGGCGTGCGGCTGGGCATCGCGGCCTGCGTCGGCGGCGGGGCGCCGATGATCGAGACGGTGCGGGCGGCGCGGGCTCATGCGCCGATCGTGGCGATCGAGGCGGTGCTGAACGGGACGGTGAACTTCCTGCTGAACCGGCTGGCGCAAGGCGTGCCGTTCGCGGCGGCGGTGGTGGAGGCGCAGGCGCTGGGGCTGGCCGAGGCGGATCCGGCGGCGGACCTGTCGGGCCGGGACGCGGCGGCGAAGCTGGCGATCCTGGCGGCCGAGGCGTTCGGGCCGCAGGGGCCCAGGCCCGGGGTGGTGCAGCCGCTGACGGCGGGGGTCACGCCGGGAAGCGCGGTGCGGCAGCTGGCGCGGGCGGCGCCGGACGCCGCGTCGGTGCGGCTGGTGGAGGTCGAGCACGATCCGCTGTTCGCGGACCTGCCGGGCGAGACCAACGCGCTGCGCGTCACCTGCGCGGACGGCCGGACGTTCACCTGCACCGGGCCGGGCGCCGGGCGGGAACCGACGACGGACAGCGTGCTGGGAGACCTGCTGACCCTGCTCTAGGCGGCGGCCACGGCCTCGATCTCGACCCGCCAGCTTTCGTCGAAGATGCCGGTGACGATGACGGTCAGGGCGGGCTGGCGGCCCTGAAGGCGGTCGAGGCGGACGGCGCGGTTCTCCGCGGCGTGGGCGCGGTCGGCGAGGAAGGTCGTGACCTTCACCAGATCGTCCAGCGTCATGCCGGCGGCCCGCAGCTGGGTCTCCAGATTGTCCCAGACCTGTTCGCACTGACCGCGGAAGTCGTCGGCCAGACCGCCGTCGGGCCGCGTCGGAACCTGGCCGGACACGAAGAGCCAGCGGGTCGCGCCGGTGACCTCCACGGCCTGGGGATACGAGCCCTGGACCGGCGGCGAGCCGTCGCCGGTCAGGGGCCGCAGGGTCGCCGTCACCATCCCCGACTCATTGGCGGGCCGCGTCGGTGCGGGCGCGCACGGCGCCGAACTCCGACGACGGCTTCCAGCCCGGCCAGTCGTTCGAATTGGCGAGGTCGAGGCCCAGGCGATGGAGCAACTCCAGGTTCTCGACCGCCGAGCGGAAGTCGAGGTCGGGCCGCCATTCGTCCGACGGCTGGTGATAGTCGGCCTCGAAGCGGGCGTCCCAAGCGGCGCGACCGACGGGGACGCCGCCTTCGTCCCAGTCGACGCCGTGCCACGGCATCAGGGCGGGCACGCCGGCGCGGGCGAAGGGGAAGTGGTCGGAGCGGTAGTAGAAGCCCTGCTCCGGCTGCCGGTCGTCGGTGACGTAGCGGCCCTCGGCCTCGGCCAGGACGGCGAGACGGTCTTCAAGCTCGTTCTGGCCCTTGCCGAAGATGGCGACGTCGCGGGTCGGCGGCGACAGGGGCAGCATGTCGATGTTGAGGTCGGCGACGGTCTTCGCCAGCGGATAGACCGGGTCGGCGACGTAGGCGTAGGCGCCGAGCAGGCCCATCTCCTCGGCCGCCATGTGGGCGAAGACGACGGTGCGTTCCGGGCGCGGCCCGGCGGCGAAGGCGCGGGCCACCTCGACGACGCCGACGGTGCCCGAGGCGTTGTCCCAGGCGCCGTTCCAGATCTTGTCCCCGCCCTCGGCGTCCGGATGCTGGGCCTCGCCGCCGACGTGGTCCCAGTGGGCGGAATAGACGATGACCTCGTCCGGGCGCTCGGTCCCCTCGATCTTGGCCAGGAGGTTGTGCGTGACCAGGGTGGTGACGGTTTCGGACGCCCGCACGTTCAGCTTCACGCCGCGCAGCTCGACGGCCTTGAACGAGCCCGAGGCGTAGTCGGCGAAAGCGGAATGGTCGAGGCCGGCGGCGGTGACCATCGCGTGCGCGGTGTCCATGTTGATGGAGCCGGTGAACTCGACGTTCGCGGCGCCGGGGGTGAAGCCGCGGGTGCGGCCGTTCTGCTGGCCGGCGCGAGCCCAGGCCTCGTCCGTCGCGGCGACGGGGTTCATCGTGATCACGCCGACGGCCCCGCGGGCGAAGGCCTGATCCGCCTTGGCCGCGCCGGAGGCGTGGTGGGTGGTGTAGGCGCCGTTGAAGACCTCTCCGTCCGGCTCTCCGGCCATGACGATGACGACCTTGCCGCGCAGGTCCATGTTTCCGTAGTCGTCCCAGCCGCGTTCGGGCGCGACGATGCCGTAACCGGCGAAGACCACCGGCGCGCCCTGAACGTCCGCGCGGCCGTCGTTGGTGGCGGCCCGGACCAGAATGTCCTTGCCGGGCTCAAGGGCGCGGGTCTGGCCGTCCGGCCCGGTCCAGCCGACCGTCGCGGCGCCGTCCGGGGTGTAGCGCTTCAGCTCGACCCGCTGCAGCCACTGGCCGTTCGGGCCGCCGGGCTGAAGGCCCATGGCTTCGTACTGGGCCTGAAGCCAGGCCAGGGTCATCCGCTCGCCTTCCGTGCCCGGATAGCGGCCCTGATATTCGTCTGCCGAGATGGTGCGGATGCTGTCGGACAGGCGCTGGGCCGAGATCTCGGGCTGAGGGGCCGGGGTCGGGGCGGTGGCGCAGGCCGCGCCGAGCAGCAGGCTGAGGGCGGCGACGCCGGCGAGAAGGCGGGAGGTCATGCAGGGGCTCCGAAGGCGGATCGTTCGTCGGCGCGGACCTTAGCGAGGGCGCGCGAGGACGCAGGTTACGTTTTCGTCATGTGCGGTCTCCGGAGCGGTGAGCGGAAGTCGAGGGTTGAAGTCCCAGCCCCGGCGGCGCTGGCGCTCGATGGTCGCTCGGAGGCGCGTGATCCGCGCGAGGAGTTCGGCCCCGTCCCTCTCATACTCCTCCAGATCGGCCGGGAGGTCAGGCGCAGGGCTAGATGTCTTCGATCGGGACAGGGGATGGCTCCTTCAGGTTTCGGGGGGCGGCAGGCGCGCGGAAACGCTCCGTCGCTTTCGCGCGGAGTTGGGGCGGGCGGGCGGAGCGCCGGGCGCGGAGCCCGGATGAGGATTGAGTTTACCGTTTCGGCTTCGCGACGACGCTCCGCGCGGTTCGTCTGATCAGGAGCTGTCCGAGGTGGCCGGAACCACCGCATAGGGCCGCTGCTTGGCGACTAACGGACGCGCCCCTGGCGGGCGGGCGGGAGACTTGCGAACCCCGGACCCGGACGCGCGCCTTCCCGTGACGCGCCATGATGCTCTTTTTTGGCCCTATCGCTCGCGCCGCGGGCGCTCGCTGCTTGAGGGCCGCGAGGTCCGTGGTCGAACGATGGAGCCGGCACCGGCCGCTCAGGAACATAGGAGTTCCCGACGCAGCCCCCGCTCGAACCGCTCCCGCCGCGACAAGCTCGCAAGGCCTTGCGCCCTCCCCTGCGACGGAACCCCCAAATGCTGCCCCACGCACGAACCGACGTCGGAAAGTCGCCGCTGAAAAAACGCAGGGCGTTGAAAGGGCAAAGAAAGACGGGAGAAGTCGTCAGGACTTCGTACCCCATTGCGCCGCATCGGAGCGCGGACCTCCAGGTCCGCGTGCTGCGGTCGAGAGGGCTTCGCGGACCTGGAGGTCCGCGCTCCTTTGGGCGCCTGGAAAGAACGGGCAGCGCTTCAGCCCCTCTCCCGCCGGGAGAAGGAAGGGTGGGCCGGTGCGCCGGCCATGACGTCACTTCATGCGCCAGGTCGCGCCGTCGGGGCCGTCCATGACGACGACGTTGAGGGCGTTCAGGCGGTCGCGGATGCGGTCGGCGGCGGGCCAGTCCTTGGCGGCGCGGGCGGCGGCCCGTTCCTGCAGCAACTGTTCGACCTCGGCGCGCAGGGCGTCGTCGACGTCGCCTTCCAGCCAGGCGGCGGGGTCGGACAGGAGCACGCCCAGCAGGTCGGCCGCGGCGATCAGCTGGCCCTTTGCGACGGCGACGGCGGCGTGATCGCCGGAAGTCATGCCGCGCTCGATCTCGCTGGACAGGGCGAACAGGCTGGCCATGGCGCCGGGCGTGTTCAGGTCGTCCTGGATCGCCTTGAGGAAGTCGGCGGGGGGTTCGTCGCCGTCGGCCTGGACCGCGACGGCGCGATGCAAGGCGCCGTAGAGGCGGTCGAGGTTCTTCTTCGACTGGTCGAGCAACGACTGGTTCCAGTCCAGCGGCTGGCGATAGTGCGCCGACAGCAGGGCCCAGCGGACGACCTCGCCCGGCAGGGACTGGACAAGGTCGTGCAGCAAAAGGACGTTGCCGATCGACTTGGACATCTTCTCGGCGTCGACGGTCAGGAAGCCGTTGTGCATCCAGTATCTGGCGTACTCGCCGTGCGCATCCGGCCCGTGGGCGTGGCCGTGGGCGCAGACGCCCTGGGCGATCTCGTTCTCATGGTGCGGGAAGACCAGGTCGATGCCGCCGCCGTGGATGTCGATGGGCAGACCCAGATTCTCCTCGATCATGGCCGAGCATTCGATGTGCCAGCCGGGGCGGCCGTCCCCCCAAGGGCTGGGCCATGAGGGCTCGTCCGCCTTCGACGGTTTCCACAGGACGAAGTCGTGGGCGTTCTTCTTGTAGGGGGCCACCTCGACCCGGGCGCCGGCGATCATGTCGTCCAGGTTGCGGCCCGACAGACGGCCGTAGTTGGGATAGCTGGAGACGTCGAACAGGACGTGGCCCTCGGCCGCATAGGCGCAGCCGGCGTCGACGATGGCGGCGATCTGCTTCACGATCGCGTCCATGTGGTCGGTGACGTGGGGGGCGAGGTCGGGCGGGGCGACGTTCAGGCGCGCCATGTCGTCAAGATAATGCGCCTCGTACTTCGCGGTGATCTGGCCGATCGGCACGCCCAGGGCGGCGGCGCGCTGGTTGATCTTGTCGTCCACGTCGGTGACGTTGCGGGCGTAGATCACCTTGTCCGCGCCATAGGCCCGGCGCAGCAGGCGGACCAGGACGTCGAACACCACCGGCGGGCGGGCGTTGCCGATGTGGGCGTGGTCATAGACGGTCGGGCCGCAGACGTAGAGCGTCACCCGGTTCGGGTCGCGCGGTTCGAAGACGCGCTTTTCGCGGTGCAGGGTGTCGTAGAGGACCAGCGACATATTGTTGCGACGATCGTGGGTTTTCTTGCGGGACGGAGGGGGTCGCCCATATAGCGGTCCAGCGTCGCCGACCGAAAGGGCGGGCGACGCCTTCTTTGAGGGAGCGCGGCACGCGTCATTTCCGGGACCTTCGTCCCGGCGCCACTAGGCCGCTGAAACGATCCATGAGCTCAAGCCCCGTCGTCCCCGCTCTGGTGAGCGTCAACGACTCGCCCGCCCGCCCCAGCCGCGAGGAGGCCCTGAAGGCCGTGCGGACCCTGCTGGCCTGGGCCGGGGACGATCCCGACCGCGAGGGGCTGAAGGACACGCCCAAGCGCGTGGTCGACGCCTATGCCGAGTGGTTCGAGGGCTATGACGCCGATCCGGGCAAGGAACTGAGCCGCACGTTCGAGGACGTGCAGGGCTATGACGACATGGTCCTGCTGCGCGAGATCGAGGTGGAGAGCCACTGCGAGCACCACATGGCGCCGTTCCTGGGCAAGGCCTACGTCGCCTACATGCCGGACGAGAAGGTGGTCGGCATCTCCAAGCTGGCGCGGGTGGTGGAGATCTTCTCCAAGCGGCTGCAGACGCAGGAAGTGCTGACGAATCAGATCGCCGAGGCGATCGAGACGCATCTGGCGCCCAAGGGCACGGCCATCCTGATCGACGCCGAGCACCAGTGCATGACGACCCGCGGCGTGCACCATCGCCACGTTTCGACCATCACCACGCGGTTCACTGGCGTCTTCAAGGACGACCCGGCCCTGAAGGACCGGTTCCTGCGCCTGGCGCGCGGCTGAAAGTTCGCCCCTGGGGGTAAACCGGTCGAAGGGAACCGACGGAGACCCGAGACCGCTTTACAAGCGGCGCCGGGTCGGCCAAAGCCGTCCGGAAGTTTCAGCACGCCCCTTCGCGGGGCACGACATGGAGACGCGACGCATGGGCGCGAAACTGGCCGGACCGACCGGCGGCAAGACGGTCGATCAGAACAGCGACATCAACGTCACGCCGTTCGTGGACATCATGCTGGTGCTGCTGATCATCTTCATGGTGGCGGCTCCGCTCGCCACCGTGTCGATCCGTCTGGACCTGCCGCCGCCGAACCCGAGCGTGGTCGAGGACTTCGAAGAGCCGGTCTACATCACCATCCAGGAATCCGGCTCGCTGTTCATCGCCAGCCAGCAAACGACGCTGGAGACCCTGCCCGCCGACGTGTGCGCGGCCCTGGGCGGCGGGAACTGCCGCGAGGAGCGCCTGTTCATCCGCGCCGACGCCGAGGTGAAGTACAACAGCTTCATGGAAGTGATGAACAATCTGCAGGAGAACGGCTTCTTCAAGGTCGGCCTGCTGAACGAAGACATCGAATAGGATCGGGCCGACGCCTGACCGACCAAGGGCCGCTTCCCGCACGGGCAGCGGCCCTTTTCGCATCCGGAGACCGGCATGACGGCCGAGGAGATCGACGCCCTGATCATGGCCTTGCCCGGGGCCGAGCAGAGCACGGCCTATGGCCAGCCGTGCTGGCGGATCGCCGGGAAATTCTTCACCCGGCTGAGGTCCGAGGACGACAGTCTGGCTGTGGACGTGGGCTCCATCGAGCGGCGCGACATGCTGGTGGAAATGGAGCCGACCACGTTTCACCTGACGGATCACTATCGCGGCTACGCCTATGTGCTGATCCGCATCGCCGAGGTTGATCGGGGCTGGCTGGAAGCGGAACTGAAGACGCGATGGCGCAAGGTCGCGCCGGCGGCGCTGCGCAAGGCGCATCCAGACTTGACCTGACGCCGCGTCATGCGGGCATAAGAGTTCGTTGCTGAAAAGGACGGCCCCATGCCGCCGCAACCTCAAGACCTGACGATCCCGGCTCGAGACGGGTTTCCGCTGGCGGCGCGGCTGTTCCCGGCGGAGCGGCCGCGGGCGGCGGTGATGATCAGTTCGGGCACCGGGTTTCCGCTGGGGTTCTACGACCGGTTCGCGCGGCACATGGCCGGGCGCGGGCTGACGGCGCTGACCTACGACTTTCGCGGCATCGCCGGGTCGCGGCCGGACGATCTGGCGGCCATGGAGATGGACTATCCGGACTGGGGCCGGCTGGACATGCCGGCGGCCCTGGACGCGCTGGCCGAGGCGGCGCCGGGACTGCCGATCGGGCACGTGGGGCACAGCGTGGGCGGACACTTCGCGGGGTTCATGGACAACCACGCCCGCATCGACCGGCACGCCTTCGTCTCGGTGGGCTCGGGCTACTGGGGCAAGCACCACCGCAGCTACAATCCGCTGGAGCTGTTCTTCTGGTTCGGGTTCGGGCCGCTGGACCTGGCGCGCCGCGGCTATGTGAAGAGCGGGCGGCTGTGGCGGGGGGCGGACCTGCCGCGCGGGGTGTTCGAGACCTGGCGGCGGTGGTGCCTGAACCCCCGCTATTTCGCCGACGAGCTGGAGGGGCGGCTGGCGCCGAACCGGTTCGCGGAGGTGACGGCGCCGATCCGCAGCTGGATCTTCACCGACGACCCGATCGCCAATCCCCGCACGGGGCCGGACATGCTGGCGATCTATCCGCACGCGCCGAGCGAGATCGTGCTGCGAAGGCCCGGCGACTACGGGGTCGCGCGCATCGGGCACGAGGGCGCGTTCCGGCGCGGGCTGGAGCCGCTGTGGGACGAGATCGCGGACTGGCTGGTTGAACCGGCGGAGCGGCGTCCCACCTGAGGCGTTCCCCTCCTCTCCCCGATCCGGAGCGCCCCATGACCGACCAGCCCGCCGCCCACGTGGACGGCCACGACATCCCCCTGCTGGGGTTCGGCACCTGGATGCTGGAGCCGGACGACGCGCGGCGGATGGTGCGCGCGGCGCTGCGGATCGGATACCGCCACATCGACACGGCCTGGATCTACAGGAACGAGGCGGCGGTGGGGGCCGGCATCCGCGACGCGATCGACGAGGGTCTGGTCCGGCGCGAGGACGTCTGGCTGACGACCAAGATCTGGACGGCGCATTTCGGGCACGACGCCCTGCTTCGCCAGGCGGAGGAGTCCGCCGCCAGCCTGGGGACGACGCCGGACCTGTTGCTGCTGCATTGGCCCAAGACCTCGCCGGCGTGGGAGGAGACGCTGGGGGCGCTGAACGCGGCCAAGGCGCGGGGGCTGACGCGGTCGATCGGCCTGTCGAACTTCCCGTCGGCGGAGTGGCGGCGGGCGCAGTCGCTGTCGGAGGCCCGGCTGGTCACGAACCAGGTCGAGCACCACCCCTATCTGAAGCTGACGAAGCTGCTGGAGACGGCGCGGGAGCTGGGGTCGTCGATCACGGCGTGGTCGCCGCTGGCGCAGGGTCAGGTGGCGGACGACGCCACCTTGATCGAGATCGGCCGCGCGCACGGCAAGACGGCGGCGCAGGTGACGCTGCGCTGGCTGATCCAGCAGGGCGTGATCGCCATTCCGCGCACGACCAAGGAGAGCCGGGCGGCGGAGAGCTTCGACGTCTTCGACTTCGAGCTGTCGCCTGAAGAGATGGACCGCGTCCACGCCCTGGCGCGGCCGGACGGGCGATTGGGCGACTGGCTGGACAAGGACTTCCGTTGGGACGACGAATGGGCATGAGCTCGAAACCGGGGACCGACGTCTTTCTGAGAGCCCTGAGGGCCGGGCTGCGCGACGGTCGGCGCGACCGCCGCGCGCTGAAGGTCGGAGCGTGGGCCGGCGTCGCGGCGGGCGTGGCGGTCTGCGTGGCATGGCTGGCGGGCTGAAAGCCGGCGCGATCTGGCGCGGGGCGTTCGCCGGCCTGGGCTGGGCGACGCTGGGGGCACAGTACGTCCTGATGATCGACGGCGTGCCGCCGGCTGAGGTCGCGGGACGCACGCTGAACTTCTTCAGCTATTTCACCATCCTGACCAACCTGCTGGTGGCCTTGGCGATGACGGCGCCGCTGGTGGCCGGGACGGCGGTCGGGCGTTTCGCGGCTTCGAATTCGGTGCGGGCCGCGATCACCCTGTTCGCGGTGGTGGTGGGGGTGGTCTACCATCTGCTGCTGGCCGCGACGTGGAAGCCGACGGGGCTGCAGTGGTGGGTCGATCAGGGCCTGCATACCGTCATGCCGCTGGCCATGCTGGTCGACTGGCTGGTGCTGACGCCGCGGACCCGGCTGGGCTGGCGGGAGCCCCTGAGGTGGCAGATCTTCCCGCTGGCCTACGGCGCCTGGACGCTGTTGCACGGGTCGATCAGCGGGTGGTGGCCGTACTGGTTCGTGGACGTGGACGCCTTGGGAATGGCCGGCGCGGCGGTGAATTTCGGAGGCCTGCTGGTCTTCTTCGCCCTCGTGGGCCTTGCCGTCGTGGCGATCGACCGCAGCCTGGCCGGGCGTGACAGGACGCGCGCCCCCGCCTAAGCCGGGCCATGGCCTATTCGTCCCTGCGCGACTTCATCGACATGCTGGAAGCCGAGGGCGAGCTGGTGCGCGTGCGCGAGCCGGTGTCGACCCATCTGGAGATGACCGAAATCCAGACCCGGCTGCTGCGCAACGGCGGGCCGGCGGTGATGTTCGAGCAGCCGGTGATGCCGGACGGGTCGATCAGCCCCATCCCCTGCCTGGCCAATCTGTTCGGCACGGTGAAGCGCGTGGCCATGGGCGTGACGCTGGAGAAGAAGCGTCGCACGACGCCGGAGGAGCTGCGCGAGGTCGGCGAGCTGCTGGCCTTCCTGCGCAATCCGACGCCGCCGCGGGGGCTGGGCGACGCGATCGAGATGCTGCCGCTGGCGCAGACGGTCATGGCGATGCGGCCCAAGGTCGTGAAGCGCGCGCCGGTGCAGGAGGTGGTGCTGAAGGGCGACCGGATCGACCTGACCCAGCTGCCGATCCAGGGCTGCTGGCCCGGCGAGCCCGCGCCGCTGATCACCTGGGGGCTGGTCGTCACCAAGGGGCCGTCGGAGGCGCGGGAGGACGACTTCAACCTGGGCATCTATCGCATGCAGGTGCTGGGCAAGGACCGGGCGATCATGCGCTGGCTGGCCCATCGCGGCGGGGCCCAGCATTATGCCCGGCACAAGAAGGCGGGCAGGCGCGAGCCGCTGCCGTGCGCCGTGGTGCTGGGGGCCGATCCGGGCACGATCCTGGCGGCGGTGACGCCGGTGCCGGACACCCTGTCGGAGTATCAGTTCGCCGGGCTGATGCGCGGGGCCAAGGCCGAACTGGTGCCGTGCAAGACCGTGCCGCTGATGGTCCCCGCCCAAGCCGAGATCGTGCTGGAGGGCCACGTCCTGCTGGACGAACACGCGCCCGAGGGGCCGTATGGCGATCACACCGGCTACTACAACTCGGTCGAGACCTTCCCGGTGTTCCAGGTCAGCGCGATCACCATGCGGCGCGACCCGATCTATCTGACCACCTTCACCGGCCGGCCGCCGGACGAGCCCAGCGTGCTGGGCGAGGCGCTGAACGAGGTGTTCATCCCCCTGCTGCAGCAGCAGTTCCCCGAGATCGTCGACTTCTGGCTGCCGCCCGAGGGGTGCAGCTATCGCATCGCCGTGGTGTCGATGAAGAAGGCCTATCCGGGTCACGCCAAGCGGGTGATGCTGGGCGTCTGGAGCTATCTGCGCCAGTTCATGTACACCAAGTGGGTCATCGTGGTGGATCACGACGTGAACGCCCGCGACTGGAAAGACGTGATGTGGGCCATCTCGACGAAGATGGACCCGGCGCGGGACGTCACGGTGATCGAGAACACGCCGATCGACTATCTGGACTTCGCGTCGCCGGAGAGCGGGCTGGGCTCCAAGATCGGCCTGGACGCCACCGACAAGCTGGAGCCCGAGACCAAGCGCGAATGGGGCGAGGTCATCCGCATGGACGCGGACGTCGTGGAGCGGGTGTCGGAGATGTGGGACCGACTGGGATTGCCGGGCGACGCAACGCCGATCTGGGAATGACTCGCGCGAGGGTTGATTTTTTGCCGAACGCCGGTCTCTAGTGTCCAGGACACGGAGGGACGCATGCACACACGAAACATTTTCCTGGCTTGCGCCGCGCTGACCGCGGCATCGTGCGCGACCGCGCCCGATGCCCAGCTCGAGGCGATCGACATTCCCGAAGAAATGGCGGTCGAGTCGCAAGCCTTGGTGCAGACCGCCGCCTACACGGCGACGCCGGACACCTATGTGTACCTGTCCGTGGAAATGGACTTCGGCGGAGCCAACGGAAAGAGGCTGCAGCTTTGTCCTGAACGCGGCGCCGGCATCGACTGGCGCAATTTTCTGCAAGGCGACCGACGCGCCACCGTGGGGTTCAGCGTCACCGGACCCGACGGCGGCGCCCCGATCCGGTTCGAGCCGTTCGTCATCGACAGCAAGGACGCATGGGGAAGACGGGACTGCACGACGGAATTCTATCGCGAAAGCTATCGCTCTCCGCTCCATCTCGTTCGCGTGGGCGACTCACGAGCCTTCCAGGTCCGGACCGCCTCGACGTCGAGGATTCAGCCCACAGCGTCCACGGTCGATCTTCTTTCACGAGCCGGTCGATTGATCGTCGGCGCCAGCAGCACCACCGCGCCGTTCGCCGAGAGGGCGTCGGAGGAACTGAAGACGCAACTCCAGACCACGGGAACCCTGACCAGCCACACCGACGGAGGGCCGCTTCGCCTGGACGGTTCCACCACCTTGGCGCCCATCAAGCACGAGATCGTTTTCCGAAGAACGACCGTATCCGTGACCATCACACCAAGGCTGGTTCAGCGGGCCAGCCTTTTCGTTCAAGGAGCCACCTTTCCGACCACAGGGGCCGTGGCCCCCCGAGCCGACGCCATCCTCAGCACGACGATCATCCCGTCCTCGGAGGGGCAAAGCGCCAGGACCGTCGCGGGCTTCCTCAATGACGAAGCCCGGCCGGCGCTCGATCAAATTCGCGCGGCAGGCGACGCGGGCGCCCTGAACAATCCCTGTCAGGTCATCGCGGGCGAACTCACCGGCAAGGGGCTCACCTCGGTGGATCAGGCGCTGATCCTCTGGGCCGTCATCTCGGAGAACGCCAGCAGAAGCCTGACGGCGGCGGTGCGTGATCAAACGGGCTGCCTGCAATCCCGAAAAGACCTGCTGAAGCGCGCTGGAGTCACGTTGAGCGACCCGCCTGCGGAACCCGAACCCGACCCGATCCAACCGGCGAGCAAGGCCGACTTCGCGGCGGCGATCGCGCCGCTTCCCGAGGACGCGGAAGAGACGAGCTACGACAAGCTGGTGCTGTTCCTGAAAATGCGTCCCGGCTTGGATTCGATCGCCCGGACCCTGTTCCATTATCCGCTTACGGTGTCGGACCCAGACGGACGCATCGTGCGAAGCGGAACCTCCAAGCTGGAACATCCGGATTCATGGATGGCCCGCTGGGCGGCGACGCCGGGGGCGGCGCCCTTCACGAATTTCGGCTGTCACCGCTATCACGATGCGCCCGCGCGCCCGGGCATGGTCCGCTCCACGGCGCGTGCGACCTTCGCCGACGGCTTCCAGGACTACGAAGTCCGGATGACCTACGCGCGGGTGAACGGTGAGACGCGGATCACGGGAATGGAAGTCTTGCGCATCCCCAACCTTGAGGGAGAATTCCGCTGTCGTGACTACCCAGCGCTGGTGCAGGCGCCGTAAATCACAGGGGACGGTGGGGCAGCGAGCGTGAAAGCGCCTTCCGCAGCGGGGGGGCCTGTGAGCGACTTCGAGTTCTTCTTCAGCTTCTACGGCCTGCTGCTGGGCCTGTCGGTGGCGGAGCTGACCGGCGGGTTCGCCCGGCTGCTGCATGAGCGGCATCGGGTGCGGTTCGGCCGGCTGACGCCGCTGCTGGCGCTGTTCGTGGCGCTGGATCTGGCGACGTTCTGGAACCAGGCGTGGCGGTTCTTCCGAGACGCACCTTTCAATCCGGCCCTGCTGCTGGTCGGGCTGACGATCGCCGCCACTTTTTACGTCGCCGCCAGCGTGACCTTTCCGCGCGTCACGGCCGAGGGGGTCGAGACGCGCATCGACCTCGACGAGCACTTCTGGGCGCATCGCCGCGTGGTGTTCGGCTGCGTGCTGGCGGCCAACGCCATGGTCTGGATCCTGTTGGGGCTGCTGTCGCTGAGCGACCCGGCGTGGGCCGCGTTCTGGACGCCGCGGATCGTCATGGGCGTGATCCTGTTCGCCGTCTGCACGGCGACGGCGGCCTTCGCGCCGTGGCGGGGGGCGGTGATCGGAGCGCTGGTGGTCGTGCTGCTCTACACTCTGTGGAACATGGTGCGGGCGGGGTCGCAGCTGATCGCGGCCGGCGCATGGTCGCCGCCCGGCGGCTGACCCTTGCCAGACGGCCGCGTTCGGCCGACGAAGACGCATGCGTGTTCTCCTGATTTCCGCGGCGCTGGCCGCCCTTGCCAGCGCGAGCCCCGCCATGAGCCAGTCCGCTCCGAACGCCGCCCCTTGGGACCAGGACTTCCTGCCGCCCGCGCCGGAGTGGAACGGGGCCAGCCGGTCGCTTATCCGAAGGTCCACCGATCCCTGGGCGACGGATTTCGAGAAGGATCCGGAGCTGAATTTCAGCCCCGATCATGCCGCGACGCGGGCGTGGTTCGACCGGCTGGACGCCTCATCCGACCTGATCCGCATCGAGGCGTTCGGCGTCTCGCCTGAGGGGCGGCCGATCTATGCCGTCATCGCGTCGAAGGACGGGGCGACGCTTGATCCGGCGAAGCCGGTGTTGATGGTCCAGGCGGGCATCCACCCCGGCGAGATCGACGGCAAGGACGCCGGCATGATGCTGCTGCGGGACATCGCCCATTACGGCAAGGCGCACCTGCTGGACGAGGTGAACCTGATCCTGATCCCGATCCTGTCGGTCGACGGTCACGAGCGGGCCGGGCCCTACAGCCGGCCGAACCAGCGGGGCCCGCGCATCCAGGGCTGGCGCAACACGGCGACCAATCAGAACCTGAACCGCGACTACATGAAGGTCGATCAGGAAGAGACGCGGGCCGTGCGCGGCCTGATCCTGAAGTACCGGCCGGACCTGTACGTCGACGTGCACGTGACCGACGGGATGGACTACCAGTACGACATAACCTTCGGATTCAACGGAGAAAGCGGGGCGTACAGCCGCTCCCCGCACAGCTCGGCCTGGCTGAACGACGCCTTCAAGCCGATGATGTACGCGGCGCTGGAAGACGAAGGGCACATCCCCGGCGAGCTGGTGTTCGGGATCGACGGCGAGAACCCGAGGGCCGGGATGTCGGACGGAGGGCTGGGCGAGCGCTTCTCCAACGGATGGGGCGCCGCGGCGCACGTGCCGACCATCCTGATCGAGAACCACAGCCTGAAGCCGTATCGCCAGCGGGTGCTGGGAACCTATGTCTTCATCGAGACGGCGATGCATCTGCTGGAGAAGGACGGCGACGCGCTGCGGGCGGCGATCCTGTCCGACGCGGCGCTGAGGCCGGCGGAGATTCCGGCCAATTTCGAGCCCGATCCGACGCCGCAGCGGACCGTCGCCTTCAAAGGCATCCGCTATGAGACCTATCGATCGGAGTCGTCGGGCCGAGAGGAAATCAGATGGCTCGGCATGCCCGATCCGGAGGCATGGTCCCTGCCCTTCTACGGCTCGCGCCCGACGCTGACGCTGAGCCGGCCCGAGGCCTATTGGGTCCCAGGCCACCGGGCGGACCTGATCGACAGGCTGGCCATCCACGGCGTGCGGATGGAGCGGATCGAGGCGCCGCGGACGGTCGACGTCGACATGCTGCGCCTGATCGATCCGGCGGTCGCGGGGCGCACCAACGAGGGCCACGTGCCGATTTCGGTGAAGACGGTCGAGGTGGAGCGGCGCGACTGGACCTTCCCCGCAGGCTCGGTGCGCGTGCCGACGGACCAGCCGCTGGGCGACGTGGTGGTGCTGCTGCTGGAGCCGCAGTCCAATGAGAGCTTCTTCGCCTGGGGCCTGATCCCCGAGGTGCTGAACCGGGTCGAGTACATCGAAGGCTACGCCATCGCGCCGCTGGCCGACCGCATGCTGGCGGCCGATCCCGCGCTGAAGGCGGAGTTCGAGGCCAAGCTGGCGGCGGAGCCGGAGTTCGCGGCGAACGGCGACGCGCGCCTGCAGTGGTTCTATGAGCGGACGCCCTTCTTCGACGACCGCTTCCGCCTGTATCCGATCGCGAGGGAGACCCGATGAGCGCGCTTCAAGCCGCCGGCCTGTGGGCCGCGCTTCTGATCCTGTGGCTGGTCGCCCTGTCGCTGCGGGTCATGATCGGCCGTCGGACGATGCGGATCGCGCTTGGTGACGGCAAGGCGGGCGAGCTGACGACGCGGTCGCGCGCCTTCGGAAACGCGGCGGAGTATGCGCCGCTGATGATCGGGGCGCTGATCCTGATGGCGCAGCTGGGGGCCAGCCCGACGGAGATCCACGTGGCGGGCGGCGCATTCCTGCTGGGTCGGCTGCTGCATGCGCCCGGCATGGCGATGAAGGCGCCCAACCTGCCGCGGGCGGCAGGGATGGTTCTGACCTGGCTGTCGCTGATCGGCGCGGCGGCCGTGATCCTGATCGCGGTCGCGGGAATGGGCTGAGACCGGTTGCCGGTCGGCCCGCCCCCGTCCATATCGGGGCATGTTCGACGCCGCCCCCGACGACCTTCTGCCCGATCTGATCGCCGCCGCCCGCAAGGCCGGCGCCGACGCCGCCGAGGCCGTTCTGGCGCAGCGGGCGTCGCTGTCCGTCGGCGTGCGCAACGGCGCCCTGGAAGAGGTGGAGCGGGAAGAGAGCCGCGACCTGTCGCTGCGGGTCTTCGTCGGCCGGCGGCAGGCGACCGTCAGCTCGTCCGACCTGTCGCCGGGGACGCGCACGCGGCTGATCGAACGCGTCGTGGCGATGGCGAAGCTGGCGCCGGAAGACCCTTATGCCCGTCTGGCGACGACCGACGAACTGGCGCGGGGCGCCCTGCCCGACCTGGAACTGTTCGATCCTTCGGAGCCGACCCCGGCCGAATTGGAGCGCGCCGCAGTGGAGGCCGAGGCGGCGGCGCTGAGCGTGGAAGGGGTGGCGAAGTCCGAGGGCGGGCACGCCTCGATCAGTTCCAGCCGGTGGCGGCTGGTGACGTCCGAAGGCTTCGACGGCGTGCACCGGGGCAGCGTGTTTTCGCTGGGCGCCTCGGTCATCGCAGAGAAAGACGGGGCGATGGAACGCGGTGGCGAGCACCGCGCCATGAGATGGCTGGCGGACCTGCCCTCGGCGGAGGAGATCGGTCGCGAAGGCGGGCGGCGCGCCGTGCGACGCGTGGGGGCGCGCAAGATCGCCTCGACCACCGCGCCGGTGATCTTCGAGAACCGTGTGGCGACGCAGGTGCTGTCGCCGCTGATCTCGGCCATGGCGGGACCATCGGTGGCGCGGGGCATGAGCTTCGTGAAGGACCGGCTGGGCAAGGCCGTACTGCCGACCGACCAATCAATCATTGATGACCCTTTCCGCCCTCGCGGCCTGGGCTCCACTCCGTTCGACGACGAGGGTCTGCCGGTGACGAGGCGGGCGCTGATCGACGACGGCGCGATCACGACCTGGCTGATGAACCTGTCGTCGGCGGCGCAGCTGGGGATGACGTCCACCGGCCACGCCTCGCGCGGCGGGGCCGGGCCGGCCGGCGTGTCGGGGCACAACCTGCACCTGGCCCCGGGCGCGCGGGATCTGGACGGGCTCATGGCCGACGCGGATCGCGGGCTGCTGGTGACCAGCATGTTCGGGCCGTCGCTGAACGCCGACACCGGCGACTGGTCGGCGGGCGTCTCGGGCTTCTGGTTCGAGGCCGGCGCGATCGCGCATCCGGTGAACGAGGTGACCGTGGCGGGCAATTTGCTGGACCTGTACGCCCGCCTGATCGCCGGGTCGGACCTGGAGTTCAGAGGCAGCTTCAACAGCCCGTCCCTGATGTTCGACGCGGTGGCCATCGCCGGGAAATGAACGGGTTGCGGGCCGATCTTGATCTGATCGTCGAGGCGGCGCGCGAGGCGGGCGAGCTTGCGCTGAGCGAGCGGGCCAAGGGGCTGAACGTCCGGTCCAAGACCGGCGGATCGCCGGTGACGAACGCCGACATGGCCGTCGACGCCCTGCTGAAGGCGCGGCTGCTCGGCGCGAGGCCGGACCATGGCTGGCTGTCGGAGGAGACCGCCGACGGACCGGAGCGGCTGTCGAAGCGGCGCATCTTCGTGGTCGATCCGATCGACGGCACGGTCGCCTACATGAAGGACCGGCCGTGGTGGTGCGTGCCGATCGCGATCGTCGAGGACGGGCGCCCGGTGGCGGCGGTGGTGCATTCGCCCGCGCTGGACGAGACCTTCACCGCGACGGCGGGCGGCGGCGCCTTTCTGAACGGCCGGCCGATCACGGCGTCGGACACGGCCGATCTGGACGACGCGGCGGTGCTGGGCGACGCGCGGCTGTTCGGCGACGCGGCCCTGTGGCCCGAGCCGTGGCCGGCGATGCGGTGGGAGAAGCGCAACGCCCTGGCCTATCGCCTGGCGCTGGTGGCGGCGGGGGCGTTCGACGCGGCCATCGCGCCGACGCCGAAATGGGACTGGGACGTCGCGGCCGGCGCCCTGATCGCCGCGGAGGCCGGGGCGAAGGTGTCGGATCATCACGGACGACTTTGGGTCTTCAACCGCCCCGACCCGCGCCAGGCCGGCCTGGTCTGCGCCGCGCCGGCCCTTTGGCCGTTGATCGTGCGCCGCACGCGGTCCATACCCCTGCCCGCCGACCTCCCCTGACGAGACGCCCGATGACCGAAGCTTCCGACTCCCCCGATCAGCTGCTGCACATCGTCATCGGCGGCGAGCTGCGTCATCTGGACCAGCCCGTGTTCCGCGACCTGTCGCAGGTCGAATTCGTCGGCGCCTTTCCGAACTATGCCGAGGCGCGCAAGGCTTGGAAGGCGCGGGCGCAGGCGACGGTCGACAACGCCCATATGCGGTATTTCATCCTGCACGCGCACCGGCTGATCGACCCGCGCGGCGACGCGCACTGATGGAGCTGTTCGGCCGCACCTTCGACGCCCAGCAGGTGGCCGGTCTGGTCTTCCTGCTGATGGCGCTGGTGTACTGGGGGTTCGTTCTGCGCGGGCAGATGCGCGAGCGGCGGGAAGACAAGCGGCGCAAGGCCGAGATGAGCGGCGAGCGGCGCGCGCCCCAGGGGCCGAGCCACGGCGGACCCTGGGGCTGATCCCCTACTCGCGCCGGAGCAGCTTCTCGGTCAGCAGCGTGCCCCACCACTGGGCCTTGAACTCCGCGCGGATGGCCTTGGGGTCGTAGGCGGGGGAACTGATCCATTCGAGGAAGCCGACGCCGGTCGGCTCGACCTCGTTGAGGTACTTTTCCAGCGTGAAGTCCAGAACGCCGGTCAGGCCCTCGCGGTGGTGCAGGTATTTCTTGTCGAGCTGCTTGATCGCCTCGGAGATCGGCTCGCCGAGGTGGAAGTGGCGATAGAGCACCGCCATCATGCCGGCCCGGTCCGCGCCCGACTTGCAGTGGATCAGGGCCGGGTATTCGATGGTGCGGAACAGCTGACGCGCGCGGTGGATGCGGTCCGGCTGGGGCGGGTCGCGGCTGTCCAGCGGGGCGTCGATCAGGGTCAGGCCGAGGCGCGCGCAGGCGTCCTTTTCCAGCGCGTAATAGGCCTCGTCCCGGGCGCCGCGCAGGTTGACGACCGTCTTGATGCCTTTCGCCTTCCAGTCCGCCAGCTGACGCGGCGAGGGCTGGTTGGTGCGGACCAGGTCGGGGCCCAGCCAGTGGGCGTTGCGGAACCATCGCCGCAGAAAGGCGTGATCGCCCCAGACGTAGTCCCAGTGCGCCCTGAACCGGCCGGCGCGGGTGGAGAGGTCGTAGCGCGACATGGGGCGGAGATAGAAGTGAACGCCCACGAAATCCATCGCCGATGAGGTGGACATCGACGACCACAATTCAGGGACATTCCTGACCACCCGGGCGCGACATGCGGCAGAAGTCGGACATTCACAGCGGTTGACGGACCACGTCGCGGCAACCCCCAAGCCCTGGGGCCGTTCCTAAGCGAACCCATGTGGAGGTTCCGGCCATGCGCGGCGTCGTCTCTTTCGTATTTCTTCTCTCGTCGGCCTGCGCGGCGAATGCGCAGGACGCGGACCCGCCGTCCGCCGGCGCGATCATCCGCCAGAGCGACCAGACCCTGACCTGCGAGCAGATCGTCGCCGCAGGCGCCGAGATCAGCCAGGCGCTGGGCGAGACCCGCGAGCAGAGCATGTTCGGTCGGTTCGGCGGCGTGGTGAAGGCCGGAGCGTCGATGCTGGTTCCGGGCGCCGGCCTGGCCATCGCCGGGGTCGAGGCGATGGGCGAGGACGAGCGGCAGGCGGCGCTGGCCGAGGACCTGGCCCGCATGAACCGCTGGTACTATCTGAACGGCCTGTATTTCGGGAAAGGCTGCGGCACGCCGGCGCTGGCGGGGGAATAGGTCGAGCCGAGGCGCGCGCCCATTGAAGTTGTCCATGATGTTGTACATATTGGGCCCGAGGAGCATGTGATGGACGTCACCACCTATTCGGAAGCCCGGGCGAATCTGAAGTCGTTGATGGACCGCGTCATCGCGGATCGCGATCCGGTGGTGATCGCGCGCCGTCGTGGACAGTCCGTGGTCGTCGTCGCACTGGACGATTGGAACGCGATGCAGACGACCACCCGCCTGCTGTCCAGCCCCGAGAACGCCGAGCGCCTGCGGCGTTCCATCGCCCAGATGGATGCGGGCAAAGGGGTGGAACGCCAGTTGATCAAGCCTTGATCGTCGCCTTCTCGGACGATGGCTGGGAAGACTATCTGCACTGGGTCGATCAAGACCGAGCGGTTCTGGACAAAATCAATCAGCTCATCGAGTCGTGCCGACGAACACCTTTCGGAGGCGTCGGAAAACCCGAACCCCTGAAGAACGAGCTCAAAGGCTGGTGGTCGCGACGGATCGCCCAGGAACACCGCCTGATCTATCGGGTCAGCGGGAAAGGTCGCGACCAGACATTGGAGATCATCCAATGCCGCGGCCACTACTGATCGCGGTCGCTTGACTTCGCTGCCCGGCCGTCCGACCTCGGACCGATGACAGTCGCCGCCGACACGACCGCGCGCCGTCCCCTGATGGGGCGGATCTGGCGCGAGCATCTGTCGAAGAGGAAGAGCGCGCTGGCGGTGTCGATCCTCTGCGCGGTCGTCGTCGGCGTCATGGCCGCGACGGTGCTGCAGCTGCTGGAGCCGGCGATCGACGGGCTGTTCCTGCAGCGGCCGGTGACGGTCTGGGGCCTGATCCGCATTCCGCCGGAGGGGGCGCTGGTCACCATTCCGCTGCTGATCGTCGGGCTGGCGGTGATCTGGACCGTCGCGGCGCTGGGACAGGCGGCCCTGGTCAACCGGATCGGTCATGGGATCGTCGGCGACATCCAGGTGCGGCTGTTCGGGTCGATGATCCGGGCGGATCTGGCGCGGCTGCGCAGCAAACACTCCGGCAGCTTCGTCTCGTCGGTGCTGTTCGACGCCAATCTGGTGCGCGAGGCCTTCACCAACGGCGTGGTGAACTACACCCAGCACAGCCTGACCCTGATCGCCGTGCTGATCTACATGGCGGTCACCGACTGGCGGCTGACGCTGATCGTGCTGCTGGCCGTGCCGGTGATCAGCTGGGTCATGCGGCGCTTCTCGAAGCGCATGCGCAAGGCGACCACGGGGGCGATGGTCGAGACCGAGAACCTGTCCACCGCCCTGATGGAAAACCTGGACGGGGTCCGGCTGGTCAAGATCGAGAACCGCGAGGCGGTGGAGGAGGCGCGCGTCGGCGAGGTGGTGGAGCGGCGCCAGCGGCACGTGATCAAGTCGGCCGACAGCCGGGCCTTCGCCGGGCCGTTCTCCAATCTGGTGGCCATGATCGTGGTGGCGGCCGTGATGGCCTATGCCGGGTGGCAGGCGCGCGAGGGGCAGATGACCGTGGGGGCGTTCGCGGCCTTCATCGGCCTGTTGATGGCGGCGGGGCAGAGCCTGCGGCAGGTGACCAATCTGCAGACGGTGATGGCCGAGGGGCTGACGGCCGCCGAGCGGCTGTTCGACGCCCTGGACATTCAGCCGGAGATCCGGGAGGCGGCGGCGCCGACTGCCCTGCCCGACGGGCCGCTGGAGGTGGCGTTTGAGGGCGTGGAGTTCGCCTATGCGGGCGCGCCGTCGCCCACCCTGTCGGACGTGACGCTGACGGTCCGGCCGGGACAGACGGTGGCGTTGGTGGGCCCGTCGGGAGGCGGCAAGAGCACGATCCTGAGCCTGCTGCCGCGCTTCTACGACGTGACGAATGGCCGAGTGACGGTGGGCGGCGTGGACGTGCGCGAGGCGTCGCTGAGCGCCCTTCGCGACCGGATCGCGCTGGTGACGCAGGAGCCGTTCCTGTTCGACGACACGATCCGCGCCAACATCGCCTATGCGCGGCCTGACGCGACGGACGATCAGATCGAGGCGGCGGCGCGGGCGGCGGCGGCGCACGACTTCATCGCCGCCCTGCCGGACGGCTATGCCACGCGGGCGGGCGAGGCGGGGGCGCGGCTGTCCGGCGGACAGAGGCAGCGGATCGCCATCGCCCGCGCCTTCCTGAAGGACGCGCCGATCCTGCTGCTGGACGAGGCGACCAGCGCGCTGGACACCGAGAGCGAGGCGCTGGTGCAGGCGGCGCTGGAGCGGCTGATGGCCGGGCGGGCGACGCTGATGATCGCGCACCGGCTGTCCACCGTCATGAAGGCCGACGCCATCCACGTGCTCGAGGCGGGCCGCATCGTCGAGAGTGGGACGCATGCCCAGCTGGTGCGTAAGGGCGGCCTGTATGCCCGGCTGGCGCGCAGCCAGTCGCTGGACGGGACGCCCGCGGTCGAGGAGGTCGTCTGATGGGCGGTCTCGATTTCCTTCCCCGCTCGCCGGGGAAGGTGGCTCGCGGAGCGAGACGGATGGGGTGGCTCGAATGGCCACGCTCATCGTTCGCAGTTCAGCGTGTTGAAACAGCCACCCCATCCGACCGACGCTGTCGGCCACCTTCCCCGGCAAGCGGGGAAGGACGATGAGGCCGCTTCGGAATCCGGTGATCCAGGGGATTCTGGCCTGGACCCTGGCGCAGTGGATGCGGTTCTGCTTCGCCACCATCCGCTGGACGCGCGAGGGCGAGGCGGAGGTCGAGGCGATCTGGGCGCACGGCGGAGGGGTGATCCCGATCTTCTGGCATTCCCGGCTGGCCCTGGCGCCCGCGTCCTGGCCGCTGGACCGGGCGACGCCCAGCAAGGCGCTGATCTCGCTGAGCCCCGACGGGCAGTTCATCGCGCGGGCGATGGGCCGGATCGGCTTCCCGGCGGTCCGCGGCTCCAGCGCCAACAAGGACAAGGCGCAGGCGGCCAAGGGCGGGTCGCAGGCTCTGCGCGACGGGCTGCGCCAGCTGAAGGTCGGCGGGCTGGCGGTGACGCCGGACGGGCCGCGCGGCCCGGCGAACATGATGGGCGAGGGCGTGCCGCTGATGGCGAAGCTGTCGGGTGCGCCGGTGGTGTTTCTGGGCCTGTCGTGCCGACCCGCCATCCGGCTGGGCAGCTGGGATCGGGCGCTGGTGCCCCTGCCGTTCGGGCGGGGGGCGATCGTGTACGAGACGGCGACCTATCCGGAGGACGCGGAGCCCGCGGACGTGGCGCGCGACTGGGCTGCGCGGCTGACGGCGGTCGAGGCGCGGGCGGACGCGATCACCGGGCTGGAGCGGGCGTGAGGTGAGCGTCGCGCTGTGGACCTATCGCGCCGCGACGCGCCTGCTGGAGCCGCTGGCGCCGCGTCTTCTGGACGGGCGCGCGCGGCGGGGCAAGGAGGACGCCGCGCGGGTGGACGAGCGGCTGGGCGCCGCCTCGGCCGCGCGGCCGGAGGGCGATCTGGTCTGGCTGCACGGCGTCAGCGTCGGCGAGACGCTGTCGCTGCTGCCGCTGGTCGACCGGCTGCGGCGGGAGCGGCCGGATCTGACGGTGCTGGTGACCTCGGGCACCGTGACCTCGGCGCAGCTGTTGGCGCGTCGACTGCCGGCCGCAGTGATCCATCAGTACGCGCCGGTTGACGGACCGCAGGCGACAGCGGCCTTCCTCGATCACTGGCGGCCGACGCTGGGGGTGATGGTCGAGAGCGAGCTGTGGCCGAACCTGCTGCTGGCGGCGCAGGCGCGCGGCGTGAAGCTGGCCCTGGTCAGCGCGCGGATCACGCAGAAGACGGCGGACGGCTGGGCGCGGTTTCCGGCGGCGGCGCGCAAGGTGCTGGCGGCGTTCGACCGGGTGCTGCCGCAGGACGACGCCTCGGCGGAGCGGCTGGCGGCCTTGGGCGCGCGCGTGGACGGCCGGGCCAACCTGAAGCTGGCGGGCGAGGCGCCGCCGCATGATCCGGCGGCCTTCACCGCGATGTCGGCGGCGGTGGGAGATCGCCCCGTGATCGTGGCGGCCAGCACCCATGAGGGCGAGGAGGCGGCGATCGTGCGGACGCTGGACCGCCTGACGGGACGGGTGTGCCTGATCCTGGTCCCGCGCCATCCGGAGCGGGGGCCGGGCGTGGCGGCGGCGCTGGAGGCCGAAGGATGGCGACTGGCGGTGCGGTCGCGCGGTCAGAGGCTGGACGGGGGCACGGACCTGTATCTGGCCGACACCCTGGGCGAAATGGGGCTGTTCCTGCGGCTTGCCGACGTTGTGGTCATGGGCGGGTCGTTCCACGCGGCGGTCGGGCAGCCGCCGGTGGGCGGGCACAATCCTCTGGAACCGGCGCGGCTGGGCAAGCCGGCCTTCACCGGGCCGGACATGACGAACTGGGCGGCGGTGACGGAGATGCTGACGGCCGGAGGTGGGCTGCGCGTCGTGGAGACGCCCGACGCCTTGCCCGAGGCGATCGGGCCGCTGCTGACCGATCCGGCGGCCGCCAAGCGGATGGGCGAGGCCGGGCGGCGCACGGCGACCGAGGTCGGCGCCGTGGTCGATCAAGTGACGGCGGCGCTGGGGCCGCTGCTGCCCGCGCGGACCAAGAGATGAGCGGCCTTTGCCTTCCTTCTCCCCTCGGGGGAGAAGGTGTCATGCGGAGCATGGCGGATGAGGGGGCTGTCGAAAGGATGATCTGGTGGGTGATGAGCGCGGGGCGGCATCCCCCTCATCCGAGCGCCTGCGGCGCCCACCTTCTCCCCCAAGGGGAGAAGGACGCGTGAACCTGAACACGCCGCGCTGGTGGTATCGCCGGGACCGCAAGCACGGGACGGTGCTGAGGATGCTGCTGACGCCCGCCGGGTGGGCGTGGGCGGCGGCGACGAGGCGGCGGCTGGCGCGGGGGGCGTGGGAAGACGTGGGCGCGCCGGTGATCTCGGTCGGCAATCTGACGGTCGGCGGATCGGGCAAGACGCCGGTCGCCATGGAGACGCTGCGGCTGCTGCGCGCGGCGGGGGTGGAGGCGCAGGCGCTGTCGCGCGGATACGGCGGGCGTCTGGAGGGGCCGCTGCGGGTCGATCCTGCGAGGCATACGGCGGAGGACGTGGGGGACGAGCCGCTGATGATCGCCGCAGCGGCGCCGGCATGGATTTCGCGGGATCGGGTGGCGGGCGCGCGGGCCGCGGTGTCGGCGGGCGCTGAGGCGCTGGTGCTGGACGACGCGCACCAGAATCCGGCGCTGAAGCAGGCGTTGAGCCTGGTCGTCGTCGACGGCGAGACGCGTGACGAGGAATGGCCGTTCGGCGACGGCGCGGTCTTTCCGGCCGGGCCGATGCGCGAGCCGCTGAAGATCGGGCTGGCACGGGCGGACGCGGTGATCGTTCTGTTGCCCACCGACGTCGCGGAGGTCGATCCGGAGCTGGTCGACGTGTTCGGCAGCCTGCCGGTCTTCGTCGCGCGGCTGGCGCCCGAGGGGCCGCCGCCCGAGGGGCCGCAGGTCGGGTTCGCGGGGATCGCCAAGCCGTGGAAGGTGGAACGGGCGCTGAAGGCGGCGGGGTGCGATCTGGTGGACTTCGCCCCCTTCCCCGACCACGCCGCCTATTCGGAAGGCGAGCTGAAGGCGCTGGCCGACCGCGCGGCGGTGTTCGACGCGGGACTGGTCACGACCGAGAAGGACTGGGTGCGGTTGCCGCCGGAATGGCGCGCGCGGGTCACGAACTGGCCGGTGCGGGCGCGATTCGACGACGAGGCGGGATTTGCGGCCCTGCTGAAGGCGGCGCTCTAGGCCGCGTCCTTCGGGCCGTAGCGCAGGCGGGCGAGGAAGTCGGTCGCGGCACGAAGCGGGGCGTAGAAGTCCTTGCCCGCCTTCCATTTCTCAAAGGCCATGACGTTCTCGATCCGCGCGGCGACGAAGGCGTCCGCGGCCTCCCTGCCGTCGAACAGCCGCAGCGTCATGGCCGGGATCAGGATGCCCGACAGGAGGGTGCGCTTGGACTGGTGATTCCAGTCGGTCGCAGTGTCTCCCGCCCAGCGCCAGATGCGGTCGGCGGTGGCCCAGGTCAGGCTCAGGGCCAGGTCGGCGTTGGTCGGCAGGGCCATGAAGCCGGCCACGCGCTTCTCCACCGCCGGGTCGGCGGCGGCCGCCTCAAGCCGGGCGGAGACGGCGCGGGCGATGCGCTCGCGGATCTTCAGCGTCGTCGGATCGACGTCGGCCAGAGAGGCGAAGGCCGCGTCGTCGTTGCGCCGCCACAGCAGGGCCGCCAGATCGCGCGGACCGTTGGGCAGCAGCAGCTCCCGATCCCCGTCGGACAGGCCGCAGGCCTTGCACGCCGAGGCGACCATGCGGGCGTTCCAGCCCAGGGTCGGCGCGCGGTCCAGCGCGGCGTCGAGCACCGCCTGCTCCATGCGGGAGGCCCAGTCGTCGTGCGGCGCGGCGGGATCGCTCATGGCGGACATGATAGGCCCGGAAAAAGGGCGGCGCGAGCCTGTGGAACATGGCGCGACGATCTGGACACGCCCCGGCCGGTCGTGTATCAGCCCGCCTTCATCCGCGGACCCCGTCCGTCGGTGCACGATTTCGTTTTGTCTGCCCGTCTCCCTTTCGAGGTGCGCGGCGGGCGGCCAAAGGAGAGTTGAACCTGGTTCAGATTTTCGTTCGCGACAACAACGTCGATCAGGCGCTGAAGGCCCTGAAGAAGAAGATGCAGCGCGAAGGCAGCTTCCGCGAGATGAAGCGCCACGTGCACTACGAGAAGCCCTCGGAGAAGCGCGCCCGCCAGAAGGCCGAGGCCGTTCGCCGCGCCCGCAAGCTGGCCCGCAAGCGCGCCCAGCGCGAAGGCCTGCTGCCCGCGCCGAAGCCGCGCGTGCCCGGCGGCCGCTGATCCGCTGATCGGTCTAGAGATTGAAAAGCCGCCTCGGGGAAACCGGGGCGGCTTTTTTTGTGGGCCGAAGGTCGGGCGTCAGTCCTGCCCGTCGTAAGTCAGGATGGTCGGGCGACCGGACGCGACCTGAATCCGCTTGCCCGGCGTCGATCCGATGCCGACGGCGCCGGCCATGACGTCGTAGCATCCCGGCGAGATGGTCCAGGTGTAGGACTGACCCGGCCCGACCGCGACGCCGTTCGGCAGCCGATCGAGGCCATAGGACGACGCCTCGCAGGTCGAGATCAAGACCGTGTCGATCACCTGGTTCGAGGTGTTCTGGAAGGTGAACTGCACCGTCGGCTCCCCCGGCCGAACCAAGTCCCCGCCGGTGATCAGCGAGGCGCACCCCGCCAGCGCGGCGGCGGCCCCCGCCATCATCAGCATCGTCGATTTCATCGCGCCCTCCTGTTCCCTTGCGACGGCCGCAGAACAGCGGTTCGCGCGCATATGCGCAATCCGACGAAACCTGATGAACGGCCACGCCTGTCACAGGATCGGGAGCGGCGGAACGGCGGGGGCCGGCCGCGGCTTGTCCCTGCATCACCAACAGGGAGACGCCCCGATGAACAATCCCTTCCGCAACTCCGACCGTGACCGGGACCAGGATCGAAGCCGCTGGACCGAGCAGGGCCAGACCGGCGGCTGGTACGACGGATCGCGCGACCAAGGCCGCCCGGACCAGAACTGGGGGCGCGACCGCTCCGACATGCGCGGCAGCCCCTATGCCCAGGGCCAGGGCGGCCATGCTCAAGGCGCCGCCATGGGCCAGTCGTCCCAGTACGACGAATTCAACCGCTCGGTCGGCGGGCAGCAGTCCGGCTACGGCCAATCCGGCGGCGGTCGCTGGACCGCGCAGTCCGGCGCCGGGTCACAGAGCTCGTGGTACGGCCAGGCCGACATGGGGTCCTCCGGCTACGACCAGGGCCGGTCTCAGGGCATGGACTCCGGCGGCTGGAGCCAGGGCGGCCAGAGCGGATCGCCCTACGTCCAAGGCGGCTACGGCCAGTCGTCGCAGTCCCAAGGATCTCAAGGCAGTTCGTACCAGGGGTCGCGGGGATCGCAGGCTTACGGTTCCCACCACGACTTCGAGCCCGACTATCTGCACTGGCGCGAACAGCAGATGCAGAACTACGACCGGGACTACCACGACTGGCGAAACGAAAAACGCCAGAAATTCTCCTCCGACTTCGAGGGCTGGCGAAACGGTCGCGGGCCGCAGGTCCAGGCCGAGAACTCCGTCGTCGGCGACGTGACCGACGGCGGCACGGGCAGCCAGGCACACGCCAAGGAAGCCCACGGCGACAAGCCCGCCAAGCACTGACGCCACATCGCGGCGTGACGAGGGGCCCGGCTTCCGCCGGGCCCCTTTTCTTTGGCGCGCGGACCTCCAGGTCCGCGAGGGCGGCAAGACGCGGACCTGGAGGTCCGCGCTCCTTGTTACTGCGACCCGGCCGACACCGTGCGCGGCGGGGCGTTCTTCACGTGCTTGTCCAGCCAGCCGACCATTTCCCACAGGGTGTGACCGACCGATTCCCGCGCGCGGTAGCCGTGCGCCTCCAGCGGCAGGACGACGTAGCGCACGGTGGCGCCGTGCCCCTTCAGCGCCGCATAGAAGCGCTCCGACTGGACCGGGAAGGTGCCCTGGTTGTCGTCGTCCTGGCCGTGGATCAGCAGGATCGGCTCGTTGACCTGATCGGCGAAGGTGAAGGGCGACATCTCCGTATAGGTCTCGGTCGCCTGCCAGTAGGTGCGTTGCTCCGACTGGAATCCGAAGGGCGTCAGGGTCCGGTTGTAGGCGCCGGACCGGGCGACGCCGGTGCGGAACAGGTCGGTGTGCGCCAGCAGGTTGGCGGTCATGAAGGCGCCGTAGCTGTGCCCGCCGACGGCGATCCGGTCCGGATCCGCCACGCCGCGGTCGACCACCGCCTTCACCGCCGCCTCGGCGCTCTGGGTCAGCTGCTCGATGTAGGTGTCGTTCGGCTCGGCCCCGTCGCGGCCGACGATCGGCATCGAGGGATCGTCCAACACGGCATAGCCCTGGGTCAGCAGGAACAGATGGCTGGATCCGCCCGGACGAACGAAGCGGTTGGCCGTGTCGACCACCTGGCCCGCCACGGCGGCGTCGGTGAACTCGGCCGGATAGGCCCACATGACCAGGGGCAGGGGGCCGTCGCGGTCCTTGTCGTAGCCGGCGGGCAGATACAGCGTGCCCGACAGCATGACGCCGTCGGCACGCTCATAGGTGATCAGTTCGCGCGTCACGCCGGCCAGTTGCGGCGCCGGATCGGGGAAGTCGGTCAGCGCCGTCAGCGAGGCCGCGTCCAGATCGCGCACGAACAGATTGGCCGGCAGGGTCGGCGTCTCGCGCCGGGTGACCACGCGGCGGCCCGCCTCGTCCAGGAAGCCGATCACGCTCTCATACTCGCCCGGCGCCGAGCGCCAGACGATCTCGGACCGGCCGGTCTCCGGGTCCATCAGGGAGACGAAGGGATATTCTCCCTCGCGCGTCGCGCCGGCGCCGGCCATGACGATGCGGCCGTCGGCGGCGAAGCGGACGCGCGCGCGGCCCCGCTCGTCGGGCTCGGTGACGGGGAAGCCGGGGTCGTTGTACCGGTCCTGATAGTTCCGCTCCAGCAGCAGACGGCCCTGGCCGGGAGTGGACGGATCGACGATCCAGCGCGTCTCGTGCCGGGTGTTGAACCACCGGCTGTTGACCAGCGCGGTGTCCGCGTCGCCCCAGGTGATGCCGGAGAAGCGCTCGTTCAGGTCGATCAGCTTGGTCGGGCGGGCGTCGAAGGGCGCGGCCAGGGTGAAGACCGTGTCCCGGACCTCGGCGGCGTTGCGGGGATCGCCGCCGTCCTGCGCCTCGACCCAGGCCAGGGTGGCGTCCGCGTCGGCGCGCCACTGGACCGAGCGCGGGCCCGGCGCCACCGCGTCGAACGGCGTCGGCACGTCGTCGCGCAGCGGCAGGTCGGCGACGCCGTGCACCACCCGCCCCTGCAGATCGGTGACGAAGACTTCGGCCGGGAACAGGCCGGCGGGCACGACGTAGGACCAGGGCCGCTTGGCGCGCGTCTGCAGCACGTAGCGGCCGTCGGGCGAGACCGAGGCCCCCAGAATGACACCGGGGCCGCCGACGTTGCGGCTGGTCCCGTCCAGGCCGACCAGCGTCAGCTGGCTGGTGAAATAGTGGTCGAACAGGGCCTCGTCGCCCGGCGAGCCCAGCAGGTCCTGATAGGTGCGCACCGGCGCGGCGCGGCCGGCGGTCTCCTCCACGATCGGGCCCGTCGGCGGGCGGGTGACGTCGGGCGCGGCGCCGCGGTTCGCCGGCGTCATGCGGACCAGCAAGCCGGACCCGTCGGGCAGCCAGTCGAAGCCCGAGCCGGTCGCGGCGTTGACCCGCGCCGTGGTCAGACGCCGGGCCGCGCCGCCTTCGGTCGAGGCGACGTACAGAGACATCCCCTCCGACTCGTCGACCAGGAAGGCCACCGACTTGCCGTTCGGCGACCAGGTCGGGCTGGTGTAGCGGACGCCGTCGGGCAGCTGGACCGCCCGCGCGGGGCCGCCGGACACGTCCTGGAAGCTGAGCCCCGTCAGCCAGGACACCCGGCTGTTGGCCGGGCCGTTGTTGCGCGGGTTGATGCGATAGCCCGCCAGTTTGAGCATCGGCTCGGCCAGCTCCTCGATCGACGGCAAGTTGGACCGGTCGAACAGGGCCACGGTCTGGCGATCGGGGCTGAGGCTGGGGGTCGGGCTGGGGTTGGAGTCCAGGATCGCGGCGATCGGCTCGGGCGGCTGCTGATAGGCGGGCGGCGCCCCCGTCTGCTGCGCCAGCGCGGGCCCGGCCGCGGCCAGCAGCGCCAGAACGGAGACGAGGCCGAAGGTCGATGCGCGCATGAGAAACTCCCCCAGAAAGACTGCGGCGCACGCTAGCGACTGGGGCCGGGCGCGCAAGGGTTCGGCGCGGGGCACGACGCCGCGTCCGAAGACCGCCAGACGGAGAGCGGCGGCCATGGGACGGTCGGACGTCGCCCATGGAGAAAGCCGTCATGACCTATCGAATTGAAGCCCTGCCCGTGGAGCCGTTCGCGCCCCTGTTCGACCTGTCCGACGCGGGGCTGGCCGCCGTCGGCGCGCGGCGCTGGACCGCCACCCACCCGGGCATGGCGCCGTGTCGCGTCAGCCTGAGGGACGCGGACGTCGGCGAACGGCTGATCCTGGTCAACCACGCCCACCTGACCGATCCGACCTCTCCCTATCGCGCCAGCGGGCCGATCTTCGTCCGCGAGGCCGCGGCGCGGGCGGAGCCTGAGCCGGAGTGCGTGCCGGAGATGCTGAGCCGCCGGCCGCTGTCGATCCGGGTCTATGACCGGCGCAGCATGATGATCCAGGGCGAGGTGATCGCCGGCGCCGATCTGGACGCCGCACTGCGGCGTTGGTTCGAGACGCCCGAGGTGGAGACGGTGCACGTGCATTTCGCTCCGCGCGGCTGCTATCTGGCGCGCGCCGTCCGACACTGACGCCCTTCCCTTTCGTCCCCGGCTGGGGCTGAGTGGCGGCGTCGGGGAGGACGGTCATGAGCGAAGCGGACGTCGAGCGGTCGGGCATGGGCGCGGGGTCGGCGGGGCTGGCCCCCACCCGACTGGCGGTCGGACTGGCGCAGGGACTGGCGCTGTACGCCCTGTATCGCGCGGCGGAGGCCGAGGCCTGGCCCGCGACGGCGCCGCAGCTGTTCGGCCCGCTGCTGCTGACGGCCCTTTTCCTACCGGTCGTGGTGCTGGGCGGACTGGGCCGGTTGCGGGTCCTCACCCTGGCGGCATGGACCGGGGCGGCGGCGGTGCTGCTGGCGCTGGTGGGGTGGCACGACGTGGCGCGGCAGTCCGCCGAACGGATCGGCGAGCTGGGCCTGACGCCGTTTCCCCTGCCGTTCGTGGCGGCGGCGATCTTCATCCTCCATCACCTGATCGTGCCGGCGGATCAGGAGCGGCGGGCGATCGCGTCATTCCCCCGATACTTCGACACAGCGTGGAAGGCGGGGGTGCAGCTGGCGCTGTCGATCGCCTTCACGGGCGCCCTGTGGCTGCTGCTGTTCCTGGGCGCCGCCCTGTTCGGCCTGATCGGGATCCGCCAGTTCGGCGACCTGCTGCAGGAGCCGTGGGTGGCCATTCCCCTGACCACCGTGACCTTCTCGCTCGCCGTGCACCTGACGGACGTGCGCGACGGGCTGATCCGGGGCGTCCGGTCGGTCGCGCTGATGCTGCTGAGCTGGCTGCTGCCGGTGATCGCGGGACTGACCGGGGCCTTCCTTGTAGCCCTGCCCTTCACCGGGCTGGACGGGCTGTGGGAGCAGGGGTCGGCCACCGCGCTGATGCTGGTCGCCGCGGCGGCGATCATCGTGCTGATCAACGCGGCCTATCAGGACGGGACGCCCGCGACGCGGCCGCCCGCCGCGCTGCGCTGGGCGGCGATGATCGGCGGCCTGTTGCTGGTGCCGCTGGTCGGCGTGGCGACCTGGGGGCTGGCGCTGAGGATCGGCCAGCATGGGCTTACGCCCGACCGGATCACGGCCGCAGCCTGCATCCTGGTGGGGGCGGTCCACGCCGGGGGCTATGCGTTGGCGGCGGCGTCGGGCCTGCGCGGCGGGCCGTGGATGAAGCCGCTGGAGCGGACCAACATCTTCGGCGGCATGCTGGCGGCGGCGCTGATCGTGCTGCTGTTCAGCCCCGTTCTGGATCCGGCACGGCTGTCGGTGATGGACCAGACGGCGCGTCTGGCGCGAGGGGCGGTGAGCCCGGCGGAGTTCGATTACAAGTTTCTCCGCTTTGGAAGCGGGCGCGTCGGCGAAGCGGCGCTGGCGAAGCTGGCGGGCTCGACGAACGCGGAGATCGCGCGGGGAGCAGGAGTGGCGCAGAAAGCAGAGAGTTGGGAGTTTCGCGGCCAGCGCTCGATGGCCCCCACGAGGCCCATCATCGGCGCTTGGCCCGAGGGCGCGGACTTGCCCTCCGATTTTCTTGTTGAGGTAACCCCCGGCGACCCCCGCTGGGAGTGCAGAGACAGCGGAGCCTGCTTGGCTGAAATGCGCGATCTGGACGGCGACGGCACTGATGAAGTGCTGCTCGCGACGGGCGGCGGCGTTGATCTCTTCGCACGTGACTCTCAGGGCAGATGGGCGTTGGAAGGCGCCTGGGACTTCGTCGATTGCAGTCGGGGCGCCGGTCAACCGAACGCTATGGAGCTGATGCGTAGCGGTCGTCTCTCGCAACGAGAGCCTCGCTGGCCGGAACTGAACGTGGGCGGGGAAAGCGTGAACCTGAGGCGCGCTTGCAAAGATTGGATCGACACCGAGGCGGTCACGAAGGCCGGCGAGACCGTCGAGGTTGAACTGATCGAGCCCGCTCGGGCCCCCCAGACCAAACCCCGTTAACCGCCCGCACACCACGCGCGCTGACCCGATCTTCACCGCGTCCGACGTAGAACCGTCCCGAAATGGGTCGGTCCAGCTTGGGCCGGCGGCGACGGTTACGGGGCTTTGACGATGGCCAAGACGGTTCTGGTGGTGGACGACGATCCCACCCAGCGGCGCCTGATCCAGGCGGTGCTGGAGCGTGAGGGGCTGGGCGTCGCCCAGGCCGAGAGCGGCGGCCAGGCGATCGACCGGATGACGGCGGGCGGCGGCGCCGACCTGATCCTGCTGGATATGGTGATGCCGGGCATGACCGGGCTGGAGTGCCTGGCGGAGATGCGCGCGGCGGGCGTGTCGGCGCCGGTGATCGTGCTGACGGCCAACGGCGGCATCGAGACCGTGGTCAGGGCCATGCAGGCTGGGGCCCAGGACTTCTTCGTCAAACCGGTGTCTCCGGAACGCCTGATGGTCGGCGTGCGCAACGCCCTGCAGCTGACCCAGCTGACGGCCGAGGTCGGGCGGCTGAAGAAGCAGGCGGCCAACCGCACCACCTTCGACGATCTGGTCGGCAGCAGCCCGGCGATGCGTCAGGTGAAGGCCATGGGATCGCGCGCGGCCAAGTCGGGCATCCCCGTGCTGATCACCGGCGAGAGCGGCGTCGGCAAGGAGGTCATCGCCCGCGCCCTGCACGGCGCCAGCGACCGCGGCGGCAAGCCGTTCGTGGCGGTGAACTGCGGCGCGCTGCCCGCCAATCTGGTGGAGTCGATCCTGTTCGGCCACGAGAAGGGCAGCTTCACCGGCGCGACCGACAAGCATCTGGGCAAGTTCAAGGAGGCCGACGGCGGCACCCTGTTCCTGGACGAGATCGGCGAGCTGCCGCTGGACATGCAGGTCAAGCTGCTGCGCGCCCTGCAGGAGGGCGAGATCGATCCGGTGGGATCGAAGCGCCCCGTGAAGATCGACGTGCGCATCGTCTCGGCGACCAACCGCGATCTGGCCGAGCAGGTGAAGACGGGCGCCTTCCGCGAGGACCTGTTCTATCGCCTGAACGTGTTTCCGATCGAGGCGCCGGCCCTGCGCGAGCGTCGCGAGGACATTCCGGCGCTGGTGGATCATTTCGTGGGTCGATTCAACGTTGAGGAGGGCAAGCGGGTGATGGGCTGCGCGCCCGAGACCTTGGCCCTGCTGACCGCCTTCGACTGGCCCGGCAACGTGCGCCAGCTGGAGAACGCCGTGTACCGCGCCATCATCCTGGCCGACGCGCCCTATCTGCAGCCGCACGACTTCCCGGCCATCTCGGGCGTCGCCATGCCGGTGCTGGAGACCGCGCCCGCGCCGTCGGGGCCCCTGCCCACGGTCGAGCACACAGGCGTCGAGATGCCGCCCGCCCCGGACGTGCCGATCCGCATCCTGGACGACCGCGGCCACCTGCGGACTCTGGAGGAGATCGAGCGCGACCTGATCCAGCACGCCATCGAGGTCTATGCCGGCCACATGTCGGAGATCGCGCGGCGGCTCGGGATCGGGCGCTCGACCCTCTATCGCAAGGTGCGGGAGCAGGGACTGGAGGAGCAGATCAAGGAGGCGGGGTGAGGCTGAGGTCAGTCTCCGAGGACGTTGACCTCCTTCATCATTCCCGTCCTCGTCGCCACGACGAGCCCTAAGCGCACTGGATCCTTCTCGCCGGTTGAGGGTAACCAGTAGCGCTCTTTGACTACGTAGAGCGTACGATTGTCCGGATCATTCCGGTCAGCCCCTCGTGTCACGCCGGGCGACACGATGATGTCTCCCACCGAGGGAACTACACCTCCAAAATTCTCTATCCCGTAGTCCTCGTACTTGGTCTCATACGTCTCGTAATCGCCGAAGATGCGGATGATCATCGCTTGCTCCCATTTGGAGAACAAAACCAGCACATCTTGCTGATTCCTTCCATCGCTCAGCGACGTTTAGTCCCTTCCCCCTTCGCCTTCTTCGCAATCTCTTTCAGCTTGCGCCCCTGCATCGCCGACAGCGCCTGACCCGGCGCGCCCTTCTCGGGGTCGGCGAAGGCGCGGCCGTGGGTCTTCACGCGCTCGCCGACCGACTGGAGGAACTCGCCCTCCCATTCGGAGAGCGTCACGCCGGCCTTGTCGGCGGCGCGTTTGGCGCGCTTGAGGGCGTTGAGGGCGGCGCGTTTGGCCGCCTCGCGCTGGGCCTGAAACCGATCGGCAGGGGGTTTCCGCTGCATCCCACCTCCCGCTCATCCCCGCGAAAGCGGGGAACCAGTGACTTGGGCGATGGCCGAGTGAAGGCGAGGCGCCGACGGTTGTCCAGCGGCAGGCGCCTCAAGCGTTAAAGGACTGGGTCCCCGCTTTCGCGGGGATGAGCGGATCAGAAAAACTCAGATCTCGCCGAGGGCCGAGAGGTAGAGGTCCAGGATGGCCTCCTCCTCCTGGCGCTTGGCCTTGTCCTGCTTGCGGATGCGCAGGACCTTGCGCAGCGTCTTGACGTCGTAGCCCTCGCCCTTGGCCTCGGCGAAGACCTCCTTCATGTCGCCGGCGATGGCGGCCTTGTCCTCTTCGAGGCGCTCCAGACGCTCCACGAGGGTGCGCAGTCGGCCCTGAGCGGTCGAGGTCAGGACGTCGGGCGAGGAATCGAAGGCGGCGTCGTCGGGCATCATGTTTCCTTAGCGCTAACGCTCGCGACGCGGTCGCTCGCTGCTTTAGCGCGATCAGAGAAGAGGTCGAACAGGCTTAATCAGCGCGGCGATCGCGCTCAACCGCGGGCAAGCAAAAGGCCGCGGACGAACGCCCGCGGCCTGTGGATGCTTTGTCGCCTTCAGGCGGAGGCGCGTCGCCTCAGCCCTGCTTGGCCTTGAAGCGCGGGTCGGTCTTGTTGATGACGAAGACCTTGCCCTTGCGGCGCACGACCTTGCAGTCGCGGTGGCGGGTCTTGAGCGACTTGATCGAGCTGCGGACTTTCATGGAAGTCTTCCTTAGTGGCGCTACCGCTCGCCACGCGGTGGCTCGCTGCTTGAGCGCGCCCTCGTGAAGCGAAATGAAATGGCCGCGGGCACGGGGGCTCGCGGCGGGAACGGGGCGTATAGAGGCGACGCACGGAAACGTCAACCGGGGTGGGGCCGCAAAGCCACGCCGCGCCTCGGTTTGGCCCAAGTCGTGCAACGCTTTGTTCGTCCGCACCGCTTAGCCCGGAACCATGACTGAAAAAACCTTCCGCCCCGCCATGCGCCTGACGTCGAAACTTCTGCTGGTGCTCACCGTCGCCGCCTGCGCGCCGATGGTCGAGACGCCGCCCATGCCGGTGGCCCTGCCGCCCGAGCCGCAGCCGGAACGGCCCGCGCCCCCGCCCGCGCGGCCCGAGCCGCAGCGCCCGGTCGAGCCGGCGGTGGATCAGGCCGGGTTCGACGGCTGGAAGGAAGGCTTCCTGTCCCGCCACGGCGGCGCCCGGCGTGGCGAGTATGCGCGGGAACTGGAGGGCCTGTCGCCCGATCCGTCCGTCGTGCGGCTGGACCGCAACCAGCCGGAGTTCAGCCGCCCCGCCGGCGCCTATGTCCAGAACGCGGTGACGCCCGCGCGAATCGCGCAGGCCAAGCAGCGCGCCGACCGGGTGCCGTGGGAGGTGGTGCAGCGGTTCGGCGTGCCGACCGAGATCCTGCTGGCCATCTGGGCGCAGGAAAGTTCGTTCGGCCAGGTGCAGGGCGACATGGACGTGATCCGCTCGCTGGCGACCCTGGCCTATGACGGCCGGCGCCGCGACTGGGCCGAAGCGCAGCTGAAGAACGCGCTGGACATCGTCGTCGACGGCCGCCGCTCGCGCGCGGGGCTGAAGGGCAGTTGGGCGGGGGCCATGGGCCAGACCCAGTTCATGCCGGATAACTATCTGCGCCTGGGCGTGGACCAGACCGGCGACGGCCTGGTGGACATCTGGGGCTCGGACGCCGACGCCCTGGCCTCGGCCGCCAACCTGCTGGCGCAGGCGGGGTGGAAGCGCGGCCAGTCCTGGGGATACGAGGTGATCCTGCCGCCGGGCTTCGACTACGCCTTGGCCGAGGGCGAGCGCCGGCCGTGGAGCTTCTGGGCCCAGCAGGGCGTGCGTCTTGCCGGCGGTGGGGCGCCCACCGAAATGGAAGCGCTGGAGGAAGCGACCATCCTGCTGCCCCAGGGCGCGCGCGGGCCGGCCTTCCTGGCCCTGCCCAATCACTATGTGATCCGGCGCTACAACAACTCCGTCTCCTATGCCCTGGCGATCGGGCTGACGGCCGACGGGGTGGCGGGCAAGCCGGGGCTGGTGACGCCCTGGCCGGAAGAGGCGCCCATCAGCCGCGACCAGCGCATCGGCGCGCAACGCGCGCTGACGGCGCTGGGCTACGACACCCAGGGCATCGACGGCGTCGTGGGGGCCAACACGCGGGCGGCGCTGCGGCGCTGGCAGACGGCCACCGGGCGGCTGCCCGACGGCCACCTGACGGCCGCGCTGGCCGACGAGCTGATCGCACTGGCCGCCGGCCGCTGAACCTGGAGGGAGCGCGGACCTCCAGGTCCGCGACTTTCGAAACTGCGTGATCTCGCGGACCTGGAGGTCCGCGCTCCAACTCGACGAGCCCTTCAGCCCACCAGTCGCGGCGCGCCCGAGCGGCAGTCGAGGCCGGCGATCCGCACGTCGGCCTCGCCCAGCCGAACGCCCAGCAGCGACAGCAGCGGGTTCAGCAAGCCGTCCAACGTCGCCCCGACCGGGGCCAGCAGGGCGGCCAGCTTGTCCTCCAGCCCGCCGAGCCCGAGGCCGAGACCCAGCGCCGACACGGTGACGTCGAGGTTCCGCAGCAGGCTGGCGACGAGCGATTCCCCGATCGTGGTCGTCGAGACGGACTTGCGGGCCCGCGCCTGAACCTCCGCCCGGTCGAAAGTCAGGGGCCGGAAGGTCGTCTGCGCCGCTTCGACCTCGGCCCGGGCGCGGACCGTCACCAGGCCGGCGACGGACAACAGGCGCGCCTCCTCCACCGTCAGATCGCGCGAGAAGTCGTCGAAGTCGCCGGAGGCGGCGCCGACGGCCGCGCGGGCCAATCCCGGACGCGCCTCGACCGTCACGGCCCCGGCGCCGCAGTCCACGCCGGCCAGGCGGGCCTCGGCCGGGGCCAGCTCGACCATCAGCGGCAAATCCACCTGGGCCAGCCCGGCGAGCTTGGTGGAGGTGCGGGCGCGCACGATCAGCCGCGTCTGGCGCGTGCGGATGACCGGGTGGCCCGTGCGGGTGATCGTCAGCCAGGCCGAGGACTGGGCCGGCTCTCCGATCGCCAGGTCGGCCGTGACCGAAGCCAGACCCACGTCGGCGCCGAGGTCGAGCGCGACCTGTCGATCGCCGCCGGCGACCTGGGCCGTCGCCATGACCAGGTCCAGGGCGGCGACGCCCGCGTTCAGCCCACCTTCCAGCAGGCCTTCGGCTCCCGGCTCCAGCGCGATCAGGTCGCCGACGCGGATCTGGCGCCCCGCCATGGCCTGCGACAGGGCCGTCAAGGCGGAGCGCGACGACCCGTCCAACAGCGGCTCGGCCAGTTCCAGGGCTCGGCCGGCGTCGATGCGGGACGTCAGCACGCCGTCGAAGTCGGCGGCCGAGACGTTCGCTTCCGTCGCCAGCGCCGACCACCACGACAGCAGATCGACGTCGGCGGCGGCGAGAGCGTTGTAGTCCATCAACGACAGCGACACCTGCGATCCGGTCAGCCCCGTCAGCAAGACGTTCGCCACGCCGCCGTCCAGCCCCGCCAGACGGGAGCCCAAGGAAAAGACCGCGCGCGGCTGCATCGGGCGGGCGGCGCGGGCGGTGCGGGTCAGGGTGAAGGTCGGTCGGCCCAAAAGCACGGCGCCGAAGAACAGCGGCGTCTCCTTCGTCAGGGTGACGCGGACGGCGTTCGGGGTCTCGGCCCCCGGCTGGAACCTTGCGGCGGGCGCCAGCGCGGGATCGGGGACGTAGAGCCCGATCTCGGTCACGGCGGCGGTCAGGTTCGGCGCGTTCGCGACGGCCGTTTCGGCGGCGATCGTCTGGGCGCGGGGCAGGTCGGCCGCGGCCGACAGGGCGGCGAGGTCGGCCGCGCCCTGCAGACGCCGCGCCTCCAGCGCCACTGAGCCGACGTCGATCGCGGCGGCCAGGGCGCAGACCAACCCCGCCGAGGCCGCAGCCATGACGGCGACCCCGCCCCGGCGGTCGCGCCACAGGCTCATGGCGCCCCTCCCCCCGCCGCGACCACGGCCGAGCGTTCGATCACCGGCGGCGGCGAAGGGATCAGGTTCTTCAGGGCCATGACGGGGTGATCCGACGCGTCGAAGCGAACCGTCACGCGGGTGCGGTCCGCATCGACGTCGATCGTCTGGGACAGACGGGTGGAAGGCAGACCGGCGTCGGCGGCATGGGCGGCGACGTAGGCCTGGGCCAGCGCCCGGCGTTCCGCGTCGTCCAGGCCGCCCAGCGAGGCCCGTGCGCTTTCCGTCGCCAATGACTGCACGGAGATCGCCAGCAGGAACCAGACGGCATAGACGCAGATGCCGCACAGCAGCAGCACGAACAGGGGGGCGACGATGGCGAACTCCACCGCCGATGCCCCGCTGCGGTCGCGAAGGAGATCGGCGGGCGAGGGTCTCACTTCTTCCCCCTGCCCGCCGAGGCCAGTCGACGGGCATGCTCGGCCGCCGGGCCCGCACCCTTCGCCAAGGACTCACCGTGCCGCCGATGATCGGAGAGCATCATGTGAACGACGCGCCATTCCTCGGGGGAAAGGTCGCTGATGATGGGCACGATGGGCGGCGGAGCTCGGCGCGCCGGCTGTGGGCGTTGGGCGGGATCGAAGTCCTCGGGGCGAAGACGGAACAACATGGCGACTTCCCGTGGCGAACACGGGCAGGTTGCGCCATACGCAATGCCGGGCGATGAAGCGTCGTTCCGATCGGGATCGTCGCGCCGGGGGATCGCCTCAGATCGGAATGGAGCCGAGCTGCGACAGTCGGCGCGTGAAATCACTCAACGCCGCCTGATCGAGACCGTCGGCGAGGCGGTTGAGATCGTCGAGAAGGCCCTCGATCAGGGCCTTGCCGACGACGGTCAGGACGATCTGGTTGATCCGTCGGTCGTTCGGGTGCGGCTCACGCCGAACCACGCCCCGCCCTTCCAGGGCGTCGATCAGCCGAGTCGCACTGGAAGGGGACATGCGCAACAGGCGGGCCAGTTCGACCTGGGGCAATCCCCGCCGCCCCGCCACAGCGAGCTGGCGCAGGGCGAACGGGGTGAAGGCGTGTCCGTCCATCCCCGGCACCCGGGCGTCGAAACGTCGCGTCAGGGTCTCCGCGGCGGCGACGATGCCGTACAGGGCGTCGAGCACCAGGTCGGGCGACAGGGCTTCGGCGTTCGGTTCGGGACGGAAGGCGATGCTGGCGACCATGCGCTGACTCCGCGAATCACGAAGTCAGAATGCACTACTTAAGATTGCTCGTCGATACGCACTCAGCGACGTGTGGCGGCGCTGCGGTCCCGCACCGGTCCGAACTCCGACGTCGGCGACCACTGCGGCCAATCGCGCGAGAAGGCCAGGTCGCGGCCGACGGCGTAGACGGCCTCCAGATCCTGGACGGCGCCGCGGAAGTCCATGACCGGCAGCCATTCGTCCTGCGCCTGGTGGTACCGACGGGCGCCGTACTCGCTGCGGGCGGCCTCGCGCTCGGCGACGGGCGCGTCCAGGAAGTCGCCGGAGCCCTTGGGATAGGCCATCGGCACGCCGCGCTTGGCCAAGGGGAAGTGGTCGGAGCGGAAATAGGTCCCGGCGGCGTTGTTGGCGTCCGGCACGATCACCCGGCCCTGCGTGCGGGCGACGGCTTCCAGCCGTCCGTCCATGTCGGCCGACTGGCCGTGGCCGGTGACGCCCAGGCCCGAAAGGCGACCATAGACGTTCATGGCGTCCAGGTTGAACCCGGCCACCGTCGTCTCCAGCGGATAGAGGGGATTGGCGGCGTAGTATTCCGAGCCCAGCAGGCCGGATTCCTCGGCCGTGAAGGCGATGATGACCACCGACCGCTCCGGCGCCGGGGCGTCGCCCCAGGCGTGGGCCAGTTCGATCAGGCCGGCGATGCCCGAGGCGTTGTCGACGGCCCCGTTGAAGATGCGGTCGCCCTCGGCGTCGGGATCGCCCATGCCGATGTGGTCCCAGTGACCGGTGTAGAGGATCGTCTCGTCCGGGTGCGTCGTGCCCGGCAGGCGAGCGACGATGTTGTGCGTGGTGATGGTCGAGGTCGAGACGTCGAAGCGGGCGGCCAGGCTGACCCCGGACAGCTCCACGGGCCGGAAGTCGCGGCCCCGCGCGGCCACCTTCTGCGCCTCGAAATCCAGACCGGCGCGGCGGAACAGGTCGACGGCCAGGTCGCGCTGGATCCAGCCCTCCAGCGGCACGCGCTCGGCCGCCGCGTTTTGGCGCACGATGTCGAACTGAGGCGTGGTCCAGCTGTTCTTGACGGTGGCCCAGCCGTAGGAGGCCGGCGCCGCCTCGTGGACCACCAGGACGCCGGCGGCGCCGCGACGGGCGGCCTCGTCGTATTTGTAGGTCCAGCGACCGTAATAGGTCATGGCCCGGCCGTTGAAGGTGTTCAGCTCCGGCTGCTCGAAGTCGGCGTCGTTGACCAAGACGACGATGATCTTGCCGCGCACGTCCACGTCCTTGAAGTCGTCCCACTGACGCTCCGGCGCGGTCGTGCCGTAGCCCACGAAGACCAGCGGCACGTCGTCCAGCGTCTGGCGCGCGGCCGGCAGGCGGGTGGAGATGACGATCTGCTCGCCCTGGGTCACCGGCACGGACTCGGCGCCGGCGGTGAAGACGGCGGTCGGGTTCGACACGGTGAAGCGGTTCAGCGTGACCGCCTGGGTCCAGCCGCCGTTTTCCCCGCCCGGCTGGAAGCCGGCGACGGCGAACTCGCGTGACAGATAGTCGATGACCTTGGCCTCGGCAGGCGTGGCGATGCCGCGTCCCTCGAACGAGTCGTCCGACAACGCCTTGACGTGATCCGACAGCCGCTGGGGATCGAAGACGGCGGCCTCTTCCCCCGCCCCGCCCATGGAGGCGCAGGCGGACAGGAGCAGCGCGCAGGCGGCGGCGGTCAGGGACGTCAGGCGCATCGGGAACCCTCTTGTGGACGCGAAGAGGGCCGGACGTTAGGAGGCGGGCTGCCGCCTGTCGAGACGATCAGCGCGGCGACACGGCTCCCGCGCCAGGCCAGTCGGTGTCTCCGACGCGCGTCAGGCGCATCTCGATGTAGCGGCGCGGCGGTTGCCCCTCGGCGACGTAGTCGCCGACCTCATGCCAGACGCCGTCCTTGACCGTGGCCACATAGTCGATGCGGGCGTTCGGACCGGCGGGCGTGGACCAGCGGAAACCGTCCTCGGTCGGTTCGAACGGGTAGTCGCCGGAGAAGCCCTGGGCATAGCTGCGGAAGCCGTATCGCCCGGCGCGTTCGTCATAGGAGATGACGGCCAGGGCGTTGAACTGCGTCGTGCCCTCGGCGTCGTAGCCGCGCCCCTCGATCACCTTGACCGATCCGCCCAGATGGGAGCCCACGCGCTCCGTCTGGGTCAGTTCCGTGCGCCCCTGCGGGCCGGTGATCACCGCCGTGCCCCGCCACTCCCCGTCCATGAAGTCGAGGCGCGAGACGGCCCCGCGCTGGGCCTCGGACCCGTTGGCCGACGGCATGGGAACCTGGGCTTGGGCGGCGGAGGCGAGGAACAAAACAGCGGACGCGACGAGAATGGTGCGGAGCATGATGCCCTCCCTGAGTTGCTTTGTTTAGCAAAGCACTTTTTATTGGCGTACGCAAGCCACGAAAAACCCGCCGGGCCGAGGCCGCGGCGGGTCGATCGTCTCGGCCGTCAGGCCGAACGAGACGTCAGTGCGCCACGCCCTTCCAGATGCGGCGGTAGCTTGCGTAGGTCAGGCCCAGGAACAGGAACAGGAAGATCAGCACGCCGATGCCGGCCTGCTTGCGCTCCACGGCGTGGGGCTCGGACGCCCAGGCGATGAAGGCGGCCACGTCCTTCGCGTACTGGTCCACGGTCTCGGGCGCGTCGTCGTCATAGGTGATCTGGCCGTCCATCAGCGGCGGCGGCATGGCGATGAAGCCGCCATACGGCACATGCTCCGGATCGCCCGTCCAGAACGGCGTCATGTCGCCGGCCATGTACGGGTTGTAGTATTGGCCCGGATTGATCTGCAGGCCCGCCGGCGCCTCCTCATAGCCGCTCAGCAGGGAGTAGATGTAGTTGGCGCCGTCGTGGCGGGCCTTGGCCATGACCGAGAGGTCGGGCGGATAGGCGCCGCCGTTCGCGGCCGTGGCGGCCGTGACGTTCGGATAGGGGCTGGGGAAGCGGTCGGCGGCAGTGGCCGGACGCATGATCGGGTCGCCCGTCTCGGAGTCGATGTCGGCGACCTGAACCTCGGCGGCAAGGGCGCGGACGTAGCGGTTGGTCGCCGGGCTTTCGGCTTCCGGATCCCAGAAGGGGCCGCCGCGCTGACCCAGGGTCCGGAAGGACATCAGGCTCATGCTGTGGCAGGCGGCGCAGACCTCGCGGTAGACCTTGTAGCCGCGCTGCAGCTGGCCCTGATCGAAGCGGCCGAAGGGGCCTTCGAACGAGAAGCCGCCTGGGCGGGGGTGCTTGGACTCGCCGCCGGCCGCCAGGGCGGGGGCGGCGGACAGGGCCACGGCCGCGGCCAGAGCGGCGACCAGGGTCTTGAAGAGGGTCATCGAACGATCCATCGGGGTCAGCCCTGCTTCTCGGCCTGGGCCGGAACGGCCGCCGGCATCGCCCCGCCCGACAGCACCGGCTCCGACACCGAGGCCGGGACCGGCAGGGGCGTCTCACGCAGGCCGACGATCGGCATGATCAGCAGGAAGAAGGCGAAGTAGTAGAGCGTGGCCAGACGGCCCAGCCACAGGAAGCTGTTCAGGTCGCCGTCGATCAGGGTGAAGGTCGAGAACTCGCCGATCACCGGCGCGTCGGGCAGTTTGGCGCCGCACAGGCCCAGGATGAAGGCGTTCACGACGAACAGGATGAAGAACACCTTCATGATCGGGCGATAGCGCATCGACCGCACCTTGGACGTGTCCAGCCACGGCAGGACGAACAGGATGCCGATGGAGGCGAACATGGCCAGGACGCCGCCGAACTTGTCCGGCACGGCCCGCAGGATGGCGTAGAACGGCAGCATGTACCACTCGGGCACGATGTGCGCCGGCGTCACCAGCGGATTGGCCGGGATGTAGTTGTCGGCGTGACCCAGGGCGTTCGGCATGAAGAACACGAACACGGCGAACATGATCATGAAGGCGATCAAGGCGACCCCGTCCTTGACCGTGTAGTACGGGTGGAACGGCAGGGTGTCCTTGGCGGTCCGCTCCTTGGGGATCAGGACGCCGACCGGGTTGTTCTGCCCGGCTGTGTGCAGCGCCCACAGGTGCAGCACCACGACGCCCAGGATCACGAACGGCAGCAGATAGTGCAGCGAGAAGAAGCGGTTCAGCGTGGCGTTGTCGATCGCCGGGCCGCCGCGCAGCCAGATCAGAACCGGCTCGCCGATCAGCGGGATGGCGCCGATCAGATTGGTGATCACCTCGGCGCCCCAGAACGACATCTGGCCCCACGGCAGGACGTAGCCGAGGAAGGCGGTGGCGATCATCAGGAAGAAGATCAGGCAGCCCAGGATCCAGATGATCTCACGCGGCGCCTTGTAGGAGCCATAGTAGAGGCCGCGCAGCATGTGGATGTAGACGGCGATGAAGAACATCGACGCGCCGTTGGAGTGGACGTAGCGGATCAGCCAGCCGCCCGGCACGTCGCGCATGATGCGCTCGACCGACGCGAAGGCCAGGTCGACGTTGGGCGTATAGTGCATGGCCAGCACGATGCCGGTGACGATCTGCGTCATCAGGCAAACCATCAGGATGGCCCCGAAGGTCCACCAGTAGTTCAGGTTCCGCGGCGTCGGCAGCGACATGTAGTCGGCGCCGAAGCGGACGATCGGAAGCCGCGTGTCCAGCCACTTCTCGATGCCCGTCTTGGGGACGTAGGTGCTTTCGTGGTCGCTCATGTGTGTCCTGCCCCCCGCTCAGCCGATGCGCACGGTCGAGCCGGCGGTGAATTCATAGTCCGGCACCACTAGGTTCAGCGGCGCGGGACCTTTGCGGATGCGGCCCGAGGCGTCGTAGTGCGAGCCGTGGCACGGGCAGAACCAGCCACCGAAATCGCCGGCGTTGAAGGTCGGGACGCAGCCCAGGTGGGTGCACGAGCCGATGACGACCAGCATGTTCTCATGGCCCGGCTTGGTGCGCTCGGCGTCCGTCTGCGGCTCCTTCAGATCGGAAGCACGATCGTCTGCCTTCACCCGCTGCAGTTCCGCCGCAGTGCGGTTGCGCACGAAGACCGGCTTGCCCTGCCACTTGATGACGACCTGCATGCCTTCCATCACCTTCGACGTGTCGAACTCGATGGTCGACAGCGCCAGGGTGTCGGCGGCGGGGTTCATCTGATTGATCAGCGGCCAGGCGGCCATGACGCCCGCGCCGACGGCGGCGGCGCCGGCGGCGATGTGGATGAAGTCGCGGCGCGTGGCCTCGCCCTCTTGGGAATGATCGACCGTCTCGGTCACGTCTCACCTCTGTCGGGCCGCCTGAAATGGCGGCGAAAACGCATGCGCGAAGGGCCGCGACAGACCCCCGGCCCGCGCGTATGGGTGGCCTTAGAATGCGTCTCGCCCTTTTTCAACCGGCCATCCCACAGAACGTCGGCGCGTGCATACGCCTGTCGGCCTGTTTCGGGCTGGAGCTCGACGTCGTCGGTCCCACCGCCTTTCGCATGGACGACCGTGCCATGAAGCGCGCGGCTTTGGACTATGGCCCGCTGTCGCACCTGACGGTCCATGCCGACTGGGACGCCTTCCAGGCCGCGCGACCGCCTGGGCGGTTGATCCTGTTCACGACCAAGGGCGCGACGCCCCTGCCCGACTTCGCCTTCCGGTCCGGCGACGTGCTGCTGTTCGGGTCCGAACCGACCGGGGCGCCGGACTTCGTGCACCAGGCCGCGGACGCCCGCGTGGTGATCCCCATCCGGCAGGGGGCGCGGTCGCTGAACCTTGCGGTCAGCGCGGGGATCGCGGTGTATGCGGCGACTACGGCCGCTCCAGCCCCGGGCGCTGATCCCGTTTGCGCGCCGCGACCGCTTCAACCTGACGCATGACGCGCAGGACGTTTTCGCCCAGCAGCTTGCGCACGTCGGCGTCGGTCCAGCCGCGGCGGTACAGTTCGGCGATCAGCGCCGGATAGGTCTCCACCCCGCCCAGGCCGTCGGGCAGGGCCGAGACGCCGTCGAAGTCGCCGCCCAGGCCGACGTGGTCGACGCCGGCGACGCGGCGGACGTGGTCGATGTGGTCGGCGACGTCGGCGATGTCGGCGCGCGGCGGCGGATTGGCGGCGACCCAGGCGGCGAGACCGTCGGTCACGGCCTGCGGCGCGCCGGGATTGAGGGATTTCAAGCGGGCGTCCTCGGCCGCGCGGGCGGCGCCCCAGGCGCGGACGTCCTCGGCCACGAAACTGGGCACGAAGGTGATCATCACCACCCCTCCGTCCTCGGGCAGCAGGCGCAGGACGGAGTCGGGCACGTTGCGCGGGTGGTTCGTCACGCCGCGCGCCGAAGAGTGGGAGAAGATCACCGGCGCCTCCGACACGCGCATGGCGTCCAGCATGGTCTCCTCAGAAACGTGGCTGAGGTCGACCATGATGCCAAGGCGGTTCATCTCGCGCACCACCGCCTCGCCGAACGGCGACAGGCCGCCCCACTTCGGCGCGTCGGTGGCCGAGTCGGCCCAGGTCGTGGTCGTGGAGTGGGTCAGGGTGATGTAGCGCACGCCCATGGCGTGGAAAACGCGCAGCAGGCCGAGCGAATCGTTGATCGAATAGCCGCCCTCGATGCCGATCAGGCTGGCGATCTTTCCGCCGCGATGGATGCGGACGACGTCGTCGGCGGTCATGGCCAGCTCGAACGCTTCGGGATGGGCGGCGACCATGCGGCGGACCACGTCGATCTGCTCGAAGGTGGCCTGGGCCGCCTCGACCGGCGGCAGGGAGGCGGGGACGTAGACCGACCAGAACTGGCCGCCCACGCCGCCGGCCTTCAGGCGGGGGATGTCGGTGTGCAGGTCGGTCGTGGCGTCCAGATTGGTCGCCAGGTCCACGGCGTGCGGATCGGACCCGTGGTTCTGCCGCAGGGCCCACGGCAGGTCGTTGTGGCCGTCGATCAGCGGCGTGCGCTGCATTACCCGGCGCGCCCGTTCCTGCAGCTGGGCGTCCGTCGGGTCCTGGGCCAGGACGGGCGTGGCGAGCAGCAGCGACAGGGCGGCGGATGACAGGACGGCGCGGATCATGAACGGTCTCCCCTTGCTGCGCCGATGGTGGCAGAGCGCCGCCCGCCGCGAAAGGCGCCGCTTGGGGTTACAAGCCCCGGCCGCCGTGCTTAATCACGGTCATGCTGGACGATCGCAAAGACCGCGCGCGGGCCTGGTTCGAGACCCTTCGCGACCGCATCCACGCCGGGCTGGAGGCGCTGGAGGACGAGGCGCCGGAAGACCTGTTTCCCGGCGAGCCGGCGCGGTTCGTCCGCACCGCCTGGGAGCGGCCGGAGGGGGGCGGCGGCGTCATGGGCATGATGCACGGCCGGCTTTTCGAGAAGGTCGGCGTCCACGTTTCGACCGTCCACGGCACATTCCCCGCGGACTATGCGAAGAACGTCCCCGGCGCGGAGGAAGACCCGCGTTTCTACGCCACCGGGATCAGCCTGATCTGTCACCCGGTCAGCCCCAAGGCGCCGGCCGTCCACATGAACACCCGCTTCATCGCGACGACGAAAAGTTGGTTCGGCGGCGGCGCCGACCTGACGCCGGTGCTGGACGTCGAGCGGACCCAGGAGGCGCCCGACACGATCGCCTTCCATGCCGGCATGCGTGCGCCCTGCGACGCCCACGACCCCAGCTGGTATGCGAAATACAAGGCGTGGTGCGACGAGTACTTCTTTCTGCCCCACCGCAACGAGATGCGCGGCATCGGCGGCATCTTCTACGACCACCACGACTCCGGCGACTTCGAGAAGGACTTCGCCTTCACCCGCGACGTCGGCATGGCCTTCCTGGACACCTACTCCGCCATCGTGCGTGGACGGATGCATGAGCCGTGGACCGAGGCCGAGCGGAATGAGCAGCTGGTGCGCCGTGGCCGTTACGTCGAGTTCAACCTGCTCTACGACCGCGGCACCACCTTCGGCCTGAAGACCGGCGGCAATGTGGAGTCGATCCTCAGCTCCATGCCGCCGGTGGTGAAATGGCCCTGATCCGACCGCCACGGATCAGCCGATTTTCGTCGCCATGGAGCCGGTCATGACACGTAACCTTCTCTCCGCCCTGGGTCTAGTCGTGGTGCTGACGGCGGCCGGATCGGCCCTGGCGCAGAACCCCGAGATCCCGGCCACGATGGACCGCGCGCCGCAGGGGCTCGCGCCCGCGGGCTCCCCGCGCGAGGTGGCCCAGGCGGCGGCCGACGCGATCGGCCTCGACTGTCAGGTCGAGGACGCGACCATTCGTGGACGCGACGTGTCCGGCGCGATGCAATGGGAGGTGGCGTGCGCCGCCGGAGACGGCCATGTCGTGATCGGCGCACCGGAGGCCCGTGCCGTCGACTGCCTCGCCCTGGTCGGGGGCGCCGCCGCGCCGTGCCGCCTTCCCGGCAACGCCGACCCGGCGCGGGCGGTGGCGCGACTGGCCGCGAACGCCGGGCTCGCCTGCCCTGTGAACGAGGGTCGTCTGGTGGGACGCACCCCGTCGGGCGGGATCATCTATGAGGCCGGATGCGCCGACGAAGCCGGGGCCTGGATCGAGCGCCTTGGCGACGGCTGGACCGTGACCGAATGTTTGAAGGTCGTGGGGCGCGGCGGCGAGTGCCGGTTCACCGACCTCGCCGAGGCCGACGCCGCGCTGGTGCGACGCCTCGCCCCCGTATGCGTGGCGAATCGGGCGCGATGGATGGGCTCCAGCGCGAGCGGCGACTGGTACGAGGCCGCCTGCGCGGACGGCTCAGCGCAGGTCGCGCGCTTCGACCCCGAGGGCCGGCTGGCCGAGACTCTGCCGTGCGCGCAGGCGATGCGCATCGGCGACGGCTGCCGTCTCTCGGACACGGACTGAGCCGCGCCTTCGGGCGTCAACGGGGACGTGTCGAGCGGTCGAGTCCGAGGAAGGCGCGCAGCCAGGCGCCGACGAGGTCGCGGTCGTTGGGCTCCGCCAGCGACGTCAGTGCGCGGTCGACCATCGGCGGGTCGATGCGGCCGCGTCGGCTCTCCGCCAGGTCGGCGGCGTAGGCGGGCGTGAATTCGGGATGGAACTGCATGCTGACCGCGTCGTCGTCCCAGGCCAGGCCGCCGAAGGGGGTGAAGGCGCTGGCCATCGTCACGCGTGCGCCGGGCGGCAGGGTCTGTACCTGGTCCTGATGCGAGGCGGGCACGGCGACGCTGCGGTGCGGCGGGACCATCCACGGCTCCGCGGACAGCACGTCGTAGCGGTGCAGGCCGACGCCCCAGCCCTTTTCCGACTTGCGCACCTCGCCGCCCAGGGCCTGGGCCAAGGCCTGGTGGCCGAAGCAGACGCCGACCAGCCGGGTCCGGCCCTTCGCCGCCCTGATCCAGTCGAACAGGGGCGGCAGCCAGGCGTGGTCCTCATAGACGCCGGCGGAAGAGCCGGTGATGACGGCGCCGTCGAAGGCGGCCGGGTCGGGCAGTTCACCCGCCTGGACGTCGAACGTCGTCAGGCCTTCACCCAACACGGAGCCGAACATGGCCGGATAGTCGCCGTGGACCTCGGCCAGGGCGGGCGGCGGGGCGCCGGTCTTCAGGATGGCGATCTTCGTCATGGAGCGAAGGTAGGAGCCGCGCCCGCCGCGCGCTATACGGCGCGTCCATGAGCGAGCCCGTCGTCCTGATCAACGTCTTCAAGTGCGCGCCGGAGCGTCAGGACGAACTGATGGAACTGGTCACCGCCCTGGCGCGGGCGCAGCGGGAGCTGGAGGGCTTCGTCTCCGCCGCCCTGCACCGCGGCGTGAACGGCAAGGTGGTCGCCAACCACGCCGTCTGGCGCTCTCGCGAGGACTGGAAGGCGATGACGCGCCATCCTTCAGTCGTCGCGGCGATGGACCCGATCATGGCCATCGCGACGTTCGAGCCGAACCTCTATGAGCCCGGCGAAGTGATCGAGGCGTGATGTCTTGAGGGAGCGCGGACCTCCAGGTCCGCCCTTGACGGTCGCTGCGCGAGTGCGGACCTGGAGGTCCGCGCTCCTCAGGCGGTCCAGACTTCCGCGCTTGCTCCGGGGTCGCCCAGCGCCCCGGCCACCCAGCCGCAGACCTCCCGCGCCGCCGCCTCGATCCCGTCAGGCGGGTTCAGGAACACCATGGCGCAGCCGTTCATCTTCATGGGGTTGGTCAGAGGCCGCAGGCGAGCCTCGGCCACAAGAGGCGCAGGGGCGCCTGCCGAGGCCAGGCGACGCAAGAAACCGTCGAAGGTCTCCAGATCCTTCAGAGGGGTCCAGACCGCGACCGTGGCTGTGGGATCGGCCTTCACGACGGCGGCGGCGAGGTCGGCGGCGCGCAGATAGTCGTCCGGCCGCTCGAACGGCGGGTCGATCAGCACGACGGCGCCCGGCGCGGCCTTCGCTGCCTCCAGCGCCTGATCATAGCCGTCGCCGCCGAGGGCACGCGCGCCGGTAGCCTCGACCAGCGCAGCCCGCAGCAGCTCCATCACCGGCGGGTTCATCTCGAAGCCGACGTAGCGGTCGTCCGGGCGCATGTCGTCCACCACCAGTCTGGGCGATCCCGGATAGAAGCGCGCGCCGCCTTCGGGATTCAGCGTACGCACCCGCACGGCCAGGACGCCGACCGCGGGCGGCAGGGCGTCGGCGGCCATCAGGCGGGCGATCCCGGCCTCCGCCTCCTTCGACCGCGCCGCGTCGCCGGACAGATCGTACAGCCCCGCGCCGGCGTGGGTGTCGATCACCGTCACCGGCCCCCCCGCGCGCCGCAGCTCCAGCAGGCGCAGCAGCAGGGCGTGCTTGACGACGTCGGCGAAGTTCCCGGCGTGGAAGCTGTGGCGATAGTTCATGGGCGACGTGTCGCAGGCCGGGCGTGGGGGTCAAGCCGGAACCGGCGGGCGCGGGCGCCGTTGCCGAAATCCCAACCGGAGACGACCCACTTGCCCGACGGCGCGGCGAACCTGGCGCAGACGCTGAAGGCCCCGCCGGGCTTGACGTGGTGCAGCGACGAGCACGCCGGGCTGACGCGGCGCAGGTCCGGCACGGGATTCACCTATCTGGACGCCAAGGGCGCCAAGGTGAGAGATGAGGCGACGCTGGCCCGCATCCGCGCACTGGCCATCCCGCCGGCCTGGACGGACGTCTGGATCTGTCCGCGCGCCACCGGCCACATCCAGGCCACCGGCCGCGACGTGAAGGGGCGCAAGCAGTACCGCTATCACGCCGACTGGACGGCCCACGCCTCGGGCGACAAGTTCGACCGCCTGCCGGCCTTCGCGCGCGCATTGCCCCGGCTCCGCGACCAGGTCGAGGCCGACCTGGCGCGACGCGGCATATGCCGGGTAAAGGTGACGGCGACCGCGGTCCGCCTGCTGGAGATCACTCTGATCCGCGTCGGCAACGCCCAGTATGCGAAGCAGAACCGGTCCTATGGCCTGACCACCCTTCACAAGCGGCACGTCGCGGCGGGGGCCACGGCCCTGACCTTCGCCTTTCGCGGCAAGAGCGGCGTGGAGCACGAGGTGCGCGTGCGCGACCGGCGCCTGGCGACGGTGATCCGGGCGGTGAGGGAACTGCCTGGGCAACAGCTGTTCAAGTGGCGGGCGGTGGACGGCACCCTGTGCCCGCTGACCTCGGACGACGTGAACGCCTACGTGCGCGAAGCGATGGGCGAGGACTTCTCCGCCAAGGACTTCCGCACCTGGGCCGGCACGGTCTCGGCCGCGCGGGCCCTGCGTGAGATGGAGCCGCCGACCAGCGCCACGGACGCGAAGCGCAAGATCACCACCTGCGTGAAGGCGGTGTCCGGCCTGCTGGGCAACACGCCGACGGTCTGCCGCTCGTCCTATGTGCACCCCAAGGTGTTCGAGGCGTTCGAGGCGGGCCGGTTGCCGGAGCTGCTGCCGGGGCCGGACGCCAAGGCGTTCGAGATGAAGCTGATCCGGATGCTCGAAGCCTAGGTCTCCGCCCAGCGGCGCAGCAGGGCGCCGATCGCCTTGTCGAGCGTCAGGCGCGCCGACGCATCGGCCTCATCCGGCCAGGCGGCGCGCACGCGCTCCAGATCCCACAGCACCTCGCGTGCCGACGCGTCGCGGACGTGGCTCTGGATCCAGCCGACGCAGACCAGGCGCGTGCCCCGCGTCACCGGCTCGACCCGGTGCGGGGCGCCGGAGGGATAGAGGATCAGGTCGCCGGCCGGCAGGCGCACGGTGCGGTCCTCCAGCGCGTCCTCGATCGTCAGGCCGCCGCCGTCGTAGGCGTCGGGCTCCGACAGGAACAGGGTGAAGCTGAGGTCGGTGCGCAGGCGCGCGCCCTCCGGCCCCATCAAGGCGTTGTCGACGTGGTCGCCATAGCCGCCGCCCACCGGCGTGCGGCTGATCAGCAGGCGGCTGACCTTATGCGGCCGGGCCGCCGAGGCGATCACCGGATGGGCCAGGATGCGCTCGCGCAGCAGGGTCTCCAGCCCCTGCCCCGCGCGGGTCGACAGGTCGGCCTGTTCGTTGCGCTTGACCCCGCGCGCGGCCGGGCCGGCGGTCGTGGCTCCGTCGCGCCAGGACAGGACGTCGATCTGGGCGCGGGCCCAGGCCAGCGTCTGGGCGTCCAGCACGCCGCCGGCGATCAGCCGCATCGTCCGCTCCAGTTGCGATCAAGTTGCAAGCGCATGTCCCGCCCTATAGACCAGTCGCACACTTCGCAGCGAGGATTTCCGATGTCGACCCTGAAGCGCTGGACCGCCCTTGGGCTGGGCGCCGCCCTGATCGCCGGCTGCGGCCAGCCCGCCGATGCCGACAAGGCCGCCGACCAGCCCCAGGCCCGTCAGATGGGCGCCGGCCCCGGCGAAAGCGGCGAGGGCGAAGGCGGCGAGTCCGGCGAGGGCGGCGTGAACGTCGCGGCCGCCGCGACCGACGCCACGGTCTACCTGTCCGCCCTGGCCGTGGTCGAGGCCCACATCCGCGCCGCGTCGGCCGCCGCCGAGGCCGGCGAGCGTCAGGCCGCGGGAGAGATGTTCGCCCACCCGGTCAGCGAAATTCTGATCGACATGGCGCCGACGTTTCAGGCGCTGGGCGTCGCCCCGTTCGACGCCCAGTTGATGGCCGCCTCCACCGCCACCTTCGAAGGCGCGGACGCCTCCGCGCTGAAGACCCGCGCCGACGGCATCCTGACGACGCTGGACCAGGCCGCGGCCAAGGCCCCGGGCGGCGCCGCGAGTTCGGCGGTGCTGGCGGGCGTCATCGCCGACCAGATCGACCGCGCGGCGATGCAGTACGGCACCGCCAAGGGATCCGACGCCTATGAGCCCTATCTGGACGGCTACGGCTTCTACGTGACCGCCAGGGCCATGCGCGACGAGCACGCCGCCCTGCTGGGTCGCGAGCAGCCGCAGGCGCTGGCGGCGATCGATCAGGCGCTGCAGCTGCTGGCCGCCGCCTATCCGACGGCGAAGCGGCCGCAGGCCTTGAGCCACGACGCCGGCCCCCTGGTCGCCGCCGCATCCAAGGCGAAGCTGGCGGTCACGCGTTAGGCGCGCCGCCACATATCTGATGGTCAGGCCGCCTTCGACCAGTCCAGCACGACCTTGCCCGACTTGCCGGCCTTCATGACCTCAAAGCCTTCGCGGTACTGGTCATAGGGGAACTGGTGGGTGATCAGCGGGGTCAGGTCCAGGCCCGCCTTCAGCAGACCCAGCATCTTCCTCCAGGTTGTGAACATCTCGCGGCCGTAGACGCCTTTGATGGTCAGGGCCTTCAGAATGATGGCGCCCCAGTCCGTCTCCATGGGCTTGGACGGAATGCCCAGCAGCGCCAGGCCGCCGCCCATGATCAGGGTGTCGACGCACTGCCTGAAGGCGATTGGGCTGCCCGACATCTCCAGCGCCACGTCGAAGCCGACCTTCAGACCCAGCTCGTGCATGACGTCGTGCAGGTCCTCGCGCGTGGTGTTCACCGTGCGCACGCCCGGCGCGACCTTCTGGGCCAGCTCCAAGCGGAAGTCGTTGATGTCGGTCAGGACGACGGTACGCGCGCCGGCGTGACGCGCCACGGCGGCGGCCATCATGCCGATGGGCCCGGCCCCGGTGACCAGCACGTCCTCGCCCAGCAGGTCGAACTGCTGCGCCGTGTGCACCGCGTTGCCGAACGGATCCAGGATCGAACCGATCTCGTAGGGCACGTCGTCGGGCAGTTCGATCACGTTGAAGGCCGGAGCCACGACATATTCGGCGAAGGCGCCCTGGCGGTTCACGCCGATGCCCTTGGTGGCCGGATCCAGATGGAAGTGGCCCGCCCGCGCCGCCTCGGAGTTCAGGTCGATCACATGCCCCTCGGCCGAGACGCGCTGACCGACCTTCAGGCGGCGATCCACCTCCTTGCCGATCGCGACGATCTCGCCGGAGAACTCGTGCCCGGTGATCATCGGCACCGGCACGTTCTTCTGGGACCACTCGTCCCAGTTCCAGATGTGGATGTCGGTGCCGCAGACGGCGGCGCGGTGCACCTTGATCAGCACGTCCTCGTCGCCCGGCTGGGGGATCGGCGCGGTGATCAGCTCTAGGCCTTCGGCCGGCTTGGTCTTGGCCAGGGCCTTCATTGTGTCGGTCATCAGATTACTCCCAGTTCCTTGCCGGCCGTCGTGAACGCCGCGACCGCTTGATCGATCTGTTCGAAGGTGTGCGCCGCCGACATCTGGGTGCGGATGCGGGCTTGGCCGCGCGGCACCACGGGGAAGCTGAAACCGATGACGTAGACGCCGAGCTCCAGCATGCGCGCGGCCATGTCCTGCGCCAGTTTGGCGTCGCCCAGCATGACGGGGATGATCGGGTGCTCGCCGGGCAGCAGGTCGAAGCCCGCCTCGGTCATCGCCGCGCGGAAGCGGCGGGCGTTGGCGAACAGCTGGGTCCGCAGGGCGTCGCCCTCCTCCCCGCTCGCGATGCGGATGGCCTCCAGCGACGAGCCGCAGACCGCAGGGCTGAGAGCGTTGGAGAACAGATACGGCCGCGCCCGCTGCTTCAGCAGCTGCACGACCGGCCCGGTGGCGCAGATGAAGCCGCCCATGGCCCCGCCCAGCGCCTTGCCGAAGGTGCCGGTCACGAAGTCGACCTTGACCCCGCAGTGCGAAAACGAGCCGCGCCCCCGCTCGCCCATGAAGCCGGTGACGTGGCAGTCGTCGACCATGATCAGGGCGCCGTACCGGTCGGCCAGGGCGCGGATCTTGGCCAGCTTGGCGACGTAGCCGTCCATGGAGAAGGCGCCGTCGGTGGCGATGACGATCTCGCGCACGCCGTCGGCCCGGGCCTGCTTCAGCTGGGCCTCCAGATCGGCCATGTCGGAGGTGGCGAAGCGGTACCGCTTGGCCTTGCACAGCCGCACCCCGTCGATGATCGAGGCGTGGTTCAGGCTGTCGGACACGATCGCATCCTCGGCGCCGAACAGGGGTTCGAAGATGCCGCCGTTGGCGTCGAAGGCGGCGGCGAACAGGATGGCGTCCTCGAAGCCGAGCCAGTCGGCGATCGCGCGCTCCAGCTCCTTGTGGATGCCCAGGGTGCCGCAGATGAAGCGCACCGAGGCGGTGCCGGCGCCCCACTGCTGCTGCGCCTTGATGCCCGCCTGAACGACGCGCTCGTCGCCGGCCAGGCCAAGGTAGTTGTTGGCGCAGAAGTTCAGCACCTGACGCCCGCCCACCTCGATCACCGGCCCCTGGCGGGACTGGATCACGCGTTCGGGCTTGGTCAGGCCCTGGGCGTCGATGTCGGCCAGTTCGGCGGCGATGCGGTCATGGAAGGTCGCGGTCATGGCGGCATCCGCTACGCGCTTTCGCCGCCGGTTTGAAGCCCGGGAGATCACGCCGCGTTGCCGCGCGAGTAAGCAATGGATTTGCCGGCGGCCTAGTATGGAAGACGATCGCGTCTAGAGGCCTCAGCCGAACGCCGTCGGTCCGCGGGGAAGCGGCTTCATGCCGCGTGTGGCGTCAGCATGGCCCGCCCAGCTCAACGCCAAACCCACGAGACTGAAAGCCAGCACCACAGCGGCGTACCTTCTGGCCTCATCGGTGCGGGACAGGACGACCCCGAAGGAGATGAATGCGCTCACAGCAGCGATGATCATCAAGGTCACCCAGACCTTTGCGCCGATCATTTTGCGGTCTCCGCGAACGGCGCGACAGCCATCCATGACTTACAGTTCGGGACGACAGAAACCCGCTTCCTTTCAAACACGAGCACCATGGCTTGTCCTTGGAGATCTTCAGGCGGTGAGTGTCGCCGAGAGGTTATTCCGGGATCGTCGATTGAATGTCCAGCCGACGCCCACGGTTCTCTGCGCAGTCTGCCTTCAGCGAGCCTCGGCCGAAAGGTCGGGGCGCAGAACCGTGATCCGGACACGGTCGCCGCAGGGCGTCAGCGTCTGATCCACAAAAACCGGAGAGGTGTCGCTAGGCGCCGTCACTGAGACGCGCGTGGCCGTCGGGCAGGTCCGCTGCCCCGACGCCTCGTTCGGCACGACGTTCCAGCGCAGCCCGAAGAAGGCCTTGCCCTGCGGCGGCAGGACGACAGGGGCCGCCGTTCCCGGGAATGAGCCGCCGCCGGCGTCGATGCGATCGGTCCGCACGGCGGTCAGATTGCGGCCCTGAGCGTCCTGCAGCGTCAGCCCGACATGGCCCTGAAGGGTGCAAGCCTGGGTTCCGACATTCCTCAGAGAGAAGACGGTTTCGCGACTCCCCGCCCCGGCGTCCGACGCCTCGGCGGCCAGTTGAAGCTGCGGCCCGCGGCAGGGCGCGCCGGCGACGGGCGCCGGTCTGGGCAGGCCCGGCGCGGCCGGCTGTGGCCCCGGCGGCGATCCGCCCGAGGTCGGGCGGGTGCAGCGCTCCAGGATGGTGACGCCAACCTCGGTGTTGGGCCCGACGCGGCCCAGCGTCGCTTGCTCCTGCCCGTCGCGGCTGGCCGACCACCACTCCCACTCGGCGCCGGAATAGCGCGCGCCGCTGCCCGACGGCGTCAGACGCAGATCCGCCGTCGCGCCTTTGTAGCTCACCCGGGCGGTGGCGTCGTCGGTGTACTGGACATTCACGGTCTGGCCGCTCTCACAGGCGTAGCCGACCACCGGCACGGTCGAGGGCGCCGGCTGTGTCGCCGACGGCTCGACCGGTGCGACCGTCGGCTCCTCGGCGGGCTGGCTGCAGGCGGTCACCAGGCCCAGAGCGGCCGAAACGGCGGTTAAACGACGAAAACTCATGGCAGGATCCGGGATGATGCGGTCGGCCGATCAACGTCCGCTGACGCTAATGGCTCCGCTTGGCGGCGCAATCGTCGGCGAGGGGGCAACGACCACAATCTGGACCCACGGGTCGACAGTGGGTCTGACCCAGGTTTTTCAACTGAACATGAAAATTCGCCAAGTCCCGTGACGTCCAATGTTCCGGAAGCATTTCCATCAGACTTCCCCATGCCGATCGGATGTCCGCATCACGGGCGACCAGTCCGTAGCGAGCCGTGACCCTCAGGACATGAGTGTCGATCACCATCGACCGGCGCTCGAGAGTGCTGAAGTTCAGAACCGCCGCCGCCACCTTCGGCCCGACGTTCGGCAAGCCTTCAAGCCAGATGTGCGCGGCCTCGATCGGCCACGTCGACAGAAACTCCAACGACAATCCGCCGGTCCGCGCCTTGATCATCCGAAATGCGGAGACCAGATGCCGAGCCTTGTCCTCAGCGAACGTGACCTCCTGGATGTGTGACAGCACCTGATCGGGCGTGGCGGCCACCAAGGCGTTCCAGTCGGGAAAAGCGTCGGTAAGGGTGAAGAAGGCCTTCCACGACACGGCGTCGTATGTTCTCGCACCGAGGCATGAGCGGACAAGCTGGCTCAGCGGGTCCAACCGTTCGTTCCAAAAAACCGATCCGCATTTCGCGGACAAACGGCGACGTACGGATTCGAACCGTTCGATCTCCAGGTCGAAGGAAAACATGGTGGCCATGACGTCAAATAGAACATTTGGGGAACATTTGCGACGTGAAATCGCATGGGAGACGCGATTCCGGTCCCGGATCTTCGCAAAGGCTGATTTTCCTTCTGCAGCCCTCACGGCCGAGAAAGCGTGCAAGCCCCAATGTTGATACGCGCCGCATGCGGCGCGGGCGAATGGGTTGCTCAGCCGTGTGCTTACAAAGCGAAAAGCCCCGCGGCTTATGCCGGCGGGGCTTTTGATCTTGGGTGCGGGAGCAGGATTTGAACCTGCGACCTTCAGGTTATGAGCCTGACGAGCTACCGGGCTGCTCCATCCCGCGGCGAACCTGAGCGTGAAGGAAGAAATGTTCGAGAAGCGCCCATTAGGGCGAAATCACTCTGTGCGACCGGTAGACCCGGCGACGACCTACTCTCCCGCGCCTTAAGACGAAGTACCATCGGCTCTGGAGGGCTTAACGACCGAGTTCGGAATGGGATCGGGTGGGGAACCTCCGACATAGTCACCGGGTCAACCGGGCGCACAGAATGAGAAGACATCGTCATGTCCGGCAAGAGGACCAGTATTCATGAGTTTTGCTGAGAAACGATCAAACCGATCGGATTATTAGTACCGGTAAGCTTCATGCGTCGCCGCACTTCCACACCCGGCCTATCGACGTGGTAGTCTTCCACGATCCTCAGCGAAGCCTTGTTTTGAGGTTAGTTTCCCGCTTAGATGCTTTCAGCGGTTATCTATTCCGTACATAGCTACCCTGCTGCGCGGCTGGCGCCACGACAGGTCCACCAGAGGTACGTCCATCCCGGTCCTCTCGTACTAGGGACAGATCCTCTCAAGCTTCGAACACCCACGGCAGATAGGGACCAAACTGTCTCACGACGTTCTGAACCCAGCTCACGTACCACTTTAAATGGCGAACAGCCATACCCTTGGGACCTGCTCCAGCCCCAGGATGTGATGAGCCGACATCGAGGTGCCAAACTTTCCCGTCGCTGTGGACGCTTGGGGAAAATCAGCCTGTTATCCCTAGAGTACCTTTTATCCGTTGAGCGATGGCCCTTCCATGCGGGACCACCGGATCACTATGGCCGACTTTCGTCTCTGATCGACTTGTCAGTCTCTCAGTCAGGCGAGCTTATGCCATTGCACTCGACGAGCGATTTCCGACCGCTCTGAGCTCACCATCGCGCGCCTCCGTTACACTTTGGGAGGCGACCGCCCCAGTCAAACTACCCACCACGCCATGTCCCGGACCCGGATGACGGATCTCGGTTAGACGTCAACGACAGTAAGGGTGGTATTTCAAGGATGGCTCCACCAGAGCTGGCGCCCCGGCTTCATAGCCTCCCACCTATCCTACACATACGGTCGCTAACGCCAAGGCGAAGCTATAGTAAAGGTTCATAGGGTCTTTCCGTCTGACCGCGGGAACCCCGCATCTTCACGGGGAATTCAATTTCACTGAGCCTGTGCTGGAGACAGTGGGGAAGTCGTTACGCCATTCGTGCAGGTCGGAACTTACCCGACAAGGAATTTCGCTACCTTAGGACCGTTATAGTTACGGCCGCCGTTTACCTGGGCTTCAGTTCGACGCTTTCACATCTCCCTTTAACCTTCAGGCACCGGGCAGGCGTCAGACCCTATACGTCGCATTGCTGCTTCGCAGAGCCCTGTGTTTTTGCTAAACAGTCGCTACCCCCTGGCTTGTGCCACTCATTCTAGGTTGCCCTAGGTGAGTCACGCTTATTCCGAAGTTACGCGTGCAATTTGCCGAGTTCCTTCAGCACAGTTCTCTCAAGCGCCTTGGTATGCTCTACCTGACCACCTGTGTCGGTTTCGGGTACGGTCTCTGCTGGAGTTATTTCCAGGGACAACTTCGCTGCCAGGACAATCCAATAAGCCCTGACAACTTACGTCATCCGTCACTTCCAGCTGGTGCAGGAATGTTTACCTGCTTCCCATCGACTACGCTTTTCAGCCTCGCCTTAGGGGCCGACTAACCCTGCGCAGATTAGCTTTACGCAGGAACCCTTGGTCTTTCGGCGACAGTGTTTCTCACACTGTTTATCGTTACTCATGTCAGCATTCTCACTTCCGATACCTCCAGCCGACCTCGCGATCGACCTTCACCGGCTTACGGAACGCTCCGCTACCGCTTGCACAAAGTGCAAACCCATACCTTCGGCGGACGGCTTAAGCCCCGTTACATTTTCCGCGCAGGATCGCTTGATCAGTGAGCTGTTACGCTTTCTTTAAAGGATGGCTGCTTCTAAGCCAACCTCCTGATTGTCAAAGCAATCCCACATCGTTTCCCACTTAGCCGTCACTTGGGGGCCTTAGATGATGGTTAGGGTTGTTTCCCTTTTCACGACGGACGTTAGCACCCGCCGTGTGTCTGCCCGATAGTTCTCCTAGGTATTCGGAGTTTGGTTAGTATTGGTACCGCTCGCGCAGCCCGCAACCATCCAGTGCTCTACCCCCTAGGGAATTCGTCGGACGCTCTACCTAAATAGATTTCGCGGAGAACCAGCTATGTCCAGGTTTGATTGGCCTTTCACCCCTATCCACAAGTCATCCGAGGCTTTTTCAACAGTCACCGGTTCGGACC